>Ga0209164_1000025_pt1 | contig 438336 bp, 369 predicted proteins | sample MTBNYHSulfiMetaG_FD_187458 | JGI IMG/M metagenome (GOLD analysis project Ga0209164, IMG submission 187458) | Enrichment culture microbial communities from rom New York Harbor, USA that are MTBE-degrading - MTBE-NYH (New York Harbor Sulfidogenic)... | ecosystem: Environmental > Aquatic > Marine...
GAATATGGTATTATGGTGAGCCAAGGTCAGATATCCTCCCTGTTTTGCAAGATTTTTAGGTGAAATCATTGTAGCATAAAACATGAGGATTCTGGCCTTTTTCTTTAAACTTTATGGGACAGCAGTGGGTTTAGCCATAAAGCCAGGTTCATCAAATTTTCTTCCTGAACCAACCATGTAGCTAGGACAGAAATAGATACCACCTTTTGAGATACTCCTTACTTCCCATTTTCCACCAGTAGAATCTAACAGATCGTAACCAGCACCTTCACTCGGAGCTAATCGTCCCTTAATAACTTCATAGGCAAAACGCCGCTCTAAAATAAACGATACTTTACGACCATCTCGGAAGTAAAGTTTAACGTCCATTGGGTCAATTTTCATGGCCTGTGATAATTCGTCAATATTCCATCTCAAAAAGCCTTTTTTCATCATTTTTGGGGCTCCGATCCATAATGTACAACAAATCAACCTCGTTATTTTTTTCGAAAAATCGCGATTCGGTTAGTGTTAGTTCCCTTATCGTTATTTTTGACCCCCCATATGTTTGATGTTTTTGTAAATTTCTGAAGATTTATGAGAATACCTTCACATTTTAATCCAGCTTCTACACCAATAGGAGCAATTATCTCATCAAGCTTTACTTTTCCATCTCTGATCTCGCCAACCTCAAAACAAAGCCAACCGCCCGGCCTCAAGATTCTATGAAACTCATGGAATGCAGCCAGCATTACTGCAGACCAGTCTTCAATTTTTTTGCACATGGTGATTTTAGATGCTATCTCCTTATCGTCAATTTTATTGAACCAACATCTCAACCAATTGTCATTGGAATACTGGACAACATCTAAAAATGGCGGTGATGTAACAATTAGTTGAACAGAATCATCTTGTATTTCAAATGTTTGTCTCGCATCGCGGTTAAAGAATTTTCCCGTCGAACCTGCCCTATATAAATTTTGAATCTGGATCAGGGATAGATTTCGCAGCAGGCTAACTGATTTTCTAAGTATAATCTTCTTAGTATCCCTGTAAGGTGGCTTTTGGTTGCGCTTTTCGTTTATTTGGGCCTGCGACTCCTGGGAGACAGCTTGATTTGGGGGCAATGTGTAAACGGAGAAAAAACCCGTGGAATGCCCTGTGAGCCTATTGATGGCTACCATCCTAACCCACCAATCGAAATAGTCTTCTGTTGCCTCTTTTTTTCTTTTATCTAGATAATTTCTGATAGATACAATCTCAGACTCGGTGGAGGGATGATAAAACATCGACAAATCGATATCCGCTTTTACGTTATGTCCTATTGTGATATTCGATAACCTAGATTTCAAATCGTCAATTTTTGGTGGAAAAAATCTCGGATATGCCAATATGCGGCTTAGAGGGTTTATGTCATTTGATATTACACGGCGATTCATCAAGCCTGCCTCTATGACTGTGGTTCCTCTACCGCTAAACGGGTCGTAAACAATATCCCCTTCTCTAGTCATTAGCTCGATAAAAAAACGAGGTAGTTGAGGTTTGAAACAAGCCCTGTAAGAAATTTCGTGAATAGATGATGCCTGACGCTGCTTTGATGTCCAAAATTCATTGATATAAATAGGAATATCAATGCTATTGATCGTTAAATGGTCAATTTTGGTCACAGTTTCTTCTGGCGGAAATAGAGCGAGACTTTTCTTTTCCTCAGTTAAAACAAATTTTTCCAAATAGGCTGCCAATTTGGTGCTTGATAAATTTGTCATCTATGCGCTATCTCCCTCTATACTTATTAGAATAGCAATTGCGGTTGTCAACTTCAACGGAAGAGTTCCAAATGAAAGCACCTTGTGTTCGCTCAGTTGTAGCTTGGGTAGAGCGAAGCGAAACCAAACAAATTCATTAATACCCCACCCCGGCTTCTAGTTCGAACGGCTGATTCTGGGGCGTTTCAACCAAATGGTGTTAACCGGATGGTTCGGTATTTCTCTGTTGTCAATTCGGGAATAGCGGTTTTCAGGGTCCATATCCGGATAATGAAAGGAATCGTTGGGTTTCGCTTCGCTCTACCCAACCTACTCCTCGACTCGGCGTTCAAGACGGAGCGGATAAATTTTGAAACAAGCATAAGTCACCGTACTTCACGGCAAAGGAAACGGTAAATCCCCTCCGATAACACCCCAAAAACTATATAAATTATATCAGGCGGAAAGTCAATAATTTAGGCGGGGAAGGGGGAAGTAATGGCGGTTCTGGAAAGGCCCCTAAGCCTCCCTCCCCTTAATCCCCTCCCACCAGGGGAGGGGAATTCCTGGCTCCCAAGCTCCACTTGGGAGCCAGATCAGGTCAAATCAGCGGCTATTTCCCCTTGAATTGGGGCGGGCGTTTTTCCATGAAGGCCTGCAGGGCCTCCTTCATGTCTTCGTTGGGCAGCAGGGCCACGTTCTTTTGGGCCACGTATTCGAGGCCCGGATAAATGCCTTTGTCCCGGCTGTAATTAAGGACGTCCTTGACCCCCTGGACGGCCAGAGGCGAATTGGCGGCCATCTCTTCGGCCAGTTTTTTGGCTTCGGCGTAAAGGCTGTCCCGGTCCGGGCATAATCGGGTGATAAAGCCGATTTTCAGGGCCTCTTCGGCGGTGAAGTCCCGGCCGGTCAGGGCCAGTTCCCTGGTCCAGCCCTGGCCGATGATGGTGGGCAGGCGCTGCAGGGTGCCCACGTCGGCCACGATGGCGATCCGGGTCTCCCGGATGGAAAAGACGGCGTCCTGGGAGGCCAGCCTGAGGTCGCAGGCGCAGGCCAGGTCGATGCCCCCGCCGATGCAATGACCGTGAATGGCCACGATCACGGGCTTGCGGCATTTTTCAATGATGTTCATCCCTTCCTGGAGCTCGCCGATTTTAACCCGCAGGGCTTCACGGGCGTCGGCCCCCGTAGACTGGAAAAGCTCCCGGGAGGCCTCGACCAGGTCCAGACCGGCGGTGAAGCTCTTGCCTTCAGCCTTGATCACCACCACCCGAACTTCGGGGTCCTGGTCGAATTGTTTGAAAAGATCGATCAGTTCATAGAAAAACCCGATGGTCATGGTGTTGCGTTTTTCCGGTCGATTCATGATCAGCCAGGCGATGTATCCGTCTTTTTCCACCTTGAACGATTGAGTCTCGGTCATGTTGAACCTCGCGAAATTGAGAATTGGTGAATGGGGCCGACCTTTATCTCCGGCCCCAAGCCGGGTCCCAGGTCTAGTTGGCGGCCAGTTTTTTGGCGATGGACGAGGCCTCGTCGATCATCCGGTCGAAAAGCTCCTTCATGGTCGGGATGTCGTGGGTCAGGCCCAGGGCTTGGCCGGCGGCGATAATCCCGGCGTCCAGGTCGCCCTGCTCATACATCCTCTTGGAGTGCTGGCCGGAGACGATGGTCAGGACTTCTTCCAGGTTGGCTCCGCGGGCTTCAGCCTCGACGCATTTCTTGGCCGCGGCGTTGGCCCAGGCCCGGTGGGTTGAGCCGATGGAGCGCATGACCAGCATGGTGTCAAGTTCCGAAGCGTTGACCAGGGCCTGCTTGAGTTTTTCATGAATGGGCGCTTCCTTGGTGCAGAGGATGCGGGTGCCGATGATCACGCCCTGAGCGCCCAGGGCCAGAACGGCCAGGAGGCCCCGACCGTCGCCCACACCGCCGCCGCCGATGACCGGGACCTTGACCGCTTCGACCACCCGGGGCACCAGGACCAGGGTGCCGATGTCCAGGGTGCCGGTGGCCCCGCCGTTTTCATACCCGACCACGGTGATGATGTCCGCGCCCAGGCTTTGGACCTTCAGGGCATAGCGCACACCCACGCACTTGTGAATCCAGGTCATGCCGGCCTTTTTGAACCGGGCGCACAGGTCTTCCGGCGCGGAATGGCCCGAGGTTTCCACGATCTTGACGCCCTTTTCTTCCAGCACGTCCATGTATTCGTTGTTGTCGATGGGCCGCATGGCCGGAAACAGATTGAGATTGACCGCAAAAGGCTGGTCGGTCAGTTCCCGGGTCCGGTCGATGGCCTGGGCCAGTTCTTCCTTGCTCTGGTAGATGGCCGAAGCCAGAATGCCCAGCCCGCCGGCGTTGGCTATGGCCGCCACATATTCAGGGTTGGTGATCCACATCATCGTCCCTCCGACGATGGGATACTTGATGCCCAGCATTTCAGTCACTTTTGTCTTGAACATGTCAAACCTCCTTGAAATTGGGCCGGGAAGCGGAAGGCGGCCGAAAATTATCGCCCCGATCCGCTTCCCAACGCTGTTTTGTTGTTTTACACCTTGTCTGCCCCGGCTTGCCGGTCAAGGCGGATTTTTCCCGCCAATCAACGGTCCGGTCTTATTTCCGGCTTTTTTTTACGAAATTCTCCACGGCGGCGAAAAATTCCGGGGCGCAACTGGTGATGCTCTGGTTGCGGTTCTCCAGTTCGACGGCGGCTTCCAAAGATGGGGCGTTCAGGTTCAGATAGAGGACCTCCTTGGTCATTCGCAGTCCCAACTGACTCTTGCCGAGCATGGTCCGGGCCGTGTCCAGGGCCGTGGCCATGAGTTTGTCTTCATCATCGACCAAGCGGCTGACCAGGCCGATTCTTTCGGCTTCCACCGGGCCCACGGTCCGGCCGGTCATCATGATCTCCGCGGCCCGGGCCGCGCCCACCATTTTGGGTAAAAAGTACGAGGTGCCCAGTTCGCCCGCGGACAGCCCGATGTTGACGAAGGACGGGGTGAAGGCCGCCCGGGGTCCGGCGATGATCACGTCCGAGGCCAGGGCGAAACACAGGCCGGCTCCGGCCGCATGACCGTTGACCGCAGCGATGATCGGCTGGGGGATGCGCCGCATTTCCAGGATCACCCCCGAGTATTTCTTCTGGACGGCTTCCAGATGGATCGAGGCGCTGGAAAAGAGTCGGCGGCCTTCTTCGGACATCATCCGTTCGTCCTTGAGGTCGGCGCCCGAGGAAAATCCCCGTCCGGCCCCGGTTATTACCAGGACCCGCACTTCGAGGTTCTCTCGCAGATGATGGAAAAGGGTATAAAGATCGTCCAGCATGCCCAGACTGACCGCATTAAGCCGGTCCGGGCGGTTGTAAGTGAGGAGACCTATCCCCGGTTCGGGTTCCTCGAACCTGATCGTTTCAAACTCCATGCCTTGTTTCCTTTCTGTCTCACTTTTCCGGTTGGATGAAAGCCGCCTCATTATACGGGCTGGCGCCGGATGAAACAAGCGAAGATGAACCGCGGAGGTAACCATTCAATAAACGAGGGCCTTACCCGCCTCTTTCAGCCGGGCCGACGGAAGTGGATTCCTGCTTTTGCAGGAATGACGAATAGTTACTACCGTCATTCCCGCGCAAGCGAGAATCCGGACCGCCAATAACCGGTAGATTACCCTTGGCGGCCCGGTACCCAGCCGGGCCTAGCGCAAGACCTTTTTGTCCACTTTGCCCACCGAGGTCAAAGGCATGGCTTCGGTGAATTCGATGACCCGGGGGACCTTGTAGTGGGCCATGTTTTCCCGGCAATGCTCGAGAATGTCTTTTTCCAGTTCTTTTTTGTCCTTATCTTTATACTCGGGAGTCGGTTGAATGACCGCCCGGACCAGTTGGGTGCCGGGGCGCTTGGGATCGGGCATGCCTACGACCGCGCAAAGCTCGACTGCCGCGTGTTCGTAAAGCTTGTCCTCCACTTCCCGGGAAAAAACATTGTTGCCCCTCACGTCGATCATGTCCTTGCAGCGGTCGACCACGTACATGTACCCCTCCTGGTCCATCCGCAGGACGTCGCCGGTGAACAGCCATTTTTCGCCCTCGAATTCCTTGAGGGTCCGGGCGGTCTCTTCGGGCATGTTCCAATAACCCTTCATGACCCCCGGTCCCCGGACGATCAGTTCCCCTTCCTGGCCCAGGGGGACTTCCTTGGTCCCGGTTTCCAGGTCGACGATCTTGAGTCGATAGGCCGGCCAGGGCAGGCCGACCGAGCCGATCTTCTTTTTCTGTCGGGGCGGGTCCAGGCTGGTGACCATGGTCTCGGTCATGCCGAACAGTTCGAGGACCTTGCCGCGGCCGACCACGGCTTCCAGGTCGTGATAAAGTTTCTCCGGGAGGGGCGAGGCCGCGGAGATGAAATACCTGGATTTGGAATGGTCCAGGGAGCGGAAGGCCGGGTGGTCGATCAGCATCTGGTAAACCGGCGGAACATTGGCCACGACCGTGGGCCGGTATTTCTTGTATTCGTTGGCGATGTGGGCCGCGTTCCGGGGATCGGGCAGAAGAATCTGGGGATTGCCCAGATGCAGGTTGATCATGCCGATGAACAAGCCGGCGATATGGAAGAAGGGGAAGCCCGAACACATAATGTCTCCCCGTTCTTTCAGGTCGAGCCAGTTGACCATCTGGACCATGCAGGCCATGATGTTCCGGTGGCTGACTTCGGCGCCCTTGGGCACGCCCGTGGTCCCGCCGGTGTATTGAATCAGACAGGTGTCTTCGGGTTTTACGCTGACCTTCGGAGCCTGGGGCGGATGTTTTTTCAAGACCTCGGGCAGGGTCAGGACCGTTTTGCCCGCCACCGGCGCTATCTTACCGGAAGGCAGCTTCTTGAGCAGGTTGCCCAGGAAGCGCTTGGCCCCCGGCAGAAATTCCCCCAGGTTGCAGACGGCCACGTGCTTGAGATTGGGGACCTGGTCCTGGATTTTCATGAACTTCTGCTCGAACATCACGTCCCAGATCAAGGCGGCCTTGGCCCCGGAATGATTGAGCTGATAGGCCATTTCCTTGGGGGCCAGCAGCACGGAAATGCCCTGGGCCACGCAACCGGCCCGGCAGACGCCCACGTTGACGATCTGGTTCTGGGGGATGTTGGGGGTGATGATCGAAACGGCGTCGCCGGAGCCGTAGCCGTTTTCCGCCAGGAAATGGGCGAACCGGGCGGACAGCTCGTCCAGTTCACGAAAAGATATGGTCCGGCCCATGAAATGCATGGCCGGGCGGTCCCCGTTCTTGGCGAAACTCTCCGTCAGGCAATCCAGATAGGTGGTTTCCGGGATGGCGGGGTTGGGGTTGACCCATTCGGGATAAAACTTGACCCACGGTCTTTCATCGTAGCTCATGGCGACCTCCTTGGCGAAACGCCCTTTTTAAGGATACAAACGCGCTCGAGGTTGGCTTGAGGCCCATATTCAACGGTTCATTCCGGTGGACTGGTCAGGGCGGCCGCCGACTCCGAGCCAATCGCGGCTCCACCCTGGAACATCCCGGCTATATCGCTGTCCGGTCCCGGCCCAGGGACGCCTTGGCCGACCGGCCTGGAGGACCGAAGGCGTCGACCCTGGATCAAATGGTCGCCTTGAAGGCTCACCCCGTCTTTAGGTTAGTAAGAGCTAGGGACCGGCTGCCCCCGCATTTGGGGGTGAACCACCCGGCCCCTGCTATGAAAATTTTCTAAAAATGTAATAGTTAAGGCGAAATTCCACTGGGACTCGCCAGTTCTTGCCGCTGAAAATCAGCCAGGCCGCCATGTCCTTCAATGGAGTTAGTGAAGCTTACCAAATGAAGTTAGGAAGGTCAAGCCAAATCAGCCGGGGCCGTGCGGACGGAGTATAATTCTATAATCCGTTCTGTTTTGTCGCTTATACCAAGACGCCGTCAAACAAAGTTGAGGCGAATGTCATGGCGAGCCCCACGCAGCTCGGGGCCGCTCCAGCGGGATGACGAAGCCATCTCTTTTATTTATTTCTTTTATTTATATTGAATGTTCAATATAAATAAGAGGGGTGAAATAATATGCCCAAGCTGGGTATGGAGGCTGTCCGGCGGTAACAGGTGATCGAGGCGGCTAAAAAAATGTATCGTGGACAAGGGCGCGGCCGATACGTCGGTCAAGGACATCGCCCTGACGGCCGGGGTGAGTACGGGCATCATCTGCCATTATTTCAAAAACGCGGTTATATTGTTTAGGGGTTCGGTGGCGGCCGAGGCGGCCATTTATTTATTTGATGGAGGTCGAATATGGGTGACAAGGTTTTGTATGAAAAAAGAGGCAAGATAGGCTACGTCACACTCAATCGTCCCGAGGTCCACAACTGCATCGACGTGGAAACTTCGGAAGCGCTCATAGCCGTCTGGGAGGAAGTTAAAAAGGACAAGGAGGTCCTGGTCTGCATCCTGACCGGCGCCGGGGACGAAGCCTTTTGCAGCGGGGCGGACCTGAAAAAGCTGATCCCCTACATCAAGGAGACTTCCGAAGAAGACAACCGTATCCGGGCTTATCAGGGGCCGGGTTGGGGCGGCATCTCCGGAGGCTATAAACTCTTCACCCCGCTCATCGCGGCCATCAACGGCTACTGCATCGCCGGGGGTCACGAGTTGGCCGAATTCTGCGACATCAGAATCGCGGCCGAACACGCCGTTTTCGGGCACCAGGAGATCAAATGGGGTCTGATGCCCGGGGACGGCGGCTGTTCCAGGCTGTGGCGGATCGTGGGCCTGGGCCGGGCCTTGGAAATCATCCTGACCGGTAAGATTTACGACGCCCAGGAAGCCTACCGGATCGGTTTCGTCAACCAGGTGGTTCCCAGGGAACAACTTCTGGACAAAGCGACGGAAATGGCCGAGATCATCGCCGGCAACGGTCCATTGGCGGTCAGGGCGGCCAAACAGGCCGTGCTCAACAGCCTCGGTCGGCCCCTGGACGAGGGCATTATGTTCGAAACGGACACTTTCAACTATCTTTGCCGTTCCCAGGACTGGTTGTCCGGCCAGAAGGCCTTTCTGACGAAGACAAAACCCGAGTTTAAGGGCAGATAGGGCGGCCGAGAGTCGAAGGCGCGGGGGTCTCCCGCGCCTCTCCATATAAATAAGTTTTACCAGCGGAGCAGGGCGCTGCCCCAGGTCAGGCCGCCGCCGAAGGCGGTCAGACAGACCAGGTCATCTTTCTTCAAAGCCCCTGTCTTGGAGGCTTCATCCAGGGCGATGGCCACGGAGGCCGAAGAAATATTGCCGGATTTTTCAATGATGACATAAAACCGGCTCATGTCCACTTTCAGCCGTTTGGCCACACCCTGAATGATGCGCAGGTTGGCTTGGTGGGGAATGAACCAGGCCACCTCGTCGATGGTCACGCCGTTGGCTTTCACGGCTTCTAGGCAGCTGTCGGCGAAGTGAACGACCGCGACTCTTAAGCTGGCCGCGGCTTCGATCAAGCGGAGATAATGCAGCTTTTTGTCCACGCTTTCGTGTGAGATGGGGGTGGTCTTGGAACCGCCGCCGGGCATGAGCAGGTTTTGGCCGTTGGCCCCGTCGGTGTGGGCGTGAACGGAGAGCATCTGGCGGGTGTGCTTTTGGGGTTTGCGGACGGAAAGCAGGGCCGCGCCTGCTCCGTCGCCCCAGAGTATGGCCGAGCCCCGGTCGGTCCAGTCCACGGTTCGGGTCATGATCTCGGAGGCCACGACCAGGACGTTTTCACAAAATCCGGACTGGAGATATTTGTCGGCCACGTGGAGAGCGAAAATGAATCCGGAGCAGGCCGCCGTCACATCGAAGGTCAGGGCCTGGGGGGCGTCGAGTTTGGCTTGAAGATGGTTGGCCCCGGCCGGGCATTGGGTGTCCGGCGTGATGGTGGCCATGATGATGACTTCAAGGTCCTTCGGGCTGAGGCCGGCTTCTTCCAGAGCGGTCAGGCAGGCCGGCAGGGCCAGATCGGAGGCGGCCTGGTCAGGCTCGGCCACCCGGCGCTCCCGGACGCCGGTGCGCTGAACGATCCATTCGTCTGAAGTGTCCATTATTTTTTCGAGATCAAAATTCGACAGGATTTTTTCGGGCAAAAAGGACCCGGTTCCCAAGATGTAGACAGGTTTCATTGCAGTCACTTTCTAAACAGGATTATTGGCGGGCCCGGACAGATTTGTTTTCCTGTCCGGGCCGGGTTTTTCGGAGGCTAGACATCCCGATGGATCTGCCTCTTCTCTTTGATTACGGCGTGGGCCGCGGCCAGTCGGGCGATAGGCACCCGGTAGGGCGAGCAGGAGACGTAATCCATGCCGATGCGGTGGCAAAATTCGACCGAGCTTGGCTCTCCGCCGTGTTCGCCGCAGATGCCCACCTTGAGGTTGGGCTTGATCTTTCGTCCTTTCTGCAGGCCCATTTCCACCAGCAGACCTACACCGCCTTGGTCCAAAACGATGAAGGGGTCCCGCTCCAGAATGCCTTCTTTGACATAATTGGGCAGGAATTTGCCGGCGTCGTCACGGGAGAGGCCGAAGGTCGTCTGGGTCAGGTCGTTGGTCCCGAAGGAAAAGAAATCGGCCGCGGCAGCGATTTCATCCGCGGTCAGAGCGGCCCGGGGCAGCTCGATCATAGTCCCGACCATGTATTTGACCTTGACTCCGGTCTTGGCCATGACTTCTTGGGCGGCTTGGTCGACAATCTCCCGTTGAAGTTTGAGTTCGTTGACGTGTCCGACCAGGGGAATCATGATCTCAGGCAGGACTTTTTTGCCTTCTTTAGTCACCTGGCAGGCGGCTTCCATAATGGCCCTGGCTTGCATGGCGGTGATTTCAGGATAGACGATGCCCAGGCGGCAGCCGCGGTGGCCGAGCATAGGGTTGGCTTCATGGAGGCTGTCGACCTTCTCTTTGATAACTTTGGGTTTGACGCCCAACTTCTTGGCCAGGTCCTTGATCTCCTGGTCCGTATTGGGGAGAAATTCGTGCAGAGGCGGGTCCAGGGTGCGGATAGTCACCGGCAGGCCGGCCATGGCCCGGAAGATGCCGACGAAGTCTTCCCGCTGCATGGGCAGAATCTTGGCCAAGGCCTTTTCCCGACCTGGGGAGTCTTCGGCCAGGATCATTTCCCGGACGGCGTCGATGCGTTCGCCTTCAAAGAACATGTGTTCGGTCCGAGTGAGTCCGATGCCTTGAGCGCCGAAGTCGCGGGCGATTTGAGCGTCATGGGGGGTGTCGGCGTTGGTCCGAACTTTGAGCCGGCGAATTTGGTCGACCCATTTCATGACTTTACCGAAGTCGCCGCTTAGTTGGGGCTGGATGGTCGGCACCTGGCCCAGGATGACCTCGCCTTTCGACCCGTCCAAAGAAATCCAGTCCAGCTTCTTGACCTTGCGGCCGTTGACCGTAAACATCTCCTGGGCGTAATCGATATGGATGTCGCCCACCCCGGCCACGCAACATTTGCCCATGCCCCGAGCCACCACGGCGGCGTGGGAAGTCATGCCGCCCCGGGCGGTCAGGATGCCTTGGGCCGCATTCATGCCCTTGATGTCGTCCGGAGAAGTCTCGATTCTGACCAGAATGACTTTATGACCTTTGGCGTGAAGCTCTTCGGCGTCGGCCGCAAAAAAGACGACCTGGCCCACGGCCGCGCCGGGGGAAGCGGGCAGCCCCTTGGCCACGACTTCTTTTTTGGCTTTGGGGTCAAAGGTGGGGTGGAGAAGCTGATCGAGTTGGTCCGGATCGATCCGGGCCACGGCTTCTTCCTTGGTAATCAGCCGTTCCTTGACCATGTCCACAGCGATTTTGATGGAAGCTTGAGCCGTGCGTTTCCCGGTTCGGGTCTGGAGCATCCAGAGTTTGCCCTGCTGGATGGTAAACTCGATGTCCTGCATCTCCCGGTAGTGTTTTTCCAGCTTGTTCCGGATGTCGACCAGTTGTTTGTAAATCTTGGGCATCTCGTCTTCAAGGGTGGTCTTGACTCCAGCCGGCAAGAGCTTGGTTTTGTTGATCGGCTGGGGCGTTCTGATGCCGGCCACCACGTCTTCGCCCTGGGCGTTGGTCAGGTATTCGCCGTAGAAATAGTTTTCGCCCGTGGAGGGGTCGCGGGTAAAAGCCACGCCGGTGGCGGAATCGTCACCCATATTGCCGAAGACCATGGACTGCACGTTGACGGCCGTGCCCCAATCCCCCGGGATATTGTTTATTTCCCGATAAGCCACGGCCCGGGGCACCATCCAGGATTCGAAGACCGCGCCGATGGCCCCCCAGAGCTGATCTTTGGGCTCCTCCGGGAAACTGACTTTGAGCCGTTTTTTGATCAGGGCCTTGAATTCCTTGACCAGCCACTGGAGGTCTTCCAGCTCGAGTTCGAGGTCCAGTTTGACCCTTTTCTTTTTCTTGAGGGCCTGAATGATCTCTTCAAAGGGGTCTTCCCCTTTTTCTTCGGGTTTAAGACCCATGACCACGTCGCCGTACATGGCCACAAACCGCCGGTAGGCGTCGTAGGCAAAACGGGGATTGCCGGTCTTGTCGATCAATCCTTTAATGGTCCGGTCGTTTAAGCCGATGTTGAGGACCGTGTCCATCATGCCCGGCATGGACACCCGGGCCCCGGACCGGCAGGAGACCAGGAGGGGATTGTCCGGGTCGCCGAATCGCGCGCCCATCTGTTTTTCGACCCACTTGAGGGCCTCGGTCACCTGTTTGTCCAGTCCGGCCGGATATTTTTTGTTGTTTTTATAGTATTCGGTACAGACTTCGGTGGTGATGGTGAATCCGGCCGGAACAGGAATCTCCAGGCGGGCCATTTCCGCCAGATTAGCCCCCTTGCCGCCCAGAAGTTCTTTCATTTCCGCCCCGCCGTCGGCATGACCGCCTCCAAAAAGATAAACGTACTTCTTGGCCACTAGCCGTTCCTCCTTAAAACTGGGTTGACCGAACTTGCCTTCGACTCACGAGGTCCGCCAAAGCCTCTTAACTCGCGCCGAACAAATTTTAAAATCGTTTCCAAGTAACATAATCGTTTGACCTTTTCAAGTGTTAAACCAAAATCCGGGAATGGACGCCGGTATGACGGAATTTTTGGAGTTGATGACCTGTCGGATCAGCCGGGAATGATCCCTAAGGGGGCATGAGTTTCTTTAACCATAGGGGCGGGCGGGGTTTTAGGACCGGGCGGCGACGGTCGGTCGAGGCACGGCTTTGTGGTAAAGGAAAACGACGGCGAAGCGCCGAAGTTCTTCGGATTAATTATTATGTCTCGACGGGCAAGGTCAATCAGGGTGTGGGCAGGCCCAAAATTGCGGCCGCCCCGGAAATTACGTCCTCGACGATCTCCTTGGCCGTCCGCTGATGCTTGAACATCCCGGCGATCTGGCCCATGGAAAAAGGAACCGCGTTTTCCAGGCGGGCCTCTCTGATGCTTTCCAGCAGATTTATGACCAGGACATTTTGCATGGGGAAGGGCAGGGTGGACCGTCCTTTTTTTTCCCACATTTCCAGAAGTTTATTTTTCAAGAGGCGAGTGGTTTTCCCGCTGATCAAGCCGTGGACCTTGGTCTCGTCATCTCCGGCCTTGATGGCTGCTTCCACCCATTTGGCCACCGTCCATTCGTCTAGGGGGAAAAGTCCCTGCTCGTCCTGATTCAGGTCCAAAAAGTCGACGAAGGCCTCTTGGGCGAAGATGAAGGCGGTCCCCATCCAGACGCCTAAAGCCCCTAGGGCCAAACCAGCCACAAAACCCCGGCCGTCGCCGATGCCCCCGCCGGCCAGGACGGGCGTGGGACGCAGGGTGTCCACTATCTGAGGCGCCAAGGCCATGGTGCCCACCCGGCTGGTATGTCCGCCCGATTCGTAGCCCTGGGCCACGACAATGTCCGCGCCCGATTTGACCTGATACCGGGCCTGCCTGACGTTGCCGGCCAAACCGATGACCTTCAGGCCCCTTCGGCGAGACTCATCGAGCATGCCTTCGGGAGCGCCGAGCCCCAGGGCCAACACGGGCGCCTCCTCCTCGATCACGGCTTGCAACTGCTTCTCGAACACGGCCGGGATAGGCAGCCAGGCTTCCATATTCTTGACCTCAGGCCCGCCCAGCTCCAGCCTGAGCTCCTCCACCAGTTGGATGTAGTCCGGCGGCAGGAGTTTCCTCAAATCTTTGGTGGTGACCGACGGCGGGGTCCTGGGGTCTATGGCCGGATAGACGATATCGACTCCGAAGGGCTTGTCGGTCAAGGTCCTGGCCTTTCTTATCCAACGGCGGATCGTCTCCGGTTTCAAAGAAGTGGCCCCGATGACGCCCAATCCGCCGGCGTTGGAAACCGCCGCGGCCAGGGTGGGGCCCGATACGGCCATCATGCCCGCCAAAACAATGGGATATTTAATCCCCAGCATGTCGCACAATTCCGTCTGGATGCCGATCTTCATTTGTCCACCTCAGTGATCGTGGTTCATTTTGGGGAATATTTCACCCCTGATGCCGCTCCGGCCGGCCATTCAGAAACAGTTCAAATATTGTCCGGATCGATGCCCCTTTGACGGAGCCATTTGGGCAGCAGTTCCTCTTCGACCCGGCGGCCCACTTCCGGGGCCTTGGCCAGGAAAAATTCGCCTAACGAGGGGCTGAGGTTGATCCAGCCGTAGCTGCCGTCAAAGACGATGATCTTGTCCGTGCCGGCGATCCGGCGGGCCTGATCCAAAGCTTCCGGCACATTATCGGTTACAGTGGCCCGGCTGACTAAACGGTAAGGCAAGCCTTGGGCCACTTTTCGATTGGTGATTATCAATGGGTACCAGAAGCCCAGACCCTGAAAGAACTCCCGCCAGGAGTAATTGATGACCAGGGCCTTGACGGCCTGGTTGTACAATACGCCTCCTTTTTTCCGGGCTGGTCCGACGTCGAGGTCCAGGTAGTCAATATGGCCCTTGAACAGATTGCCGGAAGTCAGTCCGCCGGCATGGTGGTACCACGGCCAGCGCCCGGCCTCCAGCACGGCGATACATTCGTCTATCTCGGCGAACAGGCGCATGAGCTTGCCGAAAGACCTCAAGAGGTTGGCCGTCAGGCGCCGGTCGAGGTCGTAAAGATCGTTGTCGGCGTCCACGCCGGTGATCCCGGCCGGCGAGGTGACCAGGCTGGCGACAAAGGCGAATTTCTCCTGGACAAACGGGGAATCGAATATGGCTCGGGGAACGATATTGCTGCTTCGAGGGCCGAAGTTCATGTGATAAACGCTGCGGGTTTCAAACCGGGCGTAGCTCATGGTGAAGGCTTTTAAGGTGCGGTAGATCAGGCGATGGAAATAGACCTCCCGCGGGTCGTCATAATGGGCGTGAATGATCCAGTCGCCGTCGAAAACCCGGGCCAAGCCGTACAGAGTCCCGATTTCCGTTTCGATGGCCACGCCCCGATCCAAAGGGCCGGTGGCCTTGACCCGCCCCTCAAAATACTCATCCAATTTATAATGAGGGATCATCTCCCGGGCTTCGATCATCCCGCCGCCGACGCAGAATCTCAACCTGATGTTCCGGCAGCCGGTCCTGGCCTCGACCACGTCCTTGATGGTCTTGAGCATCTCGGCGTAAGGGTCGCCTTCCAAAATACTGAAGCCGTGTTCGGAGCAGAGGAGATTGACTTTATCGTCGGGCTTAATCATGCTCATATCCACCCCGGCCAGGGCCTTTTCCGCGGCTTGCCTGACGGCGGCCAGATCATCGCCCGGCAGATAAATCTTTTCCGGGATTTCCGGAAAGAGGTCCTGGACTTCCAGGGCCACGATTCCGGGTGCGTCGGCAGCCCGTTGACCGGGCAACTCGGGGCCTAAGATGGAACCGACGATCTTGGGCGGGGCAGCGGCGGCTTTGAACATACACGCCTCCCTATTTTTTCAAAAGGTTGATCATGTTGGGTAATTTGCCTTCCCGGAACAAGAGCCGGTCTTCCTCGAAATGGTATTCCGGGTATTTTTCGGCCAACTCCTCGGGAATCTCCCATAAAGCGGGTTCGGCCGGATACCAGCGATAGCCTTTAGGCGGGCTGAGTTCCAAACCGTTGGCTCTGAGCAATCTGAGGATCGGGGCCATGCACCACATCCCGCAGGAAGTCCGCATGCCGGTCCCTAAAACCACTTCTTCCGGAGTCTTGGCCCCTTTCAATACCGCCGCCGCCGCTTCCTTGGCCAGGGTCATGGTGCAGAGACAGACCGGCTCTTCCGGGTCGAACCTCGCCCGCCGGCACAATTCTTGAATTTCCGCTTGGCTGACTTCCTCAGGATTGGTGGTCAGCACCAGGGGTTCGGTCCGCCGGACCATGGTGACGGCCCCTTGGTCGCAGGCGTCGAAACATTTCAGACAGGCGGCGCATTTGGTCTCATCCACCCGGGCCTTCTTGTCCACCACCTTGATCGCCCCGGTCGGGCAGACGTTTTCGCAGATTTTGTCGCCGATGCACTTGGCCTCGTCCACCTGGGCTTGGGCGTACACCTTCTTCATTCAGCCACCTCCGCGCCGCCTGGTTTTTCAGTGACCGGGCCTTATGTTTATCAGACCACCGCTCACTGATTGAAATTTTTCTGTTTTATCCGGTGATGGTTTGAATTTTCAGGACCCCGACGGTCTAGACTTTGGAAAATGAATTAATTTTGGGCCTTGGGTGATTTCCTGACGGACTTGCCTTTCGTTGAAAAAGGCCGGGGCTCATTTTTTAAGTTTGTTAGACTCAAACAGCCGGAGAGTCGACCGAGTCTTTGCCGGACCCTCCCCCATAATTATCGCCCTGCTTTAAGCCTGAAAAATAAATATATATTTTCTTTACTTCAACTGAAGGAAGTTTGCAAGCATTAGGCAAGAGCGGGGAGGAATTTTTTTCTTGACAAAGTTTCCTGTTTGTTATAAAAATATTCCTAAAAGGAAATACCAAGACAATTCACCACGGATAGGCTCAAAGGCACCGGGGCGGTATATGAGTCAAGAGGAAAAGATCGGAAAAAGGATCAGGAAAACGCGGAAACTGCGCGGGTTGACCTTGCGGCAGTTGGCCGATAGAACCGGTTTCACTCAGGGTTATCTTTCCAAGGTGGAAAACTCGGACAAGTCGCCGCCGGTTTCGACGCTCATTCGCTTGGCCCGTGTTCTGGGCGTCAGTATTTCCGAGCTTTTCGGTGAAACCGAGACCAGAAATCCCTTTGTCCTGGTTAGGAGGGACGAGCGGCGGGAGATGGCCCGGCCCGGATCGGAGTTCGGTTACTACTATGAAACGTTAGGGTATTCATTTGCCGGCCGCCACATGGACCCGTACATTTTGACTATTCCCGCCGGGCTGGAAAAACCGGAACTGGTCCGCCACGAGGGTGAAGAGATGGTTTTTGTCCTCAAGGGCCGTCTCAAGTTTTTCCTGGGCGAAAGCGAAGTCGTTCTCCAAGAGGGGGATTGCCTTTATTTCGACTCGAGCCTTTCCCATCACGCCGTCGCCCTGGGCCGGAAGGAGGCGAAGATATTAGTCGTGATTTATTCGCCCAATCAGTTCTAAAACCGCACGTGCAGTTCGGAAACGGCGAGTATCAATGACTTTTCGTTCGACTAGATATGCATTTGGGGGTCCCAAACCAGCTTCAGACAGCGACAATTTGTAACGCAGCCAGGACCCGTGTCGCTTGCGGGTCCTGGAAATTAAATCAACCCATAAGAGGAGGCGTAAGATGAGAAAAAAAACGTTGTTTGGACTGGTCGTTCTTTGCTTGGCCTTGGCCATGGCCGTGGGGGCCGGGGCCGCGGAGAAGGAGAAACCCAAGAAGGTGGTGTTGAAGATGGCCGTAGCCATACCCACCAATATGCCGATCATGGACCTCCTGCCCAGGTTCGCCCAGCAGGTAGAGTCGGCCAGCAATGGCAGCATTGAGGTCAAAATCTACGAGCCCGGTCAGATCGTGCCGGTCTTTGAAATTCAGGAGGCGGTCTCCAAGGGGCAGATCAACGCCGGCTGGAGCGGAACCGTTTACCTTTCGGGCAAATTCCCGGCCGCGGCCCTGTTTACCACCATTCCTTTCGGACCGAACGTGACCGAATACATGGGCTGGTTTTACTACGGAAACGGCCAAAAGCTGATGCAGGAGATGTATGATCGGGCCGGATTCAACGTCAAGGCTTGGCCCATGTTGTTCCTCCCCACGGAAAGCGGCGGCTGGTTCAGGCGGGAGGTCAAGACGGTGGAAGACTTCAAGGGCATGAGGCTGCGCTGGCCCGGTCTGGGCGGAAAGGTCCTGTCCAAGCTGGGGGCCTCGGTCAGCACTATTCCCGGAGGAGAAATTTTCGCCTCCTTGGAGAGAGGCGTCATCGACGGGACGGAGTTCGCCAATCCGCTTATGGACACCCCGCTGGGGCTATGGAAAGTGGCTCAGTACAACTATTTTCCGGGGTGGCACCAAAGCTGTACGGCCATGGAGCTGGTCATCAATAAAAAGACCTGGGAAGGCATGACCAAGGGACAGCAGGTCGTGATCGACATGGCCGTAACGGACTTAAACTTCCGGAGCATCGCCGTCACTGAGGCCCTGGCCGGCCGTATTTTAAAGGAAAACGCGGAAAAGCACGGCGTCAAGAACATGATCTATCCCGAGCCGGTCCTTCAGGCTCTGAAAGCGGCCTGGCTGGAAGTGGTTCAGGAAGAGGCGGCCAAGGACGAATTTTTCAAAAAGACTTGGGACGATCTCCAGGCCTATATGGCCGAGTACGACGTTTGGGGATGCCGGAGCTATCCGGCCTTGCCCTCGCGTTGCCAATAAACTCGGGGTGAGCGGTGAATTCGGAGTCCAACCGCCAAGGCTTGGCCGGCGTCCTGGAAAAAATCGTCCTGGGCGCCGGCCATGCGGCCAGCTATTTGAATCTTTTCCTGGTCCTGGTCATCGTCATCCAGGTGCTGTGCCGGTATGTCTTGGGCCGGGGGTATGTCTTTCTGGAAGAGCTTCAGTGGCACTTCTATTCCGCCGCTTTTCTGATCGGCATTTCCTACGTCCTGACCAAGGACGCCAATGTGCGCATGGACCTTCTCTTTCGACGGTGGAGGCCCAAGACTCGTGAGTGGATCGATGTCTTCGGCGTCATTGTTCTTACCTTTCCTTTTGTCGCGGTCGTTTTCTGGCACAGCCTGGATTTTGTCCAGATGGCCTGGCAGTTTGGGGAAAGTTCGGAAGCGCCTCTAGGGTTGCCGTATCGATGGGCCATTAAGAGCGTCATCCCCTTGAGCTGCATCCTCCTGGCCGTGGCCGGGGCGGCCCGGGTCATCCGGGCCTTCGGCTTGATTTTCGGGGGCGAGGGTCATGGAAATAGCTGATCTTCTCGTTGTAGGCATGTTAGTCACCTTTATGGGGTTGCTGGTGGCCGGCGTGCCTGTGGCCTTTTCCTTGTGGGGTTCGGCCATGATTTTTGCCGGGGTGGGCTATTTGGCCGACCTTTACCTGGAGGCGGGCACGGGCGTGGACTTCAATTTTTTGGGCCTGGCGGTCAAAAGAATATACGGGTCCATGGCCAATTGGATACTGGTGGCCGTGCCCATGTTCGTCTTTATGGGTCTGATGCTTGATCGTTCGGGCTTGGCCGAAAGGTTGATGCACTCCTCCCAAAATCTTTTCGGCAAGATGCGGGGAGGGCTGGCCGTGACTACCGCCTTCATCGGCGTGCTGCTGTCGGCCTCCACCGGGATTATCGGGGCTTCGGTGGTCTTGCTGGGCACCTTAAGCCTGCCGAGCATGCTTCGGGAAGGCTACTCCAAAGAGCTGGCCGGCGGGACGGTCGCGGCGGCCGGGAGCCTGGGCATCCTTATCCCGCCCAGCATCATGCTGGTCATCATGGCCGATCAATTAGGCTTGTCCGTGGGCGATCTTTTCATGGGCGCGGTCATTCCAGGCTTGATTCTAGCCACCCTCTATGTGGTCTTTATCATCGTGTTCGCCTACTTCCGGCCCAAGGCGGCGCCTTTGCCACGGGCGGTGGAACCCGTGTCTTGGCGAACTATTCTGGCCGTGCTCAAAGACGTTCTTCCAGCCGCAGTCTTAATCCTGGCCGTCCTAGGCTCGATTTTCGCTGGGCTGGCCACGGTGACGGAAGCCAGCGGGGTGGGCGCTCTGGCCGCGGCTATACTCGCCCTGATCAACCGTCGCCTGAACGTTCAAGTCCTCAAGGAAGTCCTCCTGGGGACCTTTCAAACCGTGGGTTTCATTTTCGCCATCATCGTCGGGGCCACCTGTTTTTCCCTGGTCATGCGCGGATTGGGGGGCGACGATGTCATCCAGCGCATGCTCTCCGGACTGCCCTTCGGTCCTCATGGCGTCATATTTTTTATTCTGGTCTGCGTCTTCCTTTTAGGTTTTTTCCTGGACTGGATCGAAATCACCCTGATCATTCTGCCCTTAGTGGGTCCGGCCGTGGCCGGCCTGGACATTGCCATGGATGGTCACGGCGTCATCGACAAGCCGGTCCTGCTCTGGTTTGCCATGCTCATCGCCATGAACCTCCAGACTTCGTTTTTGACGCCCCCGGTGGGGCCGGCCATTTTCTATCTCCAGGGCATCTGTCCGCCGGGGGTGACTTTAGGCCATCTTTATCGCGGCGTGATGCCGTTCGTCATAATTCAGCTTGTCGCCTTGGTCATCGTCTTCTTATGGCCCAGCCTTGTGACTTGGCTGCCGATTACCGTCTATCGCTGACGAGCCATGAAAATCTTTTTATATCCAAGGAGGTTGTATGGATAGGTTTTTGGTAAGGGACACCATCCTGCCCGATGTCCTGGCCGGGCACGGCAAATGGAGGGCCGGCAAGACCGCCTTAATCTGCGGGGATCAGCGCTTGACCTGGGGCGAGTTCAACCAAAGGATCAACCAAGTGGCCAACGGACTGATCGCCCAGGGTTTGAAGAAAGGAGACAAGGTCAGCCTGCTCTCCAGCAATGTCATCGAAATGCCGGAAATCATTTTTGGCGTGGTCAGGGCCGGCGGGGTCATGGTTCCGCTCTCGGCCATGGTGCCTGGCGAGGCTTTGGCCCGGATGATTGACGATTCCGATTCCAAATTCATATTCGTTTTGGCTTCACTGACCGAACTGATCGAACCATATCGTTCCAATCTGACCAAGATTGGTAATCAAGGTTTTTTTACCATCGGCGGAGAGGTCAAGGGCTGGCGGCCTTACCGTGAGCTGCTGGCGGCCGGTTCGGAGGCGGAGCCGGAGGTGAGTCTTGACTACGAGGACCTTTTCAATATCATGTATACTTCCGGGACCACCGGAGTCCCCAAAGGCATCCTCCACACCCACTTCAACCGGTACCAGTTCGCCGCTTTGGCCAGCACCGATTTCAAGATCGACTCGACCGCCACAAGCATCGCCTCGACCGCTCTTTACGCCAACGGCACCTGGCTGGTCTTTCTGACCACCTTTTTCGCCGGCGGCACCCTGGTCATCATGCCCAAGTTCGAAGCCCGGGAATTCCTGGAGTTGATAATGAAGGAGAAGTGCACGCACACCTTCATGGCTCCGACCCAGTTCGTCGTCCTTTTGGACCGGCCGGACTTCGACCGCTACGACCTAAGCTCCATGCGGTGCTGGGTCACCGGCGGCTCGGCCATGCGCCTCGACACCAAAAAAACGGTTATGAAGAAGTTTCCCGGCGACCTGGTTGAGCTGTGGGGTTTGACCGAAGGGGTGGCCACGACCATCAAGCCTGAAGACATGGCCGGCAGGATGGATTCGGTGGGCCTGCCCTGGCCGGGTTGTGATATCCGCATCATCGACGATAACGGCCGCGAGGTTCCCCGGGGCGTGATCGGCGAGATCATCGGGTACAGTCCGATCCTGATGCCCTCCTATTACAAGCTGCCCGAGAAGACTAAGGAAGCCGTCTGGCTGGACGAGAAAGGCCGCACCTATCTCAAGACCGGCGACATGGGCAAGCTGGACGAGGAGGGTTTTCTCTACATCCTGGACCGCAAGAAGGACATGATCGTTTCAGGGGGCATCAACATCTTCGCCAGCGACATCGAGGAGGTCCTGGCCAGTCACCCGGTGGTCAAGGACGCCGCCGTCATCGGCATCCCTCACGACAAGTGGGGCGAGACCCCCCTGGCCCTGGTCATTCTCCATGAAGGAAGCAACGCGACCGGGGAAGAGATCAAGAATTGGGTCAACCCCAAACTGGCCAAGTACCAAAGGCTCTCCGGCGTCGAGTTCCGGACCGAAGATTTCCCACGGAACGCTTTGGGCAAGGTGCTGAAAAGATTCCTGCGGGAACCGTATTGGCGGAAGGGATGATTTGAGCGGGCGGATTTAAATCAAACCGGCCGCGGTTCGGTTGAGATCGTCCTTCGAATAGGCTGCATGGTCGGGCCGGACCCTGCGGCCATTTTATTTCTTGGAGTTATTTTCTTCCCGCCCTGTCCCAATTGTTCAGCTTCGCCCCCAAAATGAGGGTTTTACCCTTTATTCAAGCGGATGACTTCGTCCTCGACGGAAAATAAACGGTTCGGGTCGGCCTGGTACCGGGCCTGGAGGTCGAAGGCTTGTCTTTCCAAGGAGATGGCGTAATAGCTGAAGCCGCCGTCGGCCCAACTTTGGATATAGAGGCGCATGAATTTTTTCAGTCCGAAAACCCGGTGCTGGACCACATGGACCAGCTCATGGAAAAGAAGAGGCAGTAGGAGCCGCCGGTCGGAGGAAAAACTTTGGGCGATAACCACGGTGTCGATGAAGGCGATTCCGGCCGCGCCGGTCAGGTCAAGGCGCGGCTGGAATCCGGTCGCCTCCAATTGGGAATAAAAGTCCGGGTTTTCGATCCGGGGCGCTGTGGCGATTCTGGCCTCCTCCAGGACCTCGGCCGGGAAAAAGCCTTCCAGCTTCCTCTTTTCCACTTCGGATAATTCCCGGCCGGTGGGCCGGTGGCGGTCTCTCTGTCTTTCCACCCAGGCCACGGCCTGCTCGACCATAAAGTCGATCAATTCGGGCCAATCATTTATCTTTAGTTCACTCCCGGAACCGGACCCTGCATTCTTTCGCTCGGCCATGATTAACCTTGTTTTTAGTTGGGAGAAATAAAAAAGCGGTGGGAACCCACCGCGGCTTTTTTTATCTGGAGCGGGAAACGGGATTTGAACCCGCGACTTCAACCTTGGCAAGGTTGCACTCTACCGCTGAGTTATTCCCGCTCAATTCAAATTTTTATTATTATGCGTCGATTCAGGATTGTCAAGAATTTTTCTCTCCGCTTCGGCTTTAAACACTTGGTAAAATTTGGCGAAATAGGCCGCGCCCGACCAGTAGGTGAAGATCAGGGCCACCCAAAGCAGGACTGCGCCGATCAGGTGGAAGTTCAAGCCCAGGAAAGGGAAATGCCAGAGCAAAAGAAAAATGGCGATGTTCTGGGTCAGGGTCTTGCGTTTGCCCAGCTCGCTGGCCCCGATGACTATCCCTTCCGAGGCGGCGATGCTCCGCAGACCGGTCACGGCTATTTCGCGGCCGATGATGAGGAAGACCAGCCAGGCCGGGGCCCGGTCCAAGGGGATGAGCATGATCAGGGCGGCGGAATTGAGGAGTTTGTCGGCCAGGGGGTCGAGGAACCGGCCCAGGTTGGTCACTAACTTGAACCGCCGGGCCAGGTACCCGTCGACCAGGTCGGTCAGGGAAGCCAGGAGAAAGAGCACGGCCGAGATTATGGAAATAACCGGACTTCCGCCGCCGAGGGCCAACAAAAGAACCAGAGCCGGCACGGCCGCAATTCGGCTTAAGGACATCCAGTTGGGCAGATTGAAGAGTTTGGAGGGGTTTTTAGTCATTTTTTCTTGAAGTCGCGGTAATATTTGAGGACCCGGTCCACGTAGAGCCTGGTTTCGCGCACGTCGGGGATTCCTTGTTCCCGGGCTATCCTTTCCGGCCCTATATTATAGGCGGCCAGGGCCAGTTTCAAGTCCCCGTTGAAGCGGTCCAGCATCAGCCGCAGGTACCGGCTGCCCCCGAAGATGTTCTCCCTGGGGTTGAAGATGTTGTCCACCTCCATCAGCACGGCGGTCTCGGGCATGAGCTGCATCAGGCCCTGGGCTCCGGCCCAGGAGACGGCCCGGGGGTCGAAGGCCGATTCGGCCTTGATGACGGCCGTAATCAAGGCCGGGTCGAGGTTGAAGGCCTGGGCCGCGGATTTGATGTAAGGCTGGAGCAAAACCGGATCGATCCGGCTCGAACCGACCCCGGCCCTGACCCAGCCCCGGACGTGAAAAGGTCTGAACCGGGCGTCGGTCGGCGCATCGGTAAAGTGCCAGACGCCCCTGTGATCGCGGTAAAAATAGACCTGGGCCCCTTCGGAACCGGCCGGGATTAAGGCCAGGAGCCAGCCGACCAGGACCACCCACGGAAACTTACTTCTTTTTGCCCGACACTTTTTGGTAATCATCCAAAAACTTCTTCAGACCGATGTCGGTCAGCGGGTGATGGGCCAGTTGTTGGATGACCTTGAAAGGCATGGTGGCTACGTCCGCTCCCATCAGGGCCGCTTCGAGGACATGAACCGGGTTGCGGATGCTGGCCACGATTATTTCGGTTTCAAATCCGTAATTGCCGTAAATGGTCACGATCTGGTCGACCAGTTCCATGCCCACCTCGGCGATGTCGTCCAAACGGCCGACAAAGGGGCTGACGTAAGCCGCGCCGGCCTTGGCCGCCAGCAGGGCCTGGAGGGGCGAAAAGACCAGGGTGACGTTGGTCTTGATGCCCAACGGCGCTAAAGCCTTGACCGCCTTGATCCCTTCGGTGGTCATGGGAATCTTGACCACGATATTGGGCGCCGTTTTCGCCCAGCGCTTGGCTTCGGCGATCATGCCCGGAGCCTTGAGGCTGAGCACTTCGGCGTTGACCGGCCCCTCGACTATTTGGCAAATCTCCTTGACCCGCGTCTCCATATCCACCTTTTCCTTGGCCACCAGGCTGGGGTTAGTGGTGACCCCGTCCAAAAGGCCGAGAGAGGCGGCTTCCTTGATCTCATCCAGATTGGCTGTGTCGATAAAAAATTTCATTTCATCCTCCTAACTCTTTTCCCGGTGGGCCTCAAGGTATTTATCGCGGCAGTCCTTGGAACAGAAGTATAATACTTGGCCGCCGACGGCCGAAGCAACCCCTTCCGAACGGGGAAAATAGAGGCCGCACTGGGGGTCCTGGACCAGGTCTTGGGGCTGATCCTGAGGGGGCTGATAAGGTTTCGGCCCGGGTTCAAACTCCGGTTTCGACCGGCCGGACTGACTCCAGTTTTTGAGCAGCCGGAAGATAAGATAAAAAATCAGGCCGATGATAAACCAGCGTATGAAATTCACAGGCGAATCACCTCTTGCCCCGCTTCAGACAAAAGGGCCAGCATGCGGCCCGGGGTAAGGCCGAGGACCGGATGAACCCAGAGCGGAGATATTTCGGTCAAAGGCGCCAAAACGAAACGCCGCCGGTCTAAATAAGGATGGGGCAAAACCAGGCCGCTTTCGTTGACGGTTTTCCGGCCGTAATAAAGCAAATCCAAATCGATCAAGCGCGGCCCCCACTTCTCGGTTCTGACCCGCCCCAGGCTTGATTCAATCTCAAGAAGTCCGGCCAGCAGGTCGTGAGGTGACAAAGACGTTTCGACCAGGGCCGCGGCGTTGACGAACCAATCCTGGCCGATACAGCCCACCGGCTGGGTCCGATAAAGACCGGACGCTGCTTTAAGCCGGGTGGACGGCAGCCGGGCCAGCCCGGCCAAGGCCGCTCGGATCAAACCGATTTTGTCGCCCAGGTTGGAGCCCAGACCGACCGCCGCCTCTTCCATGGAGCTTAAAACTTGAGGCCTTTGAGGCGGTCGACCGCTTCCCGGAGTCGGTCGATCTCCTTGGTCAAGGCGAACCTGACGTAGCCTTCGCCCGAAGGCCCGAATCCGTTGCCCGGCGTGCAGACAATTCCGGCTTCGCCCAGAAGCTTGGCCACGAACCCGGACGAGGTAAACCCTTCGGGGACCTGGGCCCACAGGTAAAAAGTGGCCCGGGGCGGAATCAGCCGCAACCCGGCTTCACGCAGTCCGGGGGCCAACACATCCCGGCGCTCGGCGTACAAGGCCTGCATGGCGGCCACGCAGGCCTGGTCGCCTTGCAAGGCCTCGATCCCGGCCCACTGCACGGCCTGGAAGGCCCCGGAGTCGATATTGCTTTTGATCCGGCCTAGGCCTTCCACGATTTCAGCGCGGCCCGCGGCCCAGCCGATCCGCCAGCCGGTCATGTTGTAAGTCTTGGAAAGGGAGTGAAATTCGATCCCCACCTCCAGGGCCCCCGGCGTCTGGAGGAAACTGGGCGCCTGGTAGCCGTCAAAAGTCATTTCGGAGTAAGCCGCGTCGCTGAGGACCATAATCCGATGCTTCCGGGCGAAAGCCGCCGCCTTTTCGTAAAAATCCAATTCAGCCGTGGCCCCGGTCGGGTTGTTGGGGTAGTTGATGAACATCATTTTGGCCTGGTCGGCCACGTCCGCGGGAATGGCTTCCAGGTCCGGCAAAAACCCGTTTTTCTCCAAAAGGGGCATGAAGTAAGGCCGGCCGCCGGCGAACAGGGTCCCGATGTTGTAAACCGGATAAGCCGGTTCCGGGACCAGGACCAGGTCGCCGGGATTGATAAAAGCCAGAGGGATATGGGCCAGGCCTTCCTTGGACCCGATCAAGGTGACTACTTGCGCCAAGGGGTCCAGGCTGACCCCGAACCGCCGCTGATACCAGTCGGCCACGGCCCGCCGGAAATCGTTCATGCCTGTATAGGATGGATATTGGTGGTTGGCCGGGTCCTGGGCCGCTTCGGCCAGGCGAGCCACGATATGAGGCGGGGTCGGGCGGTCCGGGTCGCCCACGCCCAGGTCGATGATGTCCACGCCCTTGGCCCGGACTTCGTCCCTCATCCGATCCAGTTCTTTGAACAGGTAGGGCGGGAGTTGCCTCAGTCGATCAGCCGGTTCCACTTTGAAGGTCATTTCCTTGTCCGCCTCATTCTGTCACCACGAAGTTCTTCAAAGACCCGATTTTTTCCACCCTGATTTCGATCCGGTCGCCCGGCTGGACAGGGCCCACGCCGGCGGGCGTCCCGGTGGCGATGACGTCGCCCGGTTCGAGGGTCATGACGGCCGTGATGAATTCGATCAAGGCCGGCACGTCGAACACCAAATTGTTGGTGAAGCTGAACTGTTTCTGTTCGCCGTTTAGGTAAGCTTCCACGGCCAGATTGGAAGGATTCAGGTCGGTCTCGATGGCCGGGCCGATAGGGCAGAAAGTGTCGAAGTTCTTGGCCCTGGTCCACTGGCCGTCCTTTTTCTGCAGGTCCCGGGCGGTGACGTCGTTGAGACAGGTATAGCCGAGAATGTAATCGAAGGCCTCCGGGCGGGAGACGTTTTTGGCTTGCCGGCCTATAACCACGGCCAGTTCGGCCTCATAGTCGACCCGGCGGCTCATCCGGGGATAGACGATGGCCTGGCCGGGTCCGATCACCGTGGAGGAGGCTTTGAGAAAAAGCAGAGGTGTTTCGGGCAGGTCCAAAGCCAGTTCCCGGGCGTGGTCCCGGTAGTTGAGACCCAGAGCCACGATTTTGCTGGGGGTGCAGGGCGGCTGGAGCACGACCCGGTCGGCGGAGAAAACCTGCCCGGTCTTTTCATAAGGGCCGAAGATGTCCCCGGCCAGTTCGTGGATTTCCTGGTTTTCGGCCAAACCGGTCAGAACGTCGGTCCGGCCTTCGATAGTAAAACGGACTAAACGCATCCGGGTTCACCTCAAGCCGAGGACGTCTTGCATGTCGTACAGGCCCGGAGGCTGTTTGACTATCCAGGCCGCGGCCCGCACCGCTCCTTGGGCGAAGGTGTCTCGGGAGTGGGCCCGGTGAGTGATCTCGATCCGCTCGCCGATACCGCCGAAGAGCACGGTGTGTTCGCCGACGATGTCCCCGGCCCGGACAGCCAGGACGGCGATCTCATCCGCGCGGCGCTCCCCGACCAAGCCCTGGCGGCCGTAGACCCCGCTGTCGGCCAGTTTTCGGCCGGTGGCTTCGGCCAGGACTTCGGCCAGGCGCAAGGCCGTGCCGCTGGGGGCGTCTTTCTTGAGCCGATGATGGGCTTCGACTATTTCCAGGTCGTAACCTTTGCCCAGAATCCTGGCCACGTCCCCGACGATCTTGAAAAGCAGATTCACGCCCACGCTCATGTTGGGGGCCAGGACCAGGGGCGTCCGGCCGGTCAAATCCCGGATTTTCTCCAGGTCGGCGGCCGAAAAGCCGGTGGTGCCCACGACCATGGCCCGGCCGGCCGCGGCGGCCTTGGCCATGTTATCCAAAGAAGCCCCAGGCTGGGTAAAATCAATGACCACTTGGCCGGCTTCCAGGACTTCTTCGAGGGAACCGGCCAGAGGCAGACCGATTTCGCCCAGGCCGGCGGCTGTTCCGGCGTCCCGGCCTAGGCCGGGATGGTCCGGCCGTTCGAAAGCCCCGGCCAGCTCCAATTCGGATGAATCAAGAACCGCCTTGATGATCCGGCCGCCCATGCGGCCGGCCGCTCCGGCCACGATGACTTTGACCATGACCTCACCCTGAATTATTTGACCAATCCGTAATCGGTCAGGACTTTTCGCAGCTTGGCTTCGTTCTCCGGGCTCATGGCGCACAGGGGCAGACGGAGTTCCGGCTTGATCAGACCCATCATCCCCAGGGCCGTCTTGACCGGGATGGGGTTGGTTTCGATGAAGATGGCCCGGAAAAGAGGGAGCAGCTTAAAGAAAATCTCCCGGGCCTTAGCCAGGTCGCCGGCCGTGAAGCTGTTGTACATCTCGACCATCTGCTTGGGGGCCAGGTGGCAGGCCACCGAGATGACCCCTTTGCCGCCGATGGCCAGCAGAGGCAGGGTCAGGCCGTCGTCTCCGGAAATGACGTCGAAGTCCGGGCCGCACAGTTCGATGGTCCGGGCCATTTGGGTCAGGTCGCCCGTGGCCTCCTTGATCCCGACGATGTTGTCTATCTCGGCCAGCCGGGCCGTGGTTTCCGGGAGCATGTTCGAAGAGGTCCGGCCGGGGATGTTGTAGACGATGATGGGCAGCGGCGCGACCGCTTCGGCCACGGTCTTGAAATGCCGGTAGATGCCTTCCTGGGTCGGCTTGTTGTAGTAGGGGGAAATCATCAGGGCCCCGTCGGCCCCGGCTTCCTTGGCGTGACGGGTCAGGGCCACGGCTTCGGCCGTGCTGTTGGAACCCGTTCCGGCCAGGACCGGGACCCGGCCGTTGACTTCTTCTATGGCCAGTTCGATCACCCGCTTGTGTTCTTCGTAGGACAGGGTCGCCGATTCACCGGTCGTGCCGCAGGGAACTATGGCCGAGATGCCGTTTTCGATCTGATAGTTGATCAAACGGCGAAAAGCCGCTTCGTCCAGTCGGCCGTCGGAGAAAGGTGTGACTATGGCCACCATAACGCCGTGGAACATGTTGACCTCCTTAATCTCCTTTCAGGTTAATATGTCAGGGCCCAGGCGCCCCGCAAAGACCAGCCTGACCCGACCCTCCAAATAGATATTATCAAAAACCCCATTGGTTCGCGTGAAGTGAACCAAGAGTTCCTCGCCGCTCCTGGTCAAGACTCTGGTGGGCGAATCGACCACGCCTTTAACCGCCGAAAGAAGGACCGCGGCGATGGACCCGGTCCCGCAGGCCAGGGTTTCGTTTTCAACCCCTCGTTCGTAGGTCCGAACGGCCACCTGGTTCCGTTCGATGACCTGAACGAAGTCTACGTTGGTCCCGGCGGGCATGAACCTGGGGTGGAAGCGGATGACCCGGCCCAGGGCCTGAACCGGAGCGGCTTCAATATCATTCACCCAGGTCACCGCGTGAGGGACGCCGGTGTTGATGGTGCATAACTTCATCGACCGGCCTTCCACCTCCAGGACGCATTCCAGGTCGGGTTCACTGGGTTTGGTCATCTGGATTTTGACCGAATCGGGTTTGACTTCGGCCTGGATCACTCCGGCCAGGGTCATGAAGCTCATCTGAGCCGGAGCGATGCCGGTTTCATAAGCAAAACGGGCGGCGCAGCGACCGCCGTTGCCGCACATCTCGGCCTCGCTGCCGTCGGCATTAAAAAACCGCCAGGAAAAATCCACTTCCGGCGGGCCTTCTTCGATGAAAATCATACCGTCGGCCCCCACGCCGAAACGAGGCCGGCAGACGGCTCTGGCCAGGTCCGGCATGTCGGCCGGCCCGACCTGGTTGCTCCAATTATCCACAATGACAAAGTCATTGCCGTGACCGCACATTTTGTAAAATTCCAATCCGATCATCCATCGGCTCCGTTTTGTAAAAAAGCGGGGATATCCTCGCCCCGAATCAAGTCCTCGAAGGTTTCCCGAGAGCGAATGACGAAATATTCATCGCCTTTGACCAGGACCTCGGCCGGCCGTCGACGCGAATTGTAGTTCGAGCTCATGGAAAAACCATAAGCCCCCGCGCTCATGACCGCCAGTAGATCGCCCGGTTCGAACCTGGGCAGAGTCCGACTCCTGGCCAGAAAGTCGCCGGATTCACAAATCGGTCCGACCACATCCACCGTGCTTGACGGTCCTTCACGCACTTTAACCGGCCAAATGCCGTGATAGGAATCATAAAGGGTCGGCCGCATCAAATCGTTCATGGCCCCGTCCACGACTACAAAATTTTTTTCCTCGCCGGTCTTGGTGAAAAGGACCTGAGTGAGCAGGATGCCGGCGTTGCCGACGATGACCCGCCCCGGTTCCAGGATCAAGGTCAGGTCCAGGCCGCCCAGACCTTCCTGCAGAGCCTGGGCGTAATCGAGGGGCGCCGGCGGCTCTTCGGCTTCATAAGTTATGCCCAGACCGCCGCCCAGGTCCAGATATTTTATGCTGAGGCCCAGGTCCTGAAGATGGTTCAATAATTGCCTCAGCCTGGCCAAGGCCTCGACAAAAGGCTCCACTTCGGTCAACTGGGAGCCGATATGGCAATCAATGCCCACCACTTCCAGATGGGGCAGCTCGGCGGCTCGGCGGTATTCCTGAACGGCCGTCTCCTTGGCGATGCCGAACTTGTTTTTGCGCAGACCAGTGGAGATGTAGGGATGGGTCTTGGGGTCCACGTCCGGGTTGACCCGGAGGGCGACCCTAGCCTTCCGGCCCATTTCCCCGGCGGTTTGATTGAGCAAATCAAGTTCCTGGGGGGATTCGACGTTGAACATGAGTATGTCGGCGTCCAAGGCCGTCCGCATTTCTTCCTTGGTCTTGCCCACCCCGGAAAAAACGATCCGCCGGCCCGGCACGCCGGCCCACAGGGCCCGGAACAGCTCGCCGCCCGAGACTATGTCAATCCCCCCGCCCAGATTGGCGAACAGCCGGAGCAAGGCGATGTTGGAGTTGGCTTTGACCGAAAAGCAGGTCAAATGAGGCAAGCCGTCGAAGGCTCGGTCAAAAGCGAAAAAGTGCCGTTCCAGCGTGGCCTGGCTGTAGACGTAAACCGGAGTGCCCACCTGGGCGGCGATCAAAGCCAGGGGCGTGTCTTCACAAAAAAGTTCGCCGTTTTTATACTCAAAATAATGCATATTCGATCATGGCCGCCATAATATCATGGTTGGAAAAGAACCTGAACTTCCAGGCTCGGCCCGCTTTCGTTGGCCGCCGGCGAATCATCCACCGCCGTCACGTAGTAAAAATAAATATGGCCCGACTTGGCCGTCGAGTCAAAAAAAGTCCTGGCCGAAATGAGCGGAGGCCCCAGTCTCTGAAATTCGGTCTCGGATTCCGCCCGCCGGTAGACCCGGTAACCGGCCAAGTCCGAAGCCGTGACTTCGCTCCAAGACAGAGTGACGCCGTCAGCCAAGGGGACGGCTTCCACCTTAACAGGCGGGGGCGGTGGTGTCAAGTCAGCCGGCCTGGCCGAAACCGGCGGCGAAGGCGGCCCTTCGATCAAAGTCCCGTGAAACTCCCTGACCGTGCGGATGTTATAAGTGTAAGTCCGGCCGTTGATGACCTGCGTGTCTTCATAAACGGTCCGGGGCCACGGGGCGCCGGCGTTGATCCTGGTCCAGGCGGTCTCTCCCCATGACCGGTAGATATTATAGCCGATGACGTCCGCCGCCGGTCGGCCGTTGAGCAGCCTGTCCGGGGGAGACCAATTAAGCACCACCAGCCGGTCGTCCGTCCTGGTTTCGATGAGGTCGGGCGGACGGCAGGGACTGTCATAATAGATGACCAAGGTCTGAAATTTTTGAGGATGGAATTCTCCGTCCGAATCATGGGCGAAAACCCGGTAAGAATAGACGTAACCCGGGGCCGGGCGGTCAACGAATTCATATTTGATTTCGGCGATAGGTTTCCTCGGCGGCGGCGGAGCGGCTTTGATCTTGAACCGCTTGGTGTAAGTCACCGGACACCCCGGACAGAAATCCGGCCCCAGCCGGTTTTCGCTCCGATCGACAAAAAAACCGCCCAGGTCTTTCAAGGGCGTTCCGGTAACATTCTTGGTCGGGGGCATGAAGGATAAAACCAGAGCCCCATCTTCTCTGAACCGGTAAGACAAGTTGGAAACAGCGTCCGGAAGCAGCAGATCAGCCGGCAGAGGCGGCGCTTTGACCCCGCAGGCCAAACCCAAGCCCCCGGCTAAAAACAGCACCGCCAGTATAGTTTTTTTCACCTTCCAGACCTAACCGTCGCGGCTTCCAGCTCCCGCCAGGCCTTCTTCAAGGCCGCCTTGACCCGCCGGGGAGCGGTCCCGCCTGGGGAGGACCTGGCTTTCAAAGAAGCGGCCAAGGTCAGTTCCTTTTTCACTTCCGGACCGACGCCGGGGCAAAGCCTGGCCAGTTCTTTTTCATCCAAATCGGCCAGGGCCAAACCTCGTTCCAGACAATAGCGCACGGCCCGGCCGACCAGGGCGTGGGCCTGCCTGAAAGGCGCCCCCTGTCTGACCAAGTGGTCGGCCAGATCGGTGGCGGCCATGAAAGGATCGTCCGCCGCGGCCTTCATCTTTTCGGCTTTGAATTCCAGTCCGGCGATCAGTCTGGACATCAGGGGCAAGACCTGGGTCAGGGTTTCCACCGTATCGAACAGGGGCTCCTTGTCTTCCTGCAAGTCACGGTTGTAAGCCAGGGGCAGTCCCTTCATCACGGTCAGCAGCCCCATTAAATGCCCGTAAATTCGGCCGGTCTTGCCCCGGATCAGCTCGGCTGCGTCCGGATTCTTCTTTTGGGGCATGATCGAAGACCCGGTGCAGAGTTCATCAGGCAGACTGACGAAACCGAATTCGGCCGTGGACCACAGGATCAGGTCTTCGGCCAGGCGGGACAGGTGCATCATCATAATGGAGGCCGCGGCCAAAAATTCCACTAAGTAGTCCCGGTCCGAGACGGCGTCCATACTGTTGGCGGCTATTTGGGAAAACCCTAGTTCCCTGGCCACAAACTTCATGTCGATGGGCAGACCAGCGCCGGCCAGGGCGGCGCTGCCTAAAGGCATAATATCCACCCGCCGGTAAAGGTCCTTCAGACGTTGGTTGTCCCGGCCGAGCATTTCCTGATAGGCCAGCAGGTGATGAGCCAGAAGCACGGGCTGGGCCCGTTGAAGATGAGTATAACCCGGCATGACCAGATCCGGGTGGGCCAGGCCTTGCCTGACTAGAGCCAGACGCAAATCTATAACGCCCCGGCCGACCGTCTTTAGGGCGTCCTTGACGTACAAGCGGGTGTCCAGGGCCACCTGGTCGTTCCGGCTCCGGGCCGTATGCAGCTTCTCGCCGGCCGGCCCGATCCTTTCGGTCAAGGCCCGCTCGATGTTCATGTGGACGTCTTCCAACTTGGGGTCCCAATGGAACCGCCCGGCCTCAATATCGGTCTTGATCGCCAGAAGGCCTTCCACTATGGCCTGGGCCTCATCTTCGCTCACCAGGCCTTGCCGGCCCAGCATCCTGGCGTGGGCGATGCTTCCGGCGATGTCGTAAGGATAAAGACGGTAGTCGAAATGGACCGAAGCCGAAAACTTTTCCAAAAGCTCGTCGGTCTGACCGGTAAATCGGCCGCCCCAAGGCTTGGTCTCAGCTTTTTTCTTACCGGCCATGCCTTCAGCGATCCCTCAGGAGTTTCTGGATTCTCAGCCGCAGACCGTTGAGGCGGATAAAGCCCTCGGCGTCCTTCTGGTCATAGACGGCGTCGGCTTCGAAAGTGGCGAAGTCCGGATGATAAAGCGAACGGTCGGACTTACGGCCGACCACCATACAGTTGCCCTTGTAAAGCTTGAGGCGGACGGTTCCGCCCACGTTGGCTTGAGTCGTATCGATAAATGTCTGCAGGGCCCGCATTTCCGGCGAGAACCAATAACCGTAATAGACCAGCTCGGCGTACCTTGGGGCCAGGGAATCCTTGAGGTGCATGACTTCGCGGTCCAGGGTGATGGACTCCAAGGCCCGGTGGGCCGCATGAAGGATGGTCCCGCCCGGCGTCTCGTAGACCCCCCTGGACTTCATCCCCACGTACCGGTTTTCCACCATGTCCACCCGTCCCACGCCGTTGGCCCCGCCCAGACGGTTCAGGCGGGCCAGCAAATCGGCCGGCCCGAGTCTTTCGCCGTCCACGGCCGTGGGGACCCCGGCTTCGAAATCTATCTCCACGTAAGTCGGCCGGTCCGGCGCTTTCTCCGGGGAGACGCTCAGCACAAACATGGACTCGTCCGGCTCGGACCAGGGGTCTTCCAGCACGCCCCCTTCGAAACTGATGTGCAGCAGGTTCCGGTCGGAACTGTAAGGCTTTTCAGTAGTGGCCGGGACCGGGATGCCGTGACGTCGGGCGAATTCGATCAGGTCGGTCCGGGAACGGAAGTCCCACATGCGCCAGGGGGCCACAATGACCAGCGACGGGTCCAGGGCCATGTAAGTCAGCTCGAAACGGACCTGGTCGTTGCCTTTGCCCGTGGCCCCGTGGGCCACGCCGTCGGCCTTTTCGGCCCGGGCTATCTCCACCTGCCTCTTGGCGATCAAAGGCCGGGCCAGGGAAGTGCCCAGGAGATAAGACCCTTCATAAACGGCGTTGGCCCTAAGTGCGGGAAAGACAAAGTCCCGGACGAATTCCTCGCGCAAGTCCTCGATATAGACCTGGGCCGCGCCCGTGGCCCTGGCTTTTTCGTCCAAGCCGTCCAGTTCTTCACCCTGGCCCAGGTCCGCGGCAAAGGCCGTCACTTCGGCCCCGTACTCTTCCCGTAGCCATTTCAGAATAACCGAAGTGTCCAAGCCGCCGGAATAGGCCAGGACCACCTTGTTCGCTTTTCTCAATTCATTCCTCCGGTCTGATTCACTCCAGCCGCCCGGTCAGCAGAAAATCCATTAAAGCCTTTTGGACGTGGAGTCGGTTTTCGGCTTGATCAAAAACGATGGACTGAGGTCCTTCAAAAACTTCCGCGGTGATCTCTTCCCCCAGGTGGGCCGGCAGGCAATGGAGAACTATAGCCTCGGCCGCCGCCGCCTTCATCAATTCACCATTGACCTGGAATGGCCGGAACACTTCAGACCGAACTGCGGCTTCCTCCTCCTGGCCCATGCTGGCCCAGACATCGGTGTTGACCACGTCCGCCCCGGCCGCGGCCTCGAACGGGTCCCGGGTGACCTCAAGGCGCGCCGCCGCCTTGGCCTGGTTTCTTGACAAAATCCCGGGATCAGGGTCATACCCTTGCGGCACGGCCAGGACCAGTTCGAAGCCCATCAGGGCCGCGGCCTCGATCCAGGAATGGGCCATATTGTTGCCGTCCCCGATCCAAGCGATCTTAAGACCGGTCAGCCGCCCCTTTTTTTCCAAAATGGTGAACATATCCGACAGGACCTGGCAGGGATGGTGCAGATCGGTCAGGGCGTTGATGATCGGGATGGAAGCATGTCCGGCCAGTTCCTCCAGGTCCGCCTGGGCGTAAGTCCTGACGATCAGGGCGTCCAGATAACGTGACAGGACCCGACCCGCATGGGAAAGCGGCTCCTGCCGGGCGAACTGGGTTTCGGACCCGTGCATGAACACCACCGCCGCGCCCAATTCATAGGCCCCTACCTGAAACGAAACCCTGGTCCTGGTGGAAGGCTTGTCAAAGATCATGCCGATGGTTCGGCCGGCCAGACGAGGCTGGAACCTCCGGGCGGCCCTTTCCGCTTTGAACCCGGCCGCGGACCTGAACAGGGCTTCGATCTCGGACCGGTCAAGGTCCTTGAAGGTCAGGAAGTCTCGTTTCATTAATGATCCTTGTTTTCGGCGGCCTGGTGGATCAGAACTTCTTCCAGGACCGGCAGAAGCCGATCAATCTCCACTTCGGTGATGATCAGCGGCGGGACAAACCTGAGCACGTTGTCCTGGATGCAATTGATTAGAAACCCTCGTCCCATCAATTCCTTCAGGACGCCGGCCCCGGGAAAGGCCAGTTCCAGGCCCAGAATGAGGCCCCGGCCCCGCACTGTCCTTATAAAATCGTATTTTCCGGCCAGTTCGATCAATTTTTCCCGGAAATAAACGCCCACCCTGGCCACCTGGTCCAGGAAGCCCGGACGGAGCAGAGTCTCGACCACGGCCAAGGCCGCGGCCGCCACCACCGGACCGCCGCCGAAAGTCGTAGCGTGACTGCCCGGACCGAAGGCCTGGGCTGTCTCTTCCTTGGCCAGGGCCGCGCCCATGGGCAGGCCGTTGGCCAGGGCCTTGGCCAAGGTCATGATGTCCGGTTCGACCCCGAAGTGCTGATAGGCGAACAGCTTCCCGGTCCGGCCCAGACCGACCTGGACCTCGTCGAAGATGACCAAAACATCCTTGGCCCGGCACATTTCCGCCACCCGGGCCAAGTAGCCGTCATCCGGTTCATTGACCCCGCCCTCCCCCTGGATGGGCTCGAGGATGACCGCGCAGACCTCGTCGCTCAAAGCCTTTTCCAGAGCGGCCGCATCATTGAAAGGCACGAAGACGAACCTGTCCACGTAAGGCTCGAAACCGTGGCGGACCTTGTCCTGACCGGTGGCCGAAAGGGTGGCCATGGTCCGTCCGTGAAAAGATTTTTCCATGCTGACGATGGTGTGGCGGCCCGGACCGTACTTGTCGAAGGAATACCTTCGGGCCAGCTTGATGGCCGCCTCGTTGGCTTCGGCCCCGCTGTTGCAAAAAAAGACCCGGTCGGCGAAGGAATGGTCGACCAGAATCCGGGCCAGTTCGACCTGCGGTTCGGTGTAATAGAGGTTCGAAACATGGACCAGCCGCCGGGCCTGGTCGGCCACGGCCGCGGCCACCTGCGGATGAGCGTGCCCCAAACCGGCCACGGCGATGCCGGCCACGAAATCCAGGTACTCCCGGCCTTCGGGATCATAGACCTTGACCCCTTCCCCCCGCACCAAGGCCAGGTCGTACCGGCTGTAAGTCTTCATCAGCACCCGGTCGGCCAGGCTTTTTATCTCCTCAGAACTCAGACCCATTTCCATCGTTCCCTTCCGCGATAATCTGGGTGCCGATCCCCTCGGCCGTGAACAATTCCAGGAGAAGAGCGTGAAGTTTCCGGCCGTCGATGATGTGGGCCTTCTTCACCCCGCCGGCCAAGGCCTGAACACAGCAATCGAGCTTGGGCAGCATGCCCCCGGAAATGATCCCTCCCCGCCTAAATGCCTCGATCTCCTCCACTCGGATGGTGCTGATCAGGCCGCCCTCCCGGTCGAGCACGCCCTCGACGTCGGTCAATAGAATCAGCTTTTCCGCCTTCAAGGCCGCAGCCACCCGCCCGGCCACCAGGTCCGCGTTGATGTTGTACGTCTCCCCTTCGCGGCCCACGCCCACCGGGGCGATGACCGGAATGAAGTTGTCCCGCTCCATGACCTTGAGCACACCCTGGTCGATGGCTTCCACCTGGCCCACTTGGCCGATGTCGATTATCTCCGGCGGCATATCGCCTTCCTGGCGGACCACCTTCATCTTCCCGGCCAAAATCAGTCCGCCGTCCTTGCCGGACAGTCCCACGGCCCGGCCGCCGTGCCGGTTGATCAGACTGACGATCTCTTTGTTGACCTTGCCCACCAAGACCATCTCGACCACGTCCATGGTTTCTCCGTCGGTCACCCGCATCCCGGAAACGAAAGTCGAGGGGATGTTCATGCGCTGGAGGACTTGGCCGATCTGAGGACCGCCGCCATGGACGATGACCGGATTGAGCCCCACGTATTTGAGCAGGACCACGTCCTGGGCGAATCCCTTCTTCAGTTCTTCATCCACCATGGCGTGCCCGCCGTACTTGATCACAATGGTCTTGTTGGCGAACTGCCTGATATAGGGCAAGGCCTCGATCAAGACCTTGGCCTTGTCTTCATTCCTAAATTCTGATGGTTTTAAGTCCTGGCTCATAAAATGTACCGGCTCAGGTCCACGTCCTGGGCGATGTCGCTGAGCTTTTCCCTGACGTAATCCGCGTTGACCTTGATCTCCGCCTCGCCCATGTCCGGGGCCTCGAAGGAAACCTCGTCCAGCAAACGCTCCATGACCGTATGCAGACGCCGGGCCCCGATGTTTTCCGTTTTTTCGTTGACCCGGCAGGCGATGTCGGCGATCTCGGCGATGGCCCCCTGGTCGAAATCGAGTTTGATCCCCTCGGTTTCCAACAGGGCCTTGTACTGGGTGATCAAGGCGTTGTCCGGCTCGGTCAAAATGCGGATGAAGTCGTCCCGGTCCAGGGGATCGAGTTCGACCCGGATGGGGAAGCGCCCCTGCATCTCCGGGATCAAGTCCGAAGGTTTGCTCACGTGAAAAGCGCCCGCAGCGATAAAAAGAATATGGTCGGTCCGGACCATGCCGTACTTGGTGGTCACCGTGGTTCCTTCCACCAGAGGCAAAAGGTCCCGCTGGACTCCTTCCCGGGACACGTCCGGTCCGTACTTCTGCTCCCGCCCGGCGATCTTGTCTATTTCGTCCACGAAGATTATCCCGGACTGTTCGACTCGGTCCAGGGCGATCTCCACCACCCGGTCCATATCGATCAGGCGCTGGGACTCCTCCTGGATCAGAAGATTCCTGGCCTCCCGCACCTTGACCTTGCGGTGTTTGGTCCGCTTGGGAAAAAGATTGCCGAACATGTCCTTGAGGTTGATGTCCATCTCTTCCAAACCCAGGTTGGAAAAGACTTCCACCATGGGTCTGGCCTGATCGGTCACCTCCACGTCCACGTAACGCTCATCCAGCTTGCCTTCCCGCAGGAGCCGGCGCAGCTTTTCCCTGGTGGCCAGGTATTGGGATTCCGGCGACCCCTGGGCCGTCCGAACGATCTCTAGGGTCCCGGAACCCGGCACATCCTCGCCGCCGGACCCACCGGTCCCGGACCGGCGGGGCAACAGGAGGTCCAGAAGCCTCTCTTCGGCTATCTCCGCGGCCTTGGCCTCGACCTTCTCCCTCTCTTCCGCCCGGACCATGTTTATGGCCAGCTCGGTCAAGTCCCGGATCATCGACTCCACGTCCCGGCCGACATAACCCACTTCGGTGAATTTCGAGGCCTCGACCTTGAGAAAAGGCGACTGGGCCAGCCGGGCCAGGCGGCGGGCGATCTCGGTCTTGCCCACCCCGGTCGGACCGATCATGATGATGTTCTTGGGCGCGATCTCGTCCCGGAGTTCCTCCGGCACCTGTTGACGTCGCCAGCGGTTCCTCAAGGCGATGGCTACGGCCCGTTTGGCTCGGCCCTGGCCCACCACATAACGGTCCAATTCGGCCACAATCTCCCGCGGCGTCAACACGGACATGTCCCTATTCTGAGGCATCCAGTTCCTCGACTATGATATTTTCGTTGGTGTATACGCAGATGCCCGCGGCGATGCGCAGGGCCTCCAAGGCGATGGTCCGGGCGTCCAGGTCGGTGTGGGCGATCATGGCCCGGGCCGCGGCCAAGGCGTACGGCCCGCCCGAACCGATGGCCGCCAGACCGTCGTCCGGCTCGATCACGTCGCCGGTCCCGGAAATGAGCAGGGAATTGCGGCTGTCGGCCGCCACCAGCAAAGCCTCCAAACGGCGCAGACTCTTGTCCATCCGCCAGTCCTTGGCCAGCTCGACCGCGCTGCGCACCAGGTTGCCCCGGTGCTGCTCCAGTTTGCTCTCGAAACGCTCGAACAGGGTGAAGGCGTCGGCCGAAGCCCCGGCGAAACCGCACAACACTTGGCCGTTGTACAGACGGCGGACCTTGCTGGCTTCCTTCTTGACAATGGTCTGGTTGAAAGTCACCTGACCGTCGCCGGCCACAGCCACCCGGCCGTGCCGACGGACGGCCAGAATAGTCGTCGACCTTATCTTATTTCGGTTTATCGGCATTGACAGCCATCTCTTTCGACTTTTCCCCGAGGGAGGCCCGCGGGTGGGCCCGGTCATAAACCTCCCGGAGGCGATCCAGATTCAAGTGGGTGTACTTCTGGGTCGTGGACAGACTGGCGTGACCCAGCAACTCCTGAATGGCCCGCAGGTCCGCCCCGGCCTCGAGCATGTGGGTGGCGAAGGTGTGCCGGATCGAGTGGGGGGACAGCCCGGACTCCAGACTGAGACGATTGACGTACCCATTCACCTGGCGGCGAAAGACACGATCATTGAGGCGTCTGCCCCGGCGGCCCAGAAAAAGGGCCGGCTCTTCCCGTCCGGCCGGCCCGGCCAGCCCGGGGCGCACGGCCAGGTAATCCTTCAGGGCCTCAAGGGCTTTGCCCCCCACCGGAACAATTCGCTCCTTGCCCCCCTTGCCGTGAACCCTGATCAGGCCTTGATCCAGGTCCAGATCGTCCAGATCGAGCCCGACCAGTTCACTGATCCGCAGCCCCGAGGAATAGGTCAATTCCAGGGCGGCCCGGTCGCGAAGGCCGACGGCCCCTTCCGGATCGGGCGATTCCACCAGGGCGAAGGCTTCATCAATGTTCAAAAAACGGGCCTGTTTCTGCCCGAAACGCGGCGCGTCCACTTCCATGGCCGGATTGGCCTCCAGCCGGCCTTCCCGGACCAGATAGCGGAAAAAGGCCCTCAAGCTGGATAATTTCCGGGCCAGGGAAATATTCCGGTTGTGACGGTGCAGGCTGAAAAGAAAAGCCCGGACGTCGTGACGCGTGACCTGGGCCGGATCGGCCGTTTTTCCGGCTTCCCTGAGAAAATCAAAAAATTCTCCCACATCCCGCAGGTAGGCTTTGACGGTGTGACCCGACCGTCCCCTGGTCACCGTCAAATAGGTCCCAAAGTCCTCGATCAATCCTTTTTCCCGATCCTCCGCCATCAGGCCCGCTCTCTGGTTGGGCTTAAAAAAATCTAATATTAACAAGACTTCTTTAAAAGGCAAATAAAAACTTCACCGTAAGGACTTGATGAAAATCCAAGGGGCCGATTTTCAGATCATTGACGCAACAAGTTGAATTATATGCTAATCTGACGATAGATCTTATATTTTATCATCCGCCCGTGTTTCTGCACATTGACCAAGCCAGGGGCGTCCGTTTATATATTTAGAAATGAAAAGCTACCGGACCCTATGGCCGTATTTCCGCCGGCATTGGTTGAGGCTGGTCTTCGGCTTGGCCGCCCTGTTGGTGGTCGACGTGCTCCAACTTCTTATCCCCCGGGTGATCAAGCATGCGGTCGATCAACTAAGCAGCTTCACCGCCACGCCCTCGACGTTGGCCTGGTCCGGCCTGACCATAGCCGGCCTGGCCGTGGCCATCGGTCTGTTTCGCTATATCTGGCGGCTGTTGATTTTAGGATTTTCCCGCATCGTGGAAGAGGACCTCCGCGGCCGTCTTTACAGCAAACTCCTGACCCTGGCCCCGGCTTGGTTTATGACCAAAACCACCGGCGACATCATGGCCCGGGCCACCAACGACATCGAAGCGGTGCGCATGTCCGCCGGTTTCGGCCTGGTGGCCCTGGTGGACTCGGTTCTCATGGGGGCTGCAGCCGTGGGCTTCATGATGTGGATCGACCCTCGCCTGACCCTCCTGGCCCTAGTGCCCATGCCCCTGATCAGCATTTTGACCAGGCGTCTGAGCCGAATCATGTACCGCCGCTACCTCCGTGTCCAGAATTTGTTCGGGGAGATGACCGAGCGGGTTCGGGAATATTTGGCGGCCATACGGGTCATCCAGGCCCACGTCCGCGAGAAGCTGGTGGCTCAGGACCTGGACGGCCTGGGCCGGGACTATGTCCAGGAGAACATCAGGTTGAGCAAGGTGTCCGGGTCCTTTTATCCCCTGATGCTCATGTTCACCAACCTGTCCCTGGCCATTGTCCTCTATTTCGGCGGGCGGCTGACCATTTTCGGGGCCATCACCCCTGGTGATTTTGTGGCCTTTATCAGTTATCTGGGCCTGTTGACCTGGCCGATGATGGCCTTGGGCTGGGTGGTCAACCTGGTCCAACGCGGGGCGGCTTCGCTGGACCGGATCAATCTGATCCTCGAGCAGGCCCCGGAGATCGCCGATCCTCCCCGTCCGGAATCAAAGCCCCAAGTCAAAGGCGGGCTGGAGATTCGTCATTTGACCTTCAGTTACCCCGGCCGCAAGGAATTGGTCCTGCGCGACCTGAGTCTGGTCTGCCCGGCCGGAAAGATCACCGCCCTGGTCGGCCGGACGGGTTCGGGCAAAAGCACCCTGCTGAATTTGGTCCTTCGCTTGTTCGACCCCCCGGCCGGGACGGTCTTTTTGGACGGAGTCGACGTTAAAAACTACGCCCTGGCCGACCTGCGGGAAGCCGTGGGCTATTCGGCCCAGGACACCTACATTTTTTCGGGCGCCCTGGCCGAAAACCTGGCCTTCGGCCGGCCCGAAGCAGGTGAGGCGGAGATTCTGGCCGCGGCCAGGGCCGCCGGTCTGGACGAAGACGTCAAACTCTTCCCCAACGGTTATCGGACTTTTGTCGGTGAACGGGGCTTGACCCTTTCCGGCGGTCAAAAACAGCGGGTGGCTTTGGCCCGGGCCTTATTGCTCGACCCGCCCCTGCTCATCCTGGACGACAACTTCGCCGCCGTGGACGCCGGCACCGAGGAAGAGATTTTGGGCCACCTGGCCAGGCTCAGGGCGGGACGGACGACCATCCTCGTTTCCCATCGCCTGACCAGCCTGAAGATCGCCGACCTGATTCACGTGTTGGAGCACGGCCGTCTGGCCGAATCCGGGACGCACGATGAACTCCTGGCCCAGGACGGGTACTACGCCAGGCTTTACCGTCTCCAGCAGGTCCAGGCGGAATACCGCCAGCAACTGGAAGCGGCCGAAGCGCCGGGGGCATGAAACGATGTGGGACGGTTACGGATATTACGAAGGCGGACAGTTGGGCAAGCCGTACGACTTGCGGCTGCTCCGGCGTCTGCTCCCTTATATCCGACCCTACACCCGGCTCTTGCTTTTGACCAGTTTCCTGATCCTGGCCGCTGCCGGCGCCGATCTGGTCCTGCCCTACCTGACCAAGATCGCCATAGACCGATTCATCGTGATTTCGTACCAAAAGGTGAGCCTTTCCGAGGCCGCCGACCCTCGGCTGCTTGAACTCACTCAAAGCTATCGCCGCCTCTTCCGATCATCCGGAAAGCCCGGCCTCTATTTCTTGTCCGGAGAAAACGCCCGCAAAATGGAACTCCAGGACCTCAACCGCCTGAAAGCCGCCGGAATTATTCAGCCCGAGCCGTATTACCTGGCCGATAAAGAATCCGGTCGGACCATGGCCGTGATCCGGAAGCACCCCTCCCTTTTTGAGCAGTTTCCGGAAGCAGCCTTGATCAAGGTCGAAGACCTGGGCCGGTTGGGACGAGAGGACCTGTCCGGTCTACGTTCCGGCGACATAAAAGGTCTGGCCTGGATAGCCTTGATCGGCGCGGGGGCCCTGCTCTTGGGCTTTATGTTTAACTTTGTTCAAGTGATTCTCCTGGAAGCGGCCGGCCAGCGGCTGACCCATGATCTGCGCCAGGACCTTTTGAACCATATCCTCAAGCAGTCTCTGGCCTTCCACGACCGGTCGCCCTCGGGCCGGCTGGTGGCCCGCCTGACCAACGATATCCAGAACCTCAACGAAATGATCAAGTCGGTGGCCGTGACCCTGTTCGAGGATGCTTTTGTCCTGATCGGCATAGCCGTCATCCTGATTCACATCAACCTTCGCCTGGCCCTGCTCACCTTCACCCTGCTGCCGGGCATACTTCTCGTTTCCATGATCTTCCGGCGGCGGGCCCGGGACGTTTTTCGGGACCTCAGGCATAAGGTCTCCCAGATCAACACCGTCTTCGGCGAAACCATCTCCGGCATCAGGGTCATCCAGGCCTTCCGGCGGGAAAAGTTCAACCGGGAAAGGTTCGGCGAACTAAACCATGAAAACTATTTGATCGGCATGCGCCAGATCAGGGTCTTCGCCGTCTTCATGCCCCTGATCGAAGTCATCTCGGCGACGGCCCTGGGACTGGTGATCTGGTACGGCGGCATTTCGGTCATCAAGGAGGCCATGACTTTAGGCGCGGTGGTGGCCTTCATCGGTTACGTGCGCAAGTTCTTCCAGCCCATTCGAGACGTGGCCGAAAAGTACAACATCCTCCAGTCGGCCATGGCTTCACTGGAGAGGGTTTTCGGACTTTTGGACCAGCGGTGGGAACTGCCGCCGCCGGCCGCAAAGCAGCCTCTCCCGCCCGGCCGGGGCGAGATCAGGTTCGATCAGGTCAACTTCGGATACCGGCCTGACGAACCGGTCCTCAAAGACGTTTCTTTCAGTGTCCCGCCAGGCCGGACCCTGGCCATTGTCGGGGCGACCGGTTCGGGCAAGACCTCGATCATCAACCTGCTGCTCAGGTTTTACGAAGTGGATACCGGCCGGATTTTAGTCGACGGAGTCGACATCCGGGAACTCGATCCGGCGGAACATCGGTCCCGCATCGGTCTGGTCATGCAGGAGGTCTTCCTGTTCGCCGGGACGGTTATGGAAAATATTGCTTTGTCCCGGGACGGAATGAGCCCGGAAAGAATAAAAGCGGCGGCCCGGGCCGTCAGCGCGGCGGACTTTATTGAAGCTCTGCCCGCCGGCTACGACCAGCACCTGGGCGAAGGCGGCCTGTCCTTGTCTGTGGGCCAGCGCCAACTCCTGTCTTTGGCTCGGGTCCTGGTCCAGGACCCGCAGATTCTGATCTTGGACGAAGCCACGGCCTTCATCGATTCGGAGACGGAAAAATTGATCGAATCGGCCTTGGCCAGACTGACCGCCGGCCGGACCTCGATCATCATCGCCCACCGCCTTTCGACCATTCGGCGGGCCGACCGGATTCTGGTCCTGCATCAGGGCCGGGTCCTGGAAACCGGAACCCACGCTGAACTTTTGGCTCGCCAAGGCCTTTACTATCGGCTGCATCAGTTTCAATTCAAGGAAAACGAGTTGGCCAAACAGCCTGGTTCGTAATATAATTTCCGATATTTGAAGTGAAAGGGAAGCGAGATGGATTTAGGACTAGGCGGGAAAGTGGCCTTTGTGGGCGGGGCCGGTAAAGGTTTGGGCCGGGCCGCGGCCCGGGCTTTGGCTCGAGAAGGGGCCAGGGTGGTCATCGCGGCCAGGACCAGGGAGAGCCTCGAAAAAACAGCGGCCGACCTCAGCCGGGAGACGGGCTCCGAAGTCAGAGCCGTACCGGTGGACCTGTCCCGAGCCGGCCAGGTCCGCACCGCGGTCAAGGCCGCCCTCAAAGACTTCGGCCGGTTGGACATCCTGGTCAATAACGCCGGCGGACCGCCCTCCGGGACTTTTCTGGACTTCGGCGACGAAGCCTGGGAAGCGGCCTTTCGACTGAACCTGATGAGCGCGGTCATCCTGGCCCGGGAAGTAGTCCCGGGCATGCGGGACCGACGTTGGGGCCGGATCATCAATCTGACTTCCATCGCCGTCAAACAGCCTCTGGACGGGCTGATTCTGTCCAATTCCATCAGGGCCGGGATCCATGGTTGGGCCAAGACCTTGTCCAACGAGCTGGCCCCGTACGGCGTCACGGTCAATAACGTCCTGCCGGGATTCACCCTGACCGACCGGGTCAGGAATCTGGCCCAGGCCCAGGCCGAAAAAGAAGGCGTCAGCCCCGAGGAAGTCTTGGGCCGGATGGAGCAGGCCATCCCGATGAAGCGGCTGGGCCGGCCGGAAGACGTGGGCGAACTGGTGGCTTTTCTGGCTTCGGAGCAGGCCGGGTACATCACCGGCGTCTCCGTCCACATAGACGGCGGCTTTTATCCAGGCCTGATGTAAAACCGCCGGCTTCGTCGCCTCTTCGTCTGATGAACATGATGATGTGGAGGAAAGAATAAATGAACGACCGCCGTTGGGTCTTGTCGGTATTATTTTTATCCCTTTTGCTTATAACTCCCTTGCTGTCCGGTTCGAGCCTGACGGCCGGACCGGAGCCGCTGCAAGTCTTGGCCGTCCATCCAAGCGGACCCACCCCCAGGGTCAAGCAAATCACCATCGTCTTCAATCAGGCCATGGTGCCCCTGGGGGAAATGGACCGGCCCTTTGAAGAAGTCCCGGTGGTTTTCACCCCGGAACTTCCCGGCCGTTTCCGCTGGCTCAATGTCTATTCCCTGGCCTTCGAGCCAGCCCAGCCCCTGGAAGGCTCCTTCGAAGGGGAGATCACTATTAAAAAAGAGATAACGTCTCTGGGCGGGTCTAAATTAAAAGAAGACCATACCTCCAAATTCTCACTGCCCTTGATTGAACTGAGACGGGCCTTGCCCAAACCGGGCGCTGAAGGCCTGCCCCTGCGGCCGGAAATCGAGCTGGCCTTCAACCAGCCCTTGGTCCTGGAGCGTTTGCAGGAGGCGGTTTATTTCACCGCCCCGGACGGTTCAAAAATTCCCGGCCGAGTCAGGCCCGACGAAGAAGCCAACGCCGACCGAAATCCCGGTGACGACTGGGTGGTCAAAATCACCCCGGCGGCTGATTTGACCCCGGACGCCACCTTCGAGCTGGTCATCCCCGAAGGATTGGCCTCAACTTCGGGTCCTTTGCCTTCACCCCAGGAATTCCGCCTTGACTATCGGACTTATGGACCCCTGAAAGTGGTCGAGATCGTGGGTTACCGGCCCCAGGCCCAAGCGCCCTTCGACCCGGAAAGCGCCCTCGAGATCAAGTTCACCACCCCGGTTTCGCCCAAGCAAGTGGTTCAAAACCTGAAGGTCAGCCCCGACTATGATCTGAGCCAAATCGAAGGCCTCGAAGCGGACGCCGAACCGGTGACCTCAGTATGGCTGCCCGGACCATTCCAGCCGGCCCGCCTTTATACTTTCACCTTCGCTCCGGGTCTGAAGGACGTTTACGGTCAAGCCATACAAGGCCGGACCAATTTTCAAGTCGTCATGGGTCCGGCCCGCCCGGTGCTCGAACTCCCCGGCCGGCATGGGGTCCTGGAAAGGTCCGACGATCCGAGCTACCCGGTTCGGGTCAGGAATATCAACCGCATCGATTTTCGGGGATATTTCCTCCCGCCCGACAAAATCATTCCCTTTCTCATCAAACATAAGCTTTATCGGTATTTGAGCGAATCGAGCGATGACTTTCTCGCGGCCGTCCCCCCTCATGAAACCAAGACCGACTCGATCAAAGTGAACGCCCCGGCCAACGCCATGAGCTATCAGCCGGTCCGTTTGGCCCGGCTTTTCGGTCAAACTCCGGGGCCTGGAGCGTTTTATTTTGATCTGGCCGCGGCCGAAACCAATGATCCCAAAACCGGCCGGCCGATCTATCGTCGGGCTGTAGTTCAGGTGACCGACATCGGCCTGTCGGTTAAATTCGGACAGACCAACACCCTGATTTGGACGACCAAGCTGGCCGAAGGACGGCCGTTGGCTCAGGCGGCTCTGGAAATTCGAGACGCCCGCAACCATGTCTTGTGGCGGGGCCGGACCGATGAACAGGGCCTGGCCCTGGCTCCGGGCGCCGACCAGTTAAAGCTTAGGCGAAGTCAAAAAGAACCCGACCAGCCCTCGCTTTTCGTCCTGGCCTTTCATGAAGATCAATTCAGCTTCATCAGCACCGAATGGCACGAAGGCATCGCCCCGTGGAATTTTGGTCTGGCCGGACGGGGCTATGATGAAGGCGAAGAAGCCCTGACCTGGGTCCTGACGGCCTTGCCTCTGTACAAACCCGGCGAGGAGGTCCGCTTCAAGCTCATTCAGCGGCGGAACACCTCCCAGGGCCTGGTTCCTCCCGAACGAAGGAGCCTCATGGTGGAAGTCCAAGACAGCCGGGGCGGCGTCTTGGAAAAAACCAGACTGGCCATGACCGACTTCGGCACGGCCTCAGGCCGTTTCCTGCTGCCTCGAACAGCCCCCTTGGGCGGCTACTCGATCCTGGTCGGCGACGACCAGGCGGAAATGAGATACGCCGGCGGCTTCCGGGTGGAAGAATACCGCAAGCCCAGTTTTGATTTCGAAATCACCCCTTCGCATGAAACAGCCTTGGTCGGCGACAAGATCACCGCCCGAATCAAGGCCGATTATCACTTCGGGGCCCCGGTGGCCGACCGGCCCGTCGACTATCTGGTCACGGCCGGTCCGGCCGACTTCAGTCTGCCCCGGTTCGAGGATTACAGCATAATCGACTGGTCGGCCCTGGAGGAGGATGAGGCTGAACCGATACCGACTATAGCCCAAGGCCGGCTCAATCTGGACCGTCAAGGTCAGACCGCTTTGAATTTTGAGGCCTGGCCGTCCAAAAAACCGCAACCCCGGTATTTTCAGGTCGAGGCCACGGTGACTGACGTGGACCGGCGCACCGTCAGCCGCCGGGAGTCCATCCTGGTCCATCCGGCTTCGTTCTATCTGGGTCTCAAGACCGACCGCTATGTGGTCGGCAGCGGTGAAAAGATGACGGTCAATCTCATCGCAGCCACGCCGGAAGGGCGGTTGGTCCCTGAGGTCATCGCCGACCTGACTCTGGTCCGCCGCACCTGGCAGACGGTGCGGCGAAAAGGCGTGGGCGGATATTACCACCATATTTCCGAACCTTCCGATACGGTCATCCAGAGAATCCGGACCAAGACCACCGACCGTCCTCTCGGCCTGGACTTCACCTTGCCTGAAGGCGGCTTCTATTACGTGACGGCTCGGGCCCAGGATAAAAACGGCCGGACCACGGCCGGCGCCGTGGGTTTTTACGCCTACGGCCAGGGACCGGCCGGATGGGCCAGATACGACCACGACCGCATCGACCTGGTTCCGGACAAGAAAGAATACCGGCCCGGAGAAACGGCGACCATTCTGATCAAGAGCCCCTTCACTCAAGCCACGGGCCTTTTGACGGTCGAACGTAACGGGGTGCGCCGTCACCAGCTTTTCCAGGTCACCGGCCCGGCCCCGGCCGTCCAGGTCAAGATCGAACCGGATGATTTTCCCAACGTTTACGTCTCGGTTCTTTTGGTGCGGGGCCGTATTTCGGACAAGCTGGATGAACAGGGGCGGGACCCGGGCAAACCGGCCTTTAAAGCCGGGTACACGGAAATCAAGGTCGCTGATGACAGCTCCAGTTTGAAAGTGGAGGTTTCAGCCGACCGTCCCCAGGCCGGGCCGGGCCAAGAAGTGGAACTGACCGTCAAGGCCGTCGGCGGGGACGGCCGCCGCGAGGTCACCGAAATAGCCTTGATCGTGGCCGACGCCGCCTTGCTCCAGCTTGGCTCTGAAGACGCCTACTATCCCGAGCGCCTGTTTTTCGCCTCGCGCCGTCTGGCCGTCTGGACCGCCGACTTGCGGATCAATCTCATTGGTCGGCGTCACTATGGCTTGAAAGGAGCCACGGCCGGCGGCGGCGGTCTCGATGCGGAAGCGGCTGAACGCTACCGCCGCCATTTCGTCTCCCTGGCCTTTTTTGAACCGCACCTGGTCACCGACGATATGGGTTGGGCCAAAGTCAAGTTCAAGCTGCCGGACAATCTGACCACCTTCAAGATTTTCGCCGTGGCCAACACCCGGAGCGGACGCTTCGGCACCGGGGTCGGTTCTATCCAGGTGACCAAGCCCTTGCTGATCCAGACGGCCTTGCCCGGCTTCGCCGGCATCGGCGATGAATTTACGGCCAACGTGGTCCTTCACAACCGGACCAATCAGGTCGGCCGGGCCACCATCACCTTGTCCGGTGAAAATTTCGAACTTCTGGATGCCGGCGGCCGAAACGTCAACCTTGGCCCTCGCTCCAGCTTAGAAATCGGTTTCCCCGTGCGAATCCTTCCCGGTTCTGAAGCCGCGTTCCGATTTGACGCGGCCTTGGGCGGAGAAATGGACGCGGCCGAATTTCGCCTGCCCCTGCGTTACCCCAATCCCCTCCTGACCTCGGCCACATACGGCCGCCTGACCAAATCGATTCGGGAATTCGTCACCCTCCCCAAAGAAGCCGATCCCGAGCGGGGCGGTCTGACCTTGAGGGTTTCGCCCTCTTTGAGCGGGGCCTTGAAGGACGCCTTTATTTATCTGGAAAATTATCCCTATGAGTGTCTGGAACAAAAGACTTCCAGGGCTTTAGGCGACCTGCTTTACTTAAACCGGCGGGAAAGGTTCGGCGGGTCCGAAGAAGAACTGAAAAAAGCCGAAGCCCGCCTGACCAGGTATTTCGAAGGACTGGCCGCCTTCCAGACTTACGACGGCGGCTTCTCTTTCTGGCCGGAAACACGGCCGGCCGACCCGTTTTTAACGGCCTACACGGTTCAGTGCCTGAACCTGGCCCTGAGTTACGGGCGGCCGATTGAGGCTGCTGTTTTTCAAAAAGCCCGCACCTATTTGAACCAGACCGTCAATCGGGACCAATGGCCGGAATATTACGATCTCGAGGACCGTTTGACCGCTGCGGCTTATATCACCGCGGTTCTGGCCGAAGTCGGTGATCCGGTCGCGCCCCTGGCCGAAAACTTGTACGGTCGGCGGGACAAGCTTTCCACCTTCGCCCTGGCTCAATTGTTGGAAATCCTGAGGCTCTCCGGCCGGGATGAGGCCCTAACCGAACAAAAAGCGGATATAGAAAAACGGCTGTTCGCCAGGTCGGTCATTACTTCCGGCGAGGTTCATTTCGAGGAAGCACCCGGGTCCCCGGGGCTATGGTCATCAAAAATAAGGACCAACGCCGCGGCCCTCAAGGCCTTGCTGCGGGCTGCGCCGGACAGCCCTCACTTGACGCCCCTGGCCCGCTGGCTGATCAACGCCCGCCGGGACGGCCATTGGGGCAACACCCAGAACAACGCCTGGACCCTGCTGGCCTTGACTGAATACATGCGGGTCATGGAGGCGGAACCGCCGGAATTCAGCCTCATGGCCGTGCTGGACCTGCGGCCCCTGGCTCAAGCCGACTTCCGCAGCTTCGAAACCCCGCCCCTGGAACGCATCGTCTCGATGCGCGACCTGGCTGTGGGCCGCAAGATGCCGGTCGAGCTGGGCCTGGAAGGCCGAGGCTCGGCTTATTACACCATCAAATTGGATTACGCTCAGAAAGAGCTTGACCTGAACGCCCGGCAGGCCGGATTCGCCGTGACCCGGACCTATACCCGCCTGACCGGCCCCGAAGGCCAAATCGCTCAAGGGAAATCGTTCCGGCGGGGCGACCTGGTCCGGGTGGACCTGACCCTTCTCGTCCCGGCCCAGCGGCACTGGGTGGTCCTGGAAGACAGGCTCCCGGCCGGGCTCGAACCGATCAATTTCGATCTGCCCACGGCCCCCGAACATCTCCAGCAGCTTTTGGACCAGGGCCATAAGCCGGAAGAATATTACCGGCAGTATTGGTACGAACATCGGGAAATCAGACCGGACCGGGTCACCGTGTTCGCCCGGACCTTGACCGAAGGCGCTTATAACTTCTCCTACCTGGCCCGGGCCGTCACTTCGGGCAGTTTCGCCGCGCCCGGACCGCAGGTCGAAGAGATGTACAGCCCGGAAGTCTCCGCCGTGGGCCAGGGGATGGTCTTTGAGATCGAGCCTGATTAGAAAGACAGGCCTGGCGGCGGCCCTGAGTCTGATCTCCGCCCTGGTTTTAGCCTTAGTCGCCGACCAGGCTCTGCAAACGATCCCCGATCCCCTCAAGGACGGCCGGGCCGATTTTGAACCGTCCGTCCGTATCGAGGACCGGAGGGGGCGGCTGCTGCGGGAATTGCTGTCTCCTCGGGACGTCCGCACCGAATGGGTCCCCTTGGAAAAAATGTCTCCTTTCCTGATCAAGGCGGCCCTGGCCGCTGAAGACCGCCGGTTTTACAGTCACGGCGGGGTGGATGTTTCAGCCGTCTTGAGGGCCTTGGGCCAGAACATCATCCACCGACGGATCGTCAGCGGCGCTTCCACCATCACCATGCAGTTGGCCCGGCTTTTGTCCCCCGGACCCAGGACCTGGACCCAAAAAATTTGGGAAACCGTCCTGGCCCTGCGGCTGGAACAGCTCCACTCCAAAGACCGGATATTGGCCGAGTATCTGAATCGAGCGCCTTGCGGCAACCAGATTTACGGAGTGCCGGCCGCGGCCAGGCTTTATTTGGATAAACCCCCGGCCAACCTGACCCCGGCCGAAGCCGCCTTCCTCCTGGCCCTGCCCCAAGCCCCCAGCGCCCTTGACCCCTATCGCCGCGTCGGACCGGCCCTGGCCCGGCGCAACCGCATCCTGGCCCGGATGGCCGCTTTGGGCTTTCTGACCGACAGCCAAAAAAACCGGGCTCAAGCCGAACCGTTGAACTTAAGCGAGCTGAGACGCCCCTTTCTGGCCCCCCATTTTGTCACTCAGGTCAAGTCCCGCTTGTCCGAACCTGGGCCGGGTGTGGTCCGGACCACGCTGGACCTGGAAATTCAATCCCAAGTCGAACGATTAGTGGAACAAGCCGTAAGTCAAGGGCGGGATAAAGGTCTGACCCAGGCGGCCGCCCTGGTCCTGGACCACCACTCCGGGGAAATCCTGGCCTGGGTGGGCTCGGCCGACTTCTTTGATGAAAAAGAAGGCCAAAACGACGGCGTAACCGCCCTGCGTCAGCCCGGCTCCGCGGTCAAGCCCTTGACCTACGCCGCCGCCTTCGATGCGGGCCTGACCCCGGCCGATCTGGTCGAAGACGCCCCCGTGGACTTCGGCTTGCGCCGGGGCGTTTACCGCCCGGTCAACTACGATCGCCGGTTCAGAGGCCCGGTGTCCTTGCGGACGGCCCTGGCCAGTTCCCTCAATGTCCCGGCGGTCAAGGTCCTGGAACGGGTCGGGCTGACCAGGGTCTTGGAAAAAATGAAGGCCGCCGGCCTCAAGTCGTTGACCAAGGAGCCGGACTTCTACGGCTTGGGGTTGACCCTGGGCGGCGGTGAAGTCAGTCTGCTCGAACTGGCCGAAGCCTACGCCACCCTGGCCGCCGGCGGCGTCTATCGGCCGTCGCTCATGCTCCGGCCGGAAAACCCGGATTCAAGGCCGGCACAGCGGGTCTTTTCGCCCCAGGCCGCTTATCTGGTCACCGACATCCTGGCCGACGATGCGGCCCGGGCCGCCGGCTTCGGCCGGGACAGCGTCCTGGCCCTGCCTTTCCCCGCCGCGGCCAAGACCGGGACCAGCAAGAATTTTCGAGACAACTGGGCCGTGGGCTATACCACGTCCGTGGTCGTGGCCGTCTGGGCCGGAAACTTCGACGGCCGGCCCATGGGCTCGGTCTCGGGCGTCTCCGGGGCCGGTCCGTTGTGGCGGCGGATCATGCGCCTGCTGGCTCGATATTACCCCCCCGAATCCTTCACCCGGCCGGAGGGATTGATTGAAGCGACGGTCTGCCCTGAAACCGGTCTGCGCGCCGCAACTCAATGTCCCCGCTGGCGGGACGAACTCTTTATGACGGGCCGCCTTCCCCCCGGCTATTGCCTTCGTCATCAAACATCCGCCCCGGCCGAACCGCCGCGGATCGAACCGGGCCGGTTGGCTATTCTCACTCCCCGGTCCGGCGAACAGTACTTATTCGACCCGGGCATCGAAACAGGATTCCAAAACCTGGGGCTGGAGGCCCAAGCCGCGTCAGGAATCGACTGGCTGGTCTGGTCGGTCGATGGTCGGGAAATCGGCCGGATTCGGACCGACCGGCAGCCCCTGCCCCGGATTTTCTGGCCTCTCCGCCCCGGCCCGGTCAAGATCACCCTGGCCGGACAGGCCCAAGGACGAACCGTGGCCGCCGACCAGGTGGTTATCACCGTCCACTGAAGAATCGGCTTAATGCCGCGGCTCAGGCCTTAGCCGCCGCCGGGTCTGCATTTCCAGAAAACCTTGGTTGAAAGGGTAGGGGGCCGCCGCGAAAATTTCCGCAGGGGAATTCATCGCAGTCCCGGAGGCATGAACATCGGCCGTTCGCGGCCAGGCGGCGGGTCAGGCAATTGATCCCGCAAGCCGCGGCGCCGAAAATCTCGTCGCCCATCAATCAAGAGTCATTGAGCCAGGCGGTTGGAAATCACGTTGACCAAAGCCCAAATGGAATCTAGGGGCAGATGGCGATCGATGTGGGCGTCGAAGGTGATGGTCAGTCGGGCCGGAAACTCTTCGTCAGCCTCGTACAAGGTATAGGCCAGGAGCACCTTGGGCAAAGCCAGCAGGCGGAAGGCCGCGTCGCCGCCCGCCAAAGACGTCGCCCCCAGGGCTTGGGCCTTGGTTGCCAGGCCCTGGGCGCGGCGGCCGAATTTTTCAAGAACCGGGGCCGTGGACAGGGCGTGGGGGCCTTGGAAAAAAAGAGCGCCGCCGTCGAGTTCCCGGGCCGTGACCATCCGGCCGGACAAGCCCTCTTCAATCGCATGGATGAGATAATTGAGCAGGACCAGACCGGCCTGGAAACCGGGCCGCCTGGCCCCCTCCGGCACAACGATCGACCTTGATTCCGGCTGTACTAGATGGTCGACGCCCAAAAAGGGGACGATATAGCCGGACTCGGGCCGATAAATGACTCCGGCCCGGCGACAGACCTGATCGGGTTTTTGAGCATCGAGGTCTTCCCACAGGGCCGGGGGCAGGTTTTCCAAACCCCGGAAGAGGGCGTTGCTTTCGGGGACCACGGGCTTGGCTTCGGCGTTTCCAGTCAACTGATCCTCCCTGGAAAAAATTAAGACTAAGCGTGTTTAAACTGATAGTAACATCGAAATCCCGGAAAAACAACTTCGCCCGAGGCACCAAGTAATCCTTCAGTTATCGGTCGTCTTGCGGACCAGTTTAGCCGCGCTGTGGGACAGGGAGCAGAGGACCGGGACCACGACCAGGGTCAAGAGGGTGGCCATGGCCAGGCCGAAGATCACGGCCACGGCCATGGGACTCCACCACTGCGACGATTCGGTGCCCAGTTCCAGGGTGAATTTCTTGAAATTGAAGCTGACGCCCGTGGCCATGGGCAGAAGGCCCAGAATGGTGGTGATGGCCGTGAGCATGACCGGCCGGAAACGAATCAGCCCGGCCCGTTCCAGGGCCTGCCGACTGGGCCAGCCCCGGTCCATGAGCTGCCGGTAATAGTCGATCAGGACGATGGCGTTGTTGACTACGACCCCGGCCAGGCTGATGACCCCGATCCCGGTCATGATGATGCCGAAAGGCTTGCCGGTGACTAAAAGCCCGAAGAAGACCCCGATCAGGGAGAAGAGGACGGCGGCCATGATGATCAGGGGGACGACCAGGGAATTGAATTGGGTCATCAAGACCAGCAGAATGATGAAGAGAGCGGCTATGAAGGCCTTGCTGAGGAAATCCTGGGCCTTTCTTTGTTCCTCCTGTTCGCCGGTGAACTGCCGCTCATAGCCCCGGGGCCAGTCCATTTGCGCCAGGCGGGTCTCGATATCCCTGATGATGTCGTTGGCCAGCCGTCCGGAGTTGTTTCCGGAAATGGTCACTACTCTTTTTTGATTTTTGCGCATGATCGATCCGAGTCCGCTGGTCACTTGAACCTCGGCCACGCTGGTGATGGGAATCGGTTCGCCTTGCGGACCGGAGATGGTCAGGCGCTTCAGGCCTTCCACCGACCGGCGGTCTTTTTCCGGCAGACGGGCCACGATGTCATACTCGTCCTTGCCTTCGCGGTACACGCCGACCTTGGCCCCGTTTATGGCCGCTTTGACCGTGTAGGCGATGGTGTAGGCGTCCAGTCCCAAAAGGGCGGCTTTTTCCTTGTCGATGTTGACCTGGATTTCCGGTTTGCCCTTGACGAAGTTGTCCCGCAAATCCACCAGGCCGGGCGCGTCCTTAATGGCCCGGCGGACCCGTTCGGCCAGTTGCCCCAAAACCTCGAGGTCTTCCCCGGAAATTTCCAGGTTGATCGGCGCTCCGGTCGGCGGACCGTGCTCTTCCTCTTCCACCTGCAAGTCGGCCCCCTTGACTGTTTCCAGGACCCGCCGCCTGATTTCTCTGATGATTTCCGGCGAAGGTCGGGACCGGTCCTCGAAATCCTTGAAATCCAGGGAAACCCGGCTGATGTGGGTCCCGGTCCCGCCTTGAGAAAAGGGGTCGCCCCCCTCAGCGCCGATATTCGAAATAACGTAACGGATGTCTTCATATTCCGAAACGATCCCTTCGACCTGCTTGACGATTTTATCCGAGGCGTCCAGATTGGTCCCTTCCGGGGCCTTGATGAAAACAAAGGCCCGCCGCGGGTCGGCTTGAGGGAAAAATTCGGTCCCCTGGCCGAAAAAGGCGAAAGCAGCGATGGATGAAACCAAAAGAACGGAAGCGGTCAGAACAACCGCCAGACGGTGGTCCAGAGCCCAGGTCAGAAATCGATAATAAATTTTTTTGACTAGTCCTGGATTCGGCGGTCCGCCCGGATCGTCGTCCGGGTTGGACGCTGAAGCCTTGACGGTCTGATATCTGGCCGACAAAACCGGGTTGATGACCAGGGCCACAAACAGGGAAGAAGACAAGGCCAGAATGAGGGTCAGGGGCAGAAAACCCATGAACTCGCCCATTATGCCGGGCCAGAAAAGCATGGGCACAAAAGCGCCCAAGGTGGTCATGGTCGAAGTGATCACCGGCCAGGCCACCTCGTCCGTCCCTATTCTGGCCGCTTCGGCCCGGGTTTTTCCGCTTTGCATGTGACGGTAGATGTTCTCGACGATGACGATGCCGTTGTCCACCAGCATGCCTAGGGCCAGAATGAGGGAAAACAGAACGACCTGGTTGAGGCTGACCTCCAGTCCGGTCAGCAGGATAAAGGTCAGAAACATGGAATAGGGAATGGCCAAAGCCACGAACACGGCCGAACGGCCGCCGATAAAGACCAGAATCACCGCTAAGACCAGGAAAAGGCCGGAGAAGATGCTGTTTTCCAGGTCCGAGACGATCATGCGCACGTCGTCGGACTGGTCCGAAGTTACGTCGATCTTCAGAGTGGGGGGCATCAGCGGCCGCATCTCTTCGACCACCCGTTTGACGTCGTCGCAGACCCGGACGATGTTTTCCCCACTGCGTTTCTGCACGGCCAGAGTCACGCTGGCCTGTCCGTTGATCCGACTTCTGGTCAGCGGGTCTTTATAACTGTCCTCAATTACCGCCACATCCCTCAGATAGACCGGTCTGCCCTCCCGGACAAAGGCCACCACGGAAAAGATCTCGGAAGGATGCTTGAAATCCTCGGGCACCCGGACCAGATATTTGCCCCGGCCGATGTCCATGCTCCCGCCGGGCATGTTCACGTTGCTTTCGGTGACCGATTTGATCAAACTGGAAAAAGGCATGTTATAGGCGGCCACCCGGTCCAGGTCGAACTCCACGTGAATTTCTCTCTCCAGCCCGCCGGAAATCGTTACATCCAAGACCCCGGCTACGGACTCGATCTTTTCCTCGAAGTCTTCGGCGAAGGTCTTGAGACGGCGGAGGCTGAAAGGCCCGGACAGGACCACCCGCAGGACCGGCAGGTCTTGAAAGTTGATCTCCTGGATCACCGGGTCGTCGGGCAGATCAGCCGGCAGGTCGGCTTTGGCCTGATCGACTTTGTCCCTGACTTTTTGCAGGGCGTCGTCTATATCCACCTTGGGCAGGAACTTGACGGCCACGGTGGAAATGCCCTCGGCCGAAGTCGAAGTGATCTCCTCGGTATCCGCCAGTCCCTTGATTTTGCGCTCGATAGGGATGGTGATCAGGCTCTCCATGTCCTGAGCCGAGACGCCTTCATAGGTCGTGGTCACAAAGACGTACGGGATGGTGATGTCGGGAAAGGATTCCCGGGGCAGGGTCAGATAACAATACAACCCGGCGATGACGATGAAAACCAAAAGCGCCAGGACGGTGACCTGGCGTCTTAAGGCCGTCTGATTGACAATCATTGAACTATGACCTTGGTCCCTTCTTCGACTTCAGTCTGGCCGACCACGATGAGGTGGTCGCCGGCTTCCAGGCCTTGGGTGATTTGAACCCGATCGCCTTCGATGACCCCGATCGAGACGGTCCGGGCGTGGGCCGTTCCGTCTTCTTCCACAAAAACCAGGCGTTCTCCGCTTTTGTCCACAAGGGCGAACAAGGGAGCCGTTATGGCTTCGGGAATGAGCCGGCGGAGGAATATCGTTCTGGCGATCATGCCCGGACGGATATTTCCGCCGGGATTGTCCACCAGGATTTTGACCTTGAAGGTTTTGGTGGTCGAGTCGGCCTTGAAGGCCACGAATTCCACTTGTCCGGTCCAGGTCTGCTCGGGAAAAGCATCCACCTTGACCATGGTCTGCTGTCCCGGCTCGAGATAGCGGACATCCATCTCCGGAACGTTGACCTCGATTTCGATCCGGTCGATATTGACGATGTCGGCCACCGCTTGACCCACCCCGACGTACTCGCCCCGGTCGACATAAAGATGGTTGACGACGCCGTGGATAGGTGAATAGAGAAATCCCTGCTCGTACTGCACCCGGGCCTGACGCAACATGCCCAGCTTGACCTCACGGTCGGTCTCGGCCTGGTCCAGTTCTTCCCGGCTGATGATCTTGCGCTCAAAGAGCATCTTCCGGCGCTGAAAAAGTTCGTCGGCCAGCTTGAAGGCCGCCTGGGCGTTGTCCAGGGCCGCTTTCAGGGCCGAGACGTCGATCTTGACTATCAGTCGCCCCTTTTTGATCTTCTCCCCTTCCTTGACTTCGACGGATTCCACCAAGCCGCCCTGGTTGCTGGCCAAGTGCACGTCCTGCCAAGGTTTGGTCTCCCCGGGCAGGATCAGCACATCCCGGATCGGCCGGGGCGTGACCTTTTCCACCGAGACCCTGACCCCCTCGGGCTGGGAAGCCCTGGGCTCGACTTGGGCGCTCCCTTGGGACTGGCCGCATCCGGCCAGAACCGGCAGCCAGATTAAAAGAAAGGCCGAATATAACCATCGGCTGAGAATCCGTTTCATGCTTTAATTATCCTTTCGCTCTAAGGCTCGGCTCAAAAAATCCAACATTTTCATGGGACGTTGCAGGTCGGCCAGTTCGGGCGGGGCGAAATCCAGACAAACGGCGTGGTCCAGCATGGCCAGAACGGCTGAAGCCACGGTGTCCGGATCGAATTCAACCACCAACCCTTGAGCCAACCCGTCCAGATAAATAGTCTTGATAGTCTCGATCAACCGGTCGCCGAACTGTTTCAAGTCCACCTGCGGGGCTCCCTGGGGGGGGCCGAAACGTAAGGAATGAATCATTTTGACCAGCTCCCTGTTCTCCCGCACCCCGCGCAAAATTCGTTCAAAAAGAAAAAACAGGCGATCCAAGGCCGACCCTGACCTAGCCAGAACTTCATCCAGAACGGCTTGTTGCTTGATCATGGCGTCTTCGATGATGGCCTTGTACAGACCTTCTTTGCTGCCGAAATAGTAATAGAGGACCGGCTTGGTCACTCCGCCCCCGGTCACTATCTCTCGAACTGAAGTAGCCGCATAGCCGTTCCGGGCGAACAGTTCGACGCCGGCCTTCATCAGCCGTTCCCGGGCGCTTGGCACGTCGCCTATTTGAGGTTTTGATTTGGCCATCTCTCCACTTCCCAGTTTCAAGCCCGAGGGGAATTAACATAAAGGGGCTCGGCCGTCAACAACTTTTTATACCTACCGGTAGGTAATAATACCAAAAAATGAAAAATTTGCCACACGATTACCGAAACTTATCCCTAACCCACTAAAATTATGACTTTTTTGTGACAAAATATTTGAGGGCCGATCTAAAAAGCTCCCTTGGTAAAGGCGTCTCCAGAGCCGCTCCGGTGAATTCTTAAGCTTTAAGGGCGATGATCGCCGCGGCCGGTTGAAAGAGGCCGGGGGCGGACTTATCAAAATAAAAGTTAGTAATTGTCAGTCCGCCCGCTCAATTCAGTCGGGCGGCTTTCGGATAAGTCTCCTCGGTGAAGAAGGCTGAAATCAGGGCCGCGACTCCGGCCCCGAACAGGAGCAGAAAGGCCCGGCCATAAACCTCGGCTGAGTAAGGCCCGCCCACCGGGCCTTGCAGGTCGAGCAGCCAGCCGACGATGGGCTGCATAAGGGCTCCGCCCAGGAAAGGGAAGAAATTGACCAGGCCGACCGAAGTCCCGGCGATAGCCACCGGGAATAACTCCTTGGCCGAAGTAAAGCCGATGACCACGATACAGCTCGAGCAGAGGCTAAGCAGCAGGCAAAAGACATACAGGGCCGGGTAGGGGAGGGCTGCCGGGAAAAAGGCCAGGAGCCCGGTCAGAATGGTCAGGATGGCGGCTGTGCCCACGAGAAGTATCTTGCGGGAATGAAAGACATTATCCGAGAGGTAGCTGAGCAGGGGGCTGCCGAAGATCATGGCCAGGGCCAGCATGGACAGGACGTGCCCGGCCTGGGGTTTGGACAGGCCGTGGACCTGCATCAGGTAGGGGCCGCCCCAGAGGCCGCCGAAAGTGAAGAAGACGCCGGCGTCGAAAAAGAACCAGACCGCCAGGGGCCAGAAGGACTTTCGCCCTAAAACCATCTTCATGCCGGTCTTCAGGGGAATGGCTTCAGGGGAAACCGCCCGGGTGGGGCCGGCGCCTTGGACCACCGGAGGCAACCCCAGTTCTTCCGGGGTGTTCCTGACCAGGGTCCAGATGGCTCCGGCCAGGACCAGGGTGGCCAGACCGATGACCACAAAACTCCCCCGCCAGCCTAAAAGGCCGCTCAGATAGGCCAGGGGGGTGGCCGCGGTCAAAGCGCCCAGCCCGCCCACGGCCATCAGCAGCCCGGTCATGAAAGCGAATTCCGAATGGCGGAACCATTGGGTCAAAATTTTCATGGTCGGGACAAACAGCATGGACACGCCCAGGCCGACCAGGACCCTCCAGAAGATAGCCCAGGACACGTCGCCGGCCAGGCCGAAAAAGATCGAGGCTAGGCCGGCTAAAAGAAAAAAGACCGTGACCGTCCGTCTCGGCCCCCACGAATCGGACAGCAGGCCGGCCGGAAGCTGCATTAAGGCGTAAGGATAAAAATAGGCCGAGCTGAGGAGTCCGATGAGGGCCCCCCCGGCGGCCAGGTCCCGCATCAGGTCCAAGGCCACCACCGCCGGTGAAAGGCGATGAAAATAAACCAGAAGATAGGCCCCGGCCAGTAATCCGAAGACCAGCCAGCGGTAGTTGGGAGACCTTGAGGATCGCGTCGCCGCCATGGCATCACCTTTCTTTTGGTTTTCTTATGAATAGTTGCTGGAGGATTTATATTACCCTTGAAATGCAGATGAGACAAGTCGAAGTTGCGTCTGGAAGACAAGGTCGGAACGATGAAAAGGAGGGGGGCCGCTAGGCGGCCCCCCGGGGTGTTTAGGCGGGTGAACGGCCCCACTTCGGGGGCCGGTGGGATGGTTGGAGGATTACAGCGGATAAGCCTCCCGCTCGATAACCCGGTCGGCGATCATCCGCTTTAGGAAGATGGAATCAATCGGTTCATAACGGGTAAACCTTCTCAGGGCCGAAAGCTGGGCCTTCAACCCGTCGCCCGATTCGACGTGGGCCAGGGCCCCTTTGGCCCAGGCCTCGATCTTGGGCAAAGCATCGTCCACGTAAGCCTGGACCATGGCGATATGGTACTTGGCCGCGGCTTCGCCTTGGGCTTCGAGCACCTTCTGCGCCCGGAGCAGCCCGCTTTCCATGGCGAAGATTTCTATAATCATGTCGGCGCAGCGCATCATGACTTCCTGCTCCTGGGCCACCTTGTCCTGAAACTTTTGGACCGCGGCCCCGGCCACCAGGAGCGCCGCCTTTTTGCTCATCTCGATCATGTGCTCCTGCAAGGCCAGGGGGCCTTCCGGCAACGATTCGGCGGAGGCCGGCGGGGCCTTGAGTTCTTCAACCAGTTTCATGACCGCTTCGAAGATCGGCAACTGGCCTTTCATGGCCTTGCGCATCAGGTCGCCGAAGATGATGTTCCGGTTGACTTCGCTGGTCCCTTCGTAAATCCGGGTGATGCGGGCGTCACGATAAGCCCGTTCGGCCGGGTATTCGTCGATGTACCCATAGCCGCCCAATATCTGGACCCCTTCGTCCACGGCGTAGGCCGTGGCCTCGGAGCCGTAGACCTTGTCGATGGAACATTCGATGGCGTATTCATGAATGGCCTCGGCCGACTTCCGGCCGTAATCCGGATCGTCCGGGGACAGCTTGTCCAAGATGTCTTCCAGGAGTCCGGCCGTGCGGTGGATGATCGATTCGTTCATGTAAATCTTCATGGCGATGTTGGCCAGCTTCTCTTTGATGGCCCCGAAGTTGCAAATGGCCGTGCCGAACTGTTCGCGGACCTTGGCGTACTGGACCGAATTGCGCAGGGACGATTTGCAGCTCCCGACTGTGGCCGCGCCCAGCTTGTACCGGCCCACGTTGAGGATATTGAAGGCCACGTGGTGGCCCTTGCCCACTTCGTGGAGCACGTTTTCCACCGGGACTTGGGCGTCTTCGAGAATCAGGGTCCGGGTCGACGAGCCGCGGATGCCCATCTTGCCTTCTTCCGGTCCGACCGATACGCCGGGAAAGCCGCGTTCGACGATAAAGGCCGTGAACTTGTCGCCGTCGACCTTGGCGTAGGTGATGAAGGTCTCGGCCCAGGCCGCATTGGAAATGAAGATTTTTTGCCCGTTGAGGAGGTAATGCTTGCCGTCGGCGGACAGGACCGCCTTGGTTTTGCAGCCGCCCATGGCGTCGGAGCCGGCCGTGGGTTCGGTCAGGGCGTAGGCCCCGATCTTTTCACCTGAGGCCAGGCCGGGCAGGTATTTCTGTTTCTGCTCTTCGGTCCCGAAAAAGACGATGGGCAGAGTGCCGATGCCGGTGTGGGCCCCGTGGGTGGTGGCGAAGGAAAAGGACGCGCCGATGGCTTCCGTGACCAGAGCCGTGGACACCTTGTCCAGACCCAAGCCGCCGTAAGCCTCGGGCACGTCAGTCCCGCAGAGCCCCAATTCCCCGGCTTGTTGCATCAACCCCTTGACCAGGGCCGCATCCTTGGTCTCGATCTTTTCGATGTTCGGCCAGATTTCTTTTTCGACAAAGTCCCAACTGGTCTGGAGGATCATGCGGTGCTCGTCGCTCATGTCCTCCGGGACCGTCACTTCGGCGGGAGCAATCTTCTCGATCAGAAAGGCTCCGCCTTTCAAATGCGTCTTGTCGCTCATGGCTCTTCTCCCGGTTTAATAGTCCTCGCGCTCGAAAAGGCCGGCCGCGCCCATGCCGAAACCGATGCACATGGACACCAGGCCCCAGCGGACCCGGCGTCGGGCCATTTCATAAAGCAGGGAAGTGGTCAGTTTGGCCCCGGTGCAGCCCAAGGGGTGGCCCAGGGCGATGGCCCCGCCGTTGACGTTGGTGATGTCCGTGTTCAGGCCCAGGATCCGGATGACGTACAGGGACTGGGAAGCGAAGGCCTCGTTGAGTTCGATCAGTTCGATGTCGTCAAGTTTCATGCCGGTGCGGGCCAAAAGTTTGGGGATGGCCTTGACCGGGCCGATGCCCATGACTTCCGGGTCCACCCCGGCCACCTGATAGCCGCGGAAGGTGGCTATGGGTTTGAGTCCCAAGGCCTTGGCCTTTTCCTTGGACATGACCATGACCGCGGCGGCCCCGTCCGAAGTCTGGGATGAATTGCCGGCCGTGACCGTGCCGGTGGGTTTGAAGGCCGGCCTGAGCTTGTTCAGTCCCTCGAGGGTGGTGTCCGGCCTGATCCCTTCGTCGGTGTCGAAAGTGACCGGCTTCATTTCAAAGCGGCCGGTTTTGGCATTAAAGACCTGTTTTTCCACCTGTAAGGGGACGATTTCATCTTTGAAGCGGCCTTCTTTGACCGCAGCGCAGGCCCGCATTTGGCTTTGGTACCCGAAGGCGTCCTGGTCTTCTCGCGAGATATTGTACCGTTCAGCCACATTTTCGGCGGTCAGGCCCATGGGTTCATAAGCGCCGGGCCTGGCGGCGATGACCTCGAAATAGGGGTAGGTCATATTGCCGCCCATGGGTATGAGGCTCATGCTTTCCACGCCGCCGGCGATGATGCAGTCGGCCTGGTCGGTCATGATCCGTTCGCAGGCCTGGGCGATGGACTGGAGTCCGGAAGAACAGAAGCGGTTGACGGTCAGGCCCGGAACTTCATCAGGCAGTCCGGCGGCTTGGGCCAGACAGCGGCCGAGATTAAGGCCCTGCTCGGCCTCGGGGAAGGTGCAGCCGATGATGACATCGTCGATGTCCAGAGGGTCCAGGCCTGGGGTCCGCCGGAGCAGTTCCTTGATCACCGGCACGCCCATCTGCTCGGGGCGGGTTTTGGAGAGGGCGCCTCTGGGGGCCCGGCCCACGGCCGTGCGCACAGCCGAGACGATTACTGCTTCTTTCATGGTCTATCCTCCTTATACCCGGCTCAATCGGCCGTCGGTGGCGGTCATTAGTTGCGCAAAGGCTTGCCCGTGGTCAGCATGTGCTCGATCCGGGCCTGGGTCCTCTTGTCGCCGCACAGGGAGACGAAGGCTTCCCGTTCCAGGTCCATGAGGTAGTCTTCGGTCACGATGGTGTCAGGCAGAACGTCTCCGCCGCAGAGGACGTAGGCCACTTTGTTGGAGACGGCCCGGTCGTATTCGGAGATGAAGCCGGATTTCTGCATGACATAGAGCGAGTAGTCGAAGACGGCCAGGCCGTCCCGGCCCATGACCCGGATGTCGTCCCTGGGCCTGGGCGGCTGGTACCCTTCCATGGCCATGGCCAGCACGGTCTTTTTGGCGTCGTGGATCAAATAGTCCCGGTTGATGGTGATCTGGTCGGTCGGCCGCAGGAAACCCATTTTTTTGGCTTCCGGGCCGCTGGTCGAGACCTTGGCCATGGCGATGGTTTCGAAGGTCCGGGCCACGTAGGGTTTCAACTCAATCTGGCGGGGGTAGACGCCGCCCCGGGGGACTTCAAAGACCCCGGCCATGTTCCGCAGGAGCAGTTCCTTGCAGCCGCCGCCGGCCGGGATCACGCCCACCCCGACTTCGACCAGGCCGATGTAAGATTCGGCCGCGGCCCGAATCCTGGAGGCGTGGAGGCAGATTTCGCAGCCGCCGCCCAAGGCCATGCCGGCCGGTGCGGCCACCACCGGTTTGTCGAAGAACTTCATGGCTTTCATGGCGTCCTGAAGGCCCTTGACCATGGCGCTGAGTTCATCCCATTTCTTTTCCATGGCGTAAGCCAGGACCAGGAAGATGTTGGCTCCGGCGGAAAAATTCTGGGCGTGGTTGGCGATGACCAGGCCCTCGAAGCCGTCGGCCACGACCTCCAGAGATTCGTTGAGCAGGCCGACCAGATCGGCGTCGATGGCGTTCATCTTGGTGTGAAATTCGAGGCAGGCCACGCCGTCGCCCAGGTCGATCAGGCTGGCGCTGGGATTGGTCTTGATCAGGTTGTTGCGGTCCTTGAGGGCCGGCAGCAGGATGATTTCGGGCCTCAGGTCGACCGCCCGGTAGTCCTTGGCGGCGAAATCATAATAATATTTTGTCCCGTTTTCGGTCTTATAGAAGCCGGTCTTGCCCGCGGCCAACATGTCCTTGATCTTGGCCGGCACGGCGTACCCGGCTTGTTCCATCTTTTGGACCGATTTTTCCAGGCCCAGGGCGTCCCAGATTTCAAAGGGCCCCATTTCCCAGGCGAAGCCCCATTTCATGGCGTTGTCCACGTTGACGATGTCGTCGGCGATCTCGGGGATGCGGTTGGCCGCATAGATGAGCAGGGCCGAGGTAGTCCTGAAGATGAATTCGGAGGCTTTGTCTTCACCATAATAGAGTATTTGGAAACGCTGGGTCAGGTCGTCGACGCCCTTGGTCTGGGCCAGGGCGTCGAACTTGACCTTTTTCTGCTCGGCGTAGTCCATGGTCTTCAGGTCCAGGGACAGGATGGTCTTGCCGACTTTTTTGTAAAACCCGCTGCCGGTCTTGTCGCCCAGGAGCTTCTTGTCCAGCATGGTCTTGATGAAGTCGGGGACCAGGAAGGCGTCCCGATTTTCATCGTCCGGGGCTACGTCGTAGACGTTTTGGGCCACGTGGCACAAGGTGTCCAGGCCGACCAGATCGGCGGTGCGGAAGGTGGCGCTCTTGGGATGGCCGATGGCCGGACCGGTCAGCTTGTCGACTTCTTCCGGGGTCAGGTCCAGGTCGACCATGGTCCGGACCGCGTCCATCATGCCGAAGACGCCGATGCGGTTGGCGATGAAATTGGGGGTGTCCTTGGCGAAGACGACGCCCTTGCCCAGAACGCTCTCGCAGAAATCGGCCATGAAGTCGATGAGTTCCGGTTTGGTCTTGGGGCCGGGGATGATTTCCAACAGCTTCATGTACCGGGGCGGGTTGAAGAAGTGGGTGCCCAGGAAGTTGGCCTGGACCGCTTCGGGCAGGACTTCGGACATGGCGGCGATGGAGATGCCTGACGTATTGGTGGTCAGGATGGTCTCGGCGGTCAGGTACGGGGTGATTTTTTTGAAGAGGTCCTTTTTAATCTCCAGGTTTTCCACGACCACTTCGATGACCCAGTCGGCCTCTTTGAGCCAGTCCAGATGGTCCTCGATATTGCCGGTCCGGATGAGTTTGGCGTCTTCGGGGACGTAGAAGGCGGCGGGCCTGGCCTTGAGGGCCCGGTCCAGGCCGGTCCGGGCCAGTTTGTTGCGGAAGGCCGGGTCTTCCCTGGTGACGCCTTTGGCTTTTTCTTCTGGTGAAGGTTCGGGCAGGACGATGTCCAGGAGACAGCTTTTCAGCCCGACGTTGGCCAGGTGGGCGGCGATGGTCGCGCCCATGACGCCGGCTCCGATCACGGCCACATTTTTGATCTGTTTTTTCATGGTCGGCCTCCTTAACAACTATGAGAGCTTGGGGTGACGGTTAAGCTCAAAAACAGGGTCTGAACTTTGGGTATTTTGTTTGGGCGACCAGATTTCGGTCAGCCCGCCGCGGACCGAATATGAATGAGCTATCATTCATTTTTTAGAAACTACCACATGATTTCAGGCCGGTCAAGGGATTTTGGTGAAAAAAAAGCTTCTCGTCGGAAAATAATGACCGGCCCGAGGGGCCATCAAAAATATATAATTAATTAAATACGATGAAAAACTATATATGACTGTTCTCGTGGGCATCCGTTTCAACCAGCTTCTATCTGGGCCGCCTCCAACACGGTAAACCCAAAAAACTCGCTATCGTGGCTTGCATGCGAAAATCCTTGACCATTCTCAACGCTATGGTCCGCAACCAGCAACCTTGGCAAGAACACCTTGCCTCTTGACAGATAAGACAGTTGCTACGCAAACAGACCGGGGTCCGGGGTAGGGGCGCACGGCCGTGCGCCCCTACAGATTATATATATTTCAATAGTTTATATTGAGGGGAAGCTGGGGCTTCCAAGAGGGGGCTTCCCAAGCTGGAGCTGGGGAGGCGGATAAAAAAAGTGCGGCGGAGCCGCGAAGACAGGGCGTTCCCAGGCAGAGCCTGGGAACGAGGGGGGGACGCCTGGGAATGATTTCCCAGGCTGGACTCGGGCCGTCCCTCTGGGGCGGGCCAGAGGTGTCGAGGGTCTTGATGATTCGTCCGGCAGTCCCGTTAGGGACGGACGGGAATAGCCTGGGGTTTCAACCCCAGGCGGACCTCGTGCGCCGGCGGCGCTCCGACAATTCCGCCTGAGGCGGACAAGCCCGCCTGAAACGGGATCGGAGCCACCCCGCCTTGGATTCCTAATATGGAACTATCACCCAGCAGGGCGGTGGGGCGCCCAGCTTGGTAGCCAGATAAATTTATATCTATATTAAATAGTTTATCCAGACTGAGGCAGGCGGGTCTGTGGGGGGTGCACCGGCCGGGGAACGGCCCTCAGGAGGCGATCGACACCTCGATGATCCGCCGGTCGGAAAAGGTTATGGGCTGGGGGCCGTCTTCGGTCAGGACAAAGGTGTCCTCGAATCCGACTACGCCGAATTCGGGGAGAAAGACCCGAGGTTCTATGGCCAAGGTCATACCGGCGGCCAGCCGGGTCTGGTCTCGTGCGGATAGAATCGGCCACTCATCAATCTCGATGCCCACGCCGTGACCGACGAAGGGACAGCGTTTTTCTCCTAGGCCCATGAAGCCTTGAGCCAGGCCGTTTTCTTCGGCCAGGGCGAAGGCTCGGCGGTAAACATCGCGTCCGGTCCGGCCCGGTCTTATAAAGTCTATTATTTTTTTCATCAGTTCGAGCAGTCGGGCGTAGGCCCGTTCGACTTGGTCCGGAATCGGTCCCGTGAAAAAAAGGCGCGTCAGATCAACTATATAACCCCCATAGGCCCCGCCGATGTCCACGCTGACCAGCTCGTTGGGGCCGATGGTCTTGGTCCCGGCCCCCTGGCCCAGACCGGGTCCCACCCCCCAGCCGCCGGTCGGGGAATTGGACTTGGCCCGGACCAGGGAATTGGCTCCGCTCAAGGTGTGGCCGAAGTAAAGTTCCTGGTTGAAAGCATGAATTCTGGTAATGCCTTGATGGCCCAAGGACCGGGCCAGTCCGGTCAGGCGTCCTTCCAGCCCCACTTCGGTCACTCCTTCGGCCAGGACGGAAGGAATGGTCCGGTAGACCTGGTCGATCAGACGGGCCGCACCTTGCATCTGTTTGATCTCAAAGGCCGATTTGATCGAGCGCGCCCGGCGGATCAGCGGAGAAACGTCGACCAGGTCCAGGCCGTCCAGCGCGGCCTGCCTGATCCGGCGGAAGAAGGTCACGGGCAGGACGTCCAACTCGAGGCCGAAGGTCTTGAGGCGGCGGGCGTGAGCTTCCAGCCGCGGGCGCAGTTCGTTCCAGGACGGCATGGGTTCAACGTCGGGCAGATTGGTTTCGGCGCGGACCCGGTCCACTATAGCCCGGGCCAAGACCAAAGGGGTTCCCCGGCCGGGCACAAACACGGCCTCGGCCTGGGTGGTGCCGCACAGGTAGATCAGATCGGCGTTCTGGAAAAAAAGGGCTCCGTCCATCCCGGCTTGGGCCATCAGTTTTTGAAGACGCCGGGTTCTCTTTAAGAGTTCGGTTTTGGACGGCCAGATGGTATTCTTTGAAGCGGCCATTGGTTGTTACTTCCGGACGGCGTTGATACAGCAGATGAAAGTCAGATCGCCGGGACCGGTGTTGGTGAAGCCGTGGTTTCGGCCGCCGGGGATGAACAGGAAATCGCCGGGGCCGATCTCAGCCGTGGAATCTTCTTCGGTCACGCGGCCGCGGCCGGTCAAGACATAGACCTCATGTTCCTCCGGATGCCGGTGTTCCGGGACCAGGCCGCCTTCTTCGATGGTCACCCGGCGCATGTAGAAATTGGTCGCGCCCTGGGGCTGGGCCACCAGCCACTGGATAAAAACCCCTTTAGCTCCCGGATAGGGGATCGGTTCGGGCTGGACCTCTTTTTGGCTGCCTTTGAACATAATTCGACCTCCTTAAAATTTAGAAGGGAGAGTTCCTAAAAGCGGACATACGTTGTCTGAAGGTCCGGCCGCCGCAATCGACTTGAAAAAGTTTTTCCAAGAAACCCTGGACCGCGGCTTCCTGGTCCGGATGGACCAAGAAAGCGGGCACCGGCCTGGTCGGCGCCAGACCGGGACGGATAAGCCCTCGGCCCTCGGCGTAATCAAGGTCATCCTCTAAAGCCAGGACCAGGCCGGTCAGGTTGCCGAAGGCCCCGCCGACGTCCAAATGTTCGATGATTTGTTGGCCGACAGCGGCCGCCACGACCACTTCGGGCGGGGCCTCGGCCTGTCCGCCCGGTCGGCAGGTCTGAAAAGAGACCATGGCCCGGCAGCCGAAAGGCCGGTCCTCGTAAACCAGACAAAGGTCGTCTTCCAATAGAGGACAGACAGTCTGCGTCTCAGGCGGTTCTTCCTCCGGCGGCTCCTGCCGCATCAGACAGGCCAGGGCCAAGGCGTTCGGACTCAGACCGGGTCGAAATAAGTCAGACCCGGCCGTTTCGGCCAGTCGGTCAAACAAATCGGGGCGGTCCAGTTTTGTTATGGCTTGTCGGACGCGGTAGGCCTCGATGGCCGTGCCGGTGACATGGCCGGTGCAGCAGGCCGCGCAGCCTCGGCTACAGGCGGTTTTATATCCGGCGGCCAGCCATTGGTCGAAGACGCGGTAGATTCGGTCCAAGAGTTCAAGTTTTTCCGTGATGAGGCTCATCATTTAAATCCTATAAAATTTTGGCCGGGTTTCAGGCTGTCCAGGCCCAGCCCGGGTCCGGTTCGTTCGGCCTTGCCTTTAGAATCAGGCCATAAAGTTTATATTATGACACATCGGCCGAGATTAATCCTGGAAAAAATGATCCCCGGGTCCGAAAAGTCAGGCCGGGCCGGCTGTGACCACCCAAATGAACTCCTCTTCCATCAAGACCCTGTTTCGCTGGACCAGGGACATCCGGTAGCTGAGGTCGCGCTGGACCTTAGCCGGCTGGAGCCGGAAAAGTTCGAGGATGGGGGCGCAATAGAACCAGGTGCAGATAAAGGGCCGGAGGATTCTGGGCAGCCGGCAGCCCTGCGGGCCGAGGTAGCGGCAGTGCTCCCGGTCGTGGCGGCGCAACTGATGGGGCGGCGGGGTCAGATTTAGGGCATGGATGAAAAGAAGGTCCTTGAAGTCGTAAGCCACCCTGGCCTCGCGGCAGCAGACAGCCCGGCAATCAGGGCAAACCTGGCCGGTGAATTCATCAAAAAGAGCAAAGAGGGGTTGGAGGTTGTCCCGGGCCTGGCGGGCCAATTGCCGGACCCGCTCCATAGCGGAACCATGTTTGATGAACAGGTAAGCCAGGGTGTCCTGGGCCTCTTGCCAGTCCCGGTCGTCGGCCCAGAAGAATTCCGGGACTTTTATTGAATTTCGCCGTTGCTGTCCCACAATTATATAAGACATAACTGTCGGTTGTTTGGTTGAGGATCAAGATAGGCATCAGGTTTGAAGAATCTCATCAGGTCTCGTCGCTCGAAAAGATTGAGCCGCAAGGTTTTTAGATAAAGTCATTATAGCATAACACATGAGGATTCCGGCCTTTTTCTCGCAAATTTATGGGACGACAGTATCCCATAAGGCTTTGGCATAGATTTGCGGGTCCAAAAGGGTCTTTTTAGAAATCAGGAACCCAAGGGACCAAAACCTTTTGTCGCGCCCCCCAATACCAGATGGAATGGGAATTTTAAGGCACAAAATATTGATACAAACTTTCAGTACATATCTATATAGAGCCCTTCGAATATCTTTGCTACTAAATTGTTGACTTTGCACCAATTTTTATCTAAATAGATAAATTGGTCTAAGTCCATTCAACTTTGGACGGCGACCGCGGGTGGACTTAGGTTTTCCGGATGCGGTTTCGGCTTAATCCGGCGGTCAGGATAGGCCGCCGGCTGAAAATGGCAGTACCTTTTGAAGCGCCTGTAGCATGTCCCATTCCAAAAATGGAAACGACCGGAAACCGAGGTTGAAGACGGCCGGTGCCGACCTATTCGAAATCTTCAGGCTGGCCGGCGAACTCCATCGGCTCCTCGCTTCGACCGGAGAGAGATTATCCGGTCTGCCGCAAAATTCCAAAGCTGACAAGACAATTCCCAATGGAGCCAGGCGCTTTCTCAAGGTCGGCGGTTTGGAAGAATTTTTCAATCCGGACGGCCGGCCCAGCCCGGAATATAACGGCGCTTTTAGTCCGTCCGATATTCACGAGGCGATCAAGCGAGCGGATGAACGACTGGCCCGACTTGATGAAGAGACTTCGGGAGCCGAACAAACGCTCAAACGGCTTCAAGCCGATATTCATAAAATTCGTCTGAGGCGGGATCGAGTTATAAAACGCCTGGAGCTTTTGGATCGCTGTTACCGACAAGGCCGGACTGAGTACAGCCGACTGAAAAAAGACTTCCGGAGCCGAAAAGAGGTCGTCGAAGGCCGACTGGCTGGTTTGGAAGTCCAACTTAGCCGCCTGGCCGAAAAAATCGACCAAGAACGGGCAAAAAACCAGAAAGCCGGATGGGGCGGATTGTTCCGCAGGCCCGGCCGGCCGAATCCCAAGGAGCTGGCTCGACGGCGCAGTGAATACGCCCTGATTGAGGCCGAGTGCTCCAGGCGCAAGGCGGAACTGCACCAGGTGCGGGCGGCCTTGAGAAAAAAAGCGGCGGAATTGCTCGAATTGAAGTCGGAACGGGCGCGATTGGAAGACCTGGACCAAGAAATCCGACGTTCCGAAAGAGCCCTCCGGATCGAGGAAGCGCAGACCAAGGTCGGACTGGCGGCACAGCTTCGCGAGTCAAACCAAATCAGACGGACCAGGGCCGATCTGGATCAGGCCGAACAAGTCTGGGCCGAACTCAGGAACCGGCTGCTGGAATGGCCCCGAGCCTCGGCCGAACTGGCCCGAAAAGCAGCCGGTATTTCTCCGCTTTCATCGGAGGAATCCTGGGGGGCGATCAAGATTCTGGAAAAGAAAATGGCGGCCGCAATCCGGGCTCAAGCCAGGCTGGCCGAAGAGGGAGCCGCTTGCCTTGGGCTGGTGGACGATCTGGCCGAATGTTTTGATAAATTTCACCAAGCCGCCGAAAACCTGGTCCAAGACCTGAACCAGGCGACCTTGACGGCGGCCGATTCCACTGATACCCCCGGAGAGCTTTTGCAGAAACAGTTCGCCCGGCGGATTCAGGTTTTAAAGCAAAACAGAAAGGTCCTGCTGGGCCGACTGGCAAGCCTGAAGGCGGTCTGGACCGAAAAAGTCCGGGCCATGGAAGCCTTGGAAAAAGAACGTGCGGCCTTGGTCCGTCGTCTTCGAACCGAAGTGTGCCAGGTTCAGGCCGGGATTCGGGCTCAAGCCACCCGGAAATACGTTCTGCAGAGGAAAGCCGAACGGCTCCAAGTTCAGTTGGGTCAGGTCTATTTCGGACTGAAGCCCTTGCTCGGCCGGGATTCTTTTTTGGAACGCTGCGTCCTGGCCGGGGCCTTGGGGCTGGCCAGAACCGGCCGGACCCTCAAATCGCTTCAAGAAAATTTGGCCTTCGAACATGATCGGTTATCGGCCGCTTTGAAATCTTCTTCTCTGAAAGCGCCGCCTCATCACTCCTTCAAGAACGGCTTGGCCCGGCTGGATGAGTTGGCCCGGCGGGCCGATCCAGGGCCGGACTTGGATAAGCGCCTGGCTGAATACCAGAGGGCCGGGGCCGAGCGGACTAAAAATCTGCTGGCTGAAGATAAGCAGCGGTTGACCAAGATGCTCAAGGGGGCGGCCGTTCGGATTCGCGATCTGGAGGATCAAAACCGCCGCCTGGTTGACGACCTGACTTCGGCCGACTTACGAACCTCGAGATTGACAGGTTATCTGAAAGACGAACTCCTGCCCTTGACCCAGGCCTTGGGGCTGGCCCTTTTCCAGAGCCAGGTCCGCTATGGAGACTTGCAGAAAAGGCAGACCGAACTTGAACGGAAGCTGACTGAATCGGCCGGGCGGATCGCCGGTTTGGAAAAGGATAAAAGCCGGACCCAAGGCCTGGCCGACTCGTTGGCTCAAGCCTTGGTTTGGTTAAGCCTGGAGATGGACCGGCGCGAACGTGGGCATAAAATCGAGCTCGATCGGTTTTTGGCCGGTTTTCGAGAAAAAGACGCCCGTATCGCTGAGATTGAACGAGAACGACAAGAACTTGAAGCCGAACATCTGGACAGCCTCAGACTCGGCCAAAGACAGGCGGTCAGGGCCGCTTCTCTGGAGAGCCGGTTGGCTGAGCTTCAGGCTTTGGTTCAGTTTTTTCTGGACCAGGTCAATCTGTGGGTGCGGCCTTCAGAGCCGGCCCAGACCTCGCCGACCGGTTCATGGCCCGTGGGTTCCGAGTATCTGGTCGCCCTGGTGCATATCCTCAACCAGGAGAATGAGAACCTGAAGGTCCAGGTCGAGCGATTAAACGAGGTCCGCCGGGCCAAGAATTTGGAATTGGAACATCTTGAGCGCAGCCGCCGGCTGATGAGGGACCGGCTGAGCGAGGTCCTGCCGCTGCTTTCCTATTTCTGGCAGACCTGGTTCAAAAATACGACCGAGTTGGCCGAAGTCCTGGCCCACAGACGCCTGTTGTCGGAAAAACTCCAGATCGAAAAAGCCGAAGCCCGAAATTTAAAACAAAAAATCGAGGCCCTGACCGCTGATTTGGGAACGCTGACGGCCGAACTTGCCGACACCAAATCCGAACTGGACCGGACCCGGGCGAAAAAAGACGAGGCGCTCCGGAACAAGGCGGCTGCCGAAATAATGCTCCGGCAAAGCCGGGCCAAGGTCAAGGCCCTTGATGAGGCCCGGGCTGGAATGGCCAAGGAGCTGAAGGAACGAGCCCTGAGGATTGCGGCCCTGGAGACGGAATCGGCCGCTGTCGGGGCTAGAAACAAGTTTCTGGAAGCCGAAGCCGACCGGCTGGGTCAAAGGGCCGAAGCACTGAATCTGGAGAACGAGTCGTTAAAGGCGAAAGCGGCCGATCAAGCCGGCAAGTTCGAAGCGGCGCTTTCGGGTCTTCTTTATGTGGCCGACCGGGCTGAAGCAGAACGGGAGAGGCTCCGGAACCGACTGGCCGCCCAGACGGAGACGGTCAGGAGCCTGGAAGCTCAATTGGCGGAAAGGTCCCGGCGGGTTTTAGACCTGGAAAGAAGCCAGGACCAACTGGGGCTCCTGCTTTGGATGACGGTTCAATTCGGCGGGAGCGATGAAAAGGTCTGGGCCGCCCTGGACAAACTGACGCGAGAAAAAGGTTTTCGGGATGCGGCCGAGATAGTGGGGCTGAGGCTGAGCGAACTGACCCTGGCCGCCGTGACCCATCTGAAAAGTGAAGAATTCCGGCGGACGACCAAACGGGCCGTGCGCCGAGGTTTCTATTCTCTGCTTCTGGCCGGCGGCATTGTGCTGAACACCCCGAATGAGTCCTCGAAAGCCACGGCTATCCCGACGATTTTTTCCGGTCCTAGCGAGACCGCCTCTAGTTCGACCGATGTTTCTTCGATCAAACCGTTTCCTTTGCAAGGTCCTTTTTACAGCCATTATGTCGGCCGGATTTTTGACCTTGGTTTTTTATCCCCGGAAGAAAGATCCAAAGGGTTCGATTACCTCCAAAGCCTGATTAAACAGGAAATCGACGCCCAGGCCGGTCGAATCGGACTTGGCCCGGAAGATTATATCCATCTGGTCCGCCGGCATTATGAGCCGGGCCGGGTCGTTTCTTTGAGTCAACTCGGCCAAGAGTGCGCCGACCTGTCGCTGCTTCAGGCTTTTTTCCCGGCGATTTGCGCCGACTACCAGGAAAAAGGCTTGGAGGCCCGGCAGCTTCGGGCCCTGTACCGGCTGGCTCGAGGAGCGGGTGAGCGCGAATGTCGGTTTTGGGACCGCCTTTATGCCGATTTTCGAAGTCTGGAGACCGATCCAGACCGGAGCCTGGCTATGATCCTGAGCAACATCAGACTTCACCAAGAGGAACGACAGAAAGTCGAGCCCATGGTTTTCACCGGTCGGCTCCGGCCGATCCCGGCTTTGGAAAATGTGAGTCTGGAACGATTCACGGAGGTCCTGGCCCCCTATTTCAAACAAAACATCAATAAGTTTATTTCTCCGGCCGATCAAGCCGGCCGCAAAATGGACCAACTGGATGTTTACACCAATAACCTGGCCGAAGATATTTACATGTCCGGCAAGATTTTCGGAGCGCCGGTGACGTTGATGGTAGCCATCGCCCACCAAGAGAGCTATTTCGCCAACGTCCTGGGCGACAATTCTCTTTCGGCCAGTCCTTTTCAGATTTACCGGCCGACCAAGTCGGTCATTGTCAAATCCATGACGCAAAAAGGTTTTCAGGTTCCGCAAAACACGGTTCGGCTTCAAGATCATTTAACCCTGGCCACCTATATGGCCGCTTATTATCTGTCCTGGCTGATGGAAAAGCAGGCGGCGACCGGTCCGGATCAGACCCGAAGGTGTAATTTTGACCAAGTGGCCAAGTCTTACAACGGCGGCCAGGCCTATCCCCAGGCGGTCCACCGGAAGAAAAAGCAGCTTATGAATTACTTGGACGGACTCTTACAGTCCGCCGGCCGGGATTCGGACGCACCGCGCAGTTGACCCGCTCACTCGCCCGATTACACGTTTGTCCGGTCAAACCAAGGAGGCCCCTGTTTCCCACGGTTTGTCTATTCCTTACAGATAAAACCTTCGGGGGGCAACGCTGCCGCCCCTCTAATCTGGGCCGCTGAAAAAACCTAATCCCAACTGTATAAGAGAGAATCACGTCTTATGTTGAAAAAAATCGTCCGGGTTTTATCGGGTCTGATTCTGTTAGTCTTGCTGGTTTTAATCGGGGCCTATTACTATTTTCTGATTCGTCCGCTGCCCTTGACCGACGGCGAACTTCGGATAAAAAGCCTGGAAAGTCCGGTTCGGGTTTATCGCGATCAATGGGGCCTGCCTCATATTTACGCCGAGAGTCGACATGATCTGTTTATGGCTCAGGGTTTTGTGCAGGCTCAGGACCGTTTGTGGCAAATGGAGACCAATCGGCGAGTGGCGGCCGGCCGGTTGAGTGAAATTTTGGGAGCGGACTTTGTGGACCTGGACCGTGATTTAAGGACCTTGGGCTTCATGAGGGCGGCCGTTCGGGAACTGGCCGCCACGGATGAAGCCGGTCTGGAAATCCTCCGGGCTTTCGCCCAAGGGGTCAATGCCTGGATCGATCTAGCCCAGGACCGTTTACCTTTTGAATTTCAGTTGCTGCGGTTCAAACCCGAGCCGTGGCGTCCTGAGGATTCGCTGGCCTGGCTCAAATTCATGGCCTTTTCCGGGGGCAATAATTGGGAGGAAGAACTGGTCCAGGCCATGCTCGTCCAAAAACTGGGGGAGGTCAAGGCCAAGGACCTGCTGGGGTTAAACAAGTTGACCACCCCTTCGATTATCCCTTCCGGTTTGCCTGTATCGGCTCTCTCGTTCTTTTCTCCGTCCGGGACGCCATTACCCTTTGGTTTCAGGGGGGCCAGCAACAATTGGACCGTTCATGGTTCGCGGACGGCGAGCGGCCGACCGCTGTTGGCCAATGACATGCATCTGCCGGTGGAGATTCCTTCGGTTTGGTATGAAAATCATCTGAGCAGCGGAGAATTCGACGTGATCGGCCTTTCCCTGCCGGGGGTTCCCTTGGTCGTGGCCGGTCACAACCGCGATATCGCCTGGGGCATCACTTTTGCCTACACCGATGTTCAAGACGTTTTTTTGGAAAAAATGAACCATGAGCAACGCGGCGAGTATCTTTATCAAGGCGAATATCTTCAAGCCAAAAGGATCAGAGAGCCGATCAAGGTCAGGGGCCAGGACCTGCCTATCGTCCATGAAGTCTGGGAAACGATCCACGGAACGGTGGTTACCCCCATGGCCCTGGAAGCCAGACTGGGTTATTCCCTGGCCTTGAAGTGGACGGCCTCCGAACCCGGGCAAATGATGACCGCCATGCAGGCCTTGAATCTGGCCCGGAATTGGGAGGAGTTCAAATCAGCGGCCTTGAACTGGTCCGAGCCGGCGGTGAATCTGGTCTATGCCGACCGGGCGGGCAACATCGGTTACGTCCTGGCCGCCCGGACGCCCCTTCGGCCTCAAGGCCACGGCCGGGGGCCGTTCCCCGGCTGGACCGGTGAACATGACTGGACGGGCTACTTGCCTCCGGACCAAAAACCCATTCTGTTCAATCCGGCCCGCGGCTTTATAGCCACGGCCAACAACCGGGTGGCCGGGCCGGATTATCCTCATTATTTGTCGGATGATTATGCTTCCGGGTTCCGGGCGGCCCGGATCGAGCAGGTTTTGTCCCAACAGGATAAAGCTTCCCCGGCGATTTTTCGGGAACTTCAGGGCGATCTGAAATGCCTGCCGGCGGCCAGATTCATTTCCGCCCTGAAGAATATTAAAGGGGAAAGCCCCGCGGCCCGCGATCTCCTGTCCAGACTTCGCGCCTGGGACCAGATTTTGGATGCGGACAGCGTGGGCGGGGCCGTCTATTCGGTTCTTTTTTATCGGCTCTTGGAAAATACATTCCGAGATGAACTCGGACCGACGGCTGACCGGTTTTTCGGCCGGGGCTTTATATCTTTGTCGCCCTTGACCAGGTACGTCGAGCACAGCCGCACCATTTTACTGAACTTGATGTCGGAACCGGGTTCATCCTGGTTCGACGACATCAACACCCCTGTGCGGGAAAATCTGTCCGACATGGTGGAAAAAAGCCTCAACGAGACAGCGGCCTTTTTAAAGGAAAGGCTGGGGCCGGAACCGGAGGACTGGCGCTGGGGGCGCCTCCACCGGATAAAGATTGAACATCCTCTCGGCGAGATCAAACCCTTAGGACTTCTGCTGAATCTTGGATCTTTTGAAGGCGGCGGACACTTGGATACGGTCTGGCAGTCGGCGGTCAGGCCGGGGATGGATTTCGATCTGAAAGACTGGACGGCCAGCAACCGGCACATATATGACCTGAGCGACTGGGACCGCAGTCTGGGGGCCATTGTGCCCGGCCAGTCGGGCATGCGCGGCAGCAGCCACTACGATGACCAGATGGAGATGTGGCTGCGGGTGGAACACCATCCTCTGTTTTATTCCCGGAGCAAGGTGGAAGAAAACGCCGAGGCGGTGTTGATCTTAAAACCGCCGGAGCCCGGCGGGTAAACTTGGCTTGGTCCGGCTGAAGGGTGGCACGAACTTGTTTTGAACTTTTTTTTAATCCTGGTAAAATCAGGGCCGGATCAATAAATTCCGGGGAGAGGCAATCAGATGGACGAGGAGCAACCCAAAAAGAAGAAAAAAAAGAAGCCAAGCGAATGGAGCGTCCTGGACATTTTTTTGGCGATATTCGGTCTGGCTGCGATTGCGGCCTTGACCATCGGCGGGTTCAAGGCCGCCAAGTGGGTGATGGCCACTTACTTCTGATTTAAAGGGCCGGATCATCATCGTCATTGTAAATGATTAGAGACCGTCCTAATCTTTTGAGCCGGCTTGGCCGCCGCTCGAGGCGGATCGGGATGCGGCCGGGCGGTTATCCTCGTCGTTAGGGAACCCCTTCCAGAGTCCGAAACCTCGGGGGTCTTGACTTACAGCAAAAAAGTGATGATGACCGTGGGCAAAGGCATCGCCCCCTTGGACCCCTTTTCCGCCTTGATTGTGGTCCTGGCCACCGCCTTTACGCTTCATGTCTTCACCCAAATCGGCGTCCCTGTCTCCTCTTCCCAAGCCATTGTCGGGGCGGTGGTGGGGGTGGGACTGGTCGGCGATTTAAGAACGGTCAGTTCAAAAATGCTGGCCAAGATCGCCGTCAGTTGGATCCTGACCCCTCTATCCGCCGGCAGCCTGACTTATCTCATCATCACTTTAAGCAAATAGGAGGATGTCTCCATGCGATTAAGCCGGGTCTGGAAACTTTATCTGGTCTTCACCGTTGTCCTGATCGCCGGCATGACTTCAACCGGATTCATTCTGCAAGGCCAACTCAAGTCAAGGTTAAATGAATTGTTGGAAGAAAACGTGTTGAATTTGGCCCGGGTGATGGCCAAGGTCATGCCGGATACGGAGGAGTCGTCAATTCTTGATCCTTTTTCCCGGTAATATCAGAAAACAGCCCGGGTCCGGATCACCATAATCAAAACGGACGGCCGAGTGATCGGTGAATCGGAAAGAGAATCGCTTCTCGTGTCCGACCACCTGACCCGGCCCGAAGTTCGTCAAGCCGTGACCACGGGAACCGGCACGGCCATCAGGTACAGTCAAAGCTTAGGCCAGGACATGTTTTATGTAGCTTATCTAATTAAGGAAAAAAATATCATTCTCAGGCTGGCCCTGCCGATGGCCCAAGTCAAGGCCATTGAGAACAAAGTGATGATCCTTCTGGCTATAGCTGTTTATCTAACCCCGGTCTTGGCCATATTCATTGCTTTTCTCTTTGCCAAATACGTTTTCCGTGAGGGCGGGAACCATCAGTAAACTACCCACGAATCTTTTCGGTGGTAGTTTACTTTAATCTTTTTCTATAAAACCCAATGGAAGATGGTCAATCAGGAGCGGCGGGGCGGGGTGAATTCATCTCCGCCCGGCCTCGAAGATCATGCGGGGACTGGCCGGGCCGAAAGGGCGGCCTTGATAATCGCCGAAAACTTCTTCCAGGTCGAACCCGGTCTTTTCCAGGGCCGTTTCCACGTCCTTGAAGGTTAAATCGGCCAACACGAAGGAAACGACAAATTCCCCTATAATTTTTTCGCCCCCATATCTTTTTTTCCGATAATGATAAGTGACGTCAATCGTCTGATTGTGCGGATGGCGCCGTTCTTCGACCGCCTTTTCCACCAAATGACCATAAGGCGGGATATGAAAAGCGTGGCCGGTCAGACGAGGTTGACCTTCTGGCTGGATGGGCTTTAGGGACGGGGCGAATAAGTCGATGAAGAGCCGTCCGCCGGGCTCAAGGTGTTCATGAATCCGGGTCAGACAGGAGAGGTGCTGTTCCGGGCCGGTCAGCATGGCCAGGGTGCTGAAAGAGATAATGGCCGCGGCGAAGGAGCGCCGAAAACGAAAATCGGTCATATCCTGTTGAGAGAATTTGACCCGCAAGGCCGCTTCCCCTCCCAAACGACGGCGGTTTCTGCGGGCCCGCCGGAGCATGGCCGGCGAGTTGTCCAGGCCGACCACGGAGTAACCGGCCCGGGCCAGGGCCAAAGCCACCCGGCCTGTGCCCGCGCCCAGGTCCAAAATCAAGCCGCGGATACGGTTGGTTTTCAGGCGTTCCAGATAGAAATGAATATCGGAGTCGAATCCGGCGTATTCATAATCATAAAGGCGGGAAAGACCGCCGTAAGGCCGGGCCGGGCCGCCGGATTTATGGTCCTGCCCCTGACTGTTTCGGGTGATCTGGTCTGGTTCAACTGCGGTCATACCTTTGCTCATAAATAATATTAGGGCATTAAAAGCAGCCCCTTTTTACTTCCGGGCCGCCGATTCGGTTCCATGCCCTTGTAATTTATTTTACCATATTCGCTGCCCATATTTACAACGTCTTTCCCGCTGAAGGGCATAAGAGCCGGTTCGTCCGCTCGGCACGCCTCTTGGGCGCTTGACACCGTTTGACCGATCATATACACAGAACCACAAACCAATCGGTTCGGGGAATAAGGGATGTCCTGGTTTGGAAAAAAAAGGCATTTGTGGATTAATTTGAGTCTGATCCTGGGCGGGACATTGGTCGGTCTGCTGGTTTTTGAAATCGCGGCCAGGCCGTTGAATTTGGTTTTCGACTCCGCCCACGCCTCCAAAGAACTTTTAAGCAGCCCGACCGGCCGCCAGGAATATCAGAAAGACCCCGAACTCGGCTATATTCCTAAAATGGGCCCCCAATACAAGTACTCGACCTGGGGGGCCAAACACAATCAGCATCCCCGAGAAAAGCGGCCGGGTTGGCTCCGGGTTCTGTTTTTGGGCGACTCGATCACCGACATCGGCTATACCCAGGATTCTTTGGAAAAACTCTGCCAAGACCGGCCGATCGAGTTTTGGAACTGCGGGGTGGGCGGTTATTCCACCTTTCAGGAACTAAAGTATTTTCAGAGGTATTGCTCGCAAGCCGAGCCGGACCTGCTGGTCCTCAATTTCTACCTCAACGATTTCGACGGTTCGCCGGTGGTCTTGAAAGACGAGGATGACGACTTCGTCTTTGTCACGCCCTATCTGGGGCAAGAACATTTTCATCCGTGGTGGTTCAAAAACTCCGCCGTTTACCGACTGTTTCTGTCTTTGAAGATCATGTTTTCCGGACGAATCGGGTTGACCCAGGACATGAAAAAAAGTCTCCAGGAGTTCACAGCCGCGGCGGAGCGGGAGGGTTTCCGTTTCAAGGTCGTGGTCTATCCCTGGCTGGACCGTTTCGACCGCTGGCCGGCCAAGCATCGCCAACAATATCTGGACATCATCGCTCTTTTACAGGAACTGGAGATTCAACATTTCAATTTAAAGCCTTTTTTGGAAAGCCGACTTAATAATCATCCCCCGGAATGGACCCGCGTCTCCAATGAAGATTTCGTTCATCCTTCAAGGGAATTTTGCGAACAAATCGCCCGCTATTTATTGGCCGAAGGTTTGCTTGAAGACCCGGGAAGTTAGGCCCGAAGCGCGGGCCGCATGGAGCCCGTTGACGTGAAGGCGCTGATTTTCAAAACCGCCGCCATAGTCCTGTCTGTCTCCTTTTTTTTGTTGGGTCTGGAAATCTTCGTCCGGATTTTCAACCTGGCCCAGCCTAGACTCGGGCAACAGGACCCCGTGTTCGGCGCTTCCTATATCCCCGGCCAGAGCGCGGTCAATGAATTCGGAGTGAAGATCGAAATCGGGCGGCACGGTTTCAGGGGGCCGACCCCTGCTTTGGAAAAATCCGCCGGGACGTTCCGGGTGGTCCTCCTGGGCGACAGTTTTCTCCACGCCCGGGCCATTCCTTATGAGCAGGTCTTCCACGGCCTTCTCAACCAACGTTTCCAGGCCGGCGGTCGGCCCATTGAAGTGATCAACATGGGCGTGGAAGGCTACTGCACGGTCGAGGAATACCTGGTCTATCACCACCTGGCTAAAAAGTACCGGCCCGATCTGGTCATCCTCTTCTTTTATGTCGGCAATGACCTGGGCGACAATTATCCGCCCAGACCGCATCGTCCGGGCTTCAGACTGATCGCCGGCCGGCTTGAATATGTGCCTTTCGAGGTCAAAGGACGTCGCCGGAACTTGGTCAGGGATTTTTGCCGGAGACACGTTCGGATTTACAGCTATCTGCCCGATCTGGTCAGAAAGGCGGCCAATGTCTGGTCGGCCCGTCTGTCGGATCAGACTCAAAAGCGGCGTTTTGAGGAACAAAGCCGTCAATTCGAGCAAGGGGCCGACGTGGGCACGACCCAAATGGTCTTGAAAGAAGACCGCCTGGGCGAAAACTGGCGGGTGACTTTGGCCCTGCTCCAAAAACTCCATAAAGAGGTTTCCGCCGACGGGAGCCGCCTGGCCTTGTGCGTCCTGCCCACGGTCACCCAGATTTACGATGAGTACTGGGAATTATTGCGCCGGACCTATAAGGATTTCGACACATTGGGCTGGGACAGGTTCAAGCCTCAAAAAATTTTGGAGCGTTTCGCCCAAGAGCAAGGGATAATTTACATCCCCTTTTCAAAAATCATGGCCGAAAGGGTCCAGGAAACCGGGGAGATGTATTATCTGCCCGGGGATTACCATTTCAACGCCCTAGGCCATGCCTTGCTGGCCGAGGTCCTGGCGCCCGTGCTGCAGGATTTGTTGGAAAAAAACCGCCCGGCTGAAATCCGAGACCGGCTTTCCCGTCCTGATACAGGACAAGCCGAATGAAAACATTTTTATTCAAACTGGCCGCGGTGATTCTTTCCGTGCTGGTCTTTCTGGCCGGCCTGGAAATCGTGGTCCGGACCTTTCACCTGTCCCGGCCGCGGCTGAGCCAGGCTGACCCGGTTTTCGGCCACGCTTACATTCCCGGCCAGACCGCGGTCAACCGGTTCGGCGTAACTATCGAGGTAGGCCGCCACGGATTCCGCGGCCCGGCCCCTTCATTCGAGAAAAAATCCGGCGTTTTTCGGGTGATCCTGTTGGGGGACAGCTACCTGTTCGCTGAAGCCGTCCCCTATGAGAAAGTTTTTCACAGCCGCATCAATCAGAAATTTAAGTCGGAAAACAAGCCCATCGAACTGATCAATATGGGCGTGGACGGGTACGGCACGGTTCAGGAGTACCTGGTTTACCGTCATCTGGCCCAAAAGTATCACCCGGACCTGGTTATTCTTTTCTTTTACGCCGGCAACGACCTGACCGACAATTATCCGCCCCAGGACTACCGGCCGGGGGCCAGGATCGCCGACGGCGAGCTTGAGTTGGTGTCTTTCGAGATGGCGCCGGGGAAAAGAAATCCGCTCCGGGATTTCTTGCGCAAAAACGTCCGGATATACAGCTACCTGCCCGACCTGCTGCGGGAGGCGGTCAACAACTGGTCGGCGGCCCTGTCCGGGGAGGTGAAAAGAAACCGCTTCGAGGACGAACAGGCTCAATTCAACGTGGCCAAGGACATGACCTGGACCCGGGAGATACTCCGGGAGGAAAAGCTGGACCTTCGCTGGCAAGTCACGCTGGGAATCATCCGGAAGTTGGCCGGCGAGGTGCGGCAAGACGGCGGCCGGCCGGCCCTGGCCGTGATCCCGACCATCACCCAGGTCCACGACCAATACTGGCGGCGACTGCTGGAAGAATACCGGGACTTCGACACCTCGAACTGGGACAGGTTCAAGCCGCAAAAGATTTTAGAAAACTTGGCCCAGGCCGAAGGCCTGTCCTATTTACCCCTTTCAAAGAAAATGGCCGAAGCGGCCGGGGACACCGATGAAATTTTTTACGGCCCCAAGGATTTTCACTTCAATGAAATCGGCCACGCCGTAGTGGCTGAAATCCTGGCCCCGGAAATCGAAAGGCTTTATGAACAATGGGCCGAGGCGAAGGCTCAGAAGGCCAGATAGTGGACCAATTCCTTGGTCAAGGTTTTCAGGTCTTCCACGTAGACAAACTCGTCGGCGGCGTGGGCCCGGATATCCGCGGCCCGGAGCAGACCGAAGATCGCCACTTCCACGTTTTCCGGTCCGAGGGTTTGAAGAACAAACCCCAGGTCCGTAGACCCGCCCAGCCCCCCGTAAATGAACTGGTCGTGACCAAGAACGGCTTTGACCGCCGCCCGCATTTTTTCCGAAGCCCGTGACTGAGCGTTGATTTCGACCGGCGGATAAAGGAGTCGGCAGTCCATCTTCAGGTCCAGCAGCCTGGACCGCTTCAGGCCCCTTTTTACGGCCGCTTCAATCTCGGCCACGGCCTCCTGGTAATTTTCTTCAATGATATATCGCCGGTTGATGGTCAGTCGACACTCTCCCGGAACGATGTTGTCCTTGGTCCCGCCCCGAATGATGTTCAGATTGAACATAGGGGTCATTTGGTCGGAGGGGCGGCCGGGGAGAGGAAAGGCCGGGATGCGGGAAGTCCTTTTTTCCACGGCGCGTTTGAGAGCCATCAGTTCTTCGAGGATGGGGATCATTTCTTCCACGGCGTTGACGCCCAAAAAATTGGCCCCGGAATGACAGCTCTTGCCCAAGGCCGTAAGTTCAGCCTTGATCGCTCCGGCCGCGCCGATGACCACCACCGGATCAACGGCCCCCAATTCGAGCCACAAGATATGATTGGAAAAATAGCCTTCTTCGGCCAGAAACCGCGCGCCGGGATAAACACCCAATTCCTCGTCGGTGCAAAGCAGGGCGTCAATGGAGAACTGCGGCTCGATCCCTGACTCGGTCAGGACTTTCATCGCCCCCAGAAAACAGGCTATAGAGCCCTTCATGTCCACGGCCCCTCGTCCGTACAGCTTCCCTTCCACCACTTCCCCGCCGAAGGGGTCCCTGATCCAGGGCTCATCCACGGGCACCACGTCCATATGGGCATAGATCGACAGTTTGGGCCGACCGTTGTCCAGCCGGGCCACGAGGTTGGGCCGCGGGCCGAACAGGCCCCCGGAGATCTGGCCGACTTTGTCCTCGGGCATCAAAATCCGCTGGGTTTGAAACCCGAATTTCTTAAACTCCGGTTCGACCAGGTCCAACAATCGGCTGTAGTTCTCGCCCGGCGGAACCGAGGTGTCCACCGCGATGAGCTTTCTCAATACATCAACCAGGTAATCCTCTTGTTTATCCACAAGGGCGAAGACTTCCTGATGGTTCATTTTTATCTCCCGGTTTAACCTGATTTTTTCATGATTCCGGTAATATTCCCCTGGAAGAAAGCAAGGGCCGGAACGCCGATATTTAACAATAAGTAATCTATGTGGATTTTAATGTTAATTCAAGACAGCAGACGCGGGGCCGCGGTCCGGATGATTTCGTCCACGTAATCGGCGCGGAAATGGTCGCCTCGAAACAGCAGCAGGGCTTGAGGTAAAACTTTTAGAAAAGCGGCGACGGTCTTGGGATCAAATTGATGCCCGGCTTCGCTTTCCATAATGGAAATGGCCTTGGGCAGGGGCATGGGGTCGCAGTTGAAAGTTTCGGTGGCGGTGTATTTCGGATAATCCCGGCGGGAAGTCAGGGCGTCGAAAACATCGGCCACAGCCATGATCCGGGAACCCAAGGGGATTTCTTCGCCTTTCAAACCGTCCGGGTATCCTTGGCCGTTGTATTTTTCATGATGGTGAGCCGCGATTTTCGGGACCTCCCGCAGCCGCCTGGGGAAGTGGAAGTTGTCGAGGATGATCTTGGTTTTGACCGGGTGGGCATTCATTTCGGCCCGTTCTTCAGGCGTAAACGATCCGTTTTTAAGCAGGACCTCATCCCGGATGCCGATCTTGCCGATGTCGTGAAGCATCGCCGCGTATTTTAGAACTTCCAATTCATCTTCGCTTTGGCCCATGTCACGGGCGATCAGCAAAGAGTACTCGGTGACTCGCTGAGAATGTCCGGCGGTCAACGGATGCCGGGCGTCAACCGTAGCCGAAAGGGTGCTGATCGACCGATCGAAAGAGAGCTTGAGTTCTTCATGGAGCAGGGCGTTTTCCAAAGCGATTCCGACTTGGTAAGTCAGGCCTTTTAAAAACGTTTCGTCATCCTGATCAAAACGGTCCTTCCCTTTTTTGTTGATGACCTGGATGACCCCGATGCGTTCACCGACCCGGTTGGTGATGGGCAGGCAGATAACCGATTTGGTCCGGAAATTGTGTTTTTCGTCGTACTTGCGGTTGAAGTAGGGCAATTGCCAGGCGTCGGGTACGTTGAGTTCCTGACCGGTCTGGGCCACCCGGCCGCTGATGCCTTGGCCCAAAGGCACGCGGATTTCCCCGACTTGTTCGGCCACCTTGGTCCAAAGCTGGCGGGTTTCCCAATCGATGACGTAAAGACTGGTCCTCTCGGCCGCCATGGCCTCGGTCACCTTGCCGATAATCAGAGGAAAGAGGCGGTCGAAGTCAAGTTCCGAGGTAAGATCAGCGGAAAGGTCTAAAAGAGCGGTCAGTCTTTCGGTCAGCTCCGTCTGCTTTCGCAACAGGCGGCGGTTGTCTGCGGCCAGTTCCCATTCGCCGAAGACCCGCTTGAGCTTCCGGCCGAGTTCCAGGGTAGTTAAAGGCTTTTTGATGAAGCAGTGGGCCCCGGCCCCGATTATTCGTTCGTAAGAATAATCCTGATCGTAACCGCTGATGATGACGAAAGAGGCCTCCCCTTTTAATCGTTTGATCTCGGCCAGCAGGTTCAAACCGTCCATTTCAGGCAGGTCTAGACCGGCAATGACGATATCGAAGTCTTTTTGGCTGATCAAGTTCAGGGCGTCGCGCCCGTTCGCGGCTGTTTGGCAGGCCGGCCCCAGCGAGGCAACCACTTCGGCCATAATCCGCCTGACGGTGGGATCAGCTTCGGCTATGAGGATGGTTCCGACAGGCATTTCTCTTGGCTGAACCGGGATCGATAAGGAACAGGGCCGGTTTTAGGTCGGATCAGTCGGCGCAAACCCTGACGATTCATAGGTCAATTGCCGTCCTCCAGATAATTGTCTTGTAACAACTACGTTTTTTTAACAGGTTTCGCTTAAAACGTCAATCAAAATAAATAAATCCCGACCCAGGTCGGCTGGGCCGGATCGGACCCGGCTCCAGTCCTGCCGCGGCCGTCTTGCCTTTTATCCGGACCTGCTTTATATTTTTTAGTGATAATAATCGCCCGGAGGTAGAAAATGGATTGTCGCCCGGAACCTGAAGGCTTCGATTACCAAGGATTAATCATCAGACCGCCCAGCGAAGCCGACAGCATTCTCCTCCAGGTCACCCTGGGGTGTTCCCACAATAAGTGCACTTTTTGCGGGACTTACAAGGACAAACGTTTCGCCATCAAGGATGAAGAGACTGTTTTGCAGGACCTGGCCTTCGCCCAAAAATATTGCCGCCGCCAGGACCGGGTCTTTCTCATGGACGGGGACGCCCTGATCATTCCCCAAAAACGCCTGGTCTGGCTTCTGGATCAAATCCGGGAGAAGCTGCCCTGGGTCCGACGGGTCGGGGCTTACGCCAATCATAAAAGCATCAAGATGAAATCGGATGAAGACCTGGCTCAGCTCAAGAGCAAAGGGCTGGGCATACTTTATTACGGCGTGGAAAGCGGGGACGACGAAACCCTCCAACGGATCAGAAAAGGGGCTACGGCCGAAAGCCTGATCGTTCAGGGACGCCGGGTGATCGAAGCGGGCATCACCCTGTCCGTGACCGTGCTTTTAGGCATCGCCGGCCGGGAAAGGTCTCTGGAACACGCCCGGGCCACCGGCGAGCTTTTAAGCAAAATGGACCCGGATTTCGTGGGCGCGCTGACGGTCATGGTCATCCCCGGCACGCCCCTGGCCGAAGAACAAGCCGCCGGCAGGTGGACCTTGCCTAGTCCCCGGGAGATTCTGGTTGAACTTGGCGAAATGGTTAGGACGACCCGCCTCTCCCAGGGGCTCTTTTTCTCCAATCATGCCTCCAATTATTTGCCCCTGAAAATCCGCTACCCCGACGGCCAGGCCCAGGCCCTGAAGTTGATTGACGCCGCCCTGTCCGGCCGACTGGCCCTTAAACCCGAATGGATGAGGGCTCTTTAAACTAAAGCCGACTAGACCTTTTTGCTCAGCAGCCCGCCGGAAAAACCGTCTTCGGCCCCGGCCCTCTTTTGGGCGATCATTGAGCCCATTTGTCCAAGCCGGTTATAGGTCCGTAAGCTCAACCCCGGGCCTTTCTCCTTGTCTTTCAGGCCCATCATCGGGCCTTTCTCTTTTTCCTTGGGTTGAATAATGTTGGCTTCGGCTGCCTTGCCGATGGCCAGGGCCTGAGCTTCTTCCTTGGACTTAGGGCCGACAGCCGGGGCGGCGGTCTGGTTCGTTCTGATTCCGGCCAAAGCCGCGGTCGCCGCCGTCTGGGCTATGTTGCTGAAGGTCACGGCCATGTCAAAACTCCTTTGGCTGAAGGTTGATCTTCAATTCCGGCCGAGACAGGGCCGAAAAAAACAAAAAGGGCGCTTTCGCGCCCATCCTTTGGCTTGCCTTTTTAAGTCTTATCCTTAAGACAACACTATTTTATTGGTTTTGGAAAAAAATGTCAAGGCAATTATTTGTTTTTCGCCTCCGCCTCATTTGGGCTGGAATCCTCGGCCGGCTTCACCTCTTCCGAGGGCCCTTGCGAAATAAATTCAATCAGGGGTTCCACCACTTCGGGATTGAACAATTTCGGCGTGCAGCGTCTGAGTTCGGCTATAGCCTCCTTTGGGGGCATGGGGTCACGGTAGCTGCGGCGTGAAGTCATGGCGTCATAGCTGTCGGCTACAGCCAGAATCTGGGTCGGCAGGTCCAACTCGTCGCCGCGCAACCCGTCCGGATAACCGGAACCGTCCAGTCTTTCGTGGTGATGGCGGACGATGGGCCGAACTTCCTGCAGGAAAGGCAAAGGGGCCAGGAAGCGGTCGGCGATGGTCGGATGCTCTTTCATCAAAGCCCATTCCCTTTCGTTTAACGGCCCGGGCTTGTTGGTATAGCCCACGTCAATGACCAGCTTGCCCATGTCATGGAGCTTGGCCGCGGTCTGGAGGGTCCAAAGATCGTGGTTGTCCAGGCCGAGCTTGACCGCTATCTGCGTGGAATAGCGAGTGACCCGGTGGGAATGGCCGGCGGTGTAACGGTCCTTTTCTTCCAAGGCCGTCAAAAAGCTGGTGATGACCGAGACCGAAACCGACTCCAACTGGCTGGCGTAATCCTTGAGAAGCACGTTTTTGGAGGCCAGCTCCTTGGTCTGCTCCCGGACCATTTCCTCGAGGTTGCGCCGGTAATTCTCCTTCTGCACCAGCAGGCTTTTTCGTTCCAATCCGCGTTCGATGCAAATCTTGAGAGAGTCAAAGTCGCGGACCGGCTTGGCCACGAAGTCGTAAGCGCCTCGACGCACGGCCTCGACCGCGTTTTCAAAGGTGTCCTGACCGGAAAGAACGATAATCGTGGCATAGGGTTGGAGAGCCAAGGCCCTTTTAATCAGGCCGAAACCGTCCAGGTTGGGCATGCCCAGGTCGGTGACGATGACGTCGAACTCCTTGCGCACCAGGTTCTCCATGGCTTCAATGCCGTCCCCGGCCGTATCGACCAGATAGCCTTGCCTGACCAGAAATTCCTGGAGCAGCTCCCTGATGGCCGGTTCGTCATCCACGACCAAAATCTGATTCGGACCGAACCCATTGACCTTGGATGAAAAGTTTCCCTTATCCTTCAATTCGGACAAAGCAGACTCCTGAAATTACGAACGACCTAAACCTATGGCCATATCCGGGTCTGATCGAAATTGCCCCACCTGTCCCCTCATCCCTTTTTTATGATAGTCCGGACAATCAAAAGTGTCAATTGACTTTTGCCTGGTTCGGCCGCCTTAACATGGTCCCTACGAAACTTTCCCGGCTGGACGAAAAAAGATTTTCACCACGACCCGGGCTTATAACCTGAAAGAAGTGCTGATCTGAAATTGATTTTCCGTTTGAGGCTCAGGGGAAGCGGGCCCGGGCGGTTTCTCGTTTTCTCGGGCTTCTTTTATCTTGGACCAAAGTTTCAGGAGGAAAGAATTATTCGGCTCCAAGGCCAGGGCCCGACCGGCTGTTTCTTCGGCTTTTTGGTGTTGGCCTAAATGGTAAAGGACCGCGGCCAGCCGGCTGAGGGCCTTGGGGTGGTCGTTTCTTTGGGCCACGAATCTTTCCAAGACCGGCTTCATTTCGGCCCATTTACCCAAACCGGCCCCCAGGTAATAGAGAGGATCGATGTTTTTTTCGTCGGTCCGGCCGGATTCGAAGGCTTTGAGATAACTGCCGAAGGCCAGGTCCGGCCTTTGCCGTCGCTCGCACAGTTTGCCCAAGATGCGGTGGGTTTCAGGGTCCCGGCCGTCCCGGCGGCCCACGTTGGCCAGGGCGGCTTCGGCTTGGTCCAGCCGGTTGCCGGCCAGGAAAATCTTGGCGAAGCCCAGAAAAGGACGGTGGCTGTTGGCCCGGAGCTTGGCGGCCAGATGATAGAACCTGGCCGCTTCATCCAAGCGGCCCAGTTCGAACAGACAGTCGCCCTGGCCGATCAGAGCGGTGAACGAGTTGAATTCCTGGGGGAAAGATATAGGGAAAACAGAACTCTCCAGGTCCGCTTCCTTCAGCCCGATGGCCTCCAGACCTTGGCGGTAAGCCTCGATAGCTTCAAGATACCGGTCCTGAGCCTGCCGGACCGCGCCCAAACGGACCCAGTTGTCCGGGGCGTAGCCTTTTTGGATCAAGTCCAGGAACAGTTCAGCGGCCTGATCGCACCGGCCTAAAGCCAGGTCTATCTTGAGGCAGGTTTCCCCGTAGAACTGCGAGCCCGGCGCTCCTTGCTTCAAACTGCGGCAGACCTCCACGGCCTGGACGGCCTGCTGATATTCCCCGCGGGAATAGTGCCGCATGGCCGCGGCGTGAAAAAGGTCAAACTTGAAGGATTCAGCCACGTTATTGGGAATGGTGTGAATGTAGGCGGTGCGGTCGATTTGGGCCGGATCGCTCAGTTCGAGAAAGGTGCTCTTTCTCATGAGCACGTCGAACCGGCCCGGTTTTTCCGCCTCGACGTCCCACTTGACCCCGTCGCAATCGCAGTTTTTCAGGTGAGCCAGCCCGTTGAAAAGACGGTATTTGATCTTAGTGGACAACCGTTTCGAAATGAGGAAGACGTAGTCGACGTCGAGACATTGAGCCCCGAAACGGTAACATTCAAAAACGCTCGACGGTCGGGTCGGCGTGAAGATATGGACGTTTTTCAGTTCCCCGATCAGGCCCAAGGCGGCCCGGCAGTCCGCTTCCGTCTTGGACGGGTCGTTGTTGACCAGGACATACCTGACCGGATAGGAGAGGTGGTCGATGACCCGGCCGAGGAATTCCGGGACGGCTCCGTCCCACTGGAGCACAGGGAAGACCACGGCCAGGCGTTCGGCCTTGGGCCAGGGTTCGGGCGGCAGGTCGCCCTTGATCTTGCGCAGATTGTGCTTGTATTTGGTTTTGTCCTTGCGCTGAACCACGCTGATGCGGTCGGACTTGAAGATGGGCATGTAGTATTCGCCGGTGGGGATCGGGACGTGTTTGAAGTCGGTGTAGAAGACCATTTTGCGGTTGAGGTTCCAGTCGATCAGCACGGAGACTTGTTCGTCGTACCCGCCGACGCGCCGGGCGATCTCTTTCCGGTGCATGACGCTGACGTGGAGAGCGTGGTTATAGTGAAACATGAAGTCTCGGTTGAAATCCCGCGTAACTTTGAGGGTTTTGTCCAAAACAATCCGGCGGCCGGTCGTTTCGTCCTTGACGAAGGAGACGGCGTACAGGTCCGAGTAGCTGACCTCCACCTCCGGGTTTTCATCCAAAGCCCGGGCCAGGACCTCGAGGTGGTTGGGGTAGAAGCGGTCGTCATCGCCCAGATAAGCGATATATTCTCCCCGGGCCTCCCGCAGACCGAAATTGAAACGGTAAGGCAGCCCCCGGTTGATCTCGTCATGGAAATACCTGATCCGGGGGTCTCCAAAGCTGTTGATCACCTCGGCCACATCGACTCCGCCGTCGTTCATGACCAGAAGCTCCCAGTCGGTCAAAGTCTGGTCGACTACGCTCTGAACGGCCTCCCGCAAATAGTCGGGCCGGTTGTAAGTGGAGATGAGAACCGTGACTTTCGGAGACTCCAGAGTCATATCGTCCGTCCTTGCCCGGTCAGGCGACGGCCTGGGCCTGGGCCGCGGCCGGTCTTGGGCGGCCTATCCGCACCAGTCCTTTTTGTTCCAGGACTTTGAGGAAACGTAGGCAAACGTCGGTGGAAACCCCGTTTTCCAGGCCGGACCGGCAGACCTCCAGCATCCGCCGGTGATCGCCGATCTGATTCAAAATAGGCAGGGCTTGTTCGTAAAACCTGGTCTGGAACATGGCCAGGCGTTTGCCCCGGTCGGTGGTCAGGTGGTCTATGGTTTGCCCCTGGACGGCTTTGCTTAGGTAAGCATAGATGTCTCTGGAGATGCTCTCCACCGAGTTGCAGGCTTCGACGTAGTCTCGGCCTTGGACCGAAGCCCGGCGGAGCATCTCCCGATTGCGGTTCAAATAGATCAGCCGTCCCAGAAAGTCGAACTTGTTGCGGAAGGTGAAGACCGGGGCCCGGCCCCGCCTTCCGGCGATGGGGCCGTGGGTGCGGGTGAAAACCGGCAGGCCCAAAGCCATGGCCTCGATGGAGGCCTTGCCGAACCCCCGGACCATCTGGTCCACGAAAAGATCACACTGCCCGAGGATTTCCGGAATCCGGCGGTGAGGAACGTTTTCGATCAAGACCGGTTCGGCCAGCCCGGTTTCTTTGAGCAGTTCAAAGACTTCAAGGACGAGGTCGGAATTTTTCTTGTACCGGTTGGAAGGCATGTGGGCGATCTTCAGCCGCCGCCGGTCGAAATTCCTTGGCTGAAAAGGCCAGTTGCCCAGGTCAATCGGCGTGTCGCTGTTGACCAGCTTGGGGAAGAGATGGGCGTATTCATCGACCGAAAGAATAAAGGCGGCCTGAGACGACATCCGTTCGAGTTTGGCCTGTTTGTATTTGGAGCTTTCCGGGGCTTTATCCAGCTCAAAACCCATGGCCCGCAGGGCGTTGTCCACGAACATGGCCGGGTCCCACAGGTCCGACCCCCAGTAAGCCGCGGCGATCTTGGCCCCCTGGTCCCGGATGATTTCCAGATCGGGATAGGACCGCCCCAGCCTGGGGCCGCCGATGTATTCGTGGTCGGCCAGGGAACAGCCGAATTGGAAATAAATCAGGTTGTATTGACGGGCCAAACGTCTGACCGCGCCGACCGGATCGTCCCTCAGGTCTTGAAGGACAGCGGCCGAGACCGTGGTGTGGTCCTCCCGGCGGGGACCGCCGCGAAAAACGTCGATGATGTCCACTTCGACGTTGTATCTTTTCAGGCCGTTACGGAGATGAATCGAATTGTGCCCGATTTCCACCGGGGCGATGAGCACCTTGACCGGGCGGTCCAGGAGATAACCCGGCCGGGCTCCTCCTTGGCCGTCCGGTTCATCGGCGGCGGGACTAGAACCGGCCCGGCCTTCAGAAGCCTCGACCGCCGGCGAGTCAGAATCATCTTGTTCGGTCTTAAAAGGATCGTTCAGGGTAAATTCCTGTGAGTCTTCAGGCATGTCCGTCCTCTTATTCGGCTTTGCGGCTGATCTGAAAATAAGGCTTCAAAGTTCCGCCGAAACTCCTAAAAAATTTTTCCACCCGGGGCATCATCGACCCCTCAAAATCAAACTTATCGGTCACCGAAGCCGCGAACTTGATGGCTGCCCAGATGGTCAAGGCCGTGGCCCCGCTGTTTCTCAACTCGGGATCGCCGCCGCCCATCAGGTAGTAAGCCGACTTTTGATCCCAAACCAGATAGGCCGCGGCGTGGACCCGGTCCCGGCCGTCCACGGCGAAGAACATCTTTCGCGCCCCTTGACGGCTCAAAGTTTTGTCCAGCCGCCGGACCAGTTCCCTAGGGTAAGGCAAGGTCAGGCCTTGTCGGGTGAAGGTCAGTTCGTTGACCTCCAGGAATCTTTCCAGGTCCGGCTCGGTCACGATTTCCACCTGCTTTTCGGCCTTGCGGATGTCCGTCTTGATGTTTTCCCTAAAACCGCGCCAGACCCGGTCCAGGTCGATCAAGTCTTCGATTACGTAAGTGTACCTGGTGGTCTGGTTGAAGCCGGCCCAGTGGAAGGGCAGCCAGTTGTTAAAGTTATAGTTGAAATTTTGCACGAAGTAGAGGTAATCCGGCAATTTTTCGATCAATTCGGTTGTAAGTTTGACTTCCTGGGACAAGGCCTTGGCGTACTTGCCGTCGAACCGGGGCAGAAGAATGCCCAGGGTCTGGGTCAAGGGCGGATGGAGTATGATGCGCTTTTTATCCTTGATCTGCCAGACGATGGGCATCAGGCCCGCTATCCGGTCGTTCTTGAATACGGTCAGATAATCCCACTGACCCGGAGCCAAAGCTTCCAGCCACCAGGGCCGGCAGAAGATCGAGCCCTGAGGCGAGGCAGTGATGAAATCCTCGATCTCTTTCAGGGTGTTCCTTTTGGATTTTTTGGGAGGTTCTATCTCGCCTAGCTCAACCAGTCGATCTTCGATCAAGCGGTAGTCGGTTTCGTTTATCTTGATGTCGCTGGATTCCTTGAAGCCGGGCGGCAGGTCCAGGGAACGATCCCGAAGGGAGTGGCCGCGCTCCCGGAGAAACCGGCCGATTTCGTCCATGACCTGTCCGGGGTCTTGGCAAAACCGGGCGTAATCGATGCTGAAAAATCTGTCCGGACCGATTCGGCCGCGGTCTTCTTCGATCTGGTTGTAAATGTAATGGACCTGTTCGGCCACTTGGTCCCAGGGGTAATGGTCGGCGATCTGGTCGATTTCCTTGGGCGGCAAAGACCACCAGACCCGTTTGTTGCCGTGGAGGTCTACTCGGCCCTTGAGCAGGGACTGGGCGATGTTGAGCGGATTCCTCCGGCAGATGATGAAGGAGGCCCGCGGAAAGGTCTCGGCCAAAGCGGCGATTCTCATGGAGTTGAAGGTGTTTTTGATGAGCATGGGCCTCATGGTCACGGCGCTGATGCCCATGATCTCTTGGAACAATTCCCGGCGGGCTTCAATCGGCGTGTCCCCGGGCCGGACGTAGACCCGGGGCGGACGCGGGAACCAGCGGTACCAGAATTCCCCGGCTTCGCTCGGCCCCAATTCGCCTTCAGTGGCCCCGTATTTCGAGTCATAGTCGGATTGAACATCGGTCCCAAAGAGGCGGTGCTGGACCAGAGCCGCGGCCACGGGCCGGGCCAGGCCCTTGGCTATGAAATTGGAAAAATAGGTGAACGGAAACCGATTGACCAAAAGCTGGTAAAGCAGGGTCGTGCCGGACCTGGGCGCACCGACGATGAAGACCGGCCCCGGCGGTTCTTCCACTCCGGCAGCCACTGGAGCTTCGGGCGCATCGGGCCGAGCTATCGGACCGGGCTCGCCGCCGATGAGTGCGGCCAAAATTCTGGAAAGGCCGACTTCAACCGGTAGATCAGACTCGGCCAGGTTCACCCGCCGAATAAAATCGGACGAAAGGCGACCGGTCGAAATATGGTCGAGAAAAGCGAAACAGACCGGATATTTCAGGCCGTCGGCAGTCAGGATTTTTTCCCACCGGCTTTGGTCCAAGCCGGGCAGATGACCGATGACGCTGATCCGGTTGGTCAAAAAGGCCTGGACCAAGCCGCCCAATAGGCTCGGGTCTTGGATTTCTCCTTTTTCAGACAGCCCCAGCCCTTTAAGCACGTAGGGATGCAGAAAACCGGGGCCGATGACCTGGGGCTTGTTTCGGCCGGCCGATTCGGCGGCCGCGGCCAGGAATTGGGTGTAGGAGCGACGCAAGTCTTCAGGACCGCCGATCAGGAAAACCGCTGAGACCGGCCAGTCCGGCCGTAACGATGGAGAAAATTCGGCGGCTGGAAGTTTTTCTTTCTTTGATTCAAGGTTCTTTAAAGCGTCTTGGATCGAGGCGATCAGGACGGTTTCGGTTCCCTGGCCGAAGGCCGACAAGTGACGGTAGATGAACGGGGAGGCGTCCACTTCATAGCCGCCTTCCTGGAGCATGGTTTCGGTCGGCAGATAGCAGGCCAGACCGTTGGTGCAGCCCAGGATGAAAACGCCTTCCGGGTTTTCGGCCAAAGACCTGAGCTTAACGGCCAGTTCGGCCGCGGGTTCGCCGGGCAGGGCGATGAAGCGCAGGTCGGGGCCGAGGGCCAGGCATTGGAATTTAAGGCCGAGCCGGCGGGGAAACTCGCCGGACGGATAACGGGCCGAGACATCCGCGGCCCACCGCCGGACCGGGGCCGGGGCCTGGTCGTTGAGGCTGATCTGTTCGAGGGCTTCCGCCGGGGGCAAAGGTTTAAGGGGCAGTTCGACCCGGCCGGCGGTCCAGGCCATGGGTCCGGTCACTTTCTGTAATCCTTTTCCCAGAGCTTCTATCACCTTTTCGGCCAGAAGTTCGCCGTTGTCCTGGGCCGACCGGACATCCTGACAAAACCGCACCCGGCCGTTATCCCTGACCGCTTCCTTGACCGTGCCTAACGCCCCTTGGAGAAACATCACCCCATCGGCAAGACCTCGGGCGATCAAGGCCTGCCGGAAATAGCCGGGAAAATCCGCGGAAATCATCTCGGCTTGGCCCAGTCCGGTGGGGTGGCAGCCGTGATTGACCAGAAGGACCTTTTTGTTTTTATCTTTAAAATGGACCTGGATCAAAGGGGTGTGGCCGTCATAAAAGCCGTCTTCATTAGGGGCGAAGACGGTTTGTCCCTGCCGGGGCAGTCGACGATTGACCCCGATGCGGGCTTCGGCCGCCCCCCAAGCCAGTTCGGCCGCTTCCAGGCGCTCCAGAAGCAGGGGCAGCTCCCGGCCGACCGCCGCGGCTATCCCTTCGGCGAACTCAGGATAAAACGGTCCCAGTTCCGCGGCGGTATGATCGGTCGTGCCCGGGGCGTAGTGGGTGTGGGAGGCGTTGAGAATGATTTGTTCCGGCTGAAGGCCGCAGGCTTCGGCGGCCAGGTGAATTCGTTTGACGATCTGAGGACCGAAGCCGAAGATGTCGGCCGTAATCAGCAAAAGGCGATTCCCCAGGCGGTCTTCCACCAGGAGCATTTGCATCTTCAGGGGACAGGAAACCTCGGCCGCCGCCCGGGGGGCTCCGCCCAGACCCTGGAGATAAAGAGGCCGCTCCGGGGAGACCATCGGCGTGATGTCCAGTTCGGCGAAGGCGGCCTTAAATTCAGCCGGCTGGGCTTCCAAGGCCGGGCCGGCGCTTAGGCCGCTGGACACCACCGGCGACTGACGGCTGACCTGAGATTGGACCGGCAATTTTGACAATAAAGCCCGGACTTCTTCCGGTTGGCGGCTCCATTCTTCAAAAGTTTCGAGTATTTTGCGCGTGGTCTGATGGAAAGCCTCCGCGTTTTTCAAAGCCATTTGACAGGCCAGGCCGCCCACCCAGCCGCGAAGGGAAGCCAGGTCTCTTTCGACCAGACCCTGGAAAAGCGTCAGGGCCTCGTCCGGATGTCCGCTCTCCCGGATGCACTCGGCCGCCAGATAGTTTACGTCGTCTTCGTTGGTCAAGGTTCGGGCTTGGGGATAATGCTCCAAGGCCCGGCCGAAGTCTCCGGCGGCATGGCGCCACAGAGCGTGAACCAAATGTTCTTCCGGGGCCGTAGGTGGAATTTTAGCCAGGAGAGGCCCGGCTTGGTCGGGACGGCCCAGCTTCAGCCAGGCCCGAGCCGCCAAAAGCCCGGCGGTTTTAGGGTCAAGGTCGCCGTGCCGCATGGTCAACGCGGTCAAGACCGGCCGACATTGGCCCAGGTCCACCTGCCGGGACAATTGCTGTTTCAAGGCCGCGGGTCCGCCGTCGGGCAGTTGGCCGGTCTCAGAGAAAACCTTTTCCGCGACCAGGTCATAGGTCCCTTCGAAACCAAGGAACTCCGGCCGGCCGTCCTGGATGCCGGGGCGGCTTAGGCAGCGGAATCCTTTTTGTTCCAAGAGAGCGGTCAGGGCGGTCGAAGGCAGTCCCAGCCAGCGGCGCTGGGGATGACCCAGGCCGGCCAGCCACTTGAAGGTGTCGGCCAGGACCTGGAGCCCGGTGGTCAGCCGGTTTTGGCGGCCTTTGATTATCCCGTCTTCAATGACGTAGGCCAGGTACCAGCCCGGCCCGGAATAGCCCAGATAGAGCTTGGCCCCGGTGGTCATGACCCGGTTGAATTCGCTGAGGGCCAGGTCATGGTCGGTGAACATCAAGACGCCGTGGCAGAGAACAAAGTCAAAAAAATCCTCCGGGTAGGGAACGGATTCGGCCGCGGCTTTTAAAAAACGGGTTCGATAGCCGTAAGGAAAGTTGGCCGCAACCATCCGGCAGATTTGGGTGAATTCTTGGTTGATGTCTATCCCGGCCACGAAATCATTGCCCTGGGCCAAAGCCAGGCTCCAATGGCCGGCTCCGCAGCCTACGTCCAGGGCGGCCCGGCCGCCCATAAATCCGATGCGCTCCAGGTTGGTCAGGTAAAAATTAAAGTCCTTGTCATAATTTTCCTTGGCGCAATCCAAGAAATAGTTGAACCGTGAAGAATTCTCTGAAGCGTCTAAGGCGTTGGCCAGGACGGACAGGGCGGTCCTAACTTCTTGATGTTCAGATAATCTCAAAATCCTCCCTCCGTTTCCAAGGAAGCATGACGCTTTTCCGGCCGAGATGGTCGGCTGGGTTGAGGATGATCCCGGACTGCATCTCGCTCCCCAGGTAGATCATGGTCCGTTCCGGGTCAGGGGTGTAAAAGGTCAGGCCGGCCAAGAGCTCCCGGTCCGGGTTCTCTTCCAGGCCCAAAAAGTTGTCCCTTATTCCGTCGACCATGATCCTGAACCCTGTTTCTTCACGTACCCACCGCCATTTCAAGTGACGGCAAGCATAGTTGTATTCCAGCAACTCGCCGAGCGGCGCCGCCAGCAGGACTCCCTCATCGAACAATCCGGCTGAAAATTCCAAACAAGTCCGCGTTTCTTTGGAAAAATAAGGCCAAGTGTTCTTGACCGCCCGGCCGTGCGGTCCGGTCACGGCCCCCAGGTGCTGATAAATGACCAGGACGCCCTGGTTGAGGACCAGTTCATTGAGAAAATGGGGATCGAGTTGGAGGTGGAGATTCGAGGCTGTGGGTTTAAGCAGCCCACCGTTGAACCGCCTGATGTTATAGGTCCGGCCGCCGTCTTTTAATCTAACCGGGACCAGAAGCGAGTTTTGGTCGGCCAGGCCGGCCAGGCGTCCTTGGTCGCGGTCGAGAACCCGGTAGTCCTTGCCTCCCTCCTGGGCCATCGGGACAAAAATTTTTCGGCCGAATTCCATAAAATCGACCGTGTCCTGGCCGATGACCGGACTAAGTCCGCCGTCGTGCCATTGCCAGATGAATTTCACCCCGTAGTTTTTAGTCAGATCGAAGTGATAAGCCGGAGACCCCGGCCAATCTCCCTTGGCGTGGGGGACTTTTCTAGAGGAATCCACTGAGGGCACATCGACCACCGGCGGCCCGCCCACACCGTGATTGGTCCAGACCTTCAATCGCCAGCCCCGGTCCGCGAATATTTTATAAGCCTTTTCGGCGTAGCTTCTTTTAAAAGGCGTCCGTTGGTCAAAGGAGCCGAACCCGTGCAGGGTGTCCAGATAGCCGGTCCGGATCAGGTGTTCGATCTGCCGGCGGTGTGGTCCGTCTTTACAGTCCAATGAACCGAAGTAGGCGAACTCGTCGTCGCCGCCCCGGGGATTGAACAGGTAGAAACTGCTGGAAAAAGGCAGTCCCAGGCCCCGGCCGAGAGGCGTTTCTTTGTTCGAGCACAGATAGCTGAAGATGTTGACAAAGTCTTCCCAGGAGGTCAGGTCGATGTCGTTGGCCAGGGCCAGGGCCGCCCGGTAGGGGTAGGGGAACTTGCGCAGTTCGATCTTTTCCAGGCCTTCTGTCGCCCGGTTTTCAATCGGAGCGGGTGAAAAAGCCCCGGTCGGCGAAGCCCCCGTCAGAGCGGTCGGTTCGTGACTCATAAAACTCCCCGTCTTTTTTCGGCCAGGACCGGGACGCGAGCGTAAGTCTCCAAAAAAGCGACCAAACTGTCCGCCGCTTCGACCGCACTGACCTGATCGGTGGCCATGACCAGTTCCGGACGGTCCGGCGGTTCATAGGGCGCGGATATGCCGGTGAATTCAGGGATCAGGCCGGCCCGGGCTTTTTCATAAAGACCCTTCCAGTCACGGGCAGCGCAGACTTCCACCGAACACTCGGTATAAACTTCGATGAATTCACCGGGTTTCAAAAGCCCACGGACCCGGTCCCGGTCGGCCCGATAGGGCGAGATGAAGGCGGCCAGGACAATCACCCCGGCTTCGACAAAAAGCTTGGCCGTTTCACCGATTCGTCGGATGTTTTCCGCCCGGTCTTCCGGTGAAAAACCCAGGTTTGAATTGAGCCCATGACGGACGTTGTCGCCGTCCAGGACGTAGGTGGAACAGCCTCGATCATGAAGCCTTTTTTCCACCAAATGGGCGATGGTGGACTTGCCTGAAGCGGACAGTCCGGTGAACCAGACGGTCAGGCCGGGGTGGCCGTGGAGCCGCTCCCGATCCTCACGACTGACCTGTCCGGCGAACCAGGTGATATTAGCAGCCGCTTTTTTGCGGTCGGCGGCCGCGGATTCTTTTAACATCTCGCTCCCTCCTGAACCATCGGGACAAACAGATGTTTGAGCAAACTGACTCCCCAGTAAACGCCTGAAAACCCCGGCTGTCTATCGGATTGAACTTTACTCTGTTTTATCTTGAGACCATCCCTAAGTCTTTATCTTGCTCACCACCCGCTTCGATCACCTCGGCCTGAACCGCCCCGGCAATCCTCCAGAAACGCCTCAGGCCAAGTTCAGTTTCCGCTTTAGGTTAGCAATATATATGCCACAAAGTTGGATGCAGATTATTGGTTAAAATACAATGAGATAGTGGAACAGCTCAGAGGAGACTGGCGTGAGAGGTCGGGGCTCGGCCGGCTGATTAGAATATTTTACCCGGTCTTTTTTTCCCCTTTACTCCGGGACCGGCGGGGCGGCGAAGAGGGTCGGCCTGGCTGGGCGGAACTTTTCCCGATTACCCGCCTCTGACCATGGTCTTGAGCGAGTTCCACCAGGCCGGCCAAAGCTCTTCAGCAAATTCTTCCGGGAAAACAGGGGCCGAAATGAATTTTCGGGAATGGCGGCCGATCAGGTGCCAGGTGTTGGCCAAGTAATTCGGCTGGAGACCGTCGCCGAAAATGCCGAAAATCTGTCCTCCAGCCATGGCCTGGAACATATTTTTCGAATGGACGGGCTGGTTGAAAGCCACCACGATGGAGCCGATGGTTTCCAGGTCGTGGCTGTCGCTGCCGCCCAACGGGATGCGGCCGAGTCGCCGGCAAAGGTGCAAGGCTTTCCGGTTGGCCCGCGGCGATAGGGACCCGTTGCAGACTTCGATGCAGTCGGCCTGATCCAGGACCAGTTCCACCGCTTCCTGCCGTTTGCGGCCATGATCGATGTTCTTCCACAGAGGGGCGAAAGGGTGAGGGATGGAAATAAGCACTTGGTGGTCCAGGGCCGCCTCGATCAGATAATCCAAAGGCCGGGGCAGAAAGGCGTACCAGCGTTTTTTCCGGAAAGGCTCAACGTGAGCCTTATAGAACTCTTCACAGACCTCGGCTCGGGCGAAGTAGAGAATCAATTCGATCTTTTCCCGAGAACCTATCTCCAGCGAAGGCAGGGTCGGCGTCTTCCCCCGCTCCAAGAGCTCCAGGCTGCCCCGGATCTCGTTGTGATCGGTCACACAGCAGCCGATGTTTTTGGCCCGGCAGATGTCTTCCACTTCTTTTATGTCAGCCGCACCGTCCGAGTAAGTGGTGTGCAGATGGGCGTCGACCAGCAACACCTGACGATCCGGCCGGGCCGGACCCCTGGTCGGTCCATCAGGTGGCATATTGAAATAGTTATGTAATTCGTTTTCCAAGAGCCGCATGAACTTCGTTTCCTTCCTCTAGGGCCTACGAAGCCAAACCATACCAGAAGCGGCCGGATTTCTCCACCTCGCATCAAACTTAAGTTGAATGATTACGGCCTGTTTTGTTTATGGCTTTATAATGGCTTGGTTATATCTAATTGTTAAAGCAAATTATTCATAATTGCCCATCGACAAAATCAAGGACTCGGTCGATGATTTCAAGGCCCTCCCTCAATTCCGCCTCGGTGATGACCAAAGGCGGAACCACGAAAATCCAGTTCCAGCGGACCCAGGTGAAGAGGCCGCCGTCGAGCAGACGACGGTTGATCTCCTTGTTAAGGGCCAGGTCCGCTCCGGCCGCGTTCCAGGGAATCAAAGGCTCTTTGCTCTCACGGTCCTTGACCAGTTCGATCAGACAGAACAAGCCCAACCCCCGAACGTCGCCCACGGAGGGATGTCTTTCCTTGAGGGCTTCAAGCTCTTGCCGGAGGGTGCGGCCCAGGGTCCCGGCCTTGTCCACCAGACCTTCTTCCTTATAAACCTCCAGCGTGGCCGCAGCCGCGCCGCAGCATAAGGGGTGAGCGTTGTAGGTCAGACCGGCCCAGAGCATCTTGTCCTGAAAGTGATCGGCGATTTTTTGGGACACGGCCACGGCCCCCAGGGGCAGATAGCCTGAGGTCAAGCCCTTGGCCATGGTCATCATATCCGGGACCACGTCCCAATGGTCCACGGCGAACCACCGGCCGGTCCGGCCGAACCCGGACATGACTTCATCGCTGATCAGCAGGACGTTGTGACGGGTGCAGATGTCCCGGACCATAGGCCAATATTCGGGAGGCGGCGCCAGGATGCCGTTGGAACCGGTCACGCCTTCCAAAAAGACTGCGGCCACGGCGTCCGGATTTTCATAAAGGATGATCTCTTCGATATGTTTGGCGCACTGAAGGCCGCAAGAGGGGTAAGTCAGGTTGAAGGAGCAACGGTAACAGTAAGGGTCCAAAACGTGGATGACTCCGGGGATGCCCGGTTCGGCCGGGATGCGCCTGGGGTCGCCGGTCAGGGAGATGGCCCCGAAGGTGGCTCCGTGGTACGAACGGTAACGGGCCAGGATTTTGAATTTGCCGGTGTAAAACCGGGCGATCTTGATGGCGTTGTCGTTGGCTTCGGCCCCGCCCAGGGTGAAAAAGAAATGATTCAGGTCGCCGGGAGTGACTTCCACTAAGGCCCGGACCAATTCCGACCTGGTTTTATAGGCGAAAGCCGGGCTGCAAAAACAGCATTGAGCCGCCTGGTCCTGGATAGCCTTAACCACCTTGGGGTGCTGAAAGCCGGTGTTGAGGTTCATGAGCTGGGAGGCGAAATCCAAATACTTTTTTCCGTCCGCATCCCAAAACCAGGCCCCCCGGCCATGGTCGAAGACTATGGGATCCAAGGCCCCTTGGACCGACCAGGAATGCAGATTGTGTTCCCGGTCCAGACGTTTGATTTCGGCCGCGTCCATAATAAACTCCTTAAGCGTGGTTTGCATTCAGCCCGGCGCTTTTTTGACTCATCTCCAACTCGTTCAATTCTTTTCCCACTTCCGCCACGTGTTCCAGCATCAGCCGGTAAGATTTCTCTCCATCCCCGGCGGCGATGGCGGCCAGAATCTCTTGGTGGGCCCGGACCACCGCCCGGGAAAACTCCGGACCGGGTTTGAGGATTTTCTTGGCGTCTTCCAGCAGGTTGCCCACGAAGTCCTGGATGAGGATTAAAATGGGGTTGCCGGTGGTGTTGGCGATGATCCGGTGAAACTTGATCTCATTCCGGCTCAATTCCGCGGATTGTCCCTGCTCCAGAGAGAGTTTGCTCGTTTCGTTTATCTCCTGCAGCAAGTCAAGGTCTTCGGTCGAAATGCGTTCGGCCGCGGTCCTGGCCGCGTATGGCTCGATCAGCTTGCGGACTTCAGAGAGGTCTTTTACGGAAATGTTTTTGAAATGAAGAAAATTGGCCAGGTTGGCCTTGGTGATCTCCATGTCCACTTCGGACACAAAAGCCCCGCCGGCCGCGCCCGGGCGGATTTCAATCAAGCCCAAATATTCCAAAGCCCGCAAAGCCTCCCGCAGGGTCTGTTTGCTGACCCCGAATTTTTCCATGAGCTCCCGATCAGAAGCGATCCTTTGCCCGGGCGATAATTTTCCTTCCAGGATGGCGCTTCTGATTTGACGGATGATCTGCTGAGCGACTTTGCTGGGACGAACGGCTTCAAACACCTAAAAATCACCATATCATGATTGTTGGGGGAGCATTAGCACCCGTATGGGGTCTTGTCAAGAAATTATTATAATAATTATAATTGATATAAATATTCTTGACACGGCCCCGAAACCTGTGTCATATCTGCCCCAACGCCTGCTTCCGTGTCTCCGGAAATTCAGGAAAATCGAATGACGCGGTGTTCAAGGAAAATTAACAGCTTAAAATCAGAAAGACGGGCCGGTTCGACCCCCTCGGGTTCGCTCCCAGGGGCCTTCTCCCATCGGCCCGCAGCCGCCGGTTTTTTTAAATTTCCTGCAAGGGACGCTTCAATATGGACTGAAGCTGCCTCTTGACCGGAAGAGGCTCAACGGCCGGTGCTTCAAGGCCGGTTTCCAAAGGCTGATGATTCAAAAGTCGAAAAAATTTTAGGAGGATTTTATGAAGGTTTTGGTGTTAGGCGCCGGAGCGGTGGGAGAAGCTTACGGCGTCTTGTTGAAACAGGCCGATCCCCAGGGCCTATGGCTGGAAAGCCTGACCATCGCCGATTTTAACCCGGCCAGGGCCCGGGAAGTGGCCGACCGATTAGGCGGCGGCGAACGGTTCCCCAGCCTGGGCCTGGACGCCGGGAACAAAGCGGAGGTCAGGGCGGCCCTTCAAGCCAGGCGCATCAATTTGATCCTGAACGGCTGCCCCCAGCATTTTGATGAGCCCATCTTCGACGCCGCCTTCGAAGCCGGCTGCCACTACATGGACATGGCCATGACCCTGTCGCAAAAACACCCGACCGATCCGTTCCATCAGGTCGGAGTCCTGCTCGGCGATTACCAGTTCGCCCGTCACGACCAATGGAAAGATCAAGGGCTTCTGGCCCTGGTCGGCATGGGCATCGATCCCGGTTTCAGCGACGTTTTGGCCAAGTACGCCGAAAAACACCTTTTCGACGAAATCGACGAAATCGGCGTCAGGGACGGTTCCAACATGACCGTGGCCGGTTACAAATACGCCACCCAGTTCTCGGTCTGGAGCGTGATCGAAGAATGCCTGAACCCGCCGGTCTTTTGGGAAAAAGAGCGGGGCTACTACACCACCGAGCCGATGAGCGAACCCGAAATTTTTGACTTTCCCGAAGGGATCGGCCCGCTGGAAGTGGTCAGCATTGAACATGAGGAAGTCATCAACATTCCCCGCTGGATCAACAAGGGTCTTAAAAAAGTCTCCTTTAAAATCTCCTTGGGCGGAGACCTGATGAAGGCCTTAAGGGTGCTGGACGATCTGGGTTTGAGCTCAGCCGAACCCATCGAGGTCAAAGGGGTCAAGGTGGCTCCCAGGGACGTGGTCGAAGCCTGTATGCCGGACCCGGCCAAGATCGGACCTTTGATGCAGGGTAAAATCTGCGTAGGCGTGCTGGTCAAAGGACGCAAAGACGGCCGGCTCCGGGAAGTTTACCTGTACCAGGCGGCCGACAATCAGGAGTGCATGGCCCGTTGGGGCTGCCAAGCCGTGGCCGTCCAGACCGCGGTCGGCCCGGCCATCGCCACTGAGCTTTTAGCCAAAGGGGTCTGGCAGGGCCTCGGCGTCCTGCCGCCGGAAGCCTTCGAACCCGAGCCTTTCCTCGACTTGATGGCCCCGTACGGTTTCCCTTACGGCCTCCGCGACAAGTGCCGCTAAGTTGATCTTCGTCTCTCTCATCGGTTGGGGACTATCAAGATTCGGGAAGAGCCATAACGGCATAAAATCAAGTCCGTTCGTTTGATTCATCCAAAAACCACACCAGTTGCCCCCGAGTCTGAATCCGGGCCGCCGGATAGTCCCGGGCCGCCACGGGCGGGTTTTCCACGATCTTTTCCACCACGGCGGCCTTGCCGGGGCCGGAAACCAGGAAGACCACGTTTCTCGAAGCATTGAGGGCCGGGATGGTCATAGTCAGGCGCGGCACGCCCGGTTCGACGCCCGGCGGCGGAACAGCCGGGACCACCCAGCGTTTGGCCTCGAAAAGGGCCTCACTTTCCGGGAAAAGCGAAGCAGTGTGGCCGTCCGAACCCAGCCCCAGCAAAGTCAGGTCGAAGCCTGGGAACGCTTGGCCCGGTCCGCACCCAAAGAATTCCTTCAACGTTTTTTCGTATTCCCCGGCCGCCTCTCCCGGCGGAACGATTTCCCCGGGCATCCGGTGGATGTTTTCTTCCGGAATCGGGACCACCGAAAGGAAGGTCTCGGAAGCCGGCCGAAAATTGCTGTGTTCGTGATCCGGACTCACGCATCGTTCATCGGTCCAGAAGAGGTGGACCCTCTTCCAGGGAACCCGCTCGCTGAACAGCGGCTGGGCCAGGGCTTCATACAGCTTTTGGGGACTGCGCCCGCCGGACAGGGCCAAGGTGAAAAAGCCTTGTTGGTTGACGAAATCACGAGTGGCCTCGACGATGAACCAGGCCGCGGCCCCGGACAATTCCTCAAGATTCTTGAACCGGCGAATCTCCATCTCAAACTCCCCAAACCGCCGTGTCGGCAATCAACTTTCTGGTTTCTTCGGGCCCCCAAGTCCCGGCCGGATAGATACGCAGCCTTCCCCCAGGGTCGCGGCATTCCTCGCAGGCGGCGATGACCGGTTTCATAAAGGCCCAAGTCAGTTCGACCCCGTCCTGACGCCAAAACAACATGTGGTCGCCTTGAATGCAGTCCAAAAGGGCCTTTTCGTAAGCATCCAGGACCGGGCCGACATAGTCCTGCAGATAGTCGAATTCCATGCGCACCGAGCGCAGGCAGACTATGGCCCCCGGATTCTTGGTCTGAAAGGTCAGGTGGATGGTCTCTTCCGGCTGGATGCCCAAAGTCAATTGATTGGCCGCGATGTTTTCGGCCAGGACTCCCCGAAACATGGAATGGGGCACCCGCTTGAACCTGATGACCATCTTGGTCAGCTTGCGGGGCAGCCTCTTGCCCGAAGTCAGAAAAAAAGGCACCCCCTGCCAGCGCCAATTGTCCACAAAGACCTTCATCATGCCGAAGGTCGGCGTGACCGAGGCCGGATGGACCCCCGGCTCCGTCCGATAGCCCCGGACCGCCCGGCCGTTGACCGTCCCCGGTCCATACTGCCCCAGCACTAAGTAATCATCGAGGGTGGCCACCGGAAAAGGCCGGAGAGACCGGAAGAGTTTGACCTTTTCATCCCGAACCCTTTCCGCGTCGAAATGGGAAGGCGGCTCCATGGCCGACAAGGCCAGCAATTGGAGCATGTGGTTCTGGAACATGTCCCGGAGCACCCCGGCCTGCTCGTAGTAGCCGGCCCGGTGCTCCACTCCGAGGGTCTCCGCCGCGGTGATGCTGACCAGGTCCACATACCTCCGGTCCCAAAGCGGTTCAAAGATGGCATTGGCGAAGCGGAACATCAAAATGTTCTGGACCGTCTCCTTGGCCATGTAATGGTCCATCCGGAAGATTTGGGATTCCTTGAAACCTTTGTGCAGGACCTGATTGAGACGCACCGCGGATTCCAAATCAAAACTGAAAGGTTTTTCCACCACGATCCGCACCCAGCCCGCTCCTTCCCGCTCTTCGGCGCTAAGGCCGGTCCGGCCCAGCCATTCCCCCAGGGATTCATAGAGCGAAGGCGGCGTAGCCAGGTAGAAAATCCGATTGCCCCGGGTCCCATGCTCCCGATCCATCTCCCTCAGGTAGGCGGCCAGGTCGGTGAAGGCGGCGGCGGACTCATAGGCCGCGGGCCGGTAAAAAATCTTCCGGGCGAACTCGGGCCAGCGGGTCAGATCGTGCGGGCTGTATTTGGCCGCGCTGGTCCTGAGCTTGTCCCTGAATTGGTCATGGCTTAATTCCGTCCGGGCGCAGCCGATGATCAATACCGGGTCGGGCAACCCGCCGTTGATAAAAAGATTATAAAAGGCCGGGATCAGCTTTCGTTCGGTCAGGTCGCCCGAAGCCCCGAAGATGACAATGGCGCAGGGGTCCAAAGGGCCTTCGATCAGGCAGCCCTTGGGCTGGCGGTCTTGGTCGAGCACCCGGCCGCCGATCACCGCCGCCTGTTCATCGGCATAACCCGCCATGTCTTATTCTCCTTCCCCTTCGGCCTTGCCCGCGGCGTGACCGCCGAACTCCCGCCGCAAGGCCGCCACCAAACGGTCGGCAAAAGAATTCCGGTCCCTGGACCGAAAACGCTCCATCAAAGCCAGGCTTATGACCGGGATGGCCACGGCCTGCTCGACCGCGGTCTGGACCGTCCAGCGCCCCTCGCCGGAATCCTCCACCCAGGCCTTCAGGCCGTCCAGGCCGGGGTCCTTGGACAAGGCGGCCTCAGCCAGCTCCAGCAGCCAGGACCGGATGACGCTGCCCTGGTTCCAGAGGCGGCACACTCGGGCCAGGTCCAAAACTTCACCGTAGGGCCCGGCTTTGAGCAGGGCCAGGCCTTCGGCGTAGGCCTGCATCAGGCCGTATTCGATGCCGTTATGAATCATCTTGACCAAATGACCGGCCCCGGACGGGCCGCAGTATAAATAACCTTCCGGCGGGGCCAGGGTTTTTAAAAGAGGCTCGACCAAATTGAAAGCTTCCCTCGAACCGCCGGCCATCAGACAGTAGCCTTCCTCCAGACCCCAAACGCCGCCGCTGACCCCCACATCCAGGAAAAAAATCTTCCGGGCCGACAAAACCTCGGCCCGGCGGACCGAATCCTTGTAAAAACTGTTGCCCCCGTCTATGACCACGTCTCCGGGAGCCAGGAGGGGCGCGAGTCGATCCAGGTGCTCGTCTACAATCGGCCCGGCCGGCAGCATCAGCCAGACCACCCTGGGCGGCCTCAGCCCGGCCGTCAGTTCGCTTAGAGACTGAGCCCCCCCGGCCCCGGCCCGGACCGCCTCTTCGACCTTGGCCGGCGTCCGGTTGTAGGCCGCCACCCGGTGGCCCCCCCGGAGCAGACGACGCACCATGTTCAGCCCCATTCTGCCCAGTCCGATCATGCCCACCTGCATGTCCCCCGCCTCCTCTCAGCCTGACCGTTATGACCATGATACCTTTTTGTCACCCTCCTGACCACCCTTGTTTGAATCATTCCTCCGACAGGTTCCGCCTGGCCGTTTCGATGCTTTGCGCTCCGCAGCCCTGCTGTGGTATGTGTAACCCACCTGAGCCCTTGACTTGACATTACCTGTCCAATCATCACAATATACGTCCAGGCAGAGGCCGGAACATGGTCCCCCTTCATTATAGATCGAAGCAGCTAGGGAGAAGCGCATGAAAGGGAAACTGTCGGAAGAACGGCGGCAACATATTCTGCAGGATTATTCTCGAGGCTTTGTAGCCTTTTGCGGACTGGAACCCGTCCGCCTTGAACCGGGCTTCCTGGAAGCCAGGGTCTTGATCCGGGAGGAACACCGCCAGCAGGACGGCTTCATCCACGCCGGACTCATGGCCACCCTGGCCGATCACACCGCCGGGTACGCCTCTTACACCATGATCCCGGAAACCCACCGCATCCTGACCGTGGAATTCAAAATGAACTTCCTTAGGCCCGCTTTCGGTCAAGAATTAATCTGTCGGGCCAAAGTCATCAAACCCGGCCGGCGCATCCTCATCTGCGAATCCGAAGTCTACGACCAGCGGCCCGAAGGCGAAGCCATGGTGGTCAAGAACCTGACCACCATGGCCTCGGTCCCGGAATCTGAACTGAAAAAGAACGTCTGACTCCCAAGCTCCGGCTTGGGAACCCGGTCTTGGCAAAACCTCGGGCGAACACACAGGTTCGCCCCTACCATTCCACTCCGCCCACTGCCCGCCCGAAAACCGCGGCCTTTTCCCCTGGCCGCCTTCAATGGAAAAGAATAGGCTTAAACGTAACCACCTTGAACCCTTGCTTTCTCCCTCTCCCTGTGGGAGAGGGCCGGGGTGAGGGCTCCTTGACCCGTCTCCGGGCCTATGCCTCTCCTCTAGGCGATGGCCGGGCTTGTCCATCCCAGGCGGGGTGCGGACGTAATCATTTAATTATCGGTACCCTGGATTCCCACTTTCGTGGGAATGACGTTGTTAACTATGCGTCATTCCTGAGAAAGCAGGAATCCATTTCCCTCGGCTGACTGAAAGAGGCCGGAAACGCCCCTGTTCATTGAACGGTCGCCTGCGGGTTTCCCAAAATTATTGACCTTTTCCCCATATTAATGTATAAAATTCTTGGGGCTTTACGGAAACCTTCGCCGTGAAGGAAGATGACTTGTGCCTGTTTTAAAATTTATCCAAGTGCCGGGTGCCCCACAGCTCTGCTGTGGGATAGTTAGTTGGGCCACTAGGTTTCGCGAACGGCGGCCACAGACTCCAGACTCATTCCCGGTTACGGTCTGGTATAGAAGCTGTGTTAATGGAAATGGTTGAGTTATAATTGGTTTTCATGAAAAAGAAAAACCGTTGATGGATGAGGCGATGACTCTATGAGACACGAGAGCATATACACATTTTCCCACAGCAGAGCTGTGGGGCACCAGCGCTGTGGGCTAGTTGCGTAGAACGTGGCGAAACCCAACATTCCTTTTTGCACAAACTGAACACCGACTCGTAGTAGGTGGGGCATGAATCTGAACGACCTGTTGATAAATAAAGGTATCGACCCGCAGCGCGTCCTTGTGCTTAGGCATAGGCCTCACGAGCCTGGACTGAATAAAGTTTTTCCGTGGTTGGCTGCAGAGAAGCCGGATGTCTTCAATGCCTACCAGCAGACCCAGAGTGAAAAGCTCGAAAAGGTCATGGAAAGCATGATCGGTTCCGGCTATGTTGCGTCATTCATCAGGGATGAGGCGGCTAAAGCAATATTTATCGGTTTATATTCAGTTATAGACGCAAAACCTCTCACCCTGGATGAATATTGGCAAATTCCCGCGCACCAAGAGCTAAAGGCGCTTGGTATGAAAGGCTTCGATGGTGTGTCCCGAAAGTCCATTTTATGGTTTGACCTTGCCCTTACCGATTTTTATTCAAGTTGGAAAGGTAAGCTCATTATTGGCTGGCCGCCGCCGGAACGATCTTGGTGGCGTCGTGCACATCGAAACGTAATGCCTGTCCTGGCCATTGTTGAAGATAGTTTGCTTGATGCAGTGATGCCCGAATGGTCCGAAATCATTCTCTCTTGGGAAGAGCTTCTACTTCTCCCATCTCGCTGGAAGTCGGCCTTCTCCCAATGGCGAGGTATTTACTACATCTTCGATATTTCGGACCGTAAGGGTTATGTTGGTTCTGCTTACAGTGAAACCAACCTGTACGGACGGTGGATGGATTATGCCGTCCGCGGACACGGAGGAAATCGTTTGCTTAGACAACGTGAGGCAAAGAACTTTAGATTTAGTATTCTGCAACGTGTGTCACCGGATATGGAGGCTGAAGATGTTATTAGACTCGAGAATTCTTGGAAGGAAAGGCTTCATACACGCCATCCGTACGGTTTGAATGATAACTAAGAGGGCTGACAAGCCATTGCATCTGGCTGCGCCTGGCACCAAGTGTTCACGATCATCCCAAAGGAGAAAATTTAATGATAGCTTATTGCGGTTTGAATTGCTCGAAATGCGAGGCCTACCTTGCCACGCGGGAAAACAATGACCGAAAGAGGGAAGAGACCGCCCGAAAATGGTCTAAAATGTATGGAGCCGATATTAAAGCCGATCAAATCAACTGCGGCGGATGCAAATCAAACGGGGCTAAATTCTTTCACTGTGACATGTGCGAAATTCGCCGATGTTCTTCGGCCAAGGGTCTGGAGAATTGTGCGGCCTGTGAAAGCTATATCTGTGACACTCTGGCCGGGTTCATCAAATTGGCCCCGGAGGCGGGCTTGGCCCTTGAGAAGTTGCGATCCTTGTAGAAGGGATCCGAACCAGGCCAAGCGCCGGCTCAGCCGGCCGACCTGTTGGGGCAGAGGCGAGCCGTACCTGCCTTGGGAAGCCTCGGTGAACCAGGTGCTCGCCATCCAAAAGATTGGGAACTCCGCCTAAGTCTGACCGGTCTTCTTTTCCGCCTCCCGCAAGGCCGTCAGGACTCGTTCCGGGGTCAGGGGCAGTTCATTGATGCGGACCCCCGGCGGGGTCCGAAGCATCTGGCTTCGGCCCGGTCTTCAGGTCAAGGCGCTGCGTCTGAAACGCCTGGAAAAATGGGCGGCCGAGCATACGGAGGTCTTGACGGAGTCCCGGGTGCAGGCTTTGGAAGAAGCCAAGGAAGAACGGGAGGCCACGGCATGCTCTCAGCCGGGATCATTTCCGGCCTCCTGGGCGCCCAGTTTCCGGGCGTGGGCACGATTTACCTCTCCCAAACCCTCAAGTTTCTCAAACCCGTCTTCATCGGCGACCGGATCACTTTCAGGCTGCGGGTCATAGAACGTCTGCCCGAAAAGAACCGCCTGGGTTTGGAAACCCTGGGCTTCAATCAGCGCGGGGAAACGGTCCTCAGCGGCGAAGCCGTGGTCATGCCCCCAAAAAGTCCAGAATAGCCTGGTCCCGGACCGGGTTGGGCTGAAGGACCAACGAGTAATGATTGGCCCCGGCCAGCTCGACTATCCTGGCTTGAGGCAGGGCCTTTTTGAGGTTCCCGGCCGCTTCCTTGGGCAAAATCAGATCGTCGTCGGTCAGCATGCCTTCGGTGGCCCGCAGGACCAGGACCGGGCGCTTGACCTGGGGATAGAATTGAGTCGGGTCCACCGAAATCAGGCCGGCGCTTTCTTCCTGCACGGTCTCCGGCCGGACCCTGGACCGGACTTGGCCGTCCACCTCTTCGGACTCGTACCGGAAATAGTTCTCCAGGGCTTCCGTCCAGGGGTGCAGGTAGGGGGTCTGCTTGACGTGCTCGACATAGGCTTCGAACGAAGGGAAAGTCAGGCTGAGCCGATCCGTGGACGGCTTGATGGCCGCGGAAATCTTGACCCACTGCTCGGGCGGCAGCACGGCCCCGCCGTCGATCAGGATCAGCCCTTCGACCAGATCGGGCCGCTTGGCCGTAAACACCAGAGACACGTACGCGCCCAAAGAATGGCCCATCATAAAGACCTTTTTCAAACCCAGATCGGCCAGGACCGCTTCGATGTCCCGGACATGCTGGTCCAATGAATAACCGGTCGGCGGCTTGTCTGAAAGCCCCCGCCCCCGCAGGTCCACGGCCAAAAAACGATGCCTGGGCGACAAGGCCGCGGCCATGACGTCGAAACAACGGCTGTTGGCGGTCATGCCGTGCACGGCCAGAATGGTTTGCCCTTGGCCCGGCCATTCAGCCACCTGAATCTCCACCCCGTCTCCCTTGGCCCGGATCATCTTCGGCTCTTTCATGATCTCCTCCCGTCTATATCGGCGTTGCTGCATTAACCGGCCACAGTTTACTATAACCGCCCAGGGATATCAAATCCAAAGCCCGCGTCCGTAACGGTTCAGGGCCCGGGATCGAAGCCGCCCGTGGTTAAGTCGGGGAAGTCGTATAGAGGCTCTGAAAAGCTTCATCGATAAGCCAATTTGGGTCTAAGTCTCTTGTCCCTGCGGGAGCCGGTCCCACGCCGCGAGGGGTCCGGGCCGCCCGCGAAATCAGACGCAGATAATCCCGAATGTTGGAATTTAAGATTGACCGCCAGAAATTTTTGAAGGATAATTTCCATACGGATTAGGGGGATCTGTAATTTTCAAAAAGATTTTGCCGGCTGCTGGGGGCAGGCCGTTTTCTCCTGGGATTCGGACGGTAAGCGGCTTTCTTTGAGGGTCGAGCAAGATTGACCGCGGCCATCCGTCGGGAATCGACCACATTTTCTTTATTCCGCCGGGAGGCGATGATGAGCAAAGCAAGACGAGTTTTGATAATGCTGATCGGGTTGGGCCTGGGCCTGCTGGTCTTGTCGGGGCCGGGCGCATCCTGGGCCCGGGATTTTGATCAAGCTTCACCTGGGACTTATTACGTGGACATTGTTAACGGCAGCGACCAGAACGACGGCCGGTCCGGCCGCCCCTGGAAGACGCTTCATTATGCCGTCGGCCGGATAAACGCCGGGTCTCCCGGCAATTACACCCTTCATCTGGCCGCTGGCGCTTACAGCGTGGATAACGGCGAAACGGACGCTGTTTTGCTCGTCACCCAGAACAACTTGAGCCTTATCGGGACCGGAGCGGATTCCACCGTCCTGGACGGGGCCGCCAACGTCAACTGGCTGGAAGGACTGGTCATTTCAGCCAATAACGTTGTAGTCCGAGACCTGACCGTCCGGCGTTTCAAGTATTCCGGAATCCGTTTGAACGGGGCCGATCAGAATGTATTGAGGGCTTTGAACATCTACGACAACGGAGACTGGTACGCCGCAGGCGACGGGGCCGGCGTGGTTATTGAAGCGGGGTCCGATCACAACCTAGTCAGCGGCAATAATATTTACTGGAGCGGAGAGGCCGGCCATCCCCAGTATTACGGTGTCAAAGTGAAGTACAGAACGGCTGGAACCGGCAACACGATCTCCGAAAACCAAATTCACGGCCACAACTTTTCGGCGGCCTGCAAAGGCGTGTACGCCGACGAATCCAGCCCGGACATCGCCGATAACATCATCTATGACAACCATATCGGAGTTTATATTACCGCGCCCGGCACGCCGCAGGTCACAGGCAACACCATTTACGACCATTATCATTCTGGGATTTTTTTCTCCGGTTTCGTCGGGTCCTCTTCCCCGACGATCGCCAACAATCTTATTCGGGCCGCACGCGAGCAAACTTACGGGATTTACCTCTCTATTGGGGACGGCTCCTCCTCCCCCCTGATCTATCACAACACCCTGGTGGGAGAAGGTCTCGGCGAAACCGGGGTCTTCTGCGGCGTTGCGTCCTGGTCCGAGCCGGACCTCAGGTACAACATCATCATCGGCTGGTCCGAGTACGGCGTGTATAACCGCACCGGTTTCCCGCACGGCCTCCCGACTGCGGACTACAACTGTCTTTGGGACAATGCTTTGGGCCATTATGAGGGCCTGGCCGGCGGCCCCAACGACCTGATGGCCGATCCCCGACTTGACGGCGATTACCGGCTTGAACCCGATTCGCCCTGTATCGACGCCGTCCCGGACAGCGTGGACGACCCGATTGTCGTCGACAAGGACGGACTGACCCGGCCCTGGGAAGCGGGTTTTGACCTGGGCTGTTATGAATACGCCGAGTTCCTGTTGAGGGTCCAGGTCCGGCCCGAGGGGGCCGGCCGGGTGACCGGGACCGGCTTGGACTGCCCGGGCGATTGTATCGAAAGATTCGCTTCGGCCGCCCAGGTCGCTCTGACCGCCGACCCGTCTTCAGGTTATGTCTTCCACCATTGGGAAGGTGACCTGTCCGGATCGGAGAATCCCGCGAGTTTGGACGTGGACGGCAACAAAGAGGTCACCGCGGTCTTCGCCGAGGAGTCCGCCCCGGCCGGAGGGGCCGGCGGCGGCGCATCTGGTGGCGGCGGTGGAGGCGGCGGCTGCTTTATCCAGGCCGTAGTCGGCCGATCAGGTGATGCTCCAACGGCCGGACCAAGCGGAGCCGGTTCCCTTTAATCCTTCATTTTCGAACTTTTATCGCCCGGTTTTTTTATTGACCGGTGAGGATCGTTAGGTCTATTATCTCCGCCAGCGCCTAGGTGGGGGTTTTTATTTAGGGGATAAATCTTCCTTCGCAGCGAGGGATCATCGACTCTTCATATCGTTATATCGTTAAACCGACCAATCCCAAGGAATAAGGCGGCGTCGAAAGTCAAAACAAGATGAAGACCTTCGACGTCGGACAATTCCTGTAATTTTCGGAAAAATCAAAGGTTGCTCCGGGGGTCATTTATGGCCTGAAATAGTCGATTGGAAAGCACTTTTAATAATGGTTATTATTTTTAAAATTTGATCGGAGTGAAAGATGAAGGAAATAAAAAGGCACGGGGTCAGGATGCTCATCAGTTTGAGCCTGGGTTTGCTGATCTTGTTGGGACTGGGCGTTTCCTTGGCCCAAGCCGGGATTATTTATGTCAATCCGGACAGCACGGTCATTCCTCCGAACGGCAGCAGTTGGAACCAGGGCTATCACACCATCACCGACGCCTTGATCATGGCCTCGCCCACGGATGAAATCTGGGTCAAGAGCGATATTTATCTCGAATCAATCACCTTGCTCAGCGACGTGAAGGTCCTAGGCGGCTTTGACGGCACGGAGACCTCAGCCGACCAGAGGAACTGGATACTCAATGAAACCGTCATCGACGGCAACGGAGCCGTTCACACCGTAGTCGCCCAGTCGGGAGTCACCGGGGCCGTCCTGGACGGCTTCACCATCACCGGCGGTGATGCGGCGGGAAGCGTAGGGGGCGGTGTTTATTGCACCAACTTAAGCACCTCGCCGACCATCAGCAACTGCCGGATCAAGGGCAATTCGGCCCCGGCCGGCGCGGGTGTCGGGGTGACCAATAATGCGGAGCCTCGCTTCGTCAACTGTATCATCACCGATAATTGGGTGACCAACATGACGGCTGAAGGGGGTGGAGGGATCTACGCTATTCAAAGCACCCCTACCTTCATCAACTGCACCATCAGTGGCAACGACGGCTGCAACTTCGGCGGCGGCGGTCTCAGCCTGACCATTAGCGCCACGGTTTATCTGTACAACTGCATCCTCTGGGACAATACCGCCGGCGATCCTTCGAAAAAAGAAATCTATAACTTGCAACCAGCCACGGCCACGGCTGAAGTCCATTACTGCGACGTGGACCAGGCCGGTTATGAGGGGTCCAACGGCAATATCCGGATCGATCCCCTGTTTGTAGGCGACGACACTTATTTCCACATTCAATGGGCTTCGCCCTGCCGGGAAACCGGGACCGCGGCCGTGCCCGGCGGATTGCCGACCACGGATATCGACGGCGACCCCCGGGAGGTCGGCGTGGTGGACATCGGGGCCGACGAGTATTACCAGCAACTCTCGCCGGGCGAATACTACGTGGACATCGTTTCGGGCAGCGACCTGAACCTGGGCGACGCGGACAATCCCTGGAAGACGCTTCATTACGCGCTCAGCCAGATAAACGCCGGTTCCGCCGGCAATTACACCCTGCATGTGGCCGCCGGGATATACACGGTGGGCAACGGCGAGGCGGACGCCGTTTTGACCGTCTCTCGGGACAACCTGAACCTCATCGGGGCTGGGGCTGATTCGACCATATTGGACGGGACCGGCAACGCCGCTTGGGTGGAAGGACTGGTCGTGACGGCCAACGGGGGAGTTTTTCGGGACCTGACTGTCCGTCGTTTCAAAGATTCTGGAATCCGAGTGTACGGGAGCGACCAAAACGAACTGACCGGTTTGACCATTTATGACAACGGCAATCCGGCTGCGCCGGGCCAAGGGGCCGGTGTGATTATTGAAAAGGCTGAGGGGTCGGCTGATGAGAACCTGGTTTACGGCAACGCTATCTACTGGAGCGGCGACCTGGGCCATACCCAGTACTACGGGGTCAGGGTCAACCCTTCGGCCGGAACGGACAACGCCATCTATCACAACCTGATTCACGGCCACAGCGCCTCCTTTAACTTCCAAGGCGTGTACGTCAAAGACTCCAACCCGAACATCACCGATAACGACATTTACGACAATTGCGTGGGCATTTACATATGGGGCGACGCCTATCCGGCCGAGCCGGCCATCGCCAACAACCTGATTTACGACACCGGCGACGAAATGACTTACGGGATTTACATCAACTCGCCCTCGGCCGTCAGCACGCCCCCGATCTATCACAACACCATCATGGGCGGCGGCGCCAGCGAGACCGGGGTTTACTGTTCCGGGAGCGGGGCTCAGCCGGACATCAAATACAACATCATCGCCGATTGGGGTGAATACGGCCTTTATAACACCCTGGGCGCCCCGACCGTGGACTACAACTGCCTCTGGGACAATGCCCTGGGCCATTACAGCGGCTTGGCCGGCGGCCACCACGATCTGATCTCCGACCCCCAACTGGCCAATGATTACCGGCTCCAGGCGGGCTCCCCCTGTATCGACGCCATACCTGGCAACGTGGGCGATCCGATCATCGTCGACAAGGACGGCCTGACCCGGCCCCAGGGGACCGGGTTCGATATGGGTTGCTACGAATACTCCGCATTCGTGTTGCGGGTCCAGGTCTCGCCTGAGGGCGGCGGCCGGGTGACCGGGACCGGCATCGACTGCCCAGGCGACTGCATCGAAGGATTTGCCTCGGCCACTCAAGTCACTTTGACGGCCGATCCGTCTTCGGGCTACCGCTTCTATCAGTGGGAGGGCGACCTGACCGGGACGACTAATCCAGGCGTCATTAATGTCAACGGCGACAAGAACGTGACCGGGGTCTTCGTCGACGAATCCGCCCAGGTCCATCAGGTGGACCTGAATTTCCCGGCCGGGACCACCGCGGCCCACTATCGGATTTTTTCCATACCGCTGGTCCCGCTGGACCCGAACCCCTCGGCCATTTTCGGCTCTCAGATCGGGACCTATAACACCTCTTTGTATCGTATCGGCCATTGGGACCCCGACACCCAAAGTTACCGGGAATATCCCTTTCCAGAGACGGCCAAACCAGGCGATGCGGGTTGGCTGCTGGCCCGTAACGGCCTCAACCTGACCTTTAGAGGATACACCACCGCCACGATAATCGGCCCGGCCGGCCTGGAAGGATACCGTTGCCACATTCACTCGGGTTGGAATCAAATCGGCAATCCTTACCAATTTTCAGTCAGCGTCTCCGGCTTGATCGTAGAAGAAGAGAACGGCTCTTACGCCTATTTAACCGACCCGAGCAACACCATCACCCAGCGCGTCTTCTGGGTTTATCCCAACGGCCAATACTCGGCCGCCACCAGACTTCAGGTCGGTCAGGGCGGTTGGATAAAGAAGCTGACCCCTGGTGGCGGGAATCTCTTTTTCCCGGTCCAGGCGGCCGTGCCCGATATCGGACCGGCGGCTTATGAGGCGGACGCCAATGTGGAACAGCCTCCAGCCCCCCCGGACGGCCTGGTCGATCAGTCATCTGCAGCGGGCGGCAGTAGCGGCGGCGGAGGCGGCGGCGGGTGCTTCATCCAGACCGTCATCGACCAGCTGGACCAGTGAACGGAAACCTCGGCCGGGATGGTCAATGTCAGGCTGTCGGCCGAACAAATATTTCAAATTATATAAATAATTTGACCCCGGTTCCCAAGCTCCGGCCCGGGAACCGGGGAACTCCCTTTGAACAGGACCTCTTGCGGCCTTCGGCCTGCCGGCCTGGTCCGCCCCGACCACCCTAGTATAATAATGTAAACAGAATCCAGCCCCAGCCAGGCCTGTAGGCGGCACGGGCTTCCAGCCCGTGAAAATCATGGAACGCTCGCGGTTTGTCTTTTGACAAAACACGAGCGTTCGTTATAGACTGGCTGTCCAATATCAACCGCGTCAGTTCCGGTCGGAAAAAACCAATAAGGAGGGGCAAATGGCCGGTGAAATCTACCTGAAACTCCGAGAACAACTGGACCAGTATTCTTTCGGCTATCCGGCGACCGAATCGGGTGTGGAGCTAAAGATTCTGGAGCGTCTCTTCACTGAAGAAGAGGCCGAGCTTTTCCTTTATCTCAGTCTGATCGCCGAGACGCCTCAGGCTGTGGCCGAACGGACCGGCCGGGACCCGACGGCCACAGCCGCCCTGCTGGACCGGATGGCCGACAAAGGACTGGTTTTCCGCCTGCGCCGAGGCGACACGCCCAAATATGCGGCCGTGCCCTTTGTGGCCGGGATTCTCGAGTTTCAGGTCGGAACCCTGGATCGGGAACTGTCCGAACTTTTGGAACAATACGGCCAGGAGGCTTTTCACCAAGCCACGGCCCGGGACGGAGCCACCATGCTCCGGCCCATCCCGGTCAATCGTTCGGTCGAGGCGGTCCACGCCGTGGCTCCCTATGAAGACGCCCGGGAAATCGTCAAGCAGCAAAAGGTCATCGGCCTGGCCGATTGCATCTGCCGGGTCATCCAGGGCCAACTGAACCAGGCCTGCGACAAGCCCTTGGACGTCTGCTTTGTCTTCGGCTCCCACGCCGAGTATTACATCGAACGGGGCATGGCCCGGCGGGTTTCGGTGGAGGAAGCCATCAAAGCCCTGGACCGGGCCGAAGAAGCCGGGCTGGTCACCCAGCCGGTCAACTGTCAGAAGCCTTCGGGCATGTGCAACTGCTGCGGCGACTGCTGCGGCGTGCTCAAGGCCCTAAACAAACTGGACAAGCCGGCCCAGGCCGTGGTCTCCAACTATTACGCCGCCCTCGACCCCGAACTTTGCACCGGGTGCGAAATCTGCCTGGACCGCTGCCAAATGGCGGCCATTTCCATGAATGACGAGGCCATCGCCCAAATCAACCTGGACCGCTGCATAGGCTGCGGTTTGTGCGTAACCACCTGTCCCGGCGAGGCTTTGCAGTTGGAACTCAAGCCCGAAGAACAAAGAAAAAGCGTGCCTAAAACAGCGGCCGAATCCTTGATGCAAATGGTTCAGAAGCGGGGCAAGAGCCTTGCGCCCCTGGCTTTAGGCGAGTCTCGGTAAACTCCGGCCCTTCCTCCTCTGACCAACGTGGAGACAAGGAGTAACAGGAGAAATGGACGGAGCGATCGATCAAGCCTATAGCGGCCTGGAGCCTCAAGATGAGGTGGTCATCAAGAGGGTCTCCTGGATCACCGCCCTTCTTTTGGCCATAACGATATACACCGGCTTGGTTCACCCCTTTGTTTTCGGCGACCGCGCCCCCTTTTTGTTCGCGGCTTTGTCATCCCCCCTGCTTCTGGCCGGATTGTTTTTCATCCGCATCGCTCGGTACAGATCCAAATACCAATTCGCCTTATCACCCCAAGGGTTGACGGAAATCCGGCCGGACGGCCGAATAACCTTCATTTCCTGGGACGAGACCACAGAGTTTAAAGAAAACTTCATCTTTCAACATCTTGAATTCCAGGCCCCGGCCAAGGTGGTCCGGGTCCCCCTGCGGTTAAAAAACATTGACCGGTTTCTGGCCGAATTGAGCGCCTGGATCAAGATGCCTGCCGACGAGCATCAAGATCAATCGACCCCGGTGATTCTTAGGCCGACCCTGTTCATCCGCTTGGCTTCCCGAACCGCGGCCTTGACCCTGTCGGCGGCGGTGGCGGCCCGGCTGCTTGGCTACATCGACGCACCCCTCTGGCCGCTTTTTTTCTTTTTCCTGTGCGCTTTAGTACTGTTTCCCTTATACATCCGCATCGAAAACAATACGGTCAAAGAACGCTGGCTGCTTTTTCCCCTTCATCGGGTCGACTTGGGTACAGTGAATAATATCAGTCTGTTACGCCGGTCGAAAGGTTTGTATAGTTACATGTACGGGACCTATGTCCACCTGGAGATTGACGGCCGGGGCTCACGGGAATTATCCGCTTATCTTTTTCAAGGCGGCGGGCCGAGACTTTATTGGGAACTCGGCCGGCGTCTGAAAAATATCCGAAAAAGTTCATCTTGATCCGATTGGGAGCGTCTATAACCATCAGACAAATTTTAAAAAATGGAAGTCGGTCATAAGGCTGAACCAAGGAGGAATGCGATGAGCGATGACGTTTATTCGAGGCTGCGGGAGCAACTGGACCAGTATTCGCTCGGTTTTCCGGCGACCAAGTCGGGGGTGGAGTTGAGACTGCTCAAGAAGCTTTTTACCGAAAAGGAAGCCGAGACCTTTCTGTTCATGGGTCTGACGGCCGAACCCCCCGCGGCTGTCGCCGAACGAATGGGGGCCGATCCGGCGGAGACGGCGGCGCTTTTGGATAAAATGGCCGAGAAAGGACTGGTCTTCAGGCTGCGCCGGGGCCGGGAAGCCAAGTACTCCGCGGTGCCTTTCGTGGCCGGGGTCTATGAATTTCAACTGGGCACCATGGACCGGGAGTTCGCCGAGCTGTTCGAGCAATACAACGACGAGGCCTTCCATGAAGCCACGGCCCAGGGCGCTCAGTTCATGCGGCCCATTCCGGTCAACCGCTCCGTGGACGTCGCCGCCCGGATCGGCACTTTTGATGACGCCCGGGAGATCGTCAAGGAACAGAAACTGATCGCCGTGGCCGACTGCATCTGCCGCAAACAGCAACGACTGATCGGCCAGGGCTGCGACAAGCCCTTGGAAGCCTGCCTGGTCTTCGGCTCCTGGGCCGAATATTACATCGAGCGGAACATGGGCCGCCAGGCTTCGGTCGATGAAGTCCTAAAGATTCTGGACCAGGCCGAAGAAGCCGGTCTGGTGCCTCAGCCGGCCAACTCCCTCAAGCCCAACGCCATCTGCAACTGCTGCGGCGACTGCTGCGCCGTGCTCCGGGCCTTGAACCGCCATCCCCGGCCGGTCGATTTGGTGGCCTCAAATTATTACGCGGTGGTGGACGCCGATCTGTGCACTTCTTGTGAAGCCTGTCTGGAGCGCTGCCAGATGGGGGCTATCAACATGAACGAGGACGACATCGCCCAGATCAACCTGGACCGCTGCATCGGCTGCGGCCTGTGCGTGACCACCTGCCCCGGAGAAGCCTTGCGGCTGGAGCCCAAACCCGAGGACCAGCGCCGCGTCCCGCCGGCCAAGGGCAGCGAAACCCTGATGGAGTTCGCCCGGAAGAGGGGGAAATCTCTGACTCCCTTGGCTTTTTCCAAATAGAGCCTTACTGTAAGCCGTCCGGGAAACGATCTAACTCCCGGACGATGGGTCTGATCAGGCCAAAATTATCTGGGAGGAACTACATGTCCGAGAACGTTTATTTAAGACTTCGGGAGCAGTTGGATCAGTACTCCATGGGTTTCCCCTCGACAGAGTCCGGAGTGGAGCTGCTTATGCTCAAGAAGCTTTTTACCGAAGAGGAAGCCGAGACCTTTCTAGTCATGAGCCTCAACGCGGAAGAACCCGAAGCCATAGCCGGGCGGATGAAACGTGGTGTGGAAGAGGTGGCTTCTCGACTTGAAAAAATGGCCGATAAAGGTGTGGCCTTTCGCCTTCGTAAAGGAGCGGTAACTAAATACTCGGCCGTACCTTTTGTGGCCGGTGTTTACGAGTTCCAAGTTGGGAAAATGGACCGGGAGCTGGCCGAGCTGTTCGAGCAGTATTGCGAAGAGGGCTTTCACGAAGCAACGGCCGAGGGGGCAGGTTTCATGCGGCCCATTCCGGTCCAGAGGTCAGTGGATGTGACCGCCCGGATCGGAACCTACGACGACGCCCGGGAGATAGTCAAGGGCCAGAACTTGATTGCCGTGCTAGACTGCATCTGCCGATTACAACAAGGCCTGATCGATAAAGGCTGCGGCAAGCCCCTGGATGTCTGCCTAGTCTTCGGCTCCTGGGCCGAGTATTGCATCGAGCGGAATATAGGCCGCCAGGCTTCGGTCGATGAGGTTCTAAAGATTCTGGACCGGGCCGAAGAAGCCGGTCTGGTGACTCAGCCGGCCAACGCGATGAACCCCATCGCCATCTGCAATTGCTGCGGCGACTGCTGCGCCGTGCTGCGGGCCTTGAACCGCCATCCCCGGCCGGCCGATTTGGTGGCTTCCAATTATTACGTGGTAGTGGACGCCGATCTGTGCAACGGCTGCGAGATCTGTTTGGAGCGGTGCCAGATGGGGGCTGTCGCCATGAACGAGGACGATATCGCCCAGATCAACCTGGACCGCTGCATCGGCTGCGGCCTGTGCGTGACCACCTGCCCCGGAGAAGCCTTGCGGCTGGAGCCCAAACCCGAGGACCAGCGCCGCGTCCCGCCAGCCAAGGGCAGCGAAACCCTGATGGAGTTCGCCCGGAAGAGAGGCAAGTCGCTCACGCCGCTGGCCTGGAACCAATGAGGCGGATGTTCGGCTTATTTTTTTCAGCTTCAAACTAAAAGACAGGTGGACCATGACGACCTATAGCGGCAAAGAAAGGATTATGGCGGCCCTGAAGGGTGAAAAGACGGACCGGACCGCTTTTTTTATTGACGTCGGGCCGCACTACGCCCCCCGAGTCAACGAGAAATGGCCTTTGGCCACGGTCGATGATTTTTACGGCGACATCAAACAGGCCACAGAGATTCAAGTCAAGTCGATCAGCGAGTTTCCCTCGGACGTAGTCTCCATACCCCAGGCTTATTTCGCCTGGCAGGGGGTGCGGGAAAATTATCGATTTAAGACCAGGGACGCCAAGGTCGAAGAGGGCTCCATCAAGACCATGGAGGATGTGGACGAATTGGAAGCCAGACCGGCCGCGGAGATCGAGGGGTTTCAGTTTTTAAAAGAATCGTGCAACCGGGTCGCCGCCTTGGCCCCGGATCACGGCGCCCGGGTGGCCGTCTTCGGCCCGATGATGCATGGGGCCATATTGACCGGCCTGGAAACCTGGATCGTTAATGCCATAGAACAGCCTGAATTCATCCATAAATTGATGAGAGTGACCACCCAGTCCGCCAAAGACCGGTTTTTGGATATGATGGATACCACCCAGGTCCTGATCCTGGCCCTGGCCGATGCCCCGGCCAGCATCAGCAATATTTCGCCTAAACTGTATCGCGAGTTCGTCTTTCCGTACGAGATGGAGCTGCTTCAGGCTCTACGGGAAAAATCGAACGGGTCCAAAATCCTGGCCATTCATATCTGCGGCTACATCGACCCGATCATGGCGGACCTGGTCAAATTGCCCTTAGATTGCATCGAGTTGGACGGACCGTCGGACCTGAAAAATTCCTTCGAGGTGGCCCAGGGCCGGATGATTATTCGGGGCAACGTCAACAGCGAGCTTTTTATCGACGGCACCAGGGAGCAGATGGAGGCGGCGGTCAAAAATTGTTTGGACGCTGCCGGCGGCAGTCCCAAATACCTCCTGTCTTCCGGCTGCCTGGTGCCCTTTAATGCCCCCCTGGAAAAGGTCGGGTACTTCATCGAGGCGGCCTTGAAATACGGGGCTTTCGCCTGAAACGGGCCGCTTGTCGCCTGCTTTGGTCTCCGGCTCCTCCGAGGTCCCCAGCTTTTCTTAGGGAAGGTTAAGCTGGGAACCCGGCCGGGTCGGTGACAACCCGATGTAAAGAATCCAGGCGGGCGATTTCGAGGAGGTGGAAATGAATGCGGTTTTGGTCTACATGACCGCGGGAAGCCGGGAAGAAGTGGACAAGATCGGCCGCTTGCTGGTGGAAAAGAGGCTGGCCGCCTGCGTGAACATCATCGGCGGGATGCGGTCGATCTTCTGGTGGGAGAACCAACTGGACCAGGCCGAAGAGACCGTGCTGCTGGCCAAGACCAAGGAAAGCCTGATCCAGGAACTCACAGCGGCTGTGACCGCAGCCCACAGTTACGACTGCCCCTGCGTAGCGGCCCTGCCCATCATCGGCGGAAACCCTGAGTTCATCGACTGGATACTTAAAGAAACCAAACAGGTTTAAGCGAGCCCACTCCCGGGTAAACCATTCCCCTTGGTTAAAGGACCGGCCGACGAGCAGGCAACGCGGTCGCCGTTAAAAAATCTTGGCCTTCGACCGCCACAAACAAAATAGTATTAATTTTAAAGGCTTTTGACCGGCTTGATTAAAACCTTGACAAAAAATTCAAAGGCGTATAAATTAGAGTTAGCTCTAACTATAATATTGCAATTAAGTGAGTCATCATGGAAGCCGCAAGAAACCGCGAAATCGAGACCGGAGCCTACATGACCATCGGTCAGATAGCCCGCCGGGCTGGAGTCACCCCTCATACCATCCGATATTATGAACAGATCGGGATTATGGCGGCTCAGGATCGGGCCCCCAACGGCTTCAGGAAATATTCCGACCGCGATCTTTATGCCTTGCGCCTCGTTCGCCGGGCCAAACTCCTAGGTCTGTCCTTGGCCGAAATCAAGGAAATGGCCCCTACTCTATGGGAAGACCCGACCGAAAAGAAACTGATCGAAAAATCGATTGAAGTCTTTACCAAACACAGAGAGAAGACCGAGGAAAAAATAAAAGAGCTCGAGGATTATCGTGCCCTGCTGACCAAGGAAATCGCCCGACTGAAAGGTCTGCTCTGAGTGCCCTTTTAGAGGCAGAATTTTCGACCGGCAGGGTTTTTTGACCGAATATGATCGGAGACTGACCTGGAAGAGGGTCTGCTTGCCGCCCGAGGAGGCCGGATCATGGAATTGACCAGCCAATTGAGAAGCAGTCTGGTTTGCAAGGCCGTAAAAAACGTTCAGCGGGGGACCAAAAAAGAAGAGATCGAAGGGACCATGTTCCGGCCCGAAGTTCGTCTTGACCTCCAGCGGTCCAGGTTGATGACCGAATCCTTCAAACAGACCGACGGGCAGCCCATGGTCCTGCGGCGGGCCAAGGCCTTGGCCCACATGCTCAACAACATGAAGGTCTTCATCAGGGACTGGGAACGGGTGGTCGGTTATCAGACCGAGGAGCCCAGCGGGCTGTTTTATCCCATCGATATGAACTGGCGTTCGGTCTGGCGGCTGGTCAACAGCCCGGCCGGCCAAACCTTGCTGAACGAAGAAGGTCGTCGCGAGTTTGAGGAAATCTGTCAATACTGGCGGGGAAAATCCATGCACGACCGGGTCCTCGATCTCTTTTCCGGCGATTTGGCCAAATACTGGGCCTACGAAGGCACTTTCTTATGGCTCCACGCCTCGGAACTGGGCATTCCTGATTATGAAGCCCTTTTCGAGACCGGTCTCAACGGCCGCATCCAGATGGCCAGAGACCGTTTAGAAGAAATCGACCGGACCATTCCCAGGGACTATGTGGATCAGAAAGAGTTCTTGCAATCAGTGATCATCGTCCTGGAGGCGGTCATTAATTTCGCCCGGCGCTATGCGGAGTCAGCCCGGCAAATGGCCGCCGGCGAGGCGGATTCGGAAAGAAAAAGACAATTAGAGGAAATCGCCCGAACCTGCGAGTGGGTTCCGGCCAATCCGCCGCGGACCTTTCTTGAAGCCATTCAATTTTTCTATTTTATCCACCTGGTCAGATTCCTGGAATATTCCACCATGGGCATTGGGGTTCGGTTCGACAAGGTCTTCGGCTCATATTATCAAAAGGACATCGAGTCGGGCCGGATCACTCAGGACGAAGCCATCGAGATCATCCAGCTCCTATGGGCCAAATTCATGGAATTGGGCATGGTCTATTCCCCGTTGGTTTCCTCAGTTTACGGGGGCGTGGCTTCACTCCAGGCCATAACTCTGGGCGGGGTCGACGAGAAAGGCCGAGACGCCGCCAACGAGTTGACCTATGTCATCCTGGAAGCGGCCAAGATGATGCGGACCATCGAGCCGAGCATCGCCTTGAGGATTCATGACCAAACGCCCGAAGAATTGTGGGACAAGGCCGCGGAAGTCATCGGGACGGGTCTGGGCTACCCTTCTCTTTTCAACGACCGGGTTTTGGTGCCGCTGCTGGAACAGTGGGGAGCGAGTGATGAGGAGGCCCGGGACTATGCGGTGACCGGATGCGTCTATATGGAACTGCCGGGCAAAAACATCACCCGCCGGGCCGTCTGCTATTTTGTTTTGACCAAGTGTCTTTGGTGGGCCTTGCATCAGGGAGTCAATCCTCAGACCGGCGAACAGTTTGGGGCTCGGACTCCTGATCCGGCTTCTTTCCGGTCTTGGGAGGACCTGCTCGAAGCCTATCTGGCGCAGGTTAAATTTTTCGGGGAAAAAGTCATGCAGATTGAAAACACCTGCCGTGAGTTTTATGCCAGGTACTGCCCCCGGCCCTTCTATTCGGCCGTCGTCGAAGGCTGCATTGAGCAGGGCAAGGAATGTAAGCAGTGGGTCCATGATTCCTCGGTCTCTGAACTGTTCGGCCCGATCGGGTCGACCAATGTGGCCGACGCCCTGACTGCGGTCAAGAAAGTGGTTTTTGAAAACAGGTTGATCACTCTGCCGGAATTGATTGAAATCATGGACCGAAATTGGGCGGGCGGGGAGGAGGTCAGACAGGCTTGCCTTAACGCCCCCAAATACGGCAACGATGACGATGAAGCCGACCTGATCGCCCGGACGGTTCATTATCGGACCGAAGAGGTGATTCACTCCCTGAGGGACCGCTTCGGCCACCACCTGACCAGCGACGGCAGCGCGGTCTCTTCAACCTATGGCCTGGCCGCCGACACCCCGGCTACGCCTGACGGACGCCGTGACGGGGAGCCTTTTGCCGATTCGAGTCTGGCCCCGCAGCCGGGCATGGACAAAAAAGGACCGACGGCCGTGCTCAAGTCATGCGCCAAGATCGAGGCTTTAAAGACTTACAACCACCTTCTCAACCAAAAGTTTGAGCCTAGGTTCGTCCAAGGCGAAATGCGGCCGATTTTTATCGCCTATCTTAAGACCTGGCGGGAGATGAACATTCCTCATATCCAATTCAACGTGGTGGATCGAGAAACCTTGCTGGACGCCCAGAAGAACCCGGATCAGCATCGTGACCTGATTGTGCGGGTGGCCGGTTTCAGCGCCTATTTCACCGATCTGTCCCGGGGTCTCCAAGACCACATCATCGCCCGGACCAGTCAACGGTTTGGCTAGGCCCGGAATTAGCTTTGATTTTTTGAATGTTTTAAGGAAAAGCCCCAAACAAGGCCGACCTCCTTATCTTACCTTGCTTATGGTAAAATATTTATTGAAATCAACCCTGCCCTTTTCCCCTAACCGCCCAAGACCTGATCGCCGGCGTTGCAAGGTTTGAGCCCACGCCTTCGGCCGGGATTATTCGAAATTTATCGGGAAGACCAATCCGGTCCGCGTTTGTGTTTCAATTTGTATCTTTGAAAAACAAAATAACAATTTCAATAAATTTCATAAGGTTTAAAAATGTTGACAAATTGGATCAATATGGTATGTAATTAATACGATTATAATATTATGCTGGAAAGATTGACGGATTCATACCCTGATCCTGCGGTGGCCGGCCTCTTCAGCTCACCGGTGGTGTTGTCGGCCCTGCTCGAACCACTGCCCCTGGGGGTAGTCATCGTTGATTCTGAGCGCCGAATCCTGCTGATGAATCAGGCCCTGGAAGCTCTGACCGGTTTCACCCGGGATGAAGTCCGGGGTCTGCCCTGCTGGGCGGTCCTGCGCAGCAACGTCTGTATGCATCAATGTCCGGTCCTCGAGGCCGAAGCCGGCGGGCCGCCGATTAGGCGGGAGGGAGACCTGATCAACCGGGCCCGGGAAAAAGTCTCGGTCCGGCTCACTTCAGTTCCGGTCCGTGACCGACAAGGGGTGCTGGTCGGTTTCTTGGAGACCTTCGAGGATATCCGCTTGCTTCAGCAGCTTAACGAAAAATTCCATCAACCTTACAGTTTCGGCCAATTGATCGGCCGGAGCCCCAAGATGGAAGAGTTGTTCCGGATTCTGCCGGTGCTGGCTCAAACCGATTCTTCGGTGCTCATCACCGGGGAAACCGGAACAGGCAAGGATGTGGTGGCCGAGGCCCTTCATCAGGCCAGCGGGCGGGCCAAAGAGCCCTTCATCAAGGTCAATTGCGGGGCCTTGCCCGAAACCTTGCTGGAGTCGGAGCTTTTCGGTCACACCAAAGGGGCCTTTACCGGGGCGGTGGGAGACAAACCCGGACGCATCCGTTTGGCCCACAATGGAACGTTGTATCTGACGGAAATCGGCGACCTCCCGCTCTCGCTTCAGGTCAAGCTCCTGACCTTCCTGGACGACAAAATCGTTTATCCTTTGGGCGGGGCCAAAGGCTTTCAGGCCGACGTCCGGGTGGTGGCCGCTACTCACCGCAACCTGGAAAGAATGGTCCGGGAGGGTCGTTTTCGGGAAGACCTTCTCTTCCGGCTGAACGTGGTTCGCCTGTATTTGCCGCCGCTGCGGGAAAGAAGCGAAGACTTGCCTTTGCTTATGGACCATTTTCTGGCCGCCTTTTCCCTTCGTTTTCAGAAAAGGGTCCGGGATTTTTCTCAGGAAGTCAGACGAATTCTCCAGACGTACCCGTATCCGGGCAATGTCAGGGAACTGCGCAACATCGTCGAGTACGCCGCCAATATCTGCCAGGAAGAGGTCATCAGACCGGAACATTTGCCGGTCTATATTTTCGAGGCCCCCGCCTCTCCGGAAAAAGCCCTCCTTCAGCCCGAAGAAACCTTTCCGTCTTCTTTGAGCGAGGTCGGGAGCGGAACCAGCGGGATGAACTGGTCTGAAATAGAAAGACGCCTGATCGTGGAGGCCTTGGTCCGGTCCAAGGGCCGGAAGAGCCGGGCCGCGGAGATTTTAGGCTGGGGCCGCAGCACCTTATGGAGAAAAATGAAACAGTATGAACTTGATTCCTGATTTTTTCCCGCGGGCCGGCCGACGGGACAGGTAGTCCGGCCATGTTCAGGAAAGTTTTACTCACGGTGTGGAACAGCGAGATAGCCCCCCGGTTTGACCTGACTTCCGAGGTGGTCATCGCCGTTTTGGACGAGGCGGGGGCGGTGATTCAAGAAAGGACGGTGGTCTTGCCCCATGCCTCGGCCGAAGAACTCTGTCATTTGATCCTGACCGAGGAAGCCGGGCTGGTGATTTGCGGGGGGATTGAAGAGGAATACCATCAATATTTGACCTGGAAGAAGGTGGAAGTGTTGGATTCAATCATGGGTCCCTGGGAGCGGGCCTTGGAACAGGCCAGGACCGGACAATTGGCTGCAGGATCGATTTTTTACGAGCGTGGAGCGAGGCTGGCCGATGCCTGAAATCTTAGGGAAATATTTTAAAAAAGTAATCGAGGAGTTCCGGCAGTTTCCCGATTACGGCGAATCGCCGGAGCGGTACAAAATCTTGCGCCGAAACATCATCATCCTCATGGTGGTCATCACTTTGGTTCCGCTCCTGCTCATGGCCGTGATCAACTACCACCAGTACCAGAAAGCCCTCCAGGGCGAGGTGGTCAATCCCATCCGGGGTCTGCTCAGCAAAACCAAACATTCTTTCGAGCTTTTCCTGGCCGAACGCCTTTCGGCCGTCAGTTTCATCGCTTCAGCCTACAGTTACGAAGACCTGGCCGATCAGGCCAAACTGAATCGCATCTTTCAGGTCATGAGAGACAAATTCGGCGGATTTGTCGACCTGGGCCTGATCAACATCGACGGCCTCCAAGTCAGTTATACCGGCCCCTATGACCTGGAGGGCAAGAACTACCGGGACCAAAGCTGGTTTCAGGAAGTCAGGGTCAAAGGCACTCACATCAGCGATGTCTTTTTGGGCTACAGGAAATTCCCCCATTTTGTCATCGCCGTGCAGAACATCACCACCAGCGGAAAGTCCTGGATACTCCGCGCCACGATCGACACGGAAAAATTCAACAATCTTATCGCCTCCATGAGTTTGGACCCGACCACCGACGCCTTTATCTTGAACCGGGAAGGAATTTTTCAGACGCCGTCCAAGTTCTACGGCCGAACCCTGGATAAATTTCCTTTGCCGCTGCCCCCGGTCAGTTATGAACCCAACGTGGTCAGCACCCTGGACCATCAGGGCGAAGAAGTGCTGTTGGGTTATACCTATTTCGTCAATCCGTCTCTTATTTTGGTCATGATTAAACCCAAAAGCGAGGTGCTCAAGACCTGGTACACCCTCAAGAGCGAACTATTTTTTATTTTCGCCGCCAGCGTCATCGGCATATTTTTAGTGGTCTTTCGTCTGACCAATCTATTGGTCAGACGAATCGAAGAGTCGGATCAAAAGCGTAAAATGGCCTACCATGAAATAGAATACACCAATAAGCTGGCCTCGCTGGGCCGCATGGCCGCCGGGGTGGCTCACGAAATCAACAATCCCATGGCCATTATCAACGAAAAAGCCGGCCTGATGATGGACCTGATTCAGTTTGCTCCGGATTTTCCGGACAAAGAGAAATTTCTTTCCCTGACCGCTTCCATCAGCAAATCCGTGGATCGGGTCCGGGAGATCACCCACCGTCTGCTGGGCTTCGCCCGGCGGATGGACGTGAATATCGAAATAATGAATCTCGATGAGGTCATCAAGGAAGTCCTGGGTTTCTTGGAAAAGGAAATGATGTACCGCAACATAGACCTGAGGCTGCAACTGGACGAGAGTCTGTCTAAAATCGCCTCGGACCGCGGCCAGCTCCAGCAGGTTTTTCTCAATATCCTTAATAACGCTTTGGAGGCGGTCAGCGACGGGGGCATAATCTCCATCACCAGTTTTGAACGTGATGTGGATACGGTCGGTGTTTCGATTCAGGACAACGGCCCGGGGATGTCCCAGGAGGTCAAGGAGCACATCTTTGAGCCTTTTTACACGACCAAGAAAATAAGCGGGACCGGACTGGGCCTGTCGATCACCTACGGCATCGTCAAGAAGCTCGGCGGGGAGATCGAGGTCCAAAGCAAAGAAGGCCAGGGGACCACCTTCACCGTAATTTTGCCCAAGAAAGCCAAGACGGCGTAGAGGGGGATCATGTCGAAGATGAAAGTCTTGCTGGTGGATGACGAGGAAGAGTTCGTAAACACTTTGGCGGAAAGGCTGCAACTGAGAGGGTTCCAGGTGCTGACCAGCACGGACGGCGAGGCCGCCCTGCAGGTGGTTGAAGAGAACGGGCCCCAGGTCGTGCTCCTGGACGTGATGATGCCCGGTCTGGGCGGGCTGGAGGTGCTCCAGCAAATTAAAAACAAACACCCCAGCATCCAGGTCATTCTGCTCACCGGCCGAGGGTCGACCAAAGAGGGGATAGAGGGCATGCGTCAAGGGGCCTTCGATTTCCTGATGAAGCCGATCAAGATCGAGGAGCTGATGGAGAAGATGAAAGCGGCCTTTGAGGTCTTTCAAAAAGGCTCGACCGAAACCGGAGGTTAAACCGCTGTGACCGACCAAGAAATCGCCTTCATGGGCAAAATGACCGCGGGGATGACCCACGAGATAAAAAATGTTTTGGCCACCATCAAGGAATCTTCAGGGTTGATGCAGGATTTTCTCAAGCTTTGCCAGGACGGCGCCTTCCCGTACGGGGAAAAATTTGCTCAAATCTTGGCCGGCATTCAGGGACAAGTGGCCCGAGGGGTGGAGATCAGCACCAGGCTCAACCGGTTCGCCCACAGTATGGATGAACCGGTGATCAGCGCCGACCTGAACGAAATCATCGACCAAGTGGTTTTTCTCAACCAACGCCAGGCCCGGTTAAAGCAGACCGAACTTCGGGGCGTTCCCTCCGAAAAGGACGTCCGCATCGAAACAGACCCTTTCCGGCTTCAGTTGGTCTTGGCCGCTAGCATCCATTATTTGTTGGCCCGGTCGAGTCCGAAGGACTTGATAATCATCAGGCCCCGACCAACCGAAGCAGGGGCGGCCGTGAATCTTCAAATAGCCACGGGAGAAGAAATTCCGGAAACAATGGAAGCGCCCCAGCCGGAACTTCCGGCGGAGCTGGCCGAGATCAAAAATATACTCGATCAGCTCCAGGCTCAAATCCGTCCGGCCAAGGCCGGCGGCAAAGAGGGTTTGGTTCTGGTTTTGGAGAAGACTCGATGAAGCCGGCCCGGCCGTTTCGGATCCGGACCTTATCCTAAGTTGGAGAGGTTTTTCGCCGGTCGCTCGTCGAGGGCGGCCCCTCTCACCCCCCTTGTGCCTTATTTTTTGCCGAGCGCTTTCGAGGCCTACCCCTTGCCTTTTCTTTTTGTTCCAAATTAAAACACAGCTTTTGTTTCATATTGTGTTTATATGTTTGCTTCCCAAAGGGCGGCCTAATTGACCTGTTGAAATTATTGATTATTAAAGGTGGCATGCCCTTTGCTCTAATATGAGCCGAGATTGGTTCAAGGAGGAAATCATGGGTGCGTGGCGTGAGAGGTTCCAAAAATATTTTGCCGCGGCGGCTTTTGCCGAGGTGGGCGAAATGGACACGGCCCGGGAGATGGTCGGGGCGGTTTCACCCGCCGAATCATTCTCTTTCGACCGTTTAATGGCCGCGGTGACTTTTGCCGAGGCCGATTGTCCGGAAATGGCCCGCAGCTTTTTGGCTCCGGCGTCGTCTCGCCCCAAACCGGTTCGGGTCGAGGATTTTTTGGCCACGGTGGGACTGGGCGGCGTCCGGGTTTGTTACGGCGTAGCCAGGATGTAAAACCGGTTGAAAAGGGTCCCTTTTCACGGTCAAAGGGGGCGGTCAGTCTAAAGTCTAATGACCGCCGATCGGGGTCATGATTTGTAACATCCTGATTTTTGAAAAAAAAGTTTCCCGGCCCGGCAGTCTGGCTTCATGGCTGCTTAAAAAAGGCGGCCGCGTCTGGGAGACCGGACTTCAAGAGGAAGCCGTCGACCTCCTTCAAGCTGAGGATATCGATGTAGTTCTGGTGGACGTGCGGGAGATAAAAGAAGAAGGATTGGCTTTGCTCCGGAAGATCAAGGGCCTCGGTCTGCCGACCGAAGTGATATTGCTGACTGCGCCGGGCCAGATAGCCCTGTCCATTCAGGGTATGAAGCTGGGCGCCTTTGATGATCTGCTGGTTCCGATTGATGTCGAGGTGCTGGCGGCTAGAATTGAGGCGGCGGCGGGACGCAAAAGACAAAACCAAAGAGTCTTCAAAGTGACCGGCCGGGTCTCTTCCCCAACGGGTCTTGCCGGGCCGGGGCTCTCCGAACGGGCGGCCCCTTCCCGGTCCGGAAGCCCGGTCACCTCCAGAGCTTAGAAAAAGCAAAAAATGTTTGACGAATTCGACTACGATCAGGTACGTTTAGGAAAATTTAAAATCATCGGTCAGGGAGAGTTCAGATGGAAAACATCAAGGTCCTCTTAGTGGACGATGAGGAAGAATTCGTCAAAAGTCTCTCGGAACGGCTTCAAATGCGCGAGTTGAAGCCGGGGACGGCTTATAACGGCGAGCAGGCTCTTCAGGTGGTCCAGGACGAGGTGCCGGACGTTATGATTTTGGATTTAAAGATGCCCGGCATTGACGGATTGGAAGTTCTCCGTCGGGTCAAAAAGGCTTACCCGTCGGTCCAGGTGATCATTCTGACCGGCCACGGGACGGAAAAGGATGAGGAGCAGGCCAAGAAGCTCGGGGCCTTTGCTTATCTGCAGAAGCCGGCTGATTTGGACACCTTGGTTCAGACGGTCAAACGGGCCTATCGGAGCAAGATCGAGGCTTCCATGGTGGCGGCCACTTTCGCCGAAGCCGGGGAGTTCGACACGGCCCGCCAGATTGTTTCCGATCAGGACAAGAAGAAGAAATAACCCCGGGACTGAGGGGTTGAGTAAAACAAGGGGCAAGGCGGGATGAGCATTAAGGTTTTGCTGGTTGACGACGAAAACGAGTTCGTGGAAGCCCTGGCCCAGCGCCTTGAGGTTCGGGATTTCGCTGTGGCTACGGCGGCCAGCGGGGACGAGGCCCTGGCCCGTCTGGGTCAGGAAGATTTTGATGTCATTGTTCTGGACGTCCTTATGCCCGGCAAGGACGGCATTCAGACCTTAGGGGAGATCAAGCAGCTCAAGCCGCTGACCGAAGTGATCATGCTGACCGGCCACGCCACGGTGGAGACGGCCATTGAAGGCATGAAGCGGGGGGCTTTCGATTATTTAATGAAGCCCACCGAGACCGACGAGCTGGTGGACAAAATCAAAAAGGCTCACCGGCGCAAGGCCGACCAAGAAGAGCGCATCCGGCAAGCCGATATAGAACTTTTGATCAAGAGGCGGGGATGGTAAAGGCTGGAAGGTCACGGAAGAGGGTCCTGAGTGCTGAAAGCCGAAATCGGGAGAGTCGTTGATTTCCTCGATGGGGATATATATTTTTTTACTTAATATTGTGATGTTTTTCACCTAAAAAAGGAGATGGACTATGCAAACGGTCAAAGTCAAGGATCTAATGGTCCCCCTGGCCGAATACGCCACGGTCTCCCAGGAGGCCACGCTCTATGAGGCGGTCGTGGCCCTGGAAGAGGCCCAGGCCAAATTTCATCAGCGAAAATACATGCACCGGGCCATTCTGGTTTATGGCGAAAATAAAAAGATTGTGGGCAAACTCAGTCAGCTCGATGTGCTCCGGGGCCTGGAACCGGGGTACAAAGATATCGGCGACTTCAAAAATATCACCCGCTCTGGGTACAGCGTCAGTTTCATCAAATCGATCATGAAGAGCCACGCCCTGTGGCAGAAGCCCCTGGACAACATCTGCGCCAAGGCCGGTCAGATCAAGGTCAAAGAAATCATGTACACTCCGGCCGAAGGCGAATATGTCCGTGAAGACGCCACTCTGGACGAAGCGGTGCACCAGTTGGTTTTCGGCCACCACCAGTCCCTCCTGGTGACCCGAAACGGTGAAGTCGTGGGCATCCTGAGGCTGACCGACGTCTTCGCCGAATTATGCAGAATCATCAAGGCTTGCCAGCTTTAACCCCAAGCCCCTCAAGCTAAATAAACCGGCGGGTTGGCCCTGGAGGAGATATTTCTATGAGTCCTGAACGTGCGGCAGCGGTTGACAAACCCAGGATCGATTGGTTCCGACTCTTTTTCATTTTTCTCGGTTTGGCTATTTTCGCCGTGGTTTATTTTTCTCCGCCCTGGCCCGACGCCGTGGACCCGATGGGCAAACACTTCCCTTTGACCCGCGAGGCCAAGGGCGCCCTGGCCGTCTTTTTGATAGCCGGCATCTGGTGGGTCTTTGAAGTGGTGCCTATCGGCGTGACCAGCCTGGTCATCGGCGTGATGCAAGCCCTTTTCTTTATTCGGCCGGCCAAGGAAGCCTTCAAGGATTTCATGGACCCGTCCGTGATGTTCATCTTCGCTTCGATCACCATCGGTCTGGTCTTCACCAAGACCGGCCTGACCAGACGTTTGGCCTACAAGATGCTGGCTATCGTCGGGGAAAAGACCAGCATGATCTACCTGGGGTGTTTTATCGTCACCGCGGCCCTGACCCACTTCATGGCCCACACTGCAGTTGCCGCGACCATGTACCCCTTGCTGCTGGCCATCTACAGTCTGTACGGGGAAGGAGACAAGCCGACCAAGTTCGGCAAGGGCCTGTTCATGGGCATGGCTTACGTGGCCGGGGCCGGCAGCATCATCACTTTGCTGGGCGCGGCCCGGGGTCCGGTGGCCATCGGCTTTTATAAGCAAATCGTCGGCAAAGAAATCAGCTTTTTCCAATTGAGTTACTATATGTTACCCGTCGGCTGGTTGATGGTCTTTGTCCTGTGGGGCTTCTTCATGTTCTTCTTCAAACCGGAAAAGGCGGTCATTCCGGGTCTGAGGAAGCGGGCCAAGCGGCTCTATAGCGAATTGGGGCCGATAACCCGCAACGAGGTTCTGGCCGCGGTCATCGTCGTGGCCATGATCTTGACCATGTCCCTGCAATCGTTCGTCCCGGCCTTGCAGCAGGTCAACAAATCGGCCATCATCCTGATTTCCACCATACTTTTCTTTCTGCTCAACATCCTGGACATTCAGGACCTGGAAAACATCCCCTGGAACATCATTCTTCTGTTCGGGGGGGCCATGAGCATTGGCTTTTGCCTGTGGGAGACCAAGGCCGCCCAATGGCTGGCCATCAACTGGCTGGTCTTGTTCAAGGAAGCCAACTGGTTCGTCTTTGTTCTGAGCATAGCCTTTTTCGTCATGATCATGACCAACTTCATCATGAACGTGGCCGCCATCGCCATTTCTTTGCCGGTGGCTTTAGTCATCGCCCCTTACCTGGGCGTGGCCGGGGAAGTGATCCTTTTCGCCTCTCTGGTCACCGCGGGCATGCCCTTCATGCTGCTGGTCGGAGCGGCCCCCAACGCCATCGCTTACGATTCGAAACAGTTCACCAGCGGTGAATTCTTCCTGTACGGCCTCCCGGCCAGCATATTACTTATGGGCTTGGTGGCCTTGGCCGCGGCGGTGATCTGGCCGCTCCTGGGCATGCCGGTCACGGTTCAATAGGCCAATCGACTGTCGGCTGACAGGCATCTAAACACGGGCCGCTTGACCAGGGGCTAGCGGCCCGTTTCCATTTCGACTATGGCCGGTTGGACCTATCCCAAGTTGCCTTCAAACAAAGTTCCGCCCAGGGACGCACTCCCCGGCAGGCTCTGCCTGCTTATTTGGGTGCTCGATCTCAAAGCGCCGCCAGCCCAAACGAGGCCTAGGGGCGACCGGCCGGTCGGCCCCGCCGACCCCCAGATATTTGATTTTTGTTTCAAGCCAAGTTATTATTTATTCGGCCTGACGCCGATTGGACCGCGCTCCGATAATCGGCGGCCGGGCGCCGGAAGTCGCGCGGGGCTTCACAGGCGCTGTCTGCCCCAAAGCAATCCACCGTTTTTCAATCCTTCGACAGATTAGGAAAAAAATTAAAAAGACTGGACCGGTCCAGGTCGATTCTATAAAATAACCTCTAAAGAATGAGATACTTACTTGGATATGGCCAAGACCGGTCCGGCGGGGCCGCCCGGGCCGGGCGGGCAACCCAGCATCCAGGCTGACGGGAAAAGGAGGAGAGATGTTCGGTTTTTACCATAAGCTGTTGAAAGTGGACGCCTCGGGCCGCACGTCCGACGCGGTGGAGCTTCCCGATGATCTTTTGGCCCGGACCTTGGGCGGCAAGGGCCTGGCCACTCATCTTCTGCTCGCGCACAATCCGCCGGGCGTAGACCCCTTAAGCCCGGCGAACCATCTCATCGTGGCCGTGGGGCCGGTGGCCGACACGGCGGTGTGGGGTTCCTGCCGTCATGGCGTCTATACCAAGAGCCCTCAGACCGGTGGTTATTCCGAGTCTTATTCCGGGGGGACCACGGCTGAATACATATCCCAGGCCGGGTATGATGCGGTCATGATCGCCGGGGCGGCCGACGAGCCGGTCTGGGTGGAGATTTCCGAAGAGGGGGCGGTCTTCCATCCCGCCGCTGATTTGTGGGGCCTGGACACCTACGAGACCGAAGACCGGGTCAAGGCTTGGATCAAGGAAAATCGAGGGCAAAAGTGCGGGGCCATCACCATCGGTCCGGCCGGGGAGAACGGCGCGGCCTGCGCGGTCATGGAAAACGATTACTGGCGGAGCGCGGGGCGGACCGGGGTCGGCGCGGTCATGGGTTCGAAAAAGATCAAGGCCCTGGCTTTTTGGGGCGCCCGGAAGCGGGACCTAGCCGATCCGGACCTGATCCGTGACTTCGTCAAGAAGCTGGTCCAGGAATCCAAAGACACGGCCGGGGTCCAGGCTTACAAGACCATGGGCACGCCCATGATGGTGGACACCATGAGCCGGGTGGGTTCCTTCCCCACCAGGTACTGGCATCAAGGCCAGGCCGCTCACCAGGAAAAGATCAACGCCGCCGCCCTTCATTCCCGGATGGAGGTCACGCCCCACGCCTGCCGCAAGTGCTTCATCGCCTGCGGCCGCCTGGGCACGGTCAAGGAAGGCCGCCACGCCGGTCTGAAGATCGAGGGCCCCGAGTACGAAACCATTTACGCCTTCGGCGGCCTGTGCCAAGTGGACAGCATCGAAGAGATCGCCTATTTGAACGACCGCTGCGACCGGTTGGGACTGGACACCATCAGCGCCGGCAACCTGGTCGGCCTGACCATCGAAGCCGTCTTGCAGGGCCGGGTGGATTACGACATCGGCTACGGCCAAGTGGACGCCATCGCCCGACTGCTCGAAGACATGGCCTATCGCCGGGGCGTCGGCGACCTCCTGGCCAAGGGCATCAAAATGGCCGCCGCGGCCTGGGGCATGGAGGATCAGGCCGTTCACGTCAAAGGTTTGGAACCGGCCGGGTATGACCCGCGCGTCCTCAAAGGCATGGGCCTGGCCTACGGCAGTTCGGACCGCGGCGCTTGCCATCTGCGGGCCACATTTTACAAGCCGGAACTGTCCAAGATGATCGATCCGGACCAGATCGAAGGCAAGGCCGAGATGTTCGTCCAATGGGAAGACCGGCTGACCATCTTCGACGCCCTGATCTTCTGCCGCTTCTACCGCGACCTTTATCAGTGGGAACAACTGTCTCAGATCATCAAGGGCGTGACCGGCCTGGATTTAGATGAAGCGGCGCTGCGGCGGATAGCCGCGGACATCACCGACAACACCCGGCGCTTCAACCTGCGGGAAGGACTAACCGCCAAGGACGACGGTTTGCCCCGGCGCTTTTTCACCGAACCTCTGCCCGAGACGGGCAAGATCATCAAGAAAGAGGACTACCAGAAGCTCATCTCCGACTATTACCGGGTTCGGGGCTGGGACGATCAAGGCCGGCCCCCGGCCCGATGAGCTGTAAGGGCGACCGGCCGGTCGCCCCTACCTGGCGCGGCGGGTCGCAAGGGTGAATACGAAGTTCGCCTCTGCGGGGGATGGCGACGAATATAAACCTGTAAGACACCGTCAGACGGACAAGAGGCCAGCCGGGATAAAAGTTGAAAATCAGCAAAAGCACTCGTCACGCCAAGATCACCGGTGATTTCGGTGAATCGCTGATTTTGTACTGGCTTTCCAAGTATGGATTTGAGTGTGCTCTTGTCGACCACACCGGAATCGACATCATCGCCCGCAACCCCCACACTCAGGAAATCATGGGTATCTCCGTAAAAAGCCGGAGCCGAACAACGGGAACGGAAGAGGATTACTTAAAAATTCCCAATTCCCATATAGATAAAGTCGAAGCAGCTTGCGCGGCTTTTGGTTGCGTTCCGTACTTCGCCGTAGTCGTTGACGCCGGGGACATTGTCAGGGGTTTCATCGTCTCGTTGAATCACTTGCTTGACCTTTTCCCCAAGCGTAAGAGTGCATCCGGTTGGAGGATGAACAATCTTTATCTGGACAGATACGCAATGGACCCAGAGATCAAATCGTTTGAGTTCAATACAAGAACGATTCATTGGTGGTGAGTGTGGGACCCCAGAGACAAAAGAAGGGGCCGAAGCAGTAACCCTTAAAAACAAGCTCTGCTGTGGGATAGTTGGTTGGGCGCCAGGTTTTCCGGGTAGCCCGGACAAGATCTGGGTCCCGAAGGGACAAGAGGACTAGGCCCGACGTCTGTCTAAACAAGGAAAGTCGGCCGGAAACCCTATCGAACTCCTCGCTGGACCGCTGGTCCACCTTACAGCGGACCCGGACCTGCCCTGGGAAGCCTCGGTGCAGCAGGTGCTCGCCCTCCTAAAGATTGACCGCCCCGTCTAAGTCTGACCGGTCTTCGCTTCCGCCTCCCGCAAGGCCGTCAGGACCCGTTCCGGGGTCAAGGGCAGTTCGTTGATGCGGACCCCGGCGGCGTCGTGCACCGCGTTGAGGATGGCCGGGATGGTGGGCATGATGGCCCCTTCCCCCACTTCCTTGGCCCCGAACGGCCCGTTGGGTTCATTGCTTTCGACGATGATGGATTTGACCTTGGGCATGTCCAGGGCCGTGGGGAGGTGATATTCGCCCAAGCTCGGGTTGACCACCCGGCCTTGCTCGTCGAACTTGACTTCCTCGAACAAGGCCTCGCCCAACCCCATGCAGAGCGAGCCTTCCATTTGGCCTTCGACCGAGGTGCGGTTGATGGCCAGGCCGCAATCGTGGGCGTCGGTCATGGCTTCGACGAAGACCTGGCCGGTCTCCAGGTCCACCGAGACTTCCACCACCTGGGCCGAACAGCCGTAAGCCGGTGAGGTCCCGACCGTGGCCCCTTTGAACTTCCCACCCAAAGGCGGCGGCTTGTATTTGCCCGTACCGACGATGGTCCCCTTGGCCAGGTAGGCCAGCCGGGCCGCTTCGCGGAAAGTCAGTTCCTCGCCGTCCGGCTGATTGCTCCAGCCCCGGTGTTCCCGAAGGTAGCGTATCCGCAAGGGGGTGATGTCCACGGGCGGGCCTTTGATCTTGATCCGGCCCCGGCGGATGTCCAGGCGGGCGGCGTCCAGGCCCAATTCTTCGGCCAGCACCTCGAGGATTTGGCGTTTGACCTCTTCGGCCGCTTCCTTGGCGGCCTGGCCGGTCATCAGGGTCTGGCGGGAAGAATAGGCCCCCAGGTCCACGGACAGGTCAGTGTCGCCGGAGACCACCCGGACGTCGCCCAAGGGTATGCCCAAGGTCTCCGCGGCGATCATGGCCATGGTCGTATCCGAACCCTGGCCGATCTCGGCCGACCCGGTCTGCACGGTGACCGTGCCGCCGTCTTCAGCCACTTTGATCACCACGGTCGAATGATAAGTGTCGGAGCGGTAAATGGGGTACCCGGCCCCGGAGACGAAGAAGCCGCAGGCCATGCCGATGCCCTGGCCCTTGGGCAGCCGGCCTTTTTTCTTGTCCCAGTTCGAGCCTTTCCGGACCGCATCGATGCATTCGTGCATGCCCAGGGAGGACATGTTCAGTTCGTTGCAGGTCACGTCCCCGGCGGCCATGATGTTTTTGAGCCTCAATTCAATGGGGTCCAGCCCGAGCTCTGCGGCGATGATGTCGAGCTGCTGTTCGAAACAGGCCCGGGCGGCCACCCCGCCGTGGCCGCGCTGAGCCCCGCAGGCCGGCTTGTTGGTATAAACCCGCCAGCCGTCGTATTTCATGTTCGGCAGGCGGTACGGCCCGCCCAAAAGGGAGCCGGCGTAGTAGACCGTGGCGATGCCGAAGGAACTGTACGCCCCCCCGTCCAGGACGCATTGGTGGTCCAAGACCAGGATGCTCCCGTCTTTTTTGACCCCGGTGGTCATCTCGTGGAAAAACCGGTGGCGGGCCCGGGAATGGAGAAAGACCTGCTCCCGGGTGTAGCTCATCTTGACCGGACGGCCGGTCTTCATGGACAGGAAGCAGGCGCTCATTTCCAAGGGCGTGGCTTCAGCCTTGGGTCCGAACCCGCCGCCCACGTACGGCTTGACCACCCGGACCCGGCCCACGGGCAGGCCGGTGACCATGGCCACGGTCCGCTGGACGTAATGGGGGACCTGGGTCGAAGTGAACAGGGTCAACCGCCCGGACAAGTCATATTCGGCCAGACAGGCGTGGGGTTCCAAGAAAGCGGCGTCCTGGCGCTGGTTGACGAACTTATGGGTATGGATCAGGTCGCACTCCTTGAAGGCCGCGGCTGCGTCGCCGAATTCCTGGTGGACTTCGGCGCAGATGTTCCTTGGATAGTCCTCGTGAAGCTGAGGCGCGCCTTCAATCATAGCCTGATGCGGGTCGAAGACCGCCGGCAGTTCCTCGAAATCGACCTTGATCAACCCGATGGCTTCCAGGGCGGTTTCCAGGTCCACCGCGGCCACGGCCGCGATTTCGTCGCCCACATACCGGACCTTGTCGTGGGCGAAGAGGGTTTCGTCGTACCGGGCCGGAGAAACGCCGTATCTGGTCAGGCCCACGTCCCGGGCCGTGATCACCGCCTTGACCCCCGGCAGCCGCACGGCCCGGGAGACGTCGATATTGAGTATCCGGGCGTGGGCCAGAGGGCTTTGCAGGATCACGCCGTAAAGCTGACCGGGCCGGTTGAGGTCTTCAGTGTAAATAGCCCGGCCGGTAGCCTTGTCCGGGGCGTCCAGCCGGGGGGCCCTGGAATTAAGCACGTCAAACTGCTTTTTCATGAGGCGGCCTCCTTCTTGGTCCTCATGCTTTTGGCCGCGTCCTCCACGGCTTCCACGATCTTCTGGTACCCGGTGCAGCGGCAAAGGTTGCCGGACAGGGCTTGGCGGATGTCCGCTTCGCGGGGCCGCTTCTTTCGGTCCAGCAAGGCCTTGGCTGAAAGGATCATGCCCGGCGTGCAGAAGCCGCATTGGATGGCCCCGTTTTCGACAAAGGCCTCCTGGAGGGGATGGAGGCGGTCGCCGTCAGCCAAGCCCTCGATGGTGGTGACTTCATGGCCATGGGCCTGGACGGCCAGAATCAAACAGGAATTGACCGGCTCGCCGTCCAGGAGCACGGTGCAGGCCCCGCAGTCGCCCAGGCCGCAGCCGTGCTTGGTCCCGGTCAGGCCCAGGTCCTCGCGGATGACCTGGAGCAAAGTCCGATTGGGCGCGGTCAAAATTTCCACGGCTTGTCCGTTCAGGGTGAAGGTGACCGAAAATTTTTTCATCATCAACCTCCCTTAGGCCCGAGCTTCGGCCCAAGCGGTCTGAAGCGCCCGGCGGGTCAGGATTTCAACCATCTGCCGCCGATACTCGGCCGAACCGCGATGATCGGTGATAGGCCGGGCGTCCCCGGCCGCAGCCCGGCCGGCTTGGATCAAGGTCTGGTCGGTCAGAGCCGCGCCCGCCAGGATTTTTTCGGCCGCGGGCGACCGGATGGGCCGGGGCGCGACCGCGCCGAGCACTATCCGGGCCGTTTCAATCTTCCGCCCGGTACGGTCAAGGGTGATGAAGGCGGCCACGTTGACGATGGATATTTCCAAGGCCCGGCGCAGGCCCAGCTTGCAGTACCCGCCGCCTGACCCCGGTCCGGGCCGGGGAATAATGACCTTGGTCAAGACCTCTTCCGGCCGGATGATGGTCTGACCCGGACCCAAAAAAAAGTCGTCCAAATAGACTTCACGTTCTCCTTCGGTCCTGGTCAGGACCACCCGGGCCTCCAGGGCCAAGAGGGGCGGGGCCAGGTCCGAGGCCGGGCGGGCCGTGACCAGATTGCCGCCCAGGGTAGCCCGGTTGCGGATCAGGGGCGAGCCCAAGTTGCCGGCCGCCTGAGCCAACAGGCCGAGGCTTTTCTTGATCGACCGGCTCTCCGCCAGCCTGGAGGCCCGACAGGCGGCCCCCAGGACCACCCGGTTTTTGTCCGCCAGGACCTGATCCAGGCCGGACACCCGGTCCAGAGACACGACCCGTTCCGGGGCCAGGAGCTTTTTCTTCATGTTGACCAGCAGGTCGGTCCCGCCGGCCAGGAGTTTGGCTTGCGGACCGAATTCCCGGAGCAGGTCGCAGGTCTCAGTGAGACTGTCCGGGGCGTAATATTCGAATTTGGGCAAAAGCATGTCCGGTCTCCTCAAAGTCAGTGAGGGAATAGATTGGTTTTACGATTCGATTTCACTCGGCAAATTCAACCTCCAGGCCCAGAGCGGCGGCCCAGGCCAGCAACAGGTTGATATTCTCCTCGGTCTGGATTTCCCGGCCCCGCTCCCGGTCCGCCGGGAAGGGCGGGCACTCGAAGTAGCGCCAGTCTTTATACCCGCCGAAAGGCGTGCCGTCGTAAGGACGGTGACCGGCCTTGAGACCGCGGGCGATCTGGGCGTCGACCGGGACCACCACATGATAGGCCGAACCGTCCGGGGCGAAGCCCAGATAGCCCGAATTGCCGCAATGGTCGGGCAAAGTAGCCCGATATACGTCACTTGGTTTGACCTGGAGGGGCAAGACGCCGGTCCTCCTCATGGTTTAAGGCTGCGGCCACCTGGGCGGCCAGGTCTCGGATCTCGGGGGTCAGTTCTTCCAGGCGGGCCAAGTCCAAAGCCGGGGCCAGTCCCACGGCCCAAACCGCCCGAAGGGGCCGGCCGGAAGGCAGGGCCGCGGCCAGGGCCGACACGCCCGGCAGATACTCTTCCTGATCCAGGGCCGCGCCGCTGATCCTGGTGCGCTCCAACTCGGCCAGATAGTCTTTTTTAGCCAAAGGGCTATGGGCCTGAACAGCCGGAGTCAGACGGCGGGCCTGTTCCGGGTCCAGGGAGGCCAAGAGCAGCTTGCCCAAAGCCCCGATCCAGGCCGGCAGAACCTGACCGGAGTAAGCGGCCAGGCCGAACCCCGGGGCCACGACCCCTTCCACGACTAAAACGCGGCCCGCCGAAAAGACCCCGGCCAGGGTGGTCAACTGGCGCCGGGCGGAAAAATCGGTCAGAAAAGGACGGGCGGCTCGGGGCAGAGGCCCGGCGAGCTGGCGGTGTTTCCAAAAATCCCATAAGGTTCCGGCCGGCTGGAAAAGGCGGCCGTCCTCAGGGGCCTTTTCCAGGAAACCCAGATCGGCCAGGGTGTGAACCAGGGCGTGGACCGAAGATTTGCTCAAACCCAAATCCCGGGCCAAGGCGGATATACCCAGAGGCCAGGGCGACCGGACCAGATGATCCAGGAGACGATAGGCCCGCTTTAGGGCGGGTACCAAGTTATTGTTCGGCTTGATGAACATGTCCAAATCGGTTTTGAATAAAGATTATATGGTTTTGCTCACATAATGTCAAGATAAAAGGTCGGTGACCCATCGGTTATCCGCGGTCTGGATTCCCGCTGATCCAGGAATAACGTTGGCAAATACCAATCATTACCGGGAAAGCCGGCCTCAATCTCCATCGGCTGGCCGGAAAAGATGAAAGGGCCGCGGTGAACTGCCGGTCGACAGGGTTTTATAAATTTTGTTCAACATGTTGAACCTTTATTAATAGCAATTGCCTTCTCTCCCGTCCCGGAGGGACGACCCAAGTCCAGCCTGGGAATTCATTCCCAGGTCTGTCTTCCTCTGGGCGGCCCCGATCCCGCCCTGCCTAGGCGGCCGGAATGTTTTCCAGGTCAATGCCCCAAGGTTCGTCATCTGTAGGGGCGACCGGCCGGTCGCCCTTAGCCCAGCTCAACCCGACATTCCTTCCTTTCCCTTGAAAAATACAATACGTCTCATTTTTATCTTGACCACGGGAAAAAGCAAGGAAGGACCCCTTATCCGGCGACCGCGGCTAAGGCGACAAAAAACCCCTGACCTGTCTAAGCCGGCTTGGCAGCTTTTAATATACCAATCTTGACATAAAATTGGTTTTTCGTTAAGTACGACTGAAGTCAAGAGAACCAAGGTCAAGTGATGAAAAAGCTGTTTTTACTCCTATTGACATTGATCTGTCTGGTGGGCCTCGGTCTGGACCGGGCCTGGCCGGAAGACTTGGTCATCACCATGTCCACCACCACCAGCACTCAGGCCTCCGGGCTGCTCGAGGTGCTCTTGCCCGAATTTAAGAAAGACACCGGGATCGAGGTCAAGGTGGTGGCCAAGGGCACCGGCGCGGCCCTTCGGGACGGCCAGGACGGCAACGTCGATGTGATCTTTGTTCACGACCCGGAGCGGGAAGAGGTTTTTGTGGCCCAAGGCTTCGGCGTGCGGCGCTATGCGGTCATGCACAATGATTTCGTCCTGGTCGGTCCGCCGGCGGACCCGGCCGGTCTCAAAGGGCTCAAAGACGCGGTCGAGGCCTTGAAAAAAATCGCCGCCGCCGGTTCGCTGTTTGTCTCCCGGGGTGACGACAGCGGCACCCACGCCAAGGAAATGGCCCTGTGGCGCTCGACCGGCTGGCCCCTCAAAAAAGAAAGCCTCAAACTGGTCAAGGCCGGCCGCACCGTCGAGGCGGCCTCCGAACGTCCTGAAGGCGACTGGTATCTGTCCATCGGCCAGGGCATGGGCAAAACTCTGGTCGTGGCCGAAGAAAAACAGGCCTACACCCTGGCCGACCGCGGCACCTATATCAAATACCGGTTCGGTCAGGCCGCCCCGATCAGTCTGGAAATTCTGGTCGAGGGCGACGAAAGGCTCCACAACCCCTATGGGGTTATTCCGGTCAATCCCCAAAAACACCCGCACGTCCGTTTCGATTCGGCCGATCGGTTCGCCCGCTGGCTGGTCTCGCCCCGGGGCCAGGCCTTGATCGCCGGTTACAAGCTCCATGGCCATCAACTTTTCTTTCCGGACGCCCGGCCCGGAGGCCGAATGAAACCGCCGGAAGGTCTTGAGAGTAATGATCCCTCATGACTCTGCTGCTTGACGGCCTTTTTTCCGCTCTTTTGCTGATAAAATCTTGGGACCCCGAACTGTGGTTCATTGTCTGGGTCTCCCTCAAGGTCAGCCTGGCTTCAACCGTCCTGGCCGGGCTGCTGGGTGTCCCGGCCGGATTTCTGATCGCCTTGAGCGAATTTCCGGGCAAGAGGATGACCGTGACCGTCTTCAACACCCTCCTGGCCGTGCCCACGGTGGTCATTGGACTTTTGGTCTACACTTTCATCTCCAGGCGCGGCCTGTTCGGACCCTGGGATTTGCTTTACACCCAAAAGGCCATCGTCATCGGCCAGGTCCTTTTGATTTTACCCCTGGTCATTACCCTGACCATCGCCGCGATCGGCCGCCTCGATCATCGCTACCGGCAAACGGCCCTGACCTTGGGCGCGTCCGCCCTGCAAACGTCCTGGGTGATCTTGCGGGAAGGCCGGTTCGCCGTGGGGGCGGCCGTCATCGCCGCTTTCGGCCGGGTCATCGCCGAAGTGGGGGTCAGCATGATGCTGGGCGGCAACATCAAGGGCTTCACCCGAACCATGACCACGGCCATGGCCTTGGAATACGACAAGGGCGAATTCGTCCTGGCCGTGGCCCTGGGTCTGATCCTTTTGACCATCAGCTTCACCATGAATGTCTTCTTCAACCTTTTCCAGGGCCGGATCAGGACCTGATGCTCTTTGAATTGAAAAATCTGAGCAAGACTTACCAGGGCCGGGCGGTCCTGGACGTCGAACAACTGAGTCTGGAGCCCGGGAAAATTTACGGACTTGTGGGTCCCAACGGTGCGGGCAAGACGACTTTATTGGAAATCCTGGGCTTCCTCCGGCCGCCGGATTCGGGCCGGATATTTTACCGAGACCGGCCGGTGGATTTTTCCGGACGCTCACTCCGCCGGCTCAGACAGGAAATCGTCCTGGTCCAGCAGTCGCCGGTGTTGTTCACCACCACCGTTTATAAGAACGTCGAGTTCGGCCTCAAGGTCCGCCGGGTCCCTAAAAAGTCCAGGCCAAGAATCGTCGAAGAAATGCTGGACCTGGTCGGCCTGCGGGGTTGGGCTTCAGCCGCGGCCCATCATTTGTCCGGCGGCGAAACCCAGCGCGTGGCCATGGCCCGGGCCCTGGCCTGTACGCCCCAGGTGATTCTGCTGGACGAGCCCACAGCCAACGTGGACGCCGAACACCAAGCCGTGGTGGAAGACATAATCAGGGAGATCAAGTCGTCGAAAGGCCTCTCCATTATCTTCACCACCCATAACATGGTGCAGGCGGCCAGGCTGGCCGAAGAAATGGTCTTTCTCTACGACGGCCGACCCACGGCGGGCCTTTACGAAAATGTCTTTTCCGGGGTGATCGGTTTCGACGACGGGAAAGCTCATTGTCTGATCCAGGGACGATTCAAGCTGCCCCTAGTGGCGGCCAAGACCGGTCCGGCCAAAGTCCTGGTCAACCCCAGGCTGATCAAAATCAGACCCCAGGGGAGTGGAGAGGCCGCTGCATCGGAACTGGCCGGCCTGGTCCGGCAATTGACCTGGGAAGGGGCCCAGGTCAGGGTTTTGGTGGACGTGGGCTTGCCTCTGACCGTGCTGATCGGTTTCGAGGAATATCAAAGCCGGCCTTTGTCGGTGGGGCAAAAGGCGGCCTTGGACATCCCGGCTGAGGCGGTTGAAATCATTTGATCCGCCCGGGGCGAATTCCCAAACGGCCATCACGGGACTTGACCGATAGACGGGCCGAAGGCCATAATGTTTCAGCCTGTTTAACTGTAACCTCATTTCCTGACAGGGGGCGGGTTCATGCGTATAAAATCGAAATTTTGGCTGGAGGATGACCGGGGCAAGGTGGTCTTCGGCGAAGGCCGCCGGCGGATGCTGGAGTTGATCGGCCGGCTGGGCTCGATGCAGGCCGCGGCCAAGGCCCTGAACATGTCCTATCGCGGGGTCTGGGCCAGGATCAAGGCCACCGAAGACCGTCTGGGGTACAAGCTGGTGGAAACCTCAGTCGGCCGGGGCAAGGACCGGGGCAGCCGTCTGACCCCTGAAGCAGAAAAATTATTGGAGAATTTCAACCTGATGAATGAAAAAGGCCTGGCCTATTCGAACCAGCTTTTCGGGTCTATTTTTGAAGGCCGGGAGAGGGAGATCAAGCCGGTCGCGCCGGTCTTGGCCCTGGTCGGTCCGGCCGGCGTAGGAAAGACCGACCTGATCGGCCGCCTGATCGCCGAATGGACTTCGCGGGGAAAAAGAATCGGGGTGATTCATCTCCATGATGAAGAAACCCAGGCCGCCGGACGGGACCAGGGCCCGCTTCAGGCCGGGGCCCGGGTGGTCATTTCCTTTCATCCGGATCGCCTAGTCCTCGATCTGCCCGATCTGTCCGCTTTGACCCCGGAAATCGTGGCCGTCAATTACGCCCTTGGGGCCGACCTGGTGCTGGTGGAATCCCGCCGGCGTCTTCATCTGCCCAGCGTCGAGGTCTTTCGTCAGGACCTCCAAAAGGCGCCCCTGACCAGAATGAGCAAGCACCTGGCGGCCGTGGTCGGCGACCGGCCCCAGGATAAACCGGACTGGCCCCATTTCGAGTTCGACCAGGTCCCGGCCCTGGTCGACCACCTGGAAAAAAATGTCCTGGGGGAAACCCAAGACCAGGAAAAGATCAAGCTGGTCGTGGACGGCCGCCGGGTGCCCATGCTGCCCTTTGTCAAGGAGATCATCAAGAACGCGGTGGTCGGGATGGTCAGGTCGCTCAAGTCCTGTGAAAACGCCGGCGACATCGACCTGAGCATCCGCCGCTGAACCCGGCCCTAAACCATGATTAAAACCAATATCGGTTTTTTTGAAGCCCTGGACCTGGTCCTGGCCAATTGCCGGCCCGGGTCCTGGGAGGAAGTGGCGCTTTTCGGGCTGACCGGCCGGGTTTTGGCCGAAGAGGTCCTGGCCTTGGTCGACAGCCCTTCTCTGGACGTGTCCCTCAAGGACGGTTACGCCCTTTATGCCCGGGAAGCGGCCTCGGCCCGGCCGGATAATCCGGTGGTTTTGAAGCTGGCCGATTTTCACGCCGCCGGAGACCGGCCCGGAGGGACCCTCCAGCCGGGGACCTGCGTCCGGGTCACCACGGGCGCGCCCTTGCCGCCCGGGGCCGATGCGGTCCTGGCCGGGGAATTCGCCCGGGAGGAGAACGGGTTGGTCCGGTGTTTCAATGACGCCGGCCCCGGCCGCAACGTCTTGTTCAAGGGGACGGATGTTCGGGCCGGCCAGGTCATCGCCGCTCAGGGGGAAATGCTTCATCCGGCCTTGATCGGCTTGCTGGCCGCCGCCGGCCTGGACCGGGTCAAGGTGATGACTAAGCCGAAGGTGGCGGTCATCGGAACGGGTGACGAAGTCATTGCTCCGGGCCGACCCTTGCCGCCGGGCAAGCTCTACGCCAGCAACATGGTGGAAACCGTGTCCTGGTTAAAGGCCTTCGGTTTGACTGAAGTGATCAGCCGGGTCGTGCCGGACCGGGTCGAGGCCATCGCCGCAGCGATCAAGGAAACGGCCGGCCGGGTCCAGGCCTTCATTACCAGCGGCGGGGCCTGGAAAAGCGAGCGGGACTACATGGTCAGGGTCTTGGAAGATTTGGGCTGGCAAGGGGTCTTCAGCCGGGTCCGGCTGGGGCCGGGCAAGGCGATTTCCTTCGGGCTCTTGGAAGACCGGCCCTTTTTTATCCTGCCCGGCGGACCGCCGTCCCATGAAGCCGCTTTTTTGCTTTTGGCCCTCCCCGGCTTGCTGGCCATGGCCGGCTGGCGCGGCCCGGTTTTCCCCAAGCTCAGGGCCGCCCTGACCGAGACCATCAGCGGTCAGATCGACTGGAGCCAGTGTATCCAGGTCAAATTATTCGAGCAGGACGGGCGATGGCTGGCCCGGCCGCTGAAGTCGGCCAGCCGTTTGTCTTCGATGGCCCGCAAGGACGGGCTGGTCATTCTGCCCGAGGGGGTGACCGAAAGGCCGGCCGGGGCCGAAGTCGAAGTGCTTTGTTTGAACTGGCCGTTCTTTCCGGGGGTATCTTTCTAGTCGGACTCTGAACAGAAACGTTCTTTCAGGAAGGCCGCCAACCGGGAATACTCGCGCAGGCCGAAGCGGGGCACGCCCAAATCCAAGGGGGCGTCGCTGACCAGGGCGATCAGGCAGCCGTCTTCGCGGCACAAAGGTTCGGGATGGGCTTCCGGCCGGAAGACTTCTACTTTCGGATGAGCTTCACGCTTGTACCCTTCGGTCAAAATCAGGTCGACCCCTTGAAAATAACCGGCCAGTTCGTCCAGGGCGCTGTCATGATCGGCGTCCTTGACCATAGCCAGCTTTTGGGGCGAAGAGATCAACGTGATCTTGGCCCCGGCCTGCTTATGCCGCCAACTGTCCTTGCCGGGATGGTCGATGTCGAAACCGTGGACGTCATGTTTGATGGTGCCCACGGCCAGGCCCAGCTTGATCAGCTCCGGGACCAGGTTTTCTATTAGAGTGGTCTTGCCCGAATTGGATTTGCCCACGATGCAGACTAGGGGCGGGCTGGTTTTCTCCAAAAAATTCTCCGCCAAAGTCCTGCCTCCCGATCCTAAACGCCGCTCCAGGTCCATAAAAGCTCCCCGGTTTGGTCAAGGCCGTACCCGCCCAGCTTTTGGACCGCCGCCTTGAATTCATCGGACCTGACCACGGCCAGCAAGGTTTGAATCTTAGGGTCGGCCCAAAATTTTTCCGGGATGACCAAGTCGTACCGTTCGGTGGTCACCGGGACGAAATCCAGGTTCAGGGCCTTGGCCGAAGCGTAGATGGCCAGACCGGCGTCGGCCCGTCCGGACAGGACGGCCACGGCCACGGCCATGTGGGTGAACTCGTCCTGGCCGTAGCCCTTGATCCGGCCGGGGTCGAGCCCGGCCCGGCTCAGGTTGTAGTCCAGGAGAATCCTGGTCCCGGACCCGGCCTGGCGGTTGATAAAAGTCACATCGTCCCTGGTCAGGTCTTCAAAAGCCCGGATATTTTTAGGATTGCCCGGCTTAACCACAAAGCCTTGCTCCCTGGTGACCAGGTTGACCACTCTCACCGGAAAATCGGCCAGATGTTTTTTTATGTAGGAAAAATTGTATTCGCCGGTCTCCGTGTCCAGCAAGTGGCTGCCGGCCAGGTGCGAAAAGCCCCGCTTCAAAGTCAAAAGCCCGCCCAGACTGCCCACGTTCCCGGAAGAAAGGGTCAGATTCGGGTCGCGCTGCCGGAGCAGGTCGCCCAGCACGTCCAAGGTGTTGTCGTGGCTGCCGATGGCCACGATGGTCCCTTCAATCTCTTCGAGGGGCCGGAGCAGTTCGGCCTTGACCGTCTCTGACGCGCCCACGCCTTCGCTGTCGGCCGGGATGCGGATGATGCCGTCGGCCCGGGTCAGGGTGGTGATCGAACCGGCCCCGCGGGGGAGAGGCGTGGCCACGATGCGCCGGCCGATGCGGCCCAGCTTGACCCGCAGAAATTCTTCCAGACCCAGCTTGGACGGAAAGGCCTGGGAAGGGGCGACTTCGACTTCCGGACGCTTCGGCGGGCGGACGCCCAGGAGCCGGGCCAGGAGCGGGGCGGCGAACTGTTCGAAGGAGATGACCGCGGACACGGGATAGCCGGGATTGCCGATGACCGGCTTGTTCTTGATCACCCCCAGGACCGTGGGTTTGCCCGGCATGATGGTCACGCCGTGAACCAGGACTTCGCCCAGTTCGGCCATGGCCGAGGCTGTGTAGTCCTCGCTGCCGGCCGAAGACCCGGCGTTGATGATGACCAGATCGCTGTCCTCGGCCACAGCCCGCTCCAAAGAGGCTCGGATGGCTGGATAGTCGTCGGGGACGATCTCGTAAACTATCGGTTCGCCCCCGGCTTTCCTGGTCAGGGCGGCCAGGATGACCGAATTGAACTCGACCACTTGGCCCGGCGGGGGTCCCTCAGCGGACAGCCGGTCAGGGGAGATCAGTTCCGAGCCGGTGGGGATGATGACCACCCTGGGCCGGCGTTTGACCTTGACGTCGACTACGCCGGCGGCGACCAGGGCCCCCAGTTCGTAAGGCCCCAGCCGACAGCCGTGGGGCACGATCATTTCGGTGGCCACGATATCTTCGCCCACTTTCCGGACGTGTTGCCAGGGATAGGCCGCGGCTTCGATTTGGACCCGGTCCGGTCCCGGTTCCTCGACTTGTTCGATCATGATGACCGCGTTGGCATCCGGGGGCAGGGCGTGGCCGGTATTGACGTAAAAGGCCTGCTCGCCCAGGCTCAAGGTCAGGGGTTGGTCCGGCGAAGCCCCGTAGGTGTCTTCGGCCTTGACCGCGATGCCGTCCATGGCCGCGGCATGAAAACCGGGCGAGGACAGGCGGGCGAAGACCGGTTCGGCCGTAATCCGGTCCAAGGCTTCGGCCGTGGGGATGGTTTCACCGGCCAGGCCCGAAACATCAATAAAACGCTCTTGAAAAATGGCCTGGGCTTCGGTCAGGGTCTTCAGCTTGAGGTAAACATGTCGGGTGAATACCGGTCGGTCGCTCATCGATTTTCCCTCATGAGTTAAAGAGAATCACTTCCACTTCGGAGCCCTTGGCCAAGCCTTCGTCGTTCAGGCCGATGCAGATCAGCCCGTCGGCCTTGACCATGGTCGAGATCAGCCCGGACTTGCCCAAGACCGGATGGGCCAGAAGCCCGGTCCGGGCGTCCGGTTCGAGCCTGACTCGGACATAGTCCTGGCGGCCGTGGACCGAAGGGACGTTGCGGGTCAGGACGGCCTTGACCGTTCGGCCCCAGGCCGGTCCTGAGTCTGTTTCGCCGGACAGGCGGGCCAGGAGGGGTCGGATGAAGAGGTCGCAGGTAATCATGGCGCTGACGGTGTGCCCCGGCAGGCCCCACAGGGTCTGGTTGCCGATTCGGGCCATGATGGTCGGTTTGCCCGGGCTGACCGAGACGCCGTGGACCAGGATTTCCGAACCGGCGAAGGACTTGAAGACGTCGACGGTGAAGTCGCGGACCCCGACGGAACTGCCGCCGGAGATGATGATGGTGTCGGCCTGGGCCAAACCTGCGGCCACCGCGGCCCGCAGTCGGGCCGGGTCGTCGTTGACCAGCCCCAAAAGGATGGGCCGGCCGTGGGCTTCTTCGATCAAGGCGGCCAGGGTGTAAGTGTTCACGTCCCGGATTTGACCCGGCCGGGGCCGGGCGCTGACCGGGACGATTTCATCGCCGGTGGAGATGACGGCCGCTGTCGGCCGGCGGACCACTTGAACCTGTTCCCGGCCCAGGGCGGCCAAGAGCCCCAGGTCCTGGGGCCGGAGGCGGCGGCCTTTGGGGACCAGAACCTGGCCGTTTTTGACGTCTTCTCCGGCCCGGATGACGTGGTCGTAGGGCGCGGCCGGCCGGGCCAGTTCCACCATGGTCTGATCGACCGGCCGGGCGTATTCGAGCGGGACCACGGCGTCGGCCCCGGGCGGCATCATGCCCCCGGTCCAGATTCTGGCGGTCTGTCCGGGTTCGACGGTCAGGTCCGGGACCCGGCCCATGGTGATTTCACCGACCACGGTGAACAGGGCCGGCAGGCCTTCGGTGGCCCCGAAGGTGTCGGCGGCCCGCACGGCGAAGCCGTCCATGGTCGAACGATCAAAGGGCGGGACGTCTTCATCGGCGGCGACGTCTTCGGCCAAGACCCGGCCGCGGGCCGCCGCCAAGGGCGATTCTTCCGCATCGAGGGCCTGGAACCTTTTGATCAGTTCCAAGACCTCTTGGACAGACTTGACTTTGAAAAATGTTTCCATATCCCCATTCGGCCGGAGGCCGGCGTTGAACGTCAAAGAATTATGTCATATTAGCTAGACTTTGTAAAGCTTCGCCGGGCGAACACCCAGGTTGGCCCCTACAGATAGAAAAGGCAAGGGCGGACACATAGGTCCGCCCCTACGTAGACAGGTCGGGGGTCCGGGGTAGGGGCGCACGGCCGGTGGCCCCTAGGCAAATGCCCGAAGGGACAAGGGATTGGCACGAGGGATCTAATCGGAAAGATCCGTAGGGCTCCAGGTCCAATCCCCCGATTGGGCCTCTTGTCCGCCTGACGGCGGACCCGGACGTTGTCCGGGCCACCCTGCTACAGATGGGGAAGCGGTTAATTTTAGTCATTACATGATGTTAGGTTTATAGGCCTTGAAGAATCGGCCATTTGTTTTTGTTCCTCGTTATTGGTCATCATTAATTGTCATCATCATTTAGTTGCCTTAGCGGTCATCATTAAAGGCTGTCAAGCCGGCTTGGACAGGTTAGGGTTTTCGGTTTAGTTATGGCCTTAGCCGCGGTCGCTTGGTAAAAGCGCCCTTCCTTCCTTTTTATCTGATGGGGGCTGCCCTAGGCGGGTCTGGTCCGGGCCCGTCCACCTAGACCTCGGGTACTAGGGCCGCCGGCAAGGATTGGCCCCTTTTTGTGGGGCGTCAGCCGTCTTATTGCCTAGCCCTTAGGTCTTATGGCGGCTGATTTTTTGGGCGTCCTTTCCAGCGACGATTATGGGCTATTATACATCATGTATCAACAGATGTCAAGATAAAAGTGAGACGTATTGTATTTTTCAAGGGAAGGAAGGTTGGGTTTCGCTTCGCTCTAGCCAACCTACAATTTTATATTTATTTCATTATGTTAGCAAATAAATACCTGGAGATTCCGGTAGGGGGCGCCCAGGGGGATCAGGGCGGACACATAGGTCCGCCCCTACGCAGACAGGCCGGGGGTCCGGGGTAGGGGCGACCGGCCGGTCGCCCCTACCGGATTATATATTTTTCAATAGGTTATCTCATAGGGAAGCGGGGGGTTTCGGGAGGGGGCCATCCCACAGCAAAGCTGTGGGGCGCCCGCTGCACCCGCTGGAGAGGCGGATAAAAATGCGGCGGAGCCGCGAAGATAAGGCATTCCCAGGCAGAGCCTGGGAACGAGGGAACATTATCTCTGACCTCTTGCGGCCTTTGGCCTGTCGGCCTCGGCCGCCCCGACAACAAGTTGTCGGGGCCACCCGCCATGGTTTTGTCGGGCGGACACATAGGTCCGCCCCTACGCAGACAGGCCGGGGCGATGACCAGGTTCTGCCAACCGGTCACCCGGAGGTCCGCCCCTACGCAGACAGGCCGGGGGTCCGGGGTAGGGGCGACCGGCCGGTCGCCCCTACCGGATTATATATTTTTCAATAGGTTATTTCATAGGGAAGCGGGGGGTTTCGGGAGGGGGCTATCCCGCAGCAAAGCTGTGGAGCGCCCGTTGCCCGGGCCTCCAGGCCGTGAAAATCATGGGCAGGGCGCCCATGCCGCCTGGCCCAAAGCTGTGGGGCGCCCAGGCAGTTCTGCTGAGGCGGACAAGCCCGCCAGAGGCGGAACCGGGGCCGGCCGGGCGGAGTTCGCCGGGCACAAATCGGTCTTGTCGGCAATTCTTGTGATGAAGTCCGAATTTTGTCTTCGGCTGATAACTTGCGGCCTTTCCGATGTTTTGTTCTGAGACTTGAAAAACACGTCCGATTATTCGGATTCCATCCGGTTTATCGGACAAAAAAGATCGGAGCTGCATCGAGGTGATGGTAATAAACTCATATATTTCACAAGATTATTTATAGACAACCTTATTGGCATATTTTTTGATAGTATCGGGGCGTCAGACTGTCTATCAGGTTGGTGCGGGATTATTTTTAGGTATTTTTCGGGTTGACTTACATTTTGAGACGCATGTATTTTTTGGTTAGAAAGTCAAATTGACGGTTCAAGAGATAAGGTAATCGTTCAGTGACCAATGGTGCGGTCCCAGGCGGAGTCTGGGGCCGAGGATATAAAATTCGGAAGCGGAGGCGACTTTTTGAGGCTGGACAGCAGGAGCCGGGAACGTCGCCTTTGACTGCCGACTGACCGGTTTTTCCGGAGTCTGTTTTTTTCAGACTCCAAACCTGACCCAGTAAAAAATTAGGAGGGTAAAGAATGGCAGGTATTAAATCGATTTTCGGTTTCAAGGACGGTAGGCGCTCTTGGAAGAAAATCGCGATTTCATTGTCAGCCGTGTTGATTTTGGCGACCGGACTTAGTCTGAGCGTCGGCTGCGGCGGCAGCGGCGGAGGCGGCGGCGGCGGTGCGGCCGCTCCTGGGGCCGCGGACACAGGCACGGTAAGCGGGAGCGGCGAGTAGTTCGCCGGGTGACGATGAAATGAGAGTCTTAAGAGGTGCAACCATGCGAGGGATCAAGAGTCCGATAAAGTTTTTTGTGGTTTCGGCCCTGGCCGTTGTTTTTCTGATGGGTTTGGCTTCGGCTCCGGCCCAGGCTTTGACCGCGGGCGCGGAATACACGGTGATTTTGTATAAATTCAAAAGTGACGGGACGTTGGAAGAGGTCAGTTCCACCAGCGTCACTGCCGACGCCAATGGAAAAATCGAATTCACCCTAAGCGACGTGCCCACCAATGAGGAAGCCAACTTCCTGGTGTTGTCTGTGGAAGACGCCGACGGCAACGTGGTCCGTCAAGGCTTCGCTCCGGCTCCGCCGGCCGGGTCGACGAGTTTGACCGGCATCAACAACCTGTCCACGGCCCAGGCTCAGGCTTTAATCGAGGCCGGGGAGCTGATCGGGACCGATGATCCCATCCCGATTTCTTTTCTGTTGACGTTTATGAGGGTGGCGGACATGACCACGGGCGACGTGGAATTGATAGTGGCTTTGGGACGGGACGCCATTCTCGGGACCGGCGGGTTCGAGGATTTTCTTTTGGATAATGGAGTGTCGGCGGCGGAGCTGGAGGCTTTCAAGGCGGCCCTGGTTTACAATTCCGTGGCGGGGACGGTGGACCTGGCTGATTACACGGCGGCGTTCAAGACGGCCATCGACACCGGCAGCGACGAGGAGATGGCCAAGGCGGGCGGATTCATGGCCGACATGTTCATCGATGCGGCCGTGGCGGCCGGGATCAAGCCCGGTCTGATTCAGGCCGCCCACAATGCGGCCGGAGAGGTGGCGGCCAACGCCGCCAATACGGCTCGGATGGCGGCCCTGTCTTCGTCGGTGGCCCAGGCCATGAATCAGTCCATGAATGGTTTCCACATGCGCCTTGCCGCGTACACCATCAAGCAGAACTACACCAACGCCCTGAACACTCTTAACGCCACCGGCGACCAAGTGACCAGGTTCCTGGCGGCGGTTCAGACCATGATGGATACTTTCGCCACGATAGAAACCACTTACAGTGATTACTGGATGGACCCGGACGGATATGTGGCCGATCACGGGACGACCCATGAGGCGGTCCAGGCGGCCATGGATGCGGCCTGGATGGCGGCCTTTACGGCCTTCATGACCGGCATCCAGGCCACGGATGCGGAAATTGCCGCCATGAAGCAGAACGTGGCCGACGCCCTGGGCATCACCGTGGCTCAGCTTGAGGCCGATGCTCCGGATTTGGGCACGTACCGTGATTTCGATGACACGGTCCGTAACAGCCCCATTCTCGAGGTGGTCCTGACCAACTGGGTGGCCGACATCATCGAGGCCGGGGGTGAACTGACTTACACCAGGGACACTTTGGAGGTGCCGCTGCCGCAGATGCAGTGGTTGAACAACAACACCGGGACGCGGACCGATTTTGTCGGTCAAGGTATGCCGGCTTCTTTCGCCGCCTTGATGGGCATCAGAGAGGACTTGGACATCATTGAACACCACCGTTACCTGGCCTGGGAGAACCTGGGTCCGGACGCCACCCAGGAAGAGCAGATGGCCACGGAAAGGCAGGCCCGTTTGACTTATGAACAGCGGCTGGCCGAGACGGCGGGCCGTATCGGCGGCACTCTGGACGGAACCACGCCGATCAGCACCGCTTTGAAGGAGGCCATGTTGTACCTGATGGTCCAGCCCAGTATGTATTAACGGCGGTATCAAGGGGGATGTTGTCTTCTGTGTTTCCAGTCATTTGGGATAGCCCCACCCCGGCCCTCCCCGTCAACGGGGAGGGAGTCCCCACCCCGGCCCTCCCCGTCAACGGAGAGGGAGTCCTCACCCCGGCCCTCCCCGTCAACGGGGAGGGAGTCCTCACCCCGGCCCTCCCCGTCAACGGGGAGGGAGTCCTCACCCCGGCCCTCCCCGTCAACGGGGAGGGAGTCCCCACCCCGGCCCTCCCCGTCAACGGGGAGGGAGTCCCCACCCCGGCCCTCCCCGTCAACGGGGAGGGAGTAAGAGGAATCCTCCCGACTTCTTTTTTTCCTCCCCGTTGACGGGGGAATTAAGGGGATTCTTCGTTAATAGTCCGATTAACGTCAGGCCGGCCCGGCGCTAAAGCGCCGGGCCGGTCCCGCCTATTTCCGCCTTTGGCCCTTGACAATCGGTTGAGACCTGGTACAAAGCTGACCAGGAATGGCCAAGTCAACCAGACGTCCAGTTCATCCGCCGAGACGGAGGCCGACGGCTTCCGGGCCTCCTGGGCCGAAAACGCCTTTTGCGCCTCGAGTCAGCCGCCATTTAAAGCCGATTTTGGGGGAGATCGGCGCGCCCGAGGACCGGCCTTTCACTCCGGACCCCTTTCAAATTGAAGCTTTAAGGAAACTCAAGGAAGGCGATGTGGTCGTGGCCGCGCCGACGGGTTCGGGCAAGACCTACATTGCGGTCGAGGCTATGGCCGAGGTGCTGGATAGAGGCGGCCGAACCTGGTACGCTTCGCCGCTCAAGGCCCTGTCCAATTCGAAATTTCATGAATTCGGGGAAAGGTTCGGACCGGAGCGGGTCGGATTGCTCACCGGGGACCACAAGGTCAACGCCGAGGCCCCTCTGATCGTGGGGACGACGGAAATTCTGCGCAACCAGCTTTACGACGCCATGAGCCGGGGGGAAAATCTGGCCGCCGACCTGGTGGTTCTGGACGAGGCCCACTTTCTGGGCGACCCGGACCGGGGGGTGGTCTGGGAGGAGGTGATGATCTATCTGCCGGCCCGGGTCCGTCTTCTTCTGCTTTCGGCCACCATCGCCAACGCCGCGGAGATCGCCGGCTGGCTCGGCTATGTGCGGGGGGAAAAGGCCTCGACGGTCATAACTGAGGAACGGCCGGTCCCGCTCCATCCTTTGTTTCTTTTTCCGGACGGCGAACTGGTCTCTTTAAGCAAAGGCCAGGCCCTTTCCCCCCGGGTCAGACATTTTGTCCAGACCAAAAAGGTCCGGGGGCCGGGAGGCGGCCGTTCCCGGATATCTTTTGGCCGAATTCTAAGGGTCCTGGGTGAAGCCAACTTGCTGCCGGCCATCTTTTTTCTCAAGTCGCGGGCCGACTGCGATGAGGCCCTGTCCCGGAGTTTTCCGGCTCAAGACCTTATGGACGAGGAGCAGCGGAGTCGTCTCGAGGCCAGGTTGGAGGAGTTTCTGGACAAGTACCCGTTTTTAAAGACCCATCCCCACTTGAGATATTTGCGGGGGGCGGGAGTGGCCGCCCATCACGCCGGGCACATGCCCCACTGGAAGCTCCTGGTCGAACGCCTGATGCAGGAGGGTCTGCTCAAGGCCATATTTTCGACCTCGACGGTGGCCGCCGGGGTCAATTTTCCGGCCAGGACCGTGGTGATCTGCCAGAGCGACCGTTTCAACGGCCGGGAGTTCGTGGACCTGAGTCCCACGGACTTGTTGCAGATGACCGGCCGGGCCGGCCGCCGGGGGATGGACCGGATCGGCTTCGCCTTGGTTGTGCCCGGTCCCTTCCAGGACCCCCAATTGATCCAGACCCTGTTCGAGACGCCGCCGGACCCGGTGGTCAGCCAGATAAAGATCAACTTTTCCATGGCTTTGAACTTGCTGGAATCCCACCAGCCTCCGGAGATAAAACACCTGTTGGACCTGTCTCTGGCCGCTTATCAGCAGGGCCGGTCGCAGCAGGAAGGTGAGATAATTCGTCTGACGCAACGCCTGGACCGTCTTCTGGCTGGAGGAGCTTGCCGAAACGCCGAGCAAGCCTTGGTCTTGTTTCAACGCCGCCGCCGGTTGACCCAGGAGGCAGACCGCCTGACTCAGGCCAAGCCCGGTCTGGTCTGGGAGAAGGCCCTGGAAACGGCCTTAAAGCCGGGACGGTTGATTGAAGTGGGCAGCGGCCGCCGTTATTGCGTCCTGGAGAAGAAGGAAAAGCGGGGCCGGGCCGGGGTGCTGGCTGTGCCGGTGCGCGAGGATGTGGGTCCGAAGAAAGGCCGGCTGCGGCAAAAATGGCTTCCCCTGGGCCGGATCGCTGTTTTATTGGACGTCCAGCTTGACCTGGAAGCAACCAAGCCTGACCAAGCCCTTAAATTGATCCGGGAAGCGGCCGGGCGGCGTCACCAGGTCCTTGATCTAGGAAAATTCAGGCCGTTGAAAGAAAATGAGGAACTGAGGGGTTTGAACGCCCGGCTGGAAGAAGCGGCGGCGGAACTTCAGCGGCTGCCTTGCCGTCAATGCCGGTTATTGGACCAGTGTTTGGGGGATTCAGGCAGTGAACCATACCGGCTGATGAGCCATTGGGAAAGATTGGAAGCTGCGAGCCAGGCCACGGGCCGCCGGCTCTGGTCTTCATTCTTGCGGCACCTTGATTTTTTGAAGCTGGAAGGTTTTGTCGGAGCGGATGACGAGCTGACCGATGACGGCCGCTGGGCCGCCCGACTCAGGCTGGACCATCCGCTGCTCATGGCGGCCGGGATCAGGGCCCGGGCCTGGCCGGAGGATAATCCGGCTTTGCTGGCCGGGGTGATCGCCCCGTTTGTGGTGGATAAGGAGCGGGAGATTGAAGGCGACCGGGAGAAGAAGACAGCCCCCGCCAACCTGACTGCGGCCTGGGCCGGTTTGGAGACGGCGGTCGGCCCTATGCTGGAGAGATTGAAGGCCTGGGGGTTCGAGACGCCGCAACTGGATTTTCGGCCGGCCCTGGCGGTTTATGCCTGGGCCACCTGGGGCGACTGGGAGGCGGCGGTGCGTCTGTACGGTTTGGACCCGGGCGATATGGCTATGCTGGTCTTTCGCACTGCGGACAACCTTAGGCAGATGGCCGGCTTGAGGGAAAGTCATCCCGGGTTGGCTTCCACGGCCAAAGCGGCCGTGGAGTTGATCCTCAAAGAACCGGTGACTGTGCCTCTTTGAAACGGGATGCTCTGTTTATACTGATTTGATCGGGCGTTTGGTAAACGGCCTTGACAGAAGAACCGGCCTCTGGTTCGATGTCCGGCAAGCCAGCTACTTTTCAGGAGAGGAAACCCATAAGATGACTGAAGAACTTTTAATCCAGGAAAACGGCCGGATTTTGACCTTGACCATCAACCGTCCGGAAAAACTCAACACCTTGGTGCCGGAAGTTTTATGGAAAATGGCCGATACTCTGAATGCTTTGGGCATGTCGGCCACCAGCCGGCCGGTGGTCATTCGGGGGGCCGGGGAAAAATCATTTTCCGCCGGGTATGATATTGCTTCTTTGCCGCGGGACGTGCCGCCTGAGATTCAGGAGGAATTGAAGAGCAAGCCGCCCATGGAGACGGCCATTCAGGCCATTATGAACTATCCGTACCCGGTCATCGCCATGATTCAGGGTTATGCTTTCGGGGGCGGCTGTGAGATGGCTATTGCCTGCGACCTGCGGGTGGCCGGGGAGAGGGCCCGCATGGGCATGCCGCCAGCCAAGATCGGCCTGGTCTATCCTTACAGCGGCTACCGCCGTTTTCTCAACGTGCTCGGGTACAGCCGGACCCTGGAGGTTTTTCTGACCGGCCGATATTACGACAGCGCCCGGTGCCGGGAGATGGGGCTGGTCAATTACGTGGTCCCGGACCAGGAGTTGGAAAAATTCACGTATGATTTGGCCGAAGAACTGGCCGACAACGCGCCCTTGTCTCTGCGGGGGACCAAATCGATCCTCAATCGGATCGTCAAATACCCGCACCTTCCGCCGGAAGAGGAAGAGGTCATCAGTTCGCTGTTCACCGCTTCCCTCCAGAGTGAGGACGTTGAAGAAGGGAAGAGGGCTTTTCGGGAGAAAAGAAAGCCCGTTTTCAAGGGGTGTTAAATCAAAAACTTAATGTGATTTATCAGCAAGGATTCCCGGAAGAGCCGATCCGGCTGTCTCCTCAGGGCGGCCGGGAGGGGGTTTTACTCCAGTCCTTCCAGTATTTCGATATAGGCGTCTCTGGTCAGCAGCTCGTCTAGTTCTTCCCGGTCCTCGGGTTTGATTTCGATCAGCCAGCCGTCGCCGTACGGACTGGCGTTGACCAGGCCGGGGTTGTCCAGCAAGGCTTCGTTGACTGCGGTTATTTCTCCGGAAACGGGCATCAACAGGTCGGAGACGGCCTTGCTCGATTCGACGACGCCGTATTCTTCTCCCTGCTCAAAAGTATCGCCGACTTCGGGCAGATCGACAAAGGCGATGTCTCCCATTTGGTCTTGGGCGTAGTCGGTGATGCCGGCGACGACTTTTGGTCCGATGAGTCTGATCCACTGGTGTTCTTCGGTGTAGCGCAGGTCGTCGGGAAAGCTCAGGTCGCTAAGTTCCGTCACGATTTTTCCCTCCAGATAATCACCTGATTTGTGGGTCAGCATTATGGTATTTTAGGTTATTTGTCAATGGTGTTTTGGCCGGGCGGCCGGCGGTATATTTTAGGTATGCTGATTGTATTTATTGTGTTATCAAATTTAGAGGAAATGAAAATCCGGAAGACCCGGGAGGTAGAGGATATGGCCAAGAAGATCGCCGTGATCGGCGCCGGTCCGGGCGGGTACGTAGCTGCGATTCGGGCGGCCCAACTGGGCGCGGAAGTGACCGTGATTGAACGGGATAAACCGGGCGGAACCTGTTTGAACTGGGGCTGCATCCCTTCGAAGATACTTAAAACCTCGGCCGAACTGCTGGAAAATTTCCACCGGGCCGGGGAGTTCGGCTTGTCGGTGGAAGGTCGGGTCAGGGTGAATCTGGAAGCTCTGATGGCCAGAAAGCAGAAAATCGTCGACCTTCAGGGCCGGGAAATCCTTCACTTGCTGGCCCAGAAAAAGGTCCGGTACCTGGAGGGGACAGCCCGGCTGGAAGGTCCGCATCGACTGGCGGTCGAGCGGCCGGACGGTCGTGCCGAGAGCGTAACTTGGGACGGTTTGATCCTGGCCCCGGGGTCCAGGCCGGCCGGTCTGCCGGCCCTGCCCCTGGACGGCCGGAGGATCATTTCCAGCAACGAGGCCCTCAGCCTCCAAGAAATCCCCCAAGCCGTGTTGATCGTCGGCGGCGGAGTGATCGGCTGCGAGTTCGCTTTTATCCTGGCCGCTTTGGGGGCCGAAGTGACGGTGGTCGAGGCCCTGTCCCGCCTACTGCCTCTGCCTTCGGTCGATGAGGACTGCTCCAAGATCATCGGCCGGGAAATGAAGAAGATGCGCATCAAGTTCATGGTCAATCGAGTGGTGGAGCGGGTGGAGGAAGCCGGCGGCCGCCTGAGGGTCTCCATCGGACCTTCTCCTTGGGCCCAGGATTTGAAAAAGAAGGATTTGTCCCCGGTGGAGGTAGAGGTGGACCAGGTCCTGGTCTGCATCGGCCGGCGGCCCAACACGGATGGACTAGACCTGGAGACCATCGGGGTCCGGCTGGACGAGCGGGGTTGGATCAAGGCGGACGACCGGCTGGCCGTCAACGTGCCTGAAGTTTACGCCATCGGCGACGTGCTCGGGCCGGAAAGGATCATGCTGGCCCACGTGGCCTCGGCGGAAGGGTTGACCGCGGCCGAGAACCTGATGGGCGGGAACCGGGTCATGGATTATTCGGCCGTGCCCGGGGCAATTTTCACCAGGCCCGAAGTGGCTGATGTGGGTTTGACCGAAGCCCAGGCCCGCGAGCAGGGGCTTGATTATCGGGCCGAGACGGTCAATTTCCGGAACATCGGCAAGGCCCAGGTCATCGGGCAGATCGTGGGGCAGGCCAAGATCATCTCGGAGGCCGAGACCGGCCGGGTTTTGGGTGTGCACATCATCGGCCCCCAGGCCACGGACCTCATTGCTGAAGGAGTCTTGGCGGTGAAGACCGGCTGTCGGGTCCGGGACCTGGCCGAAACGATCCATGCTCATCCCACCCTGGCGGAAATAATGGTCGAGACGGCTTACAAGGCTTTAGACCGGTCGGTCCACGGCTGATTTTTGGTGTTTCGGTTCGATCTGGAGTCTGGTCCCGGTTAATCGGCGATTGACTTGTCGGGGCGGTCTTGATAAAACGTTTTATCCGATTCGGGCCGAGTTTTAATCTTCAGGACCGAGGAACGTGAGCCTCACTTTTTAGGAACAAGGTTTCCGCGGGATCGGTTTCGGCCATGAGAGGATTCGGGGAAGCCTGTTGAGTAATTTTACTTTTTTCGGAAGGAGAATGAAATGAAGATTTATTATGACAACGACGCCGACCTTAACTTGTTGAAGGGCAAAAAGGTGGCCATAATCGGTTTCGGTAGCCAGGGACACGCCCAGGCCTTGAATCTGAGGGACAGCGGCGTTGAGGTGATCGTGGCCGAACGGCCGGGGGTGGAGAATTATGAATTGGCCAAGCAGTACGGCTTCCAGCCGGTCTCCGCGGCCGAAGCGGCTGAAGCCGGGCAGATCATTCAGATTCTGGCTCCGGACGACGTCCAGGCCGCTTTGTATGAAAGTGAGGTCAAGAAGCATTTGACCGAAGGTAAAACCCTGTTTTTTTCACACGGGTTCAATATCCATTTCGGCCAAATCGTTCCGCCCCCCAAGGTGGACGTGTGCATGGTGGCCCCGAAAAGCCCGGGACATCTTTTGCGTTCGGAGTATGAGCGAGGGGTGGGCGTGCCGTCGCTGGTGGCTGTGCATCAGGATGCCAGCGGTAAGGCCTGGGATACGACTCTGGCCTACGCCAAGGGCATCGGGTCCACTCGGGCCGGGGCTATTGTCACCACCTTCGCCGAGGAGACTGAAACCGACCTTTTCGGGGAACAATGCGTATTGTGCGGCGGTGTTTCCGAATTGATCAAGGCCGGTTTCGACACCCTGGTCGAAGCGGGCTATCAGCCGGAAGTGGCCTATTTTGAGTGCATGCACGAAATGAAGCTGATTGTCGACCTTTTTTACCAGGGCGGGCTGGCCTATATGCGTTATTCGGTCAGCGACACGGCCGAGTACGGCGATTACAGCCGCGGGAAACGGATTATCAATCAGGAGACCCGGGCGGAAATGAAACGGATTTTGGAGCAAATCCGGACCGGGGAGTTCGCCCGGGAGTGGATTTTGGAAAATAAAGCGGGCCGGCCGATGTTCAATGCGGCTCGCCGCCGCGAGGCTGCCCACCCGATCAACGAGGTGGGGGAAAGGCTGCGGGCCATGATGCCCTGGCTGAAGAAAAAATAATAAGTCACCGAGGCCTTTTTTTCATGGCCTTTCTGGGCCATGTTGTTGGGTGGTCTTGGGGCTAAAGTCATCAAGATCTAGGGACAAGTTGAGAAAGGCGGGCCCCTTTGTCCAAGGAGAAGGGGCCTATTTTATTTTAGGGTAGAAAGTAGAGCCTCTGGGTGTTGATTTTCAGGGTGTCCAGAATGCGGTCTCGGGCTCCGCGGGTGTGGTGGTGGATGGCCTTCATCAGCAGGGTCAAGTCTCTTTTTTTCAGAGCCGTGACGATTTGTTCGTGTTCGCCGGCGCTGCGGATGCAGGTGTCCAGGCTGTTGCAGGTCCAACTGATCAGGATGATTTTCTCGAAGCAGTTTCTCATGGATTTGATGATGAAAGAATTGCCCGTGCAGATTTGGATGCAGAGCAGATGGAAATCCACGGCTCGGACCAAGGCGTCAGCCGGCCGGTTCTGATCAATGATCTTGCGGACGTGGTCCATTACCGCGTTAAGTCTTTTTATGTCCTGGTCGGTGACGTTGGCGATGAGGGCCTGGGCGGTGGCGGTTTCGATGATTTCCCGGTATTCGTAAAGGTCATAGACGTCCTGCAGGCTGTATTGTTTGACGTAAAAGCCCCGGTTCTGGTCGTACCTGGTGATCAGTTCCTCTTTTTCCAGCATTATCAAGGCTTCGCGGACCGGGGTGCGGCTCAGGCCGAACTCTTTGGCCAGACTGATTTCGTTGAGCCGCTGTCTGGTGTCCAGTTCGTTGCGGATGATCTTGCCTTTGATCAGGTTGTAGGCCTTGAAGCAAGCCGGGTTGGAGTTTTCCATCATGGAGACGGTCTCCGAAGTTGGTTTTGGTTCGGGTTAAAACAGCCGAGTCACACCGCAAATTTATAAGTGGTCCTCGCGGGTCCCTGAGGACCTCCCTGACCCTATTCTCCGGGGTCAGCCGGAATCAATAGAACGTTCTTTCCTTAAAAAAAATTCTTGATTCCGTCAAGAGATATCACTTGGATGAGCATTTTGCGTTGTCAACTATTCCCCAAAATAAGCCGGCCGAGCCCGGGGGCGAGAACCATCATCTGTAAGGGCGAAGCCAGACCACCTGAGGCGGGCTGGTCTTCTCCCAAAGGAGCACAATAAAGGTCGTTGAGCCATAACCCCACCCCAGCCCTCCCCGTCAACGGGGAGGGAGTTGGTTTCCCCCCCGTTGATGGGGGTGTACAGACCGGGCTGGTTGGGTGAAAAATGATTGGAACCGCCCATCTTTGCGGTCTGATTTGATGAATTTAAGTGGTTAAGGTTGAAGGTTATCGGTCTGTAGGGACCCTCCACGGCCTGGGCCGGGCCGGTGGTGAGTCGTTGGGGTCTTGTTGAGGTATTGCCTGGAATCATTTTTTATAACAATAAGTTAGTTTTAAAATCTTTTTTGGATTTTTCTCCTTGACAGCGGTGTTTTTTTCTAATATATAATGTATGCAAACTGTATACACTAAACGCGTCTTCAAGTCAACTCAAAAATGTCCGCCACTTTATTAGGGACTCGCAAAATAAAAACCATATAGGTCTTCAGGGGCTGTTTTCTTCGCCCCACGTCAATCCGCCGTCCGGTCTTGGCCAAGTGATTAGGCCAGGCTGGTTGGTGAGAATAATCACAAAGAAAGGGGGGATAAATCCAGCGGGGGAGCCGTCAACCAGGGATGCGGCTGTCACCGGACGGCCGCCGAAACATTTACCAAAGCGAAACACGGGTTAAAGTTAAATGTTTAAGGAGGACGAAGGAGGGGAATATGCCGAAAGTCAGTGATCCGATAAAGATAGGCGCTCTGGAGCTGCCCAACCGTTTGATCTTGGCCCCCACGGTCAAAAACCATGCGGGCGAAGACGGGTATATCAACGACCGGGTCATCAGAGGGTTTATCGAGGAAGCCCGGGGGGGCTGGGGGCTGCTTCAGTGCAGCGCCTCGTTTATCCACCCGGAGGGTTGTATATTCAGGCAGGAGATAGGCATTCATGACGACAGGTCCATAAGCGGCTTAGAACGCTTGTCTTATGCTATTCACCGGGAAGGGACCCTTTGTTCCATCCAGCTCATCCACGGCGGGGCTATCTGCAATTCGGCCATCACCGGGCTACCCGTGGTCGGGGCCAGCGATAAAGGCGGGGTCTTCGGTCCGGTCAGGAGACTAAGCACCGACGAGGTTGACGAGCGGGTTCAGATGTATGTCGACGCCGCGGTCAGGGCCAAGACGGCCGGGTTCGACGCGGTCAACATCCATAGCTGCCAGGGTACCCTGATTCAGCAGTTCATGTCGCCTTACACCAACGACCGTGATGACAAATGGGGTCAGGATCCGGGCCTGTTTCCCGAGACGATCGCCAAGCGAGTCCGGGAAGCGGTCGGTCCGGACTTTCCGGTCATCTGGCGTCTGGCCGCCCACGAGTTCATGGGCGACTGGCTGGGTGAGCCGGGTTACACCGAGGAATGGGGCCAGAAGATGGCCAAACGCCTCGAGCCTTATGTGGACTGCTTCGACGTGACCGGCGGCCGCATCGGTTTTACTTCCATGTTTTCCTTCCCGCCGGTTTATGCCGAAAGGGCGACCCGAGTGCCTTTGGCCACGGCCATCAAACAGGTGACCAGCAAGCCGGTCATGGGCGTAGCCAAAATCATGGACGGCAAGCTGGCCGGTGAAATCGTGGAAAGCGGCCGGGCCGACATGGCTCATTTCTGCCGTCCGGCTATCGCCGACCCACACATGGCCAAAAAGATATTGGAAGGGCGGGAAGAAGACATCCGCAAATGCATCTCCTGCAACTGGTGCCTGGAGACCCTGTTCCGACAGCTCTGGGTCCTTTGTGCGGTCAATCCAGGTTACAGCCGTGAAGGCGAGTACGAGCTCAAGCCGGCGGCCAAGTCCAAAAAGGTCATGGTCATCGGCGGCGGGGTGGCCGGGATGGAAGCGGCCATCACTTTGGCTCAACGGGGCCACAAGGTCGACTTGTATGAGAAGGACGAGGAATTCGGCGGTCAGGTCCAGTTCGTGGCTTCGACCCATCCGCGGCTCAACACCCGCGACCTGCGCAATATCGTGGACTATCACGTGGCTCAGGCCGAGAAGACCGAGGGGCTGACCTTGCATCTGGAGACCGAAGTCACGCCGGAGCTGGTCGACAAAGAAAAGCCGGACGCCATTATTGTGGCCGTGGGTTCGGAGGAGTTCATTCCGGACATTCCCGGCGTGAACAACAAGAAAGTGGTGACCAACGAGGCTTACCTCCGGTCCGAAGGGGCCATGTCCGTGGGCAACAAGGTGGTGATCCTGGGCGGCAACTACGGGGCTGAGACAGCGGTGTCGCTGGCGCGGGAAGGCAAGCAGGTGACCATGGTCGAGGAAAGCGACACAGTGATCCGGCCCAGGTACATCCAGGACCTCTATTCCCGGACCTTCATGCTGGAACGGCTGGTGGAAGAGGCCAAAATCAACGTCATGAAGAACACCAAGGTCTTGGAGATCACCGACGCCGGCGTGGTGGTGGAAAACGCCGAAGGCAAAAAGACCTTGGAAGCCGACACGGTCATTCTGGCGATAGACCGGAAGCCCAAGCGGAAACTGTACGAAGCCCTCAAGGGCAAGGCGCCGGAAGTCTATGCGGCCGGCGACTGCGTCAAGCCGTTTGATATCTATCACGCCATTGACGATGCGGCTTTTTACGCCCGCAAGATCTAGGTCTTAGACTGCGGCCTTTAGTTAATTCGGCAGGTCTTGATCCACAGGCGGCGGGGCGGGTCAAGCCCGCTCCTGCCGTCCCGAAGGGTTAAGAAGATTTCCTAGACCTTCCCATTTCCCGTCGCAAGTCGGACGGGCTTAAAGAGAGGAGAAGAAAAAATGATCTTTGTAGTTCTGACTTTAGTCGCCTTGATTCTCTTTTTCAACGGGTTGGTCGTCTTGGGCCGGTTCGGCGGCAAACAGGTGGCGGTCTTGAACCTGGGGGTGGGCATCGCCATCGGGATCATGGGCCTTCAGATCGGTTTCACCGATGCCCTGAAATCCGTCGGTCCGACCCAGTCTTTCGCCGCGGCGGCTTCGTGTCTGACTTTTTGTTTTGTGTATATTTTGCTGGCCGGCGAAATTTTCGCCGGGACGGACTTCAAGGCCCTGGGCTGGTACTGCTTCATGGGCGGGATTGTCATGTTCCTGATCGCCCTGGGTTATTCCCAGGTCCTGGGCTCGACTTTGATCCCTTCGTCCCAGTTCGCCGTGTTCTGGTATTTGTGGGCCTTGTTGTTCTGGCTGTTCTGGGCCTGCTGGGGCCTGGGCAAGACCGAATGGACCAAGTTCACCGGGTACTACACCATTTTCACGGCTTTCTTCACTTGTCTGTACCCGGTCATCGCTTTCTTAAACCTGGGGCGCATCGGCTGGTAGGAGTTTGAAAGGCAGGGGGAAGGCCAAGGCGCCCAATCGATCTTTCGGTTGACACCCCGGGGGGCGGCGACGCCCCCGGGGCCCGCCAGTGTGTCTTACTGAGAAATTTTTTGACGTGATTTGAAGACAGAGGGTGGATTTGACTGACGAAAACCGAAAACAGCTGGAAAAGCTGGCCGGCATGAGGGCACAGGCTCGGGCCGGCGGTGGGGAAGAGCGCCGAGAGAAAGAGCGGTCCAAGGGCAAGCTTTCGGCCCGGGAGCGGATCGAGCAAGTATTGGACCCTGGGACTTTTGAAGAAGTCCATACCTTTGCCCAGACCCTCTGCACTGAGTTCGACCTGGCCGACAAACGTTACTTGGGGGACGGTCTGATTACAGGTTTCGGCCGGATCGAAGGCCGCCAGGTGGCGGTGCTGGCCCATGACGTGACCGTGCTGGGCGGTTCGGGCACCTGCACCCATTTGCGCAAATGGTGCAAGCTGGTGGACGCTGCGGCCAAGATCGGGGTCCCGGTGATTCAGCTCAACGATTCGGGCGGCGGCCGAGTCCAGGAGGGACTGCACTATCTGTCTTATTCCGGGTCGATTTTTTACAGCAATACTCAGGCTTCGGGCGTGGTGCCCCAGATCACGGCCATATTGGGCCGGAACGCCGGTCACGGGGTTTACGGGGCAGCCCTGACCGATTTCATCTTCATGGTCGAAGACATAGGCGAGATGTACATCACCGGTCCGGCGGTGATCAAGGCGGTCACTTCGGAAGACATCTCTTACCCCGACTTGGGCGGGGCCAGGGTCCACACCCAGTTGACCGGGGTGGCCGACCTGCGCCTGCCGACGGAACCGGAGTGTTTCCAACGCATCCGGGAGCTGCTGGGCTATTTGCCGCAAAACTGGCGTGAAACGCCGCCCAAGGTGGAATACCTGGACGACCCCCGTCGGGCCGATTCCGAACTCAATGATATTCTTCCGTCCAGCCCCCGGCAGATGTACGACATGAAAAAGATCATCCGGTGCATCGTGGACGACGGAATTTTCTTCGAGATCAAACCGGAGTTCGCCCGAAACATCATCGTCGGTTTCGCCCGGTTCGGAGGCCGGTCGGTGGGGATTATCGCCAATCAGCCTTACCACTTAGGGGGGTGCCTGACGGTTCAATCTTCGGTTAAAAGCTCTCGTTTCGTAAGGTTTTGCGACTCTTTCAATATCCCGATGCTTTTTCTGGTGGATACGCCGGGCTATCTGCCGGGAGTGGATCAGGAGCATGCGGGGATCATCGCTCACGGAGCCAAGCTGCTTTACGCCGTGTGCGAATCCACGGTGCCCAAGATCAGCGTGGTCATCCGCAAGGCTTACGGCGGCGGCAATCTGGCCATGGGCGGGCACAAGGAGCACGGCCTGGACCTGGTTTATTCCTGGCCCACCGGCGAGTTCGCCATCATGGGCGCTGAGCAGGCCGCGGCCCTGCTTTATCGTAAGGAAGTAGAAAAAGCGGAAGACAAAGAGGCTTTTCTGGGGGAAAAAATCCGGGAGTACAGGGAACAGTTCGCCAATCCCTATTATCATGCCTCGTCGATGAATATAGACGATGTGATCGCCCCGGCGGAAACCCGCTGGAAGATCATCCACGGGTTCAATCTGCTGGAGAGCAAGTCTGAACAAAAAAATCCCCGCAAACACGGCAATATGCCGCTTTAAACCGGTCCCAGGTTTCGGCGGCGGATCAGCCGGCGAGGGGGTGAAGAGAGGTCAGGGAGATGAAGGAATATCCCATGTCGGATTGGGTCATCGGTCGGGTTTTGAGCGACAAGGCGGCCCGGCTGGGCGACAAGACCCTGGTTCAGACCAGGGAAGCCAGGGTTTCCTATGCGGACATGAACCGGCAGGCCAACCGTTTTGCTCACGGGTTTTTGAATTTGGGCTTGACTCACGGGGACAAGGTCTGCCTGTTTCTGGACAACTGCCTGGAACACTATTTTTGCTGGTTCGGCCTGAACAAGATCGGCTGCGTGGACGTGCCGATCAACACGGCTTATAAAGGGCAGATTCTCCAATATATCGTCAACAATTCCGAGGCCAGGGTCCTGGTGGTCGATCAGGTTTATCTGGATCGGATCAAGTTCATCGAAGACCAACTGGACAAGATCGAACACGTGGTGGTTTACCGGCCGGTCGGGGCGGAGAAGGTCGAAGTGGGTTTAAACAAGAAGGTTACTGAGATGGCCGATTTTTCTTCAATGCCGGAGAGTGAGCCGGATATTGAGGTGCATTATTCCGATTTGGCCACCATCATTTACACTTCCGGGACCACAGGGCCTTCCAAAGGCGTGATGATGTCCCACGCCCACTGTTATTACTTTTCCTGGGTGGTGGCCGAAAATATCGGCCTCAAGTCGGACGATCTCGATTACACCTGCCTGCCCCTGTTCCACGCCAACGCCAGGCTGATGTGCAGTTTCCCCTGCATCCTGGCCGAAGCCCGGATAGCCGTGGCCCCGCGGTTCAGTCTTTCGGCTTTCTGGAGCGACATCCAGCATTTTCAGGCCACGGTCTTCAATGGTCTGGGGGCCATCGGGCCTTTATTGTTCAATGCCCCGCCCAGGCCCGAGGAAGAGAACAACCCGGTCCGCCTGGCTCTTTTGGTGCCTACGCCTAAGGATCACCAGGCCTTCGAACAGCGCTTCGGCCTGAAGGTGATGACCACTTACGGTATGACCGAGATCAACCTGCCCATTTTTTCCCGGCTGGACGAGGAATTGCCGCCCGGGTCCTGCGGGAAGGGCATCCCGGCCTATGAACTCAAGATCGTCGACGATTACGACCGTGAACTGCCGCCGGGCCAAGTGGGCGAACTGGTGATCCGGCACAAGATTCCTTATACCCTGCTGAGCGGTTACTACAACATGCCGGAAAAGACCCTGGAGGCTTACCGCAACCTTTGGTTCCACACCGGGGACGGCATGTATGTCGACCAGGACGGGTGGTTTTATTTCGTGGACCGGCTCAAGGATTCCATCCGCCGGCGGGGCGAGAATATATCTTCGTTCGAGGTGGAGAGCGTCATCAATCTTCATCCCGCGGTTCTGGAAAGCGCGGCTATCGCCGTCAAGGACGAGGTCATGACCGAGGACGAGGTCAAGGTCTGCGTGGTGCTGAAAGAAGGGTCCAGCCTGACGCCGGAGGAACTGATCCGTTTCTGCGTGGATCGCATGCCTTATTTTCATGTGCCCAGGTACGTGGAGATTCTGACGGAACTGCCCAAGACCGACACGGGGAAAATCCGCAAGGCTGTTTTGCGGGAGCATGGGGTTTCGCCGGAGACTTGGGACCGGGAGAAGGCCGGGATAAAGATCAAGCGTTAAAAAGGCTGAAGAACAAGTTATGGCTGAGAGCAAGACCAGAGAATATTTGCTGATCAATTTGACTCAGGGCCGGACGGAGATGCGGTCGGTTCCAGAAGAAGCCGAAGAGAACCATCCTTACGGGGCGGCCCTGGCCGCTTATCTGCTCGGCCTTCATCAGCCGGCCGGAGTTGATCCTCTGGGGGCGGAGAGCGTGCTGGTTCTGGCTCCCGGATTATTGGCCGGTCTGCCTTATCCCGGGGCGACCCGGATGGCCGTGGCCGGAAAGTCGCCGCTGACCGGGCTTTGGGCCGGGGGGACCATGGGCGGGGAGTTCGCTTGGGCTTTGGCCCGGAGCGGCTGGTCGGCCCTAGTCATCCAGGGCCGGGCCCCCGGTTGGGTCTATTTGTTTTTAGATGAAGGCCGGGTTTATCTCCGACCGGCCGCGGCTTTGGCCGGCAAGTCTTTGGCCCGAACTAGAAACGAGTTGAAAGGGACTTGGGGCCGGGAAACGGCGGTGCTGGGCGTAGGGCCGGCGGGCGAAGCCGGGATAAGGTTCGCGGTTCTGAGCGACGGTACGCCGGAGCCTTGGCTCCGGGGGGGGCTGGGGGCTGTTTTCGGGGCCAAGAACCTCAAGGCCGTGGCGGTCAGGCCGGACAAGGCCGTCAAGATAAAGCGGCCGGACGAGTTTCTGAAGGCGGCCGGGCCGTTGATCAAGTCTTTGAGCCAGGCAGAGGAGTCGCCGGCCCTGGATATGGGCGCGTTGCGGGCTTTGCGCCGGCTCAATCAAGCCGGGGCTTTGCCGGCCAGGAATTTTCAGGAGCATGGCGCAGCCGATGAATGGCTGGACGCAGTCGAGCGCTTGGGGGCCAGACAGCGGGCTTGTCCGGGGTGTCCCTTGGCCTGCGTCAAACTTTTTCAGTTTGAAGGGGATTTTGCTCCGGAGACTTTGCCTTTGTTCCCCGAACATCTTTGGGCCTGGGGGCCTTTGGTCGGCCTGAACTCGGTGGAAGAGACGTTAGGGATTCTGCGGGCCTGCCGGGAGTATGGTTTCGATCCGATCTCCTTGGCCGGGGCGGCGGCCTGGACGGCCGAGTGTCTGGAGAAAGGCCTGGACCTTGGGCTGGATTTTGGGCCGGAGGCCGGGTTCGGCCAGGGTTCGTGGCTGGCGGCCCTGCCGGAAAAAGTTACGGTTCTTCCGGAATGGCGGGAAATACTGGGACAAGGGGTGCGACGGGCCGCCGAGCAGGCCGGGTCTGGGGCGACCGATTTGGCCGTTCATTTCCGGGGCCAGGAATTGTCCTATCTTGACCCCCGGGCGGAGTTTTGGCCTCTGTCTTTTCTGGGACCGGCCCTGGGGGTTCCGGCTCGCGGGCCGTTTCCGGAAAAAGGTCTGTCCGATGATGATTGGGCCCGGGAGGTCATAGCCTGGGAAGACCGGTGGGCTCTCCTGGAGACGTTGGGGGTATGTCCGTGGGCTGCGGCGGCCCAGACCGATTTAATGGACAGTTTGGCGGCTTTCGTCGGTATGGTTCATCCTTCCTCCTTGTCTTCTGAAGACTTGAGGAAATGGGGGATCGGGCTGGTCGATTTAATCAGGGCTTTTGATCAGCGGGAAGGCTGGCGGCCGGGTGATGACGACCTGTCTGAAAGATTTTTCCGGGAAGAACTCAAAGGAGCGGAAAAGAGCTTCCCGGCTCTGGATAAAGAGGCTTGGGGGAAGCGGACGGCGGCCTACCATGTTCAACGGGGCTGGGTTTGAGGTTTAGGGAATCAGGCTTGGGCGATGGATTATGTCCATGTCAAGGTATATAATAAATGACGTGTACACATTAATATTGTAGAGGATTTCTCATGAACGAAAATATACAACCGGAAATGCGCGTCGGGGTCTTTCTCTGTCACTGCGGCCATAACATCGCCGGCGTTCTGAACATTCAGGACCTGGGGGATTTTTCCGCCCGTCTGCCCGGCGTGGTCAAGGTGGCGGCCAATCAGTATACCTGTTCGGAGCCGGGCCAGCAGGAGATCATCAAGCTCATCCGCGAGAACGAACTGAACCGGGTGGTGGTGGCCGGCTGTTCGCCCAAGCTCCATGAAGAGACCTTTCGGAAGTGTCTGGTCGAGGCCGGGCTCAATCCTTTTCTGATGGAGATGGTCAACGTCCGGGAACATGTGAGCTGGGTGCATGCCCATGAACACGAAGGGGCTCAAGCCAAGGCCAAAGACATGGTGGCCGCGGCCGTGGCCCGGGTTCATTTGCTGGAACCCCTCGAGTACATCCGGGTGCCCGTGACCAAGAAGGCCCTGGTGATCGGCGGGGGCATCGCCGGTTTGGAGGCCGCTTTGGACCTGGCTGATGCTGAAGTCGATACGGTTCTGGTGGAAAGATCGCCCAGCGTGGGCGGGCGCATGGCTCAGCTTTGCAAGACTTTTCCGACCATGGATTGCCCGGTCTGAATACTGGCCCCCAAGATGGTTGACGCGGCGCGTCATCCCCGAATTCAGTTGATGGCCTACTCGGAAGTCAAGAAGTGCGAGGGTTTTGTCGGCAATTTCCGGGCGACCATCGAGCAGAAGCCCCGGTATGTGGACGACAGCTGTAACGCCTGTCGAGTCTGTCTGGAAGTCTGCCCGGTCAAGGTGCCCAATGAGTTCGATCTGGGATTGTCCCCCAGGCGCGCCATCTACCAGCCTTTTTCTCAGGCCGTGCCTTCTCTTTTCCTGGTGGACCTGGATTCTTGCATTCGCTGTTTCAAGTGTGTGGACGTCTGTGATCGGCGTTCCATCGATTTCGCCCAGAAGCCTCGGGAAGTCGAGGTCGAGGCCGGGGCGATCGTTCTGGCCACCGGTTTCGACGTTTTCGACCCGACCCCTCTATCCGAATACGGGTACGGCCGTTGGCCCGACGTAATCACCGGCCTGGAACTCGAACGGCTGCTTGATCCGGCCGGGCCGACCAAGGGCGAGTTGATTCGGCCGTCCGATTTCGAAAAACCCAAAGGGGTGGCCTTCATCCAGTGCGCCGGTTCCCGGGACCAGGACTATAACGCTTATTGTTCCGGGTATTGCTGCATGGCCAGTCTGAAAACGGCCCTGCACCTCAAGGAAAAATACCCGGAGATGGAAGTGGCGGTTTTTTATATGGATATTCGGACGCCGGCCAAAGGTTACGAGGAGTTTTTCCGCCGGGTCCGGGAAGCCGGGGTGGTCTTTATCCAGGGCAAGCCTTCCGAGGCGGCCCCAGGGGAAGGGGGGCAAGGCCTGGTGGTTTATGCCGAGGACCGCCACCTGGGCCGGCCTTTGGAGTGGAAGACCGATCTGGTCGTGTTGGCCACCGGGGCTGTGCCTGCCTCCGGGGCCGACGAGTTGGGTTCACGGCTGTCGGTCAGCCTGGACGAGAACGGGTTCTTCCGGGAGTTTCACCCCAAACTGCGGCCGATCGATTCGCCTTCGGAAGGGGTTTTTTTCGCCGGCGCTTCCTGCGGCCCCAAGGACATTCCTTACAGTGTGGCCCAGGGCAGTGCGGCCGCAGGCCGGGCCTCTCGAATCCTGATGAAGGACAGTCTGGTCATCGAGCCGATCGTGGCCCGGGTGGACCCGGGTCTTTGCCGCAACGTCGAGAAGAAATGCGGCGTGTGCGTCCGCCTTTGTCCCTTCGGGGCCATAACCGTGGAGCCTGGTCAGGCCGCGGTGATCAACCCGGCCAAGTGCATGGGCTGCGGGACCTGCGCGGCTGATTGTCCCACCGGGGCCATCAGCCAGAACCATTTCCGGGATTTGCAAATCTACGCCCAGATTCAGTCTTATCTGGGGGAGGGAGCGGAGGACAAAATCCTGGCTTTCATGTGCTGGTGGTGCAGTTATCCCGGAGCGGACAACGCCGGGGTGAACCACCTGCAGTATCCGGCGGCATCCAGGGGCATTCGAGTCATGTGCGCCGGACGGATCAAGCGGGACTTCGTTTTCGAGGCCTTCCGCCGGGGAGCCGGTATGGTCCTGGTTTCCGGCTGCCATCCTCAGGACTGCCATTACCTGACCGGACAACATCACGCCGAACGGCGGATGTCGGCCATGTCCGTGCGTCTGGAAAAGATGGGGCTTTCTCCGGAAAGGTTCCGGGTGGAGTGGATCTCCGCGGCCGAGGGGGCCAAGTACGCCCGGGTCATCACCGAAATGGACCGGACCCTGAAGGAACTGGGCCGGACCCGGATCAAGGAAGAGAACGCCAAGGCCCGGCCGGAACTGGAAAAGCGTTTGGGGCATATCCCGGCCGTATCTTTTGCCGACGGCAAGAGCTAGCTTCGGGGCGTTGGAAACCGGACTGGAGGAAGTGGTGGAGGTATTGAAGAAGTTTTTGGAAGAACACTATCTGCCCCGGCGGGCTCAGGCCTGCTACCAGTGCGGGTCTTGCGCCGGCGGCTGCCCGGTGGGTCGGTGGCGGTGGGACTTCAACCCGCGCCGATTCATCGAGATGATCTTGCGGAGGCGGTTGGAAGAAATCGTCAAGGAGCGGACTATCTGGCTGTGCGCTTACTGTCTGACCTGCTTGGAACATTGTCCCCAGAAGATCGAGGTGAGCGAGATCATGGTCCAGCTCAAGAACGCCGCCGCCCGGATGGGGCACGCCCCGGAAAGCGAGGCGAAAAAGGGGGGTCTGATCATGGGCCAGGGCTGGACCGATGTCCCGGCCAAGCGGGCTTTGAAAAAGCGCGAAGAGATGGGGCTGCCGAATCCGGCCCCGGGGATAGACCCGGACGAATTGGCCGCTCTGGGCCGAATTCTGGACTGGCCGGCCAAGACGGCCCGATTCCAAAGCGGCGGCCCGGCCGACAAGGAAGCCGGGTCCGGCGGTAAAGAAATGGAGTGACAGGCCGTGACGGAAAACAAGTCCTATGCCCTCTACACCGGCTGTTTGATTCGGTCCCGGCTGCCCCATTTGGAAAAATCGGCCCGGGTGGTGCTCGACCGTCTGGGTGTGGAATTGTCCGAACTGGAAGGGGCCACCTGCTGTCCTGAGGGGGTGGGATTCCGGGGGCTGGATGAAGAGGTCTGGCTGACCCTGGCCGCCAGAAATCTGTCCCTGGCCGGTCAGGTGTCCAAGCCGCTCATGACATTATGTTCCGGCTGTTACAGCACTTTTCGGGAGAGCGAACACCTGCTGACCGAAAATAAGGCCCTCAGGGACAAGGTGGCCCGGAACTTGGAAAGCGTCAACCGACAATATTCCCCTGGCTCGGGCGTCGAGCATTTCGCCAGGTTTTTATACGAAAAGGTGGGAGCGGAAGTCCTGGCCGGACTGGTCGCCCGGCCTTTGAAGGGCCTTAGGACGGCCTTTCATTACGGCTGCCATTTTTTGCGGCCTTCCCATCTGCTCGAGTTTGACGATCCGGACCACCCGACCAAGCTGGAGGAACTGGTCCGGGCTTTGGGCGCGGAAGTGATCGATTATCCGCGCAAGATGCTGTGTTGCGGCCTGACCATCGCCGGGGTGGATTCGGATCTGTCCCTGCGGATGGGTTTTGAAAAACTGAAACTGATGAAAGACTGCGGGGCCCAGGCCGTGGTCTTGATCTGCCCCTCCTGTATGCTCCAATTTGACCTCAATCAAAAGCGCATGGAACAGGAGTTCGGCCGGGAGCTGGGTCTGCCGGTTTTTTATCTGACCGAGCTGATCGGGCTGGCCATGGGAGAAACTGCCGAATCATTAGGGTTGGGCCTTCATCGGACCAATGTCCGGCCGCTTTTGGATGATTTATGGAAAACGGAATCGGCGGCGGAACCGCCGGTCGGGAAATAGCAGGAGCAGAGCGGATGCGCCTTGGGAAAACAGAAAAGACAAGAAGGCCTGACGGCAAGCTGGTCTTGAGGCGCCGGATGATCGGGCTGGACCAGGAGTTGATTCTGGACCAGGAGACTTGTTGCGGCTGTCGGGACTGCCAAACCATTTGCCCGACCGAGGCTGTTTCTTCCACCGAACCGGTGGTCGAGGGGGGCCGGGTCAAGGCCGGCATCAGGATGGAGATTGATCCGGAGACCTGTATCTTTTGCGGGCAGTGCGCGGTTATCTGCCCGACCAAGTCGATCTTTTGGCGGGAGAACGAGGCGACCGTCCCTGCGGTCGTCACCGGCGAAATCCTGCCTCCGCTCGACGAGGGCCTTGAGGTTCGAGTGGAAGACTGTCGTATCGACTGCGGCCTGGCCTGCCAGGCCGCCTGCCCGGTGGAGGCCATAAAGGTCAAGACCGAACCTGCGGCCGAAAACGGGGGCGGGAAGATCGTCGACGTGGCCGTGGACCTCAACCGCTGTTTCTATTGCGGACGCTGCGGGCCGGCTTGTTCCTATGGTTTGATCGCCGTGAAAAAGGCCCGGCAGGGGTTGATTATCTTCGCCCCGGACCATTGCCCGCAAGATTGCCGGGCCTGCGCTGATGTTTGTCCTTCCGGGGCCTTTGAGGTCAAAGAGGGGCGGGTCAGTCTGGACGAGCGTTTTTGCCTCTATTGCCGGGCCTGCACTAACGTCTGTCCGGAGGCTGCGGCTTTGGAGGTGAAGAGAGAGTTTATCCGAGGACGGCCGCTCCATTCTCAGCTCTGGCTGGAGATGCAGGGCAAACTGGTTTCGCCGGCGGCCAAGGTCCGCCTGGCTCAGGAACAGGCGGCCGATAAAAGGGCCCGGGCCTTCCGCACCCGGATCGACTGATCTTCAGGAGCAGACATGCCTGAGAAAAAGATGCTTATCTGCGACCGGAAACTCTGCACGGATTGTCGCCTGTGCGAGATGGTCTGTTCGGTGGTCAAGGCCGGTGTTTTCGACCCCAGGGTTTCTAGAATCAGAGTTTTTGAGAACCAGGACGGCCTGACCAAGGCTTACACCTGCGTCAACTGTGAGGGCGATCCGGCTTGCGTTTTGGCCTGTCCGCGGCACGGTTTGACTCGGGACCCTGAAACCCTGGCCATTCAGATCAATGAAGAAGAGTGCAACCAATGCGGGCGTTGTGTGGAAGCCTGTCCCTATGGAGCCATCGTCCTGGTTTCGGACGCGGAGCCGGTGGCGGTCTGCGACCTGTGCCCCGAATTGGAAGAGCCGGCCTGCGTGACTTTTTGTCCGAACGGGGCTTTGAGCTACGGCAATGTTCTGCCCATACCCAGAAAGATCGCCAAAAGACAGATCAACATCAGCCTGGGCTGCAACAACTGCGGCCAATGCGTAACGACCTGCTCTTCGGAAATACTCAAAGTGATCGACGGGTGGCTGAGGCCGACCGACCCGTCCAAGTGCCAGGTTTGCGAACACTGCGCCACCAATTGCCCCATCGGGGCCATCAGAATCAACCGGCGCAGCAAGATTTTGTTCTGAAACTTTTGGGTCTTTATTTGGGACCCGTTTTATCGAGAGGGAGGGGAGCAAATGGCTTTAATGAGCGGCGGGGCTTACAAGGACAGCCTCAGGGACCTTAAACTCAAGGCCTACGCCTTCGGCCGAAAGATTGACAATCTGCTGGAGCATGAACTGACCGGGCCGGCCATCGAGGCGGTGGCCTTGACCTACGACTTGGCTCTGGACCCGGAGTACCAGGACAAGATCACTTTGATTTCGCCCCTGACCGGAGAAAGGATCAACCGTCTGACCCACGTCTATCAGAGCGCCGAAGACTTGATCAAACGCTTTGAACTGATGCGGGATCTGACCAAGCGCCACGGGATGTGCATCGGGGCCAGGTGCGTGTCCGGCAACATCATGAGCGCCCTGCATACGGTGACCTTTCTGATGCAGCAAAAGAAGGGCGTTCCCTATCATGACCGCCTCCTGGCTTTTTTGCAAAAGGTGCAAAGCCAGGATTTGTCCGTGGCCGGATGCATCACCGACGCCAAGGGCGACCGGAGCAAGCGGCCCGGGGAACAGCCGGACCCGGACATGTATCTGCGCATCGTCCAGGAGAAGCAGGACGGCATCGTGGTTCGCGGGGCCAAGTTCCAGATTTCCGGGGCGACCATCGCCCACGAATTGATCTGCATGCCCACCACGGCCTTTAGAGAGGACGAAGCGGCTCATGCCGTGGCCTTCGCCGTTCCGGTCGATACGCCGGGCATCACTTATCTCCACGGGGCCCCGGCTCCGGATTTCCGGCGATTCAACGGCAAGGACGCCTTGGACATGGGCAACCCGCGTTACGGGGTTTACAACCTGGCCCACATCTTTTTCGAGGACGTTTTTGTGCCTTGGGACCGGGTCTTCATGTGCGGGGAGGCGGAATACACTCACCAGTTGGTTTCCCAGACCTCGCCGACCTTCCGTTGTGTGACCACTTCCTGCAAGTGCGGACATCGGGACCTGCTGCTGGGCGGGGCGGCCGTAATCGCCGACTATAACGGCGTGGGCAAGGCCGGCCACATCATGGACAAGATGACCGACATGCTTTTTGAGGGCGAACTGGCCTGGGGTTCGATCATCGCCGCCGCCACCCTGGGGGCGGCTTCCCCGTCGGGGAGTTTTTATCCCAACGCTTTGATGGCCAACGTGGCCAAGCGGCAAGGAACGGTGGCCATTTGGAATGTGGCCCGGCTGGCCGTGGACATTTCCGGCGGTTTGATCATGACGGCCCCCACCTCGGACGACCTGGCTCACCCTGACCTCGGCCCTTTCATTGAAAAGTATATGAAGGCCAATCCCGGAGTCAGGACGGAAGACCGCCTGAAGATGATGCGCCTGATGGAGTATCTGACCGGGATCGGGTGCATCCTGTTGGCCGAGTCCACCCAGGGCGGGGCCCCGGTGGTGGTCCAGCAGATGGTTATCAAGGGTGAACTTAGCAAACGTTTGGAAGAATATAAAAAACGGGTCAAAGAACTGGCTGAGATCGCCGGGTGAGTCCGAACCGGACCCCGGCTGAGTTAGGAGCGGGAACCGTGGATTTTGAAGGAGGACGACTAGTGGTACCCTGGAAGACTTGGGAGGAATTGTTGGCCGAACTGGAGGCCAAGGAAGCTCAGGCTATGTTGGGCGGGGGCCGGGACAAGCAGGAAGCCCAGAAAAAAAGGGGCAAGCTTCTTTGTCGGGAGAGGATCGAAGCCTTGGTCGATCCGGGGTCCTTCATGGAAATCAACATGCTGGCCGAGACTCAGGTCTTCGAGTTCGACATGCAGAAAAAGAAGATTCTGGGCGACGGCGTGGTCACGGGGTTCGCCAAGATCGACGGCCGGCGGGTCCTGGTCTACTCCCAGGACGTGACCGTGTTCGGCGGGTCGGCCGGGCGGGCCCATGGGGAGAAGATCAATTTGCTTCTCAGGACGGCCCGGAAGATCGGGGCTCCGGTGATCGGCTTGTATGAATCGGCCGGCGGCCGCCTTCAGGACGGCATGCAGAACGAATCCGGATACGGCCAGATGTTTTTCGAGAACACCCAGTGTTCCGGGGTGGTGCCTCAAATCGCGGCCATCATGGGGGCCTGCACCGGCGGGGGAGTCTATTCCCCGGCCATCATGGACTTCATCATCCAGGTCAAAAAAACGGCCCAGTTGTTCATCACCGGCCCCGGAGTAATCAAGGAGGTGACCGGCGAGGAGATTTCCTTTGAGGACCTGGGCGGGACCGACGTCCACACCCGGGTCTCCGGCGTGGCTCATCTGGCCGCGGACAACGATGAACATTGCTGCCGGCTGATCCGACAACTCCTTTCTTATCTGCCTATGAACAACCGGGAAACGCCGCCGGCCGTCCCCAGCCGGGACGATCCCAACCGGAGCAACGAGGTTTTGACCCAGATCGTGCCGGCCGAACCCAAGCGGACCTACGACATGCGGCTGGTGATCCGAGAGTTGATGGACCTGGGTGAATTCTTCGAAATCCATCCCAATTTCGCCCGGAACATTTTGGTCGGCTTCGGCCGTTTGGACGGCCAAGTGGTCGGGGTGGTGGCCAACCAGCCGCGGTACTTGGGCGGGACCATCGACATCGACGCCGCGGACAAGGCGGCCCGTTTCATCCGCTTTTGCGACTGTTTCAACATCCCCCTGGTCATCCTGGCCGACGTGCCCGGTTATCTGCCCGGTTCGGACCAGGAAAAAAAGGGCATCATCCGTCACGGGGCCAAGATGCTGTATGCCTTTTCCGAAGCCACCGTGCCCAAGGTCACCATCGTCGTTAGGAAATATTACGGCGGGGCCATTCCGGCCATGTGCTGCCATGAGACCGGAGCGGACCTGCTCTTCGCCTGGCCCACGGCCGAGTTCGCCATGATGGGTCCGGAAGGGGCCGTGCCCATCCTGTACCGGAAGGAGATCGCCGAAGCCGACGATCCGGAAAAGGTCCGCCTGGAAAAAATGATCGAATATAAAGAAACCATTCTGTCGCCTTATTATTCAGCCTCCAAGCAGTACATAGACGGGGTCATCCGGCCGGCCGACAGCCGGCGCTGGCTGATCTTCGCCTTGGACCTTTTAAAAACCAAGAAGACCGAACAGGCGGTCTGGAAGAAACACGGGAATATACCTTTATGATCTCGACACCCGGCTGGAGAAATTTAAGGAGAGGGGAGTCATGCGTATTTACGCCATGAGTTGCGGCTATATCCGGGGCCGCAAGAACATCTACGTGCCGGACGTGGACAAGCAGGTCTTTATCGAAGCGCCCATGCCGGTCTTTCTGATCACTCACCCCGGCGGGAACGTCCTGTTCGACACCGGCCCCAACCCGGAGGTCTTTTTAGACCCGGAAGGCGTCTGGGGCGGCCTGGCCAAGGCTTTCACCCCCATCGGCGACCGGGAGTCCGGGGTGGTCGAGCAGCTCGGCAAGATCGGCTTCTCGCCGGCCGACATCAAGTACGTGGTCAACTCCCATCTCCATTTCGATCACGCCGGCGGGAACCGGTTTTTCCCTCAAGCCGTCTTTCTGGCGGCGGCCAAGGAAATCGAGTGCGCCCGGAACGCTGAACTGGAAGGCAAGGGCTACATCCGCTCCGACTGGGACATCGGTCTGAGTTATCAGGCCGTGGAAGATGAACTGGACCTTTTCGGCGACGGCCATCTGGTCATCATGCCCATGCCCGGCCACACCCCGGGCCACCAGGTCCTGCTGGTCAGGCTGGAGGAAACGGGCTCGGTCATCCTGACCGGGGACTGCGTGCCCTGCCGGGAGAATTTCCACCAACGGATAGTCTCACGCAACAACCTGGATGATGAAACGGCCCGCGAGACAATAGAACGTCTTCATGATCTGGTTGCCCGGGAAAAGGCCATGCTGATCCACGGCCACGATGCCGAGCAATGGGCGGAATTAAAGAAAGCCCCGGAGTTTTATGCCTGATACTCAATTGCCATAAAAAGGAGTGCTGATATGTCTGGTCCATTGACAGGAGTAAAGGTGATGAGTTTCGGCCGGGCTTTGGCCGGTCCTTACGCGGCCATGATGCTGGCCGATCTCGGGGCTGAAGTCATCAAGATCGAGGACCCCGGCAAAGGCGATATGGCCAGGGGCAACGGGCCTTTCCTCGACGACCTGAGCTCTTATTTTCTCAGCGTCAACCGCGGCAAAAAGAGCGTCACCTTGAACATGCGCGAGGAAAAAGCCAAGGACCTCGTCCGGAAACTCCTGCTGGAGACGGACATCCTGGTGGAAAACTTCCGGCCGGGCATAATGAAAAAGATGGGGCTGGATTACCAGGCCGTCCAGAAGATCAATCCCCGGATTATTTATCTGTCGATTTCGGGCTTCGGCCAAACCGGGCCTTATTCGCAGAAGCCGGCCTTCGACATGATCGCCCAGGGCATGGGCGGGACGGTCAGCATCACCGGGGAGCCGGGCCGGCCGCCGGTGCGGGTGGGCTTTTCCATCGGCGACATCGGGGCGGCCTTGTTTGCGGTTTCGGCCACGTTGGCCGCCCTGTACGAAAGGGAAAAGAGCGGGCAGGGCCAGCACGTGGACGTGGCCATGCTGGACAGCCAGGCGGCTTTGTGTGAAAACGCCTGCGCCCGGTACTTCGCCACCGGCCGGATTCCTCAGCCCATGGGTTCGAGACATCCCTTGCTGACGCCCTTCCAGGTCTTTCCCACCAAGACCGACTACATGGTGGTGGTGACTTTCCGGGACGAGGAGTGGGCCAATCTGTGCCGGGTTCTGGGCCGGGAGGAATGGATCGAGGACGAGCGTTTCAAGACCTCGGCCCAGCGCACGGCCAACCACGCTGTCCTTGAACCGATGCTCAATGAGATATTTATGACCAAGCCCAGGGACGAATGGCTGGCCCTTTTCGACCAAGCCGGAGTGATTTCCAGCCCGGTCAACAATATAAAACAGGTGGTCGAAGACCCTCAAGTCCGGGAAAGAGACATGGTGCTCAACGTCCGGCACACCCGTCTGGGTCAGGTCCAGGTGGTGGGCACGCCGATGAAGTTTTCCCGGACGCCCTGCCGGATCGAAAAGGCTTCCCCGGACCTGGGCGAACACAATGAGGAGATTCTGGCCCAAAAGCTTAACCTTTCACCGGAAGACATCCGCCGACTCAAAGAAGAAGGGGTCGTTTGAAAGGAGCGCATTATGCCGCTTAAGACTAAAGAACAATATTTGGCCGGGCTGAGGGAACTAGGCCACCGGGTCTATATCCAGGGCGAGCGGGTGGCCGACGTGCCCGACCATCCTATCTCCAAACCGCCGGCCATGGCCTTGGCCGAGACTTATCTGCGGGCGGAAAGCGAGGAGACCAGAGACCTGTTCACCACCACCTCGCATTTGACCGGAGAAACCATCAACCGTTTCGCCCACATCCAGCACTCGGTCGAGGACCTGGTCAACAAGGTCCTCATGCTCCGGGAAATGGGCCGGCGGACGGCCTGTTGTTTCCAGAGGTGCGCCGGGACCGACTGCATCAACTCGGTCTACGCCATTACCTATGACATCGATCAACAATACGGCGCCCAGTACCACGACCGCTTCCGGGATTTTCTCAAGTACATCCAGCAAAACGACCTGGTCCCGGCCGCGTGCATGACCGACGCCAAGGGGGACCGGAGTCTATCGCCGTCGCAACAGGCCGATAAAGATCAATACTTGCACGTGGTTGAGGAGCGTCCGGGCGGGATCATCGTCCGGGGGGCCAAACTGCATATCACCGGCGGGGTCAATTCCCACGAGCTGATCGTCCTGCCGACCAGGGCCCTCAGGGAGGAAGACAAGGATTACGCCGTGGCCTTCGCCGTCCCTTCGAACACCCCGGGCGTGACCTTTGTTTACGGCCGGCAGCCGTCCGACACCCGGCGCCTGGAAGCCGCCGCATCGGATGTGGGCAACTTGTATTACGGCGGCTGTGAGGCCTTGGTGGTCTTTGACGATGTCTTCGTGCCCGAAGAACGCATTTTCATGAAGGGCGAATATCCCTTCGCCGGCCGTCTGGTCGAACTTTTCGCCGCGCACCATCGGTGCAGCTACGGCGGCTGCAAGGTCGGGGTCGGCGACGTTCTGATCGGGGCCACCGCAGCCATCGCCGAGGCCCAGGGCACTGACCAGGCTTCCCATTTCAAGGACAAGCTGGCCGAGATGATACACTTGAACGAATGTCTCCACGCCGCGGCCCTGGCCAGCGCTTCAAGGGGCCGCCGCCTGCCCAGCGGAGCCTTTGCCGTCGACGCCTTGATGGCCAACGTCTGCAAGCTCAACATCACCCGGTTTCCCTTTGAAATATCCAGGCTGGCCCAGGACATCGCCGGCGGACTCCTGGTGACCATGCCCTCTCTGGAAGACCAGAAAAACCCGGAGGTCGGCGAGTACGTGAGAAAATACATGGTGGGCAAGGCCGGGGTGGACAGCGAGAAGCGCCTCCGCCTGCTTCGGCTCATCGAGAACATCACCCTGGGCACAGGCGCGGTCTCCTACCTGACCGAATCCATTCACGGGGCCGGTTCGCCTCAGGCCCAGAAGATCATGATCAGCCGGTTGGCCGACGTGGGCAAACTCAAGTCCTGCGCCTTTCATCTCTGCGGGATTCCGCAGGCCTAAGTCCTCCGGCTGGTCCAGAAACGGTATGAGGCAACCAAGATGAGCGTTGACAAGATCTTCATTTTACCGGGCGGGTTTCTGGACATCGACCGCTCCATCTTTTTAACGGCCGTGGACATGGGCAAGGTGATTCAGGCCCCGGTCTATTCGGTCCTGCTCCTGGGTTCGGCCGGCCCGATTTTGATCGACCTGGGCTTCAACCCGGACGGGGTCAAAAACCCCGAACAAGCCTGGGGGCCCCGGGCCAAGCTGATCAAGCCGCACCTGACCGAGGCCGACGACGTCAGGCTGCGGCTCAAGGAACTCGGTTTGGAAGTCAAGGATGTCAAGATGGTCATCCTGACCCACATGCACTGGGACCACACCGGGGCCCTGCGTTTCTTCACCCACTGTCCCATCGTGGTCCAGCGGGAAGAACACCGCTTCGCTTTCAGTCCGGACCCTTATTTATCGGCCCCTTATATGCCCAATCATTTCGATTTTCCCTTGGACTATCGGCTTTTGGAAGGCGACGGGATCGTGGCTCCGGGCGTTTCGGTCATAAAAACGCCGGGCCACACCCCGGGGCACCAGTCGGTGCTGGTGCGCACGGTCAGGGGGAAGAATTACATCTTCCCCGGCGACGCGGTCCCGCTCAAGGAGAACCTCGAACGCAAGATACCCCTGAGCAACGCTTCCAGCGCCAAGCAGGTGGTGGAAAGCCTGTACCGATTGGAGCATTTGGCCCAGATCCTGGAGGCGGACCTCATTCCCTCCCACGATTTGGCCTTTTACCAAGGAATTAACAAAAGCCCGCGGGAGCTTGATTAGATAATAAAACGTTACTCCGCCGGCTAGGCGCGGCGGTCGGGAGGATATTAAATGAAAACGGCACTGGAAGGCGTAGTGGTTTTGGACCTGTCCCGGGCCCTGGCCGGACCCTATTGCACCATGATGCTCGGCGATATGGGCGCTGAGATCATCAAGATCGAAATGCCCAAGGGCGGCGACGAGGCCAGGTCCTGGGGGCCGCCTTTCGTCGAAGGTGAAAGCGCCTATTTTTTAAGCGTCAACCGCAACAAGAAGAGCATCACCCTTAACCTGAAGCACGATCGGGCCAAGGCCATCTTCAAAGAAATGGCGGCCAAGGCCGATGTGTTGGTCGAAAACTTCCGCCCCGGGACCATGGACAAGCTGGGGCTTGGTTATGAAGTCCTGACCGGAATCAACCCGAAGATCATTTATTGCGCCATCAGCGGGTTCGGTCCGGACGGCCCCGAAGCCGACCGGCCGGGCTACGACCTGATCGCCCAGGGCATGGGCGGCATCATGAGTTTCACCGGCGAACCGGGCGGGGCCCCGCTCAAGGTGGGCGTCTCCCTGGCCGACATCACCGCCGGCATGTTCGCCGCCTACGGCGTTCTGACGGCCCTGTTTCACCGGGAACGAACCGGCCAGGGCCAACTGCTCGATACCTCCCTGTTCGAAAGTCAGATCGCCCAGCTCACTTTCCAGGCCGGACGGTACTTCGCCACCGGTCAGTCGCCCGAACCCATGGGCAACCAGCATCCCCTCATCGCTCCCTATGAGAGCTTTGAAGCCAAGGACGGGTTCATCAACATCGCCGTGGGCAACAACAACCTCTGGGCCATATTCTGCCGGGTGCTGGGATTGGAAGATTATCAGAACGATCCGCGATTTGCCGACAACCCCAGCCGGGTCCAGAACCGTCCGGATTTGATCAAGGTCATCGAGGAAAAAACCAGGACCTACACCGTCAGTGAACTCCGGGCCATGATGGACCAGGCCGGCATCCCCAACGGCCCGGTCTGGAAAGTGGGCGAAGTTTTGACCTCGGCCCAGGCCCTGGCCCGAGACATGGTGGTCGAAATGGACCACCCCAAGGCCGGCCGAATCAAGGTCACCGGACTGCCGGTCAAGATGCACCAGAGCCCGGGCCGGATCACTTTGCCGCCGCCCTTGCTGGGCGAACACACCGAAGAAATCCTGACCTCTTGGCTGGGGATCACCCCCGACCAATTCAAAGCGCTGAAAGAACAAGGCGTGGTTTGACCAGTGGTTGACTGGTGAAGCTCGGAGTGGGATTATGGATATAGTGATCCGACCGACCCACGGCGTCGGGTGATTGACCGATTTTAAAACCAGGGAGCATCTGCCATGCCAATGATGACGGCTGAACAATACGAAGAGAGTCTGAGGCGTTTGAATCTGGTGGTTTACATGTTCGGGGAGCGGGTCAAGAATCCGGTCGACGACCCGATCATCCGTCCTTCTATGCAGGCCGTGGCCAAGACCTACGACCTGGCCCAGCGGCCGGAACACGAAGACATCATGACGGCCGTTTCCCACCTCACCGGCGAAAAGATCAATCGGTTCACCCATATCCACCAGAATATCGATGACCTGCTCAAAAAGAGCAAGATGGGCCGCTTGCTCGGCCGGGAAACCGGGTGTTGTTTCCAGCGCTGCGTGGGCATGGACGCCCTTAACGCTTTGTCCATCGTCACCTACGATATCGACGCCAAGCACGGCACGAACTACAACCAGCGTTTCTTAAATTATCTTCGTTATGTCCAGCAGAACGACCTGGTCTGCGACGGGGCCATGACCGACACCAAGGGCCACCGCAAGCTGGCCCCTCACCAGCAGCCCGACCCCGACCAGTTTCTGCATGTGGTCGAAGAGCGGGCCGACGGAATCATCGTCCGGGGGGCCAAGGCTCATCAGACCGGCGCGGTCAATTCCCACGAAATCATCGTCATGCCGACCATCGCCATGCGCGAGGAAGACAAGGACTACGCGGTCAGCTTTGCCCTGCCCAGCGACGCGGACGGCATCATCTACATCATGGGCCGCCAGTCCTGCGACACGCGCAAACTGGAGGGCGGGGCCCTGGACCAGGGCAACCTGCTCTTCGGGGGCCACGAGGCTTTGGTGGTCTTTGACGACGTCTTCGTCCCTTGGGACCGGGTCTTCATGTTCCGGGAATACGAATTCGCCGGGGCACTGGTCGAAAGCTTCGCCGCCTACCACCGCCAGAGTTACGCCTGCAAGGTCGGGGTCGGGGACGTCCTGATCGGCGCTTCCCAACTGGCCGCCCAATACAACGGCGCGGACCAGGCCAGCCATATCAAGGACAAGATCATCGAGATGAACCACCTCAACGAAACCTTGTACTGCGGCTGCATCGCCTGCGCTTCGGAAGGCCATCGCGAGCCCAGCGGCACCTATTCGGTCAACATCCTCCTGGCCAACGTCCACAAACAGAACGTGACCCGGTTCCCCTATGAAATAGCCCGGCTGGCCCAGGACATCGCCGGCGGCCTCATGGTGACCCTGCCCTCGGAAAAGGACTTGAATTCCCCAGAGGTTGGACATTGGCTGTATAAATACTTTAAGGCCAACCCCGAGGTAAGCACTAAGGAGAGGATGCATATCCTAAGGCTAATTGAAAATTTGACCTTGGGCACAGCGGCGGTCGGTTATCTGACCGAATCCATGCACGGGGCCGGTTCGCCTCAGGCCCAGCGGATCATGATTTCCCGGCGGGTCAACATGCCCGAAAAAATGAAAGCGGCCAAAAAGCTTTGTGGAATCGATCAATAATGCCGGGCCGGGGAAGCGGCTTCGGATCGGAATCAAATACTGCGGAGGCTGTAATCCCGAATACGACCGGGTGGCCGTTGTAAATCGTTTGGTCGAGGACCTGGCTGAGGAAGCCGAATTTTTGCCGGCTTCCTCTCCCGATCTGGACTTGGTGCTGGTGGTTCAAGGCTGCCGGACCGCTTGCGCCGATCTCAGTTCCCTGAATGAGGCGCCCCTGTGGATAATCACCGGCCGGGAACAGGCTGAAAATTTCCGGCGGGCGGTCAAGGACAAAAAGATTTTTGAGCCCGGCGGCCTGGGGGGACGCGCCGGGAGAGGGTAATCGGCCTCTTGGTATCCGGTACGTTTCCTTATATCTTGAAAAGGGTCCCCTGGCCTGGCCGGTCTGTTTTGAGGCCGAGATGTTGGTAGGCCAGACGGGTGGCCACCCGGCCCCGGGGGGTCCGGTGGAGGAAACCCTGCTGGATGAGAAAGGGCTCATAAATCTCTTCTAAGGTGTGACTTTCTTCGCCGACGCTGGTGGCCAGGGAGTCCAGGCCGACCGGTCCGCCGTCGAACTTTTCGATGATGGTCAGGAGGATTTTTCGGTCCAGGTTGTCCAGGCCGAGTTCATCGACGGCCAGCATCTCGAGGGCTTGGTCGGCCACCCGGCGGGTGATGATCCCGTCGGCCCTGACCTGGGCGAAATCCCGGACCCGCCGGAGCAGGCGGTTGGCCACCCGGGGCGTGCCCCGGGACCGGCGGGCGATTTCCCAGGCCCCTTCCGCTTCAATCTGCACCCCGAGGATACGGGCCGCCCGGTTGACGATTTTTTCCAAGTCTTCAGGTGCGTAAAAATCCACCCGCAGTTGGATGCCGAACCTTTCTCTCAAGGGCGGAGTCAGCAGGCCGGCCCTGGTGGTGGCCCCGACCAGGGTGAACGGGGCCAGGTCCAATTTGACCGAACGGGCCCCCGGTCCCTGGCCGATGATGATGTCCAGTTGGAAATCCTCCATGGCCGGATAAAGGATTTCTTCGACCACGTGGTTGAGCCGATGGATTTCATCGATGAACAGGATGTCCCTGGGCTCGAGGTTGGTCAGGAGGGCGGCCAGGTCGCCGGGCCGCTCGACCACCGGGCCGGAAGTGCTCTTTAAACCGGCTCCCAATTCATGAGCCAGGATATTGGCCAGGGTGGTCTTGCCCAGGCCGGGGTAGCCGTGGAGCAAGACGTGGTCCAGGGCTTCGCCTCTGGCTTTGGCCGCTTCGACAAAGACCCCCAGATTGGTCTTGACCTCTTCCTGACCGATGAATTCGGCGAAAATCTTCGGCCGCAGGCCGGGCTCGAATGACGAGTCTTCAGCATGTCGGTCAGGGTCGACGATTCTATCGGGCATAGTCTACAGCTTTTGCAGTCTTCGCAGACTGAGACGGAGCAATGAAGACAAATCTTCTTTACCTTCCCCGGCCTCCCGCCTGGCCTCGTTCACCGCTTTTTCTGCCTGAGGTTTGGGGTAGCCGAGGTTTTGCAAGGCCGAGATCACGTCGCGGCTCAGGTCATCTATGGGCGCGGCGGTTGGAGGTCCAACTTCCGCCGGGACCAAGGCGGCCAGTTTGGCCGCTTTATCCTTTAATTCCCAAATAAGGCGTTCAGCGGTCTTGACCCCGACCCCGGGCAGAGCGCTCAAACGGGCCGGATTCTTGTTGACGATCGCTTCGACCAAGCCGGCCGGGCTGATGCTGGACAGGATGTTCAAGGCCAGGCGCGGGCCGATTCTGGATACGGAATTGAGAAGCAAAAAGGCCTCTTTTTCTTCACGGGTCAGGAAGCCGAATAAATCTATGGAATCATCCCGGAGCAAGGTCTTGACGTAAAAAACGACGCGGATGCCTTCTTCCGGCAATTCGTAAAAGGTGGACAGGGGAATAAACACCTCGTAGCCCACCCCGCCGGCCATAACCACCACGGAGGCCGCGGTCTTTTCCGCCAGAACACCTTCCAGCCTGGAGATCATCCGTCGGTTCTCTGCAGGGCCGGGGTCTGATTAAGGTGGCAGATGGCCGCGGCCAGGGCGTCGGAAGCATCTTCGGCCAGATCGTTTTCCAGTCCCAGAATGTTTTTGACCATCAGGTTGACCTGCCTTTTTTCCGCCTGGCCGTAACCGACCACGGCCAGCTTGATTATGGCCGGCGAATATTCGTAGACCGGAAGGCCGGCCTGGGCCGCGGCCAGGAGGACCACGCCGCGGACGTGACCCAGACGGACGGCCGAACGGACGTTTTTGGCGAAGAAGACGTCTTCCACGGCGACCAGGTCCGGGGCGTATTGTCTGATAATTTCTTGGAGGCCTTCAAATATCTGCCGCAGTCGGACCGGCAAGGGGTCACTGGTTTTGGCCGGGATGCGTCCGGCGGCGATGAAGCGGAGCCGGGTCCCTTCCCGGGCCGCCAGGCCGTAACCGGTGAATTTCGACCCAGGATCGATTCCCAAAGCAATCGGCACCTTAGATCGCCTTCATGACCTCTTCGGCTATATCGAAATTCGCCCAGACTTTCTGGACGTCCTCCAGGTCGTCCAGGGCGTTCATGAGCTTGAGGGTTTGGGGGGCGGTTTTGGCGTCCAATTCCACCAGGGTTTGAGGGACCATGCCGATTTCCGCGGCCGTGTACTGCAATTTTTTCCGTTCGAAGGCGGTTTTGACCGCTTCGAAGTCTTCCAGGGCGGTGACCACCTCTATTTCTCCGCTGCTGGCGTCCACGTCTTCGGCGCCGGCTTCCAAGGCCACTTCCATGACCTCGTCCTCGCTCACCTGCGCCGGATCAAAGGAAAGCAGGCCCTTTTTGGTGAATATCCAGGAGACACATCCGGCCTCGCCCAGGCTCCCACCATGCTTGCTGAAAGCGTGCCGGACCTCGGAGGTGGCCCGGTTCTTGTTGTCGGTCAGGACTTCGACCAGAACGGCCGCCCCGCCCGGGGCGTAGCCTTCGTAAGTATACTCCTCGTAAGCCGCCCCCTCCAATTCCCCGGTCCCTTTCTTGATGGCCCGTTCGATGTTGTCCTTGGGCATGTTGGCCGCCTTGGCCGCGGCCACCGCCGACCTCAGCCGCGGATTGCCGTCCACATCACCCCCGCCCAACCTAGCCGCTACAGTGATTTCTTTGATCAACCTGGAAAAAAGCCGGCCCCGCTTGGCGTCGGCCGCTCCCTTTTTGTGCTTGATCGTGCTCCATTTATTGTGCCCTGACACCTGGTCGCCCTCCCTTTTGACAAAAAATTATTTTAATCAATCTATTTTTCAATTTTATGGAACTCCCCAAGAAAACCCAGACCCAGTCCGAAGATTTCCGGGCTGAAACTCCGGGAACTTTTAGGCTTGATTCGTCGAAAGACTTCGAATTTGGTCCTGACCTCCTCAAACAGGGTTTCCACCTCCGGCCCCTGAAAGACCTTGACCATGAACGCTCCTTTAGGTTTCAGCACCCGGCCGGCCAAGGCCCAGGCCGCTCGGGCCAATTGCAGGGACCGGTGCTGATCGGTCGATTTGACGCCGGTCGTGGCCGGGGCCAGATCGGACAGGACCACATCAAACGGACCGTGTTCCAGCAGTTCTTCCCAAGGAATTTCCAAGACGTCGCCTTTGATGAACCGGGCGTTTTCCGGAAGCCTTTGGTCCGGTTCTTTAAGGTCCAGGCCGACCACCAGCCCTTGCGGGCCGATTTTTGCGGCCGTATAAAGCAGCCAGGACCCGGGCGCGGCCCCCAAGTCCAAGACCTTGTTTCCAGGTTTAATTATATAATATTTTTGGTCGGCTTCCTCCAATTTATATACGGACCTGGCCGGATATTTTTCGGCCTTGGCTTTTTGGGTCCAATAGTCATGGACGCGTCGAGGGTCCTTGATTTTGCCTTTGGCCATGTCATCATCCCTAAATTAGCCTAATAATTTCTTTTATCATATTTGAAGGCCGTCCGCAATTGGGTGGTCCTGGTTGGGAGCGGTCCAAGGGTCTTCGGGGTCTCGTTGATATTTTAATATTCATTTTAGGTAGTTATGATCTTGGGTCAATTTTTTTCAAAAAGGCCCTTGAAAATTGGGCTGGAGCGCTTATTATTAGCACTCGATAGGGATGAGTGCTAATAGATCAACCCCGGCATTGGGTCAAAGATGGTTTTAGGTTGATCCGACTAAATCTTGACCAAAAATAACTTACAGAAAGGAGCGAAAGAAATGAAAGTACGTCCGTTGCAAGACCGCGTTCTGGTTCAGAGGACCGAAGAAGAAGAAACAACCAAGAGCGGGATCATTATCCCTGACACGGCCAAGGAAAAACCTCAGCAAGGGAAGGTCATCGCCGTGGGGGCCGGCAAGATTTTGGACAACGGCACCAGGGTGGATCCCGGAGTCAAAGCCGGCGATAAGGTGCTTTTCGGCAAGTACGCCGGGACGGAGATCAAACTGGAAGGTGAAGAATACTTGATCATGCGTGAAGACGACATTCTGGGCGTGATTGAGTAACGATTAACCCCAAATTTTTAAAGGAGGATTGAAAGAATGGCTGGTAAGGAGATCAAATACGACGCCAAGGCCCGCGAAGCCATCATGCGTGGAGTCGATACTTTGGCTGACGCGGTCAAGGTCACTCTGGGCCCCAAGGGCCGCAACGTGATCCTGGAGAAAACCTTCGGCGCCCCGAATATCACTAAAGACGGCGTGACCGTGGCCAAGGAGATCGAGCTGGAAGACAAGTTTGAAAACATGGGCGCTCAGATGGTCAAAGAGGTCGCTTCCAAGACTTCGGACGTAGCCGGCGACGGGACGACCACGGCCACCCTGCTGGCTCAGGCCATATACAGAGAAGGGCAGAAGCTGGTCACGGCCGGGGCCAACCCGATGGCGCTCAAGCGGGGCATCGAAATGGGCGTTGAAGCCGCGGTGGCCGAATTGAAAAAACTGTCGAAGATGACCAAGGACCAGAAAGAAATCGCTCAGGTCGGCACCATTTCGGCCAATAACGACACCACCATCGGCAACATCATCGCCGAGGCCATGAACAAGGTCGGCAAGGAAGGCGTGATCACCGTGGAAGAAGCCAAGTCCATGGAGACGACCTTGGAAGTGGTCGAAGGCATGCAGTTCGACCGAGGCTACCTCTCGCCCTATTTCGTCACCAACGCCGAAAAGATGGAAGCGAGCCTCGAAGACCCGTACATCCTGCTTTACGACAAGAAGATTTCCAACATGAAGGACCTGCTGCCTATCCTGGAGCAGATCGCCAAGATGGGCAAGCCGCTTCTGATCGTGGCCGAGGACGTCGAGGGTGAAGCCCTGGCCACTCTGGTGGTCAACAAACTGCGGGGCACCCTGAATTGTTGTGCGGTCAAGGCCCCCGGCTTCGGCGACCGCCGCAAGGCCATGCTCGAAGACATCGCCATCCTGACCGGCGGCCAGGTCATTTCCGAAGATCTGGGCATCAAGCTGGAGAACGTCACTCTTAAAGACCTGGGCAAGGCCAAACGGGTGAACGTGGACAAGGACAACACCACCATCGTCGACGGTGCCGGGACCAAGTCCGCCTTGGAAGGCCGGGTCCGCCAGATTCGCACCCAGATCGACGAGACCACTTCCGATTACGACCGTGAAAAACTTCAAGAACGACTGGCCAAGTTGATCGGCGGCGTAGCCGTGATCAACGTCGGCGCCGCGACCGAAGTGGAGATGAAGGAGAAGAAGGCCCGGGTCGAGGACGCCTTGAACGCCACGCGGGCGGCGGTTGAGGAAGGCATCGTTCCCGGCGGCGGGGTGGCCCTGCTGCGCTGTGTCCCGGGCTTGGAAAAACTGAAGGCTGTCGGGGACGAAAAGCAAGGGATCAGCATCGTCAAGCGTGCTTTGGAAGAGCCCCTGCGGCAGATCGCCAACAACGCAGGTTTTGAAGGCTCGATCGTGGTCGAGAAAGTCAAGGAAGCTGCCGAAGCCACGGGCTTCAACGCCGAAACCGGCCAGTATGAAGACCTGATCGAGGCCGGCGTCATCGATCCGACCAAGGTCACCCGGTTCGCCTTGCAGAACGCTTCTTCCGTGGCCGCTCTGCTCCTGACCACCCAGGCCATGGTGGCGGAAAAGAAAGAAGATAAACCGGCCGGTCCGCATATGCCCCCCGGCGGCATGGGCGGTATGGGCGGCATGTACTAAAATTCCCGACCGCATAACCACCAGCCCCCTTTCGAGGGGGCTTTTTTGTTAAAGACGGGTAATCTATCATTGAACGGCGGCATTTTTTGGTTCTTTCTATTCGACCGACAGAAGTGAATTTATTTTTTCACAGTAATGACGCATATTTACAAGAGTAATTCCCGCGCAAGCTTGAATCCAGACCACCAGTAACTGATAGATTGCCTAAGATTCTTGCCTTGTCCTTGAAGGCCCTTTATAATGATTGCTTAAACCTGACAAGCGGAGGAGGATCGGGGCCTTGAAGGCTTTTGTCTATACGGAGGAATATTTTCGATACGACTATGGGCCTCAACACCCCCTGCGGGTGGAACGACTGAAGCTCGCCTATGACCTGATCAAGGCCTATGGTCTGCTTGATCTGCCTGATTTGCTTGTCCTCAAAACCATCCCGGCCGCCAGGGCCGACCTGGAGATTTACCACCGGCCGGATTACCTGGATGTTCTTTGTCGTTGCAGTGACGGGCGCCATGATTGGACTGAAGCCGCGGCCTTCGGCTTGGGTCCGGGGGACAACCCGGTCTTTCCTGGGATGTGGGAATGGTCGCTGCTGACCACCGGGGCCTCCCTTCAATGCGCCCGTTTGGTGGCTGAGGGACAGGCGGATTTGGCTTTCAATATGGCCGGCGGACTCCATCACGCCGCCGCCGGCCGGGCTTCGGGGTTTTGTTATATCAACGACGCCGTCATTGCCATCAAGGAGCTGCTTCGGCGCGGTTTATCCGTGGCCTACGTCGATATCGACGCCCATCACGGCGACGGGGTCCAAACGGCTTTTTATGATACCGACCAGGTCCTGACCATCAGCATTCACCAACACGGCCGGACTCTGTTTCCCGGCACCGGTTTTGTCTATGAAACCGGCAGCGGACGGGGGCAGGGATTCGCCGTCAACGCCCCTCTTTATCCGGGTGCGGACGACGAGATTTTTCTGAAAGTCTTTTTCGATCTGGTCCCTGCTCTGGTGAATTCATATAAACCGGACGTCCTGGTCACTCAGCTCGGCGTGGATACTTTTTATAATGATCCTCTGGCCAATCTGGCCTTGACCAATATCGGCTTCAGCCGAGCGGTCAAGGCGTTTAAAGAGATGGGTCTGCCCTGGGTGGCCTTGGGCGGCGGTGGATACAATATCGTCAATGTGGCCCGGGCCTGGACCTTGGCCTGGGCGATCATGAATGAGGTCGAGCCGGCTGATGAATTGCCCGAGGTGTTCACCGCGGCTATCGGTGCGCTTGGTTACCGGGAAAGGTTTCTACGGGACCGGCCTTCGCCGAGGGCAGGGGACTCCCGACCGGAAGTCCGGACCGTGGCCCGGCAGATGGTCGAAACCGTCCGTCAGACTATCCTGCCGGTGATTGCTTCGAGCAGAGGCAGGACTTCAGGCGTCTCTTGCCCAAGGTGACCACCTTGCCCTCCGACGGGCCGGCCGGGGACGAAGGTCTGGCGGGCAAAAGCGCTTCCGGTACTCGGCAGGACCGCCGGAAGTGGCGGTAGTCCCGCCTTTTAAAGATTTCCTCGAAAGGTCTTCTGAGCAGACTGCCGAAAAAGACCGTTTCCTGCGGTTCTTCCCGGCCTAGATAAAAACGGGTGAACTTGCCGTGAGCTACGGGCAGCGCCGTGTTGCGGCAAGGCGCTACCCGGCCCCGCCGATTGACGAAGACGGTTCGGTCGGGGTCGCAGGGACAAATGGTCTCGACATCGGGTTTGACCGGCGGGTTGATCAGTTCCAAATAGGCCGACCGGGCCATGGTTTCCAAACTCTCGTCGACTCGCCGGATTAAGTCTTGGTCTATGTCCCCGGGCAATTGAGCCGCAGCGTCGATCCGGCGGACGTGAAAACCAGGCTGATAGAAAACGACCCGGTCGGGATTGAGCCTGACGGCCGTGTCCAGGTAAGTCGCCAGTTCGTTGAGGGAATACCTGTTTTTGGCGAACTGGATAAGCACCGCCGGACGATCGGTTTGATTGTTCTCCCGCCAGTGAAGCACCTGGCTGACGTTGAAAATGGTCCGGTTGAATTTGACCCCCGGGTTTCGGCGTTCGTAGGTCGAGGCCCGGCCGTAATCGAGCCGGAAGATAATGGCCTCAAAATATGGCATCAGGTCCAGATTGACCAATTCCACTCCATTGGTGGCCAGCACCAGACGGCCCCCGCTTTGGTAGGCCAGGCGGACCATTTCCGGGAAAAAGGGGTTGAGGAGCGGCTCGCCCCAGCCTCGAAACAACACCGCCTCGAAAAGATCGAACGCCGGATATATCTTGTAAAAGTAGTCCAGGGGCATGTCCTCGTTAATCCAGCACTGACGAAAGGCGACCCTGGGACAGGAAGGGCAAAAGAGATTGCAGCGCGTGGTCAGTTCAATTTCCAGACAGGAGAAAGGCCGGGGGGTGTAACCGACCAGTGGAGCCAGTTTCCGCGACGAATAGTCGTCCTCGGGCCAAGAATTGATTATGCTTTCGGGCAGAAAACCCAACTCCATGACCGGGCCTTCACCTCGGGGTTGATAGGTTTGCCGTTCTCCCGCGCCTAGAACTCGGTTCTTTATCACAAACTCCCAAACCGGTAAACTTTTTTCAGGCTAATAGATTAAAATCGTAATCTTCGGCCGAAACAGCCGTGAAAAATCTTTTTTGCCTACTTTGACCATTTTTAACCAAAAATTTTTAACCTGATCAAATTTTTTTGGTATTATTTAAACAATGGACCAAGTCTGATTGACATCCGCGGTATATTGGCCATAAATTATTTATGATTTGGTCGAACAGCTTAAATTCCTGGAGGAGGAAAAGATGACAGATGAAACCTTTCAGACCAACCCGACCCCATTGAAGGTATTGGATACTACTCTTCGGGACGGCCACCAATCGCTTTTGGCCACGCGAATGAAGACCGAGGACATGATCCCCATCGCCGAGCGCATGGACGAAGTGGGGTTCTGGGCCTGTGAGGTCTGGGGCGGGGCCACCTTCGACACCATGCACCGTTTCTTGAAGGAAGACCCCTGGGAGAGGCCGAAAATATTAAAAAAATACATCAAAAAGACCCCTTTTTCCATGCTGTTGCGCGGTCAGAACCTGGTCGGCTACCGCAACTACGCCGACGACGTGGTCCGGGCTTTTGTCGACAAGGCCTGCGAAGTGGGCATCGACGTCTTTCGGGTCTTCGACGCCCTGAACGACTTCCGCAACTTCGAGACCTCGGTCGAAGTCATCAAGAAAAACGGCAAACATTTTCAGGGCACCATCTGTTACTCTCTGACCGAGCGTCGGATGGGCGGCGAAGTTTTCAATCTCGAGTACTACCTGACCAAGGCCAAACAGCTCGAAGATATGGGCGCGGACACCATCTGCATCAAGGACATGGCCGGCCTGATCGCGCCCTATGACGCCTACGAATTGATTTCCGCTTTAAAAAAACAATTCAAAGTCCCGATCCACCTGCACACTCATTATACTTCAGGCATGGCTTCCATGAGCTATCTCAAGGCGGCCGAGGCCGGGGTGGATATAGTCGATTGCGCCCTGGCGCCCTTCGCCCTGCGCACTTCCCAACCGGCGGTCGAACCCATCGCCGCCGCTTTGATGGGCACGCCCCGGGACACCGGCTTTGATTTGAACCTTTTGGTCGAGTTGAGCCAGAAGCTGGAAGAAGTGGCCAAAAATTACCGCAAATTGCTCGACGACACCAAGATGGCCGTGATCGACACCGGAGTCCTGCTTCACCAAGTCCCCGGCGGCATGATTTCCAACCTGGTTAATCAGCTCAAGGAGCAGAAGGCCATTGACCGCTTGGCCGATGTCTACAAGGAGATTCCCAAGACCCGCCGTGAATTGGGCACCCCGCCCCTGGTCACTCCCACCAGCCAGATCGTCGGCGTTCAGGCTGTTTTGAACGTCCTCCTCGGGCCTTATAAGTTCGTCACTCAGGAGACCCGGGGCCTGGTCCAGGGCCTCTACGGCAAGACCCCCACGCCCATCGACCCGGAGGTGGCGGAAAAGGTCCTCAAGAAAGGCAAAGATGGGCGGTACGAACAATACGATGTTCGGCCGGGCGATGTCCTGCCCCCGGAACTGGACAAGGTCAAAACCGAGACGGCAGACTACGCCAAAACCGAGGAAGAGCAGCTCATCTGCGCCCTGTTCCCCTCAACCGGCAAAGCCTTTTGCGAAGAACGGGGGGAGCAAAAAAGCTAGCTTGACGATTCTGAGGGAACAGGTTATGAGGTCTTAGAAAAAACCGGGCGGATCGTGCCGAGCGTTCCGCCCGGCTTTTGCCGACATATTTCGACCAAACAATATTATAAAAATCAACTATCCCGGTTCAGCCGGGGGTCCATTTCCGACAGGCGGGTTTCCGCGCCGGCCAGGTCTTCCAGGACCGGACGGGCCAGTATCCTGATGCGCGGGCCCTCGGCGGCGATCAGTTCCTGTTTGATCATCTTGCCCAGGATGCGCGAAAGCGTCTCGGGAATAGTCCCCAGCAGGCTGGCCAGTTGGCCTTTGGTGATGTCCAGCTCGAACTCGGAGGCGCCGCCGTTCTTTTCACTCAGATAGAGAAAATAGGCGGCCAGGCGGCCGGGCACTTCCTTGAGGGATAAGTCTTCTATGAGGTTGGCGAATCTTCGCAGACGCATGGACAGCACGCCCAGCATGTTCAGGGCCAGGGTCGGGTTGCGGGCGATCAACCCCAGCAGGGCCTGACGGGGGAAAAAAAGCACCCGACTCTTTTCGAGGGGCTCGGCGTAAGCCGGGAAATGGGCTCCGGCGAAAACAGCCACTTCACCGAAGGGCTCGCCGGGCCCGAACAAGTGGAGTATTTGCTCTTTACCTTCAAAAGATAATTTAAAAATTTTGACCCGGCCTTCGGCCACTACGTAAAAACCTTTACCCTCGTCGCCGTCGGAAAAGATGATTTCGCCCCGGCCGAAAACCTGCTCGTGGACGATGGCGGCCAAGTCCTCGAGCTGATTTTGAGGCAGGCCTTCGAACATGGGCATAGCGCCGATGAGTTCGGTTAATTTGTTCATGGTCCGTCTCTGATGACAGGCCATATCACTTTTTCTTGACTAAAGTCAAGGCGCGGCCGGCCGGCAAACTATTATTCTGCAGGTAAAAACCGGGGCTGTTGCGGGTCTGTTTGCTTAAAAACGCTGAAAACGACAGGAGGCCGTCATGCAAATGGGCATTCAAACCAAACTTCAAGGCCTGATCGGCTTAATGGCCCTGACCGGCCTGGGGCTGATCGTCTTTACCTTCATCACCCTGGCTGCCCAGGAGAATGATGCCTTGGTCATCAATGTGGCCGGCCGCCAGCGGATGCTCAGCCAGAAAATGGCCAAAGAAGTCTTGGCCCTGGCCTCCGGCTTCGAGGAAAAAGCCTATCGAACCGCGCTCCAGGGAACTTTTGATCTTTTCGGACAATCCCATCAGGGCCTCCTGAACGGCGACCCCAAACTGAATCTCCCGCCGACCAAAGACAAAAATATTTTAGGACAAATGAAAAAAGTGGACGCCCTGTGGCGGGAATTTTCCGACCAAGTGGGTTTGGTTTTAAAGGAGCCCTTGGATTCTCCGAAATTCAAGACAGCCGTGGCGGCCGTCATGAACATGAACGTCCCCCTCTTGCAAGAGATGAACAAAGCCGTAGAATTATATGAAGAATCTTCCAGAAACAAAGTGGTCTTTTTAAAAACGGTCATGGCCGGTTCAGGCCTTTTGACCCTTCTGCTGGCCGTTTTTTGTTGGCTTTTCATCGCTGCGAGAATCACTCGGCCGGTCAGCCTGATCGTGGCGGAACTTAGTCAAGGGGCCGACCATGTGGCCGAAGTCTCGAACCAGGTCTCCACTGCCAGCCAGCAGTTGGCCGAAGGCTCATCGGAGCAGGCCGCGGCCGTGGCCGAAACCTCGGCCTCTCTGGCCGAAATAGCCGGGCAGACCCGGAAGAACGCGGACGACGCCGAGCGCGGCAGCCGACTGATGGGCGAAACCAAGACCACGGTGGCCAAGGCCGAGGCCTCCATGAAGGAGATGCACCAGGCTATGAACGAGGTGGCGGCTTCGGGCCGAGAGATCGGTAAAATCATCAGGACTATCGACGAAATTGCCTTTCAAACCAACCTTTTGGCTTTGAACGCTGCGGTCGAGGCGGCCAGAGCCGGAGAAGCGGGGCAAGGCTTCGCCGTAGTGGCCGACGAGGTCCGCAACCTGGCTCAAAGGGCGGCCGAAGCGGCCAAAACCACGGCGGAGTTGATCGAGAGGACCATCGGCCAGATCGGGCAAGGTACGGATTTGGTCGGCCAAGTGGTGGAAATTTTCGGCCAGGCGGCCGAGAAAGCCAACCGCGGGGCCGAACTGGTGGCCGGGATAGCCCGGGCTTCCGGGGAACAAGCCCAGGGCATCGAACAGATCGAGGCGGCCATCAAGCAGATGGACCAGGTCACCCAAAGGAACGCGGCCGGGGCCGAAGAGTCGGCGGCCGCGGCCGAGGAACTGAGCGTCCAGGCGGAAACGACCCGAGCCGTGGTCGACCGGATGAGGAGCCTGATCGGCGGAGCGGACGACCGGGAAGCCGGGACTGCGGCCAGGTCGGCTCAGACCGGCGGCCCTGGCCGCAGGTTCAATCTTTCTCCTTCGTCTGAAATCAAAAAACTGAACTATCAAAAGAGTCGTTTTTGATCTAGGTCAAGGAATTTGGTTGGGGGAAGTTCTATGATTGGTTCCCAAGAGCGAGAAACCGAAACTTCAAACCAGAAAAGAAAGGAGAGAGACTATGTTTTGTTTCCAGTGCGAACAAACGGCTAAAGGCGAAGGCTGCACCGTGCGGGGCGTCTGCGGGAAGAGCCCGGAAACTGCCGCTCTGCAAGACTTGCTGATTTACGCGGTCAAGGGCTTGTCCCTGGCGGCGGTCGAAGGCCGCAAGGTCGGGGTCAATGACCGGGAAGTGAACGTTTTTACGGCTGAGGCCGTCTTCTCGACCCTGACCAATGTGGATTTCGATCCCCAGCGCTTCGTCAAACTCATCGGCCGAGCCGTCCAGCTGCGGGAAAGGCTCAAGGACAAGGTCAAGGCGGCTGGCGGCAAAGTGGATTTTTCTGAACCGGCGGCTGATTTCAAACCGGCGTCCACCATGGAAGATTTGATCAAACAAGGCGAGGCGGTGGGGGTCAAGTCCGATCCCGACATCGATCCTGACGTCCTGTCTTTGCGGGAATTATTGATCTACGGCATCAAAGGCGTGGCCGCCTACGTCGATCACGCCCAGATTCTGGGCCAAGAGGACGATGCGGTTTACGCCTTCATCCACGAAGGTCTGGCGGCGACCTTGCGCAAGGACCTGACCGTAGACGACTGGGTCAAACTGGTCCTCAAATGCGGCGAGATAAACCTGCGGGCCATGGAGCTGCTGGATGCGGCCCACACCGGAACTTACGGCCACCCGGTCCCGACCAAAGTCCCCCTCGGGGCCAAGCAAGGCAAAGCCGTCCTGGTCTCCGGCCACGACCTGAAAGACCTGGAAGAATTGCTCAAGCAGACCGAAGGCCAGGGCATCTATGTTTACACCCACGGCGAGATGCTCCCAGCCCACGGCTACCCGGAGCTGAAGAAATATTCTCATTTTTACGGTCATTACGGCACGGCCTGGCAGAACCAGACCAAGGAGTTCGCCGAGTTCCCTGGGGCTATCCTCATGACCACCAACTGCATCCAAAAACCCAAGGAGTCGTACCAGGACAATATCTTCACCTGCGGCCTGGTCGGCTGGCCGGACGTGACCCATATCTCCGGCCGGGATTTTTCACCGGTCATTAAAAGGGCCCTGGCTCTGCCCGGATACGCCCAAGACGTCGACAAAGGCCAGGTCATGGTCGGCTTCGCCCGCAACGCGGTCCTGGGCGTGGCCGACCAGGTCATCGAGGCGGTCAAGAGCGGGGCCATCCGCCACTTTTTCCTGGTGGCCGGCTGCGACGGGGCCAAGCCCGGCCGGAATTACTACACCGAATTCGTGGAAAAAGTCCCCCAGGACTGCATGGTCCTGACTCTGGCTTGCGGCAAGTTCCGCTTCTTCGACAAGGACCTGGGCGACATCGGCGGCATTCCCCGGCTGTTGGACATCGGCCAGTGCAATGACGCCTATTCGGCCATCCAGATCGCCGTGGCTCTGGCCAAGGCCTTCAATGTCGAAGTCAACGATCTGCCCTTGTCCATGGTCCTGTCCTGGTACGAGCAGAAGGCCTGCGCCATCCTGCTGACCCTGCTCCATCTGGGCGTCAAGAACATCCGCCTGGGCCCGTCTCTGCCGGCCTTTGTCTCGCCCAACGTCCTGGATGTTTTGGTCAAGAATTACAACATCATGCCGATAACCACGCCGGATGAGGACCTGAAGGCCATCCTCGGCTAGAACTTATTGAACTACTTTCCGAAATCAGCCCCGGCGGCCAAAGAAGCCCGGCTTCCTTGGCCGCCGGGGGCTCCCATTTTTAATCTTGACATGTTTATCTTAAACTCTACAATATATACCGTTATATGCTATACTTGATACCACATAATGTAGGTTGGGCAGAGCGAAGCGAAACCCAACGATTCTCGTTAATTATCCGGATATGGGCCGTAAAAGCGCCGTGCCCGAATTCGTAATAGAAAATCACCGCTCCATTCGGCTGGACTCCATTCGGTTGAAACATCCCGAAATCGGTCGTCCGCATTCCAAGCCGGGGTGGAGTATAAATGAATTTGTTGGGTTTCGCTTCGCTCTACCCAACCTACTAGACTGGACGGTGGAATTTAAGCGCCTGACCCTTCTTGCCCGTCTCAGCGGGACGGCCCAAGCGAGCCGAGGAAGCGGTAATCCTGACCAAAGTAAAAAATTGGTGACAGCAGGGTTTTTTTTTGATATTTACCTTTAAAAGAAAAAATCCTGAAAATTTTGGGCACTGGGGCAAGAAGCAAGGGCGGCGGCTGAATTGTCTACATTTTTGGAGTTTTAACAAAAAGCTCTTTGGAGATCGGGCAAACCGCCCAATATTTTGACAGCGTTCCCGGCCGTTTTTTACTCAGCGGGGAGTTAATATGCGGGGATTGATCAAACCTCTCATCTATATAGGCCTGGGTTTGGCCCTGGGGTTTCCGGTTTTCAGCCTGACTTACTACACCATGGTCCGGACGTCCACGCCCCAGTTTTGCGCTTCCTGCCATGAAATCCACTTCGCTTACCATACCTGGAAGACCTCGACCCATACGAACAACGCCCAGGGCTTCGTGGCCGACTGCATGGACTGCCACCTGCCCGCGCCCCATGACACTTACGACTTTTTCTACGCCAAGACCTTCCACGGGATAAAAGACATCGTGGTTCATTTTACTCAGGAAGAATACGATCACCAGAAAAACCGGGAACGGGCCTGGGCGACCATCAAAAACGACCAGTGTCTGAAGTGCCACCGCAACCTGCTTTATATTCCGGAAAAACGCGGGGCCATGCTGGCTCACCGGACCGTGCTGTACGCCCGGCCGGGCTACGAGAAGCGCTGCTTGGATTGCCATAAGAATTTGGTCCACAATCCCCGGAACTATTACGACTACAAGCAGTTCAGCGGGTACTACCGGGGACTGGGGCTTTAAGCTGGTTTAGTTTGATAAATCAACGCTGAAGACCAAAAGGAGGGCGTTCAAATGCGGATATTTTCAGCCGCGGCGGTTTTGGTGTTTGGGCTGACAGTGGTTTTCGGCGGGGTGGGGTGGGCTCAGGAAAAGGCCGCGCCGAACCAGCCTCTGGTCAAGGAATTCAGGATCGAGCGCAGTATGCCCAAGGAAGCCTTGGCCTGCCTTGAATGCCACAAGCAGGAGCATCCCGGCCTTTTCGCCGACTGGGCGGCCAGCCGACATGCCAGCGCCAACATCACCTGTCTGGATTGTCACCGGGCCGAGGAGTTCGATCAGGACGTAAGCCTTGACCACTACAAGCAGTATGAGCGGGCCGACCACAAGTTTGGGACCAAAGAGTATAAGGTTCCGATTTCGGCCGTGGTCACGCCTAAAGACTGTTCGCGCTGTCATCCGGACGAGGCCAAACAGTACGCCCGGAGCAAGCACGCCAATACGGTCGAGATCATGTGGAAGATCGACCCCTGGCTGAACAAGGGCATGAACAGCGATTTCGAGCGGGTTTCCGGCTGCTACACCTGTCACGGCACCGTGCTCAAGGTCGAGGACGGCAAGCTCACTCCGGACACCTGGCCCAACACCGGGGTGGGCCGGGTCAACCTGGACGGCAGTCTGGGCAGTTGCACCAGTTGCCACACCCGGCACCGTTTCAGCGTGGCCGAGGCGAGAAAGGCCGAGGCCTGCGGCCAGTGCCACCTGGGGCCGGACCATCCTCAGATCGAGATATACAAGGAATCCAAACATGGGGCCTTGTACGATTCCTTCGGCCATGAATGGCGCTGGGACGCAGCGCCGGGGACCTGGACGGCCGGGGTGGATTACCGGGCTCCGACCTGCGCCGCCTGCCACATGTCCGGTTCGGGGACGACTTTGACCACCCATGACGTGACCGAGCGGTTGTCCTGGGAGATTCAGGCCCCCCTGACCGTCAGACCTTCGGAATTCCAGGCTTTTCCGGCCAAGACCAACTGGGAGGTCGAACGGGAGAAGATGAAGGCGGTCTGTCTCCAGTGCCACGGCAACGTCTGGGTCGACGGCCATTACGCCAAGCTGGACCAGGTGGTGCAGGAATATAATGAGGCCTACTTCAAGCCGGCCAAGAAGATGCTGGATGAACTTTACGCCAAGGGTCTTTTAGACCAGAGCAAGGTCTTTGACGAGCGTTTGGAAGTGGAGTATTACGAGTTGTGGCACCACGAGGGCCGGCGGGCCAGGATGGGCGCGGCCATGATGGCTCCGGACTACGCCTGGTGGCACGGGTTTTACGAGTGCAAGAAACGGTTCAACAACTTCATGGAAGAGGCCCGGGACCTGATCGAGCACAACCGGAAGGCTTATAAAGCCGTTGATTTCCCCAACGCCACCGGTTCGACCGCCAAGCCGCCGGAAGTCTTCGGCGCTCAGAAGTAGAGGTCGGCGGATCATAATCCACGGTCTTGAATTTCAGCAAAAAGCCGAGCGGCGCTCCCAGGTTCGGGACGCCGCTCAAAACCATTCGAAAATCAGCCTATTTTAAAAAATCGGGGCGTTTGTATTCCGGGTCGGGATAGGTGTAGAAGCCCCGGCCTGTTTTGACGCCCAGTTCCTTGCGGTCGACCATATCCTTGAGGGCCGTCGGCGGGTGGTCCCTGGGGTCCTTGGAGTCGGTGTAATAAACCATTTCGATGTTATAGATCACGTCCAGGCCGACGGCGTCCATCAGGGCGAAGGGACCGCTGGGGTTGCCGGTGAAGATCATCCAGGCCCGGTCGATGTCCCGGAAGTCGACGAATCCTTCAGCCCACATGTACAGGGTTTCCCGCTTGATGGCCCGCCAGACCCGGTTGAAGCAGAAGCCTAAGATTTCTTTTTTTACCGTCAAGGGCACGCATTTGATGGACCGGATCCAGGCCTTACCCACTTCAACGGCTTCGGGCGTAGTCTTGCTTCCACCCATGATATCGACCATGTTGAGCATGACCGTGGGGATATAGAAGTGGATGTTGAGACACTTTTCCGGCCGTTTGGTCGCGCTTTCTATCTTGGATATGGGTATGGAGGAGCTGTTGGTGGCCAGGATGGCGTCTTTTGGGGCCAGGGCGTCGATCTGTTCGAAGACCTTTCGTTTCAATTCGAGGTGTTCCGGAACGGCTTCGATGACCAAGTCCGCTTCCCGAACGGCTTGGCCGAGGTCATTGGTCAATTTGATCTTAGACTTGTTCTCCATCAAGGTCTCCAAGGGTACGATCGGTTCGCGGTTGAACAGCCCGAACTGCTTCTTGAGCACCTCCAGGGAGCGCTTGAAGGCTTCTTGATCGGGATCGTAGAGTGCAACTTCATAACCGAATGAGGCGGCATGAACGCCGATCTGGGCGCCCATGGTCCCGCCGCCGATTATCCCGAGCTTCGATATGTTGCCGGTCATCTTTCCCTCCTTGTGCGGCCGGGTCAAGGGGCGGCCGGAACAGCCGCCCGACCCATCGTTCGCGAGTTATAGGGCCGGCCGACTCTGGAGTCGGCCAGGGATGATTATTCCGGGACGAAGGCCAGGTAAGTTTTGCGGTTTTCACCTTCATCCCGATGGAGAAACTTGGCTTTTAAGGGCATACCCACTTTGATGGCTTCAGGTCGTTTGGCATCCACGCCTTCGATCCTGGCGTCGACCCGGGGGCCTTCTTCGAGCCGGACCACTCCGGAGCAGTAGGGATTTTTCCGGTCATAGCCTTCGGCGATCATGGCCGGCGGACCAATGGAGATGCAGGTAAAAGCGCTGAGTTTGCCCCGGCCTTTCATTTCAGCCCATTCCATATCCACGCCGTGGCATTTGATGCAGAGAGGCCGCGGCGGGACATACAAAGCGCCGCAGGACTTGCATCTAGAACCCATCAACTTATCCTCGTTGAGAAACTGCTCGTATGAGATGTCGCTAAAGGGCCGTTCTTCCATCGGCTCATCTCCTTTCCAGGATGGTGAAGGTGCAGGTGCCGCCGGTGCCGCCCAGGTTGTGGGCTCCGCCGATGCGGAGGTCCTTGATCGGGACTTGTCTGGGCCCGGCCTTGCCTCGGAGTTGAGTCCAGACTTCATAAAGCTGGGATATCCCCGTAGCCCCCACGGGGTGGCCTTTGCATTTGAGGCCGCCCGAGGTGTTGATGGGCTTGGAGCCGTCCAGCCTGGTCCGGCCCTCGGCCACGGCCTTATAACCCTGGCCGGGCTTGAAGAACCCCAGGTCTTCGATATGGAGAAGCTCGGCGATGGAAAAACAGTCGTGGACTTCGGCGAACTGAATGTCCTCGGGCGTAAGGGCCGACATGCCGTAAGCCTCGGCCGCCGCATAACGGGTGGCTTCAAAGTAGGTCAGATCGTCGGCGGCGTGCAGACCCCGGCCGCTGCCCTGGCCCAGACCGGCCACATAAATCGGGTCATCGGTGAAATTTTTGGCGATGTCTTCCCCGGCCAGCAGCATGCAGGAGGCCCCGTCGCTGATGGGGCAGCAGTCAAAGAGGTGCATGGGCCAGGCCACCGGCGGATTGGCTTTAGGATCGGCCAGAAAGGCCTTTTCGTCAGCCCAGGCCGGGACCGGCTGGCCTTTTTTCTTGGCGCTTTCAATTTTGGAGTTCATGACGTCCCGGATGCTTTGTTTGAATTGGGCCTTGGGATTGAGGGGGGCGTTGTTGTGGCTTTTAATGGTTATATTGAACAAATGTTCCCGATTGGCTCCGTATTTGGCGAAATAGGCCGTGGCCACGGCGCCGAAAACGCCGGGGAAAGTGAAACCGACCCGGCCTTCGTAGGGGACGGTGGCCAGAGCCAGGCCTTCGGCCACTTCTTCGGTGGTCCTTTTAGACATCTCTTCGACCCCAGCCACCAGGACCAGGTCGTAAAAACCGGAAGCGATGGCGAAAACGCCTTCACGGAAAGCCAGGGCGCTGGAAGCGCAGGCCCCTTCCGTTCGGGTGGCCGGTTTGGGGGCCAGGCCGATCAGGTCGGAAATCAGAGGTCCCCAATGGGATTGATGGATGAAGAAATCACTGGAAAAGTTTCCTAAGTACAAGGCGTCAATGTCCTGGGGGTCAAAGCCCTTTTCTACCGAGGACAGCATCTCTCGGTAGGCTTCGACGAACAGGTCTTTGGAGTTTTTGTCCTGAAACATTCCGAACTTGGACATACCGGCCCCGACTATGGCCACGCCGCGGCCAAGTTTTCTCTTTTTTTGCATTACTTCCTCCTAAAGGGCATTTAGTTGATCCCCTGGACCGATCTCCGGCCTCCGGATTTTTCAAGACCCAAGAGTCTAAGTTCATTCAAACTATAAATATTATAAAAACTCGAAAAATTCCACCTCAAAGGTTTTTTGCATTAAAAAACAAGTATAACAATGGACAGGACCACGAACCGGACCAGGCGGAGCGCGAACCGGCAACCATGATTGATGCCCCCGGGCTTAAGGATGAACAAAACCAAATCTTGAAGGAGCAAGAGATGTACCAACTCCGATCTCCCGGACCGGCCTCGGCCAGGATTCGGGGGACAGGGCAGCCCGCGTGGTTAAGTCTTAACCAGAGCTAATCTTTAAGGACTTCGGGAAGAGCGTCCTTAGTCCCAGGGTTTTGAAGAAGGTCGGGAAGACTTTTACCCTTTACTCCCTAGCCATCAAATTTTACGCCTTGTAAAAAAAACGGACGGGATGAAAAGGGTTGATCGGGAAGATCGCGTGAGATACTCTCCTTAAAAAGCAAGGGACAACCTTGGGTCCTGGTCGCATAGACAGCTACCATCTCTTGGCTCATGTTTTGCTTGAAGTCTTGGCTCAAGACGGCGGTGCGGTTTCGACCCTCGTGGTCATGAAGATAAAAAGACCGTTCCAAGAGAGAGTCCGTGCGTTTAAGCCTGCGCAATCGAATTCTATTTAACTTTGTCCTGGTCATCGTGTTGTTCGCCATTGTGGCGGCGCTCCTCGGGACTTTCTTTATCAGCCGGACCACGGTCGAGGAAGAGCAGCGGCGGGTCGGCGTGGATTTGCGTTCGGCCTGGAGTGTGATCGAGGGCAAGATCAATGAATTGTCCATTTTGGTCAGGGTGTTGGGCACGGGCAAACGGGTGGCCGGGGCCTATACCGGCCTGGACACCCGGACCTACCTGGCTTCCCTCGAAGCGGTCCGTTTGCAATTCAAGCTTGATTTCTTATGTCTGACCGATGATCAAGGCCGGGTGATCCTCCGGACTTTGACCCCTTACCAGGCCGGCGACGACCTTTCCAACGATGTTTTCATCAGCCGGGCCCTTAAGGGCGAGGTGATCGGGGGATTTCACGTTATGAGTCCGACCCGCCTGGGCATAGAGGGCGGCAACCTGCGGGAGCGGGCCTTTGTCGCTTTCGAGTCCACGCCCAAGGCCAAACCACGGGCCGAGAGCCATGAAGAGTCCGGCTTGGTCATCATGGCCGCCGCTCCGGTCCAGGACCAGAAAGGCAACGTCCTGGGGGTCGTCTACGCCGGGTCCCTGCTCAACCGGAACCACACCCTGGTCGACCAAATCAGGTCCATCGTTTTTGAAGGGCAGGTTTTGGATGGAAAATCGGTAGGCACGGTGACCATCTTCCAATGGGACGTCCGGGTGGCCACCAACGTTATCCTGCCCAACGGCAACCGCGCCTTAGGCACCCGGGTCAGCGCTGAAGTCTACGACCGGGTCTTGGAGAACAATCGGAGCTGGTATTCCCGGGCCTTTGTGGTCAACGACTGGTACATCAGCGCCTACGACCCGATCCATGACGTTGAAGGCCAAGTCATCGGCATCCTTTACGTGGGGGTGTTGGCCAAAAAATACGATCAAATCCGTCGGGACCTATGGAAGATTTACGGCGGGGTTTTCCTGATCGGGGCCCTTTTGGTGGTCCTGGTCGGGCTGATTTTCGCCCGCCGCTTGACCAAATCGGTCGGACGTCTGGCCGAAGGGACTTTGCGCATTTCCAACGGCGAACTGGACCTGAGGGTGCCTGAACCCAGGGCCGACGACGAACTGCGCGACCTGACCCGGGCCTTTAATTCCATGGCCGAAAGCTTGCGCGACCGTGACGAGAGACTCAAGGCGGCCCGGGAAGAGCTGGAACGGACCAACGCCGACCTCCAGCAGCTCAATCAAAATTATCTGAATATGCTCGGTTTCGTTTCCCACGAGTTGAAGAATACCTTAGGGGTCATCTATACTTCGGCCAGGACTCTTAATCTGGGCCTGACCGGGCCTTTGACGGAGAACCAAACGGTCTTGGTCCAAAACATCGTCCGCAACATCGACACCGCCGTGGCCATGACCAGGAACTATCTGGATTTGACCCGGATCGAAAAGGGCGAACTCAAGGCCAACCCCCGGCGGATCGACTTGGCGGCCGATGTAGTCGGTCCGGTCCTAGAGGAATTAAAAGGGGCGGTCGAGGAGAGGCGAATGAAGGTCATCAATCTTTTGCCCCAAAGCTTGCCTCTTTCAAGTGATCCGACCCTGCTCAGGGTGGTGTACAAGAATCTTTTGGACAACGCCGTCAAATACGGTCGGCCGGAAGGCCAAATCCGCCTGGGTTTCAAAAAGGAGCCTGGTTCGTACCGTCTGGAGGTCTGGAACGAGGGGCAGGGATTGCCGCCGGACAAATTGAACAAGCTGTTCGGCAAGTTCGTCAGGTTAGGCCTCGAGACCGACGGCAAGGGCGCCGGTCTAGGTCTGTTCATCACCAAGGACATCGTCACCAAGCACGGCGGCCGGATATGGGCCGAATCGGAAGAGGGCCGTTGGATTAACTTTATTATTGTTTTGCCGGTCGGCATGGCCGAAAGCGGCAGTCCGGCCGAAGTGGTCTGAAGCGGAGTGGGTTCTTCTAAAATCAGCCTGGTTGGGCCTTTGGCTAAAGAGGAATTTTACACTCCGAAAAAAAAGTTGACGGTATTCTGTGAATCTACAAGGGGTTTCATGAGCGTTTAGATGGATTTATTGAATAAACAAAATGAGTTGTCCTGAAAAGTTACTCCGCTTTTTTTGGCATGACCGTTGCTCATTCAACAAAACGGACCGGATCGGCTCAAAGAGCTGTTGGAAATATGTTTAATGGAAACTACAACCAAATTTTATCATCAAGGGGGGACCAGTGAGCACTAAAGTTGAACCCGCTGAGGTGAAAACGGCCGGCTTGGCAGAGGAATTTTCTCCGGAAGACCTGGCGGCCGTCGAGGCCATCCTGGAACGGCACAAAAACAAACCGGGATCGCTAATCCCGGTGCTCGAGGAGATTCAGGAAACTCTAGGTTACATTCCCAAGTTCATCCAGACCAAGGTGGCTATTGGTTTGGGCGTTCCGTTGAGTGAAGTTTACGGTGTGGTCACTTTTTATCACTTTTTCACTATGGTCCCCCGTGGGCGTCACACCATCCGTTGCTGTCTGGGCACGGCCTGTTATGTCAGGGGAGGAAGGAACAATCTGGAGAAACTCTCGGAGAATTTGCGGGTGGCCCCTGGTGAAACCACAGATGATCGGCGTTTTTCTTTGGAAACGGTCCGTTGTCTCGGGGCCTGCGGACTGGCTCCGGTCATGACCGTTGACGAGGACACCTACCGGCAGGTCAAACCTTCCAAGGTTTCCGAAATCATCAAAGAATACGAATAATCAGGGAGCGGTCTTATGCCTAGAATAAAGGTTGAAGATCTTTACCGGATCAAAGGCGAGGTCCTCAGGGCCTTGGTTTTGGAGCCGGACAAATGGCGGTGTCGGATCACCGTGCACATGGGCACCTGCGGCATCTCGTCCGGGGCCGACAAAGTCAAACAGGCCTTGGAAGAGGAATTGGCTTCTTCAGGCCGGAAAGACATTTTTCTGACCACATCAGGCTGCGCGGGCATCTGCAACCGAGAGCCGCTCATCACCGTGGAACGGGTTGGGGAAGAGGCGATCAAATATTCGGAGCTGACTCCGGAGATGGCCAGGGATATTTTCCGCCGGCACGTTTTGGACGGTCAGGTTGTGACCGAGTGGTCTTTCGGCCGGGGCTGGGAGCAGCCGGCCGTCGTTTTTGACGGCGTGCCCGGGCCGGAGTCGGCCAAGGTGCCGTCGATCAAGGATCTGCCCTTTTTCCGCCGACAGGAGCTTAGGGTGATGAGAAACCGGGGTCTGATCGATCCGGAGAGCATCGCTCAGTATATAGCCACTGACGGTTACTTTGCCGCGGCCAAGGCCATCTTTCAAATGAGTCCTCGCGAAATCGTTCAGGAAGTGCTCAAATCCGGTTTGCGGGGCCGGGGCGGGGCCGGCTTTCCCACCGGCATGAAGTGGCAATTCGCGGCGGCCAGCAAAGGCGAGGTCAAGTATATCCTGTGCAACGCCGACGAAGGGGACCCTGGGGCTTTCATGGACCGGTGCGTTCTGGAATCCGATCCTCATGCCGTCCTGGAGGGCATGATCATCGGGGCCAAGGCCATCGGGGCTCACCAGGGGTATATCTACTGCCGAGCGGAATATCCCCTGGCCGTCAAGACTTTGAATCTGGCCATCGACAAGGCCCGGGATTACGGATTGTTGGGCGAAAACATCCTGGGTTCGGGTTTTAATTTCGACCTGGAGGTCTATCGCGGGGCCGGGGCTTTTGTCTGCGGCGAGGAGACGGCCCTGATGACCAGCATCGAAGGCCGCCGGGGCACGCCCAGGCCGCGGCCGCCTTTCCCGGCGGTCCAGGGACTTTGGAAAAAACCCACGGTGTTGAATAATGTGGAAACCCTGGCTGCCGTGCCTCAGATCATTCTGCACGGGGCCAAATGGTACGCCGGGATCGGCGTCCAGAGGAGCAAGGGCACCAAGGTCTTCGCCTTGACCGGCGACGTCAAGAACGTCGGCCTGGTGGAAGTGCCCATGGGCATTGAGCTGGGGACGATCATCCACGACATCGGCGGCGGCATTCCCAATGGCAAGAAGTTCAAGGCCGTGCAGCTCGGCGGTCCTTCCGGCGGCTGCGTCCCGTCCCGGCACCTGAACGCCTCGGTCGACTATGAATCCATCGTCAAACTTGGGGCGATCATGGGTTCGGGCGGCATGATCGTCATGGACGAAGACAAGTGCATGGTGGACGTGGCCCGCTTCTTTATGGAGTTCTGCGTGGACGAGTCCTGCGGCAAGTGCACGCCCTGCCGGGTCGGCACTCAGCAGATGCTCAAAATTTTGACCCGTATCTGCCAAGGCCAGGGCCGGGAAGGCGACATCGAGAAGCTGGAAAAATGGGCCGAGATCATTCAGAACACCGCCCTGTGCGGGCTGGGCCAGACCGCGCCCAATCCGGTCCTGTCGACCTTGCGTTACTTCAGAGATGAATACGAAGCCCACATTCGCGACAAACGTTGTCCGGCCGTGGCCTGCGCCGACCTGTTCAAGGCCCCCTGTCAGCACGCTTGCCCGGTGGGCATGGATGTTCCCAGTTACGTGGCCCTGGTCAGGGCCGGACGGCTGGAGGACGCCTACAAGGTCTTGTTGAAGACCAATCCGTTCCCCAGCGTCTGCGGCCGGGTCTGCGACCATCAATGCGAACTCAAGTGCCGGCGGTCCACCTTGGATGAACCGGTCAATATCAAATATCTCAAAAGATTCATCACCGACAATGCCCCCAGGCCGGAAATAAAGCCGGCGCGGATCACCAGGATGGAGAAGATCGCCGTGATCGGGGCCGGCCCTTCGGGTCTGACCGCGGCCAGGGACTTGGCCCTGCGGGGCTACCAGGTCACGGTCTTTGAGGATTTGCCGGAGCCCGGCGGCATGCTTCGCTGGGGCATTCCGGCTTACCGGCTGCCGCGGGACGTTCTCAAGGCTGAAATCGATGCCATTTTGAGCCTGGGGGTGGGCCTGCGCTGCAACACCAGGATCGGCCGGGAACTGTCCTGGGACGAAGTCAAAGGAGATTACGACGCCGTATACCTGGCTGCCGGGGCTCATCGCAGCACCAGGCTGGGGGTGGAAGGCGAAAATATCGGCGGGGTGCTGGGGGCGGTTGAATTCCTGCGCCAAGTTGAACTTGACGGTAAAGTTCAGGTCGGTCGGCGGGTGGCCGTGGTCGGCGGAGGGAACTCGGCCATTGACGCGGCCAGGACGGCCCGTCGGCTGGGCGCTGAAGAGGCGACCATCCTGTACCGCCGGCTCAGAGAGGACATGCCGGCCCAGGAGGAGGAAATCCGGGCGGCCGAGGCAGAGGGCATTCAGATTCATTATCTGGTCACTCCGGTCAGGCTGGTTCACCAGGATGGCCGTCTAACCAAGGTGGTTTGCCAACGGATGTCCCTGGGCGAGTTCGATTCGAGTGGTCGGAGAAGACCCTTGCCCATTGCCGGGGCCGAGTTTTCCTTAGAAGTCGATCAGGTCATTTCGGCCATCGGCCAAAGGCCTGATTACGCTTTCCTCGAAAGAACCGGGGACGGAGACCTCAAGGTTTCCGACGGCGGATTGATCCAGATCAAGGAGTCGGCCCGGACCAGAGCCGGGGAGGCCATGATTTTTGCGGGCGGCGACGTGGTCACCGGTCCCAACACCGTGGTCTGGGCCATTGCCGCCGGTCATTGGGCGGCCGAGGAAATCGATGCGGCCATTCGCCGGCGAAACGGCGAGCCGCCTTACACTCCTCCAGCCGAGGAAGAGATCGATATTCCGGTGGAGATAGATGAAGAAGTCCAGGAAGCTCCCCGGGCGTCTATGCCCGAGGTGGCGGCCGGTAAAAGACTCCGCGATTTCCGGGAAGTGGATCTGGGTTTCTCCAAAAAAGTCGCTCTGGCGGAAGCTCGCCGCTGTCTGAGGTGCGACATCAAGGAAGCATCGGCCTGAAGACAAGCCAGGCGTCTTCCCCTGGTGCAATAGGGCTTCGTTTGATGCCTAAATTCGTAAGGAGATCCGATGGAACAGAAAGTTGAGATCAGCTTCAAGATAGACGGAAAAGAGGTCAAGGTCCCTGAGGGCGCGACCATCCTGGAGGCGGCCCGGCAGCACGGGATTCATATTCCGACCTTGTGCCATCACCCTGATCTTTCTCCATATGGAGGCTGCCGTTTGTGTGTGGTGGAGGTGGACGGGGGGCCGAAACTGGCAGCCAGTTGCGTCACCCCGGTCCGCAACGGCATGGAAGTGGCGACCAACAACGAAAGAATCCTCGAAGCCAGGCGGACCATTCTGGAATTTCTCTTCGCCGAACGCAACCATTACTGCATGTTCTGCGCCCAGAGCGGCGACTGTGAACTGCAGAACCTGGCCTATGAGTTCCAGATGGACCATTTGACCGTGCCGGTTCTCGGCCAGGAATTTCCCGTGGACACCAGTCACGAAGACATCGTCATCGACCACAACCGCTGCGTTCTTTGCGGAAGGTGCGTCCGGGCCTGCCGGGAGTTGGCCGGCAATGCGGTCCTGGACTTCCAAAATCGCGGGGGGCGGACCATGATCGGAGTGGACCTGTCTCAAAACCTGGGCGAGTCCTCCTGCGTTTCTTGCGGCCTTTGCATACAGGTCTGTCCGACCGGCGCCATTTTCAACCGGCATCGGACTCATTACGCGGTCAAGGGCAAGGTCAAAGACTGGCAGATGGTGGAATCTTTCTGTCCGGAATGCGGGTTGCTCTGTCCAAGCATCTATTACGTCAAGGCCAATAATTTAATCAAAATCGACGGTCGTCTCCCCAGCGACATGCCTGACCGGGGACAACTCTGCCGCAAAGGGCGGTTCGAACCGCTCAAGACTTCGAAACCGCGCCTGACCAGGCCTCTGGAACGGGATGGTGACGGGGGCTGGCGGGAGTTGACCTGGGAGGAAGCTTTTGCCCGTGTGATTAAGGGTCTGGCCGACGTCCGTGAAGCTTACGGCGGACAGGCCCTTATGGGCTTGATCTCCAGCGGCTGCTCGAGCGAAGAACTGGGCGCCTTCCGATACCTGATGGTCAAGGGTTGGCAGGCCGGCTACCTGGACACCCTGGACGGCGGACACTTCCGCACCTTGATTGCGGCGACGGAAGGAGTTGGGTCGAATTTCAAAGAAGCGCCCTGGGGGGCGATCACCGAAGCGGACTTAGTCCTTCAAATCGGGGCCGATACGTCCAAGTCCCATCCCATCATCGGAGCTCTGATCCGGCGGGCCATTCTGGAGAACAAAGCCAAGACCGCGGTGATGGGAACGGAAAACACCCTGGGTGAATGGGCCGGGGAATTTCTGGAGGTGAGCCAAGAGGACCTGCCCTCGCTCTTGCAGGCCCTGTTGATCGAGGCCGGGCGGCGGTCAAAAGGCAAGCCTTCCAAGGACTTTTATCGCCGCTGGGCGTCCAAGGCCTTCACCGGTCTGGTCAACCTGTTCAACCAGGCCGATAATCCAATCGTCATCGTGGGCCAAGACCTGACCGGCCGGCCTGATCCGTCCGGTCTGCAACTGGCTTTCGACTTGGCCGACTTGAAGGGTCGTCTCCCAGGCGGTGTATGGCGTCTGGTCGTTCTCAAACCGGCGGGCAACAGCGCCGGGGCCTGGAATCTGGGGCTGGCGGCTCGACAGGGTTTGAACGGGCATAAGCCGGTCAAGGGCGGTTTACTTTGTCTGGCCGCAGAAGATGATCTCGAACCTGGACTGAAGGAGCGGTTGAGCGGGCTGGAGTTTCTGGCCGTGCTTACGCCCTATTTCACTGACGAGCTGAGGGCGGCCAAAATCCTCATCCCGAAACCGATTTGGCTGGAAACGGGCGGAACCTACGCCTTGGCCGACGGTTCAGGGAGCAGGTTTGTCAAGAGAATTTTGGAGCCGCCCCAGGGAATACGGCCGGTCGAGCAAATTTTGGCGGCCATTGGACCGCGGGATTAAAGGACGATTGGACTGAAGCCGGGGAGCAAACGGCTCGAAACCACCCCCTGACCAAGGGGCAGAAAGAGGGATTGATCCATGGGAAAACCGAAGGTAGCCACGGTCTGGCTTGAAGGATGTTCCGGATGCCATATGTCCTTTCTGGACCTTGATGAAAACTTGTTGGGAATTCTGGAAGCGGTGGACCTGACTTTCACCCCGATCACCGATTTCAAGGATTACGAGTTTCCCGAGCTCGATTTGGGCATCGTCGAAGGAGCGGTGGCCAATGAAGAACAGGTGGAAATCATCCATAAATTGAGGGAAAAGTGCAAGTTCCTGATGGCCTGGGGGGACTGTGCCGTGTTCGGCGGCATCAATATGTTGCGCAATCCTTTTCAGGTAGAAGAGTTGCTCAGACGCGGTTATGTGGAAACCGAGAGCGTGGTCGGCGGGGTGTTGCCCGCCCACGAGGACTTGCCGGCGCTTTTACCCAAGGTCTTGGCCGTGAACGAAGTGGTCACCGTTGACATATATGTGCCCGGCTGCCCGCCTTCGCCCGATTCCATCGCCTATGCTTTGAAAGAGGTGGTTGCGGGTCGAACGCCCCAGTTGCCGGCCGGCATGTTGCACTTTGATTGAGGAGGTCGCCCGATGACCGAACGCAAGATAACCATCAATCCCATCAGCCGGGTCGAAGGACACGGCAAAGTCACCATTAATCTGGATGATCAGGGGCAAGTCAAGGAGGCCCGGTTTCATGTCATGCAGTTTCGGGGGTTCGAGGCCTTCTGCCGGGGCCGGCCTTACGAGGAAATGCCCATTATCACCCAACGTATCTGCGGCATCTGCCCGGTCAGCCATCAACTGGCTTCGGCCAAGGCTTGCGACGTGATCCTGGGTTTGGAGATTCCCGAGACGGCCCGCCTGTTGCGGGAACTCCTGCACATGGGTCAGTACATCCAGTCTCACGCCCTGCATTTCTTTTACCTGGCCAGTCCGGACCTGCTGCTGGGTTGGGACGCCGATCCGGCCAAACGCAACGTGGTGGGCGTGATCGGGGAATTTCCCGAGGCGGCCGTCAAAGGCATCCGGCTGAGGAAGTTCGGCCAGGAAATAATCAGGGCCTTGGGGGGCAAGAAGGTTCACCCGGCTTTTTCCGTGCCCGGGGGCGTGACCAATCCCTTGAACGAGAAGGATCGGGACCGGCTGCTCAGCGGCTTTAAGGAAGCCCATGAAACTTGTCAGCTGGGTCTTGACTTGATAAAGTCCTGGATCGAGAAAAACATGGATGAAGTCAAGAGGTTCGCCAATTTCGATTCCATTTACGCCGGTCTGGTCGACGCCAATGGACACGTGAACCTTTATGACGGTCGTTTGAAGATGGTCAAGGCCGACGGCCAGGCTTTGGCCGAGTTTGATCCGGCGGAATATCTTGATTACATCGGCGAGCACGTCGAGCCGTGGTCTTATTTGAAGTTCCCCTTTTACAAGCCCTTGGGCTGGCCGGAAGGGCTTTACCGGGTCGGGCCTTTGGGCAGGCTGAACGCGGCGTCCGGTCTGAGCACGCCCCTGGCCGCGGCCGAGTATGATAAGTTCATTCAAACGGCCCAAAACGGCCTTAAGGGCGGTTCACTGTTGTATCATCTGGCCCGGCTGATTGAATTGTTGTATGCTTTGGAAAGAGCCGAGCAGATTTTCAAGGACAGCAGGGTCTGCGACCAGGAGATCAAGGTGACCGCTCGGCCCAGCCGCGCAGAGGGGATCGGGGTCATCGAGGCGCCCAGGGGAACGCTTATACATCATTACTGGGTTGACCGGAACGGGGCCATGGAAAAGGCCAATCTGATCGTGGCCACCGGTCACAACAACATGGCCATGAACCGGGCGGTCGAGCTGGTGGCCAGGGAATACATCAACAACGGTAACGTCAAGGAAGGCATCCTTAACCGGATCGAAGGGGCCATTCGCTGCTATGACCCTTGTCTTTCTTGTTCAACGCACGCGCTGGGGCAAATGCCTCTGATGGTCGAGATTTACAACTCGGCCGGAGACCTGGTCGATGAGATGCGCCGCGAATGAAGCCCCGACCCTATGGTCGACCGAACCTGAATCTTGTTTTGTCGTCGGTTTGGGCAATTCACTCCGGCGGGACGACGGGCTGGGCGCGTTTGTGGTTCGAGAACTCGAACGACGGCTTAACGGAAAGGGACTATGTTTCCTGGTCAGGCACCAGCTGGAAGCCGATCTGATCGAGGACTTGCACCAAGCCGACTTGGTCGTCTTGGTGGACGCCAGTGTCGAGTCATTGGCAGAAGGATGGCGGTTGACCAAGATGCAGCCTGAATTCGGTCCAGCTCCTTATCTGACTCATACCGTCAGACCGGAATTTTTCCTGGGGCTGATGAATATGGTTTACCGCAAAAATCCCGCCGCTTGGCTCGTTTCCATCCAAGGCGATGATTTCGGCTACGGCCAAGGTCTTTCGCCTGGGGCCGAAAAAAGGGCCAGCCGGGTCATTGCCGCTCTAGTCAAAGCAATGTCAAAGGAGGATTAAAACATGGCCGCCGGTCCAGACATACTCATCATCGACGACGACCGAGACCTGGTCAACTCGATTCGCATTATTCTGGAAAGCAAGAATTATCAGGTCCGCTCGGCCAATAACGGCCGGGAGGGCTTGCAAAAGGTCGAAGAAAAAGTCCCGGACCTCATCATCCTGGACGTGATGATGGCTACGGACACCGAAGGTTTTGACCTGGCCTATAAACTCAACCGGAATCCCAAGTTCAGCGAGGTGCCCATCGTCATGGTTACCGCCTTTCCCCAGAAGATGGCCGAAGAGGGTCCCGAGGGTTTTCAGCATATCCTGGGCGAAAGCTGGCCGGTCTCTCAATTCCTGGAAAAACCCATCGATCCTGAGGAACTCCTGTCCGTGGTCGAGGGATTTCTGAAGAAATAGGCCGCCCATGGACGTCGGCCATGAGATAATCAAGCAGCAATTATTTTTCAGGAAAGAACTCAGGGAACGGGTTTATTGGTTCATCAAGCTGAGATGGGCGGCTGCCGGAGCAGGGCTTCTGGGCCTCGGGGCCGCCCATCTGTTGGGCTTGGGATTGCCGATCCGGGTTCTCCTGGCCGTCGTCTTTTTCATCATCCTTTACAACATCCTGTTTCTATTCATCGGGAAGCGCCTCGAATCCATTAAGCCGACCGAGGTCTATCCCTTTGAAATCTTCGCCCATGCCCAGATTTCTCTGGACCTTTTTTCTCTTTTTTTATTGATTTTTTTCACCGGCGGTTTAGCCAGCCCGGTGCTGATATTCGTCATTTTCCACGTGATTCTGGCCGGCATCCTGCTCTCACCCCTGAGCTGCTATTTTTACGCACTGGTCATCCTGGCCGGCCTGGCCGGCTTGATCGCCCTCCACCACCACCGCCTGGTCCCGGAAACGACCGCCTGGATCGGGGAGCCGTTGTTCTTTCACAGCCTTGAATATCCCCGGGTCCTCATCTCCTACCTGACTTTCGCGGCCGGCATCCTGATCGCCGCCTACCTGATTACTTCGGTCAAGGTGGCTTTGAGATTCAAAGGCCGGGAAGTGATGAAGATTTCACGGGACCTGGAAATCAGCAACACCAAACTCACTTCACTTTACGAGATGATCAAGGAGGTGGACGCCCACACCAGTCTAAAAGACCTTCTCGACACCGCCACCCGCAACGCGGCCCGGATTATGGGCGTCAAGGCCTGTTCGATCAAACTTCTGGACCAGGACAACAAGTATCTCCGGTTTGCTGCCACTTACGGCCTAAGCGAGGACTATTTGTCCAAGGACTCAATCAGCGTAAGAGAGAGTGCCATCAATCGCCAGATACTGGAAGGCTCCTTGTACACCATCGGTAATGTGAATCAGGAGAACCGCTTCCAGTATCCCGAGGATGTCCGGAAAGAGGGTATCGCCTCGATGCTCTGCCTGCCCCTGAAAGTCGAGGACAGGCTGCTGGGCGTGTTTTGTGTTTACAGCGGTGAGGCGTATTTCTTCTCCGAAGCCGACGTGGGATTTTTTTCTCTGATGACCGATCTGACCGCGTTGGCCATAGAAAATCTCAGTCGGCAGACGGCCCGGATATGGTTCCTGAATAAGGCTGCTCACCAGCTTCGTTCTCCCATCGGCGCGGTCCAGAGCATGCTTAAAACGATCAGCGGCGGTTATCTAGGGGGATTGGAAGATCAACAAAAAGAAGTGATGGTCAGGTGCGAAAAACGTCTGGCTGCTTTGCAGCGCTTGATCAACGATCTTTTGAATTTAGCCGACAAGAGGCACGAAACGGGGCCGCTCCGTCTTCAGCCGGTCGATCCCGCCCGAGTGCTGAACAACCTAACCCCTATGTATCAAAGTCAGGCCGAGGCCAAGGGCTTGGCGATAGAATTTAACATTTCGGAAGCATTGCCGGCGGTGGCGGCCAGAGAGGAACTCCTCGACGATTTGTTCACCAATCTTATTTCCAACGCCGTCAAGTACACGCCGTCCGGCGGAAAGATTTGGGTCGGTCTTTCCGCGGCGGAATCGGATCACCTTTTGTTTGAGGTGGCCGACACCGGGATCGGCATACCTGAAAACGACCTTTCGAATTTGTTCTCTGAATTTTTCCGAACGGAAAAGGCCAAGGCTTTGGAAGAAGGCACCGGCCTGGGCTTGGTTATCGTCAAGGAAATTTTGGACCGCCTGGGCGGCAAGGTCCAGGTGGAGAGCAAGGTCGGTCAGGGCACGAAATTTTCCTGCCTGCTCCCGGCCGTGCGTCCCCCGGACGAAGCCAAACCGGCCGCCAATTTATAAGACTGATTGGGGAGCGTCCGGACAATTCATATTTAAAGGCTGTTATCAGGCGGCGTTTCGATCAGCCTGTCCCTGACCATTCGGCCTTTTCAGGGTCAGGATGAGATAAAGAGCGACCAGATCGAGGCCGACGTAAAGGATATAGGCCGGGTCGTACGAGCCGAGTCGGTCGTAACTCAAGCCGACGATTATGTAGCCGACGAGTTGAAGGATCAGAAAGAGGGAAACGAATCTGAGCACCGCGGCAAAAGATTCCCGGCCGAAAAGATCGGCGACCATGATGGGAAAGGTGGACATGACTCCGCCCATGGCGAAACCGAAGACCAGGATGAACAGGATCAGGGCCAGGAGCGAGCCGGGCAGCAGACCCAAAATCAGGCCCAGGGCGTTGGCCCCGATAAGCACGGCCACCACGTATTTGGATTCATAACGGTCGCAAAAGACGCCCCAGACATATTTGCCGACCGCGCCGAGGAAGGCGGTCGTACACATCAGGCCCATAGCGGTCAGGTCACTAAAGCCTAAATCCACGAAGCGCGGCTTGAGTTGTGACATAATGCCCACCAGGGTTATCTGGACCAGGGCGAAAGAAGCTCCTAATTTCCAGAAGGCGGGAGTCCTGACCAGCCGGGCCGGCGTCCAGAACGGCCCGCGGGCGGCCGGCCCGTTCGGTTGAGTTTCGGCCCCCAACTCCGGCCGCCATGATGGTTCTTTAAATGGAACCAGTCCGTCCGGGGCCAGGCCGTACTCCTCGGGCCAATCCCGGACGATCAGCCAAGACAGGGGAGCTACAACCAGGACCATCAGGCCGAGCCACATGAAAGCGCCGGCCAAATCGGTTTTGATAATCAGGATCATGGTCACCAGGGGCAGAACAGCTCCGGACAGGGAAATCCCGGCCGTGGCTATCCCCAGGGCCCGGCCTCTTTTCAGGACGAACCAGTTGCTGACCGCAGTATTGGCCACAATGCCGCCGTAAGCCCCATTGGACAGATAGAGCAGCACGTATAGACAATAAAAGCACCATAAGGCCTCGGTCCGGCCCAAAAGGATCAAGGCCAGGCCGGCGCTGAGGGAACCGGCGAGCATAAGGAGGCGGGGCCCCAGGCGCATGACCAGGGTGCCGAAAACGAACTGGCCGAAAAAACCGAAAAGGGTGCCCAGGGTCAAGGCCAGGTTGACTTGGGTTCTGGACCAGGAGTGAGCGGCGCAAAGCGGCTCCATGAAGGCGTTCATGGCGTAAAAAGCTGTCCCGACCGACATGAAGTGGGCCGTGAAAGCCATGGCCACGATGGACCAGCCGTAAAAAAAGCGGGTCCCTTCTTGCGGCCGGAAAAGAAAAGTCCATTGTCCCATATAGCTGTAAATCCGGATCGATTCACCAAGGGAAGAAAAAGAGTTTTGGGTCTCCGTTTCGATTAGATTGAATTTGCTGAACAGCCGAAGGCCGAGTCACGGCCGGAATGAGTCAACCCGGCCTTCGGCTTGCTGATCAGGTTCTTTTGGGCGTCCCTAAGCGGGCGTTCTTTTCAGCTATTTCCTGTTGCAGTTTTTTTAAGGTCGCCCAAAGTTCTTCCACTTGTTTCCGGGTCTCTTCCAGGCTGCCCTCGTTGTTGATCACGAAATCGACGTACCCGAGTTTATCGTCGATATTCCACTGATTGGAGGCGATGGTCTCGGCCTGTTTCCGGTCTATTCCGTCCCGGGCGCACAACCTTTCGATGATTTTGTCCTGGGAAATATAGACCAGCAGGGTTTTGTGGAACATATACTGCATATTGAGTTCGATCAGCAGCGGGATGACCACCTGGATGATGGCGTTGGGGTCTTCAGCCGCAATATCGTTTATCTGTTTGATGAATTCTATTCCAATCTGGGGATGGATAAAGCTTTCCAGCTTTTTCCTTTTCTCCATGTCCTGGAAGACGATATTGGAGAGTTTTTTCCGGTCGAGCTGCCGGTCCGGCAGAAGCACTTCCTCCCCAAAATATTCGACCACCTGTTTCCAGGCCGTTTTGCCGGGTTGGACCACATCTCGAGAGATTAGGTCGAAGTCTACGATGGGCGCGCCCAGTTCTTTGAGCATATTGGCTACAGTGGTCTTGCCGCTGGCGATAACTCCGGTCACGCCCAGCACCAGCCGGTTGTCCTTGCCCGCGCCCCTGATTTCGTGGATCTGCTCCAGGCTGCCGTAGGAGCCGGGGAAGGCATGAGCCAGGTCCTGCTCGGCTCCGGCGTAACTGATGGGGTAGCGGATGCCGCGGCGATAGAGGGCTTCAAGGCCGGCCAGGGCCTTTTCCATGTAGTCAGCGGGCAAGGCCATGACCAAGTCTTCATCCTGAGCGTGTCCGTAACGGCGTTCGCCGTAGCAGGGGATGGTCAGGGCCGGCTTGCCGGTATTGTAACAGCGGGCGATGGCGTCGGAGCATGAGGATTCGCCCACGCAAAAGAATTGCATGACCTCGTAATCTTCAAACTGGAGAGCGTTGATCAGGAGCATCATCTGGGCCGGGTTGGCGTAAATGAGGACCATGTCCGGATCAAAGGGTTTGTAAACCAGCGGGGCCATGGCCACGGCTTCATATTGGCCCATGGGAATCCTGGGAATGGAGTTCTCGAATTTTTTTCCGTCCTCCCGGTTCTTGACCCAGACGATGCTCCGAAAAGTCCCGTCAGTAAATAATTCCGGCAGATCGGCCAGGCCGATAATGGAAGGACATTCGGCGGAGAGGAAATCATCCCGGTCCGCGCCCACGGTCCAATCGAAATTTCTGACCAGGGTGATCAACTGGCACATGGTCACTTTATGATTCATCCGGCGCATAAAAGGGATTTGGTTGAGTTCTTCTTTGTGCTCGAGCAGTTTGAAGGCCACCGGAAAGGACCTGAGGCGCATTAACAGTTCCATCCGCCTGATCACTTTTTCCCAATCAACTTTTGTTTCCAAGGCATTGCCTCCTTTCAGGCTTTAGATCGAGCTTGGTCTTCCGTTACGGATTATGGCCGCTCCTACTTGCGGTAAACGACCGGAGCGTAATTACCTGATTTCAAGGCGGCCACCAGGTCTTCTTCGTTCTTGATTTCCTGGAAAAACTGGGTGGCGTACTGGCCGACTTCATCAACTTCGTGGGCGTCGCTGCCGCCTGTGGCCGGGAGATTCAAGCCGGCGGCCACGTCGGCCGCGAACTTGTTTTCCCGTTCCGTGACTTTGCCGTTCAAAATCTCGATGGCGTCCACTGATTTCAACAAGGGGCGTTCCATGGCCTTTTCAGGGGTCAATCCGATTTGGGTGGCTCCGACCACCAGGAATCCCCTGAAAGGATGGGCCACGATCATGAAACCGCCGACCTTCTTTACTTCCTCGCGCAGCTCGTCCAGCTTGATGATGCCCTTGATGTCCTTATCCAGTCCAAAAACCAGCATGTCCCCTTGGTCCGTGGTGATCTCGTTGCCGCGGAGAACAAGAAAGCTGTGTTTTCGCCTGAGGTTTTCCACTTCAGCCGCTGACCAGACGTAGTTGTGGTCGGTCAGGCAGATACCGTCCAGTCCGATTTTTTTGGCTTCTTCGATCAAGGCGTCCACCGGGGCTGAACTGCAGGGAGAAGCCGGCGAGGTATGGACATGCAGGTCGATCAAGGTCCCTCCCGTGGCCTTCTCGTGGAGTATCTCTATTTCTTTGGCCTTTGGTTTCGGTTTTTCTGAAATCTCAGCCGGCGGGGACAATTTTTCCTCCCGGACTTCGGACCGGCTGACCGGCGCTCCGGCCAGAAAGGCTTCCAAGGTCAAATCAGGCCGGCCGGCTTTGGCCTCTTCCCATTGGGCCGCCAGGGCCGCTTCCCTGGCTGAGTGCCAGCATTCCAAAAGCAGGTTGGCGTAATGGCGGCAAGATTTGCGGCCGATGATCTTGTGCACTTTTTGGCTCAGGCCTTCTTCATTGCGGAACCCGACCGCTTCCTGTAGAAACTGATCCGAACGCCGGCATTCCGGAGTGGTCCACCTGTTCCATTTTCCGTTGATGGCCAGAATTTCCAGATCGGCGACGCTTATATCCAGGTCCAATTCCAGGCTGTAGATGTCGTCGTCCAATATTCCATGAACGGAGAGGGTCTCTTGGTCTTTTCGGTAAATGCTGACCATTTTTTTGCGCATGAATTTGAGCATGACTTCGATTCTCCTCGGTTTTACTCAAAATGGTTCTTCTAAGACGCCTTCAGGCTATTTGGTCGGCGGCTCGATGCCTTCGACCATCGAACTGCCCGGGGCGAAAGCCGCGCAGCGGTTGTACAATCTGATATTGTTCCTGATCATTTTCCGATAGTATTCAACGTTCTGGTGCTGTTCGACCGGGGCTTGGGCCAATTGGTCCTTGGTGAAGGCCAGGATGACGCCGTGGCAGCATTCTTCCACCATGAAAGCCAACTGTCGGCATTCGGAAACCTCGCCGACCAGACCCTTGATGATCTTGAGCATGCCGGGGCCGACCCGGACTCCGATGACTTTTTTCAAGCCTTCAGCCGGGGTGCGGCATTCATCCTGGTAAGTTCGGCGGAATTCCCCTTGGGCGTCGATTATTTCCAGGTCCGGCAGTTTGACCAGGATTTCCACCACGGCGTCGGTCAGGGAGTCCTGGAGGCGGCAGGTCGAACGCATGGTCTGGTCATCGATCTGTTCGACTGAAGTGCACCGACTTCGGGCATAGCAGAGAAGTCTGGGCATGGTTTCGGGCATGAGGCTAATCTCCTTTCCTTGAACTTGGGGCGGTATACTATCACGGAACAAACCGTCTCGGGCAACATATTCCTGGCCGGGGCTGGGGCCGACCCCGAAAGTTTCTTTTCTTGAGGTTTATATCAATGTTATTAAAAAGTCAAATAAGGAAATGAAGCGGGCCGGCATACTCAAAACGAGGCGTCTAAGCGGAGGCTCAAGGAGCTTGGTCCCACCGGGCCAGCAGTCCGGCTCGGCGCAAGGGAAAGGTGAAGTAAAAATCCGGGTTGGGCCGCCGAAGGTTTTGGAGACGGCGGGAAAAGGCATGGACTTCGTAGCGATGGTAAAGCCAAACAGCGGGCTGATCGGCTAAAAGTTGTTCATGAATTAAATGAAGGGGTTCCGTCAACTCTTCCACACGTTCGGCGGACATAAGTTTTTTGATGCACCGGTCGACCAGATCGTTCTGATACCGGCCGAAGTTGTAATTCCTGGGCCCGTTGGAAGACCAGCAGGCGGCCAGGGAGGAAAAATTTCGGGGATTAACGCTGTGCTGGGTCAGACAAGCCTGAAAGTCGCCCGGCCGAAGATTCTCCTCCACCATGCGGTCGAAGCGTTTATAAACCAGGTGGGCCTTAAGGCCGAAGCGGTTCAGGACCCGCTGAATGTACAGGGCCGTCTCTTTTTCCGCCTGAAAGGCGGCCGGCACTAGAAGCTCGAACTCGAAATCGCGGCCGTCCTTGTCACGGAACATGTCTTGATTATGATCGATCCAACCGGCTTCGGCCAAGGCTCGCCCGGCTTCTTCCGGGTCAAAGCGGATGGGCCGGGCCTCGGCCGGAAGAAAAGGGGAAAAAGCGCCTAAAGGGCTGGGGCAGGGTTCAGCCAGACCGCGAAGGTCGGTTTGAATGTGCTTTTCGAGGTCCAACATCCTGGCTATGGCCCGCCGGACTCTGCGGTCGGAAAAAAGCGGGTCGGTGGTATTGAAGAGCAGGAGGACCGTCGACCTGGACAACCCGCCCTCCAAACGGTACCGGCTTGATTCGAGCCGCATGAAGTAGACGTTTTCCGGGTTGGCCGCGAAACAGGCCTCGAGGCGGCCGTTCATAAAGTCGGTCCAGATTTTTTCTTTGTCCGGCACATAAGCCACTTCGATAGAGTCGATTCGGGGCGGTTCACCGTAGTATTGAGGGAAGCGCACCAAAACAAGCTTTTGGTCCCTGTCCCGATAATGAATCTGGAACGGGCCGCTGCCCACGGCCTGTTGATCTTGATCATATCGGCTGTGAGCTGGTTGGGGGACCACGGGCATGGCGGAGATATGATACAGGAAAAAGGGGAGGGGATGCCTAAGGGCGATGACCAGTCGATGGGGGTCGGGACAGCGGATTTCTTTTATGTTCTCAGTCAAAAAAGGATTTGATTCGCCAAGGCGTCTCAGCGAATAAAGGACGTCGGCTGAAGTCACCGGTCGGCCGTCGTGAAAGCGGGCCTCGGACCTTAAGACAAAAGTCCACGTCCTTTCATTTTCTTCCGGCCGCCATTTGACCGCCAAATCCGGCTCAAAAGAACCGTCCTCGGCCGGCACCAGGAGAAAGCTGTAAATCAAGGGGAAAATCGTGGTTTGAGCCCCGTAGCCGAATTTATAGGGATCAAGGCTGAGGATGGGCATGGGAAAAGCCAGCGCGATGTGCCTGCTGTAATTTCCTTTGCGTTCCGGCCGGACCTGGGGCATCAAAATCGACTCCAGGGCGTAAAGAACAAGGACCAGTAAAACCAGGACCAGCAGCCGGTGTAAAAATCCTTTCCATGAGATCAAGACCGGCCTCCCTGTTTTACATTGGTTTGTAGAATGCCCAGGCGGTATCTGGCTGCTTGAGCTTTACGGCCGTTGTGTTCCAAAATTCCGGCCTTTTGCAGAGCCTTCAGGATCAGATGAGCCAGCTTGTCCCGTCTGAGCGGCCGGTGCGGCGGGGAAATGAAGTCGGCCAATTCCCGGGGAGCAAAAGGCCGCCGCCCCGGCCCCTCGAAAAACCTGGCCAGTTGGACCAAAGAGACGCTTTCCGCCAAGCGCCGCGGCCGGCCGGCCGGATCGGACGGAAGGGCCAGGGCTTGAGCCAGGGCCTGAAGAAGAACTTCACGTTCGCCGTTCGGTGCGGCTATGGGGTCGGATCTTGGCGGTGGAGAAAACCGGGTCACTTCCAGCGGCAGATGGTCGGGCCCGATCAAACCCCGGCCGGCTAAAATCACCGCCCGGTGAATAACGTTCTCCAATTCCCGGATGTTGCCCGGCCAGGGGTAGCGGAGCAACAACCTGGCCGCTTCCTGGGTCAGAGCCTTGACTCTGGTCCGATTTTCCCGATTGTACCAGTCGATGAACCAGCCGGCCAGAGCGGGAATGTCTTCGGCCCGATCTCGAAGTGGCGGCAAGTTGAGGCGGAAGACGTTCAAACGATAATAAAGGTCCTGGCGAAAAGTCCCCTCGGCTCGGGCTTTTTCCGGGTCTCGATTGGTCGCGGCCAAAACCCGGACCTTCACCTGGGCGGCCCGGACGCCGCCCAGGGGCAAGACCTTATAGTCCTGAAGAAAGCGGAGCAGCTTGACCTGTAAGGACGGAGACATCTCGGCGATTTCGTCCAGGAAAAGGGTCCCGCCGTGGGCCAGAACAATCTGACCGGGCTTGTCTTGCCTGGCTTCGGAAAAAGCGCCTCGGCGGTAACCGAAAAGTTCGCTTTCCAGAAGGTTTTCGGGTATGGCCCCGCAATTGACCGGGACAAAGGGCCCCCGGCGGCAAAGGCTCTGGTCATGGATGAACCTGGCCAAGACCTCTTTGCCGGTCCCGCTTTCACCGGTCAAAAAAATCGGGGCCCGAGAACGGGCCGCCGCGGCCGCAGTGCGGACCAGTTCCTGCCAGGCAGGGTTGCGGCTCTCCAAAACAGGCCGATGCGTCGCTTCGGGTTCCTCAGAGGCGGTCAGCCGACAGGCCGCGGCCGCTTCAGCGGCTTCCACTTCAAGGTCCAGGCAGATTTGTCGCAAACGCTTCAAATCGCCCGGGCTCAAGGTCGATTCGGAGAAGTATCGCCGGAGGAAACCGGGCAGTTCTTTTTCGCAAAAACGGGCCTTCATTTCCCAAGGGTCTCGGCCTTCATGCAGCCCCAGGAAGTCATGAAACAAGGCGTCGACAATCATGGGAATAAAACGTCCGGAAGCCCGGCCGTCTTCCAAGATCATTCGAGGGCCGGCATAGTCGGGGGGCGGCGATTGCACCCCTTGGGCCGCCGCCTGGCCCCGGTCTTGATAGTAGGCGAGCAAACCTTGAAACCGGGCCTGAAATCTGGGGACCGCCGAGGGGGAAATCGACTTGACCACTTCAAAGGCCAGATACTCGGCCTGACGCAATTGAATCTCTTTAACAGGGTCTATTGTCAATGATGATCGGTTCCGATAAGATTCAAAGTCGGCTTTTTGCGGGTTTATACCGAGCCGCATTTGTTGATGCATGAATTCCGTCGCTCACCGACCGATCCGGTTTTGAACCATAAGCGGCGGATCATCGTCGAACAAGCCGCGCCGGCGTCCGGCCCCGGTTGCGAGCAGACCCTCAGGCCGAACGGAGATGGGGCCGGGCGCTGCGGAGGCGATCCTGCCGGTCCGTCCGCCGATGATGCAGTCATTATTCCCCTTCCCAATTCTCCGACAAGGAATAATGATTTAAGTCAATGGTTCCAAATCTAGCCGAGACCGGGAGCTAAAGTCAAGCCGCGTCCCGGCCGATTCAAAATTTTGTTAAAGCAAGACGTGCATCGGGCGGACGGGTCGAATAAACCGCTCCCCGAACAATTCCGCTATGATAAAATGAATTAATTTTCATTTCAGGAGAAAGTAATGGACATCCTCAAGCCGAAATCGTTTTTCAACCTGGATGATTTGTCTGCGGCCGAACTATTTGCCGAGCTGGCCTTGGTCTGGGAGGCCCTTGATCGAATCAAGAGTTATATACACAAGACGATCAAGCCCAATGCCGCGGCTTTAAGGCTCAAAGGGGACGTGCTCCAGAAGACCCACGTGCTCTGGCGGGGGGAAATATTGACCGAAGGGGTCGAACTGCGGCACGGCGACGCCACCAAGGGAGAGTTCTTTGTCGGTTATAAAGGCGAGCGTTTGGAAGGGGCGGCCGTGGTTTACGCCGGCGTCTGCCTGATGGATGATGAAATAGAAATCGGCCCCGGCGTGGTGGTCGAGACCGGGGCTTTGATCAAAGGGCCGACCATCATCGGATCGAAGACTGAAGTCAGGCAGGGGGCCTACCTCAGGGGTTCGTGCCTGGTCGGGCAAGGCTGCGTGGTCGGTCATGTCACCGAGATGAAAAATTCGGTCATGCTCGACGGGGCCAAGGCCGGTCATTTCGCCTATCTGGGGGACAGTCTGCTGGGCCGCGAGGTCAATCTGGGCGCCGGGACCAAGCTGGCCAACCTGAAGATCGTTCCCGGCCCGGTGCGGGTGCCGGTGGAAGGCCAGGTCCTCAAAGTCGACCGCCGCAAATTCGGGGCTGTTTTGGGTGACGGCGTGGAAACCGGGTGCAATTCGGTCACCAGTCCCGGCACGGTCATGGCTCCAGGCTGCCTGGTCGCGCCGAACACCACGGTCGCCCCGGGCTATTACCCGAGAAAGACCGTCATACGACACAGTTGAACCGGGCCGGCCGAGCCCGCCCCAATCAGTTGCCCTGGAGATCCTTGACCCTGGCCACGATTTTGGGCATGGCCCGGCCGCTCAAGTCCTTGATGTACACCTCGGTGATGTCCCGATAAGCGTTCGTGGTCGGGTTGATCTCGATAATCTTGGCCCCTTGTCTTTTGGCTTCATAGGGGGCCCCGGCCGCCGGCCAGACCATGGCGCTGGTCCCCATGACCAAAAGCACGTCGGCCGACCGGGCTTCGAGGAAGCTTTCCGGCAGTTGCTGGACCGCCTCGCCGAACATGACCACGTCGGGCCTCATCAAGCCGGTGCATTCGCACTTGGGCAGCACGCTCAGCAACTCCTGGATATTGAAGGTTTCCATAGCCAGCACAGTGCTGATTGGTCCGAGTATCTCATCGCGGTGGTGTTTCCGGGTCCATCCGCAAGCCAGGCACCTGAACCGATAAAGGTTGCCGTGAACTTCAAAAACCCTAGTGTTGCCGGCGATGGAATGAAGATCGTCAGCGTTCTGGGTGATGACGCTTTTTAAAAGACCCATTATTTCCAATTCGGCCAGACCGTAGTGGGCCGGATTGGGCTGGGCTTGGCCGAAACTGTCAACCGATTCCTGCAAAAGTTGACGCAGCCGATCGGGATGGCGCCGGGCGAAAGCGGTCAGACCTTCCAGGGTGCCGATTTCGTCCGGATCGAACCTGTCCCACAGCCCGCCGGGGTCGCGAAAGGTCGGGATGCCGCTTTCCGCGCTGATCCCGGCCCCGGTGAAGGCCACGGCGTATTTGGCGCCAGCGATGATCCCGGCCGCTGCTTCTATCTCTTTTTCATACATGACGCTTCCCCTCTAAAAACAAAGGTTCATGGTGTTGTTGAAAAGGACTGAAAGAAATTTTCTCCGCTCTTAGTCCGGAATCGCCGGCCCCGGCCGTTTTCAAATCATTTTCCGCCCTCTGGAAACGCTTTCTAATCATTTTATCTTTTTTGACAACAGCGTTTAAAGGGGTTATGGTAATTATGTTTATAGAATTTAATCTTATCATAGCTGTCAAGCATATGGAAAGAACGATGACCGAGAAGGATTTTCAGCCGCAGAGCGGGGTCGAACGGTATTTCGAAGAACACTTCTTCCAAGAAGAGCCTTACTATTTGCCCATTGATGACGAGGTCGAGGTGTTCCGCACGGCCTTTTCTCTTAAATTGCCGGTTTTGCTCAAAGGTCCGACCGGCTGCGGCAAGACCAGGTTTCTCGAATACATGGCCTACCATCTCCAAAAGGAACGTCTAGCCGACGTTTCGGCTCAGGCCGCGGAAACGGCCGCCCCCTTGATCACCATCGCCTGCCATGAAGACCTCAGCGCCGGCGACCTGATCGGACGCTACCTTTTTGTGGGCAACGAAACGGTCTGGATCGACGGCCCCCTGACCCGGGCGGTCAAATACGGCAGCATCTGCTATCTGGATGAAATCGTCGAGGCCCGCAAAGACACCACCGTGGTCATCCACCCCTTGGCCGATTACCGGCGGATTCTGCCCATCGAAAAGAAAGGCCAGATGATCGAGGCCCACCAAAATTTTCTTCTGGTCATTTCTTACAACCCCGGTTACCAGAGCGTGCTCAAGAACCTCAAGCCCAGCACCCGGCAGCGTTTCCTGGCCATAAGCTTCGACTATCCGCCCCGGGACTTGGAGGCCCGGATCATTGCTCACGAAAGCGGGGGCGATCCGGACTTGGCCGCGGCCTTGGCCCTTTTAGGTGAAAAAGTAAGAAATCTCCGGGAACACGGCCTTGAAGAGGGCGTCAGCACCCGCCTGCTTGTTTATGCCGGCAAGCTGATCGTCTCCGGGCTCTCTCCCCGTCGGGCCTGCGAGCTGGCCGTAGCCAAATCCATCACCGACGACCTCCAAACCGACCGGGCGGTGGTCGAAATCGCCAAGAGCATCTTCGAAGAGTGATGACTGGGGTCAGAAAGTCGGTCGAATCCAACCAAGGCTTTCCGCAGCCGGAACCACCGACCGGGGAGGCCCTGACTCGGGTTAAAGGCCTCCTGCAACTCTTCGCCACCGCCTTGGCCGGGAGGGAGTTAGTGGTGGCGAGCACGACCGAAGCGCCGGGAGAGATGCTCCCCCAGGGCAGCCATTATCCCTTGACCGACGGAAAAACCATTTATCTGCCCCCCTGTCTTGACCATGGCCTTTCCCGGGCGGAGGGCTTCGCCTGGTACAAGGTCCTGACCGCCCACCAGGCCGGATATGTGGAATTCGGAACCTTCGACTTCGACATCCACCAGGCGGCCGACCGCTTGGGGCTGACCCGGATGGTCTCGGCCAAGATCGAGGCCTGTCCGCTCCTGACTCATTTTGAGCTTTTTTTCAGTTGTTTTGATCTGCCGCCGCTGGCCCGGGACCTTTTTTTTATCACGGAAGACGCCCGGGTCGATTTCAGGCTCCGCCGCCAATACCGAGGTCTGGCCGTAGACCTGGATCGGGCGATCCGGGCCTCGCTTGAGGACCGGCCTTGGCCGGCCGCTCTCCCCCTGCGGGAGGCCCTGGTGGAAGCCCTCCTCCGTTTCGCCCTGACCGGACGGCCCGACCAGTCCCTGCCCGCGGTGGTCCGGCCCGTTTATGACCTGGCCTGCCGAACTCTCACCTCCGTCCTCCAAAGCGAGGCCACGGTGATCGACGCGGCCGAAGCCGCGGCCCGAATGTATATCCTGTTTCGGAAGCTGCCCAACGTTTATTTTGAACTCGCCGAACTCTCTCCCGACCGTTTCCCCGGCGAAACCGAGACCATTGGTTCACCCTTGAACCTGGAAGCGATTCAGACCCCGGCTCCCCTGGATCAGGACCCGGCTTACAAGCCGCTCCAAAACGTCCCTTTTTACGGTCAGACCAATCCGGAAATCGTCCAACTGGCCTCAGCCCTCGAACTTCTGCAAGAAGCCGCCGCCGGTCTGGAAAGTCAAGGCCGGCCTCTCCCGATGGAACTGATCAAAGAACTGCTGGAAAAAGGAGCCAAAATCACCATCAGCCAGTTAAAGGCCCAGGAACTGGCCGGTGCTTCAGGCCTCTTCGTCACCGACCTGGAAGACCTTTTCCAGGAAAAAATCGAAGCGCTCCCCGCCGAAAACAAAGACGAGCGGCCAGCCCAGCCCAAGCGAGCCCGTTGGTCCAAATCATCCAGGACCGATCAGGGCCGGGTCTTTTATTATGATGAATGGGACTATCTCAGCGAAAACTACCGGCCCGACTGGTGCCGTCTGCGGGAAATCAGGCCGGAGAATGATTCCAGTGAAAGAATCGAGCGCATCCAAAGTGAAAACCAGGAACTCATCACCAGGGTGCGGCGCCGTTTCCAGCGTCTCCGCCCCGAACTGCTCCGTCTGGCCCGGCGTCTGCCCAGCGGCCCGGACCTTGACCTGGATGAACTCGTCAAGTCGATTATCGACCGCCGGGCCGGTCTGGCCCCCTCGGACAAAATCTACCAGAACCGCCAACGCCAAGCCGCCGACGTGGCCACGGCTTTCCTTCTGGACCTGAGCGCTTCGACCATCGAAAAGATCACCGAACCCGGACCGGACCGATCTGAACCGTGGTCGCAAGCGGGGGAACTGGATTGGTCCGATTATTTTTCCCTGAAGGGCTGGGATAGGATTTCCCGACCGGCCGGCGAAACCGAAGCCAAACGGGTGATCGATCTGGAGCTTGAAGCCGTGGTCATCATGGCCGAAGCCCTCGAAGGCTTAAGCCACGAGTTTGGTATTTTTGGTTTCTCCGGTTACGGCCGGGAGAACGTGGAATTTTTTACCTTCAAGGATTTCGGTGAAAAGCACTCACTTAAAACCAGGTCCCGGCTGGGGGCCGTCAAGCCCCATAACAGCACCCGCATGGGCCCGGCCATCCGCCACACCCTGCTCAAGCTGGCCCGGATGAACAACCGGCTCAAGACCCTGATTCTGCTCAGCGACGGCTATCCCCAAGACTACGACTACGGCCCGGATCGCTCCAGCCGGGAATACGGTCTTCGGGACACCATGATGGCCCTTCAGGAAGCCCGCCGGATGAACGTCCACACTTTTCTGATCACCTTGGACCAAGCCGGTCACGATTATCTGGGCGAGATGTGCCCCGGGGATAATTACCTGGTGGTCAAACGGCCCAGTGCCCTGCCCCGAGTCCTGCCCCAGGTCTATACCGGATTGACTATTTGAGCCGGCCGGGCCGTCCTTTCCGAAGGCCTGACCCATTTCACCAGATTTCCCTCTGGAGTCGATGGAGGACCCATTGGAGCTGCTGTTCGTTCAGTTCGCCGATATTGGTCATCAGCCAGTTCAGATCACCGGAGACAATGGCCGCCTTGGCTTCATTGGACAGATTGTAACCTTCCAGGGCCTTCGAACCCCTCTCCATCAGGTCCCGCGAGAAATACAATTCATCAGCCGCCCGCTCCAAGACCCGGATCACTTCTCTTTTTTGAATGAGCCGGCCTTCCTCGGTCTCAGTCAGTTCCAGGACGGACAAACTCCGCTTCCGCTTCAACGCCTCGTTGACAGTGGATTTGAATTCATCATCGGTGAAAGGCTTGGGCAGAAAGTCAAAGGCCCCCAGCTTCATGGCCTTGACCGCCGTGGGCACGTTCGCATAGCCGGTAATGACGATGACACTGGTGTCCGGCCGCCGGTCCTTGACCTGGCGGATCACTTCCAAACCGTCCATGTCCGGCAGGCGCAGGTCAGCCACCAGTAAATCAACCCCCTTGCGTTTGAATGTTTCCAGGGCGCTCCGGCCGGTCAAAGCCAAATCCACTTGGTAACCTTCATCACTCAGAACCAGTTCCAGCCCCTTGGCCACATTGGGCTCGTCCTCCATTAAGAGGATTTGGGGCGGATAGATTTTTTCTTGAGGCTGCAACATGATCATCCCTCCTTTTTAGAGGATTCCGGGAAGGATTCTTTTGCCTAGAGGATTGAGCAAATAGTGTTCCACACCAGCCTACGGCGGGTTCATAAAAAATTTCATAATAATTTCAGTGGATTTAGGATGGTTCCCGGAATGGGCCTTCGTGATGTTTTAGGGTTGAATTGTATATCTAATTTTAGGCCGGCATGGTCCGCAAATGATTTTCATAATAATGAATCAGAGTTGTCATTGTACGAAAAAATATACACCTTCAACTGCCTGCTTACTGTTTCAATTCGTCCAGGTCGGCCGAGGTCACTCCGTGTTTTTTCATCAGGGCATGAAAGTTGGGTCTCTGCATCCCGACTCGTGCGGCCGCCCTGGAGATGTTGCCCTGGCAGGCCTTAAGGGCCTTGATCAGGAAAGCTTTTTCGATCCGGCCGAAACCTTCATCTAAAATTCTTTTTTTGACTTCCTTGAGTTCTTGAAGGCTGCCCGGGATGGAGTCTTCGCCTAAAGACATTTTTGTATCCAACTGGTCGAGCAAGTAAAAAAGATCGAGCACCCGGCGATCAGCCATAATGACCAAACGTTCGATCACGTTCTTGAGCTGACGCACGTTGCCGGGCCAATCATAATTCACCAGCGCCTCGAGGGCCTCAGCGGTGAATCCTTCGACCAGTTTGCCTGTTTTGCGGGAGAACTGCTTCAAGAAATAATAGGCCAGCCTGGGAATGTCGTCCTTTCTTTCCCTCAAAGGCGGAATCAACATAGGAAAGACGTTCAAGCGATAGAAGAGGTCTTCGCGAAAGCTCCCTTCCTGGGCCATTTTTTTTAAGTCCCGGTTGGTGGCGGCAATGATTCTGGCGTTGGTGCTTTTGAAACGGCTGGCTCCCACCGGTTTGAATTCATGCATCTCCAAGACCCGCAACAGCTTTCCCTGAATTTCGAGGCTCAAATTGGCGATGTCGTCCAGGAAAAGGGTCCCGTCCCCGGCCATCTCAAAAATGCCCGCTTTGTCCCGAAAGGCCCCGGTGAAGGCCCCCTTGACATGGCCGAAGAGTTCGCTTTCCAAAAGGTTGGGGGAAAGGGTGCTGCAGTCGACGGCCACGAACTGCTTGGCCGCCCTAAGGCTGTGAGCATGAATAGCCCGGGCGAAAAGCTCCTTGCCGGTCCCGCTTTCGCCGTAAAGAAGCACAGTGGCGTCCGTGGGGGCCACTCGCTCGATCTGTTCGAATATCCGCAGCAGATTAGGGTTTTCCCCGACGATGTTGCCGAAACCGAACCGGTCGAGCAGTTCCTGGCGGAGAAAAAGATTTTCCTCGACCAAGCGCTTTTTTTCCATGGCCCGTTCCACGGCCAAGAGCAGTTCATCCTCGGAAAAGGGTTTGGTCAAGTAGTCGAAGGCTCCCAGCTTCATGGCCTTAACAGCGTTTTCCACCGTAGAGAAACCGGTCATGATGATGCAGTATACGTCCGGCTTCCGGGCCCGGATGGTTCGCAGGACCTCCAAACCGTCCTCGTCGGGCAGTTTCAGGTCCACCAGGGCCACATCGTAGGCATTGGCCAGCGCTTCGGCCAAACCCTCGCCCGCGGTCAAGCGGATTTCGGCCGCATGACCATGTTCGACCAAGGTCTGGCGGCAGGCCTGGCCGATGTGCGGTTCATCATCAATGATCAGAACCTTATATCTTTGGTTCTTCACGGGGCGAAGCATCAGCCGGGGAAGCTTCCGGCTTTAAGGGAAGTTCAACAGTGAAACTCGCGCCTTGCCCTAAACGGGCGGCCGCATGAATGGTCCCGTGATGATTCTGAATGATGCCATAACTGACCGCCAGGCCCAGACCGGTCCCTTTGGGCTTGGTCGAAAAGAAAGGCTCAAAAATCTTCTCTAAATTCTCAGGGGAAATGCCGGGGCCCGTATCGCTGATCACGACCACCACTCTTTCGCTCTGCGGATCGAACCAGCTCTGGACGATAATCCGGCCCTCGTCGCCGACAGCCTCGACCGCATTGATCAGCAGGTTGACAAAGACTTGTTCCATCTGGTGAACATCCAAAAACAAATCAGGCAGGTCCTCGCCCAGGACCTTCTCCACTACAATGTGATGGAGGCTAAACTCGTTTTCTAAAATGGTCAGGGCCTTCTCGATGGCCTCATTTAGGCTGCCCGGAGCCATTTGGGGCTCGTTCGACCGGGAAAATTCCAAAAGCTCCTGAATGATCCGCCGACAGCGCATAGTCTCGTGAATGATGATCTCCAGCCCGTCTTTCAAGCGTCCTTCAGGGGGGACTTTTTTAATCAGGTTTGTACTGAACAGGAGGATGCTGGCCAGGGGATTGTTGATTTCATGGGCTATGCCTGCGGCCATCCGGCCCAGAGCGGACATCTTTTCCGTTTGGAGGACCAGGTGGTCATAACGCGACTGCTGGGCTTCAAACAGTCGAGCCTTCTCCAAAGCCACGGCGCATTGTTCGGCAATGGACAGGACAAAATCGAGCTGCTCCATGTTGAACCGTCTTTTTTCCGGAAAACAAATGCGGATTATGCCCACGATATTGCTGCCGATGCTCACGGGAACGTCGACGACCATCCGAATACCTTCGGCCCAGGCTTCCCGTGGGAACATAATCCGGGGATCATTCAGAATGTCTTCGATAATACTAACTTTGTTCAGTCTCCACAGGTCGGTGATGATCTTGCGGCTCGACCCCGGCCCTTTGGCCAGGTATTCGGGGCTGAAACCGTAGGCCGCGCTCAGTTCCAACTGGTTGGTCCCCAAGTTGATGACCCTCAAAAGCGTCCCCTTGGCCGCCAAGACCTCGGTGCATTTCCTCACCGCCAGGTCCATGACGTCCTTGACCTTGGTGCTGGAATGAACCGAGGTGCTGATGTCGCGCAATATCCGGAAAAATGTTTCGAACTGGTTTGTTGAAGTCATCTCGGCTCTTCCTTGTTTTCATTGCCGACCCGGCCGGAGGAATCGAATGGAGGAAAAGAGAGAGCATGTTAATTGAAAGGTTGTCCGGCCCGCTTCAGCGCTGGTTTCAAGCTAAAAACCAGCCGGGTAAAACCTGTTTATTTAATTATACACCCTAGGCTAAAGATCTGAAACCCTAAAACAGCTTACAGCTTTTATTAACTCCGGCCGCGGTCAGGGCGCACACCCACCTGAACCTTTTGCATCTGCCGCGTCCCGGCAATCAAGTTGCTGGAGCGCCCTGCTAATGAGCCTCTTGACCTTGTTCCGCCCCCTTTTCTTCGCCTGGTTCAAGCCGGGGGCCTGATTATGAGGGAACGATGGGATGCAGCCGGCCGAAGGCGCCGGGAATTCAGAGCCGTTGGTGAGTTCTGATTTATCAATTTATCGAGGAAGAGCCGGACAAGAACTATGTCAAGAATGATATATTTAAATGGCTAATATAATTGGAAAAACGCCTTGACCGTGTTCGTGGGCCGGGATATAATTAATATAATTTTGTCGGCGTAACCCTAACCAGGAGGTGCCCAATGTTTAAAATCCTGCGCGTAGATATGACCAGTCAAAAAGCCGTTTTTGAAGATATTCCGGAAAAATACCAGGGTTTGGGCGGTCGGGGCCTGACTTCGGCCATCGTGGCCGCCGAAGTAGACCCGACTTGTAACGCCTTGGGTCCATTGAACAAACTAGTTCTGTCTCCCGGTCTGCTGGCCGCCACCAACTGCGCCAATTCCGGCCGGATTTCGGTGGGCGGGAAAAGCCCTCTGACCGGGACCATCAAGGAAGCCAATTCCGGGGGCCAGGCCGGCCAGTACTTGGGCCGTTTGGGCATCCAAGCCATAGTGGTCGAAGGCCAGCCGGCCGCCGGGAAACTTTTCAAACTGGTCATCGGGAAAGACAAGGCCGAATTATTGCCGGCCGACGAACTCAAAGGTTTGGGCAATTACGACACTGTGGCCAAGTTGCGGGAGGCTTACGGCGATAAACCCGGTTACTGTTCGATCGGCCAGGCCGGGGAATGGAAGCTGGCCGCGGCCAGCGTGGCCTTTACCGACAAGGAGCTCCGGCCGACCCGCCACGCCGGCCGAGGCGGTTTAGGGGCGCTTATGGGCTCCAAGGGCCTCAAGGCCATCATCATCGATCCCACCGGCGGCGAACTGGCTCCGCTCAAAGACCCGGAAGCCTTCAAGGCTGCGGCCAAGCGTTTCGCCAAGGCCCTGACCGACCATCCGGTGACCAGCGGGGGGCTGCCTACTTACGGCACCGACGTTCTGATCAATATCATCAACGAAGCCGGGGCCTTGCCCACCCGGAACTTCAGCGCCGGGCGTTTCGAAGGGGCGGAAAAGGTCAGCGGAGAAACTCTCAACGAGATCACGGTCAAACGGGGCGGCAACCCCACTCACGGCTGCATGGCCGGCTGCATCATCCGTTGTTCCGGCATCTACCTGGGGCCGGACAAGGCTTATGTATCCAAATGGCCTGAATATGAAACGGTCTGGGCTTGGGGACCGAACTGCGGCATCGACGATTTGGACGCCATCGCCCGCATCGACCGGATGTGCGACGACTTCGGTCTGGACACCATCGAGACCGGCGCGGCCATGGCCGTAGCCATGGAAGGCGGGCTTTTGGCCTTCGGCGACGCCAGGGGTGCGGAAAAGGTGCTCAGAGAAGTCGGGGCCGGGACGCCCTTGGGCCGGGTCCTCGGTTCGGGCACGGCTGTGGTCGGCAAGGTCTTCGGGGTCAAACGGGTGCCGGTGGTCAAGAACCAGGCCCTGCCGGCCTACGACCCCAGGTCGGTCAAGGGCATGGGGGTGACCTATGCCACTTCGACCATGGGCGCCGACCATACCGCGGGGTACGCCACCGGGACGAACATCATGAAGGTCGGCGGGTACGTGGACCCGCTCAAGACGGACGGTCAGGTCGAACTGTCCCGCAATCTCCAAGTGGCCACGGCCGCGGTGGACACCGCCGGGTTGTGCCTGTTTGTGGCCTTTCCCGTCCTGGATATTCCCGACGCCCTGGTGGCTATAGTCGATATGCTCAACGCCAAATACGGCTTGTCCCTGACCACCGACGACGTTTCAGCTTTAGGGCAAAAAGTGCTGAACATAGAACGGGATTTCAACATCAGGGCCGGTTTCAATCCAGGCGACGACCGCCTGCCCGACTTTTTCAGACGCGAGCCTCTGCCGCCGCACAACACCGTCTTCGACCTCTCCGATGGGGAACTAGACCAGACCTTATTGTTTTGAGAAACGACGGTAATGAACCGATCTGACAGGCCGGGGGCCGCCCCGGCCTGTCGCCCTTAAAAAGAAATGGAAATCACCATCAAGCTTGGCGGACCGTTGAGGAAAAAGGTTCAGGGGCATAACCAAGGCGAAATGACCTTGAACTTGTCTGAAGGAGCCCGGGTGTCCGAGGCCATTCTGGCCTTGGGCCTGGATTTTGACACGGTCCGGGTGATCATGAAGAACGGCCGGGCCATCCATTCCGATGAGGTTCTCCAAGCCGGCGACCGCCTGGGTCTCTTCCCCCGGGAGCTGGCCTACAACACCATCACCGCTATTTCCTTCTTCAATCCGCTGGCCAGAAAGACTGAAGATCAGTCATAATCGAGTCCGCCGTCGAACGGGGTCATGGCCGATCCTGGGCCGGAGACTCCGCAGCCAACGCGTATTTTTTACCGAACAAGATGTCGTATTGAAGCAGGCGATACTGATTTATCACCCCTTGGTATTCATCAAGGTCTTTTCGGTGAAGTTCGCCCTGGGCGTCTATCTGGAGATTTTTTCCCAGTCCGAACAGCTCCTGAGACAAACGCCCCAGGAAATTTCCGAAAAACCAATGATTAAGGCCGGCCCTTTCTATCACCAAATGTCCCAGGAAAAAGGCGCTGACCGTATCGATTTCGGCTTTATCATCGGCAAAGTTGGTCCAGAGCAGCAAGGGCGGACTCATCAGCTTTTTGTAGTCCGCCAGGGGGAGCTCGATCATTCGGTTAATTTTTCGAGAAACAAAGCCGGTGTCCCGGTAAACGGCCAGATTCGGGCCAAAATAGGGCAGATGGTCCCCGAAGAAAAGGATCATCACCGGTCGGGAGGTTTTTTGAAAGTGGGCAACCAGCATTTTCAAAGACTCATCAGCGTCCTTGACCCCTTGGGTGTAAGTTTTGAGAGCTTCGAGGTTTGGGGGCGACAGTTCTCCGGAAATCTTCACCTCGGTTTCTTCGTACCTCTTACCGTGATATGAACCGTGATTCTGCATGGTCAAGGCGAAGATAAAGGCGGGTGAGGACGACTCTTCGACCAGATTGACAACGGCTTTGGACACCTCACGGTCGGCGACGAACGGCCCCCGATATTCAGGATCGACAAAGTGATCCAGGTAAAAATAACGGTCGAACCCTAAATTTTTATAAACCGCTTCGCTGTTAAAGAAATGTTGGTGAAAGGGCTGGACGGCGATGGTGCGGTACCCGGCTTCTTTCAGGACGCCGGCCAGGGAAGGCAAGGGTCTATGGATATACTGCTGGTAAGGCATGGCCCCGTCGGGCAGGAAGGCCATGGTCAAGCCGGTGAGTATTTCGAATTCGACGTTGCAGGTCGTTCCGCCGAAGGTGGGCGAAAGCATGAAACCGCTGGTATGCTCTTGCTGCAGGGCGTGAAAGCAGGGCAGCGGGTCCGGATCGAAAGACAACCCGGGCAGCAAGGTCGGGTCCCAAAAACTTTCGCTCAACACCATGATGATATGGGGCAAGGGGGACGTTTTTCTTTGGCTCTTTGATGAAGGATTATGAAAGCCGGCCGAGGGATTTTCAGGTCTCAGCGCTGAATTATACGTCTCTTTTTCCAAATCCGCGGTTATGGCCAGAACGGCCTCCCGGCTGTATCCGGCCGGCTGACTGACGAAATTGCCTTCCACATTCAAGGCGAAAGCCAGAAGAAGCCCGTTGGTTGAATAGTTGGATTTTTGGGCCCATCTCTTGTTGCTGATATTCAACCTTTCCAAAAGTCCGGCGGCCGACCAGAACCGGTAAAAACAGGGGACCGACAGGATCAGCAGGGCCAGGACGGTCAAAATAATTCGGGCGATCAGGTTGATTTTTTTCCGGGGAAGGAACTTGAGGAGTAGCCATAGGCCTAAAAGGGACAAGAGGAAAACAACTATATATTGGGGACGGATCAGTTCCCGCCAGATGACCGTCCAGATGTCCAGAACCTCGGAAAAGAGGGTCAAATCCCAGGGAAACAGGGGCTGGCTCAGCCATTTCAGTTTGATCGAGTTGGCCAGGGCGGTAAGTATCAGGAGCAGGGAAGCCGCGGAAAGGCCCAAGAAAAGGCGGCCAGACAGGCCGATCATCACGGCGCAGACCGATAAGGCTATGAGCCAGTTGACTAAAAGGATGCCCCAGCCAGTTTGGACCGGCCAAGTTAAAGTTTCCTGAAGGTCGCTTCGGGACATGAGTTCGATGAAGAAGACCAGCAGGGCGGCGTACGCCCCGATCCCCAGGGCGATAAGTATCGGTTTTTTGAAAATTGCCTTAGGCGAAATCTGATACATTTTTTTAAATTTCCGATTTGGATTTGATTTTTAGTTATGGTCCCTTGAACGTGTCGCCTCGATGTCCATCAAGCTTCCGGTTCACGGCCGGCTTCCGGGATCAGGGGCCAACGAAGCGGGACCCTGGACCGGTCCGGATCGAAGGCCGGAGCTTAAGCTCAAGGGGAGGGTATGTCCAACCAGGTGCTCACAGAAGGGAATTGGCCTCGATGGAGGGGATGGTCAGGTCCAGGTGAAGCAAGCGTCCGCGGGCCAAAGGCGGGCGGCCGATCAGGATATTGATGACTTCAGCTGCCTGTAGGGCGGCTGCCAGGGCCGGGGTGACCGTGGGCACGCCCAGGACGGCTTCCGCGGATTTTTCCTTGGGAATGTCGCCTGAACCGTAAAGGTTTTCCAAACCGGGGTCTTCCGGGAAGACCGTCAGGACCAGGCCTTCCAGTCCGCCCACGGCCCCGTGAATGAAGGGAAGGCCCAGCCGGCGGGCTGCTTTTTCCACCATAAAGCGGGTCGGCAGGTTGTCCAGGCAGTCGACCACCACCTGGGCCGGGGTCAGAATATCCGGCAGGTTTTCTTCCGTAGCCTTAAAGGGATAAGTCGTCACTTGGACGGCCGGATTTATCCGCCTGATTTCTTCAGCGGCGCAAAGGGCTTTTTTCTGGCCCATCCGGCTGAGGTTGGACAAAGACTGCCGATTGAGGTTGCTTTCCTCGAATTCATCGCCGTCGCAGACGATCAGCCGGCCCAGACCGGCCCGGGCCAGGAGGAGGCAGACGGTTCCGCCCAGCCCGCCCGCACCGATCACGGCCGCCGTGGCCTGAAGCAGTCGGACTTGGTCTTTTGAGGTGAAGGCACCCCGGTGGGCCCGGAACCTTTCCGGCCAAAGATCGCGCTCGAGGCAGGCCTTCATTACTTGAAGCAGGGTTTCCCCCCGCCGAGAGGCCAATTCGACCAGGGCCGTCTCTTTGATGGAAAAATAAGTCTCCTTTTCGGGCGTTTCGTTTTTGATCAGGTGTTTTTGCAAAAAGGCCCGCAAATCATCGGGTGGACCCTGATTCATTTAACCGCCTCCGACCGGAGGAAAAAGACTGAGCCGTTCGCCGTCGGTCAAAACACGGTCCGGAGAGGCTGAACGGCCGTCGACCATGATGATTTTGACCTTTTCTTCGGGAACGCCCAATCGTTTCAGGAGTTGAGAGACGGTTTCGTTCGGCCTGAGATCGATGGTCAAGCCGTTGAAGGGATCATATCCCTCTACAAAGGTTCGCAGCGAGGAACTCAATTTAACCGTCACCGCCATATCAAAAACGCACCTCCCGGCTTTTCGGCCGCAAACACTCAGCATAAATATATCACAAAACAACGTATTGGGGCCATAGGCGGCAAGATAGAGATGTTAATCCCGAATTTCGGCCGGTCGTTCACCCCAGTGCAGGACGGCCGCACCGAAGGTAAATGAACGAAAACCGACGTTTTGGAAGCCGGCCTTGACCATCAGGGCGCAAAAATCTTCAGGTTTAGGAAAATCCAGGATCGAACCTGACAGGTATTCGTAGGCTTCGCCCCGCCCGGAGACCAAGCCGCCCAGACGGGGCAGCCAGCCGGTCAGATAGGCCCGGTAAAATCGCTTCAAGCCGGCGGCGGGTGAAAAGGTCAATTCCAGGATCAAGACCCGCCCGCCGGGCGTCAGGACCCGCTTCATTTCCTGAAGTGCTTTTTCCCGGTCGGGCATGTTCCGGATGCCGAAAGCTATGGTCACCGTGTCGAAAGATTGATCGGGGAAGGGTAGATTAAAGCCGTCGGCCAGGACCAGGGTTATCTGATCGGCGAGATTGCGTGCCTCTATCTTTTTTTTAGCCAGCTCCAGCATGGGCCAGGTAAAGTCAGCCCCGACCACCAGGGCCCGGGGTTGGGCCTGGGTCAGGCTGAGGGCCAAGTCGCCCGTGCCCGTGGCCACGTCCAGTATCCTGTTGGTTTTAAAAAGTTTGGCCCGCCTGGCCGCGGCCTTGCGCCAGACCAAGTCGCAGCCCAGGCTGAGAAGACGATTGAGCAAATCGTAGCGTGGAGCCACACCGCTGAAGATGTCCCGCACCAAGGTCTTGCGGCGGTCGGCTTCTGGTCTCGTATTCATAAAAGCTTGATACTTCAGCGATTACTTATGGTCAAGAGGTATCCGTGATAAAAACAAGGGGCTGGAGCTTGACTTGGAAGTCTCAGGTGAGTAATTTGGTCTTGGATAAATACGCGGACGGGTCTTCCGCCCCCGGACCATAGCGGCAAGGATTATGAAAAAAGGTTTCTGCGTCTGGTTCACCGGTTTAAGCGCCTCAGGCAAAAGCACTTTAGCCCGCCTTTTACAAAGAGTCCTGGTGGAAAGAGGGTTCAAGGTTGAATTGTTGGACGGCGAAGCCGTCCGCAACGGGCTCAGCCGGGATCTGGGCTTTTCCAGGAGCGATCGTGAGACTCATTTGCGGCGGCTGGCGGTTCTGGCCAAACGCCGGATCAGACAAGGGGGGGTGGCTATCGTCGCGGCCATCACGCCCTATCAAAACATTCGGGACGAAGTCAGGGCCGAAATCGGCGACCTGATCGAGGTTTATTTGAACTGTCCGCTGGAGGTCTGTATCGAGCGCGACCCCAAAGGTTTGTATGAACAGGCCCGGGCCGGCCGAATCAAGCACTTCACCGGTTTGGATGATCCCTACGAACCGCCGGTCAGTCCGGATATTGAAATCAGAACCCACGAAGAAAGCCCGGAGGAGAGCTTGGTTAGAATCATCCGGGTCTTGGAGATGCTCAATTGGCTCAACCCGGAGAACAAGACGGGCTTGTCCGACGAAGAGGCGGCTTTGGTCCGCCGGCGTCTGACTGATTTGGGGTATCTTTAATTTTCGGGTTGTTAGTCAAGGTTTTTCAGCAGCCGGCTCAAGTTTCGCCAGGTCGCGGTTCGCTCTTTACGGACTAGGGGGACGATCAACTCTGCCAGGACATCGTCCACGTACTCGGCCCGGCGCATGCCCACCAGCACCGTGGTCACTCCGGCGGTGGTGCGCAGGGCTCTCAGAGCCATCCGGGTCAAAGTCCCGGCCGAAGCCCATTCCTGGTCCACGCTGTTCAGTAATCTTTTTATCTTGAGCGATCTTTCCGCCCGACCTGCCCGGTAGTTCCTCTCGATGGCTGAAAAAGCCGCCTGGATCAGGTCCATATGAAGGCGCAGCCAGGCGGTTAACTCTTCCGGGACCTCCTCCAGAGTGGCCAGGAACTGACAAGCCTCGTTGATTCTCGGCCGAAAAAAATCCTGTTCCCAGGCTTGCCATCTGGATAAAGTCCCGACTTTATCCCAGTTTTCCTGCACGATTCGGCCTAAAGCCAGATTTTCCGCAGTCATGGCCTTCAGTTGGTCCGGCAGGTTCAACGAGGGCAAAAGTTCTTCAAACAGCTTGGTTTCGGACCGGATCACCTGGGATATTTTATTGAGAATCTCCGGTCTGGCCGGGGGAACGACCGGTTCGGCTTCGGCCAGTCTGATCAATTTTTGCCCGGAAACCGCGTTTAAGGGCCGGTTGGTCAAAACGGCCAGACCTTTTTCCTGGGCCAGATCGAGGACGCTCCGCCCGCCGGATTGATTGATTTCGGTGACGGCCCCGGTTTCCAAGAAGTTGAAGGGCAGTTGGATGACCCGGAAGTGATGATTTGAAGAGATTCGTTCGGCCAAGGCCCAGATTTTCTCCAAAGAAGTGAATTCGCAATTGTCGGCCGGTTGAGGAAGAGTGTTGGAGCTGATTCCGTACCAGCGGATGCGTTCTTTTTTCACTTGGCTCTCCAAAAATTCAAAAGCCAAAGCGATCCGGCGGTAGTATTCTTTTTCGGCTTCAGCCTGGGGTAATCCACTCTGGCTGGCCCAGTTCAGGTAATATTCGGGATTGTGCAAAAGAAATAGGTCCACGGTCAGCAAGCCGAGGCGGCCCAGGCTTCTGAGAAGCTGGTCTTCCAGGAATTCCGGATGAATACAGTGTTCCAGACCGTGTCCGAATAAAACCAAATCAGGGAAGGGACGCCCCAGCTCTTTTCGTTCTTGGCTGAGGAGATAATTTTCCCCTTGAAGGTACCCGGCCTTGGTCACGACCACCACCGACTCCCGCCGGAGTTTTTCAGCGTCAATCAGGTCTTTGAGGACCCGGCCGACCAGAATCTCCGAACCGCCGTTGGTATAATTGGCGCTGGTGTCGATCAGATTGATGCCGGACAAAAGAGCCTTATGCAAAGCCTGGCCATGGGCGGGGTCGGACTGGTGAACTCGATACCCGCCGAACCCGGCCTGGCTGACCCAAAGTCCGGTCTCATCCAAAAGGTTATAGGTCAATTCCGGGTGATTGGCCCGGTTGGCGGCGGTCCCTTCGGATGTGGCCGACCCGGCGATCATGACGGCTCCTGGCATGAGGTCCGGTTTTTAAAGGCTGAACCAGGTTGAAATCGGGCCCAAGCTCATAATACCAAGCCCTCTCCCGGCGCCGACCGCCTCAAGCCGAGGTCCGTTCATTAATCCAGGGCGCCTTCTCTTGCTTTGATTTCAGCTTTACGGTAAGCCGTAACGGCGGCGATCAGGTGACAAATCCACCCGAGCAAGCCTCCGGACCCGATCCACAAGCCCGGGGTGATAATCAACCAAAAGATGCCCCGCCAAAAGTGCCCGTTATAAAACTGGCCCACTCCCGGTATGATCAGGCTGAGCACGGCCGCATTCCCGGCTCTGGTCATCTCGCTTCACCCCTGTTTCGGTTGATGTTCAGGTCGGCCCTGGTCGATTTTCAGCATCTGTTTCCCGCCGAAGGCGACAAGGCCAATTTATCGGAAATTCCCTCCAGAGTAAAACATTATCGGGGTTCTCGTCGGAAAATTTCAGTCAATTCCCTTGGGGTTGCTCATGTGCGTTTCCATTTGTTAGAGTGGCCTCCAGGACTAACTAGAGGCCAAAACGCCGTGGGCAAAGATAAAATTCCAATGACGCCGGCCCTGCGGGCGCTGAAGTCCGCCCGAGCCGACTTTGTTTTTCGGGAATACAAGTACGAAGAGAAAGGGGGAACCGGAGCGGCCGCCCGCCAACTTGGCGTCGACGAGCACGCGGTGATCAAGACCCTGGTCATGGAGGATGAAGACCGCCACCCACTGATTATCCTGATGCACGGGGACAAGGAGGTTTCCACCAAAAAACTGGCCCGTTTTTTGGGCGTCAAGACCGTCAGCCCCTGTGATCCCGGCCGGGTCGGCCGGCTCACCGGCTATCAAATCGGAGGCGTCTCGCCCTTCGGCGTCAAGAGAAGAATGCCGATTTACATCGAAAGCACGATAATTGACCTGGACAAGATTTATATCAATGGCGGTAAGAGAGGGCTTCTACTGGAAATAACCCCTCAAGTGTTGCTTGAACTTTTAAGGCCAGAGATGGTAAATGTCGCCGTTTAATCAGTCGGGGCCTGACGTATCAATCCAGGCCTGTCCCCCGGCGGTCCAGCACCCGCACCGCCTTGCCTTCGCTGGCCGGCAAGGTCCCCGGCTCCACCAACTGGACCCGGGGGCTGATCAGAATTTCGTCTCTCAGGTGCTGGGCGATCCTGGCCGCGGCCCGGGGGATTTCGTCAGGCCCTTGATCCAACAAGGGCGGCCCCATTTCCACCTGGATGGTCATGACGTCCAGGGGCCCGTCCTTATCCAGAAAGATCAGGTAGTTTGATCCCGCTTCCGGCAGGTCCATCAGCACCCGTTCAATCTGCATGGGGAAAATGTTGACCCCTTTCAGGATCAACATGTCGTCGGTTCGGCCCTGAATTCTGGACAGGCGGCGATGGGTTCGGCCGCAGGGACAGGGTTCAGGCATAATCATGGCCAGGTCCCTGGTCCGATACCGGATCAAAGGCATGGCTTCCCGGCAGAGGGTGGTCAGGACCACTTCACCGACCTGGCCCGGAGGCAAGGGCTCCAAGGTCTTAGGGTCCACGATCTCCAAAATGTAGTGATCTTCCCACAAATGGAGTCCGGTCTGATAGGGGCATTCGAAGGCCACTCCCGGCCCGTTCATTTCCGAGAGGCCGTAACAGTTGGCGGCCAGGAGGCCGTAGGCCTCTTCTATCCGACGTCTGGCCCCTTCGGAATGAGGTTCGGCGCCGACGACGGCGATACGAAGATGCAGGTCCCTATGGGGGTCCACCCGGGCCTCGGCCATCTTTTCTATAAGCGTCAGGGCGTAACTGGGAATGATGTGAATGACCGTGGTTTTGAACTGTTTCATCAGATTGATCTGGCGGCGGCTGTTGCCGGTGCCGGCCGGGATGACCGTAGCCCCTAGGAGTTCCGCGCCGTAATGAAGGCCCAGACCGCCGGTGAACAGCCCGTACCCGACCATGTTTTGGAATACGTCGGCCGGAGTGACCCCGACCATGCAGAGGCAGCGGGCCACCAGGTCGGCCCAGCCCTTCAGGTCGGATTGGGTATGATATATGGCCGTCGGCGTTCCGGTGGTTCCCGATGAAACATGCAGTCGAACCACTTGGTCCTGGGGCACGGCCAGGAAATCCTCGGGCGGCCCGGAACGGAGGTCCTCCTTGGTGGTAAAAGGCCAGTCCGCCAAATCAGCCAGGGATCGGATCGAATCCGGGGTCAGCCTTTTTTCTTGAAAAACGCGGCGGTAATGAGGAGCCTTTTGGGCTTGGACCAGGGTCCGGCGCAGTCGGTCCAACTGAAGGCTCTCCAGTTGACTCCGTTCCATCAGCTCAACTTCTTCCTTCCAAAAAGACATGCTTATTTCATCTCCATCGGCCTTATCGAGTTGAAAACATACCGCTTCAATCTGAAGCGGTCAAGTTCAACCGTTTTTCCAGGCAAAGCTAAAAGCGGACAGGTTCATTGCGGTGGGATCCCGCTGAACCACATAAGAGCTTCGCTCCCGGCGGCGTCTGGAACTAACCGCCGTTTTTCAGATGAGGTTGGCCGGTGGATTCCAGAACGGACAGCCACAGGCGTCCTTTGGGGCTGACTTGTTTCCGGAAGCTGACGGCCATCTTCATGGGCACGTGGACATAACGATTGTTGATCATGCTGACCACCAGGCCTGTTTTGCCTGCCATGCCGGCGTGAACGGCCTGTTGGCCCAGGAAGCCGCAATAAATTCGGTCGTTGGCGCTGGCGGGCACACTGCGGATTTCATAGCTGGGATCGATATATTTCAAATTGACCTCCATTTTTTTCTGGTCAAAATAGTCCTTGATTCGGTCCCGCAAAAAGACGCCGACATCGGCGAATTTAACGTTGCCCGAGGCGTCGCAGGCCAGCTCTCCGGTGGCGCACAGCTTTTGACCGGCGCCTTCAGCCACCAGAACGACCGCATGGCCCCTTTGTTTCAGGCGTTTTTCCAGGGCGGCCAGCAAACCGTTTTCGCCTTCCAGGTCGAAGTCCACCTCCGGAATCAGGGTGAAGTTGACGTCGCGCAGGGCCAGACTGGTAAAGGCGGCCACGAATCCCGAATGACGGCCCATGACCTTGACCAGACCCACGCCGTTGGGAGCGCTGATGGCTTCGTTGTGAGCGGAAAGAACCGTGCGGGAGGCGGTTTCGACCGCGGTCATGAAACCAAAGGTGGTGTCCACATAAGCGATGTCGTTGTCGATGGTCTTGGGCACCCCCACTACGCCGGTCTTGAGTCCCCGGCGGGCGGTCTCTTCGGTGATCAGGTCAGCCGCGTGCAAAGTGCCGTCGCCGCCGATGACGAACAGGAGTCCTACATTCAAACGCTCTAAGGCGTCGACTATTTCCCCGATGTCCTGATGTCCCCGGGACATGCCCAGAAAGCAGCCGCCCCGGCCGTGGATATTCTGAACCACCTCCGGGTTCAGTTCCACCACGTCGTGGCCGTAACCGGGAATGAAGCCTTGGAAGCCAAACTTGACGCCGATGATGTTCCGGACCCCGTAAATATGATAAAGTTCAAGGACAATGGCCCTGACCACGCTGTTGATCCCCGGACAAAGGCCGCCGCAGCAGACGATGGCGCATTTGAGCTTGCTGGGATCGAAATAAATCTTCTTCCGCGGACCGGCAAACTCGAATTTGAGACCCTCGTTTCGCGGCCGGCCGTCTTCCCAGGTGATGTCGACTAAAACCCTGGTCCGGTCGTCGACAAACTGGGTGAAGGCCAGGTAGTCCGACCGATGGAGGAAAGGCGAATCGATCTTGGCCGGGCCAAGGGTTTTGATGGCGGTTTCCGGAAGTTCCTTCTTTTTGGAATTGGGCATAAAATTTTCTCCCTAAAAAAATCAAAATATTATACCACGGGAACCGGTTAAAAGACCAAGGTCGGATTATCCGGTTCGAGTCGATGGTAATTTTCTTATTGGTCTTCTTCCAATAGTTCAGGATAAAATTGTTTGGCGCATTCCAGGCACAAGCCGTGGGTGAACTGGGCCTCAGATCGTTCTTCGATATACTGTTCCAACCTTTGCCAGTATCCCTCGTCATCCCGGATTCTTTTACAATGAACACAGATCGGTAGAAATCCCCTCAGCACCTTGACCTCGGCTAGCGCCTTTTCCAGTTCGCTGATCAGACCCATGCGGATGGATATGTCCCGGTTGCTGACCCTCCGCCCTAAGAAAGTTCCGTTTTCACTGTAAACCGGCTGACAATTATGGCTGATCCAGCGTTCGGCCCCGTCAGGCCTGATGATTCGAAAGTCGATATGCCCGGTTTGGGCCTCGTTCCAGTGAAGATTCTGATGGTTCAGGAATGCCTCCCGATCTTCCGGATGAACGATTTCCTTGAGGAGATTTGGATTTTTCAGGAATTCTTCCTGGCGCCGGCCGGTGATCCTTTCACAAGATGGAGAAATGTAAATAAAAGAATGGTCCGGCCCTTCCCACATTTCCCAATCATAGGTCGAGTCGGCGAAAGTTCGGAATTTTTCCTCACTTTGCCGCAGGGCTTCTTCGGCCTGCTGCTGAAGTTTGAGGTTCCGGAGAAGCATGGTCAAGGTGACAGCCGCGATCGCCATGATTAAAATCGATTCAAGGCTCGATTCCCTCCAGTTTATGGGCGTGGGGGGCGCGTCGAGGAAGAGATGGGGCAAATCGAAAATTTCATTCAACCAGACCAAGACAAACATCGCCAGAAACATCCCGGCGGTGAAAAGCCAGATTCGATTGATTCGAACGGTTGATTCCGGTGCGGACCTCAACTTGATCCCTCTCCGGTTCAAATCCGTCTCCCGCCTTTCAATTTGCTCATCAACGGATTTTAACGTCATTAGGTCAGTTCTCCATAACTTATAAGCACAAGACAAATCGGTAAGGGAAGGGAACGCTGAGGAGCATATTTTAAAAAAATATAAGCCGCCCACGGCTTTGGGGCCGGCAGTTTAAAGTTGCCGTCAATTAATATAGTATACCAAAAAGGGGAGAAAATATTGTGAAAACCTTTTACGGTCTAGGGGGGGTGGGGTCTAAAGCCAAAGTTACGGCCTCCTTGGGGGAAGAGGCATAGAGCACCCCTTTGATTTCCAGCCAGGCGGTCAAGCCGATGACCCGGCGGCCCATTTTCAAGCCTAAGGCGATTTCGGAGAGAGTGCCCGGTCCTCCGGGCAAAGCGATGACGGCCTCGGCCGCCCGGGCGATCAGGGCGTTGCGGGCGTGGCCCATGCCGGTGGCCAGAGGCACGTCGATGAAAGGGTTGGCCTGTCGGCGGTCGGTCCCGGGCAGCAGTCCCACGGTCAAACCGCCGGCCGATTTGGCCCCTTCGGCTGCGGCGGCCATGACCCCGCCCAGCCCGCCGCAGACCAGGATCGCTCCCTGCTCGGCCAGGAGACGACCGGTTTCCCTGGCCAAGGCGGCTGCGGCTTCATCACAGGACCCCGCTCCGCAGACGGCCACCAGGGGTCGGGGCGATGATGTTTGGGCCATTTTAAAAATTACCCCTCAGACCAGCCGTGCAATCCGATCAGATCGACGAAACGGCATTCGCCCAAATTGATCCGGGTTAAACGGTCGTCTTTTTCCTTGATGACCTTAATCAAAGATTGAGTCTGTCTGGTTGGGCCGATAGGCATGACCAAACGCCCGCCCGGCTTTAATTGTTCAAGTAAAGGTTTAGGAATTTCCGGGCCGCCGGCGGTGACGATGATGCCGTCAAAGGGGGCGTAATCCGCCCAGCCGGAAGTCCCGTCGCCGACTTTAAAAAGGATGTTTCGGTAGCCCATTTCTTCTAAAAGCTTTCGGCCTTTGACCATTAAGGCCCTGATCCGTTCAACCGTATAAACCCGGGAGCACAGTTCGGCCAAGACCGCTGCTTGATATCCAGAACCGGTGCCGATTTCCAAGACTGTTTCCGGACCGGTTAAATCAAGGGCCTGGGTCATCTGGGCGACGATATAAGGCTGGGAAATCGTCTGCTGTTCGCCTATCGGCAAGGGATGGTCGCCATAAGCCCGGGCCACCAGGCTTTCTTCTACGAACAGGTGGCGAGGCACGCGGGCCATGGCCTGGAGGACCCCATGGTGTTTGATGCCTCTGGCCTTGAGCTGCCGCTCGACCATTTGCTGCCTGGCTAGATGATAATGGTTCTTGTTCTGATTAAAGGCCATGGCTGTTTAACGGTCAAAGTTTGGCCGAATAATTAGCACAAGAATAAACCTCGGTGCAATCCTGAAGGTTCAGGCTTCCACCGGATGCGGAACAACCTGTTCATTCGGTTGGGGTGCGGGGTAACTTCAAATTCGGACCGGACTCAATTAGGGCCCGGGGCTGAAAAATAACGCCGGTCTTGGGGCGGAGGGACGGAAAAGTATTGATTTTTCAAGGCGCTGATATTATCGTTCTCGGCTGAATATTAAGAGTCCTAGTCCAATGTTTGGCTGAGGGGCAGGGGCGGCACCAAGCAGCAGCCTGAGAGGGCGGTGGCCCCTGAAATCAAAAAATCAAGAGCAAAGAAAAACTGAAATGGATCAAGAGACGTATATAATTGAAACAAAGAGATTAAGCAAGACCTATAAAAGCAAGGAAGGGCGGATTGAGGCGCTCAAAAATTTGGATTTAAGGGTCAAAACGGGCGAAATCCTGGGTCTTCTGGGACCGAACGGGGCCGGGAAGACCACCGGGGTCAAGCTGATTATGGGCTTCATGTCCCCGACCGAGGGTGAGGTCATCTTCCAGGGCCGAAAGCTCCTGGTCGGCCAACCCAGACGGGGTATAGGCTATCTGCCGGAAAGCTTTCGGCCCAATCCCAACCTGACCGTCTTCGAGTACGTCAAGTTCCAGTGCGATTTAGCCGGGGACGGCCATAAAAAGGTCAAGCGGGAAGAAGTCGAGGAACTGCTCGGGCTGGTGGGCATGTCCCGGTTTCCCCGGCGGAAGATTTCGGATTTGTCCAAAGGCATGGGCCAGCGGGTCGGCTTGGCCCAGGCCTTTGCCGGCGACCCGGAACTCCTGATCCTCGACGAACCCACTTCCGGGCTGGACCCGATCGGCAAAAGCGAAGTCATTGAGGTCCTTCTGGAAATGAAGAATCGCGGCAAGACAATCTTTTTCTGCTCTCACATCCTGTCCGAAGTCGAGCGGCTTTGCGACCGGATCGGCATTCTGGTCGAAGGCCAACTGCGTTTTCTGGGGACCAGCCAGGAGTTTAAGGAAAAATGGAAGGCGGCCGATCTGGATGAAGGCTTCAAATTGGAGGCTCAATGCGTTTCATCTTGACCATCAGCCTGGTGGCCTTGAAAGAAAGCCTCAGGAACCGACTATTCGTCGGTCTGTTGATCTTTTTGGGCTTGTTTTTCATTTTTTCGGTCTATATCAGCACCCTGTCCCTGGGCACTCCGGCCAGGTTCATTCAAAACACCGGGATGCTGGGCATTTCCCTGGTCTGTCTGGCCGTGGCCATACTTTTCGGCCTCTTTTCCATTTATCAGGAGAAAGAGCGTAACGAACTGTACGTCTTGCTCAACCGGGTTTCGAGGTCGTCTTATCTTTTGGGCCGTTTTTTGGGCACGACCTACATTCTGGTGCTGTTCGCCTTTTTCGCCGGGGCCGGCATATTTTTTCTCACTTGGTGGCTGGGCGGTAAATACGACCCAGACCTTTTCTGGGCCGTGTACTGGGCGGTTTTGGAATTCACCATGCTCATGGGGCTGGGACTCCTTTTTTACAGCATGGGCGTCGGATTCACCCTCAATTCTTTGATGGTTCTCGGCGTTTATGTGGTCGGCCATTCGATGAATGAGGCCATTCAAAGCTTTATCGGGCTGGGACAATTGGGCAGCCCCGTCCACTTGGCCCTGGTCAAGGCCATCTCCATCATCTTTCCCAATTTCGACATGTTCGATTTCCGTCTGGCCATCGTCCACGACGAGGCCATTCCCTTAGGCCGTTTCGCCTTATCCACGATTTATTGGTTTTTCTATCTCGCGGCCATTCTGACCGCCGGTTCGGTGATTATGAACCGGAAGGACATTTGAGGCGTTTGGGGCTGCAGCGATGAAAAAACAGATTATCCTGGCCCTGATATGCTTTCTGGCCGCCGTGGCCGTAAATTTCATGGAAAAGAAGGCTTATCCCTTGATACTCCGGGAAGAAGTGAGGATTGTGCCCCACCGGACGGTCAGCGAACTCATCTGCCTCGACCATCGCGGCTTTCTGGCCGACATGTACTTTATTCAGGTCAGTCTGCACTCCGGCAGCCTTATGTGGAAACCCCTCAAGTTTCAGTTTGACAGTGAGTGGGCTTACGGGATGATGGATGTGATCACCGATCTGGACCCCAAATTCTACACGGCTTATCTTTTCACCGGCATGGGCTTGATCCACAATTTCGACGATGTCAAATTGGCCAAACCGATCCTGGAGAAAGGCATGGCGGTCTTCCCGGATAGTTGGGAGCTGCCCTTCTGGATCGGTTACGATTACTATATCTATCTGGAAGACAACGAGACGGCCTCGGAGTACCTTTGGCAGGCGGCTCAAAAACCTGAGGCCCCCAAGCATTTTATGGCCCTGATGCTGTCGGCGCTGAAGAAAAGCGGCGAATATGAAAAAGCTATGTGGGCCATGAAAATAATGTATGATAATGCTCCGGACGACAAGACCAAGACGGTTTACGGTAAAAAGATGATCCAGTTGCGGGACCTGGCCGTTTTACAGAAAGCGGCGGAGACCTTTCATCAAAGAAATGAACGCTATCCGGCCGACCTGGAGGAACTCGTCTCCGCCGGCCTGATCAAGGAATTGCCGCTTGATCCCTACGGCCAAAGTTACCAATGGAATCCGGACAAGAACCTGGTGGTGATCAAGAGGGAAGAAAGCGGGGCGGACTAGGCGGGACTTCGCTCAGGGGCCGGACAGCACATTAAGTGTCGACTTTCTCGTAATTGACGGCGTGAATTTTTCAAGACATTGTAGACTGGATAGAGCAAAGCGAAACCCGGCAATTATTCTCTGATTCCAAACTATTTCCGGACCGGCCGCCTGGGGCGTTTTGGCCGGTATGGAGACGGACCATGGATTATGAACAGTTTTTCGGTTTGAAGGACACCCCCTTCCGCCTGACTCCGGACCCGGATTACTACTTCCCCAGCGACGTCCACAAGGAAGCCCTGCAAACCTTGCTTTACAGCATCAGGGCCAGGGAAGGCTTCATCCAGATCACCGGCGATCCCGGCACCGGCAAGACCCTCACCTTGCGCACCCTGCTCAAACAACTGGGCGACGAAGTCACCACCGCCTTGATTCTCAACCCCAGGCTTTCACCGGAAGAACTGCTCAAAGTCATCTTGGAGGACCTGGGGATAAGCCCGATCAAGATGGAGGAAAAATCAAAGGAAGACCTTCTGCGTTTCTTCAGGGACATGCTCCTGGAAAAGGCCCAAAAAGGCGTGACCACCGTCCTGATCATCGATGAAGCCCAGAACCTGCCCAACGACACCCTGGAAGAACTCCGACTCCTATCCAATCTCGAGACGGAAAAACGCAAGCTCCTCCAAATAATCCTGGTCGGCCAGATCGAACTCGAAGAAAAGCTCAAGAGTCCGGAACTCAAACAACTCGATCAAAGGATCACTATTCGTTACCGGCTCAAGCCCTTGTCCAAGGACGATACCATCGCTTATATCAACCACCGTCTGCGCATAGCCGGCGGCAGCGACTCCGCCCGTTTTTCCTCCGACGTGTTGAAAGAAGTTTACAAAGCCAGCCGCGGAGTGCCCCGTTTGATCAATATTATTTGCGAAAGGGCTCTGATGGCCGCCTTTGTCGACGGCAAGAACATCATTGAGAAGCCTCATTTCAAAAAGGCCCTGGAAAGCATCGTCGGCGAGAAGGCCCCCGGCCGGACCAGGACCTGGCCCGCGGCGCAGCCGATCTCAGGCGTGTTGATCCTGGCCCTCCTTTTAGCCGCGGTCGTCTTCGGTTTCGGTTACCAGTATCTGGTGGTCAGGCCGACGCCCGAACCGGCGGCCGTAATTCCTTCCGAACAGTCCGGCATCGTTAAAGGACTCGTGACCGGAGAAGGAGCGCCGAAAGGGGCGGCTGTTTCTTCGGGCGATCCGACTAAGACTTCCCAGGCGGCCGCCGAAGAGAAACCTTACGTGCCAGCCCCACCTCAAGAAGCCTTTCACGTTCCGCCCGATAAATATTTCCTGGCCGTCAACCGGGAACGCCGGACCGCTTATCTCTGGCAGGGCCACGACCCGGCCCCGGTCCTCAAAGCCGAATTTAAATGGAATCAGCCCTTGCCCGACGGGTTGTACGTCGTGGGAGAGAACATCAACAAACGCCAGTTTTTCTTTAATTACCCCCATTTCTTTTGGCGGAGCCCCAAGCTGCCGGATGAAACCGTCTGGACCCAGGTCTCCCAAAAAATCGACATGAATCTCATACCCTTGATTTCTCATGCCGACCGCAGTCTGATGAAACCGAGTCAACTGGAACGGGCCAGGGAGATAAGGCATATCATCAAAATTTGGGCCGAGGCCTGGCGCAACAAAGAAATTGATAAACTGATGAGTTTTTACGCCAATATCTTTACGACTTACTATGATGATCGGGACAAGCCCAGCGTCTACACCAAGGAGCAGCTTTACAAACTCAAACAGGACGTTTTTTTAAGAAGCGGGCCCATTTCCCTGACCCTGTCGGATCCCATGTGTTTTATCGACCCGGGCAATCCCGAACTGCTGATGGCCGTGTTCTACCAGAAATACGTTTCCCAGATTTATTCCGACGAAGGAATGAAGGTTAAATTCTTCAGCCTGGTCGAGGACGAAAAAGGCAAACGGAATTGGAAGATAGTGGCCAAGCTCTGGGTGCCTCTGGTTAAAGGCGGCGAAGAGGGTTAGATTTCCGGGTTGTTGGTCAGATTTACATCCGTCGGTCCGTTGGCCGGACGATTTTGAAAGAGGGCCTCGATGGTCTTGACCATTCGGTGAGGGTGCGTCCCCGGCCAATAGACTCGGCCGCAGCCCGGACAGACGGAGAACCTTTTTTGGGTGACCCGAATGTATTCGGGAACCCGGTCCGCTACTTCTGGAACCTCGGCTGGCCTGAGAAGACGGTTGCAGACCGAGCACCGGGTCAGCGGTTTGATCTGCTCGATGGTTAAATCCAATACTCGGACCAGCTCTTGCAATTGACCCAAGGTGTCGTCGGCTTGAAGGGTGATGATCCGGGCCCACCCGGTCAGACCGGGTTGTCTGGGGCGGCTTGAACGTCGGGTGACCAAAATCCGATCCGGAGAAGGGTCTCGGGGGCCCCGGCGAAGATAAATAGTGTCGAAACCCAGCAAACGCAGCCATTTGCCCAGGCCGCCGACCATGCTGTCCGCAGCGAATTTATGACCCTCCGGCATGTTCGGGAAAGGGGGCGACTTTAATCCCTGGAGGGGAAGTCAGAGAAAAAAGAGTTTCCGGCAAGGCCGGGTCGATCCGAAACTCTTCGTAAAGAACCGACGTTTCAGCCTTGTTTTTCAAATCGGCCAAAAAAATACGAAAAGGGGTCGCTTGTCCGGCCAGGTCCTGGTAATCAGAAAATTCCAGTCGGAACCAGGGCTCCTGTCGCGGCGGTCCGATCTCGGACCGGCTGATCGTCAAACTGTGGGGGGCCATCCAGATCCGGTCGACCAGCTGCCCATCCGGCCGCACTAGATCCAGACGCCAATAATTTCCGCTGAAATCCCGATCCAATTCCACTTCGGCCCGGATGAACGGCCCTAGAGGTTTTTGGCCGGCCAGCAGGGTGATGACATCCTCGAGCCGGAGGTTGAAGGGTAAAAACCGGCTCAAGTTTTCCGGGGTGGCCGCCCCCCGGTAAAGAACGGCCTGGCGATAATCAAGTAGGCTGAGTTCTTCATGATTGGCCGTTAAGGTCATGACCGGACGCCCCATCAGGTCGAAGGCCTGGACCCGCAGCCGGTCCGGACGGACCGCCGCCACGGTCACATCGAAACTGTAATGGGACCAGGGGTCTTTGAATCTCAAACGGCCCCGGCCGGCGAAGCTTTGCAGGCGGGCCTGGTTTTGCCGCAATGCATTGACCAGCGCCTCCGCCGGAGGCAGGCTGACTCTCTCCGGCTTAGGTCTCAGCGGGGCGCAGGAGGATAAAATTACGGCCGCCAGCCAGATCAAAGCGACGGCCGTCAGGCGGAAAGGCCTATGGCTTCTGTTTTTCGAGGGCCTCAATTTTTTGTTGCAGTCTGGCCTCGTCTTCCGGGCCGAGTTTCTTGACTTTCAGATAAGTTTCCAGAGCTTTTTGCCGCTGTCCTGTTTTGGCGTAAGCGTCCCCCAGATGCTCATTGATGATCGGATCTTTGGGCAGCAGCTTGACCGCTCGTTCAAGATATTCGACGGCCTTGGCAAAATTACCCAACTTGAAATACACCCAAGCCACCGTATCGGTGATATAACCGTTATCAGGTTTCAATTTGTCGGCCCGGAGGGCCAGGGCCAGGGCTTCATGAAGGTTCTGACCCATCTCCGCCCAGGTGTAGGCCAGGTAATTGATGGCGTCGGCATGGTCGGGGTCCAGTTCGAGCACACGTTTCATTTGTCTGATGGTGGCCGATTTGTCCCCCATTTTGTCCTGAACCACCCCCAGCCGGAAATGCAGCTCCACGTCTTCCGGAGAAAACTCCAAGCCTTTTTTCAGGGCCTCTTTGGCCTCCGCCAACTGGTTATTGGCTTCATACAAGGAGCCCAAGGACAAATAGAGAGACATCTTTTCCGGGGATAACTTTATCGCTTCCTTAACCAGGGCGATGCCCTCTTCATAACGGTTCAGCTCGCTGAGCAGATAGGACAAGTGCAGGCAGGCGTCGGCGAAAAACTTCGACTCCGGCTTGATCTGCTTGAACTCTTCGGCCGCCCGTTCGAAGTCCTTTTTTTCTTCGTAAGCCGAGCCCAGATAGTATCTGACCCGGTCGTCGTCGGGGTCTTGAGCCAGGGCCAGCCGAAACTGTTCGATGGCTCCTTCAAAATCTTCTTGTTCATAATAGATCAAGCCGATTTCCACCCGGGCCTTGTGAGGCTCTCTGGCTTGACCGACCACTTCTTCAAAGATCTTTTTGGCTTCTTCCCGCCGGTCCGTGCGCAGATAGAGACGACCCAGGCGGGCCTTGGGCAGGTTCCCGCCCGGGCGAAGCTGGATCAATTGACGATAGATTTCTTCCGCCTGTTTGAATTTCTTCTGATTTTCATAAAGGATGGCCAGGTCGGTCAAAGCGGTCAAAAATTCCGGGTCCAGTTCGGCCGATTTTTTCAGATAGGTTTCCGCTTTTTCTAATTCCTGCTTTTTAAGGGCCACCCGGCTTAAATAGTAATAGGCCAGATGAGACTGGGGCCTGACCTTGACCAGGCGTTCGAGCATGAGCTGGGCCTTGTCCAATTCTTCTCTTTCAGTATAAATGGTTCCTAATATTAATAAGGCTTCTTCATTGTCCGGGTCGACTTCCAACAAGGCTTCATATTCGGCTACGGCTTCTTCGTTGCGGTTCATGGCCGCCAGCAGGCTGGCCGCCAGAAGCCGGGACTGCCGGTCTTCCGGGTCCTTGACCACGGCCAGGCGGGCATGGACCAGGGCCTCGGCGATCCTGTTCTGACGCAAGTAAAACCTCGACAGCTCGGCTTCAAGAAAGCCGGACTGGGGGTCAGCCTCTATGGCCGCCTTGAGCTGTTCCAGTCCCACCTCGTCTTGACCGGCGGCCAGGTATAACTGTGAAGCCAGGTAATGTTCGTAAGCCGAGGCCACTTTATTTTGACTGGGCGGCATCTGCGTCGGCAGGGCCGGCGGCGGGACCGGCTTTCTTTGGGCGCAGCCGAAAACCAGGACCAGCCAAATCAAGCTCGAAACAAAAAATAAAATTTTTTTATCCGTCAATTAAAACACCACCTCGTTAATCTGCCGGTTATAAACACCCGGATTCCGTCGGCCGGGCTGAAAGAGCGGAAAACGCCCCGGTCCATTGTTCGGGATTTTCCCAAGCCTCTTACAAATGCGCGGGATGACGCCGGAACATGGCGGCCTTACCCATGGGCCTATTTGAAGGCCGGTCTCGCTCGGCGGCCGGTAAACAGTGCCTTGGATCCGGAAGTCCTTCACCCTGCTTCTATTTCAGTCAGGAAGTCATCGTTTTCCAGCTCGGGAATCTCCTCGATCAGGTAAGCCCGGATTTTTTTCTTGATCCGTTCCTCCAACTGTCGGACTCTTTCCCGGGAAATACCGTATTTTTCGCCCATTTCCTGCAAAGTCTCCGGCTGTTCCGCCAGAATCCGATTTTCCAGGATGTCGCGTTCCCGCTCGTCCAAGGTTTCGCTGAACTTTATCAACTTTTCGTGGATTAAATCCCTGATTTGAGTGTCGGCCAAGACCTCGTCCACGCCAGCATCCTTGGTCGAAAGGAAGCTCAGATGAGTGTCTTCGGTCCCGTCCCGCAAAGGAGCGTCCAGAGACAATTCCCAGGCATTCAGGCGCTGATCCATATCCGCTACTTCTTTTTCGTCCACATTGAGGCGTTCGGCCAGCAGCTTGGTCGCCGGTTCCAAGCCTTGGGCGATCAGACGGTCCTTTTCCTTTTTAAGATTGTAAAAAAGCTTGCGCTGAGCCTGGGTGGTGCCTACCTTGACCTGGTGCCAGTTGTCCATGATGAACTTGAGGATATAAGCCTTGATCCAAAAAGAGGCATAATAAGAAAACTTCACTCCCCGATAAGGGTCGAACTTCCTTAAGGCCTGCATCAAGCCCACATTGCCTTCCTGGATCAGGTCCAAAAGGTTCTTCATCCAGTAATGCTGGAACTCCATGGCGATCTTGACCACCAGACGCAGATTGGAGGTGATCAGTCGATAAGCCGCTTCCTGGTCCTGGGTCTCCTGATAGCGTATGGCCAGCTCGGTTTCCTCCTCCCGGGACAGCAGTTCATACTTGCCGATTTCATACAGGTACCGCCGCAGCGGATCATAAGCGGCCGGGGCCTGGGCGGAAGACGAAGTGAATTTCGGGAGGAGTTCCACCTCTTGAGGTTCGGCCTCGTCCCTATCACCGGCTTCCTCGTTTTGAGGGGTAAGATCCAAGTCATTCATGTTTGAAAAATATCCCAAAGGGTTGGACCTGTCAATGATTTGGACGAAAAGGCCGGTTTCCTTGAGAGTCTCATCCCCGGGGATGACTGCCTCGGGCGGAATCACCTGGGCCGGAACTTGGCCCGAGGAGACTCGGGTGATTTTTTCCCTCGCGGCCCATTAATTTCGGCCGCCCACATTTTCAGCGCCTGGGTTCAATTTATTTATCTATACGCCAAATGCGGATTTCATGGGATAAACAGGGGGACGAACTCGAACCGCTCCACGTCGACCAGACCCAAGTCGGTCAGTTTCAATTTGGGGATCACCGGCAGGGCTAAAAAAGAAAGGACCATGAAAGGATCGGCAAAATTAGACCCAAGCCGTCGGGCCGCCTCTGTTAACTTCCCGGCCGCCGAAACCACATGGCCGGCCGGCTCCGGCGACATCAGTCCGGCCAGGGGCAAGGCCAGCTCGGCCAGGACCTGTCCATCGGCCGCCGCCGCCAGCCCGCCCTTCATCTTTGCCACGGCCTTGACGGCCAATAAAATATCAGCTTCGTTCATGCCCGCGGCCACGATGTTGTGGGAATCGTGGGCTACGGAAGAGGCGATGGCCCCCCGGTGTAATCCAAAGCCCTTGACCAGGCCGTGACCTATGTTGCCGGTCCGGTGATGCCGCTCGACCACCACCAGCCGGGCCAAGTCTCTTTGGGGGTCGGCGGCCAGGAATCCGTCTTGAATCGGGGTTTCCAAAATCAGATGACCGGTCAGCAACTGACCCGGGATGATTTCGATCACCCGGATTTTGGCCCCGGCTGCTTTGATTTTCAGGTTTTCTTCGTTTAAAGGGGCCAGGTTCATCGGTCCGGCCCAGTCCGGAATTGAGACAGTGGCGATGGTCTCCGTTAATTCTCCGTTTAAAGCGACCAGCCGTCCGATCTTATAGACCTTCTCCACTTCAAAAGAATCGACGGATTTCAAGACCGCCAGGTCGGCCCGCCGGCCTGGAGCCAAAGCCCCTCGTCTTTCCAGGCCGAAGGCTTCGGCTGGGTTGAGGGTGGCCATGGTCAAAGCCCGAATCGGTTCAAGCCCCAAAGATACGGCTCGCCGCAGGACGTGATCCAGGTGGCCCTGATTGATCAAGTCTTCAGGATGCCGGTCGTCCGTGCAGAAAGCCGCCCGGCGGAAGTTGTGGTCGGTGATCAAGGGTAAAAGATCGGCCAGGTTTTGGGCCTGGCTCCCCTCCCGGATGAAAATGCGCATACCCCGGGCCAGTTTTTCTCCGGCTTCAGCCAAACTGGTGCACTCGTGCTCGGTCCTGATGCCTAAAACAAGGTAGGCGCAAAGGTCCGGGCCGGAGAGGAGCGGCGCGTGTCCGTCTAACGGCCTGGAGGAGAAAAGCTCGATTTTGTCCGTTACTTCCCGGACGCCGTTGACGGCTCCGGGAAAGTTCATGACTTCGGCCAGGCCCAACACCCTGGGTTCATCCAGTAAAGGCTTGAGGTCCTGGGCGGACAAAACCGCACCCGAAGTCTCCAGGCAGGTCGCCGGCACGCAGGAAGGGGCCATGAAGAAGACATCCAGGGGTAGTCCGGCCGTGAGTTCCAAAAGATAAAAAATTCCTCTAAGACCCAGCACGTTGGCTATTTCGTGCGGGTCGGCCACGATGGCGGTCGTGCCTCGGGGGACGACGATCTTGGCCACTTCCCCCGGACAAAGTCTGGTGCTTTCCAAATGGAAATGAGGATCGATGAATCCAGGGACCACCAAGCGGCCGGAGACGTCCACTACTTCATGACCTGAATACCGGCCCAGGCCGACTATCCAACCGTCTTTGACGGCCAGGTCTGTATCTTCGAATTCACCGGTGAAGACATTGAGGACCCGGCCTCCTTTGAAAACCAGGTCGGCCGGTTCAAGACCGCGGGCCGCTGCGAGTAAAGAAGCAAAAGATTTCATCGGCTCACCTTGGGAAAGGACAGACGGGAGCGGAATAACGAACCTTCAGTCTTACCGAGTTGGATTTACGTCTCTTTTTTCGTCTCTTCGGCGGACCCGGCCAAAGACTCCTGGAGGGAATCGAGCAGTTTGGCCGCGGCTTCGAATTTGGGGTTGAGGGCCAAGGCCTTGCGCAGGGCCTGACCGGCGTTTTCGGGCTTGCCCCAGTCCATAAACAGGCGGGCCACGTTGAAATACAGACCTTCATCCCTGGGCGAGAGCAGAAGGGCCTTGCGGTAGATGGACAGCGCTTCGGCGAATTGGCTGTTTTTTCTCAAGGATATGGCCAGTCGGTTCAGCAGGTTGATCGAATCGGGATACCTTTCCACGGCCCGGGAAAAAACTTCCTGAGCCTCTGGCCATATCCCTTTTTTCAAGTAAGAGTCACCGACCATAATAAAATGATCCAGTTCCGCGGCCGGACTTTCTAGGGCGTCTTGGAAAATTTCCTTGGCTTCGGTCAGGCGGTCCGCCTCCAAAAGCTCCTGGCCTTGAATGATTTTTTCCTTGACGGTTTCAGACGCAAACTGAATGAGCTGCCCCATGAACTCAATGGCCATCTTGTGCTCGCCTTTGCGAAAAGTCACCGGGCCGTAAGTGGCCAGGAACTTGGGGTGGGCCGCGATCTTCAGTTGCAGATCATAAAAATCATCCTCCAGAACTTCCTTCTCTTTTTTCAGCATCGGCGTGTTCAGATAGAACTGCAAGGCCTTGATCAGGTTGGCCATGGCCGCGTTGAGGGCTCCTTGCCGCAGATTTTCTTTGACCGAGGAAACCAGGGTGAAGACGGCTTCAATTCTTTTGGGGTCAAAAGTCTTGTCCATGGTGCATGCCTCGCTTGGGAGGAGCCGACTAAACTGGAGGCCATTTCCACAATTTAAAATGATATTAACTCGTTTTATCTGAAGATTCAAAGATTTTTTGAAGGGGCGACTCTTCCCGCCGGCATTCTAACCAAACACCTTGGGACCAACCTCCCCTGGCCGAAGTTATAACGATGGTCACAGGGGATAGCGAAGAACATAAAAAATCGGCCCCGGAACAAAATAGTTGTGCAAAAATCGTTTATTCCGTAAAACAATCTTGTTTTTTTCAATCATCAGCCGGCCTCGTCGGCAGGGTCGGGCGAAACACCTTATATAATGATCGGCGGGAGTAGTTTTGGCCAGGATACCCGAAAAGATCTTTCGTGAGATGGTCGATATAGTCTACCGGGAATCGGGCATTGTCCTGAACGATAAACGGGAGCTGCTCGAAGCCCGCCTGGCCAGCCTGTCCCGCAAAAAAGGTTATGACGGGGCCCAGGGAGTCCTTGACCGCCTCAAGGCCGATAAAACCGGCGAGGTGCTTATCGAGGTCCTCGATCAGGTCAGCACCAATTTGACCTATTTCTTCAGGGAGCCGGCCCATTTCGATTTCGTGGCCAAAGTGCTTCTGCCTCGGCTGCTTCCCCAGAAAAAAGCCAAACGTCTGACCCGGCTTCGCTTCTGGAGCGCGGCCTGTTCCAGCGGTGAAGAACCCTATTCCCTGGCCATGGTCCTTAAGGATTATCTGGGCGATGACCAAAGTTGGGACGTGAAAATACTGGCCACCGATATTTCCACCAAGGTTCTCAGGAAAGGGATGGAAGGCCGGTACAACCGCCAGGAAGTCCTCCGGGCCCCGGCCGCCATGGTCCAGCGCTATTTCGTGCGGCAAGGCGACCGGCACGATCCTGTTTATCAGGTCGCCGATGAAATCAAAAAAATGGTGGTCTTCCGGCGACTGAATCTGCTGCAGGAAACCTACCCCTTTTCCGGGTTGTTCGACTTAATCCTGTGCCGGAACGTGATGATCTATTTTGATCTGCCCACCAAACAAGCCCTGCTGCGCCGCTTTCACCGCTATATGCACGACGGAGCTTATCTTTTCACCGGCCACGCTGAATCCTTGACCGGTTTCGAGCACCTGCTCAAGCGGGTTCAAGTGGCTGTTTATCAGAAATAAGTGGCTTTTCGATCCATCCTCCGCCCATGAGCACCTGGTCTTGGTAAAAAGCCGCGGCTTGTCCCGGCGTAATCGAAGTTTGGGGCTGGTCGAAAACCACTTCGGCCCGATCGGCGCACAGAAGCCTGACTTGAGCCGGAGCCGGGCGCTGGCGGGAACGGACCTGGACCAGGGCCGAAAACACCTCATCTTGAGGCGGCAGACTCCAGACTATTCGGCCGGCCCGCAATGACCGGGCATAAGTCTCGGCCTTGGTCCCGATCACCACTTGGTTTTTCTCCGGGTCCAGGGCCGTCACATAGTAAGGCGTCGGACCAGGTAAATTGAGCCCGCGCCTCTGGCCCACCGTATAGTGAATCATCCCCCGGTGCCGGCCCAACACCCGGCCCTCCTGGTCCACGAAATTACCGGGCTGAATTTTTGAGGAATCCAGTCGTTCCAGTAAAAAATCACGGTAATTCCCTCCGGCTAAGAAGCAGATTTCCTGACTTTCGGACCGAATCTTGAGTCCCAGGGCCGCCGCCCGCCGCTTGACCCGGGTCTTGCTCAGCCCGGCCAAAGGGAAAACAACGCGGTTCAACATGCTTCGCGCCAAGCGGCAAAGAAAATAAGACTGGTCCTTCTGAATATGTCGGGCTCGGGCCAGGACGAGATCTTCCGTTTCCGGACATCGGCCCAGGGCGGCGTAATGGCCGGTGGCCAAATATTGAGCGCCCAGTTCCCGGACCCTTTCCCATAGCAGACCGAATTTAACGGCCGGGTTGCAGGCCACGCAGGGATTGGGGGTCAGGCCCTGATCATAAGCCTCGACAAAAGGCCGGATCACCAGGCGTTCAAATTCAGCGGACAGGTCGATTATTTCCAGGGGCAGGCCCAGGGTTTCGGCCACAGCCCGGACCTGGTCCAAACCGGCTGGTCTCTCGGTCAGAACCAAATGGCAGGCCAGAACCTCAAACCCGTCCTCCCTTAGAATCATGGCCGAAACGGCCGAATCCACCCCGCCGGACAGGGCCACGGCCACCCGGGCCCCCGGCTCTAGACGCTCCATCCCTGAAGATGGCTGAAAATTCATATACTTACGCCAGGTGGTTCAACATGGTTGAAGCTCCGGTCCAAAGCCCAAGCTTCTCCATCCCAGGTCGAAAAATCGCCGCGGTTAATTTTGGGGCTTGGGATTTTAAAGGGCCACGTCCCGGTTGAGTCGCACCTGCATGGCCCGGGGGGGGCAAACCGAAACGCACAGCTCGCAGCCGCTGCATTTGTCCGGGTCGAAGACCACGTCCATCTCCGGACGCTTGACCCACAAGGCTCCGGTCGGGCAGATGGAAGTGCACAGTCCGCACCGCCAACAAACCTCATCGTCGCGCCGCACGTCCTGGCCCACACTCTCGACCTTGACTCCCATCTCCTTGAGGTAACGCAGGCCTTCATTAAAATTCTTGCGGTGGCCGGACATCTCCATAATCAGCAAGCCTTCTCGGCGCGGATAAACCTTGGCGCTCAGGATGTTGAAGGTCAGGTTAAACTTGCTGGCCAAGTGGCAGACGATGGGTTGGTCCACCACATTTTTGGGGAAACGTAGACTCAGCATTCTGGAGTACATCTCGGCCTCCTTACAAAACACGCTCCCTGGCCCGTTTGAATCCGGGCAACGAGCGTTCGATTACGCTTTCCGGGACGCAGTAAGCCAGGCGGAAGTAACCCGGTCCTCCGAACCCCGAACCGGGCACCGCTAAAATGTTTTCTTTTTGCAGCTCACGGATAAAGGCTATATCGTCCGCGATGGGCGAGCGGGGAAAGAGATAAAAGGCCCCTTGGGGCACGGTCAGTTCATAGCCGGCCTCTTTCAAGCCGGCCACAAAGAGGTCCCGTCGTTTCTGGTAGACCGACACATCCACACATTGGCCTTGGAGGCGGGCCACGGCCCTTTGCATCAGGGCCGGGGCGTTGACGAAGCCGATGATCCGGTTGTTCAAAACCAGTCCGCCTAGAAGGAGGTTTTTATCGGGGGTTTCGGGGTGGACGGCCAGAAAACCGATCCTTTCGCCCGGCAGCGAGAGGTCCTTGGAATAAGAGGTTACGCCAAGAACGTAACGGTAATGGACAAAAATGCTGGGCACGCCGACCCCGTCATAGACGATCTTCCGGTAGGGTTCGTCCGAAATCAAAATTACCGGCCGACCGTTTTTTCGGCTCAGTTCCTCCAGCAGAGCGCAGAGTTCGCGGATGTTTTCTTCCGGATACACCGCCCCGGTCGGGTTGTTGGGCGAATTGATCAGGACGGCCCGGGTCTTGTCCGTAGCCGCTTGGGCGATCTTGTCCACGTTCAAGGTGAAGTCCGGGTTGGTCTCGACCAGCTTGATGACCCCGTTGTGGTTGTCCACGTAAAAATTATACTCGACGAAGTACGGCTTGGGCACGATCACCTCGTCCCCCGGGTCCAGGACGGTCTTGAGGGCCACGTTCAAGCCGCCCCCGGCCCCGACCGTCATAATTATGTCCTCAGCCGTGAACTTGACCCCGTACTCGGTGGCGGCGAATTCAGCCACCTTGGCCCGAACCTCAGGCAAACCGGCGTTGGGCATATAAGCGTGCCGGCCCGGCGTGGGGTCCGCAGCCAGCTCTTGGAGCACCGCCTTAAATTCCGCCGGCGGCTCCAGGTCAGGATTGCCCAGGGAAAAGTCAAAGACATTCTCCGGCCCTTTTTCAGCCTTCAAACGGATGCCCGCCTCGAACATCTCGCGGATGAACGAAGCCCTCTTGATGAACTCTTGAATCTTCTTGGCTACCGGCATTTATCTCTCCTTAACAATTCACCGATGATCTATTCGCCTCAAGGTCGGCCATGAAAAAAGCAACGGACCCCGGAGGGTCCGTCTCGGTTTCAAATAACGGTGCTCTCCAGGACTGCTCCGGTCCTCACGGGAATATCTTTTCGATCTTCTCTTGCAAGGTGTCGGCCGTGAAGGGTTTGACGATGTAATTGCTGACCTTGGCTTTCACCGCTTCAATAATGTTCTCTTGCTGGGCTTCGGCCGTGACCATCAGGAAAGGGGTGTCCTTGAGTTGTTCGGTCTGGCGGACGTGCCGCAGCAGCTCGATGCCCGTCATCTGCGGCATGTTCCAGTCGGAAATGATAAAATCGATTTTTTCCCTCTCCAAAATACCGACCGCCGCCGTGCCGTCGTCGGCCTCGACGATATTGTTGTAACCCAACTGGCGCAATATGTTTTTGATAATGCGGCGCATGGTCGAAAAATCATCCACCACGAGTATCCGCATGTTTTTATCCGCCGGCATCAACACACCCCTTCGAAACAAAAACTGTTCTGATAATATAAACTAAAAACATGTCTTGGGGCAAGGAGTTTTTACGAGGCGCTCAGTCGAGGCCGATAAGGGTGCCAGTCGCCCCGCCGGATTTTGCCGGTCTTCATGATGATGGCTTCATTGGTGGAAGTGTGATAGATCACCCGCCGGCCCTTGACCCCGCCCACATCCTCGGACATGATCGGTATGCCCTTTTTCTTCAAAATCTTTCGGGCCATCTTGACGTTCTTCCAGCCCAAATCCCACTTTTCATCTAAATCCCGCCGGCCGCCGCCGAAAATCTGGGCCTCGATGTCCTCTATCCGGCTGCCTTGACTGAGCATCAGACGAATCAGGGCCGAGACGGCCACGTCGCCGTACTGGGGCGTCCGTTTTCCCTGGCGGCCGGCCTTGGGAAACAGAAAATGATTTATCCCCCCATACCGACGTCTTCGGTCATACAAACAGACCGCTACGCAGGTCCCGACCACCGTAGTCACCAGGGCGGGCTCGGATGAAGTGAAAATATAACCGGGCTGAAGATGATACCGGTAAACCTCGACCTGATTGCCCCCGGGCATCGTCCACCTCGATATATGGTCAATCTATAGTCTTGTACCACATCATATAGACCATTGCAAGAAAAAAGTGAATCTTTTATAGATTAATTAATTTAATTTAGATTAATTTCTGATCAGGACCTTCTCGATTCACCCTGATCCGGCCGGATCGGTTTTCAGCCCGGATTTTCAAGCTGCATCTTAATTCCTGATGATTTACAGGACAGGCTTGTCTTCGAACTGATTGAAGTTTACAATGCCCAAAGATTGGCTGCTGACAGGAAGCTGAGATGTCATTTCAAATCGATTTTCAGCCTTTGGGGCGCCGGGTGGAAGTGGAGCCCGGGACGACCATTCTTGAAGCGGCTCAGTCCGCCGGTATCGGCCTGTCGGCCGTCTGCGGCGGAGTAGGGCTTTGCGGCCGATGTCTGGTCCGTCCGGCCCCGGCGGCTCCGGTCAGTCCGCTCAGTCAGGACGAATTGACCCGGCTTAGTTCTCAGGAAATGGCGGCCGGTTTAAGGCTGGCTTGTCAGGTGAAACTTTTCGGATCGGCCAGGGTGGAAGTGCCGCCGGAATCATTGACCGCTCCCCAGCGCACCCAAGTGGAAGGCGAAGAGCAGCCCTTCGATTTGGCCCCCGAAGTTACGGCTTATGAACTGGCCCTTCCCCCCGCCGCTTCCAAAGACTTGCGGGCCGACTGGGAACGCTTGGCTGACGCCTTATCGGCCCTAGGAGCGCCGAGGCCTCAGCGGCCGCGACTGCGTATCCTGGCGCAGTTGACCACTTTATTACGGGAAAACGACTGGCGCGTCCGGGTGGGCTTACGGCGGGACGAAGTGGTCAATGCGGCCCCTCCGGGAACCCCTCTGCTCGGTCTGGCGGTTGACTTGGGCACGACCAAAGTCGCCGCTTATTTAATTGATTTGCTTACCGGCCGGACCCTGGCCATGGGCGGGGTTATGAACCCGCAGATCGCGTACGGCGAAGACGTTTTGAGCCGGATTTCCTTTACCATGGAAAACCCCGAAGGCTCGAAACTTTTGCAGAAAACCATAGTCCACGCCTTGGCTGAATTGGCGGCCAGACTTTGCGTCGAAGCCGGGGGCAAAGTCGAGTCTGATGTGTCTGGGGCCTATGATCCGGGACAGATAGCCGAAACGGTCATTGTCGGCAACACGGCCATGCACCATCTCCTGCTCAAATTGCCTGTCCGCCAACTGGGGCTGGCGCCTTACGTGGCCGCGGTTTCGTCCCCCCTCGATATCAAGGCCAGCGAAATCGGCCTTGACCTAGGCCCCGGGTCCACCATCCACCTCCTCCCAAACATCGCCGGATTCGTCGGCGGCGATCACGCGGCCATGCTGCTGGCCACGGGGACGCACCGCAAACAGGGCGTGGTCGTCAGTCTGGACATCGGCACCAATACGGAAATCACCCTGGCCGCACGGGGCCGCTTGATGTCCTGTTCCACCGCTTCAGGCCCGGCCTTTGAAGGGGCTCATATTCGAGACGGGATGAGGGCGGCCGAAGGAGCCATCGAGCGGGTGCGGATCGTCGACGGCCGGGTGGAATACCAGACCATCGGCGGTGTGCCTCCGGTAGGGGTTTGCGGCTCCGGAGTGCTGGAGGCGCTGGCCCAGCTCAAACTGGCCGGAATTCTCGACGTTCGGGGGGCCATGGACAAAGACCATCCCTTGGTCCGCCAGGGTGATTTTGGACTCGAGGTCGTCCTGGCTCCGGCGGCCCAGACCCGCCACGGCCGTGATGTGGTTTTGAGCCGCAAAGACATCAGTGAAATCCAACTGGCCAAAGGGGCCATTCGGACCGGCCTGATGATTCTGCTCAAACACGCCGGACTTGAACCCGGCGATGTGGACGAATTCATTATCGCCGGCGCTTTCGGCACGTACATCGACGTGGACAGCGCCGTTACCATCGGCATGTTCCCCCGACTGTCTAGGGAAAGATTCCGTCAAGTCGGCAATGCCGCCGGCATAGGGGCCAAACTGGCCCTGCTTTCCTCGGCCCTGAGGACCGAAGCGGCGGACCTGGCCGCCCGAATCGAGTACCTGGACCTGACTCAGGAACCCGGTTTCCTGTCTCTGTTCGCCGAGTCCATGGAAATTTAACCGGCCTATCCTCGACGCCCCTGTATCGCCGAACTTCTCTTGTGGTCGGCGGTGATGAGCGTTGCCAGGCCTTCTAAAACGAACCTTTAAGCCCAATTGTTAAACAAGGCCGTTTCCTCCGATTGGAGATTGCTTCTGCCCGGGTTGATCCGGTTTATACCTGAAGGAAAGCTATAAAGTAGCTTTTTCTTGACAAGGTCGACAGGCCGGGTGTAAATTATAGTAATTTCACTAATTCACTATATCCAGGAAAATTCTCGCCGTTTTTGGATTGGAAATTGGGTCATGAGAAGATCAGACACTAAAAAAAGAATTATCGAAAAGGCCACCGAACTTTTTTATCACCACGGTTTTGTCAAGGCTTCCATCCGGGACATCGTCCAGTCGGTCGGGGTGACCAATTCCACGGTTTACATTCATTTCAAGAATAAAGACGAGATACTTTTCAGCATCATTGAAGATATCGGGTCGTTATTGCTCAAGCAGCTCACTTCGGCCATCGAAAAACATGACGATCCGCTCGATTGTCTCAGAGAAATGATCTTCCGGCAGGTCCATCTTATTAAGGACAAAAGAAAAGAGATAAAAATATTGATGGAGGAGCAATATCAATTGCCGGATAATCTGAGGAAAAGGGCTCTCCAGCGACATCGGCAGATTTATGACCTGTATTATAATAAAATCAGTGAACTTGAGGCCGGGGGGCTGCTCAGGTCGGTTGATAAGACCGTGGCCGCCTTCAGTCTGTTCGGCATGATTAACTGGTCATACAAGTGGTTTGAAGACAAGAAAAGACTGACCATCGAAGAAGTGGCCGAGCACGTCGTCAATATCTTTTTGGGCGGCATTTTAAAAGGGGAATTCCTTCAGAATCGATGGCCCGGCCTTATGACGCCTTTGGAAGACAAACCCAGGAAAAGGATATTAAGTCAGTAGCCCGGTGGAATCCTGATGCGGACATGAGCGCGTATAGATTGCTTGGGTTGACCTTCATCTGCCGGGAAACCTTCCCGCTGATCTTTCAGGAATAGAAGCAGCCGGATTAAGCTGGCTTACGCCTTGGCATTATCTGAGTATCGGGTCTGAGGTTGAGCTTGACTGGTCTTGGCGAGTGCAGTAGGGTACGGCCTGATTTGGGGAAGCTTGCCCCGGTTTTATCACGACGGTGGAAGGCCTCCAAGGGCGATTGACATGAATATACTTGGTATTTCAGCTTTTTATCATGATTCCGCCGCCTGCCTCCTTCAGGACGGCCGTATTACGGCCGCCGCTCAGGAAGAACGCTGGACCCGCAAGAAACATGACCATTCCTTTCCCAATCATGCCGTCCGCTATTGTCTGGAAGAAGGCGGCCTGAAACCGGGCGACCTGGATTTGGTCGCCTTTTACGACAAGCCGTTCCTCAAGTTCGAGCGACTGCTGGAGACTTATCTGGCCTTTGCTCCGGTCGGCTTGAGCTCTTTTCTGCAAGCCATGCCCTTGTGGATCAAGCAGAAGCTGTGGATACCCGAGGTGATCAAAAAGGAACTGGGCTACGAAGGGAGGGTGATCTATCCCGAACACCATGAATCCCACGCCGCCTCCGCTTTTTTCCCCTCGCCTTATCACTCGGCCGCTTTTTTGACTCTGGACGGGGTAGGGGAATGGACCACCACTTCCTACGGAATCGGCGAAGGCCGCCGGATCAGGATCATGGCCGAAATCCATTTCCCCCATTCTTTGGGTCTTTTATATTCGGCCTTTACCTATTTTACGGGATTCAAGGTCAATTCCGGCGAATACAAGGTCATGGGCTTGGCTCCTTATGGAGAACCCAAATACCTGGACGTCATTTTAAAGGAACTGGTCGACCTGAAAGAAGACGGCTCCTATAAGCTCAACATGAAATATTTTAATTATTGCCAAGGATTGACCATGACCAACCACCGGTTCGCCCGTCTGTTCGGCGGTCCGCCCCGGAAGCCTGAGACGCCTTTGACCCAGCGGGAAATGGACTTGGCGGCCAGCGTCCAGAAAGTCACTGAGGAGATCATCCTGCGGACGGTCCGGCACGTTCATAAACAGACCGGACAGAAACGACTGGTGCTGGCCGGCGGCGTGGCTTTGAACTGTGTGGCCAACGGCCGGGTTTTGAAAGAAGGTCCTTTCGAGGATATTTGGATTCAGCCGGCGGCCGGTGACGCCGGCGGGGCCTTGGGCGCAGCCCTCTTCGCCTGGCATCAATATTTGGATAACCCTCGGGACCCCGACGAGTCTTGGGACTGTCAGGTCGGTTCTTATCTGGGGCCGCGTTTTGAACCGGAAAGGATCGAAAGTTTTCTCCGTAAAAAAAACATCCCGCACCAACGCCTGAATGGCCGCGAACTGCCTCGAAAAGTGGCCGAACTCATCGCTCAGGAAAAGGTGATCGGCTGGTTCCAGGGGCGGATGGAGTTCGGTCCGCGGGCTTTGGGCGCCCGGTCCATTATCGGCGACGCCCGCAGTCCCAAGATGCAGTCGACCATGAATTTGAAAATAAAGTATCGGGAATCATTTCGGCCTTTTGCTCCGGCGGTCATGAGCCGGGACGTGGGAGAGTATTTCGAGCTGGACCGTCCCAGCCCCTATATGCTTTTAGTGGCCGGGGTCCGGCCGGAAATCAGGCGGAACATGACCGACGAGGAAAATGGCTTTTTCGGCATAAAAAAACTTAACGTAGTCCGATCAACCTTGCCGGCCGTGACCCATGTCGACTACAGCGCCCGCATCCAGACCGTCCATCCCGAGACCAATTCCTTGTTTCACCAGGTGTTGGAAACCTTCAAGGAATTGAGCGGTTGTTCGGTCGTGGTCAACACCTCCTTCAACGTTCGGGGCGAACCTATTGTTTGCACCCCCGAACAAGCCTATACCTGCTTTATGCGCACGGAAATGGATTATCTGGTTCTCGGTCCTTTCTTGCTGGACAAAAAAGAACAGCCGCCCTGGACCGAGGATAAGGACTGGCGGCAGGAATTTGAGTTGGATTAGCCGGGCCTGGCCTTGTTTATCAAAGATATTTTAAATGAAATCAATTCTTTGCATCCGAAGAGATCGGAATTGCGCAAAACCGCCCTGGTCCTGCTGGCCGGTTTTGGATTAATCGGCGGTTTTCTTTGGTGGCGGGATCGCGACGTCGGCCCCTGGTTGCTCGCCCTGGGAGTGTTTCTAGGGCTTTGGGGTTTGGTCTGGCCCGGCGGGTTTAGAATCATTTATCGTTTGTGGATGGGCCTGGCCTTTTTTTTGGGTTTTTTCGTCCAGAGAATTATTCTGACCCTCCTTTTTTATTTGGTGGTCACGCCGATAGGTCTGGTCATGCGCTGGCTGGGGAAAGATTTTTTGGATTTGAAAATGAATGATCGGAACAGTTACTGGCGCCACCGGGAAGATCGGCCCTATGACCCCAAATCCACGGAAAAGATGTATTGAATTTTTAGGGGCCAGAGAGAAAATTGTAAAAAATTCTCTGCCGGTGGCAAAAAATACAGGTGTTCTACTCTCCTGGCCTAAAATGTTTAGGCCGATAATAATTGATAATCATTGAGCCTTTTGGTAAAATAAGATTATTTATTATATGACTGGCCATGGGGTAGGCTGCAGCTCCGATGAGCTTGGGATGTTTTGAAATTCCGTTGTTTCTGGTATGAAAATGCGCTCAAATGCTGACGATTTTTAGGTAAACAGGACAATTTCAGGGGACGGTTCGAATGGTCAGCGGAAAATTTTTCGCCAGGCGTCAGGGATTCAGCCTGGTGTTATTGATTCTGATCTTTTCAGCTTTGGCCGTGATGACCGTGGCCGGAGCCATGTTCGGGGCCAAGGTCAAGGCTGTTTCCAACGAGCGCCGAACCATAAACCGCATGATGGTGGTCGTGGACGCCGCCAAGAAATTTTTCCGAACCCATGAGTATCTGCCGCCGCCGACCGGGACGGATGGGGTGCCGGTCGAAGCTCAAGCCTTGAACCTGACTCAGGAACACCGCCGGGATGCTTGGGGACAGGCTCTGATCTACTACATGGCCCCCAACATCACCGGCGTTTCTGTCGACGGACGGGCCGTGGGCGGCTATACCCTGAGCGGCGGGCCGAACCAGACCATTGAAAGCACCTTGACCGCCGGTTCAATCACCACCACCGGCGACGACATCTTGGAACCCATCAATGTTCAGGCCGAGGCCGTCGAGATCGCCCTGGCCGAACTCGAAGTGCTGGCCAAGAAAGTCTGCACTTACCAATGCGCCGGACAAAGTCTGACCGACCCGCTCTTCCTGGCCGACCCGGTCGGAGTTATCTGCGCCACTTACAATCTGGGCGACACCTTCAAGACCGACCCCTGGCAGAACACTTACACTTGGGACCCGCTTCTGACCAGATTTTATTCGTTTGGTCCCAACCGGACCGACGACAGCCAGGGCGGGGACGACCTCAAGGTGGCCGTGCTGGCCTTCCCTACGGCTTGCTGTCCGACTTATTCACCGCCGCCGCCCGCACCGGCCGCGGGCTGGAACTTCGATGACGGTTCGGGCAACACGGTGACCGGGGCCGGCGGACCGGACGGCACGGTTCATGGCGGGGCCAATTGGCTCGAAGAGACCCCCGAAGCCAGCAGTTCGGCCATGAGTTTCAACGGCGTGGACGGTTATGTGGAAATCCCGGCCGCCCCGGCTCTCAATCTGGATACCACCAGGCTATCCATCTCCATCTGGGTCAAGTTCACCGACGTCAATACCCAAACTCAGCCCATTTTGAGGAAATGGCTTTCCGCTGACGGCGGCTGGGCGAGCTACACGATTCATCGTTTGGCCGGAAACATCATCTCCGGCAACGTCCAGAACATGAGCTTGGGCCAGTACCCTTCTTGGACGACCGACGTCCCGATTTCCGCGGGCTACTGGCATCATATCGTCTTTGTTTACAAAAGGGACCGGGACGGCGACGGCCACGTAGGCCCGGACGACGGCAAGGTCTACATTGACGGCCGGGAAGCGGCCGTGACTTTCAATCCCAGCCCCGGCGGCTATACCGATAGCTTCAGCATCCAATACTGCGACCTAGGCCATTGCAATCTCTATATCGGCCGCCAGGCCGCCCCGGCCTGGTCCGAGTTCTATAAAGGTTATATCGACCAAGTGGACTTATACGATGTGGCTTTGACCGCGGAGCAAGTCAAGGCTATTTACGATTCTTCGGCTGTGGCCCGGTACATCTTTCACGGGGATACCCTGGACCAGAGCCCTCACGGTAACGACGGCACGACCTATCCGGCCGATCCCAACGGGCCGGTCTTTGCCTCCAACCGGTTCGGCCATGCCGATCGGGCCTTATCCTTTGACGGATCAAACGATTATATGGACCTGGGCGCGGACGGTTCCTTAAATTTCAGATCTAACCTGCCCGGAGTCATTCGGGGCGGTTTCACCGTGTGCGCTTGGTTTAAGACCACGGAAAACCACGGACCTCTCGTCTCCTTTCGGGACACCAGCGCCAACGGCGCACCGGTCATAGATTTGACCGTGGGTTACAACGGGGTGAATTACCAGCCGGGGAGAATTCGGGCCTTGGTTCGAGGCGATCACGGCGCGCCCTGGTGGGTCTACGCTGCCATTGACGGTCCGGTGGTCAATGACGGGGACTGGCATTACGTGGCTCTGTCCCGGGGGGCGGCCAACGCCATCGATCTGTACCTGGATGGAGCCCATATCGGCTCGGCCACGGGCGTTTCGTCCAACCAGAGCATCACCACCAACCGCCGGGCCTTGGCCGCGGAACTAAGGTGGCTGGCCGATGGTCACGGCTCGGTCGACGCCCGTTGGTTCAACGGGGTCCTCGACGATGTGGTTATTTTCCCAAGGAATATCAGTCCCAGCGAGATAGAAAGCGAATGGTGCGACTACTGTGCGGCTATCGGCAGCCCCTCTCCGGAGTGCGACCTCTGTCCGTAAGCCGGCCCGTTTTAACTCCGGCCCGGGTGGCAATCTGGAAAAAATTCGATAAAAAAGAGGCGGACCAAGTGTCCGCCTCTTAAGCCGCTCAGGTCGATGAAAGAGGTTATTCTCTTTCCCGGCTCCGCCTGATTTCTTCCCGTTGTTTTTGAAAAATGTAATGAACGATTTCATCCTGATCGGCCGGGAGGATGTCGGTAAACTTCACGCCGATCACTTTTTGCCGTTCAGGGCGGCCTAAGATGCCTTGGCCGGAAACCCAAATGACTTTCCCGGCCATGTCCATGGTCTTGTGGGGCTGTTGAGGGACGATCAAACCCATCTCCAAAGCCGCACCCTCGGGCAGGTCCACCGGGCTGACGAAGCGCAAACCGGATTCGGAAATGTCGATGACCCGGCCTTTGTACCGATAATCCTTGCGGCTGATTTTGTCGGTGAGGAGGGCGATTATCTGGTCGAGCTTTTTGTCGAGTTTGAGTAGAAAAAGCTCCATGTCGTCCCGGCCTTCCAAGCCCGGACCCAAATCCGGCGATTCAAAAACGGCCGCCGGAGAATGGAGCCGGAGATACTCATCGGCTGATTCCAGCAGATTAAACCATAATTGCACCGGCAGGGCGGTTCGAATTTCCTGCCGACGCTCATCGGTTTTGGACATGCTGTTTTTCCTTTCCGGATTCAACCGTTTTCAAGTCGGTCGCCGTGCGAATGGTGTTGCGCCCTTGTTCTTTAGCCAAATACATAGCGTGATCGGCCAAAATTATCAAGTCCCGGGCCTCCTTGACCAGTAAAGACCGGGAGTCAGCCACGCCTTGGCTGACGGTCTGTTTTATATCGCTCCCCATAAAATTAAAGCTCATCCCGTTGATCTTTTGCTGGAGGCGTCTGGCCAGTTTAAGGGCTTTGCCCAATCTGGTGTCGGGTAAAATCACGGCGAATTCTTCACCCCCGATGCGGGCCGGGATGTCCGTGGTCCGGACGCAGTCCTTCACCGCTTTGGCTACCGCCTTGAGCACCTCGTCCCCGACGGCATGACCGAAACGGTCGTTGACCGATTTAAAATGATCGAGGTCGATCAAAATTATGGCCAGGTCCGTGTCATACCGCAGACTTCGGCCGAATTCCCGAAGCAGGTTGTCATCAAAAGCCCGCCGGTTTAAAAGACCGGTCAGAGGGTCGTGCGCGGCTTGATTCAAAGCCGTTTCATGCTGATGAGCGTTGAACAGGGCTTGGGCTGATTGATGAGCCACGCTTTCCAAGAGCATCCGCCAGTCAGGGCTCAATTCGACTTGATTGGAAAAAAACACCCCCAGGGCCCCGCACTCTTTCCCGGCCACGATCAAGGGCAGAATTATCCGCCGATTCGGCAGTCTGGACAACGGCCGGCTTGAAGCAGCTTCGACCAGGTTGACCCTGGTTTCACCTTCACACAGCCGTGTTTTGACTTGAACCTTCAGCGTCGGGATCAAACGTCCGGGCAGATTTCCGCCCAGCCGGCGGTCGGTATAAAGGGTCGATTTTCCAGGATGGTCGAAACCCGTCAGGAAAGCGACCAGGTTGGCCCCCAGCTGTCGGGTCAGGGCCTGACTGACCAATTCCACGATTTCTTCGGCCTTTAGGGAAGCGCTGAGTCTGGTGCCCAGTTCATAGAGAAAGTTGAGTTGCCGAGTCTTTTCCTGTAAGGCAGCCTTTTCTTCTATAAGCTCCCAATTGGCCCTTTTAAGGTCTTCGGCCATAGTCAAAATCTGGTGAAAAGCGTCTTTATTAGACAGGCCTTTAGCCAGAGCCTTTAAAAGGCTTTCTCTTGGCACCGGTTTGGCCAAATAAGCGAATGCCCCGGACATGATCCAGTCCATGCCCCTTTCAAGATCAGGGGTCTCGGAGATTATGAGGACAAAGGCATCCAAATCCCGCAATTGAATTTGGTTGAGAAGGGCCTCTGGCGTCAAATCCTTGACTGCCTCATCCAAAATAATTGCATCCGGCGGCTGCCCATCCAATATTTCGAAGACTTCAAAGCCACTGGAAGCGATTTTTACGGAAAAATCTTTTGATATTAAAATATTAGAAAGATAATCCCGGTGGCTTGGGTTGGGGTCTATTATCAGGATCGAGATGTCCGGCAAGGCCTTCCTCCTCCGAAATAGTATCTGCATTCCTAAAAAGCAGTTTTTGTGCCAATGATGATCGGCATCGTCCCCCCGCTCTTTAAGCGATCCAGCAAGCCGAGATCAAAGGCCTTCGGCTTTAACGGCGGCCGCCAGGGTTTCCATTCGGTGGCGGTAGGTGTGTTCGGCCAGGACCCTGGTTCGGGCTTTTTCAGCCATTTCCCGTCGCAACTCGGGTCTGGTCAGGTAGAAATCAATCAAGTCACGGAGTTCGGCCGCGCTGTGAAAAACAGCCAGTTCTTCAGACAAATCGAAAAGTTGGTCCAGGGAAGGCCGCCGGTCCACCAGTTGAAAGGCTCCGCATGAGGCGATTTCGAACGTCCGGGGGTTGACGAAAGCCCCTTCCGGGTCAAGTTTGGAAGAAAACACCGAAGAATGGAGATTCAAATTGATTTTACCGGCGTTATAGATCAAAACGGTTTCCGCCGTATCCACCCGGCGGCCGTTTTCTTGGAGGCAAACGCCTAAAGGGCCGGAAGAATCCCAGCCGTTTCCCCAGATTTTAAAGTCATAGTCGAGCAGCCGGCTGAAGACTTTCCGCCGGTTTGGGTACCCGGCGCCCATAAAAGACAAATCGGCTCGATATTCAGCCGGAGCGTCTTGATCTCGAATCGGCTTGAAGATGTCCGGATCGGCGGCCAGAGGAAGGCGGCTAAAGAACCTGACCCCCAGGCGGGAGAGTTCCCTTTCCAGGGCCTGGTCTTGAATATGAAAAAAGAAGTCGTAACTTGGGGCTACTTGACGGAAATAATTACGTAAACGGTAATCCTCCACGAACCAGAACGCCGTGCGGACGCCCAAGGCCCGAATTCGGGCCAGAATGAGCGGAGTAAGCGGGGCTTGTGCCAGGGCCAGAAGTAAATCGGGTTTTTCGGTTTCGGCTAAAAACATCACGTATTCACCGGCCAAGCTGAGCAGTCGGTCGCCCAGGGTCTCGCGGCGGTGGGAAGAAGCTGAAGCCTCTCGATAAGCGCGATAGTAGGGTCCCAAATGGCTGAGGTCCGATTCCACGACTTGGTGTCCCAAGCCTTCCAGGGCTTTAACGGTGTGATGGGCTACGGGCAGAGAGCCGCCGGAGATGGGCGTGACGACCATGATCTTCAGAGCTGTTTCCGTATTAAGCTGTTTGGGGTTCACGCCCAAACCGGCTAAGGCCGCCTGAAGGCGGGCGCATTCAACCGGCTCGATTCTTTCGGTCGGCCGGTGAATCAGCAATACGGCTTCGGGGCCGAGCCATGAGGGCAACTGGTCATCTTTGGTCATAATGGTCAGTCCGGGGAGGATGCCGGTCCAATCGAATTCTTCCATGGCCGTTTTTATGACGGCCGGATCAGGCTCATAAACCAGGACCTGGGGAAACAAGTCGGTTAGAGGGCGGACATGGTACCCTAAGCCCAGACCAAAAACGACGGGCAACCTGTTTTCCCGGAGGGCGGCCTTGACCGGAGGGGTTTCGGAAAAAGCCCGGCCTTCGGCTTCAGGATCGTGGCGGGAATGCAGGCTTATGCTTTTTTTGAGCAATGTCGGTTGATTGTTTTTAGCCGAGATCAATTTCAAGTCCGGAGATTTGACGGTCCGCTGGAGACGTTCAGCCAAGTCCGGCTGTCTAACTCCCAGCGCGGCCAAATTGGCTGCCCCAAAGAGGTTTTTCTTTGGCATCAAAGGGTTTGCCTCATAAGGGTTTCAGACTAAGTTCGAGTCATCCGGCCCAGACGGGTCTCGGAAAAAACAGGCCCCCGGCCGACCGTGACGATTTCGCCTCAGGACGCCAAATCTTTGACGACCAGGACCTTCCGGCCTGATTAAAGCAATTTAAATACCAACCAGCAGTGGGAATTAAGAATTTGTCTGCGAGGAAAAAAGAAAAAGGGCGGACCGATTTTCTTCCGGCCCTAAACCGGTTTCGGTCGATTGAATCAAGCCCTTGGTCGGGGGAGATCAGGCCGTGGCATTAAGTAAATGTCCGGCCATCTGCTCGATTGAGACCAAAAGATTCAAGATTTCCTCGGGCGGTATTTCCCGGACCACTTTTTCCGTGTTGGCGTCGATAACCTTGATTATTGTCCGTCCGGTGGCTTTATGCACCGAAAAATCAAGGTTGATGTTGTGGAGAGCGGCATATCGTTTAAGTTGGTCCACCGCTTTGTCCACATCAATTTCCGCCTGGGCTGGTTTGTCCCGCGGCGGGCTGGCAGCCGCACCGCTCGACGCCGGCCTCAATTCCGCTCCAGACCTGGCCGCCGGAACCATGGCTTGTATTTTTGCGGCCGTTACTTCATCCATGACTCACTTCCTTGTGAGAAAAACCCCCAATTACAGACTCCCCGTTTTCACTTATTGTATCGGCATCCTTAACGGCAAACTTTAATTAAAAATTTTGAAAGAAATTTTTATGCCGATTGCCGCCGAATCTTAAAGTTCTCGGCCGGAAGGACCGATAAGTCGAGTGATAAGAAGAAGGCCGGATAATTTTGGGACAGTGAGGAGGTGGTCTGTCTGGTGCGCCCGACCGGCCTGGGATGAGGTCTTAACCAACAAAGGCAAGGATGCCGAATTATCTCCGTTTTGAGTTTGAGCGGAGAGACCAAATTTTCAAGGAGGAATAAGGCTATGAGTCTAATCATCAACCACAACATGATGGCTGCGAACGCGGCCAGGAACCTGGGCGTCATTTACAACCGGCTGGCCACTTCCACCCAAAGGCTGTCATCGGGCCTGCGGATCAACTCCGCGGCCGACGACGCCGCCGGTTTGGCTATTCGGGAATTGATGCGGGCGGACATCGCCGTTTTAAACCAGGGTCTCCGCAATGCGGCCGACGCCATTTCCATGATCCAGACGGCCGAAGGCGCGCTTTCCGTCATCGACGAAAAGTTGACCCGGATGAAGGAACTGGCCGAGCAGGCGGCCACCGGCACTTACACCACGGCTCAACGCGAGATCATGGACTCGGAATACCAGGCCATGGCGGCTGAGATCGACCGGATCGCCAACGCCACCGACTTCAACGGGATCAAGCTGCTGGATGGAAGCTTGACCGCCCTTCATGCCGGAAGCGGATTGAAAGTTCACTTCGGCACCGGCAACAGCGCGGCCGAGGACTACTACTTCGTCAGCATCGACGACGTGCGGGCCACGACCCGGACCGGTCTCCAGGTCGGCGGGGCCGGGGACGAGGACATCTGGACGGTGCAGACCACCGCTTCGGCCTTAACCACGGCCATTTCTTCGTCCGACGACAAGTACCTCTCTTTCTGGTACAACGTGGACGGGGACAGCCAGGTGGGTCAGACCAGCGGGGCGGCCATGAGCAATCCGTCCAACCTGGTGGGCATCTATGAGGCCAACAGCGGAGACAGCCTCCAGGACATCATCGACCTGATCAACCAGGGGGCGGCCTCCCGGATACTTTTGAATTTCGCCAGCAGCGCCGGTTCGGACATGTTGGCCAGTTCGGCCGAGCGCCAGGAGATCGTTATCGGCAACACTAACGTTGTTTTCCATTTCGCCTCAGCGGGTGGCAGCACGGCCGACGTACTGGTCAACGTGAGTGCCGCGGCCAACGTGGCTTCGGCCTTCACCAGCGCTTTCAACCTGTATACCAGCGCGGACACCTTCGCGGTCAGGGTGGACGCCGATTCGGTCATGTTGTTCGCCAAGACGCCCGGGACCACGGGCAACACCATCGAGTACAAGGAGAGCGGGGCCAGTACGGACTATGAGTTCGTGGACCTGGTCACCGGGACTTCGGCGGATTCCGGCAATTTCTCGATGGGCGGCACGAGCTGGATCACGGCTGAGGCCTATGACAACGGGACGGCTTACCAGTTGCAGGTCTTGGGGACCAACCGCTCGGAAGACTATGACGTCTGGGTCATGGATTTCGATCAGATCACGGCTTACAGCTACACCAGCGGTTGGGGTCAGAATCTGACCAACTACGAGGCGGCCGACTGGGAGGAGACCCAGAACGCTTCCGGTGCGGCCACTTGGAACGGGGCCGAGATCAGGACCCAGTCGCAAGCCCAGGAAGCCCTGGCTCAACTGGATGCGGCCATCTTGGAAAAGGACAAAATCCGGGCCGCCTTGGGCGCTTTGCAGAACCGCCTGGAAAACACCATCACCAACATCAGCATCCAGGCCGAAAACCTCCAGGCCTCCGAGTCCCGTATTTCCGACGTTGACGTGGCTACGGAAATGACCGAGTTCACCCGAAACAACATCCTGGCCCAGGCGGCTACGGCCATGCTGGCCCAGGCCAACTCGGTGGCCCAGTTGGCCTTGTCTCTCTTGGGTTAAGCCTGGCCAACTAGGCAAATAAACATCTAATCGCCCGGGAGAGGGAAAAATCTTCCCTCTCCCGGATTATTCCATACTACTCAAACCAACGCTTTTGGGGTTAGACGATTCGGGAAAAGCCCTAAACCGCACGAATTCTCGTTTACAGACACATAAAAAATATTTGGTACGTCGATTGCTTGACAGAAAAACAGGCAATGACCCAATAAGATTCGACGGGCGAAAGACGAAATCAGGTCAAGCCGCGAGTAGAGATTAAAGGGATCATTGGGAGAATCATTTATGGCCGCCGACATCAGTCTGTCCACCGGCAACCCGAATTACCTCTCCGGTTCCATTAAATGGTCGGGCCTTTCTTCCGGAGTGGATTTCGCCTCAGTGGTGGAGCAGCTCATCGAGATTGAAAAGACCGGGATAGAGCGCCTGGAGACATGGAAAAGCACCTGGGAGGCCAAGATCACTTCCATTCAAGGCCTGAACAGCCGAATGGTTTCTCTTCGAGATTTTGTTAAAGGTTTCGATACTTTTTCCGAGTTTTACTCCCGGTCCTCTTCCTCTTCCAATTCCTCAGTCGTCAGCGTCTCCAACACCAGCAGCGCTTCCCCTGGTTCTCACAACGTCGTGGTCGGTGAAGACATATCCGGCCGAACGATCTCGAGAAGCGTCCCTCCGGCCGACGCTCCCGCACCGGACCGGTACGTTTGGACGGGTATGGCCGCTCCCGACTCCTTGGTCATCACCGTGGGCAGCCAGACGCCCATCACCGTCAATTTGGCCGCCGGGGCCGACTACACCATCGACGATATCGCCGCCATGATCGACGCGGCCGACACCAATGATATTTTGGAGCCGATCCAGGTGGTTGACGACAAAATTCGGGACATCGGCGGCAGTGATTACATGTATCAGCGGCTGATCATCACAGCCAAGGCGGCTTACGGCGGTTCGAGCAATGAAATAACGGTGAGCGATCCGACCAGCCTCAATCTGGATGAGAATTCAGTGGACGCGGCCTATGAGAAGGCCTGGCTGGGAACATCGGCCCCCACTTCCGGAGGAGCCTACACCGGGACGACCAACAAGAGTTTTACTTTTCGGGCGGCCAACACCGGCGTGGTCGGCACTGACGATGTCACCATCCAGTGGGCCGACAACGAAGGCAACTCCGGTTCATTTGTGGTCAAGGCCGCAGCCACGGGGTACGAAGTTTTTCAAGGAATCACCGTGCAGTTTTCCGGCGGCATCATTTTGGAGAGCGATTCTTTCACCATAGACGCTTACACCCCCACCTTGCAGGCGGCCCAGGACAAGGGCTTGGCCCAGGTTGAACAAAGGGTCCACGAGGGTTTTATCGATCTGATCACTCCGATCACCACATCCGACGCCACTTTTGTTTACCGGTATGAAGGCGTGGAGACCACAGTTAGTGTCAAGGCTGACGCCAAGCTTCAAGACTTGGTCAACGCCATCAACAACGATCCCAACAACCGGGGAGTGACGGCCTCGATCATCAACGACGGCCAGAGCACTTCGACCTCCTATCATCTGGTGTTGACGGGGAAACATACCGGCGCGGAACACAGCATCAGGATCGTCAGCCACACCCTGACTGAACTGGACTTGAGCGAGAGCAAGTTTACCACGGCCCAGAAAGCCGCCAACTCGATGATCAAGGTGAACGGTTATCCGAGTGAGGCTTCGGTCTATATCCAGCGTTCAACCAACACCGTCGGCGACATTTTGGACGGAATAGTTCTGGGCCTGCACGATGCCGGAACGGCGACGGTGACGGTCGGCAACGACGTGGCGGCGATAAGAGAAAACATAGAGTTGCTGGTCAATTCGGTCAACTTCGTCCTGGACTACATCCGCCAGGAGACCAAATACAATGCCGCCACAGGCAAATCCGGGGCCATGCTTGGGAATTACAGTTACGATATTGTTCGAAACGTGATCAACAGTATCCTGTCCGAATCCGTCCCCGGACTGGACTCGGCCGAGGACGCCTATGTTCACTTGGCTCAAATAGGCATCAAAACCGATCCGGACCAGGACGGTCGCTGGGTGATCATGTCCAGCACCTTGAACAACGCCTTAAACAGCAACCTGGAGGCCGTGGCCCGGCTCTTCGTCAAGGATGATGATCGGGGCAGTTTGGGCGTTTGTGAAAGACTTCGGGAAAAGTTTCAAATCTTGACTGATTCTCAAGATGGCATAGGCAACGTTCTTTTGAACAATTATCGTGGAATAATTAAAGATATCGACAGCAAAATCACCCGGGAGGAACGCCGGATTGAGATGGTCAGGGAGCGGCTTGAACAAAGGTTCGCCAACCTCGAAACCTTGTTGGCTCAGCTCGAAGGGCAATCAAGTTACCTGGAAAATCAATTGAAGAATCTTCCAACCATAACCATTGGTAAAAAGAGGTAAAAGAATAAACTGGAGGGTCTATGAACACTTACGGGCAGCGTCAATATCAGCACACTCAAATTACCACGGTGGATAGAGGGCGATTGATCGTTTTGCTATATGAGGGCGCCATCAAGTTTCTCCGTCAGGCCCGTGACTGTTCCGAGGCCGGGGATTTGGAGGGCAAGTCCAACAATATCAATAAGGCCCTGGACATCATCAATGAACTGAACCAGTCGCTCAACATGACCGAAGGGGGCGATCTGGCCCAAAACTTGCGGCGGTTGTATCTTTTCATGAGCGATTATCTATTAAAGGGCAAGATAAAAAAAGACCTCCATTATATCGACGATGTATTGCGCATGCTGACCAGTCTGAACTCGGCCTGGAACGAAGTGGTCAGCCGGCCCGAAGCTCAGGAAGCCGTTCAAAAAAATGAAAAGAAGAACGTCAGGGCCCAGGTGACGGTTTAACACTGGACGGCCGAGCAAATGAAAAAACGGACCGGCTAGGTCCGTTTTTTTTGACCTCAAGTTTTGGGGGTCAGCCTTGACGGTCGACGTAAAGGGAAAAACTGCGGCGAAACGGAGCATAGGCCTTGAGAGCCAAACAACCTTGACCGATTTTTTGAAGGTCAGCGCTCAGGCGGTCCAAGGTTTCCTCAAGGCCATGCCTTAGTTTGCGGTCGGCCTCGATCAGGTCGGCGATAACCGTCTGCAGGGCAACCAGGAGTTTTTCCGCCTCATTCTCTTGACCTTTGGGGACGGTAAGGAGATAGGCGCCGTTATCTTGCCTGCTGGTCGGCAGTCCTTCTTCAAGGTGTTTTATCCGGGCCAGGACCGCGGTCCGACGCTGGACCACATCGGCCAGGGCCTCATTTTCCGCAACAAACTCTTCCCTGACGGCCTGCTCGGTCAGTTGGAGGCAGATACGGTACAGGCGGAACAATTCAGTCAGGCGTTCAATTAAATCCATCTCGGTAAAACGGTCGGTCGGGCTGGTCTTAATGGATACGGCTTTTCATATCGGGCAGCATGTCCCTCAAGGTTTCCAATTCCGGAGTCAGTTCGTATTCCAGGACGTCGGCCAAATAAATCCAGTCGTTTTCTTCCTGGATTCGCAGGAGCTGAGTGGTGATCTCCGCCAGCCAGCCCAGACGTCCTTCAATCGACCCAAGCTCGCCGATGGAAACATCATACGGGATGTCCATGACCTGGATCACCTTTTCCAACAGACTGACGGTCAGATGCAGAGATTCGAGGAAACGCAGGTAGTGCTCGTTGGCCTCGGTCTCATCGCCCAGTCTGAACAATTCGGTGATTTTGGGCAAGGAGTCCAGCATTGAGCCCAAGATGTTTTGGCCGTTATCGAGGAAATGCCTGGCGATATCTTCAGAACTCAAAGTGACCAGGACCAGGCTTTCGATGTCGGTCCTCGGCACTTCCACGGCGGCGTGGGGCAGGTCTTCCGTGTAAGTCCGGCCGTTGAGCAGGACCTCTCCGACGATCTTGTTTGGCGGCATGTGATTTTCCGTCAGGTCCGACAAAATATCTTCCAGGTTATCTCCACTGATTAAGCTTTCTTCCATTGGTCGGCCGTCGATGCTGATTAACATGGCTCCTCCTTTTCTCACTTCTCTCAAAGGATTATTTTTCGGTCATGGTCAATTCGTGAAGCAGCAAGACCAGGGTTTCCCCTTCACTCAAAGGGCCGGTCCTCCGGTGAACCGCCTGAACCAGTCCCGGCAGATTGACCGGCCGGGTTGGGTCGAATCCGCCCAGAAGTTCTTCCCAACCGGCCAGGTCCGCCAAAATTTTTTTCAATTCACCGGCCGGCCTTCGGGCTTCCAGCCGCTCGACCCAAAAGTGGAACGCCTGCTGGTGCAAGCGGACTGAAGGGGGGTGGGGCGTCAGCAGAACCGCCGGAAGCTGGTCCAAAGCCGAGGGTGCGTTCATGAAACGCAGCCGAGACAGGGCCTGAGTGAAATCGAGGCGGCTGAAAGCCAATTTGACCATACCAGGGTCAGGCTCGATAACCAGAACCAGAGCAAAGCTGCGGACTAGGGCCAAGGCTTGATAGCCCAGACCCAGGCCGAAGAGGGCAGGGATCAAACCCTTGGTCTTGGCTTCAAGGATCAAGGCGGATTCGAGCAGGGCTTCAGCTTCGGCTTCCGGATCAACTCGGCTATGGAGGGTGACGCCGTTGACGGCCAGGGTGGGCCGGCCGTTACGGGCGGTCAGGATCAGAGTTTGGGCTGGAACCGCCGCCTTCCTGACCGTTTCGGCCAGTTCCGGGTCGAATTCGGACAATTTATTCAGGTTCTGCTCGAAAAACCGGTTCATTCAAACGCCGCCTTCGGGTCCGGTCTGAGTCAGGGCTTCAGATGCCGTCGGTCCCACCGCCGCGGGATGAGGCTGTCCTTCATTCAAGGCTGCCAGCCAGGCTGAAACCCGGGCCATGTCGCCAATCATTTGCCCGATACCCTGGGACCGAATCCGGTCACCGGAACTGAAAACGATTTCGGCCAGGGGCTCGAGGTCATCGTTTCCCCCCGCGGCTTGGAACAACCGGACTTTGGCCTCAGGATCACCGTTTTTTTCTAGCAAAAATCTTTCCATTTTTTTCAGGGTTTTGGAGAAATTCTTCAACTCATGAACACAGGCCCGATCATGTCCGTTCAAGTCACGGACCAGGCGATTAAGATCGAGTCGATAGGCCGGACGCATGAACCTCCGGCCGGCTTCCCGATAAGCCAGGGCCTTAAGGTCGGCGGCGGCAAGGCGGTTCGGGGCCAGGGGCCGATAGACCACGCCGAAATCATCCAGGTCGGACATGAGCAGGCTGACTTGGTCGCCTAGATCGGCGGGTCCGGGCGGTTCGGTCCGGCCGCGGCTCAGAAGCCAACGGGCGGCCTGGGCCGCGGTTTCCGGAGTGATCAACCGTCGACAAAAATGATCGCACCCGGCATTTTTTTCCAGGCAGGGAGAACATTCGGTCCTGACCTGGAGGATCAGGTGGCCGGGGCCGTATGGTCCGGTTTCATGACAGAAGGCCGGTCCGATGAACAGGGCCAGGATCGGGGTTTTGACCGCGGCGGCCAAGTGCATGGGACCGGTGTCCGTGGTGACCAAAAGGTCGAGATGGGCCAAGACGCCGGCCAGTTCGTCCATCGAAGTCCGTCCCGTCAGGTTGATGATCCGGCTTGGAGCGTAAGGGTCGTTGGCGGCCAGGTGTTGGAGAAATGTTTCGGCCAGTGATTTTTCTTCCGGTGCGCCCAGAAGGACGATCCCGGCTTGATGTTCGGCCATGAGCCGCGCGGCCAGAGCGGCGAAATTTTCCGGAGGCCATTGGCGGCTCAGGCGCCGGGAGCCGAGTTGAAGCCCGACCAGGGGGCGGCCGGGGTCAGGTCCTAGAAAAGCTCCGGCCCGAGCTCGGGTTCTTGAGGACAAAGGGTAAACCAGGCCGTCGGTCGGTCTGGATTCGATGTCGGCGTAACAGACCAGCAAGTCGACCAGATTGAAGCGGATCAACCGGCGTCTGATCATCAGGTTCATGATCAGGTCGGCCCAAGGAGCGGTGTCGAGACGCCGGCGGTCGGTCCCCAGCCGCGGACCTCGCCGTTCATCGGCCTGGACCAGTTCGCTCAAAAGGGCGGCCAGGCGCGACGTGTTCAGATTGATGACCAGGTTGAAGCGCCGTCTGGTCAGGAATTTGACCGCCTCACTGAGGGCCGCGATTTGGCCGCTGAGACCCAAAGGTTTTTCGACCGACCGTTTCAATTCGGCCAGGTTGACCGTCAAAATTTCATCGATATGCGGATTGCTGAAGGCCACGGCCTTTTGGTCGGAATTGACCAACACGGCCAGATGCGACTGGGGGTGTTGAGCCTTGAGGGCGGCCAGCAAGGGGGTGGTCTGCAAAAAATCGCCGAACCGAGCCAGTTGAATGACTAGAATTTTCTTTTCATTTGCAAGCTTCTTCACTGGAGGTGGTCCTCCCGCATTTGCCGGAGCAGCCGCTGAAGCCTGTGCCGGTAAGTGTGTTCGGCCAGGACCCGCCGGTGTCCTCTCTGGGCGATTTGCCGGCGCTCCCGGTCATGCTGCAGGAAATACCGGCCGAGTTCCAGTGCTTCGGCCGGGTCCTGATAACAGACGACTTCCCGGCCCAGGTCAAAATGGTTTTCCAATTGTTTCCTATAGTCGGTCAAAAGAAAGGCCCCGCAGGCCGGCACGTCGAAGACCCGCTGGTTGAGGCCGTTTTTCATCTGCAGGCTGGTCACGTTGAAGTTGATTTGTGAAACCGGATAAAACCAGGGCAGTTCATCATAATAATGCAACCCGGGCCGGACCTGAAAGTGTTTCGCCTCAAGGACTTTGGCCCAGCCCTGGTCGCCGATGACGGTCGGCCGTAAAGGGGCCAGGGCCCGAATGAACCGCCAGCGGTGAATCTGGGTGGCCCGCCAGATGACCAGACCTTCCATCTCGGTTATGGCCGTAGGATCAAGACGGCTGATTTCGGGGAGAGCCAGCAGTCCCATCCGGGCCATGATCGCCTTAGGACTGCGCTCTTGGGTGCGGATATATTCCAGAGCCGCTTGATCAATATATTTCAGAATCTGGAACGGCAGACTGAGACGGGCCGCTCTTTCCTTAACCGGTTCGAGCATGGAATGGCCGACGAAACTGGCGGAGCAAGCCAAATGAGCCAAAGGGCTGGGTCGGCCGTTTAGGGGCTGGAACATGGTCTCGTCCGTACCCAGGGGCAGGTAGTGGACCCGAGAAAAACCCAGGGTCCGGACCTCTTCGATATAGTCGGCATCCCACAAAAAAATGGAAACGTAGTCAGAGACATTCTCTTTTGAAGGTCCAAGGATCAAGGTCGGGCTGTCCACAAACCAGGAAGCCGACGGGAGTTTCAGGTCGGCCAGGAGTCCGGTCAGGAGGCCTTTGACGTCGAAGCCCAGGTGGTTGACCGTGAAGACCAAGTCGGGTTTAAAAGTTTCGCTGGCTTCAAAAAGGCGGTCGATCGTCTCCCCGCGTCCCCATTTGGGATCAGGAATAGTCAGCCGACGGACCTGATGGCCGAGCCGAAGCAGGGCCTGACTGACTTCCTGAATCAAATAATAACCGGTGTCCAGAATCAGAACGTTAAGGCTCTCCTTTTTCAAGCGGGGATAGGACCGGTTCGGGGCCGAGGCGGCTCTGACGTTTCTGGTGGGGTTTTCTTGAGGTAAATCAGTATGTTCTGTCGGGGCTTGGGCTGAAGCTTCGCGGCCCGCTCTTCGAAGAGAATGACCGGAGCGCAGAGCCAGATCGAAAAGGCGATCCCAATAGGCCACGATTTTCGGCCAGGCATGAAGTCTTTCCACGCCTTCAGCGGCCTGACGGACTAGCGAGGCGGTTTTATCGGGATTATCCAATAGATGCAAGGCCCGGCGGATGAATTCCTCGTCATAGGCCTCGAAGCCCGGGCGGCCGGGGACTTTGAATTCCGGGACCTGAACCGTTTCGGACAGGGCGAAATCGTCGGTGGTCAGGAGGGGCGTGCGGCAAGCCTGGGCTTCGAGGGCGGCAATGCAGCTTATCTCCGGAAAAGTGCAGGGATAGAGCATCAAGGCCGCTTCGGCCAGGTGTTTATAATATTTTTCTTTGGGCAGAGGCCCCAGGACGACCACGTTTTCGGCTTCATTGATCAGGATGTCCAAACGTTCGTAATATTGGGACAAGCCCGGGGCCAAGTCTTCCGGCTTGACTTCATACCCGCATAGATAAAGGGTCAGGCCGGGTCTGGCGGCCAGGAGGCGGGGCCAGATTCTTTCTAAAAGCACTTGGAGACCGCGTTCCGGCCGGGAGGCGTAAATCACTTTATGGGGATTTTTAACGGTTCCCTGAACGGTCTGGGCGATCAGATCAAGATCAATCCCGTTGCGGGTGACGAAAATGCGGTTTTCGATTTCAGGAATCCTGGTCAGGAAATTGTCCCGATGAAAAGAACTCAAGGTGAAAAAAAGCTCGATCCGGTCGACTAGGGGCCGCAGGGCCGCGGGCCGGTCCAGGGTGTCGTGGTTCCAAAGGACCTTGAGCCCGGCCCGCACAGGCGCCTGGAAAAGACCGAAGAAACGGCTGACAATGAAGACGTCGAATGGTTTTGTTACCATCCAGTTTGGCAGTTCCGAGCGGTGGAGATAGTCCACCCCGTCGAACCGGCCGGGTCTCCGGCAGTGGTTAAAAACCAGGACCCGATGTCCCTGGTCGGCCAGGGCCCGAGCCGCCTGGACCAAGGCGGTTTCACTGCCGCCCAGGGCCTGTTCGGCTAGGGAGCCGCCGTCGAAAGGCGGACCTTCGGTATAGAAGCCGATGAATTTAGGCCGGCGGGCGGGCATGGTTTTGCATCTCGTTTAAAAGGTCCCTGGCCCGGCGGTGGTTCGGCCGGAGGGCCAGGCATTGACTTAGCAGTTCACGGGCTTCCGCGGTTCGGCCCTTAAGCCAGGACAAGCGGGCCAGGGCCAGGGACGGCTCGGGATTTTCGCCGTCGATCCGGGCGGCCGTCTTATAAGCCTGCCGGGCTTTATCCAAGTCAGATAGTTTTTCCCAGCACTTGCCCAGGAGCATGGCCGCGAGGAAGGACATCCGACTGGAATTCAAGCCGCTGATCGGGTCGTGCACCCCCAGGTCCAGGAATTCTTGAAGATGCTTCGCGGCCGACCGATATTCGCCTCGGGCGTATTTCAAGCGGCCGCAGGCCCAATGTCCGGGCCCGTAGTCCGGGGCCTTGCCGATTAAGCTTTGCAGAACGTGTTCAGCTTCCGGGGGCCGGTCCAGCCTATCCAGGGTCTGGGCTTGGAGAAGATGAGCGTGAAGATAGAGGCCTTGGTTGCGGCTTTCATTTTGTTCAAAGGCCGTGGCCTTTTTAAGCCAGACCAGGGCCTGGTCGAATCGGCGCAGGTTGAACAGGGTTCGGCCCATCTGGTAGCAAAGGTAAAAATGAGGCCCTTGTTCCCGGAGCATTTTTTCGAGAAGGGTCAGGTTGCGTTCGCCTTTGGACCGGGCCGCGGCTTGGTCGGAATATCCCCAATGCAGGATTTCCACCGGCGTGAAAACGGAACGGTAGTCCGGCGGATGGACCAGTTGCTCGTGAACCCGTCCGGTGAAACAGATTTCAGGTCTTCGGGGAAAGACCCTTTTCTGGACCAGGCGCTCGCCGGTCGAGGCCACCACTTCAGTGCACCAGAGGATAGACCGCCGATCATCATCAAGAAACCGGCGCAATTGTTCCACGTGAACCGGGGCGATATAGTTGTCGGCGTCGAGCCACATGATCCAGTCTCCGGCGGCCGCCCGGAGCGAGGCGTTTCTAGCTGCGGCGAAATCATCGGGCCAGTCGATATTTAAAACCTTGGCTCCGTAGGAACGGGCCAGGCCAGGGGTGCCGTCGGTCGAACCGGTGTCCACCACCACGATTTCGTCGAAACTGGTCCTGACCGGGGCCAGACTGCGCGGCAAGTTGAGCGCTTCGTCTCGGACGATCATGCAGAGCGAAAGGGTGGGGCTATTATTTTTCATAACGGTCCAGGTTTTCTATCATCTTGATAAGCAGGGCCTCGGCCCATTGCAGGTTTTCTTTGCTTTCGTCCACCGAGCGGACGGCCGCGTCCGGATTCAGGATTTCGGCCAAAAAAGGGTGATGGGTCCGGCAATCGGACCAAGCCGCACTCAAGCCTTGGGGGGCCGTCCGGGCCAGTTGACTGAGATGACCGATAATCTCCCAGGTTTGTTCAAGTCTCTCCCGGACCTGACCGGCTTCGGGCCGCCCGAGATCGGCGAGCGGTTTAGGCGGACCGACGTCGTCTTTTCGTCCGGGTTTGAGCCTGTTTAAAACTTCTTCCAGGCTCGAGTCGGGCAGTCCGGGAATGCGGGCCCCGTTTTCACTGGCGTTGATCACGGTCCGTCCCGGGAATTTTTGTTTAAGATATTGCGCGGATTCAGCGAACCAGTGAAGTGAGGCCACGAAACCGCTGTGGGTGGGCGCGGGGCGGCTGTCGACTCCGGCCACTTGAAAAAAACCCTTTAGACTGGAACTCGGCGGAGAACCGGGCGTGCCCGGGGCGTGAAGACGGCCGTTCGAGAAGGCCTGATCCTGGCCGACCAGGACCAGGGGGTTCAGGCCCAGCAGGAGTCCCAGGGTGAAGGCGGCCGAACCGGCCGTCCCGGCCTGGGGGACGAATAATTCTTGCCCCAGGAGATATGCGGCCCCGGCGGTGGCGTGGAACACGGCTTGGATGAAGCCGGGGATTTGGAAATGGGCCGGGTGAGAGGCCGAAGCCAGGACCAGGAGGCTTTCGGGCGAACAGCCGGACGGCTTTAAAAAATCGCTGGTATCTTCGGCTTCGACCACTACGATCATATCAGGCCTGACGCCCAGTTCAGCCAAAGGGCGCCGGGCCGAACCGGCGGCCAGAATCAGACCGCGGCCCTCCCCGTTTCTTAAAAGCCTCCCGTTCTTTTCCAGGCCGGGACCGGAGCCCACGATAAAACCGGCCAGACCCGGCCAGGACTCGGCCAGGTCGGTTACGACGGGGCGTTCCAGGAGAACAGGCAGATTGTCGGCCAGATTGGTTAAAAACAGCCGCCCTTTTTCTTTTCTGGTCTTGTCGGCCACGGCCCGACGCAAGCGGGCCCCCCGGATGATGTCTTCGAAGGTCCGCCAATCTTTACGAAAAAGAATCCGGTACCCGGGATGGATGAATACGGCCGGCTCAGGATGGTTCCCGTGGACGATTTCCCTGGTGATAAAGTCGTTCAAGGCCGCCCATTCTTGGATGACCGTAAGCCGATTTTGATTCAGGTCAAGCAGATTGACATGTTCACGGAAGGCCTGCTGAAGGGCCGGGTCCGGATCGAAGGCCATGATTCGGGCCTGGGGCCGCCTATGGGCCAGGGCTTCAAGGTGATAACCCAGACCCAGGCCGAAGATTAGGATCAGGCCGTTATCTTCAGCCTTGATTCCGGCGATATGAGCCCGGGCCTCTTCGGCCGGATGATCGGGGTGGTGAATACTCGCCCCTCGATACCTGAGTCCGGGTCGGCGGCCACTGGTGCGAATGATTTCGAGCATCAGGCCACCTTGAAAAGACGGCCGGCCGGGTTATAGGCCATAACGGCCGCCCATTCGGCTTTTTGGGCCAGTTCCGCTGACCGGGGTTCCAGGGCCGCGGCCCGGGCCAGGAAGGGTTCGGCTTCCGCATAGGCCTGCTGCTTGAGCAAAAGATCGCCGAGAGCCGCCAGGGCCGGCGGGAAATTGGGATTCAACCTGAGGGCTTCCCGGAAGTGCTCCAGGGCGGTCCACAGGGCCGGATCGAGCCGGGCCCGGGAAAAACCAGGCGTCAGATCATGGCCGGCGGCTTCGAGAACCCGGCCTAAAGCCAAGTGCTGGTCCGGCGAAAGATTCTCGGCCGAAGGAAAATTTTTTGGAAAATCGAGGTCAAGGAGCTGAAAATGCTTAGTCGCCTGTTCAAGCCGGCCGCCTTCCAGTTCAAGATAGCCCAGGCCGAGTCGGGCTTGGAGGCTCCCGGCTTCGGCGGCGGCTCGTAGATAGTCTCGGGCCTTCTTGGTATTTTTCTTAAATTTGCAGATCAGGCCTAAATAGAAAAGGGTCTCGGCGTCGGCGGCCCCCCTGAGCCCGGCCTGGGTCAACAATTTTTCAGCCTGGATAAGGCGCTCGAGTCCGTTCTGGGCCGGCCAGCGCAACCCGGTTAGAAACAGGACTTTGCCCAGGCAGGCGAAGAATCGGCCGCCTTCAGCCAACCCGGTCCCAGGCTTGGTTTGGCCGATCAGTTCCACCAGTTTCCGAGCCCGATGCCTGATGTCGTGGCCGGTCAGGACTTTTTCCTGCCCGCGTCGGGCGATGCGTTCCCGTTCTTCCTCGGCGGCCAGGTAATAATCGATCAGTTCGATCAGGTTATCCGGACCGAAGACGGCCAAGTCCTCACCGGGCGTAAAAAGATCTCTGAGGCCGTTGTTTCCGGCTTCGGTCAGAAGCATGGTCCCTGAGGCCATAGCTTCGAACACCCTGGTGGTCACGCCGTCGAAAAGATTTTCATTGAGGACCAGGCGCGACTGACGGTAAAGACGGCCGGCTTGAATCGGCGCAACCCAGGCTTGGCCCCGGCCGCCGGCGGCGACCAGACGGCCGCGACCGGCGGCCAGATTGACGATCCTTGACCGTTTGGGGCGGATCGACTTATCGATCACCCCGACAAAGGCCAGGTCATATTTCTTGGCTTCGGCCGGACCGGCGTATAGTCTGGCGTCCACGGCCACCGGCAGCCAGTGGGCCCCGGCCGGGCAGAGGCGGTCCAGTTCGGCGGCGCAGTTCTTTTGATCGGACAGGACCAGATCGAACAAAGGGGCGTAGTGTTTATGCCAGAAAAGATTGATCGGGCTGTCCACCCCGTACCAGACTTTTAGCATGGAAATTTTTTCCAGGCCGGAGGGAAAAACCCGGCCTCCCAAGTCATCGGTCAAGACGACCGCATCGGGTTTGCAGGGTATATGTCTAATGATATAGGGCAGATCGAGCTGGTCAGGTCTCAGCTTTAGATCGCAGTCCGGATGGGGGCCGGCCCAAACGACCCGATGGCCCAATTCGGTCAAGGCCTGATGAAAATAGCTGCTGCCCAAGAGTAACAGGTCCATTATCTCCATCCGGCTCGAAGTGAGGCCTTCGCCTTTAGGCCGTCGACCAATTCATTCGTTTTGCTCGAGTCTGCTCGGAGCTGACGGCAACGGTTTTGGATTTCCCGGGCCTCGAGGTGGTCCGGCTCGGCCGTCAAGACCTTCCGGGCCAAGAGCCAAGCCGTGACCCAATCGTCGGCGGCTAAAGCCGCTCGGGCCTGATCCAGCCAGGTTTGCCGCTGGTCCTCGATCTGGGATAGAAGCCGTTCGGCTTCCATCTTTTTGGTGCTCAGGGTCAATAATCTCCGGGCCAGGGTCAGGGCTTGATCCAAATCTTCCCGGGCCAGGGCTAGCTGAGCCGCTTCGATGATCACGTCTTCCTCGTTCGGTTCCAATTTGAGGGCTTGGCAATAATGGCCCCAGGCCCGGCTCGAACGTCCCAAGTCCATCCAGATTTTGCCCAAGGCGCGATGTTCGGCCGCACTTATGGGTCCTTGAGTTAAGGCTCGTTCAGCTTTGAGAAATTCGGAAAGTTTTTTCATGGCTTCTGAAATCTGATGGTGCAGCCGCCCAGCGGCCTGGCCGGCCGCGGACATCATGACTCGGTTTCTCTCTAAAGCGGCTAAATGGTTTTGAAGCGGATTCTTCGAGGGTTGAGCGATGCGCTTTTCATCGCTCAATCCGGCTGATTGGGGGGTCAGGCAGACCCGCAGCGGTTCGAAATTCCGGCAGTACTCCCAAACCTTGTGACTGTAACGGGCCTGAGTCCGACTTAGGTTTAAAAATTCCGGAGATTCCGTCCCCCCGGTTCGCCCCATCAGCTCGGCCAGACGTCGGTTGAGGTCCAGACATTCTTTAACGACGACTTCCAAAGCCTCCAGTTCTTGGACCGATCCGGCCATTTCGGCCAGCACTTTTTCAAGTCCTTGGGACGGTTCGTGGAAGGCCGGCCGGATAAGGGCGTCGAAGTCATGTTCCTGGCGGCAATACCGGTCCAAGGCCTGGTTCAACTCCATCTCTATGGTCGCCGGTATCCTGGCCCCATGGGGAGAGGTGTTGATGATCGTCCGACCGGCGCTGGCTGCGGTCTGCTTGAATTCTTCCAGGTAAGAAGCCAGGGTCAGGTCGGACAGGACCCGGCCGCCGCCGACCGATTCCAGCCAGACTTGCTGGAGGGAATGGGCTTGTTCGCTGATGGTTCTCCTGCCGACCACGCCTTCGCTGTGGGAAGTCAGGTCCGGAAAGGCTAAGTCCTGGCCCACTAAGATGATGGGGTCCGCGCCGAGATAGAGGGCCAGGTCCAGGCAAAAGGAGCCGACGTTGCCGCCGACCGACCAGTGGGCGTGTCCGGTCAGATGAGGCCCCAGCCATCTCTGAAGCGGGCCTTGGGTTTGTAAGACTGAGATCAGTTTGCCTTGATAGTCTCTAACCAGGGCCGGGCAGGCCTGATCCAGAAAGACCAAAGGGGCGTCTTCGTTGTAGACATGGCGCAAGACTTCGTAATTGGCCGGAGTATAATCCAAAACCCCGACCAGGTCCGGTTTGACTCCGTAAGCCGACAAAACTCGCAGAACCGGAGCCGTGGCGATGACCGCGGCCCGGCCCTTGGCCCGGGCCAGCTTAGCCGCGCCGGCCTTGAGAGACGGACCGGCGGAGACGACTATGGCCGGGGTCCCTTTGAGAACGTTCTTAAGGCGGGCTACTGAGGGAGACAAAAGTATGAGCGGCAGATTGGCCAACGAGTTGTCGACCACCTGGACCGCCGCCTTGGTCCAGGCCGATCGGCTTTGGTTTTTTTGTTGCAGACGCCGAGTGAACCTTTCTAGGCGGTCGACAAAGCCGGGAGAAAAAATTTTTCGGCTTTGTTCCTCGACCAGGAAATTTATTGACCCCGAAAAGGTCTTCCAGCCCATCTTCCGGCCGAGCTCCGCCAAAGATTCTTCTTCGGGCCGGACAAAAACCAGACGTTGGAAGGCCAAATGTCTGGTCAGGTCGACCACATGCAAAGCCAGTTTGACTAAGGCCGGATTTTCTTCAACGACAAAGACCACCTGATCCGGCGGAGCCGCGTCCAGCAGGGCCGCCGTTTGGTAGCCCAGGCCCAGACCGAAGATGATGGCGACTCTTGTCTTTTTGAAGTCGAAATTTTGGAGGTCGGTCCGGACCGCTTGCGGCGGATCGTCCGAATCGTAAAGCAAAAATTTGTCGCCGGATGCACTCATGATCCTCAGATCAGGCCGACCCGACGCGGTCGGAATAATTTCCAGCCGAGGGTCCGGCGGAGCGGTTTCCACCCAGTCGGCGTAAGCCGGCGAGCAGGCCCTCAAGACCGCCATGTTTCTCTGGTAGAGGCTCACCTTAATCTCCCGCGGCCGTGGAATTGGCGGCGCAGCGGCGGCAGACCGGGTTTTCCCGCCAGCGCCCCTCCCGGTGAATCCGGCGGAGGGACTCGCTCTCTGCGGACAGCCAAGCCCGTCCGACCGGGTCTTTCCAGGCGTTACCCACCGGGGCCAGGCGGCCGAAGTCGGAACAGCAGGGGAAAAGGTCGCCGTTGACGAACAGGCTCATGCGCTGCCAGGGGTCGGGACAGCGGAAATGCTCCACTGTCCGGCGCTGACTAGGGAAATAATCGGTCTGCGGCCTCTCCAGGATATTGGTGTATTCCTGAAAGCTGATATAGTCGGCTTGGTCGGACCAGACCCGATGGAATTCTTCTTGTTCCGACTCGTTGATGGACATGCGGATGAAGCTGACCCGCAAGAGGGGCAGCTCCGCACCCAGTGCCCGGCGGATTTTCAAAAAAGCCCGCAGGTTGGCCGTGACTTTATCTAAATCGCCGCCCCGCCTGATCCGGCGGTAGGTCTCGGGCCGGACCGCATCCAGGGAGACCATCAGCCGGGTCAAGCCGGCCTGGATCAGCTTCCGGCTCAAGTCTTCGGTCAAAAGCAGACCGTTGGTAATCAGCATAATGTCGACCAAGCCCAGGTCTTGGGCGAGTCGGACAAAGTCGATAAGGTCCGGCCGGAGCAGTGGTTCGCCGGTCAATCCCAACCTGATCGAAGCCAGGCCTTTTTCCGCACCCTCGGCGATGACCCGGCGGTAAAGAAAAAAATCGAGCCATTTGTTTTCATAGACCGCCGGAAAACCGCCGACCCCCAGGGGACACATAATGCAGCGGAGGTTGCAGGTGTAATTGGTGTCGATATCCAGATGAAGAGGCCAATCCGGCCTGATTTGGAAATTTTCCGCAGCCCGCCACATTTCTCGGTAACGAAGGTAGGCTGAACCTATGACTCGGCCCAGAACCTTATCCGGGTCCTGGCGCGGGCCGACCAAATCTACCCGGCCGGTCTGGTGGCCCTGATGAAAACTTTTGCTCGGGAGCGAGGAGGCCGTCAGGCCGGTCATGCCTCAACCTCCTGGGTCGACAGCCAGGGCACCGAGCATTTCCGGCAGATGGGGATGCGGTCGTATTGTCCTTGTTCATGAGCCTGGCGGAGGGTCTGGTAAAGATGGCTGCGCCAGACTTCTTCCAGACTGTCTTGGCGGGCGTCGCCCAGGATGAAGCCGCGTTCCCATTCCCCGCAGCAAGGCCCGATCAGCCCGTCCCAAAAGACGAACATGCGCCGGTAAATGTCCTGGCAGACGAAGTCGGGTATGGTTCCGTATTCGGCCCGGTAATCGGTCTGCATGTCGGTGGCCAGGGCGAAACCTGTTTCGGCCACGCCGAGGCCCTGGAAAAGTTTTTGAAAGTCTTCCTTGATTTGCCGGTAATCACGGTTTGAAAGTCCGATAATCATCGAGACCCTGGTTTGAATATGATGGCAGCCCAGTTTTTCTTTGATTTCAATAAAACGTTTGATATTGCCGATCACCCGCCGGAAATCGGACCCGACTCGAATTCGTTCATATTCTTCGGGATAGGGGGAGTCCACGGAGAAGAAGATGTCGTCCAGGCCGGCCTCCAGCAGTCCACGGGACATATCTTCGTCAAGCAGGGTGGCGTTCGTATTCATCATGACTTCCAGGCCGCGTTGGTGGGCATACCGGACCTGGTCTAAGACTTGGGGGTGCAGAAGCGGTTCGCCGAGAAAATTTAGTTTGATCGAATAAGCGCCGCCGTCTGCGGCCTGATCGATGACCCGGCGGAAAAGGTGAAAATCCATGAACCCGATCCTTCCGTCGGGGGCCCATTTATTGTTGCCGGTCTTGAGGAAATGAGTCCGCGGACACATGACGCACTTGAGGTTGCAGGCGTTGGTGGTATCCACGTCCACATGGAGAGGAAACTCGTCCGGGAAATGTTTCCGGGGATATTCTTCCCATTTTCGGCGATATTCCCGGTAACGTTCGTCCCGAAAGTCCCGCCAGCTCAAAACGGCCGGATTGGCGATTTCGTAATAGGAAGGGCTGCGGTAACTTATCTGGTTTTGGGTCATCATTTCCTCTCTTTCTTTATCCGGGAGCCTTGCGGTTCGGCCTTTAAGACCGAACGTTCGGCGCATTTGAGACAATGCCGGTTTTCCCGATACCGGCCTTCTTGATGCAGACATCTCAGGTCTTGAATAAGTCGGTCCTGCCAAAGTTCGGAAATGTCAGCGTTTTGAACGGAACCCATCGGCATGGCCAGACCGTAGATCGAGCAGCAGGGGTAGACGTCGCCGTTGGTCCGGATGACCACCCTCTGCCAGGGCTGGGCGCAGCGGAAGGAGGGCGGCACGGGTCCACGAATCAAGTCCATTTCCCGGGCCAAAGGCGCGTCTTCAAAATATATGGGTTCCTGGATGGAAAAAAGGTCGGCCTTGTCCCGCCAGTAATCCAGGAAGGCGTCCAGTTCATCTTCGTTATAGGGCAAGCGCAAGAAACTGAGCCTCAGGATGGGGAAATCCGAGTCGGCCCCGGCCCTGATGTCCAGAAAATCGAGGACGTTCCTGACCACGGTGTCCAGATCAGCCCCTCGGCGGATGCGGCGGTAGGTCTCGGGACGGAAGGCGTCCAGGGAGACCTCCAGGCGGGTCAACCCGGCTTCAATGAATCTCCTGGACAGGTCAGGAGTCAAGAGGGTGGCGTTGGTGCCGACCCTAATGTCCATCACCCCGGCTTCCCGGGCCAGCCGGATCATTTCAGGCAAATCAGGGGCAAGGAGCGGTTCGCTGAGGAAGCCGAAGGTCATGGCCGGGAGTTTCATCTTTTCGGCTTCACCCATGATCCTGCGATACAAGGACCGGTTCATTAAAGGTTGTTCGGCGTTGGGTTGGGCGGACCGAGCGCCCATGACGCACATCACGCAGCAGAGGTTGCAGGAAGCGTTGACTTCCAGGTCCAGGCTCAAGGGAAAATCCGGCAGATAAGCGAATTTTGACGAGGCGGCCCAAGCCTCCCGGTATCGGCTGAACCGCGGCCCGAAATGTTCGCCCATGACTTCAAAGGGCCGGCGTTCGAACTCGACCAGCCTGACCTGGCCGGTGGGTTCCTGATGGACGATCCGACCCTGATGATTTTTTATTTCTGTTGAGGGTGCGGGCTGGAGCATTTTATCCTCCCGGAGCCTGAAAAATTTCATCCGGCGTCGGCCCCCATTTGGTCATACATTGTCGGCAGACGGAGTGGTCGGTGAAGCGGCCTTTCAGGTGCAGAGTGCGGATGGCTTCGGCCTTTTCCCCTTGCCAAATTTCCTCTATGGAGTTCTGGTGGATGTTGCCGAGAATCAAAGCCAAGCCCGAGGCGTCGCAGCATGGTATGACGTCGCCGTTATGGCGGACCATGATCCTTTTCCAGGGCTGGCCGCATCGTCCTGGTCCGGTCGGCCGGTAGGGGTGGTTCTTGGGGAAAAGGCGGCGGCGGTCTTCGGCGAATCTTCCTTCGAAGGTGTTGCCGTATTGCTGGATCGAGAAAAAATCGGCCAAAGGCGACCAAAGGCGGATAAAATCCTCCAGTTCGTGTTCGTTTAGGCTGGTCAAACAGAAACTGACCCGGACAATGGGCAGATTGAATCCCATCTCTTGCCGCAGTTCGATAAACCGCCGGATGTTTTCGGTGACTTTGGCCAAGTCGGAGCCGACCCTTATTTTTTTGTAAGTTTCCGGGGTGGCCGCGTCCAGGCTGATCATGATCCTGGTCAGGCCGGCTTGGATCAACTCCCGGGAAACCCCCTGGTCAAGCAGCAGGCCGTTGGTGTTGAACATCACGTCCAACATGCCCACCGACCGGGCGTAGCGGACGATGTCCGGCAGGTCCGGGGAAAGCAAGGGTTCGCAGATGCCGTTCAGACCCACGGCCGCTTGGCCCTTGGCCGCGCCTTCGTCCAGAAGTTCTTTGACCGTCTCCAGGGACAGGCTTAGAGCCGGATCGCCCCAGCGCAGCTTTTCTTCCTGGGGCAGGCTCATCAAGCAGATCGGGCAGGACAGGTTGCAGCGATAGAAAAGTTCGTAGTCCACGTGGAGAGGGAAGGGAAGCTTGAGTCTGAACGACCGGGCTTCTTCCCACCGCCGGCGATAATCCCAGTAGGCCGGGCCGATTTCGGCGGCGATGATCCGGTGGGGGTCACCCTTGCTTGAGATCAACCGCGAGATGTGCCGGGAATCGGCGAACTCGAATTTAACGACGGACGCGGTCACCGTATCTCCTTTAAACGGATGGCCCGATTTCTGGCGGAAGCCCGGCCAGTCCGGAGTCGGTCCGTAAAAGATTTTCAGACTCATCCTCCGAACCAAAGATTCTTTGAATCACCCGGCTGACCAATTTCTCGTCGGCCTCGGCCTGGAGGGCTTGGATGAAGCGGGCCAGTAAGTGAAGCTCACTGCCTGACAACTTGGCGGCGGAGCGTTCCGAAGTCACACGTTTGAGCAGAATCTGTTCGGCCAGCCAGAAGTCAAATTCGTCGTCGATGTCCACGTTTTGCTCCCGGTCGGTGACCAGAGTCCCGCGCTTTTCCCCGAAAAGACTGCCGGCCATGACCGCGGCCCGCCTGGAGATGACCACGCTACCGTCGTTGACGAAGACTTGGCTGATGTCCTGCCGCCGGTGTTCCTGGCCGTGGGGCGGATAGACCAGGGTCATGAAACCCGTGGCTAAAGAATCGTAATCGCCGTCCAGAAAGGTCCGGATACAGCGGTCGATCAGGCCGCGGTCGCGGACCGGGGAAGTGGGCTGAAGCAGGACCGAGACCTCGGCCCCGGTGGCTTGCAGGGCGTGGCGGATCACCTCGCGGCTGATGGCTTCGTCTCCGGCCAGTTCCACCGGACGCTCCAAAACCTCGGCCCCGTAATTTCCGGCCACGGCGGCGATTTCCGCATCTTCGGTCGAGACCACGAAGCGGTCCAGAAACTCGGACTCCTGGGCGGCTTGAATGGTCCAGGCGATAAGAGGCCGGCCGCAGATGGGCTTGATGTTCTTGCGGGGGATGCCTTTGCTGCCTCCGCGGGCCGGAATGACGCCCAAGAATTTCATGAGTCCTGACCTCCATCGTCTCGCAACCGCGCCAGGAGGAAAAGCTTACTGCCCAGGAGACGGTCGTGAATGAATTTTGGGGTGAGAAGATCGAGCATCGGTTCGGCTTGACCGAGATAAGGGTCTTCAAAACTCAGGTAGTTGTTGATCGCGCCCAGTTCGGTGATCAAGGTTTCGGCTTCGAGCACTCCAAAGCCGCATTGGTTCAGCAGCCGGGTGATGGTCTTGAGATTGAAAAAATTGACGTGGGAATGTCCGCCGAAAACGCCGCTTTTTTCGCGAAGGATGCGGGTGACCAGGGCGTCGGCGTTGGGGGCCAGGATCAGCAAAACCCCCGCCGACTTGATGATCCTGGCGATTTCTTCGATGAGCGACTTGGGATCGATCATGTGCTCGAGGACTTCCCAAAGGCTGATTAAATCGTAGTGGCGGCCGGGCAGTCCGGCTTGTTCCAAGGGCCGGTCGATGACGGCGAAGCCTTCGGCGCGAAGCCGAGCCACGTTTCCCTGGTGCAGTTCGAGGCCGGTCGGTTGAAAACCTTTTTCTCGGGCCGTTTTGAGAAAAAGGCCGGACCCAGTGCCGATGTCAAGGAGCCGAGGCCCGCTCAGATAAGGGGCGGCGACATCCAAACCGTACTGGTATTTGAGTCGATCAAATCGGACTTGAGGCCCGCTGTCCAGGACCTGGGTCCAGGAAGGCTCGTTTTGGTAATAATCGCGGGAGGCGGCCTCGCTGAGGACCGGGTTGACATAAATCAGACCGCAATCCGGGCAGCGGCCGTGGGCGAAACCGCGTTTGATAAAGAGGGGCTCGGTCCAGCGGTCCCCGCAGACCGGGCAGGGCCGGTCATGGGCCAGTTCCCTTCTGAGCAGACCGGTCCGGGGATCGACCAGGGATTCCAGCTTATGCTCCAAATGGCGGTCCCGGCCGGTGGCCCGGGTGAAACGGCTCACCCCCATGACCAAACCGGCGTCAAAGGCGTTTTTTCTGCTTAAACGTTCGGCCGGATCAAATAGACCGGTCGGATCCTTTTCTAAAAGACGCACGGTTTCTCTCCTGATTCAGGTCTTTTATGAGTTGTTCCAAGATATGGAAGTAATTTTTCATCTTTCTAAGATCCCGGTAGTACTCCAGAGTGACCAGCACCGGGCCGACTTTCGGTAATCTTTTAAGGACAAAGGCCAGCCGGTCGAAGTCTTCAGCCTGAGGTCCGGCGTGGGCGTCCACGGGCATCCGGGGATGAAAATAGGGCCGGGATAGATGAACCTCCACGGTTCTGTCCAAAGGCAGTTCCAGGAGGTAATCTTGAAGGTCTATTTTCAGATTGACTGCGGAAACGGCGGCGTGGGCCAGGTCCAAAACCAGCCCCAGTTCGAATTCTTCCAGGTAGGTCGCGATGAAATCAGGCCGGCAGACCGATTCGTACAGGCCGGTCGGATAATAGTTATAATTTTCCGCGGCCAAGGGTCCGTCATAAAACCGCCGGATATGGTCGAGGGCCTTGCGGGATTCCCTTTTGATCTGATCCGGGCTCAAGGTCCGGGAAAGGGGCAGCACGGAGAAGTTTTTGCGGCAGGCCGGACCCAGGTCGAAACTGAACAACTCGGCCCGGATTTCTTTCAAAAAGTCGGCCAGCCTTTCCCGCTTAAAACTTGGAATGAATTCCGCCTGGACCAGACCCAGGCCGGAATGGAAGACGGCCGGTTTGGCTTCGATCTCCGGCGGCAGAACCGGCCGCCGAAACTCCAAAACATCCGCCCGCTCCATCAGCTCCCTGGCTGTAGGCGAACCTTTCTCAATCAAATGGGATATGGGCAGACAGGTCTTGAACATCTAGACCACCTTGTCCCAGGTGAGCGGCTCGTCAGCGGCCAGGTCCACCGCCGCCGTCCGTCCCAGCAGGGCGAAAAATGCCTGAGGGTCCAGGCCCGGTTCGGCCGGGCGTTTGATGGCCAGATGGTTCCGTTGCAAGACCTGGCCGGCCCTGATCGGCCCGGCCGCCGTGACCGAGCGGCGGACGGCTTGGCGGACGGCTTTTTCATCAATCGTTACTTTTTTTTGGTCTAAGCCCCTGGCCCGGCTCAACCGCCGGGCGCCTTGAACGATAGCGGCCAATTCCGCCGGCAGACAGGACATTTCGTTGTCGCCGCCGGGCAAGGTTTTATCGATGGTGAAATGCTTTTCCACCAAAACAGCGCCCAGGGCCACAGCCCCCAAGGGAATCTCAACCCCCAAGGAATGATCGGAAAAACCCACCGGGACCCGGTAGCGCTTGAACAAACTCGGTATTACCCGCAAGTTGACCTGTTCGTCCGGGCAAGGGTATAAGGCCGTGCACTGGAGAAGGACGACTTCGGCCGCGCCCCGGTCAGCCAGAAAGGCCAGGGTCCGGTCGATTTCTTCTAAATCGGCCGCGCCGGTGGACAAGATCAAAGGTTTGCCCAAGGCGGCGGCGGCTTCGAGTAAGGGGAAATTGTTCAGGTCGCCCGAGGCTATTTTCAGGGCGGGCGGGTCGATTTCCCTCATCAGTTCCAGGCTTTCAAAATCGAAGACCGAGCTGAGAAAAATAAGTCCTTTTTTCCGGGCGCAGTCGGCCAGATCGATCAGGTCTTGAAACCCTAATTCTTCGGCGGCCAGTTCAGCGAAATATCGGCTGGTTCGAGCAAGAAATGACTCTGTCCGATAAGCCTGGAACTTGACCGCCGGGGCCCCGGCCTCAGCCGCGGCCTCGATCATCAGCCGGGCCAGCGCCGGATCGCCGCCGTGGTTGCCGCCGATTTCGGCCACGATCAAGGGCGGCCGGTCCGGGCCGATTTCATAAGGCCCGATGCGGACGTTTGGTTTGAATCGGTTCAAAGTCATATTCTTCATCGCCGCCAGTGCAGACTGAGCTTGATCTGGTTAAGCCTGAACCCCATGGACTGATAAAGGTTCAAAGCCGGCCGGTTAAAGGTGGAAGTCTCCACTTCGATCCTTTTATATCCGGGGCTGAATCGTCTGATGGTTTCCGCCAGCAAGACCCGGCCCAGGCCTCGCCCTCGATGCGCTTCTATCACACCCAATAAGAAAAGGCAGGCGGCGGGTTCGGCTTCGGGGCCAGCGGCTTGGATAGGTTTGAGCGTGGTTAGACCCACTGGTTCTTGGCCTTTTTCCAAAATAAGAATTTCGGAAGCCTCGTTTTGTAGCTGGTTCAAAACGGCCGCTTGCCAAAGGCCGTCCGCTTTGTCCCTGGCCAGCCGAGCGTCGTTATGGAAACGGCCGTCGTAGAAAAGCCGGGCGAAGGAGCGAGCGATTTTTTCCGGATCGCTTCGGTCAGAGGAAAAGCTGAAACCCGCCGGTAATTCCGCTTGGGGCCGGTCTCCATCGTGGGACCAGGAGAGACAGGCCGTGTTGTCCGTCACATAAAAACCGAAACTTTCCAGGGCCTGGCAGAGGATAGGGTCGGGGCCGGGGACCTTGACGGTCGTGAATTGCACGCCTTGCCAGTCGCTCCAGGACCTCAAGTCTGAAATCACTTGGTGGGCCGTTTCGAATCGCCGTTGGTTGTCGCCGCGAGCCCAGAGGGTCTCGATCAGGGCGCAGGGACAGCCGAAGAATTCGGTGTCCCAAGCCAATAGCCGGATCAGGCCCGCCCCGCTGATTCGCCCGTCGGCCCAAGCCAGGGCCAGGCGGCTTCCTGGTTCCCCGGCCAGACGCTCCAGCCTGGCGGCCATCAACTCGGCCGCCGCCTGGTTTTTCGTGGCCGATTCGCCGCGGTCCAGGGGCCAGGCCAAAGCTGACCGGGCCAGGTCGGTCAAGAGGTCAATATTTTTCTTTGAACAAGTCATACTTGCTGGTGTTGTGATAACAGTAACGGCAGATGGGCCTTTGGGCGTGCCGGGTCTCCCGGCCCACCGCCTGCCGGTGATCGTTCATCTTGTCCGAATGCCAGGCTTCATGGATGCTTATTTCCGAGATATTACCCAGGATGTGTTCCGGGGTCTGGTCGGCGTCCTGGCCGCAGATTTCTATGGCCCCGTTGTAGTTGACCTCGATGGCCAGAAAGATGTCGACGCAGGGTCGATAAGTCATGTCCACGGCCTGGTCATCGAGCAGAGGGCGGACTCGTTCGCAGTTCCGAACAAAATTGAGGTTGGTCCGGTCGATGGCGATTTTGTCCACCAGGGGCGACCATTCATCAATGAAGACCTGGGTGTCGGCCTCTTCGAGTTCGCTGCGCAGGACCGAGGTCAGAAGGCTCAAAAACGGACGATCGCCGCCCAGGCGGGCCCTGGTCTTGGCGGCCAGGTCCACCTTGCTTTTGAAAAGCTCGAAGTTGGACCGGCGGCGGTTGAATTCGTACTGCTTGGAGGTCAACCCTTGCATGGAAAACTGAATTTCATCCAGTCCGGCCTCTATAAAAGCCTCCATCATTTCTTCGGTGAGGAGGGTTCCGTTGGTGTAGACCTTGAGGCTCAGCCCGGCCGCCTTGATCCGGCGGACGTGATCGGTGAATCTGGGATGCAGCAGAGGCTCGCCCCAACCGGCGATCCGCAGGGCCGCCGGCGGGTGCCGGCGCACTTCTGCCACGATCAGGTCCAGGATTTCATCGCTCATAAACCCCTGGGGGCCGGAAGCCAGTTGCCGGGAGCAGAAGATACAGTCCAGGTTACAGAGATTGGTCGATTCGAGGTTGACCCAGAAGGGAAAATCGCGGACCGGGCGGTCATAGTCCCTGAGCCAGCCCGGGTCCGAATAGATGTAAAAGAAAGGATCGCTGTGTTCTCCGTTTTTATAGCAGAGCATGACTCACCCGAAATACTCGTTCAGCCAGAGGTCCAAGTTCAATACCTGCCAAAGGAACTGATAATGGTTGGCCCGGCCGGACAGATGCTCCCGCCGAACCGCTTCGAAACCCTGGCGGTCGAGAATCCCCCGGTCGAACAAACTCGATGAAGCGCCTATTGCCTCGACCCAATCCCTGAGTTCCTTCCGGAACCAATGCTCGGAAGGGGCGTTGAAGCCGACCTTTTCTTTGCGGGTCCGGACTTTTTCCGGGAGGAGGCCCCTGAGGGCCAGGCGCTGGACGTATTTGCCCAGGCCGTGCCTGATTTTCAGGTCGTTGGGCACGGAAAACAGGTATTCAACCAGGCGAAAGTCCAGAAAGGGCAGGCGGCTTTCAATCGAATGGGCCATGGTCGTTCGGTCTTCGGCCTTGAGCACCGCCGGCAAAGTCTCGAAGCGCAGTTCGTTGTATAAGCGGTTGGAGAGGAGACTGTCGAAGATTTTCCGCTCGGGTTTGGGGTTGACGTTGGCCGCCCTGAACCCCGGATCGAGGGCCGCCTCATAGGGGGCGAAGTGCTTGAGGTAATCCGCCATGTACGAGCTCCCTCGGTCCAAGAGGGTCAGGTAGTCATCAAGCTGCCCCAGGCGTTCCCGGCCGTGATTGGCCAACCAGGCCTCGACCTCCCGGGTCAGACGGCCGTTGGCCCCGCTCCGATATAGATCGCCGAAATGGTGGAGGAAATGGTCATAGTACCCGGCGGCCAGTTCGTCCGCGCCGTGGCCGTTGAGGACCACCTTGAAGCCCTGACGCTGAACTTCGGCCATAACCTGCCAATGGGCGAAAAAGGTCACCGTGCAGATCGGTTCGTCGAACATCCGGATCATCCGGGACAAGATGTTCGGAAGGTTTTCGGGCCGGGGGAAGATCAAATTCTTTCGCGCCTGGATTTGGTCAGCCGTAAGCGCAATGAATTCCCGTTCGTCGAAAGGCTTGAGGTCGTAACAGGCGGAAAAGACCGGCAGCCCCGGTCCATGTCGGCGGGCGGCCAAAACGGCTGTGGCCGAAGAATCCAATCCGCCGGAAAGCTGAGCCGCCACCGGCACGTCGGAGCGCAGCCGCAACCGGACGGAGTCGTCCAGCAATTCCAAAAAACGTTCGGCGTAATGTCGTGCGGACGGCAGTTCGGTCTTGGTTTCAGGATCGAGGTCCCAATAGGTTGCGGCCTTCAACCCTTGATCCGAGACCAGAAGGTACGAACCTGGATTGATCTGCTTGATCTCCTCGAAAAAAGTGGTCGGCCGGCCGTCGACGAAACGGTAACTGCGGGCCAGATAATTGAAAACGGCCTGGTGATTCGGACGCCGGGGCGCCTGGGGATGAACCAGGAGGGCCTTGATTTCCGAGGCGAAAACAAAAATACCTCCGTCGAAATAATAGTAAAAAGGCTTTATGCCGAAACGGTCCCGGGCGCAGAAAAGCCGCCGGCGCTTCGTATCGAACAAGGCCAAGGCCCACATGCCGTTGAAACGAGGCAGGCAACCCGGACCCCATTCCTCATAAGCGTGGACGATAACCTCAGTGTCGGTCCCGGTGCGGAAAAGGTGTCCCTTGCCGGCCAGTTCGGCCCGCAATTCCCGGTAATTATAAATTTCCCCGTTATAGACCAGCCAAACCGACCGGTCCTCGTTGGTCAGGGGCATCCGGCCGTCCGGCGACAGGTCGATGATGGCCAGGCGACGGCTGCCCAACCCCAAATCAAACCCGGTGTCTTGAACGGCGGTTTCTTCGGCCCGACCGGAGCCGCTGTCGATCAGGACCAGGCCTTGATCGTCCGGCCCCCGGTGGACCAGGCGTTCGTTCATGGTTTGGAGGACCGCCGGATCGACCGGCCGGCCGTCCAGATTGAATATGCCGCTCAGGCCGCACATATCCTTGCCTCGATTTCCCCCCAGTCCAAGGCCAAGTGAGGGGCCTCGGCCCGGATCGATTCCATAAACGCGGCGTAGACCTTGGTCCTGGCCAATCGAGCGATGGTAGCCGTCAGGTTTACCTTCGCTGGGGACAAGTCCTGAATCGCCCTGATGTTTTGGTGAAGCTCCTTGATCCCCGAAACCCCGACCAGGACAGCCGTGACCCCGGCCTGGTTTAAAGCCCAGGCCAGACCGGCGCGGGCCGTCTCCGCCGCGGTCAATCCCGCTTCCCGGCCGCAATCAAACAGCCAGCCTTTTTGGAAAGGCACGAATCCGATGAACCCGGACCCGGCCTCGAGGACTTTGGGCAGAAGTTCGGCCCCGGCCCGGGGGTTTAAAAGCCCGAAGGCTTTCATCACCACCGGGAACCAGCCCTGGTCCAGGCCGGTCGGCAATATTTCCCGGTCGCGGTCGCCGGCATAGAAGGCCGGCATCCCCATCTTGCCCTTCTCTCGGAGTTCCTCCAGTTTGGCTAAAAGGTCGAAGATCAGCCCGTCTTCTAAGTAAGCATCACTCACTCTGATCTGGGGCAGTTCCAGACGGTCGCGGCCGAGCCGGACCAAAAGTCTATCCACCTGCCTTTCCAACTCGCCCCACTTGAAAGAACGCCCGGGTTCCACCCGGAAGTCCACCACGGCCGTGACCATGACCTCATGTTTAACCCCTAACTCCGACAGGGCCCGGCCCAGGGCTTCGGCTTCGAAGTCGAAGTCCGCGGCCAGCAGGTTTACGCCCCCGGCCAAGGCCGCTTCGATCACGCTTTTTCTCGCTTCGAGGCTTGGTTCTTCGAGGATGCGCCGCCCGAAATAGCCGGGATAGTAGGTCTGAGGTCCGGTCGGAAACAAGTGGCCGCCCAGTCCCAAAACCGACACCTCCCAACCGGTTCGACCCAAAGGACGCCGCTCCATCTAACCCTTCCTCCGCACGCCGAAAAGAATTTTCCAGTAGTAAGGCTTGCCCACCACCAGCTCCATGCGCCCCCCGGTGCGGCGGTCCACGATGGACTGCACGTTAAAGCCCATCTCTTCCATGAAACCCATGACTTCACTGAGAGAATAGATATTCCAGTAGGCTTTCAAATGATTGAACCCTTCGTCGAGGTACCCGTCTTCTTCCCAGCGGTAAACGGTTTGGCCACTCAGGTTGGTTCGAATCAGGATATATCGCCGGGCGGCCCGGCAGAGACGGTCCAGGGGCAGACGAAAGTCCGGGCACCAAGACAAGGTGTTGAAGCAGAGCACCGCGTCATAGCGGCCGGATAGATTTTCGATGGCCCCCACCTGGAGTCTTTCCGGGTCCAGACCGGCCGCAGGCATATACCGCCGCCCGATTTCTATCAGGCTGGGGGAGTAATCCAGTCCGTAATATTCGAGGTCGATGCCCCGCTTTTTAAAGGACCAGTAATAGTACCCGCTGCCGCAGCCGGCATCCAGAAGGGTGTGGCCGGGTTTGAGCCACGGCTTCAAAAGGTCGGCGGCCTGGGCCGCAGCGTCCATTTCCTCTTCGCCCCGGGCACGTTTGGCGTAAAGTTCGCGCACCCGGGCCGAATGTTCCCAGATGTTGAACTTGGGGTTGGGAATCAGGTCAGGCTTCATCCTCAGGCCATATCCTTGAGCGAGCGAAGCCATAGTTCGGCGTTGATCATCTGCCACAGGATCATCATGTGGTTGCCCTGGCCCCATTGATGAGCCAGAAAAAGCTCCTCAGCCGCGCCCGGTCTGAACCAGCCCCTGTCCTGAAAAGACCTGGACCGGATCAGGTCCCAGAGGTCCTCCTTGGCCGCCCCTCGGAACCAGGCGTCGGCCGGGGCGTTGAACCCGGTTTTAACCAGATTCCGGCGGTTGCTCTCCGGCAGCAGGCCCTTCAGAGCCCGGCGCAGCAAGGCCTTGGTCACCCCCCGGTCGTACTTGACCGTGCCGGGCAGGGAATAACAGAATTCAACCACCCGGTAGTCCAGGAAAGGAAACCTGGTGGTCAAGCCGAAGTGGGACGCGTTGCCGTGGTCCGCCGCCAGGCAAGGCGGGGTGGTTTCGAAGAAAAGGTCCTGGAAACACCGGTTGGCCAGGTAACTGGAAAAGGGGTTCACCATTTCGGGCGGTCGATTCCCGGCCCGGATGAAATCCGGATCAAAGGACGGCCAGTAACGCCGGTATCTTGCCTGATCCAGGCGGACCCGGCCCGGCTGGTTGAGGTCCACCAGCCGCTGAAAGGCGTCTTCCACCACGGCCCAGGATTTACCGAAAACAGGATGGTCGTGCAGCTTGATCCACCCTTCCACCTCAGCGGCCAGCCGGTCTTCCAGGCCGGCCCGCTTCAGATCGGCAAAGAAGAACATGAAATGTTCGTATTCGCCGGCCAGGTTTTCATCTCCGCCCAAACCGCTGAAAAGGACATCCTGACCGTCTTCCGCCGCGGCCTGGACCAGGAAAAAATGGGACAGCCAAGTCACGGTGCAGACCGGTCCCTCGGCGACCCTGATCAGACGATCCACCGTGTCTAATAGGGGCGGTTCGGCCAGGACGATATTGTGCCAGGTCGCGCCGTAACGCCGGGCCAAGGGCGCGATGCCCTCGGACTCGTCGTATTCCCCGAATCCGTAACCGACCGAGTAAAGGGCCTGGGGCCGGCCGAGGAGATCGGCGGCCAGGGAGCAGACCGAAGAAGAATCCATGCCGCTGGAGACCGAAAAGCCCATTTTCCCGCCGGGGTCCAGGCGGCGGGCCACGCTGTCTCGGAGCAGTTCCACCAGCCGGGCCCCGGCTTCCGCCTCCGGGAGTCGGGCCGTTTCCTGGTCGATTTCCAGCCGCCAGTAGGGGCGGAGACTTTCGCCTTCGGGGGTGATGACCAGATAATGGCCCGGCGGGACCTGTTTGACGCCCTGGTAAAAAGTCCGGGCCGGGTCGCGGTGGATATAGCGGTAATGGGTGGCCAGGTAATCGAAAAGGGTGCTTTGATCCGGTTCAGGTTTTAACTTGGGATGAGCCCAAAGGGTCTTGACTTTCGAGGCGAAAACCACTTGGTTCCCGACCAGGGCGTAGTACAGGGGCTTGATCCCGAAACGGTCCCGAAAGAGCAGTAGTTCTCGGCGTAAACTATCGTACAAAGCCAGGACCAGATCGCCGTTGATTTTTTTCAATCCTTCAATCCCTTGAGCTTCATACAGACCCAGGGCTAGGGATGAATCGGGCAGCCCGGGAGATAAAGAGAATTGGGCGGCCAGGTCCCGACGATTATAAATGTCGCCGGCCAAGACTAAAGCCAGCCCGTTTCGTTCGGCCGGGGGGGTCGGGCCGATCTGCCACAGACTCACCCCTGGGGCCGGCCTGGCCTCACCCCCGATTGTTCCCCGACCCGGATGAATCAGCCGTTCAGCCATGGTCCGGCTCAGGTTGGGGTAGGGCAGCGCCCCATCAAAAGAAACTATCCCGGCCAGTCCGGTCAGGCTCCAATCGGGTTGAGCCGCCGGATATGAATTTTCTCCCGCCTGGATCATCGACTAATCCCGGGGCCGGGCCAAAAGGGCCAGATGGTGGTTGAGGAAACGGTTGGTTTCCAAAGTGGCTTCGATTTGGAAACCGGCTTCTTCCAGCATCTTCAGCAAATCCTCGGGGCCGCTTAGAATGTCCCGCCCGTACTTTTGCTCGCCGGGCTTGAGAAAGTGCTGGGAAATCAACAAATCGCCCGGTCGGTTTAAATAGTTCCGGAAGAACCTCAAAATCTTTGACAAGCTGGGCAGAACGCACCAGATGGTCTGAGCCATGACGATCAGGTCAAAAAAGCCGGTCGGGAAGGGCAGGTCTTCTATTTTTTCAAGATCGAAGACGAAAAATTCTATCCGGGAATCAGAACATCTTCGGCCGGCTTCCCGGACGGCCGTGGGTGAAACGTCGCCGGCGAAAATTTTTGCGGCGGTCTCTTCAGCCAGAAGCGCGGTGAACAAGCCTTTGCCGCAGCCCACATCCAGGACCCGGTCGAATTTCCGACCAGAATGTCGAAGCAGAGTCAGGGCCGCATCCATGTCCAGCCGTCGGCCCAGGGCGTCAATGTGCCAGGGGTCTTCGACGTTTTGGTACATTTCCTCGAAAGCCCCGATAAATCGGCCGTCCTTGATGAAATAATCGTGGTAATCCCGGGAAGAAGCCATGATTTAAGCCCTGTTGTGTCGGCGGGCGAAGAGAAACCGCCAGGGGAAGATCTTGCCGCCGGAAATCTCCGGCCGGTCGCCCGTACGTTCGTCCACCACGTGTTTTACTTCGAAGCCCCGGTCTTCAAGGAACTGGAAGATCTCGTCCATGGCCCAGATGTTGAAATAAGCCCGCAGCCCGCCCGGTCCCCGGTAGCCTTCGTCCAAATAGTCGTCGGTTTCGTAGCGGATCAGGGTCTTTTCCGCCAAGGCCGTCCGGAGAATCAAAAAGTGCCGGGCCGCTTCGGCCAGACGCTCCAGACCCTGATGATAATTGGGCAGACACGACAAGGTGTTGATGCAAAAGACCGCGTCGTACTCTTCGTCCAGGTCCTCAATGGCCAGCACCCGGAGTCTTGCCGGGTCCAGGACTTGACCGGGAATATTTTCCCGGCCGATCTCGATGAAACTGGCCGTGTAGTCGATCCCGTAATATTCGACTTCAAGACCCCGATCCAGAAACGACCAAAGCAAATACCCGCTCCCGCACCCGGCGTCCAGCACCTTCAGGCCCGGCCAAGCGTAAGGTGAGAGCAGCTCGACGGCCTGTTTATGGCAGGTCATTTCCGGCAGCTCTTTTCTGGCCCGCCGGACGTACAGGTCGAACAGGGTCTCGCGGGTGTGTTCCCAAATGTTGAATTTCGGATCAGGGATCATCACCGTCGGTGCTCCTTGAGTAAGCCGGCCGTGGTCTCCGCCGCCTGGAGAATAGTCTCCGGCCGAATGGCCGGCGAAATCGGCAGATTGACCAGCCGCCGGAAGATGTCTTCCGCTATCGGGAAATCGCCTTCGCGGTAGGGCAGGACCTTGCGGTAGAAAGAGTGGAAATGCAGAGGGATGAACAGAACACTGGTTCCGATGTTGTGCTCCTTGAGTCGTTCGATAAACGCGTCCCGGTTCAGATTCAGACGTTCCAGTTCCAAAAGGATCGGATAAAGGTGCCAGGCGTGGCGGGCGTAGTCCTGCACGGTCGGCCGGCGGACCAGATCGAGGTCGGACAGGACCCGGCTGTAAACCGCGGCGTTTTCCGCCCGGCGGGCGATAAAAGTTTCCAGTTTGGCCAACTGGTGCAGACCCAGAGCCGCCTGGATGTCCATCATGTTGTATTTGAAACCCAGGTCCACCACGTCGTAGACCCACGAACCTTTCGGAGCGTAACGCGTCCAGATGCGCCGGGCGTCGGAAATGCCGTACATGCTCAAAACCCGGAGCCGCCGGGCCAGTTCTTCGTCGTCGGTCAATATGGCCCCGCCTTCGCCCGTAGTCAGATTTTTGGTGGCGTAAAAGGAAAGACAGGTGGCGTCTCCCCAAGAGCCGATCCGGCGGCCGTGATATGCCGCCCCGATGGCGTGGGCCGCGTCCTCGATCACCGCCAGGTTGAAATCCTGGGCCAGGGCCAGAAGCTCGGTCATGCGGCAAGGGTGCCCGCCATAGTGCACCGGCAGAATGGCTTTTACGGTCAAACCGGTCTCTTGGTGCCGAGGCCGGCCGTCTTTCCCCCCGGGCCGGCATTCTTTTTCCAAAAAAAGACGCACTTTGTCCGGGTCCAGGTTGAAAGTGGCCGGTTCCACGTCGACCAGGAAAGGCCGGGCCCGCTGATAAAGAATGACGTGGCCGGTGGAAGCGAAGGTGAACGGCGTGGTGATGACTCCGTCGCCGGAGCCGATGCCCAGCCCGTTTAAAGCCAAATGGAGGGCGGCCGTGCAGGAATTGACGGCCAGGACGTGTGCGGCCCCGCAATATTCCCCCAAGGCCTTCTCGAAACGTTCCGTTTTGGGACCGGTGGTCAGCCAGCCCGATTTGAGGGTGTCCACCACTTCGGCCATCTCTTCCGGCCCGACCAGAGGCGGAGAAAAAGGCACGAATTCTTTCAGGGGCCTGACCTTATCGGCTGGATGTTTAAGCTGTTCCGCCGTGATCATCTCGGTTCTTTTCCCTCAAGCGTTGCGGTATTTGGGGTCGAAGGGGTCGGCGATCATCCCGGACCGCAGGGCCGCGGCTATTTCGGTGATGCCGTCAGCCACGGTCCGCTCGGCCCGGTAACCCAAAAGATCGGCCGCCTTGTCGAAGTTGACGTGGTAGTCCCGCAGGTCCGGCGCTTGGTCGATGGTTTCGATCTCGATGTCCGGCAGACTGGCCCGGACCAGTTCGCCCAGTCGGCCGATCTGGTAGTTTTGGTCATTGGACCCGATATTGAAGACCTGGCCATTAATCCGGTCCGCCGGGGCTTCGAGGGCTTTAATGAATCCCCGGGCTGCGTCGGCTACATGAACCAAAGGCCGCCATTGCCGGCCGCCGAAGATTTTGATTTTTTTATGGACCACCGCGTGCATGGTCAGGATGTTGATGATCAAATCAAATCTCATCCGGGGCGACAGGCCGTAAACCGTAGCCAGGCGGAGTATGGTCGGCTTGAAACCATTGCCGGCCATGCTTAAAAGTTCTCGTTCCAGGTCCCGCTTCAGCTCGGCGTAAAGCGAAATCGGCTTAAGGGGCGAATCTTCGAATAAAATGCCTTCCTGAATGCCGTAACAGGAATCGGTCGAAGCGAAAAGAAACCTGGGGATTTTATAATATCGGCAAGCCTCGGCCGCGGTCCGACCGGCCAGAAGATTGATCGCCACGGTTTCCTGGGGGTCCCTGGCGCAGGCCGGTTCTCCCACCAGGGCGGCCAGCAGAATCACCGCGTCCTGATCCTGAACGGCCCGGCTGACCGCAGCCGCGTCCCGCAGGTCCCCTTGGATCAGCCTGAAATTCGGATGGTTCTGGACTTCGGCCAAAGACTCCCCGCCGAAAAGTAAAGCATCAAAGACCGTAGTCCGATAACCCCGCTCGATCAGCATTCTGGTCAAGACCGAACCGATGTACCCGGCTCCGCCCATGACCAGCACCTTTTTCATCTCAGCTTCCTGCAAAATATCCTCCCTCAGCCGGTCACAGTCTCAATTTAAAATATTCAGGCCAGCAGCCTGGCCGCCAGTTCCTCGAGTGATAAATCGGCCCCGTCCCAGCCGTAGTAGATGGGCGGGCAGGCATGGTGGTCTTTGACCCAATCGGTGTCGGGCCAATGGCCCGGCCGGTTCATAATCTGGTGACAGGGCCGGTCAAAGACCCGGCCGGTTTCTTCCTTTAGTTTCTTATCGAACACGATGTATTTGTAGTACCCGGAAACCATGTCCGCGGGCAGCCGCACTCTTTGCTCGAAAATCCGGTCGTACTTTTCGGCCAGATTACGTTTCCAGTTAAGGATCATGGGCAGGCGTTCGAGCTGGACCAGGCCCAGGGCCGCTGTCACTTCGTTCATGCGGGCGTTGAAACCGTCGACCCGGTAGTCGAACTTGCCGTAGTTGCGCCACTGCCGGATGAAATCAGCCGTTCGAGCATCCTTGGTTACTACCATGCCGCCTTCCCCCAGGGGCATGGTCTTGGTGGCGTAAAAAGAGTAAACCCCGCCCAGGCCGAAGGCCCCGCCGGCTCGGCCCCGGTAGATTGCCCCGTGGGCATGGGCGCAGTCTTCGATCAGGACGATGTCCTGCTCGGCCAGAAACGAGGCGATCTCTTCAATTTCAAAGGCCAGATGCCCGCCGATGTGCACCACGATCACGGCCCGGGTTTTGGGCGTGATCCGGTTTTTCAAGTCAGTCAGGCTCAAGCACAGGTCTTCCCGGTGGCAGTCGGCCAGTACCACTTCAGCCCCGGCTCTTTGTATAGCCAGAATGGTGGCCATAAAGGTGTTGGAAGGCGCGATGACTTGGCCGCCGGCCACGTGGGCCGCTTCCAGGAGGGCCAACAGTCCCAGGCCTGCATTGCTTACGGCCACAGCCTGAACCTTTCCGCCGATGAATTCGGCGAAAGCGGATTCAAAACGGCGGACCATGTCTCCTTCGGACAGGAAGTTACTGTCGAAGATTTCCTCCAAAAGCTCGAAGTAACGGCGGCGGTATTCAGGTTCAAAAGGGATTTTCATGGCCTTGGTCTAAATGAAGTTCCTGGTCTTGATTCGGTCCACTTCGCTGATCAGCCGATTGTACTTGGTCATACGGCACTGGGGGCAGTGGGTCTTGCAGAAACCCGGTTCCGAAACCAAACGGACTTGAACCCGCCGTTTCTCTCCGGTCCAAATGTCATGAAAGGATTGTTGATGAATATTGCCCAGCGGCTCCCAGTATTCATGGATATTCAGCCGCCCGCACAAGTAAACCCCGCCGTCGGCCGTGATGACCGTGGTCAGGCTGTGAGCCAGACAGGGCAGTCCGCAGTTGCCGGTCTCCCGATTGTCGGTCAAGGCTGAAATATTGACCGAAAAACTCCGGGTTTCATATTTTTTCAAAAAATCCAAATCGGCTTGGCTGGTCAATTCCGGATGATCCACCACCGGCCGGAGGTGAAAATAATTGACCCCGATTTTTCTTAAAAAACGGACCAACTGCTCCAGTTGGGCCGGATCGTCGTTACGGTTGGTCAAGACATAGCCGACCCCCAGGATGGCCTGCCGCTTGTTGGCCGCGATGGTCATAAGGTTGCTGATGACTTGGTCGAAGCCGTCGACGCCTTTCAGGTCGCGGTATTGGCTCCGGCCGGCCGCATCCAGACTGATGCGGACCCACTCGAAATCATCCACGGCCTCTGCATAGGGAATATGATAACCGTTCGAGATAAGTCCGGCGGCCAGCCCCAGTTCCTTTATCCGCCGGAGCACGGCCAGGAAGCCGCTATGCAGAGTGGGTTCGCCTCCGCCTTCGATAACCACGCCCCGGGTCCCACCGGTCTTCAACTCCTCCAAAACCGGAAAGAGTTCTTCTTCAGTCAACTCTCCGCCCAGACGCCGGCGCATGTCCGCGTCCGAGCACCAGAGGCACCGGTGGTTGCATTGGTTGGTCAGGGAAAGTTCGATGCTGATCGGATAAGTCGTATCAAAGGTAATACAGTTATTCCGGCGCAAGGCCTGGATCTTTTCCGGGAAAAGAAGGGCCTTTTCCAGGCTGACTTCGGCCGGAACCGGAATTTCCTGGGCCGCGGTCAGGTCCGGGCGGGATTCAAGAAAATCTATGACCGCGGCGTTTTCCGGGTGGGGAACCTTGGCCATTATCTCGCTAACCACCCGCAAATCCGCTTCGAAGTCCACACTGACCCGCAGGTGAGGGGCCGTCCGGGGCGCGGGCTCCAGATGGAGGCGGTACTTGTCCGGGTTCCGGATCAGATACAAAGTGCCGAGGTTTTTCTTTTCCCGGCGGAGATTTTCGGCCGCGACCCTGGTCAAGGCCTCCCGCCGCAAAATCTCGACCCCCAGGCCGTAAACAATACCGTGATAATGGCTGTTCAGGCTCAAGTCGGCCCCGGTTTCCAGATGCCTTGACACCAGTTCGTCCATGGCGCTCACGTCAAGCAAAGGGAAATTGCCGTTGACTCGGACGACGTGGTCCGCCCCTTCCTTTTCGGTCACCAGGTTGAGCCTGTCCAGGACGCTGTCCGGATACCCGGCATATACGTCCAAGCCGATTTTTTCGGCCGATTCGATTATTTCTTGGTCCTCAACCGGATCGCCCACAGCCACGACCACCCGGTTTAATCTTTTTGACCATCGGAGTTTTTCCGCTATCCATTCGAGAACGTTCTTGCCGTGAATCAAGGCCAAGGCCCGTCGGGGCAAAAGGTGATTCGGAGAGTCCGGCGACTCGGCCCTGGCCAGGATGGCGGCCGCAATTTTCACCAGGAATAGCCCTCCTGAGCCGCCGGCCTGGGGGCAATCAGCTTGATCCAACGAGGCGAGAATGGACCCAAGTCCTTGACCGCCCCGAGACCAGTCAGATTGTTGTCGTTTAAGGCCAAGGATTCCCAAGTAAATTCGTCAATAAATTGACTAGATCGGCCCGGCCATGCTTCTGGCCGGCCAAACCGGCTGAGCCGTCTGCCGGTCATCACTGGTCCGTTCATCGTTTTTCTTCCCGTTCGGCCAATCTTATTAAGGCGTTGGCGCATAAATCAAAGCGCCGGCCTTTTATTTCGTTGTATATCTTAGCAAGATCGAGGCCAAGGCCCCGCTGAAACCTCGAGCAAAAAGTCATTTAAAACTAGAGGGTTGGCAGAGACCTGCTTCAGTTTATGAGGGCGGAGCTACAGTGGGCCTGGATTACTGCAGGGTTTTTCCTAATATAAGTCCGGCCCGGCGGAAATTTTTTCTCACCTGAACCCGGAAAGAATGATGGACGCCGGAGGTTCGCTCTGTTAATCTATCTAAAAACCGCCAACCGCTCTGGGAGAATTATCATTCGCTGTTTGATCACCGGGGGGGCCGGATTTATCGGCTCTCATTTAGTTGAAGAGGCCTTGCGCCGAGGTTGGGAAGTGGCCGTCTTGGACAACCTGTTCACCGGACGTCTCGAAAACCTGGCCGGCCTTCTGCCGGAGGTCCGGTTTGTCCAGGGCGATATCCGGGACCGGGACCTTGTCCATGAACTCAGCCGGGGACAGGACCTGGTTTTTCATCAAGCGGCCTTGACCGCGGTGCCTTTGACGGTGGAGGACCCCCGGCAAAGCGCCGAGATCAATGATCTGGGGTCGTTGAACGTCTTTCTGGCCGCGCGTGACGGCGGCGTGAAGCGGGTGGTCTATGCCAGTTCTTCCGCCGTCTATGGCGATCATCACCCCCCGCCCCACCATGAGGCTATGCCTCCGGAGCCCAACAGTCCTTACGCGGCCCACAAGCTGCTAGGTGAGCATTACGCCGGCTTGTTCAAGGAACTCTACGGGCTGGAGATCGTTTGTCTTCGCTATTTCAACGTGTTCGGACCGCGGCAGGACCCGGCTTCGCCTTATTCCGGGGTCATTTCCATCTTTTTGGACCGCCTCAGCCAAGGTCTTCCCCCGGTGATCTTCGGCGACGGCGGACAGAGCCGGGACTTTATTTATATTGACGACGTGGTCAGAGCCAATTTTTTGGCGGCCGAAGCGTCGGGCGCGGCGGGCCAGCCATTTAATATCGGCACGGGACTGTCTGTAACGCTGAACGAAATGCTGGCCGCCCTGGCCCAAATTACCGGGAGCTGGATTAATCCGGTTTATGAACCGCCAAGAGCGGGTGACATATACGCTTCCAGGGCTCAAATGGCTAAAGCGGCAAAATATTTAGGGTTTAAGGCTGAAATCACCTTTGACCAAGGTCTGGCCCGGACCTGGACCTGGCACCAGACCCAAGCCTCAAGACAATTTTAAACAATTTGGCTTGATCTTTGCTCATAACCCTTTAAAATATATATTGAAGGGAAACAGATGGGCTTTAGTTTAAAGTTTTTGCTCCGGGGTGCCGATAATCAGAGTGTAGAGGTGGAACCCGCGAATGACTATTTCGCCTCATCAGATTCACAATGTTTTGCGCACCTACGGCAAGCAGTTGCGTCGCGGGGACAGACTGGCCCGCACGCGTCCCCCGGAAGCTGCGCCGCCCGAGGAGAAATTAAAGGTATCGCCCGAAGCCAAACGTCAGCAGGTGGTCGAAAAGGTGGCCGCGGAGATCATTTTTCGCTTGGCTGCTCAGAGCGAAACGAATGACGGGGTTGAAAAGGAGGCGCTTAAGGCTTTGAGTCGAGAATACGGACAGCCCCTGCGGATGACTTATGATCGGGTCGGCCGTAATTTTTCCTTTCATGTCGTCGACCCGGACCAGGGGGAAATCGTCAAGAACCTTGACCGGGATGAATCCGAACGCTTGTATAAGCGGCTGGTTGAAATGACCCGCCAGATGGTTGACCGCACTATGTTAAAAGGAGCGCGGTATGAAGGTGAATGATTATATTTCCGGATCAAAAGTAAGCTCTTATGTAAGTGAAACCAAACGGGGGGACGAGAGCAAACGCACCCTGGACCCTCAGGCCCAACCTTCTGGTCAAGGCGGAGGCGATAAGGTCCGGCTTTCAGAGCGGTCACGGGAGATCGCCCGGATCAGGGAATTGGTCGAAGCCGCGCCGGAGGTCAGAGCCGAAAAGATTGAAGCGGTGAAAGCCGAGCTGGCCCAAGGAAAATACAAGATCAAGCCGGAAGCCTTGGCCGGTAAAATACTATTGACCCATCTTGATGAAGCCGTTTGAGTCTTAACTTTGCGCTTTTTCAAAAAAACCGGGGAGGCCCCCGGTTTTTTTATGACCCGCCCAAATAGCCTGGGCTTATATTTCATCGTCGCTCAACCGTCCGCTCTCCGGCCCGGCCATGGTGGTGACGCCCGTTTTCATTGGCCGGCCTCTTTTGGCCGATCTTTGGGGGGCACGACCGGATACTGATGGGAGTACTGGTTTTCATCGAGGACCAATTGCCGAGCCAGCCTGGTTTGTGAATTAATCACCAGCGGTCCCAAAAGGTTGGCCGTCATTTTTTCAGGATGTCCCGGCGGAATCGTAATAATGACGTAAACGGACACCTCTTCAGCCCGCTCCGCCTTCAATTCCTCCAGAACCGACTTGGACAGCGGCGCCTGGTAATCGGGTTTGAAGGCCAAAGGGTCGACGATGACAAAAGCCAGGTCCGGGGCCTCGAGAGCTTGAAACCAATAAAAAGGCGACCGGGGTTTGTGTTGGATGATGACATAACGTTTTTGGTCGGGAAACCCGATCAGTCCCCGGGGGACCTCAATGACGGTCTGGGGATCAATCTCCAATTCTCCGAAACGACTAGTTAAGACCTTCAAACTTCAGCTCCGGTCTAAGTCTTTTTTTCCATCCAGATTTCAGCGACTTTGGACAAGTCCGACGGGGCCAGCCCGGCCGCTTGCCGATTTTGTTCCTGAAGGCGCCGGTATACTTCTTCCCGATGCACGGCCGTTTCGGCCGGGGCCTGGATGCCCAGCCGCACCTGTTTCCCCTTGATGTCGATGATCTGGACCTTGACATCATCGCCTATGGCAATGGTTTCGCCGATCTTACGGGTCAGGATGAGCAAGCCGGGCCTCCCCGCCTCCTGATGATTCATTCATGTATACCACAATTCCCCTTCGTTTTTAAAGAAAAAGCCCGAATCGCCGCCTGCCATTTGGTTATTGGTCAGTCAGGCCGGGTGTTGTTTGCAGACAAACCGGTCGGGTCTAGGCCGGCCGTTTTTCCGCCTTGGCCCTCTAAATAGAGTTTTTGAGTTACTGGAGCACAAAATTTTGTGGTTTTTAACCAAAACTAGAAATCATCAAAAAAAGTTAAAGTATTTTTGCGAAAAGTCGATAAGTCATTTAGCAAAGCTATTAAGCCGAATCACAAATTTTGAGCCGATGGCCAACAAGATAGGCCCTCAAACGAGCAAATGGAGCTTCTGACTTTTCGACAAATTTAATATTGGTTCAGACGAAAGGTTCGAAGAAAGATCAATAAAAGTAGAGAGAGTTTAAAAAAATATAAATTGCTGAGAAATCTTTTAAGTATTTTTTCCAAAGACCGATAAGAACAATAAAGCAAGCTCGAAATCGATTTAATTTTAATCGAGCTGGAGGAGGCCATAATGAAAAAGATGATGCTTAATAATAAAAATCGAAAAGACGATCCGGGCCTGTTTTTCGATTCCGAGACAGCCTATTTTGGGGGACTGACTCGCGGCTTGAGTCAGACCAGGGTTATGGCCGCCAATTACCAGAGTCGATTTGTCCGCCCTGCGGACCTGGACGCCTTTCTGCAGGGTTGCGTCAATAATTAATTAACTTTTGGGGCAGCGAGCAAGGAGGTTAGCCATGAGTCTGATTATCAACCACAACATGATGGCCATGAACGCGGCCCGCAACCTGGGGGCGATTTACAGCCGTCTGGCCAGGTCCACCCAAAGGCTGTCATCGGGCCTGCGGATCAACTCCGCCGGCGACGACGCCGCCGGCCTGGCTATTCGGGAATTGATGCGGGCGGACATCAAGGTTATCGGGCAAGGGATCAGAAATGCGGCCGACGGTATTTCCATGATCCAGACGGCCGAGGGCGCGCTTTCCGTCATCGACGAAAAGTTGACCCGGATGAAGGAACTGGCCGAGCAGGCGGCCACCGGCACTTACACCACGGCCCAGCGCGAGATCATGGATTCGGAATACCAGGCCATGGCCAATGAAATCGATCGGATCGCCAACGCCACCGATTTCAACCAGACCAAGCTTTTAAACGGGAGTTTAAGCACCTTCCATGACGCCAGCGGCCTGAAAATACATTTCGGCACCGGCAACAGCGCGGCCGAAGACTACTATTTCGTCCAGATCGGCGATGTGCGGGCCACGACCCGGACCGGCCTCCAGGTCGGCGGAGCCGGGGACGAGGACATCTGGACGGTGCAGACCACCGCTTCGGCCTTAAGCACGGCCATTTCTTCGTCCGACGACAAGTACCTCTCTTTCTGGTACAACGTAGACGGCAACAGCCAGGTGGGTCAGACCAGCGGGGCGGCCATGAGCAATCCGTCCAACCTGGTGGGCATCTATGAGGCCAACAGCGGGGACAGCCTCCAGGACATCATCGACCTGATCAACCAGGGGGCGGCCTCGCGGGTGCTCTTGAACTTCGCCAGCAGCGCCAACATCCTGGCCAGTTCGGCCGAGCGGCAGGAGATCGTCATCGGCAACACCCATGTGCTTTTCCACCATGATTCTGCGGCGGGGAGCACGGCCGAGGTGCAGGTCAACCTTTCCGGTCTGTCCAACATGGCTTCGGCCTTCACCAGCGCTTTCAACCTGTATACCAGTGCGGACACCTTCGCGGTCAGGGTGGACGCCGATTCGGTCATGTTGTTCGCCAAGACGCCCGGGACCACGGGCAACACCATCGAGTACAAGGAGAGCGGGGCCAGTACGGACTATGAGTTCGTGGACCTGGTCACCGGGACTTCGGCGGATTCCGGCAATTTCTCGATGGGCGGCACGAGCTGGATCACGGCTGAGGCCTATGACAACGGGACGGCTTACCAGTTGCAGGTCTTGGGGACCAACCGCTCGGAAGACTATGACGTCTGGGTCATGGATTTCGATCAGATCACGGCTTACAGCTACACCAGCGGTTGGGGTCAGAATCTGACCAACTACGAGGCGGCCGACTGGGAGGAGACCCAGAACGCTTCCGGTGTGGCCACTTGGGACGGGGCCGAGATCAGGACCCAGTCCCAGGCCCAGGACGCCTTGGCGGCCTTGGACTTGGCCATTCTCAGAAAAGACATCATCCGGGCCAGCTTAGGCGCCCTGCAGAACCGCCTGGAAAACACCATGACCCAGCTCAGCATCCAGGCCGAAAACCTCCAGGCCTCCGAGTCCCGTATTTCCGACGTGGACGTGGCCATCGAGATGACCGAGTTCACCCGAAACAACATCCTGGCCCAGGCGGCTACGGCCATGCTGGCCCAGGCCAACTCGGTGGCCCAGTTGGCCTTGTCTCTCCTTTCCTAACCCGAGCCCAAAAGAAAGGTTCTCCGGGGGCGTCAGCCCCCGAGAACCTAAAGTAACAAAACAGACCCCTCTCGATTTCGAGAGAGGTCTGTTTTCGATATGGGGAAAATTCGGCGGCGGGAAAACGCTGGTATTGCCCTAATTTCTTGAAGCGATCATCTATTTTATGTAGTCGACCAAAGACAGTCTGGTGATCAGGGAAGTCGAGGCCAGCACGGCCTGATAGGCCATCTGTTTGGTTTGAAGTTGGGTCACGGCTTCGGTCAAGTCCAAGTCTTCTGTCCGGGACATCCTCTCCGTGGAACTGAGTTCGATGCTTTCCAGCATGTTGTAAGTGAATTGATTCCGAATCAACCGGACCCCGATGTAAGACATTTGGGAAGCCAGTTGGTCCAGGGCCTCGTTCAGACGAGGCAGCTCCACGGACACTTTTTTGGTGTCGTGCTGTTCCAAGGCGAACTTGAGCCTGGCCAAGGTGTCCAAAATGTTGGTTGAACTTCCCGCCGCACCCAAGGCCTCTTGACCGGTCACGTTCATCTTGATCCGGCTGCCCCGAGCGGCGTTGACGAACAGGTCCTGATCGTCGCCCTGGTAATAGCTGACTTCCATACTGAAACGATCGCCGACCTGCAAGGTCGATCCGTCGTTGGTGAAAAACAACTGCACGTTTTGATCGCCGGTCAGGCTGTCATCCCCGCCGGATAAATTGGTCAGAGCCATGGGTTCGACCACGCCGCCGCCGCCTGCTTGGTAGTCGACCAGGGCGGCCGTGACCAGGTCCGAAGCGTCGGGCGGACCGGTGTGGCTCCTGATGGCGTTGATGATGTCTTGAGCCGTGGACACGATTTCTCCATCCGCGTCGGTTTCCAGGTTGATAGTGATCTGATTGCCGGCCACCACCACGCTTAAAGGTGAACTGGGGGCGCCCGGGTCGAGGTATTCGATTTGAACGGCGTTACCGGCCACGCCGTGGGTCATGGCCGTGAACTTGATATTTCGGTTGTCGCTGGCAAAGCTGGTGGTCAAAGTCGCATGACCTAAGGCGGCCGTCTCGTCGTTCCCGTTAGCCAGGTTGGTCAGTCCCATGGCCGTGACCACTCCCACCCCCCCGTTTTCGGGGTCGACCAATGAAACGGTGACCATGTTTTTGGCTACAGGATGGGTATTGACCGCGTTCATCACGTCGGCCGCCGTGGCCACAATGTTGCCGGAAGCGTCGGTTTCCAAGTTGACGGTGATCCGGTCGTCGACCACGGTCACGTCCGTGGGCGGGCCGTAGCCCGGCCCGGGATTGACGAATTCGATCTGCAGACCATCGCCGGCCTCGCCCGGAGCTACGGCCGTGAATTGCAGATCGTTATAGTTCCCGATCAGGTTGGTGGTCAGGGTTGAATGTCCGAGTTTTGTATTCCAAATGCTCGTAGCGGCGGTGCCGGCGGTGAAAGCGTCGTCGGGACCCCAGGTCAATCCGCCGTCTTCCGAAACCCTGAACGCGGCTGCACCGTCCAGGCCGCCGGCGGTGGTGAAATAGCCGGCTCCATCGGCCCCCGGCAGGCCCAGGGTGGCCGTAACCAGACCGTTGCCGGAATTTCCAGGGGCCGGTTCAGCCGAGACCAGGGCGCTGGCCGCCGGGTCTCCGTTTATGGCGTCGATGACGTCCTGGGCCGTAGCCACGATGTTGCCGGCCCCATCGGTTTCCAGATTGACCGTGATCTGGTTGCCGACCACGGTTACGTCCGTGGGCGGGCCGTACCCGGCCCCGGGATCGACATAACGAATCTGGATGCCGTCGCCGGCGGTGCCCGAGGCCGCCGCCTTAAATAAAACACTATTGTGGTTGCTGGGCGGATCAATCGTGGCCATAGAAAGCGAATTGCCGCCCACGCCGCCGGCCGTGGTCACTTCGACCATGAAGACTTTGGTTTGCGGCGGGATGTTGGGCAGAGGATTGTATTGTCGGAGTTCGGACGGCAGAGACAAGACTTGTCCGGTGAAGTCGGTCGAGTTGTTTAAATCGGCCAGAGGATCACGAATAGTCAATTGGCTCGTGAAAGGCTGAATTCCGGTTTTTTGTCCCGAAAAAATGTAGCGATCTTCGATGCGGGTGTTGCCCATTTTGATCAGGGACTCCATCAAGCCGCCCACTTCCTGAGCGGCCACGTCCAAATTCTCGGGACGGTAAGTATCCGTGGCCATCTGTTCGGCCAGGACATTAGCCTGTTCGACGACATTTTTCATGTTTTGAAGAATCGACTCGGTTTGCTTGAACCAGTCGTCAGCCAGAGCCACGTCCTTGTTGTATTGCTTGACATCGGCCAGGACCGAGCGCATGCTCAAAATCAAGGCCCCTCCGGAAGGATCGTCCGAGGGCTTGTTCACCCGCTTGCCGGTGGCGATCGAGTTGTTGATCCGCCCCATCTCCCAGGTCAGCCGGTTCAGATTGGTGGTTATGCTTTGGAAGAGTGTTTTCAGGGAAGTGCGGTAGATCATGGCGGCCCTTTCATTTTACTTCATGTTCAGAATAGTCTGAAGCAGTTCGTCGCTGACGGAAATAATTTTGGCCGCAGCCTGAAAAGCGTATTGAAACTTCATCAGCTCAGCCATTTCTTCGTCCAAGGAGACGGCTGAGACCTGATCCCGCAGGGCTTGAAGCTGATCGACTAAAACGGCGTTGAAGTCATGACGCCGGGTGATGGCGTGAGCCGAGGCCCCGATGTCGGCGGCCAGGGTGTTGTAGGCGTCGGAAATGGTGCCTTCCAGGCCGGGGAAGGAGAATTTCCGGTCTTTAAGATCGGCCAGGTCCAAAGCATTGGTGTTGTCGCCGGTCCGGGTCCGGCCGTTTTCGTCGACCCGACCGGCGGCGATCAGGGTGAGGTCACTTTCGATCACATCGTTGATTTTGATGGTCTGAGTGTCGGACCCCTCGAAAAAGGTGTTCAAGCCCAGGGCCAGGAGGGCCCCGGAAGTGTCGTCGGCGAAGGCGAATTCATACCCCGGGTCCGCCTGAATGCGTATGTAATTGCCTCCGGTCTCCACCTGAACCGTAGCCGTTAAATGGCCGATATTGTTGATCTGGTCGATGATGTCCTCCCGGGTGTCGTCGGGATTGACCAAGATGGTGCTGACGACGGGGTTGCCTTGGGAGTCATAGACGATCAGATCGAACGAGCCCGACTCGATTTCTTCCCCGAACTCGAGCAGGTTGCTTAAGTGCCGATTCAAAAAAACCGGGGGCGTCATCTCGCTGACCACGCCTTGTCCATTGTTATCGGGCGCCAGGGCGGCTTCCACCCAGGTCCCGGCCGTGGCGTGGTTATTGACCGCTTCGATAATATCTTCAGCCCTGGTCACGATGCGGTTGGCCGCATTAGTGGCCAGATTCACGGTGATCGTCTTGATCCCGGTCAGAGGGTCCGTGGCCGTGGCCACAGACAAGGGACTGCCGGGCGCGCCCGGGTTGACGTATTCTATCCTGATCTTGTCGCCTGCTTCGTTAAGGCTCAAAGCCGTAAAAACAATGTCGTTGTTGTCGCCGTTCAGTTCGGTTTCATAACGTGCGTATGAAAAAATGTCATAAGTGCTGGTAAGGTCGCTGAACCGGTTCAACCCCACGCCTTGAGTATGTTGGCGGTTGATTTCCTTAATCAAGCCTTGGGTAAAAGCATCGAACTGATCATAGAAAGAGTCCATCAACTCGTCCCGCAATTCCAGCCAGCCCCCGATTTTTCCGTTGCTGATGCTTTCGGTGATGTCCACTACTCCGCCGTTGCCCCGCTCCCAATTGATGCAGATATTGCCGGCTTGGTCGGCGACGGCCTTGAGGGACCAGTAGGTATGTTCCTCGACCAGGGGTGTTCCTTTGGGGGTCATGACGAACACACTGCCGTTGGCCGGGTCTTCAAAATAGTTTATGTCCATGAATTCGGACAGTTCCTTCAGGAGCTTATCCCTTTGGTCCCGCAGATCATTGGCCTGTTGAACCTGACCGGCCTCCGAAGAAACAATTTTGCTGTTGATGGCCGCTATTTCTTCGACCAAGGCGTTGACTTGAATAATGGCTTCGCTCAGCCGGCGGTTGAGGTCCGTCTTCAAGGCGTCCATGTCGGAACGCATCAGGTTGATCGAGGTGGTCAGGGTGATGGTTTTTTCCAGAAGATTCATCCTTTCCGGGTTGCCTTCCGGGTTGTTGGCTATGTCCTGCCAAGCCGTCCAGAATTCGGACAAGGCTTCGTTTATGCCGTTGCCCATGGCTTCGTTGAAGATGGACTCCAAGGAATCCATGCTGATTTTTTGCGCTTCGTATTTGGCCAATAGAGAACTTTTGTCGGCTAAATTGCGGGTGATGAATTCGTCATGCATCCGGACGATATTGTCGCCGTCCACTCCCGAGCCCATAGGGCCCCAACGGCTGGGGAAGGGGAGGGTGGTGGACAGATTCAATCTTTGCCGGGAAAATCCTTCGGTATTGACGTTGGCGATATTGTGGGCAATGACCTCCATAGCCGTCTGAGCCGCCTGGATGCCCCTGATGCCGATGGAGAAGGACGAAATCAGGGTCACCGTCAGACCTCCCGGCTGAGTTTGGCGGGTCCGCCGCCCCCGGCCATTATTTTTTGACCGTTGGACCGATAGCCTTCCTGGCGGGCCACGGCTGCGCCGGTCAGAATGGCGATCGAGCCGGAGACCAGGTTCAGGGCCTCCTGGACAAAGCTGCGATTGGCTTCATTGTGGCGGGCGGCGTTTCTTTTGAGACGAGCCAAGATCAAACCGGCCCGATTCAACCGGTTTGACCAAGGCTGAGGCGCGGCCCCGGAAATCTCGCTCAAGGTAGGCAGGGGGTCTTCGGTCAAACCAAGACAAGCCGCCGCCTTTTTTATCCCGTGAGTCAACATCGGGACCAGGTCGTTGATCGCCAGGACCGTGGTTTCCTTGGCCTTGGCCACCTCCTGGAGGCGCTCGAAGGCCAATTCTATCAGCGCGGCTTGTTCTTGTTCGAGCAAGGCGTTGAGCTCTTGATAATGGGTCAGATGTTCCTCTAAAAGATTCGTCAACTCTTTCAATTGCTGCTCCATGGCCCAACCTCTTTGGTAATTAATCGGCCCTTTCAACAGGGCGGAGTCCGCCGGCCTCCCTATTATTGGATGCGGCTTCATTCGCGGCGTACGCACTCCCGGCCAGGCCGGCGGGAATGATTCTTTTATAAGGCAGTCCGGGCTGATGGAGATTTTGTTGGTGAATTCTCTCCAAATCTTCTTGTCTGATCATCTGGTTGAAAACGATCTGGCCCAGACCGATGCCTCCGCCTCGAGACATGAGGATGGAAATTTGCTGATCAAAGATCGTATCGAAAATATCCTGACCGAAGGAATTCTTGAAAAGTCCGTCTTTGGGGACTGTCCGGCGCATGGTTTTGAAAAGCAGGCTTAAGAATAAGGATTCGATTTCCGCGCAGGACTCTTTGACCTTTTCCAGGCGTTCAAGGTCGGATTGGCCGGCAGCCTCCTTTTTCCCAAGCGGGCGGCCCGGTTGGACCTGGCCGGCGCAGGTTTTAGGGCTGGGTTCCATTTTGTCGAGAAACAGCTCCATTGTTCAGATTATCTCCAGCTCGGCATGAAGGGCCCCGGCCGCCTTGATGGCCTGGAAGATCATGATCAAATCCCGCGGGGTCACCCCAATGGCGTTCAGAGCCTTGACCAAATCGCTGATGGTCGGTCCGGGCGAAACCAGGAGCAATTGCCGCGATTCCTCCTGGACCTGCACCTGGGTTTCCGGAACGACCACCGTTCGGGCCCCAGGTCCGGCCAGGGGCGGAGGCTGGGAGACCTGCGGAGTCTCGCGGACCTGGATGGACAAGCTCCCGTGGGCTACAGCCACCGGCGAAATGCGCACGTTCTCGCCGATAACCACGGTCCCGGTGCGTTCGTCGATGATGATCTTGGCTACCGCATCCGGTTGGACCTGGATGTTCTCCAGGGTGGCCACCAGCACGGCCAGGTTGTCCTGCATTTCTTCCGGAACGTTGAATTGGATCGTGCTGGCGTCCAAGGGCTTGGCCTCAGCCAAAGGCATCTGTTTGTTGATGATTTCAGCCGTGCGCATGGCCGTGGTGAAGTCCGGCCGATTCAATTTTATAGTCATTTCCGTCTTGTCCGCCCAGCGGATGGGCACTTCCCGCTCCACGGTCGCCCCTTGGACGATCCGGCCGACGGTGGGATGATTCTTCTGAATTCCGGCCGCCATGCCGGTCACGGCGAAGCCGCCGATGCTGACCGGCCCCTGGGCCATGGCGTAAATCTTCTGGTCCACTCCATAAAGGGGGGTGGCCAACAAAGTTCCCCCTTGAAGGCTCCCGGCGTCTCCGGTCGAAGAGACCAAGACATCGATCTTACTGCCGGGTTTGACAAAAGGCGGCAGATCGGTCGTGACCATGACCGCGGCCACGTTTTTCACCCGAACCTGATCAGGCGGCACGTTGATGCCCATCCTTTTGAGCATGTTGACCAGACTCTGGGTGGTGAACTTGGTCCCGGTCTTGTCGCCGGTCCCGTTCAGACCGACGACCAGGCCGTAACCGATGATTTGATTGGGCCGGACCCCTTCGAAGGTGGCTATGTCTTTAAGTCTAACGGCCTGGGCCGGAGTCGACCAGACTGCTGTCAGGAGGAGGACTTGAAAGATGATGAATAATCTTCGGACTTTCATGAAAACTCCGATTCAACCTGGTTAAAACGGCCAGATATAGTCCAACAACCTGGCCAGCCAGCCGGGACGCTGTTTGGCGCTGAGGTCTCCCCGGCCGGTGTAATCGATCTTGGCGTCGGCGATGTAACTTGACAGCACAGTGTTGTCGGGTGAAATGTCCTCGGAGCGGATGACGCCCTGAATGATTATGTATTGAGTTTCATGGTTGACCTTGATCTCCCTGGAGCCGCGGATGACTAGGTTGCCGTTGGGCAGGACCTGGATGATCCTGGCGGAAATCTGGGCGGTCATGGACTCCTTGCGGCTGGTTTTGCCCGAGCCTTTGAAGTCCGATTCGTATTTGGCCCCGATCATGGCCGACGGCTTCATGGCGGCCGAATTGCTCGGCATTTCCGTCTCATAACCGAGCAGAGCGCTTATACCCGCACTCACCTCATTTTCCCGGCCCAACTGGGTCTTGGCTTCTTTGGAAGCCGTCGAAGATTCGACGACGTTGATGGTAATAATGTCGCCGATGTTCCTGGCTCGAAGGTCGGCATATAAATTGACCCGGGTCTCGTCGGAAAAAATGGCCCCTTCGGTTCGAGGGGCGGGCGGCGGGTAAATTTGAGCCGGGGGGGTGCGCAGGGCCGCTTCATGATCCGCGGCCGGGCTGGGCTGCCGGATTATCTGGTCGGCGCACCCGGTCAAAAGAGCGGCCACCAGACCGGCTAAGATCGACAGGACTATCTGTTTGTTCATTTAAATCTCCCGGAAACTAAAAATTCACTTGAACGGCGTCCGGCCCGATTACTTCGGCGGTGATCATTTTTTTACTGCTCAGGTTGAGCACCGGGATGTTGTCGCCCACGGCTCCGTCACCCTTGGCCTGACCCGCGGTGCTGACCCGCAAGGTTCCGGACTGGGCCACGATGGTCACTGCGTCCCCTTTTTCCACTACAGTCGCCCTGGTCAAGTCTTGGGCCAGGATAGCTTGACCCGGCTGAATCCTGCGTTTGGTGACCAAGCCGATGGCTTCCTCGGGGTCGGTCAGGCCGGGCCGACGTATTCGGGCCAGGCTGATTCTGGCCGGCTTGACGTCGTCCGGACCGATTCGATGGCCTCGATCCATCCGCTGGGCCGCTATGACTGTTTGGACGAATAGATTGATGCGTGCCGCGACTCGAATCCGCCCCGCCTCTTTCCCGTCCACCAGAAGATAAATCACCGCGTTCAGATAACTCGGGTTGGACGAAGGTTTGGGCATTATTTTATAGGTCAGTTCACCGGCCGGCAGAATGGGCGGTGAACCGGTGCGGAGGCTGATCAGTTCCCATTGTCCGGTTTTATAAGGCTCGGCTTTTTCAAGATAAGCGGTGAAAATCCGGCGGACCCATTTCTCGTCGATACTCTGGGATTCCCTGGACACGACTACTTGTTCGGGCAGGTTCAGCTCGATTTGGTCCAAAGGCAGACCCGAAGAACGCAGACGGAATTCCAGGTAGGCCGGCCGGATGGTCGTTTCTTGGCCCGGCGGCGGGGCCTTGGTGATAAATGCCTCGCTCAGATCATTTTTAAGGGCGCAGTCCGGCCCGGTCAATCGGGCCAAATCTCGGAACAAGACCTCTTCCCCGCGGACTGAAGCCTGGGGCTTAACCACGGCCGAAATATCGGCTCCCCAGACCGAACCGGTTCCGACATAAAGCAGGATCAAAATGCCGGTCAGGAGGTGGAAAATTCTTCTCGTTTTATGGACCGGGCCGGGCATTTCTATTCTTAACGCTTGACGTTGTTGGCGATATTGAGCATTTCATCGGCGGTCTGAATGGCCTTGGAGTTGATCTCGTAAGCGCGCTGGGCCACGATCATTTGGACCATTTCCGTGACCACGTCCACATTGGACATTTCCTGGAAACCCTGGGCGATGGTCCCGTAACCTTCTTCACCGGGGTTGCCTTCGACCGGGTCCCCGGAAGCGGCTGTGGGCCGGTACAGGTTCTTGCCCAGAGCGAACAGGCCGCCGGGATTGACGAAGCGCACCAGGGTGATTCTGCTGGTGGCCAGTTCGTTGCCGGCTTGGTCCAAGGCGGTGATGTTTCCGCCCGAGTCGATGGCCACCTCGACCGCGTCGGCTGGAACGACGAATTCCGGCTGGAGGGGGTTGCCTTCGGCGTCCACGATGGTCCCGTTGCTGTCCAGCTTGAAGGCCCCGGTCCGCGTGTAAAGCTCCTCGCCGTTTCTCAAAATGGCGAAAAAGCCTTCACCTTCGATGGCCAGGTCGAGCTGGCTTTGGGTCTGGACATAATCTCCTTGGGTGAACAGCTTCTCCACCGCAATAGGTCTGGTGCCCATACCCACCTGGATGCCCACCGGAATCTGCTGACCGCCGGCCGTCTCCGTCCCCGGAAAACGGTGAGTCTGATAAAGCAGGTCCTGAAATTCGGCCCGACTCTTCTTAAAACCGGTGGTATTGACATTGGCCAGGTTGTGGGCGATGACATCGAGATTAAGCTGCTGGGCGGTCATGCCGGTGGCCGCTGTCCATAAACCTCTGATCATTCGCTGTTTTCCTCCTCTAAACTCGGTTAGACCAGTCGCCCGACTTCGTTGATGCTTTTCTGGTCCGCCTCTTCGAATGACAAAATAACCTTCTGGAAAGCCTCGTACGTCCTGACCGTGTCAATGAGTTGAACTGACATCTCGACCGGATTGACGTTTGATCTTTCCAAATAGCCTTGCTCCACCGTCGTCTCTTCCGCCGGCCGCCCGACTTCCCCGGCCGTTTTGGTCTTGAAATTGTTGTAGCCTTCCTTGACCAGAACGTTCACATCTTCGAATTCGACCATTTCCAGACGGCCGACTTCGAGCCCGTCAGCGTAAATGACGCCTTCCGGGGTGATGTTCAAATCACGGACGTTGGACGGAATCACCCCGCCGCCCACAACCGGGTACCCTTCCAGGGTGACCATCCGACCTTCCGGAGACAGAGTAAACGTTCCGTTTCGGGTGTACCGGAGGCCGTTGGGGGTTTCCACTTGGAAAAACCCCGGTCCTTGAAGGGCCACGTTCAGCCGGTTGCCGGTATACTCCATGTCCCCTTGGGCGAAATGGGTGGCGGTGGCCTTGATCACGAAACCTTCAAAAACCGGGACGTCTTTTTTGAATCCGGGCGTGCCGATGTTGGCCAGGTTGTTGGCGATGATGTTCAGGCGGTGTTCCTGGGCCTTGCTGCCGACGACGGTGCGATAGACGTGACTGGGATTGACGGTGCTCATCGGATCGTTTTCACCTTGGCTTCGCGTAATAGTCAGGCCGTTTAAGAGCAAATCACATGCCACACCGAAAAAGATGGCTGGTGGTGAAGCTGGTCGGATCAATAGGAGAAAATACCTAAACAAAACAGGTCGGAAAACGTGAGGTGGCGGCGACTTTAGGTAAATCTAGAGTGGTGCTATAGAAAAATTTGCCTAGTTTCCCCCTGACCGGGAACTTCGTTCATCATTGTTTTATCTTCTTTGGGCAGACCAGGCCGGTCTCTCTATACCTTCTTGTCGGCAAAGTTAAGCCGAAACTTTAAGCTTTTTAAAATATTTTTTAAGTTGGCGGGATCGACCTCGGCGGTCCGAGAATAAGGATTCAAGCCCGCAATGCCCCCCAGAGGACCCAAATCCCGATGAGGATGAAGGCCGCGCCCGCGCCGATTTTCAAATATTGCGGGGAAATGAAGCGGCTGAGCTGACTGCCGACCAGGACGGCCAGCAAAGAGGAACACACCAAAGCAGCCGACGAGGCCAAAAATACTCCCAAAGGACTGCATTCCTGGTCCGCGGCGAAACAGAGGGTGGCCAACTGGGTCTTATCGCCAAGTTCAGCCAGAAACACACTGCCGAAAACCGCCAGCAACATCTTCAATTGCATTATTCGCTTCTCCTGTCCGCACCGAAAACCAAAGGCGGGGAATCAATCCGGTCCGGAGTCGGTTCCAGGGAAAAAATTCTGGTTGACCCAATAGATAAAAGCCAGAATCTCGGCCACGGCCACATAGACCTCTTCGGGGATGGCCTGGCCGATATCCAAGGTCGACAGAACCTGGATCAGGTCCGGATCATATTTGATCGGGATATTATTTTCAACGGCCAAGCGGATCAATTCCCGGGCCAGCTCGCCTCGACCTTTGGCCGTCACCCTGGGCAAGCCGCCTTCACCCGGGTCATAGGCCAGGGCCACGGCCTCTTCACCGGTCATCACCGCATCTTTATGGTCAGGAGCGTCCTGGTCCATGCCTAAACCCTCAGGTCGATCAAGCCTTCCACCAGTTCAGCCGCCAGCGATTCAGGGGGCTCCTGGTCTTGGGGGAAAAGCAGCGTCGATAGTCTGGTCACTTTGAGGCCCGCTGTTTCCAAGGAACCGATCAGTCGGCCGAGTTCGGCTTGTATGGCCGCTTGAACCCGGCGGTTTTCCGCCCAAAAAACGCCTTGAACGGTCGACTCCGGTTGGTCGTCGTTTGTTTTTCTTTTGAGAAAGATCTCGATTTTAATCCGGCCTATTTTGGTTAAAGCAAGCAGAAAGGTCACGGTGTAGGTCCGGTCCTGAGCGTCCGGATGGTCCGGTTTGGACCATTTGAGAGCCATTTCACCTCGACCTTCGGCGTCCGGCCAAAATAGAGGAAAAGACAAAAGCAAGGTTTGATCGGCCGGAAAAATCCGCTGATCGATCAATTGAATCTTTTCCACGGCTTCATAAAAACGGGCCGCGGCTTCAATCAAGGAGCGCAGGGCCGGGCTGTCTTTTATTTTTCCCAGTTCGGCTTGACGAAGTATTTCAGAGAGCAGACGAGCGGCGGTTTCCTGGGCCGGCGACCTTTGGCCGGTCAAGCCGATAAATTGAAGCAGGCGGATTAAAAACTCGGAGTCCGAGCTTCCGGCTGAGGGAGAAAGTCCGCGCAAAATGGTCCTTAGTTCGGCCAAATGGGTTTGAATCGTCTGAGGTGAAGCTTGGTCAGGGCCGGGGTCGGTCAGGAGTTCGGCGGCGCCGGCGGCCAGTTGATCCGGAAAGGCCAGATAACCGGAAAGAGCGCGGAGAAAAGAAGGCGGCGGTGTGTTTTTAGGTCCATAGACCTGTAAAACCAGGCGCGGTGAGGTTTCCGTTATCAAGAACTTCAGTTCCTGCCCTGGTTTGAGTTCCGGACCGGGCTGGGTCGGGGCTAAGCGGGCGGTCAGTTCACGTCCGGCGGTCATTTTCGACAGTAGGCCCAGTTCATTTGGACGAAGGTCAGGCGCTAAAGAAGGTCCCTCGGTGATCCGCAGGCGTATCCGGTCGCCCCGCGGCAGCAGGTCCAAAACTTGAGCCGTCAAGACCGGCGGCCTTTCTAAAGGCGGTCGATTTGCCTGGAGGCCGGCGCTGGAACTTCGCCCGGCCGGCGGCTCCGCCGACAGTTGCAAGACCAGACGGGGTTCAGTTTCCGCCACGAAAAACTTGACCTCTCGGCCGGGTTGGATGAATTGACTCAAGGCGGCCTTGATTAATCGGGAACCGATTTTGAGTTGGACCTCGCCCGGGCTTGTTCCTTCCAAAACCTTGGCCCGGACCGTGGCCCCCTTGACCAAGGCCGGGTCATCCTCACTCCCGGCCGAGGGCTGGGCTGAAACGATCAGGCCTTTTGACCGGTCAAATATTTCCAAAACGTCTTCCGACTAAAAGGTTTTTTCCTTTGACCTCTTCCGGACGAAAGAGTCGGCGGGAGCCTCGAACGGAGAGCATGTTTACAGGTTGACTTGTTTTTCCAGGTTCAGAATCAATTCGACTTCGCCGCGGAAGAGGCGGGTGCGACGGGCGATTTCTTCCACGGCCATTCCCTGGCTGGCCAGTTTTAGCACCAGGGCCCGATTTTCCGGGGCGGCCGGATTGTTCTGGTCCGGTTCCCGGCCGCCCGGCTGAGTCAAACCGGCCTGGGATAAATTTTGTTCGGCCCTTTCCAACAATCGGTTCATTTCGTTGATTTTTCTTTCAAGTTTCAGGAGGAGATTCAAGCTGATTTCCTTTTTTTCCTTTAAATTTTCGGTGAATTCCCTCGAGATTTTTTCTGAGTCCGAAATAAACCGGCTGATCGTCGCGGTCAGCTCTTCGGGCATCCGTCCACCCAAACCTTTGGAACGTCTAAAGCGAAAAAGGAAAATCACCATCAGCCCGATAAGAAGGGCTTCGAGGCCGACCTGGAGAAAAAGCCAGAATTCCAAGGGAGCTATATCCGTCAAAGCCTAATCCTTTTTGTTTCAGATTACCACGTCGATGATCCCGCCGCCCTGGTCATGGTCCGGCGGCGTTTCGGTTTCTTCCGAAGCCGACTCTTTTAAATCGCGGCCCCGCTTTTTCTTTTGTCCCGACTCCCGCCGCTTTTTACCTTCATTTTCCACAAAACGGGCCGACTCCGTTTCCACCGGCGTCTGCACCGTTTCCGTCTTTTCTCTCAGTTGAACCTGCTCTTGGACGGAAGCGTGGCGTTGAGCCTGGTCCGGATTCTGGAATTCCGGCTGTTGGATTTTTTCCACGGTCGGCGTTTGGAAAATGACCTGATTAAAGTAAACCGGTCCGGACATTTTGGGGCTACACTAATTGAAATTCCAATATCTTGAGGTCTTGAATTTTGCCTTTTTCAAGGGCGCCGCTGATTAATTCTATTAATTTTTCCCGCAGCCTGTCCTTGGCCTTCTGACTGTTCGGGTCAATAGCTCCTTGTCCCTGCATGTATCTGAACATGAGGTCCCGCATGGTTAAAAGACGGCCGGAAAACTCTTCGTGGGCCTGAGAATTGGAAAAAGACAGATTGAGGCGCAGTTTGACGATGACGTCGCCTTGGTCGCCGGGGTAATTAATAATAAAAGGCTGCAGTTCCATTTGGATCGGACCTTTAAGCAATTGCCGCATCTGGGGCGGTTGGATGTCGGGGACCAACCACAGCCCCAGCACCGCCAGTCCGGTCAAGAACAAAACCCCGGCGCCGCTCAATAGAATGACCTTGTAGAAGGCATACTTAGGCGGAGGCTGCTCGGCTTCAGTGACTTCTACAGCCTCCTTTTCCGGTTCCGGGGTCTTTTCTGGTTCCTCTTCTTCCTCTTCGGTGAAGATATCGTCAATGTCCAGTTCGACTTTTTTCGGCAGAGGACGCCCGGCTTCAATCTGAGCCTCTTCCAAATTCGGTATCCGGTCCATGTCCAGACCATTGACTTGGTCCGCGTCATCCATCAGAAGACCGTTTTCTTCGCCGGATTTTTTCTCGTCGCTTGTCAATTCGCTCTACTTTCCCTGACTGTCAAAATAATGGCGCAACCGGGCCTTCAATCTCAGAAGGGCCTTGGTGTGAAGCTGACTGATGCGCGACTCGGTGTAGTCCATGATCTCGCCGATCTCCTTCATGGTCAGTTCGTCGTAATAATACATGGAAACAACAAGACTTTCCTTCTCGGGCAGATTGGAGATGGCTTCGGCCACTACGGCCCTGGCTTCTTCGAGACCCAGCATGGACAACGGATCATCTCCGTTTTCGTCGGCCAGCAGGTCGAAAAGGTTGTTGCGGTTATGGTCGATGGCCGCGCCTCGGAAAGTCTCGATGTCCAAAAGCGAAATCGTTTTGACCTCGTCGAGAAGATGATGAAATTCATCCAAGGAGAGGCCCAAGGCGGTCGAGACTTCCTCATCGGTCGCCGGCCGGCCCAGCTCGGCTTCCAGTCTTTGGTAAGCCTTTTCCACCAGGCTGTTTTTCTTACGGACCGAACGCGGAACCCAGTCCAGAGACCTGAGTTCGTCCAACATAGCGCCCCTTATGCGGAATTCAGCATAAGTCTTGAACATGATTTCCCGTCTCGGGTCGAACTTGTCCACCGCGTCGATCAGTCCGATGATCCCGGCGCTGATCAAGTCTTCTCGGGAAATATGGCTGGGCAGCCGTGCGGCCAAGCGCTCGGCGACGAAGCGAATCAAAGAAGAGTATTTTTCAATGTATTCAGTCCGCTGCTCCTTGGTCAAGCCGTTCCATCCCAACCGGTCCGGATCACCGGCTGCCTGGTAGCCTTTAGTGGTGCCGGCCAAAACCATGGACTAAACCTTCAGTATCCTCCGGCCGAAAAACTTGATTCCGCCTTCCAAAGCGGCGTCTTGGGGAGGAGTTAACAGTTTCCGGGCCGTTTCTTTGAAATTTTTGCTGGCCGAAGAAGCCGGAAAGGCTTCAATAACGGTTTTTTGTCTCAAGACGGCCTGAATCAGTTTTTCATCTCGGGGGATGTACCCCAGATAATCCAGGGAAATGGAATCCAGGTGTTTGTCGGCCACGGCGGCTAACAGAGAAAAGACGGCTTTGGCTTCCTTGCCGCCGGAGACCATGTTGGGTAAGATTCTGAATTTCCTTTCGTTATATCTAGTGGCCATTATTTTGATCAGGGCGTAGGCGTCAGTAATCGAGGTCGGTTCCGGGGTGACGACCACGATTCGTTCCTGGACGGCCAGATTAAAATACATCACATTGGAGCTGATTCCGGCCCCGGTGTCTACCAGGAGGAAATCAAGTTCTTCATCAAAGTCGTCCAATTCCGACAACAGCCTTATCTTCTGGTCTTCAGCCAAATGGGCCAACTCCTGGACGCCTGAACTGGCCGGCATGATCATGATGCCCGCCGGACCTTCCACCAGGATTTCTCTGAGGGTCTTTTTGCCTTCCAAGAGGTGGTGAATATTGAATTCGGTCTTCAGTCCTAAAAGGATGTCGATGTTGGCCAGGCCAAGATCGGCGTCCCAAATCATGACTTTCCGGCCCTCCCTGGCCAGCGCCACGGCCAGGTTGGCGGTCACATTCGTCTTGCCCACACCGCCTTTGCCGCTGGTGACGGCAATGACTCGAATGGGTTTTGACTTGGCTGCGGCCGTCGACTTGGCTTTCGCTTCAAGATTCATGTCAGCTTCCTTTATTCAAGTTTCGGAGACCGTTGCCGCCAGCGGCGAAAAGTTCGGCCAGACGCTCCGGAGTGGCCGGGAGGATGTCTTCGGGCACTTTCTGGCCGTTGGTCAGAAACGATACCGGCTTTTTAAATTTTATCAGGTTGTTGATGACATTGCCATATCGTTCCGTTTCATCGACCTTGGATATGATCAGGGCCTCGACCGGCAGCCCCTGCACCCGACGAATCGTGGCGGCCATGTCCCGGTCTTTGGTCGAGGCCGACAGGACGAGGAAAACGGCCAGATTGTCAACCAGGCTGAACTTTTCCGCCAGTTCGGCCAAGGTTTCCTGGTTGGCCAGACTCCGTCCGGCCGTATCAATGAACACTAAATCCATGTTATCAAATAATTCCACGGCCTGCCTGAATTCTTCTTTATCCTGGGCCGCTCTGAGGGGCAAATTCATAATGCGGGCATAAGTCTTCAGCTGCTCAGCCGCCCCCAATCTGTAAGCATCCAGACTGATTATCGCCACTTTCTTTTGTTGCCTGACCCGGGCCATGGCTGCCAGCTTGGCCAGGGTGGTGGTCTTGCCCACCCCGCTTGATCCGATCAGGGCGAGACGACGCGGCCCGCTTGAAACTTCTCGGTCCCAAGGTGGGCCGGTTTTGATCATACCGGCCAGTTTTCTGATTAAAACCTTCTTGAGGTTGTTCCCGTCATTTTTTTCTTCCTGGGCCACCTTTTCCACTAAAGCTCGAACGATGGCCGGGTCCAGTTCCGCTTCAAGAAGCTCTTGATAAAGATGAAACAGCTTCTTCCGATCCTTGAATTTTTCGGAAAGACTGGAGCGGTGAACCAAGTCAAGCAGCAGCTCTTTGATTTCACCGAGATTGTCCTCCAGTCCTCGAAATAAAGTGGCGGTGTCCGGGGCGGCGGGAATTTCCGGTGACTGGTCTTTAGGCCTGGCGCCGGCTTGAGCCCGGCTTTCCTTTAGACCGGGGTGATAACCGATGCCGGCCGTCACTTCCACGGACGGAGCCGCATCCAACGGGTCTCTGATCTCCCTGGTCGCCAGGATGACCGCTTCGGGCCCGATCTGTTCTTTGACCATCTGGAGAACCGTCTTCATATCCCTGGCTCGGAAACGTTTAATGCGCATCGGCCAACCCCACTTCACCCAGGACTTTCAGGTTGACCGTCGGAGTCAGTTCGCTATGGGATAGAATAACCAGGTTGGGCAGAAAGCGTTCAGTCAGTTTGCGCAGGTGCCGCCGAATCATGGGCGAGCAAAGGAGGATCGGCTGGTAATTCATCTTGAGGAAGACGTCCATGGAATTGTTCAGGGCCCGCAAGATGGCCTGGCCGGCCTGGGGGTCCAGCGATAAATAAGCGCCGCCCCGGTCCGTGTCGTTGATGGACTTGGCCAGCAGGTCCTCGATGTCCTGCCCCAGAGTCAGGAGAGGCAGTTCTCCTTCCCGGGTTTCATATTGCCGGACAATCGAACGGGCCAGCTTCTGGCGGACGAACTCGGTCAAAAGGTCCGGGTCCTTGGTCAGGGCGGCGTGATCGGCCAGGGTCTCCAGGATGGTCTGGAGGTCTCGGATGGAGACTCGTTCGCGCAGCAAATTTTGCAAGACCTTCTGGATGTGTCCGATATTCAAAAGGGGCGTCAGTTCTTCGACCACCTTGCTGTTGGTTTGAGCCACCGTATCGATCAATTTTTGAACGTCCTGACGACTGAGAAGTTCATCGGCGTAAGTCCTGATCAGTTCGGTGATGTGCGTGGCGATGACGGTCGGGATATCCACCACCGTATAGCCGGCGTACTGGGCTTCTTCTTTCTTCTTTTCCGGAATCCACAAGGCCGGCAGGTTGAAAGCCGGCTCACGGGTCTCGATCCCGTCGATCTTCTTCTTGGCGTCGCCTGGGTCCATGGCCAGAAAGTGACCCAGCATCAGTTCGGTCCGGGCCACTTCAATGCCCTTGATCAGCACCGCATACTCGGCTGGTTTGAGTTGCAGGTTGTCCCGAACGTGCATGGGCGGAACGATGAAGCCCATTTCCAGAGCAAACTGCCGGCGGACCGAGCGGATACGTTCCAGGAGTTCGCCGTCCTGTTCTTCGTCGACCAGAGGAATCAAGCCGTAGCCCACTTCGAGTTCCAACATGTCCAAGGGCAGCAGGTTTTCCACCTTTTCCGGCGGAGGCGGCGCAGCCTTGATCTCTCGTGCTGCCTCCTGGACCTTTTTCTCCCGGACGATCCGCTGCTGTTTGATGGTCATGTACCCGATAAAAGCCACCACCCCGCCCAGGAATCCGAAAGGCAGAGTGGGCAGACCCGGCATGAGTCCGAAAAGAACGATAATCCCGCCGGCAATGGCCAGGGCTTGGGGCTGCAAAGTGAACTGCCGCCCGAATTCCTTGCCCATGCTCATTTCGCTGGCCGCCCGGCTGACGATCACCCCGGCTGCGGTTGAAATAATCAGAGCCGGTATCTGGGCGACCAGCCCGTCGCCGACGGTTAAGATGGTGTAAGTCTGGGCCGCGCTGGCCAAGTCCATCTTCTGCTGGAGCACCCCGATGATCAAACCGCCGATGATGTTGACCAGGGTGATGATGATGCCGGCGATGGCGTCGCCCCGGACGAATTTCGAGGCTCCGTCCATGGCTCCGTAAAAATCGGCCTCCCGGGCTATGGTCGCCCGGCGGTTCCTGGCTTCGTTTTCATCGATCAGGCCGGCGTTCAGATCGGCGTCAATGGCCATCTGTTTGCCGGGCATGGCGTCCAAAGTAAATCGGGCCGCCACTTCGGCTATCCGGCCGGCCCCTTTGGTGATGACCACGAAATTGATGACCACCAAAATGACAAAGACAATCAGGCCGACGACATAGTTGCCGCCGACGACGAAGTCGCCGAAAGCCTTGATGACCTGGCCGGCCGCCCCGGGACCCTCGCTGCCCCGCAGCAGAATCAGCCTGGTCGTGGCCACGTTGAGAGAGAGTCTGAAGAGGGTGACCATGAGCAGCAGGGAAGGGAAGACTGAAAAATCCAGGGGCTTCAGGGTGAACATGCAGGTGAGCAGGATGATTATTCCGAAAGTGATGTTGAAGGTCAGCAAAAGGTCCAACAGAGGGGTGGGCATGGGCAGGATCATGACCACCAGTATGGCCACGACGCTGCCGCCCAGAATGATTTCGCCGCTGTAAGGTACTGAAAAGTTTTTCAGACTGCGGCTAGCCGCCTGCTCGGCCATTGACCTTCTTTCCTTTCAGTCGGTACACGTAAGCCAAAATTTCCGCTACGGCCTGGTAAAAAAGATACGGAATGACCTGACCCACTTCCACCGATTTGTAGAGGGCCTGGGCCAGGGGCTTGTCTTCGACGATCGGCACCTGATGCTCTTGGGCGACGGCCTTGATCTTTTCGGCGATCAAGGCCTGGCCTTTGGCCACGACTATCGGAGCCTCAGCCTGCTCAGGGTCATAAAATAGGGCCACGGCCAAGTGAACCGGGTTGGTCACCACTACATCGGCCTGGGGCACCTGGGCCATCATCCGCCGACGGGCCAGTTCTCTTTGCACGCTGCGTATCCGGGCCCGAACCAGGGGATCGCCCTCGGTCTGCTTGAGCTCCTCTTTGACCTCCTCTTTGCTCATCTTCAGGTCCCGTTCAAACTGCCATTTTTGAAAAACAAAGTCCAAAACGGCCAGCACGGCGAAAATCCAGCAGGTCTTGAGAAAGATCTCGAAAGAGACTCGAATCACGTAATAGCCGATTTGGGCCGGACTCAGATCCCCCAGGAGCAGAATGTTGTCCATTTCGCCGCGGACGGTCAGATAGGCCGTGGCGCCGATGATGATTATTTTGGCGATGGATTTAAACAGGTCCATCAAAGATTTGATGGAAAACAGCCGGGCAAAGCCTTTGATGGGATTGAGCTTCGACAGGTTGGGTTTGAGGGGGTCGGCGGAGAAGATCGGGCCGATTTGAAGTAGATTGGCCAAAATCCCCACACAAAAAATCACCAGGAAAAGCGGGGCCAGCATCAAACCGGTCAGTCCGATGATGTGGTTGATAAAAGCGAAAAAATCCCCGCCCTCGATGGAAATCTGTCCGACTTTGGACAGGATGTCTCTGGTCAGACCGCTTAATTGTCCGTACAGAGCGGTTGAAGCGAAGAAAAGGGTCAGGATTCCGGCCAGCAGGACGGCAAAAGTATTGACCTCCATGCTCTTGCCGACCTGGCCTTTTTTTCGGGCGTCGGTGCGGCGTTTTGAAGTTGGTTGTTCGGTTTTGCTGCCTTTATCCTCGGCCATTTGATCCTCACAAGGCTCTGAGAAGACCTAGAAACGAGCCGTCCAGGCCGGCGATGGCTCGGCTTAAAATCGGAACGAAGAAGTTGAGGGAGAGTCCGAAAACAAACAAGCCGATAACAATATAAAGAGGCATGCCCACGAAAAGGACGTTCATCTGAGGCACGGTTTTGGCGACGATGCCCATAGCCACTTTGGTGAAAAACAGCACGGCTACGGCCGGGGCCGCGATCTTGACGGCGATGACAAACATTCCGGAAACAGCCGCCGAGACCCGGGTGAAGACTCCGGAAGAAAAAACGGCCTGGCCGGGCGGGACCATCTCAAAACTTTCGATCAAGCCCTTAATAATGAGATAATGACCGTTAAGGCCTAGAAAGACGATCAAGGCCAGGACATAGGCGAACTGGGACAGGACTGAAGCCTGGTTGCCCGTCTGGGGATCGACCACGTTGACGATGGCGAAGCCCATTTGGAAACCGAGGTATTGCCCGGCGATCTGAGCTCCTTCCAAAACCAGCCTGACCAGCAAAGTCAGTGACAGTCCGAGAAAAATTTCCGAGAGGAGCAGGGTGACGAAGGAAAAGAGATCGAGCGGAAAGCCGGAGACATCCACCCGCAGGACAGTCGTTAAAACCAGGCTCAAAACCAGAGCCAGAGCGGCCTTGACCTGGGGCGGAATGATTAGGCTCCCGAAGATGGGGGCCAGGAAGAGAATAACGGAGACCCGGATCAAAATCAGGAGAAAGGCCATGAATTCAGTGGTTGAAAAGACCGGCGGATTCATTTTGGTCTCAACGTATGTAATTCGGCATATTGATAATCAAGGTTCGGGTGTAAGTCACAATCTTTTCCAGCATCCAGGGTGAAAAAACGATCAGAGCGGTCATGACCGCCACAATCTTGGGGATGAAGGTCAGGGTCATTTCCTGGATTTGGGTGACCGCCTGGAAGATGCTGATCATCAAACCCACGATCAAACCCAAGCCGAGCATGGGCAGGGCCAGCAACAGGGTGATTTCCACGGCCTGGCGGCCGAAACCGATGACGAATTCCGGACTCATAATTACCTACCCGAAACTCCTAACCAAGGAGCCGACAATAAGGTTCCAGCCGTCGACCAGGACAAAAAGCATCAACTTGAAGGGCAAGGAAATCATGATCGGCGGCAGCATCATCATGCCCATGGACAGGAGGACCGAAGCCACAACCATGTCAATGATCAGAAAGGGGACATAAAGGATAAAGCCGATGGTGAAAGCGGTCTTCAGCTCGCTGATGATAAAGGCCGGGATAAGGGCGGCCATGGGCGTTTCGGCCTTGTTGGCCGGCCGCTCGTACCTGGCCAGGCTTATAAAAAGGGCCAGGTCTTTTTCCCTGGTCTGTTTGAACATGAATTCCCGGACGGGACGAGCCGCGGCATCCAAGGCCTGCTGCTGGGAAAGCTCATGGGCCAGGTAGGGCTTGAGAGCCTGATTGTTGATTTGAGTCCAGACCGGGGTCATGATGAAAAAAGTCAGAAACAGTGACAGGCCGATGATGATCTGGTTAGGAGGCATGGTCTGGGTGCCCATGGCGTGACGGAGGAAGGAAAAGACCACTGCCAGCCGCGTGAAAGAAGTCATCATGACCACAATGGCCGGGGCCAGGGTCAGGACCGTCAGCAGGAGCAGGATTTGCAAGACCGTGGCCACCCTGGTCGGACTGTCCGCGTCCTCAAACCCGATTTGCACCGTGGGCAGGGTGACTGCTTCCGCCGATACCGCGCCGAGGGCCACGATGATTATCAGGGTTAAAACCAGGGTTGCGGGCCATTTTTTCATGACTGGTCGCCCTGGGCCGTTGGTTTGTTTTGGGTCAAAGACTTGAGCCGCCGGGCAAAGCCGCCTCGGTGGTCCGCACCGATTGTTTTTTCTGAATTTTCGTGGAAGGCCGCCGCCGGAACTTTGTCCAGACAGGAGATTCCTTCATTGGTCACGCCCAAGGTCAGGACCGACCCGCCCACTTCGACCAAAGCGATATATTTCTTGGGGGCCAAAGCTCTGGTCCCGATGATCCTGATCAGTTCCTGGCCGCCGAAGAGGCCGGACCGGGCGGCGCCCAGACGCTTGACCAGATAAAGAGCCAGTAACAGGCCGCCGATCAGTACGGCTAAAGCTCCGGCCATCTTGACCCCGGCCATGAATAGGTCAGGGGCTTCCATTCCGGGCAGGGCCGTCTCGGCCCACACTCGTCCGGGAAACAAAAACCCGGCGAGGACCCCGGCCGTCCAGGCCGTTTTTCTGATCCTTGCACCCAATTCAGGCCCCTTTCTTCAGGTCAGACTTTTGACTCGCTCCATCGGACTGACAATGTCGGTCACCCGCACTCCGAATTTTTCATTGACCACCACCACTTCGCCGCGGGCGACCAACTTGCCGTTGATTATGATTTCCAGGGGTTCGCCGGCCAGTTTGGTCAGTTCGATCACCGAACCTTGGCCTAGTTGCAAGAGGTCGTTGATGACCATCTTGGTCCGGCCCAGTTCGACTGAAACCTCGAGAGGGATATCCAGAATGAAATCGAGCGACCGAATCCCGGATTTTTCTGTTTCCTTTTGGCTGGGCAGAGGTTCGAAAGAATGAGCGGGCGGTTCAGTTTTTTTGGCCGGCGGCTTCTTGGCCTCAGCCAGATCATCATCCCAGCCCTGGTCAACCTCGCCGTCGTCCGATAAAAGCTTGTCTATTTCTTCCTGGCTCAAATCTTGTTCTGCGGCCAATTTTCATCTCCTTATTAATTGTGAATCTCCTTGCTGATTTGGAAGGCCTTGTTCCCTTTGGTTAAACCGGCGTAACCTCGGAACTTGGGCACGCCCTCCACCTTGGCCACGATCGGTTCACCGACATCCTGCTCAAGCTGAATAACGTCTCCCTGCTTCAACTTGAGCAAGTCCCGGGCCGTAATAGTGGTTCGACCGAGTTCCACGGAAATCTGAACCGGAGCCTGACGGACCTGGTCGATAAACCGATGAATCCATTCGTGATCGACTTCGAGCTGATCGCTTTGAAATCCGGCGTACAGCTTGGACCGGATAGGTTCGATGGTCGAATAGGGGAGGCAGATGATCAGGGTGCCCACTGTCTGTTCCAGCTCCACCTCGAACTTTATCACTATCACCACTTCAGTCGGCGCGACCACGCTGGCGAACTGGGGGTTGGTTTCCGATCTGACGTAAGTCAGCTTGAGGGGATGAACCGGATTCCAGGCTTTTTCCAGGTCTTCCAGGGCCATCAAGATTATTTTGTTGATCAACCTGTGCTCGATGGCCGTAAAATCCCGGCCTTCGATCTTGATAAAAGAGCGCCCCGAACCGCCGAAGAAATTATCCACCAGGTTGAAGACCAGCTTGGTCTCGATGACGATGATGCCATGACCGCGCAAAGGATCGACCTTGAAAATGTGAAGACTGGTCGGCACGGGCAAGGCCCGCATGAACTCGCCGAACTTGATCATGTCCAGGGAAAAGGCCGATACATCCAAAACTTTGCGCAGGGCGCTGGAAAGGGTAGTCCGCAGGAGTCTGGCGAACCGGTCGTTGATGATCTCCAGGGTGGGCATGCGCCCCCGGATGATCCGATCCTGATTGGTCAGGTCGTAGACGGTGACGCCGGAATCATCTTCAACCGCGTCGGTCTCCGTCTCGATCTCACCACCGGACATACCCTTTAAAAGGGCGTCCACCTCCTCTTGAGTCAGGATTTTGCTCACTTAAAACCTCTTATTGCACGACAAACTCGGAAAAATAGACGTTCTTGACTTTGCCCGTGGTCAGCAACGTATTGCAGCGGCTGATAATTTGGCCGCGCAGACGCATTTTGCCTTCCACGGTTCTGACGTCATCGAAAGTCAAACTGGATAAAAGAATCAGAATAGCGTCTTGAATCTGGGGCATTTTGGCCTCGACCTCCCTCTTCAACTCCTCCTTGTCCAGTTCCATGGTCATGGTAATCTTTAGGTACCGTTTGCCCATGGGGTCGACCAGGTTGACAATAAAAGGCTTCAGCGGCTGAAGGATCGAGGGGGTGGTCGGCTCGGGTTTGCTCGACTCGGTCGCCGGCGCAGCCTGCGGCTGGGTGCTCCCCGAACCAGGGATCAAGCCCGGGGCCAGCAATTTGATCGCTACGGCCCCGCCCACCACAATCAGCACCACGGCCAAGACGATGATGATGATCAGTTTGATCGCCCCGGTTCTTCCTTTCGGTCCCGCCCATCGCGATTCTGCATGGATTGTCTTCATCTCATCCCCTTGCTAACCCAAAATTTCGCGGTAAATGATGATTTCGATCCGGCGGTTTTTGGCCCGGTTGACCGGATTCGTATTTGGGACCAAAGGTTTAGAGGGCCCGAACCCTCCGACGCGAAACCGCTCCGGCATCAATCCTTCCACTGCGGTTAAATATTTCATTACCGTAATGGCCCGCTCCAAAGAAAGCCCCCAGGCCCAGGCGGCCGACCGGCCTTCAGGGAGAAAATCGTCCGTATGCCCCTCGACGGACACCGGGAAATAAGTCGCCCGGAGAATATCGGCCAGACGACTCAATATGGGCAGATACTCCGGACGCAGTTCGGCGCGGCCTTCATCGAACAAGATATAGTCGGCTATCTGGATGATCAAGCCTCGTTCGTCTTTGACCACGGAAATGTCCTGTTCGACCAATTCTAAAAGTTTTTGATAATCTATTTCTTCAAATTTGAAGATCGTTTCCTTGATCTCCTTTTGGTCCAGCAGCAGTTGGGCCGGCACCTGGACGGTTTTTTCGATTAGTCGGCCCACCTCCTCCAGCTTGCCTTTTTCCACAAAGCCTAACGGTCCGGAGCCGCCGGTAAAAAATAGGCCGAAGGCCTGCTGCAGGGCCCGGACATCCATGGAAGACATCGAGATCAGCAAAACAAAAAAGGTCAGCAGCAAGGTGACCAGGTCCGAAAAGGTGGTCATCCAAGCCAAAGGGTTCATCTGCACACCGGAATCAGAACCTTTCCTTCGAGCCATGGTCGCCTCAGGGCGCTTCCCCCTCGCCGAAAAGGCGGAAGGTGAAGCCCCGGAAATCAAAATAGCGGGGCCTGTTTTGCCTTTCTTCAGCCTTAAGAAGCTGCATTTTATGGCTCTGGTCCAATATGAGGTCTATCCGACGATTCCGAGCCCGGTTCCGCGGCGAATTGTTGGCCGCCAGCGGTTTGGTCTCGGCGTATCCGAAGGCCGAAAAACGTTCAGGGACCAAACCGACTTCTTCGATAAAAAATCTCATAATGTTCAAGGCCCGGGCGCCTGAAACGTGCCAGTTGTCCTTCAGGCTTTCGTTCTGGGGTGGCTGATCGTCGGTGTGACCTTCGATAATAATGGGATGATCGGAATTCTTTAAAATGTTGCCTATTTCAGCCAAGAGCGGCTTCATCTCCGGCAGAATCTCCACCCCATCCGGCGGGAAGAGCACCGCCTCGTTCAAGCTGATGATCCGGCGCGTCCGCCCTGATAAAAACCGTATCTGATTCTCGATGACTCTGGCGGAAAGCACTTCCCGAATCTGTTCCATTTCAGCCTGGACGATATCTATGGGCGTGGTCGGCGGGGCGATGTGACTCCTTTCCTCCAAATCGGTTCCCAAACCGCCGGGTAAAATGCCGAAAGCACCCAAAAGCGAACCCCAGGCTTCGATCTTGCGCTGCTCGTCAATAACGGCCATGGAAGAAAGCATGATGAAAAAGGCCAAAAGGATGATCATCAACGAGGTGAACAATAATAAAGCCACGTTGCTGGTTTCCCATTCCGGCCTTTCTTCTGGTTGCTTCCGAGCCACAATCAACCTTGATTATTTAAAGGCCGAGACTCTCAAGGTCGGCGGCAGGAATGAATGAAGTTTTTGTTCGATGATTCGTGGATTGTCCCCTCGGGACAGAGAAATGACCCCGTGAAGGATCATCTCTTTGATCAGGCTTTCCTCCTTGCTCCTGGTCCGGAGTTTTCCGGCGATGGGCAGAAACAAGACGTTGGCCAAGACCGCGCCGTAAAAAGTCGTGATCAGGGCCACGGCCATGGCCGGGCCGATGGTGGACGGATCATCCATCTTCTGGAGCATTTGAACCAGACCGATCAAGGTGCCGATCATACCGAAAGCCGGAGCAAAAGTGCCCATAGTCTGAAACATTTCCGCCCCCAGCCGGTGACGGTCTTCGACGAAAGCGATTTCCGTCTCCAAAATGTCCGTGATGGACTGAGGCTCGAGACCGTCGATGGTCAGTTGCAGACCCTTTTTTAAGAATTCGTCGTCGATCTCCGGCAAAGAGGCCTCCAAGGCCAGGATGCCTTCTTTTCTAGCCTTATTGGCGTAGTTGACAAAATTGGCGATGATCTCTCCAAAGGTCAAAGTCCTGGCGAAAAAGGCGTTCTTGGCCACGGAAATCGAGCGGATCACGTCTTTGAGGGGATAGTTGATCATCGTGGCGCAAATCGTTCCCCCTAACACGATCAAAACAGAAGGAATGTTGATGAAAATGGTCAGGCTGCTGCCCATGAGAATGGCCATGACCAGCAACATGGCCGAGGCGATAACGCCGATAAAAGTGGCTATGTCCATTCCTTAGTCCCCTTGGAGGTGCAAGTCTGAATCAAATTTAAGCAAGGTGTATGCCAGGTAAATCTAGAGTATTACTACAAAGAGATTATGACTGACCTCGAAATAATGTCAAGAGCCTCCAAAGCCTTCAGCGACAGCCCTAAGACAGCAGGAAGGAAGGGTGGAAAGGGCGATAATGAGGAAGAAAAAAGAATTTTAAAACGCCCCGGAACTTTAACTTAAGCAAAGAAATCAGTGGTCGGCCCCAGGGATGTCCCGCCCTCGGGGCGGGCTTGGTTGCAGTTCCGGGACTATCGCGTCAAACTTCTTTCCCACCTCAAGTCAATTCCTTGACAACAATGACCGATTAAAAAACAAGGGGGCCCCTGGCGGGGCCCCCGGTTGTCAGAAGAAAAGACCGGCCTAGCGCTTCATCTGGATCAGTTCGGACAGCATGGCGTCCGTGGTGGTGATGATCTTGGAATTGGCTTGAAACCCCCGTTGCTGAATAATCATGTCCACAAATTCTTCGGCCAGGTCCACGTTGGACTGCTCCAAGGCGTTGGGCGCGATGGTTCCCGTTCCGCCTGTGCCCGGCGGGTTGATCGTGGCTTGGCCCGAGAGTCTGGTTTCACCATAGAGGTTTTCTCCCAGCTTGTCCAAACCCCACTGGTTTCTGAATTGGACCAAGCCGATCTGGAAAACCGCCCGGTTTTGTCCGTTGGAATAAGTGCCGGTCAGGATGCCGTCCGGGTCGATGGACACCCTTTGCAAGTAACCGGAAGCGTACCCATCCTGAGTCTGGAAAATGGTGGTCGAAGCCGCAGCGTACTGAGTAGTGGCCAGGTTGTCCGACCGCCAGACGCCCCCGCCGAACTTGGCCCCGAAGTTGACAGCGATATCTTGAGTGATTGAATTGTCCGCAGTGGGGTTGGCTCCCAGGTCAACGTTGGGATCGGTCAAGAAGGCGGCGTTGACATGGTAATATCCACCGGTGACGGTCGATGCCGTCCAGTACCAGTCATTGGGGGCCAAGGAGCTGTCGTAACGCAGTTCCTCCGCGGTGATAGCGTCGATAGCTCCGGTGTTGGGATTAAAGGTTATTGTTCCTCGTTGAAGCAGGCCGGCCATGGCGGTCGGGCTGACATAATTGCCGGCCGGGCCGCCGCCCAGGCTGTCAAGGTCTTCAAAGCGCCTTTTGTCTTCGTCTGGATCGCAACAGACTATGAAATCCCATTTGTTGGCCGTGGCGTCGTCAGGGTCGAAGTAGACAGACAAATCGTGACCGTTGCCCAGGCTGTCAAAGACTCGCAGAGAGGTTTGGTACACATAGTCGTTACCGGTGATGGGCTGGTCCTGGGCCCCGTCCCAAACCGTGGACAGATGAGCTCCGTCGGTCCGGGACTCTTCCTTAGCATCGAGGTTGCTGACATAATGGGCCAGGGTGGTCGCTTTGGGATCGGCATTGAAAGTGACCATACGGACGTCGGTCGGCGTGCCCACCCGGTCGCCGTTGGCATCCAGTTCCCAGCCCTGAAGCACATAACCCGCCGGATTAATCAACCGGCCGTCGGCGTCAAAAATGAAATTTCCGGCCCTGGTGTAATATTTTTGCGAAGTCAGTTGGTCCCGAACCTGAAAGAAACCTTCGCCGCCGATGGCGATGTCGGTGTCCTGGGATGAGTTCTGAAAAGCCCCTTGGGAAAAGACCTGGGTCACTGATCCCATCGAGACGCCCCGGCCGATCTGGCCTTTGCCCGAGGCCGTATGGGCGCTTTGACTGAGCAGGTCTTGGAAGTTGGCCCGAGAAGATTTGAATCCGACCGTATTGACGTTGGCGATGTTGTTGCCGATGACCGACATGGCCGTTCCCATGGCGTTGAGTCCGGTAATGGCCGAAAACATGGCCGTCGAAACTGACATCTCCCTTTCCTCCTGTGGCGAAATCTATTTTAAATTTTAATTATTTATCCTGGCCTTCAATTTGCGGTTCAATGATCTCCAGAATGTCCCTGATGTTGATCTCCAAACCATTCATGACCAAGATCGGTTGACCGCTTTGGTCAAAAGTGACGCCGGTGATCCTGCCCTCAATACGGCTGGTGGCCTCAAGAGCTTCACCATAAGCGTTCACGGCCAGCACCTGGAAGTAATAATTCCCGTCCGCAACAAGCGAGCCCACAGCGTCTCGACCATCCCACTCTATTTTATGATGACCTGGAGACAGGGCTCCCAAGTCCAGAGTTCTGATCTTAAAACCGTTTTGGTCATAAATGTTGACCAGGACCGAGGCCGCCGCTTCATCCAGGCTTAAAACCCCTTGGGTGCATTGACCGTTTTTTACGCCCAGGACCTGACTCTGGGCCTTAACTCCTTTGCCGACCAGGTCCACGGCCTGGAAGGCGCTTTGGGACTTGATCCCGGCGGTCATGGTCTCGACACCCTTGTTCAAGTTGAACAGTTGCTCCAGGCTGGTGAATTGGGCGAGCTGAGCGGTGAACTCGATCCCTTCGAGAGGATTGAGCGGGTCCTGATGCTTCAACTGGGTGACCAGCAGCTTCAGAAAAGCCTCCTTGCCCAGCTCCTTGGCCCCTTCCGGTTGAGAGGTCAGGCGGGCGGTATTATTTTGAGGCAGCAGATTCTGAATAATCTGGTTTTGATTGATAACCGTCATGGTTCACTCCTTGGTTGATCCCGCTCGTTCAGGCTATGGTGTCGATCAAACTTCGCGGTCCCGCATGTTCGGAGAAACGAACCGCATCTTCGCTTATCTGCTCCGAATCGGCCGCTTTTTTCCGGTCTGATCGATTCAGACGCCGGTCGCGGTCCCATAAATCAGCCTGGGCCGGCTCTTGATGCAGGCGGATGTCGAAGCTTTCCAAATGGAGCCCCTGCTGAGCCAGATTCTCCCGCAATTGAACCAATTGAGCCTCCAAGGCTTCCTTGACCGCGGCTTTCTCCGTGATAATCGAACCCCTGACCTCGTTGTTTCGAACGATCAGATTAAGGTTTATCCGGCCCAGTTCCGGCGGGTCCAAATTGACCCTGAGGCGGTGTTGGTTGTTTCTGACCAGGTAAACCATCTTCTCGGTCACCTGCCGCAGGACTGATTCGGATAGGCGGGACGGCAGCCCCGGCTCGACCGATCGGGAAGTTGAAGAACCGGCCCCGCCTTTATCCGCCAATGACCCAAAACCGCCGCCGGTCTCAGCATCATTAGAAGAAGACCGGCCTAAAGCCCCGGTCCCATCCATCACGGACCGGGCCGCCTCAGCCCCGCCCCGCAGGACTTGAATGGCCGGGTTGCGGGAAGGCGGGTCACCTCCGGTCCGGCGGTCGCCCAGGCTTTGCAGCAAGGCCGAAGTTCGGTCGAAATAAACCCTGGCTTGCAGCGAGTTCTCCAAGATTAAATTTTGGACGACCACCTTGATGTGCTGAGCCTGTTCCCGAGTCAGACGCTCCGGGCGTTCAAGCGATTTCAAAAACCCTAAAAAGCCTTCCATGGACATGCGTCCGTTGGTTTGCTTGAAGGCGGCCCAAAAACCTTTCAGATGTTTTTCTTCCACACCCAAAGACTTGAGCAGGTCGTTCAGGTTTTCCAGGTCGGCCTTGGCCAGAGTCATGCCCTTGAGATTGGTCCGGCCTTGGGTCAATAAAATCTGACGCAGCGCTTCCGGGCCAAGCCTTTGCCCCGGCTCCAATCCGGCCAAAATCTCCTTGACTTTTTCCGAACCCAACCCCAGGTCCTGCAGAAAACGTCCAAGCAAGGGTCGGGCCTCTTCGTTCAGAATTAGGCCGGATTTTTCGGCCGCCTTTTCCGAATGCAAAACCGCCAAAACGCGGTCCATGGTCAGAGGCCCCTGAGCAAGGCGTTCCATGAGTTCGTTGATCCGCTCCGGCTTCACCCCGCTGTCCTCCAATATCCGTCGTAATTTCGGCAAGTCTTTGGGGTTCAGCTTCAGTGAATTCAAAGGCAGGCCCAAGTCTTCCACCTGAGCCTCAAATTCCTCCAGAGAGGTGCGCCGCCTTTCTTCTTCCGAGCCGACCGGATCGGAACTTGAACGAACAGTGGAATCATCCGGCTCAACCGATTTGATGTTGTTGTCCAGAATACGACAGAAGGTTTGTTCCTTTTGGAGTTCGGGTCCGGCAACAGAGAGAGTCGGCGGGCGAGGCGGTAAGCCGTCTAAAAACAGGTCGGCCAAATTATTGAACGGCGATTCGATAACGGCTGCTTGAACCAAATTAGACCCTCTGATGAACGGGTTTTGATGGTTCAAGTTATAAGCAACGGTTGTGCCATCGGAGAGCTGTTCTGATAAATAGCTTTAATAACGGGATAATTTGACAATGACCTCGGAAGATTCAGGCAAAGGCCCTAAAGCAGCGGCAGTTTTTGCCGAGCTTTTTTATAGACGACCAGAAAAAAAATCCAGAACAATCCGGTTTTATTAAAGTATTTTGTGAGGTTTCAGCGGAGCGGAATTTTTTCTACCGCTTTGGAGATTGCTCCTGACCGGCTTCTTCTTTTCCGGACTGGTCCGCGGGCTCTCCTTCCGGGAGGGGGCTGATTCTGCGTAAGGTGGAAATGGCTTTGGTCAACCGGGCTGCTTTGTCCGGTTCGACGAAGCTGAGTATCTGACCGGCGTTTCGGCCCGGCATGGACGAGAGAATCTTGACCGCGACTTCATCATCCAGGTTATTGACTAAAACCCCGGCTTTTTCGGGACGCATGGATTTGTAGGCGGCCACTAAGTGTTCGACTCGGGCGTTTTGAATGATTTTTTGTTCCTGGACCAGGGCTTCCTGTTTTTTGACCAGTTCGGTCAGCTCCTTCCGGGCGGCTTCCAAGGCGGCCAAACGTTCCTGCAAGTCCTTTTCCAAAATTTCCAAGGCTTTTTCCCGTTCATTCAGTCGTTCTTCTTTTCTTTTGAGCGCGTCCTCTTTGGTTTTTATCGACTGGATCATTTGGCCGTATTTTTCATCGGTCGGCCGGTTTTCCCCGGTCGTCCCCGGGGATTCAAGGCCGGTCCGCTCCTGGGCTATGGCCGGCCTTGTTTCCAGGAACAAGCCGCCCGAACCGGGGATCAGAGCCAGAAAAAGGCCGGTCAGAATCAGTTTGCAGCCAAGACCGATAATGATGACCGTCTCCAGGACCAGCCAGGAGGCTCTTGCACGAGACTCAACTCTGGTTTTCATTGGCTCTCCACTTGGCCCTGAGGGCGGCCAGCTCGTCAAGGCTCTTTTGTTCCCGGCGGTTCTCGGTCTCTCTATATTTTTCGTATTGAATCTCTTTGTACCGATCGATGATCTTGCACTGAATGCTGGCCTCGATCAGTTTCTCCCGCTTTTCCGCCACCAGGGCTTCAGCGCGGTCCAGTCCTCTTTGCGCGGCCTTTTTGGCCCGGCGGAGATGATCAAGGTAATCCCGATAAAGAATTATAACCGGCGCGGGAATGGGCTCGGCGGACCGGTGGCGCACTTCCGCGGATAGATCATCAGACCGGGCGATCAGGCTTTCCAATTCCGATCTTTTGGCGCCGGCCTCTCTGATCCGCCCGGCCAACTCCAGCATGGCCGCTTCCTCTTTCTGGCGGCGGAAACGAAGCAAAAATTCAAGTTTGAATTTGAACATCGGTTCAGCTCAATATTTCAGCCAGTTCCTTGCTGGCTTGCGACATGGACACACTAGCCTCCAAAGGCTGTTTCAGAAAGGCTTCGATTCGGGGCATCATCTCAATCGCTTGGTCGATTTGGGGATTGGAGCCTTTAATATAAGCGCCGATGTTGATCATGTCCTCGGAGCGGGCATAGGTGGCCATGATGTCGGTCAGGCGGCGGGCCAGGGTGAGATGCTCCGGATCGACCACGTCGATCATCAGGCGGCTGATGCTGGACAAGACGTCGATGGCCGGGTAATGGTTGCGGGCGGCCAAGTCCCGGCGCAAGACTATGTGCCCATCCAGAATGGCCCGCATGGCGTCGGCCACCGGTTCATTCATGTCGTCTCCTTCCACCAGCACCGTGTAGATGCCGGTGATGCTGCCCCCGTTACGCCAGGCCCCGGCCCGCTCCAACAAAAGAGGCAGTTGGGCGAAGACCGAAGGGGTGTACCCCCGGGTGGTCGTCGGTTCGCCGATGGACAAGCCCACTTCACGGGCGGCATAGGCAAACCTGGTGGCCGAATCCATCATCAGGATGACGTTGGCCCCCTGGTCGCGGAAAAACTCGGCCACGGCCGTGGCCACGTAAGCCCCGCGCATTCGCACCAAAGCCGGCTGCTCGGAAGTCGCGGCTACGACCACCGACCGCTTCATGCCTTCCGGACCAAGGTCCTTGTCGATGAATTCGATCACTTCCCGGCCGCGCTCGCCGATCAGGGCCACGACGTTGACGTCGGCCCGCATGTTTCTGGCGATCATGCCCAGCAAGGTGCTCTTGCCCACGCCCGAACCGGCGAAAATCCCGATGCGCTGGCCTCGACCCAAAGTCAAAAGGGCATTGACGGCCCGAACGCCTACGTCGACCGGCTGTCTTATTCTAACTCTGGTCAAAGGGTTGCCCGGCCGGTTGGCCAGGGGATATTCGGCTTCCACGGCCAAGGGGCCCCGGCGGTCGATGGGTTCGCCCAGTCCGTCGAGCACTCGCCCCAAAAGACCTGAGCCGACTTTGACTGCGGCCGTCTTACCTGTCGAGACGATGCGGCTGCCCGCCGTCAGACCCTGCATCGGGCCGATGGGCATGAGCAGAATCCGGCCCTCCCTAAAGCCCGCCACCTCGGCCTCGATCGGTTCCTTTTCTCCGCGGGGATAAATATGGCAGATTTCTCCGACCGAAGCCGCCGGTCCGTCCCCTTCGATGACCAAACCGACGATCTTGACCACCCGGCCCTCCAAGGCCAGAGGTTTGGCTTGGGCCGCCGCCTTAAGATAAGGGGTAAAATCATACACTGTTTTTTCCAAGATTTATCCCGCCGGTCTTTTCCGGAACCACAAAATTTCACCATTCCAGATCAAAATTTTCCTTGAGGACCTCGTCCAAAGCCCCGGTCACAGCCTCCAGCCTCTTCTTTAAGGTGGCGTCCAATCGGCCGGATTCGGTCTCCATTATCAAGTCGCCGCGGTTGAGGTCCTGATCCGGTTTGAATTCCACCTTGACCAGACCTTTAATTTGATCCTTGAGTTCCGTTGAAAGGGAGTCCAGGTAATTCAAGTCCTCCGGATGGACCCGAAAGACCACCTGATGCTGTTCCTGCAAAAGGTCTATGGCGGCTTTAAAGGCCTTTTGGATGATTTCGGGGGAAGCGGCCAGTTCGCGCAGGATGACCCGTTCAGCCACCTTAATCGCCAGTTTGACCAGAGCAGCTTCGTTGGCCGTCCAAAGGTTTGTATAAAGATTTTCTATATTTTTCAAGGCATTGACTGTCGGGTCCAGTTCCGTTCTGACAGCTTCCCGGCCTTCAGCCAATCCTTCTTCCCGGCCCTTGGCCCGGCCTTCAGCCAAACCTTGTTCCCGGCCCTTGGCCTCGGCTTCGGCCCGGATTTTGGCTGCTTCCTTGAGGATTTTATCCGCTTCGGTCCGGGCCTGGCGCTTGATTCGTTCAGCCTCTTCCTTAACCTGAGTCCAAGTCATGGCCGGGTCGGCGCCGGTGCCCTCCAAGGGAGTAAAAATGTATTCGCTGGTCTTCTGAACGGGTTCCGCCGAAGGGAATTGGGGGAGAGGGTAGTCTTCGATCTTGGTTTCCTGGTGGGCCTCCCGGCCGAAATAGTTAAACGAAGACATCTTCACTGCCGCCCTTACCGATGATTATCTTGCCTTCCTGTTCAAGTTTCTTGGCCACCCGCAGGATGGATTGCTGGGCCTTTTCCACGTCGGTCAACCTGACCGGCCCCATGACTTCCAGGTCTTCCATGATCATTTGGGCGGCCCGCTCGGACAGGTTGGCCAGGATTTTCTTTTTCATGGCTTCGGAGGCGGTTTTGAGGGCCAGAGTCAATTCTTCATTGTTGATTTCCTTGAGAATGGCCCGGATACCCTGATCAGGCACGTTGATCAGGTCGTCGAAGATGAACATGAGTTTGCGGATTTCGTTGGCCAATTCCACCCGGTCTTCTTCGATCTTGGAGAGGATGGTGTTCTCTGTCGTTTGGTCGACCTGATTAAGTATTTCGGCTACGGTCTGAGCTCCGCCCAGTTTCTTGGCCCCGACCGTGCCTATGGCTGCGATCTCGGCCCGCAGAACATGTTCGATTTCTTCGATGACTTGGGGCGGGACGGTGTCCAGGTCAGCGATACGCAGGATGACGTCGGTCTGAAGCTGTTCCGGGAACTCGCTCAGCACCTCAGCCGCCTTGCCCGACTCTAGGTGGGAAAGGATCAAAGCGATGGTCTGGGGGTGTTCGTTCCGGATGAAGTTGGCCAGGACTTTGGCATCGACATCCTGGAGGCTTTCAAACGGGACCGGACCCACTTCCGCGTGAATGTCTTCAAGCAAATCCTCGGCCCTTTCGTCGGTAATGGCCCTGGAAATGGTGTTTTTCAGGAAACTTTCCCCTTTTATCCTCAGCTCGGTCGGCGAAGTCATTTCTTCGACGAATTCACTCAGGACCTGCTGGATGGTCGAAGGGGCGACATTGGAAATTCTGGCCATGGCCCGGCCTAGCTGTCTTATTTCCGTATCATCCAGTTTACGGAAAATATCGGCCGTAAATTCTTCACCCATGGTCAGGAGGAAGATGGCCGCTTTGGTCGGGCCGGAAAGCTCAGGTTGGTCAGCCATAGTTTTCCCTCAATGAAAACGGTTATTTTTCTTCAATCCAGCTGCGGATCAAGTTCACCGTTCGTTCCGGCTCCTGTTGGGCCAGAGCCAGAACCTGCTCACGGGTCAGTTTGCCCTTTTCAATTTTGGCTTCGATTTTCGCCTCTTCCCTGGCTTCAGCTTCGGGTAAGGCCTCTTTTTCGGCGGGAGCCGGCAGTTCGGGTTTGACTTCTCTTTGCAGCCAGCCCAAAAACGGCCGGACCACAAAGAGGAAGAAAAGGACGATCAGCAGAATATTGAAGGCCGGCCGGCCGATCTCCTTTAAATACGAAAAAATCGTCTCCAGCCAACTCAAAGCTTCCTGTTCCTCCCCCAGAAAGAAGGGCACACTGGAAACCACCACGGCGTCCCCCCGGGTCTCGTCGAAACCCACGGCGTTCCGAACCAGTTCTTCCAGTCCGGCCAACTCGTCCTGGCTGAGCGGCACGAAAGTCCGGACCTTTTTCCCGTCTTCGACTGCCTCCTGGTAGTTGCCGTCAACGATCACAGCCACGGACAGACGGTCGATCTCCCCGCCGGGGTTCAGGATGCGGCGGTTGATCTTGGTGATTTCGTAATTGGTGGTCTCCTCGGCCTTCTCGTAAGTTTCGGCTCCGGCCGCCTGGTTTTGGGCCTGTCCGGTTTGGTCGCCCAGGTCATAGCGGGCGCTGGGCACGCCGGCGGCCCCGCGAGCCGGGCCGACGCTTTTTTCGCTGAACCGCTGTTCACTCCGGATGACCGAACGATCAGGGTCATAAATCTCTTCATTGGTGCTGACTTGCTGGAAATCAAGCCTGGCGGTGACCCGGGCCATGGCCTTGCCCGGACCGACCACTCTTTCCAGCATGGTCGTAACCTTTTCGGCCAGGGTTTTTTCCAGATTCCGGCGGTATTGGACCTGGCTCTCGGTCAACAAGGCGCCCTCGGCCCCATCCTCTTTGCTGTAAAGCAGACCGCCTTTGGTGTCGACTATCGAAATATTTTCCGACCGCAGTCCTTCCACTGAACTGGCCACCAAGTGGACGATGCCGTCCAATTGGGAACGTGACAGACTACCCCCCGGCCGCAATTTCAGGACTACCGAAGCCGAAGGCCGCCGTTCTTCTTCTATGAATAAAGATTCTTTGGGGATGTTCAAATGAACCCGAGCTTCATCCACCTCCCGGAATTTCTTGATGGTTCTCTCCAGTTCGCCTTGCAGGGCCCGTTGGAAATTAAGACGCTGAACAAAGTCGGTCGTGCCCAGGGCTGTCTTGTCAAAGAGTTCCATGCCCACCGCTCCGCCCGTAGGCAGACCCTCTGTGGCCAGAAAAAGGCGCGTTTCTTCAACCACTTCTTGGGGCACTTTGATCGTGGTTCCATTGGCCGTGACTTCAAAGGGCGTCTTTTTTTCTTTCAGTTTGGCCACGATGGCCCCGGCGTCTTCCTGGGACAGGTCCGAGTAAAGCACGGCAAAATCGGTTTTATTGACCCAAATCAGGAGGACGATGAAACAGGCCAGAACCGCAGCCAAGGCCCCCAGGACCGCGACCCGGCGGCTCGGGGTCATCTGGGTGAAGGCGTCCTTCATCTGACCGTAATTGCTGCCCAGGCGCTCCAACATGATAGCCTCTTTTAATTATAATCCGAATTTACGACAGAGGAAAGACCGCCTAAACCTGCATCCGCATGATTTCCTGATAGGCGGTCATGATCTTGTTTCTGACCTGCATCAGCATCTTAAAGGAAAGGCCCGCTTTTTGAATGGCGATCATGGTCTCGTGGATGTTGCTGGTTTTGCCTGTGGCCAGCTCTTCCATGGACCGGTCGGCTTCCAACTGTAATTCATTGACTTTCTTAATCGATTCAGTCAGAGCTTCTTTGAAGCCGGGCCTTGTCTCCGGGGCGCTTTCCGGTCGGCCGAGTTCCAGGAGAGGTGAACGAATCGGGGCGGTTTCCATGACTTAGGCCTCGCTATCTGAGAATTTCCAATGATTTAATAGCCATGTCCTGACTGGCGCTTACGGCCGTCACGTTGGCCTCGTAAGACCTCTTGGCCGAAAGCATGTCGACCATCTCTTCGATCACGTTCACGTTGGGCATAAGCACGTACCCGAACTCGTCGGCGTCAGGGTGGGCCGGATCAAAGACCAGTTGGAAGTCTCGATTGTCCTCGATCACCTCCGTGACCTGGACTTCCTCCAATTCCTGGTCCAGCCTGTCCCGAAAGCGGCCCCGTAATTCCCCGGCCAAAGGCTGGGCGGCGAAGACGGGCAGCTTGCGCCGGTACGGTCCGCCTTCCGAGGTCCTGGTGGTGTGCATGTGGGAAAGGTTCATGGCGATCAGATTCATCCGGCTGCGCTGGGCCGTCAGTCCCGAAGCGCTGATATCCATGGCCGTCAAAAAGTTCATGGTCAACGTCCTCCTTCGTCAATGACGTAATTCAAGGACTCGAATTTCTTGGCCAGCATCTGAACCGTGGCGTAGTACATCAACTGGTTCTTGGCCAGCTTGTTCATTTCCTGGTCAATGTCTATCAGGTCGTACCCCTTTTCGTCCTGGCCGTACATCCCGTACACCACCTGGCTCTTGGCCGCATTATAGGCCCGTTCCACTTCCCGAACCGGAAGATGCCCGGTATGGGTCTGCCTGATTTCCAGACGGCCCTCCTGAGACCCCAAGGCTTTCTGCAGAGTTTTTTCAAAAGGCAAATCGCGCATCCGGTAGCCCGGCACGTCCATATTGGCCAGATTGGTCGCCGTCAAGCCATGTTTGGCCAGACGCAAGCTGAGGGTCTTGCCCATGATGTTGATCGCCCGGCTGAACAGTCCGCTTTTGACTTCTTCCATACTCAACCCTCTTTTAAATCGAGAAGCAATTTACATACCAGGTCGCCGAGAGTCATAAGTCTAACCTCGGGCTTCAGGCCACTTGTCCGATGGGCCAGCCCATACTCTTGTACTCGGCCAGCTTGTTCCTCAACGTCCTGACGCTGATGCCCAGAATCTTGGCGGCATGGGTCCGATTGCCTTCGGTCTGGCTCAAAGCCTTTTCGATCAGGTCCCTTTCCATCTCCCGGATGGTCATCAACTCGCCGCTGGAGTCTCTTGAAGCAGTCCGGGGCGGAGGCGAAGGGGCCAGGTCATCATCAAGAAATAAGTCCTCGCTCTCGACTTCCGAACCGCCGGCCAGCAGCACGCCCCTGGCGATGATATTTTCCAGCTCCCTGACGTTGCCGGGCCAACTCATAGTCAAAAGCCGGTTGAGGGCCGAACGGGACAAGCGCTTGACCTCCCGATGATTGGCCGCAGCGTATTTGTCCAGGAAGTAAGCGGCCAGAATCGGGATGTCCCCCAGGCGCTCCCGAAGCGGCGGGATAACCAGGGGGATGACGTTCAGCCGATAATAAAGGTCTTGACGGAACCGGCCTTCGGCCGACCACTCTTTCAGGTTGCGATTGGTCGTGGCGATGACCCGGACGTCAATGGGGATCGGGTCTTTCCCCCCGACCCGGTCGATCTCTCCCTCTTGCAGGACCCTTAAGAGTTTGGCCTGAAGGGCCGGGTCCATCTCACTGATTTCGTCCAGCAGAATCGTCCCCTGGTGGGCCAGTTCAAACTTGCCGATTTTCCGGGCGATGGCCCCGGTGAAAGAACCTTTTTCGTGTCCGAACAGCTCGCTTTCCAGCAAGCCCTCCGGCAAACTGGCGCAGTTGACCGCCACGAACGGTCCGTCGGCCCGATTGGATTGACGATGAATATATCTGGCCAAAAGCTCCTTGCCGGTCCCTGATTCTCCCTGAATTAGAACCGTGGCCTGACTGGAAGCCACATGCTCGGCCATCCGCAGCAATCGTTTCATCTGAGAGTCTTGAGTGATTATCGGCCGCGACTCGTTCCCAACCCCTTCCGTCCGGCCCATGAATCCGGCCGGCGCGAAGCCGTTCAGGGCCCGCCGGACGGTTTCCTCGATCAGTTCCAGAGAAAACGGTTTGACGATATAGTCAAAAGCGCCTTCTCTCATGGCCTCGACCGCATCGTCCACCGTCCCGTGGCCGGTGATGAGCACCACCGGGGTTTGGGGGGCCGATTTTTTAATCTGCCGCAGGACTTCCATCCCATCCACGCGGGGCATCCGCACGTCCGTGATGACCAGGTCAAAAGGCCGGCTTTTGATTTTTTGCAAAGCCTCGGCCCCATTTTCCGCCAGATCGACGGCATGACCCAGCCTGGTCAGAGACTCGAACAAAGCGGTCCGCACAGGCTGTTCGTCATCGACCACCAGTATCGGCCTAGCTGGCATAACCCTCGACTCCTGAAAATCTGATTGGCAAGCCTTTCCTCATTCAAAATTCAAATTTAAGGACTTCCCGGTTCAGTCGACTTCAAAAATTTCCCGAGTTCCTGGTCTGGCTGGAGGGCTTTCGCTTCCTGGACCGCCACCGCCCGCCAGAAGGGATCGGGAGTTTCTTCAAGAATTTTGCAAACCTCCAGGGCTCGTTCCGTCAGGCCCAGCTTCTTGAAGGTCCTGGCGATTAGAAAAACAGCCTCGGGAAAGGGTTCTTGAGGACGAGACTCCAAGGCTTTTTCCAGGAAAAAGACGGCTTGGTCTTTTTGGCCCAAATCAGCGTAAGCCCGGCCCAGACGAGAGTGAGTCAGAAAGATTTCTTCCCGGGAACCCGGCTTGTTTACCTGGGCTTGAAGGGCTTTTTCCATGGCCTGGACGCTTTTCCGCAGATGGCCGGCTTCCAGGTAAAGCTCGCCCAAAAGCAGTTGCAGCTTGCCGTCCTCCCTCAGTCCGGGATCCGCGGCCAGGGCCTCTTCAAGATGCCTTAAGGCCTGCTCATTCAGACCCTGGGCCGCTTCCCCCCTGGCTTGGGCCGCCAGGGCCTCAGGAATACGGGGATGGCCCGGAAAACTTTCCCTGAATTCGACCAAAGTCCGGACGGCCTCCTTAAAATTGTTCAACCTCAGATAAGCTTGAGCCAGACCAAACAGCCGCTCCGCCTCATGTTCAGTCAGGCCTTTGTTGGCCTCGAACAATCCGGCCGCTTCGACCGGCAAGTCCAAAGCCAGATAAGCCAAGGCCAAATAATGGCGGATTTCCGGCCAAGTCAGATCGTTGATCCAACTCTGATTGGTCTCGTACAGGGAGATGAGTTCCTTGGGCTTCTTTTGCAGCCACAAAACCCGCACCTGTTCGAGCAAGGCCCGATTTAACAAGACCTTTGTTTCTTCGACCAGGTCGCCCTGGCCTTGTTTGGCCAAAATTTCTTTAAAAATTTCTATACTTTGAGGATAATCACCCTGATTATAGCCTGACAGACCGATTTTGAACCTGGCCAGTTCAATCAAAGGAGAGTCTTGTTTGGCGTAATTTTCCACGATTTTTTCATACATCCGGGCCGTAGCCGCCTCCACGCCGCCTTCCATATCCAGAAAGACCGAGTCAGGCTCAAAAAAACTGCGGACCGCCCCAAAGTCGGCCAGTCTCAACTCGCTGATCAAAGCCCCCTGGCTGCCTGGATAAACCTTTTTTGTCAATTCATAAACCTTGATCGCTTCCTCATCCCGGCCCTCCTCTTTATAGGCGTCCCCGATCCTGGCCATGATTATGTCGCCTGATTTGTGTTCCGGATTAAGATTGATGGCGTGATAAAGATAAGCCCGGGCCAGGTCCGGCCGCCCCAGATAAAAATAACCCTCACCCATATAATAGAGGATGGCCGGTTGCTCCACGTAAAACTGTTTATCGCTTTTAAGAACGGCCTTGAAAACCTCATTGGCCTTGCTGTAAAGGCCTTTTTCAAAATAGGCTTGACCCAGGGCATAAATGGCCTCGAGCCACAACGGACCGCTGGGCGAAAGGTCCTCAATGGAATCGAAAACAGCCTCGGCCAAGTCCAATTTGTCTATTTTTACATAGATCATGCCCATATAGACCCTGGCGGCCACTGCGTATTCGCTTTGGGGGTGCTCTTCGGTCAGCAGCTTTAAATATCCAATGGTTTCGTTGAGATAGCCCATCCGCATATAAGCCAGGGCCCGTAACAAAGCGGCCCGCGGAAGATACGGGGAAGCTGGAAAGGAAATCATGGCTTCCTGGCAGATTTGAGTGATTTTGACAAAGTGGTCGGCCAAATTTTCAGGTTCCAAATAAAAATAGGCTTCAGCTAAAAGAAAGAGGCCGGGGTCCAGATAAGGGCTGGCCGGATAGGCGGCCTTTAAGGTTTCCAGGTGGTTTATGGCGGCCTGGAAGTCGCCTTGGGCCATCTCTTCAGCCGCCGCAGCCAGAAGGGCCTGGTCAGTCCCCGGTTTAACCCGGTCCGGCAGCGAGGCCCTTACCGCCCGGGCCGACTCTTTCGGGTCCGGAGCACGCAGCACCGGATTTTTAGGACCGGGCAAAGGTTCGACCGGCTTTTCTTCAGTAATCGGGTCTTCGGAGCGTAAATCTAAAATGACTATCCGGCCTTCTTGGTCGGTGAAGTGCCGGAAGGAAAACCTGGTCGGCTTAACCTTGACCTTGGCCAGGACCCGCCCGGACTCTTGTCTGACGGCTACCCCCCGCACCAAACGGTCTTCAATAGAAAAGCGGCCTTCGGCTTTGATCCGACCCGGGCCGAAGTCGAACCAGAGTTCATCCACTTCGCCGCGACGAACGTTATAAGATTCGATCGGCTGATCGAAACTGAAAGCCAACCGTGAATAATCGGGGAGAGTCCCCAAACGGACCTCCTGCAATTCAGCCGACTCGGACGCCGACCGGCTGATTTCTGCTTGGGCCCCTGATGTTGGTGAACTTTCAGGCTCGGGTCTGGCCCAACCCACACCGAACCCCGCAAGAAGCAAGGTCAGGCAGAAGGTCCAGACCATGGTCGTGACGGCCATCCGTCGAGGGCCCAGATCAAAAGTCCAAGGCTTCAACTTCTCACGCTCCTCCTGATTGCCGACTGACTAGGCAAGGTTCATGCCATAAGGGCCGATGAAATTTCAATGCACAGGGGCCTTCCCCATCTCCTCCAGCCGGCCTGACAGAAATGTATTCCTGCTTTCGCAGGAATGACATATAGTTAGGGCCGTCATTCCCGGGCAAGCCTCCGTCCGGGCCGTCAATAACCGATAGATTACAAACAAACTTTGAAAATATAAGTTCCCGATTCGACCCAGAGAATTTTCCTAAAACGGCCCGGCCGGACCGGAATGTTGTCAAAAAAATGGCGGCGGAGACGAAAGAGCGGATTGAAGGAAAATGCAGGCAGTCCAGATTCAGGTTCGCGGGGTAAGCAGGTTTTTCTTCTTCAGTTTCTCCACCAGGGTGGTGCGGTTTAGATTAAGCATTTTGGCCGCCTTGTTTTTGACCCAGCCCGACTTTTCCAGGGCCTGGACCAGGAGTTGGTCTTCGAAGTCGGAGACCGCCTGGTTGAAATCAATTCCATTGGGGTCGATTTCTATGGTTCGGGTTTGACCGGGCGGTTCGACTCCGGCGATGCGCGACGGCAGGTCTTTGACTGTCAAAATCGGTTCATCGGCCAGGATGACCATGCGCTCGATGATGTTTTCCAGCTCGCGGATGTTGCCCGGCCAGGAATAGTTCATAAGCTTGGCCATGGCTTCCGGAGTTATACCTTCCAGGTTTTTTTCTTTGGTCTCCCGGAAACGGGCCAGAAAATGCTCCACCAGGATGGGGATATCGGCCTGTCTTTCCCGCAGCGGCGGGACGGTGACCGGAATGACGTTGAGGCGGTAAAAGAGGTCTTCCCTGAACCGGCCGGCCTCCATGGCCTGGCGCAGGTTTTTATTGGTGGCCGTGATGACCCGGATGTTCACGCCTAAAGTCTTGGTCCCGCCGATGCGTTCGAATTGGTGCTCCTGCAAGACCCGGAGAATCTTGACCTGGAGCTTGGGACTCATGTCGGCGATTTCATCCAGGAAAATGGTGCCGCCGTCGGCCAGTTCGAACCGGCCGATCCGGGTGCGGATGGCGCTGGTGAAGGACCCTTTTTCGTGGCCGAAAAGTTCGCTTTCCAGTAATTCTTCGGGTATGGCCCCGCAATTGACCGGGATCAGCGGATTGTTCCGGCGGCGGCTGTTCTGGTGGATGGCCCGGGCGATCAGCTCCTTGCCGGTCCCCGATTCTCCGTAAATCATGACCGTGCTGTCCGTGTCGGCCACCTTCTCCACCAGGCGGAAGACCTCGCGGATGGCCTGGCTTTGGCCGATGATGTGGTCGAAGCGGGCCCGTGGCTTTCTTGGCTCCTCTTCTCCGGGCCGGGGAGTCTCCTCCACTAGAATACGGTCCAGACAGTCGTTTAATTCCTGAGGGTCCAGGGGGCAGGGCAGGTAGTCGGCGGCCCCGGCCCGCACGGCCTGGAGGGCCGCCTTGGAGGTCCCGTCCGAGGAGACCAGGACCACCCGGGCCTTGGGGTGCCGGACTTGGACGTGTTTGAGCAGCTCGAAGCCGGAGACCTTGGGCAGGTCCCGTTCGGCCAGCACAGCTTTAAAGGAGCGTTGGGCCAGAAGGTCCAGGGCCGAGGCCCCGTCAAGGGCCTGAACCGGGACGGCGTTTCTCTCAGCCAGGGCTTCAGCCAGCTTCCCGGCGGTGTGTTGATCACTGACCGCGATCAAGACCGCTTTCATGACGCTTCCGATTCGATTTCCGACTGGGCGGCCGACAACTATCCGCCACAGTAATTACCAATTGTTCCGTTCGGAGAGCATGATAATATTTTGACGCTCGTCAGGCAACCCTTTTTTGCTCAGACCAGACAAAATTTTCGGAAAAATCTTGGCGCTTTTCGCCGGTTCCCCCCAAGACGGTCATTTTAATTTAGCGGACGAGATCACTTTTTTTGACAAGTCTTTTTTGCGGGGCTCCGGCGGATTCGGCTCTTATCCGGCCAGCATTTCCGCCAAAGTCTTGACTTGGGATTCGGCCCGGCTCCGGTCGTATTTGCGGCCGTCGACCATGTCGGATTCCAGGACGATGCCGGGCTTGCCGGTCAGGGCGGTCAGGCGGCGTTTGATTTCATACTGGCCGAACGAGTAAGGTTTGCAGGACATGTTGGAATGGAGGATGAAGCCGTCGGCCTGATATTTTTCCATCATCCCGGCCAGCCGCCGGGTCTTGAAATCCAGGCCCTGGTTGAGGTGGACCACGGTGTAGGCCGTGGCCAGGCTCCGGATGGGGTCGCCGGCGTCCAGGCCTTCGAAGGCCCAGGATGAGGTGTAGGAATCGGCCACCAGGACCAGGCCGTGTTCGGCCAAGGCTTTGGACAGAGGCCGCATTTCGTACCAAATGGGGATGTTGTCCCAGATGATCCGGTATTTTTCGCCCGGCACGGCCCCGATGCCCCGGGCCACGCGGTCTTCGAGTTCTTTTTTCAGGCGGCGATAATATTTGACGGCGCTCCGGGTCCCCCGGAGGGTGACGATGGGGGCCATGTGGACAAAGGCGTCAAAGGAGGTCAGGGGGGTGGGCCGATGGCGGCAGAGGTCAAGGATTTCGCTCCACAAGCGCACCCCTTCGGCCGACCGCTCCAAAACCCGCTGGAAACGATTCATTTTGAAAGTCCGGCCCGTGGCCTTTTCCAAAAAGGTCACCAATTCCTCCATCTGCCGCACCACGTAGTCGATGGTTTCCGGTTTGACCTGGTCATAGATGAAGGGCGTGTCCAGCAGAAAGACCGGAACCCGGAAGTGCCGGGCCTGAATTTCCCACCACTTGACCACGGTGTTGCAGATGTTGTTGCAGGCCAGGAATAGGGTGGGATTCGGCCGGCCCTTTAAGGGCGAAAGTTCCTTGACGTTGCTGCCCAGGTCTGTTTTGGCGTACGAGCAGAGGTCTGGGCTGTAACCCTGGTTTTCGGCCAGTTGGCATAAATCCACGGACAGACGGGCGGCCCCGCACATGGCCGAATGGTTTTCCGGATAAAAGGGGACCACGCCCATGGCCCACAGGAATTCGACCGGGCCGCCGCTGGTGATCCAACCGACCTGGCCCCGAAAACGGGCCTTGATCTTGGCCCAGAAAAAATACCGCTTCATTAATTTTTTATAGGCTTCGAGCGAAGCCAAGGGCGGCCCCAGGGATTTTCTGCCGTTGCCGTTCATGGCGGATATAATAGGGTGTTCATGCCTGACAGAGCAAGAAAAAAACCCGGCGCTGAAATCTTCCCCGCAAGACTTGCAATGGCGGCCTGAATTTCTTATCTTAAAATTAAGCAAAATTAAGGGCAGAAAAGAATGGCTGAATCTCGGCGCGTGTTCTTTTGCTTTTGGCCAGGATTTAGGTTCAACAGCCAAGTAAGTTAGGAGAAGAAGGAATGACGGAAGGATCGACTAAAGAGAAATTGAACCGCAGTGTGCTTATCGCCTTGGACGGGTCGCGCTCGGCCCAGCAGGCGGTAAACTACGCCGTGCATATTACCGGATTTATTCCCGAGTTGGAATTCGTTCTGATCGAGGTTCTGCCGGCCACCCCGCCTTACCTGGCCGAAGAGGCCAAAACCGACGGGAAGATGCTGACCAAATTGACCAAATTCCACGAGATCAACCGGGAACGGGCCATGCTCAACCTGGAAAAGGCCCGCGCTCACTTGATCCAACATGGGGTGACTCCTGAACGAATCCGAATCAAGACCAGGCCGCGCGTGGCCGGTTTGGCCCAGGATATTCTAAGTGAGGCCGAACATGGCTTTTATGACGCCTTGATCATCGGCCGCCGGGGATTGACCAGAAGCCAGGAATTCTTCATGGGTTCGGTCTCCAGCCAACTGGTTCAACACGCGGCCAACGTGCCTCTGTGGATCGTGGACGGTCAAGTGGAAAAACCCAGGATCATGTTGGCGGTCGACGGTTCGCCGACCAGTCTCCGGGCCGTCGACCACGTGGCCTTCATGCTGGGCTCGAATCCCGAGGCGGAGATCGATTTCCTCCATGTGGTCCCCAAGTTCGTCGAGTATTGCCCGATCAATCTCGAAGACCATGAAAAACACTGGACCGAGGTGGACCAGGATTTGGAGCTTTTGGAGGAAGAATTTCGCCGGGACGAGAAGATTTGTCTTGACGATTTTTATAACCGGGCCGTAAAAATTCTCAATCAAGCCGGTTTTTCCAAGGAGCGCATCCATATCGAGGAGCGGGAAACTTCGGTCAGCGTGGCTAAAACGATCGTCAAGTCCGCCCAGGACCTCGATTGCGGAACAATTGTCATCGGCCGGCGCGGCATGGGTAAATCATCCTTTTTGGGAAAAGTGAGCGATCGAGTCGTCAAGCGGGTGGAGGGTCTGGCCGTCTGGATGGTCAGCTAATGGAGAAAAAAATGAAAGCGGATGCGGAAATGTTGGATGAATATTTGAAAACAAGACCGTTCATTCATTTTCAGGATAAAGAACTGGTCGATCAGGCGGCCGAGGTGGTCCAGGGTTTGACCACGGCCGCGGACCGGGCCAAGGCCCTCTTTTATTGGGTCCGGGACCAGATCAAGTATAATCCTTATTCGCCCGGTTGGCTGCCGGAGCATTATCGGCCGATCAACATTCTTCGGAGAGGAGAGGGTTATTGCGTTCAAAAAGCCGTCCTGCTGACCGCCATGGCCCGGTCCCAAAGCCTGCCGGCCCGGCTGGTCTTCGCCGACATCGTCAATCATCGCTTCTCGACGAAACTGGCTGAAATTATGGGCACCAACCTTTTCGTGTACCATGGCTACGTCGAAATGTTCATTGAAAATGATTGGGTCCGGGCTACTCCGGCCTTTGATCGGGAGTTGTGCGACAAACTCGAAATTTTACCCGTCGAGTTTGACGGCCGCAATCACGCCGTGTTCCATCGCCTGGATCGCTGTGGTCGCTTACATATTGAATATGTCAAACATCACGGTGTTTACGTTGACCTGCCTTTGGACGAGCTGATGGCCGCTTGGGCCGAAGCCTATCCTCAAGAAATGATGAATATGCTTAAAGCCGGCTCGGCCCAGGCAGATTCCTGGCTTGATAAATAAAAACAAGACGGCCTTTGACCAACCGTCGTGAACCGCTATCTTGGGTCCGAATTTGATTCTTTCCTAAAAAATGTCCTGCCGGACCTGGGTCTGGATTGGCGCCGCCACCGGCGCCGCGGCGTCCGCCGGCGGGTGGCCGAACGGATGAGGACCTTGGGGATAAGGTCCCTGGACGTGTACCAGGCCCGATTGGCCGGGGATCAGGCGGAAAAAGACCGTTTTCTGGCTCTTATGGGCGTGACCATCTCCCGTTTCTTCCGGGAAGCCCGTGTTTTTGAATACTTGGCCGCTGAAGTCTGGCCGGTTTGGACCGGCCGGGACAAGGTGGCCATGTTCTCAGCCGGGTGCGCCGGAGGCGAAGAATCCTATACCCTGGCCATAATGTGGCGGGAACACGGTCCGACCGGAGTCCGGCCGGTCATTTTGGCCGCAGATATTGACCTGGAAGTCTTGCTGCGGGCCCGCCGGGGTGTTTACTCTTCAGCCAGCCTTAAGGAAGTCCCGGCCGAGCTCAAGACCAAATATTTCCGCGCCGAAGACGGCCGGTGGCGTCTGGACGAAAGCATACAAAAAATGGTTCATTTTTATCGGGCCGATCTGAGGCGCTCGGGGTTTCCTCCCGAACTTGATCTAGTTTTGTGCCGCAATCTGGCCTATACTTACTTTACCCATCAGGCCCAGGAAGAAACGACCAGGGCCATAGCCAGGGTCTTAGCGGCCGGCGGCTTTCTGGTGGTCGGGGCCAAAGAAAAACCCAAGCCCGAGGATATCTTTGACCAGGTTTATCCATGCGTCTACCGTTTAAGGTAAGGCCCCAAGCCTTGATTTTCGATCTGGACGGCGTCATCCTCGACAGCATGCCCGCGCACGTGGCCGCCTGGCAGTCAGCTTTCGCCGAGAATGGGGTCCAGGCGACCGATGATTTTATTTATTTAAATGAAGGGGCCTTAGACAGAGAACGGCTGGTCCGCTTGATTTCTTCCGACGGCCGGATTTTGCCCCCTGAATTTTTTGATCGTCTCCTGGATCGGCAACGCCGAATTTTCCGGGAACAATATTCTTTGACCGTCCGTCTTTTTCCCCAGGCCGTCGAATTGATCGACCGCCTGGATCAGGCCGGCCTGCCTTTAGCCCTGGTCACCAGTTCCACGTTTCAGGTTATTCGGCCGGACCTTTTGACTTGGCTGGAACGCCGTTTTTCGGTCATCATCACCGGCGACCAGGTGGTTAAAAGCAAACCGGACCCGGAGCCGTACCTGGCCGCGGCGACGGGCTTGGGGGTGCGCCCGGACCAAGCCGTGGCCGTGGAAAACGCGCCGGCCGGGATCACTTCGGCCCGGCGGGCCGGCCTGATTTGCCTGGCCGTAGCCACAACCTTGCCGCCGGCGGCACTGGCTGAGGCTCACTTGGTCCTGCCCGATCATACCGCTCTGATCCGCCTTTTGACCGACTTCTTTCAAATTTGACACTCTTGAGCGAAACATTTAATATAAGCTGAATTTTTCGTCTCCGGGTCATTCGCTTAACTTTTTTACGGCTGATAAATGGGAATACTGCGCTGGCTTTTTACTTTTTTCGGTTTAGGGACCTCGCCGGAGGCCCTGACCAAAAAGGCCGCCGGTCTGGCCGGCAAAGGCGACGCCATGGCCGCCATCGAAGCCTATAAGCAAGCCTTGTCCAAAGACCCTCTTTACGTTCCGGCTTATGACGGCCTGGGCAAGATGTATTTCCGCATGGGGTTTCGGGAGGAGGCCGAAAGGGAATTCGCCATCGCCGACGGTCTGGAGAGCCTGAGCAAAAATCCGGAAGACCTGGAGGCCGGGTTGAAATTGGGCCGGGCCATGATGACCAAAGGTCTTATGGCGTTGGCCGTTAAATACCTTGATCCTTTGGTCCAAAAACACCCCCGTCACCCCGAGTTGGTTAAGTTGTTGGCTTCTTGTTATAAGAGTCTGGAAAATTACCAACGGGCTCGAGAACTTTTCCGGACCGGCTTGGAAATCCGGCCCAATGACGCCGACTTCTATCTGCAGCTCGGCGCTCTCGAAATAAAAGCCGGCAACCAGGAGGAGGGGGAGCGGCTGACCAATACGGCCCGCCTTTTGGCCAGGGCCGCCTCAGACCCCAACGACGCGGCTTCCCGCCGGAAACTGGGTGAATTGTTCTATTCCCAAAACAAATTCAAGGAAGCGGCCGAATTTTTCCGGGAAGCCGTGAAGATAGAATCCCAAGACCACGAAACCTGGGTCTTCCTGGGGCGGACCTACTGGCAACAGGGCTTGAACCCGGCGGCCGTCGACGCCCTCAATCAGGCCGTTCGCCTGGCGCCCGACGACCCGCGGCCCCATAAGCTCTTGGGTGAGGTTCTTCATCAGATGGGACGCTTCTCCGAAGGTCGGACGGCCAAAGAACTGGCCGGCGTCATCGAAGGGGGGGCCGGCGATCCCCAAGACCCTCAGCAGGGGGCCCGCTTCCTCAAGTATCTTCTTTCCATCGGCAAAAACGACGAGGCTCGGTCCAGACTGCAGGACTTCCTGGTCAAATGGCCGGACAACCTCGAGTTGCGTTTAATCCACGGCCGCCTGCTTTATAAAAGCAAGAAATACGAGGAAGCGGTCAAGGTGCTTCGGCCCATAACCCAGGAAAGAGAGTCCTGGGCTGAACCCCATATCTGGCTGGCCTTGGCCTACCAGCGTTTAGGCGACCACATGGGCGCTCTGGCCGAAGGCCAGCTGGCCGCCCGCCTGGCCCCTAAAAGTCACGCCATCCATAAAATCCTCGGCGACATCTACCGCGAACAGAAGAAGTTCGGCATGGCTGAAAACGCTTACGAAACCGCCGAGCACCTCAAGTCGACCAAGAAGAAAAAGTAAAAAAACTTTTTTATTCTGCGGAGTTGATCCGCTGACCATCAACAAAAACATGAAGTTTTTGAGGGTCTATGGTCAGGTTCACTTTTTCGTCAGGCAGGAAAGACAGGTTCTTGGCCGCCCGGACCGTCAATTCAGTCGAGCCGGTTTTGAGCAGGAGGTATTTCTCGGCCCCCACGTTACTGATTACTGCCACCCGGGCCGGGAAAGAAGTTTCCTGGACCGGGCCGAGTTGAATGTCTTCCGGCCGAATCCCTGCTTCCACCGGCTGGCCCTCCGCGACCGGCAGGGCCGCCGGGACTTCCAGGGCCAAATCATCGTTGGTGAAAAACAGACGGCCGCTCTTTCGGATCAGCCGGCCTGGGAACAGGTTCATCGGCGGTGAACCAATGAAGGCAGCCACGAAGGTGTCGGCCGGCCGGTTGTAGATGGCCTCGGGCCGGTCTATTTGGTGAAACCTTCCTTCCCGCATCACCGCCACCTTGTCCCCCAAGGTCATGGCCTCGACCTGGTCGTGGGTGACGTACAGGATCGTCCCTTTGATTTTTTGATGGAGCATCTTCAGCTCCAAGCGGACGCTGACCCTGAGCCGGGCGTCCAGGTTGCTCAAGGGTTCATCCAAGAGAAAAAGTTTGGGCCGCCGGACCAGAGCCCGGCCCATGGCCGTTCTTTGCCGCTGGCCGCCGGACAATTCCCTGGGTTTTCGGTCCAAAAGGTGTTCCAGGCCCAATAATTCGGCCGTTTCGATGACCCGCTCCCGGATCAAGGCTTTAGGCGTCCCGCGCATGCGCAGGCCGAAGCCCAGGTTCTCGGCTACGGTCATATGGGGATAGAGGGCGTAGCTTTGGAAGACCATAGCCACGTCCCGGTCTCGGGGAGAAAGACGATCCACGGATTTCCCATTCATGAGGACCGAGCCTTCATCCTGGAGGATCAGGCCGGCGACAATCTGGAGCAGGGTGCTTTTGCCGCAGCCGGACGGCCCGAGGAGCACGCAGAATTCACCGTCGGCCACCTGCAGATTTATCCCGCTCAGGACCTGAACCCGGCCGAAATTCTTGCCGATGTTTTGCAGAGTCAAGGAAGCCACAAGATCACCCTTTGACCGCCCCGGCCGACAGGCCGCTGACGATGCGTTTTTGAAAGAGCAGGACCAGCAGGACCAGGGGCGCGGTGGTGATGAAAGAAGCCGCGGCGATTTCGCCCCAGGGCACGGTGTGTTCTCCCTGGAAAAGGGCGATGCCCACGGGCATGGTCTGTTTGGCCGGGTCGGTCATTATCAGCAAGGCTAAAAAGAACTCATTCCAGGCATAAATGAAACACAAAATGGAAGCAGTGAAAAGGCCCGGAGCGGCCAGGGGCAAAGTCACCCGGATCAGGGCTCCCAAGCGGGTGCAGCCGTCGACCAGGGCCGCGGCTTCCAATTCTTCCGGCATCTCCCGAAAAAACAAGGCCAGTATCCACACCGCCAGGGGCAGGGTCAGGGCCACGTAGGGCAGGATCAAGCCTTGATAGGTGTTGAGCCAGCCGGCCAGCCTAAGCAGACGCCAGACTGGCCCGGCTATGGCGATCTGGGGGAACATGGCGCAGGCCAGGACGGCCATGAGGACCATGCCGGCCCATCGGCGGGGCAGGCGGGCCAGGGCGTAACCGGCCAGGACGGCCAGGCTGATGGTGATCAGGGTGGTCGATCCCGCCACGATCAGGGAATTTTTCAGATAATCGAGAATGCCGTATCGGTCTATGGCCGAGGTGAAAAAAACCAGGGAAAATTCCGGCCGCCATTGGGGCGGCACGGCTGTGATCTGGGTTTGGGTTTTGAAGGCCGAAGAGACGAACAGGATAAAGGGGGCCAGGGAAAAAAAAGCGGCCAGAGCCACGCCCAGGCCAAAACCGATTTTCGCTTTCACCACGCCTCCATCACCCGCCGGCCGACCAGGCGGACGTAAACTATAGCCAGGATCATGATGATCACGAAGACCAAGACCGACACGGCTGAGCCGTAACCCAGCCAGCCCTCGACGAACATTTTTTTGTATCCGTAAAGCTGGAGCACGTTGGTGGCGTCGGCCGGCCCGCCCTGAGTCATGACGAAGGCCAGGTCAAAGACCCTGAAAGCGTCAATAGTCCGGAAGAGAAGGGCGATCAGCAGGGCCGGCCGAACCAGAGGCCAGGTCACCCGCCGGAAGCGCTGCCAGGCCGAAGCCCCGTCCACTTTAGCCGCCAGGTACAGCTCCTCGGGGATGACCTGGAGACCGGCCAGGATCAGCAGAGCGGCAAAAGACGAAGTCTTCCAGACGTCGGCGGCGATGACGGCCAGGAGGGCCGTGTGGGGATAAGCCAGCCAGGCCACGTACCGGCCGGTCTCGGCCCCGAACAGGGCGTAGTTGAGCAGTCCGTAGGCGTCGTTGAAAAGGAAACGCCACATCTGAGCCGCCACCACGGTGGGAATGGCCCAGGGAATCAGGACCGAGGCCCGCAAGGCCCCGCGGCCGGGAAAGCGGTGGTTGATCAGCAGGGCCAGCAAAAGCCCCAGCAGCAATTCAAAAAAAGTGGTTGTCCCGACGAAAATCGCGGTGATCTTCAGGGAATGGCGGGCCACCGGGTCATAGTACAATTCCCGGTAATTGTCCAGGCCGACAAAGGGAGAGCCCAGTTGGGGCAGGCCGATGATGATCCGCTGGAAGCTCAGCAATATGGACTGCCCCACCGGCGCGGCAATGAAAACCAGCAGGACCAGGACCGCCGGAATAAGGAGAACGAGAAAAAGGCGAAGGTCTTCGGACCTCACGGCTGGACGGCCGCGCCCAGACGGGCCAGTTTTTCGATTTTAGCTGCGGTCGCCTGGGCCAAGGCGGCCAGGTCGGCCTCCTTATCCACGATGGCCCGGCTGAAGTAACGTTGAAGCTCCTGGCTGATCATCGGATAGACCGGAGAGAGGGGCCGGGGCCGGGCTTGTTCGAAAGAGGGCAGAAATTCCAATAAATGGGGCATGGCGGTCCGAACTTCCCGGTCCTGGTAAACCGCCCGGCGGGTCGGGGCCAATCCGGCCTTTAAGGCCAGCAGCTTCTGGCTTTCGGGCGAAGTCATGAAGTGAACAAACTTCCAGGCCTCTTCCGGCCGTTTCGACCAGCGGCTCAGGCCGAACTGCCAGCCGCCCAGGGTCGAAGCCGGACTGTGACCAGGAAAGGCGGGCAGGCTGGTCACCCCCACCCGGCCCGCGACCTTGGACTTGGCCGGATCGTCGGCCACGGCGTAGGCGTATGGCCAATTGCGGTGAAAGACCGCCTTGCCCTGGATGAACAGCTCCAGCGATTCCGGCTCTTCGTAATTGACCGCTCCGACCGGCGCGGCCCGGCCGATGATCTTTTCTCGGACAAAGGCCAGGGCTTCCAAGGCTTCCGGCGCGGCCAGCCGGGACTTGCCGGTACTGGGGTCCAAAACCGCCCCGCCATGGGACCAGAGGAATTCCAACATATTGCAGACCAGACCTTCATACTGTTTGAACTGGCCGGAATAAATCTTGAGGTCCGGGTCTTTTTCTCCGCTCAGGATCACCCGGCCCTGGTCGAGCATCTCGGGCCATTGGCCGGGCGGCTTGAAACCGTATTTATCCAGCAAGTCCCGACGATAGTAAAACAGGCCGGCGGCCAGGTAACAAGGCACGCCGTAAATTTTGCCTTTATAAGTATTCGCCGCGATGGGTCCGGGTAAAAACCGGTCGCGTTCCTCGGGTGGAAACAGCGGACCAAGGTCCAAGGCCCAGCCGGCGTTGGCGAATTCGGGCGGCCAGATCACGTCCATAAAAAAGACGTCCACCGAAGGGTCCTTGTTTTTCAAGCGCTGGGTGACGATGGCGTGGTATTCGGTCGAGGAATGGGGGCCGATTTGAATCTTGATCTTAATGTCCGGATGGGCTTGATGGAACCTGCCGATCAGTTCGTTCCACACCTCAGGCTGGTTGGGTTTCCAGGTCAAAAAGACCACCGTGATTGGTTGGTCCGTGGCGGCTGTCCCGGTCCCCAAGCCGACGCCCAGAACCAGGCCGACGAGAATGATTCTGACCAGCAGCTTCATGGTCCCCCCAATTTTTAATTTAGCTTCATTGAGTCACTTTGTCCACACCCCATGGGAATCGATGATAAAAAATAGAAGGCCGGGGAAGTGGGAATAGGCCGTAAGAAGCGAAAATTAATGACTAAAACTCTTTTGATCAGTCGGGCTTCAGGCATATAACTTTTTGATGAAGAAGACATTTGGATGAACCAGTTTAATATTGAAAATATATCAGTTTTGATATAATAAAGGCTTTGAAAAAAATCTTTTGGCGGAGGCGGCTGGCATGGAAGAGCAAGCGGCGCGGATAAACGGTCAGACGATCAAAGCGGATTCGGGCGGAACCATTTTGGACAAGGCCAAGGAGTTGAATATCCACATCCCCACCCTCTGCCATTATCCGCAAGGAAAATCCTTGGGTTCCTGCGGCGTCTGTGTGGTCGAGAATCGGGCGAACGGCGAGCTGGTTACGGCCTGCTCCACCGTCCTGGAAGCCGGTATGGATATCCGGACCGAATCAGAGCCGGTGGTTGAAGCCCGCCGGGCCGCCATTACCAAACTGGTCAATTCCGGACAGCATAACTGCTTTGTCTTAAATATGCCCTCGGCGGACTGGACCAGTTGCCAGTTACAAATCATGGCTCGCCCGTGGCACCAGGTGCTCTGCCCCGCCTGGGGAAGATGTGAACTCCAAAATTTAGTGGTTAAATATGGGGTTGACCCGATGGAACCTTATGGGGAAGACCGGGAATATCCTTTGGATGATCGCCATCCCATGTTCGTGCGCGACTACAGTCGCTGCATCCGTTGCGGCCGCTGCATTCAAGCCTGCAACGAGGTGCAGGTCAATCTGGCCATACCCATGCCGGATCAATGGGAAGAGGATTCGGCACCGCCCGAAGAGGCCTACCCGTTGGTCGACTATGATCGGTGCGTCCACTGCGGCGAGTGTGTCCAGGCTTGTCCTGTAGGAGCCTTATTCGAAAAAAAGGCTTTTCAATTAAGCATCGGCCACGATGTGGATTACATCAGAACCACCTGTCCTTACTGCGGCGTGGGTTGTCAGATGTGGCTTCACGTCAAGGAGGGAAAAATCGTCAAAGTCACCGGCGTGGAGCAAGCCCAACCCAACCAAGGCCGACTTTGCGTCAAGGGCCGTTTCGGCTATGACTTCATTTACTCGGAGGAACGTCTTAAGACCCCGATGATCCGGGAAAATGAGGGGTTCCGAGCCGCCTCCTGGGAAGAGGCCCTGGATTTGGTCACGGAACGACTGAAGGACACCATTAACAAATACGGTCCGGACAGCGTGGCCGGGGTGAGTTGCGCCCGGAGTATCAACGAAGATTCCTACCAGATGCAAAAACTCTTTCGCGCGGTGATCGGGACGAACAATATCGATCACTGCGCCCGGACCTGACACGCTCCCACGGTCGCCGGTCTGGCGACAGCCTTCGGTTCGGGGGCCATGACCAACTCGTTCGCCGATTTTGGCAAGGCCCGCATGTTTTTAATCATCGGGTCTAATACCACCGAGGCCCATCCCGTGGCCGCCACCTTCATCAAACAAGCGGTTCGCAATGGCGCGGAACTCACGCTGGTCGATCCAAGACGGACCCCCTTGGTCGAGTTCGCCACCACCCATCTGCAACTGAGGGTCGGCAGCGACATCGCCCTGCTTAACGCCCTGATGCAGGTCCTGATCACTGAAGACCTCTATGACCGGGATTACGTTCAAAAATGCACCGTCGGTTTTGATGAGTTAAAAAGAAAGGTGCTCGAGTATCCCCCGGAAATGGCGGCGGACATTACCGGTGTGCCGGCCGAGTTGATTCGGTCGACCGCCCGTCGTCTGGCCGCCGTTAAGCCGGCCATGCTTATCTATACCCTGGGCATCACCGAGCATACCTGCGGGGTCAACAACGTATTGAGTTGCGCCAATCTCCAGATGTTGCTTGGCAATGTCGGTTTTGAGTGCGGCGGGGTCAATCCGCTGCGCGGTCAAAACAATGTTCAAGGCGCCTGTGATATGGGGGCCTTGCCCAATGTCTTCCCAGGCTACCAAAAGGTGAACGATCCCGCTCTGAGGGATAAGTTCTCCAAGGCTTGGGGCGGCGGATATCTGCCGGGCGAACCTGGTTTGATGCTGCCTCAAATGTTGGAAGGACTCATTGATAAGCGGGTCAGGTTCTTTTATGTTTTCGGTGAGAATCTGGCCAACACCGAACCCAATATCAGCCATGTCGAAAAATGCCTGAAATCGGCGGAATTCCTGGTGGTTCAAGATATTTTCCCCAACGAAACCACCAAATTCGCCGATGTCATCCTGCCCGCCGCCGCCTGGAGTGAAAATGACGGGACGTTCACCAATTCGGAAAGGCGGGTCAGTCGGGTGCGCACGGCCTCCGTCCCTCCCGGAGAAGCCAAACCCAACTGGTGGATATTCAAGCAGATCGCTCAGCGGTTGGGACACCATTGGGAAGCGGACAGCGCCCAAGCCATCTGGGACGACGAAATTTCCATGTTGGCGCCGCAAATGGCGGGCATCAAGTATGACCGGCTCGAAGGCGACGGGCTGCAATGGCCGGTTCCTGATCTGCAGCATCCCGGTACACCGCTTCTTCATCAGGTCGGCTGCTTTACCTGCGGTCTGGGCCGTTTCACGCCGGTGGATTGGACGCCGCCGGCGGAAACGCCCGACGCTGAATACCCCTTGGTCCTGAGCACCGGCCGACGGCTCTACCACTACCACACCAGGACCCAGACTGGTCGTTGCGAGGGGCTCAATGATTTGCTCGGCGAAGAAACCGCTGACATTTCGGTAGCGGACGCCCGGCGTCTTGAAATTGACGATGGAGATTACATCAAGCTCCGTTCGAGGCGGGGTCAGGTCAAGGTCCGGGCCAGAGTGACCGAACAGGTGCCGTCAGGCATGGTCTGGATGGCTTTCCACTTCCGGGAAGGAAACGCCAACTGGCTGACTAATCCGGCCTTCGATCCGGTCAGTCAGACGGCGGAATACAAGGCTTGCGCCGTTCGAATCGAGAAAATATAGAAGCGATCAACCTGGCGATCAACCGGTACGCCCTCCGGCCAGGGGTTGCCTTTCAGGGCTCCGAACAAATTCGGCCCGGAGGGTTTTTTTGAATCAATCCCGGACCGGGGGCAGGGTCCGGATTCAACTTGGTTCAGCAGGAAAACTCGACTATCAGGCGGGAACACCCAGGTAAAGACAGAGCAGGTATAATCCGTAAACGGTCAAAAATATACCGCCTTCGATCCGGCTCAAGCGCCAGCCCGTGACCAGGAAAGGCAGCAGAACCAAGGCGCAGCCCAGCATGACCCATAAATCGAAGGAAACCATTTGGGGATTGACGTGAAGGGGGGTCACGGCGGCGGTCAGTCCGAGAATGCCCAAAATATTGAAGAGGTTGCTGCCGATGACGTTGCCCACGGCCACGTCGGCCTGTCGGCGGAAGGCGGCGATGGCCGAAGTGGCCAGTTCCGGCAAAGAGGTCCCCACCGCCACCAGGGTCAAGCCGATGACGGCCTCGGACACTCCGGCCGCCCTGGCCAAGCCGACGGCTCCTTTGACCAGGGCGCTCGACCCGATCACCAGGGCGGCCAGACCGCCGATAACCAGGCCCGTTCCCACCCAAAATCGCATCGGACGGGCGGCCAGGTCCGCTGTTTCCGATATGGTGACCGTATCAGGCAGAAGATTTCGGCGCTTTTCCGAATGATACGAGTAGAGGATGACCCCGATCAGGCCCGCCGACATGAAGATTCCCTCGATCCGATTTATCGGGCTCCAGTAGCCGGTAACCACGAGAATTATGCTGGCCGCGACCATAAGCGTTCCGTCCCGAAAGACCACGATGGGCCGGCAGCGCAGGGGGTGAATCAAAGCCGAAACTCCTAAAATTAACAGGATGTTGGCTATATTGCTTCCGACCACGTTGCCGACGGCCAAATCGGGTTGGCCCTTGAGCCCGGCTTGAAGGGAAACGACCAGCTCCGGACTGGACGTGCCGAAAGCCACGATGGTCAAGCCGATCAACAAAGGCGAAACGCCCAGACGGGCGGCCAGGTTCACCGCCCCGCGAACCAGAGCCTCGCCGCCTAAAAAAAGCAAGATCAACCCTATCGCCACCAGACCCCAAAGAACCATATTCGGGAACTCCTCCATCCGACGGTCGGCTTCCGACAACCGGCTTGACCTTTCAGGTCTTCGACTTTCTCCGGGTCCATGATAATCCGTTTTGGTCCGATTTGCTGTTTTTTTTGCCGGAACAGCAGGCGAACGAAAAAGCGGCCCTGATGGTCTTTTATCCGCGGAAACGAAGGATGGCGGTGATCCGCCCCCAGGTTCGAATGCTTGTTGACGGTTTTCAAGTGGTTTTAAAAAATTTTTTCCTATGGAAAAATATCTTGACCATTTACAATTGTTTGGTTATTATAAACTTAGTTCGCTCCAAGCGAACGGGGATTAGACGATAATCCCTCTTCTTCCCAATCGCCGTCGTGAGCCCTCTGCTGTGCCCCCTTCGATGCAGGGGATCCACTCACGGCGGCCCCTCCTTTTTTAGGGACCGAAGTATCAGAAAGTTCTTGGGGGTTCTCTCCTTGACTTTTCACCGGCCCGCTGATTAATTTCAACCAAGATTCGGTTAAATGGCCATGTCTTACGCTGTCAGAGAAATTAAACGCTTGGCCGGAAAGGCTCTTCATCAGTATGGTATGATCGCTCCGGGCGACCGGATTCTGGTTGCTCTGTCCGGGGGCAAGGACAGTCTGCTCCTGCTCGATTTCCTAGAGGAACGGCGGCGCCGGGCGCCCATTGATTATTCCCTGGTGGCCGTGCACCTGGATATGGGTTTTGAAGACCCCGGCCAAAGGGCCGCCCTGGAAGAATACGTGGCTGGGAAAGATCTGGAATATTATTTTGAAGTGACCGATTACGCCCCTTTAGCCCATTCCCGGATCAACCGGGAAAATCCCTGTTTTCTTTGTTCGCGCTTGCGCCGACGGCGTTTGTTCGAATTGGCCCGGGACTTCGGCTGCCCCAAGATCGCCTTGGGACACCATCGTGATGATCTGATCGAGACCTTGCTCCTCAACATCCTGTTCAGCGGCGAGATCAGCACCATGCTGCCGGTCCAGACCTTCTTCAACGGACTGATCACGGTGATTCGGCCTTTATGCCTGACCCCTGAAGACAAAATCCGCCGGTGGACCTTGAACCGAAATCCGCCCCTGGTGGAAAATCCGTGTCCCAGCGCGGCCCGATCCAAACGCCGGGAGGTCAAAAATCTCATCGCCGAGCTTTCCCGGTCGAACGACAAGATCAAGGGCAATATTTTCCGGGCTTTGAGCAACGTCCGGCGCGATTACTTGCTCGATCCGGCCCGGCCGTCTCAACCGAATCCAGGGCTGGTCGGCCATGGCCGGAATCGGGTCATGGAGGGAAACAAGAAAATGGCGAAAAAGAATCAGCGCAGCCGCCAGCGGGTCAATTTTAAAACCCTGGTTGATTTGAGGGCGGGCGAATGGGAACTGGAAGGGCTGAAATCTCGGGACATCAGTTTGAAGGGATTGTATGTGACGACTGACCAAAATCTTCCGGTCGGCACTCCGGTGGACATCACCCTGGTCCTTTTCGGGACAAGCAGTCAGCTCAAGTTAAGCATGAAGGGCCGGGTGGCTCGGGCGGAACCTGGGGGCCTGGGCGTGGATTTCGTGGAAGTGGACTTGGATAGTTTCTTCCATTTACGCAACATCATAGCTTATAATTTGGGGGGGGCGGCCGAAGTGGACCATGAGTTGGCCGTCAAACCGGCTTTCGAGCTGTCTGAAAATGGCGTCGATTAAAAAGAAAAAACAGGAAGAGACCATCCACCAACTGGAAGACTTGGCCCGGCGCCTCGGTCTGGAAGTGTCGTACGGCGATATGAAATTCGCCGGCCTTAAGCTGAGGTCCGGGCAGTGTCTTTTTAAGGGCCGGCCCTGGCTGATTCTGGACCGTAAACAAAGTTTTGAAGAAAGACTTGAACTTTTTATCCAAGCCCTGGCCGGGTTCGATCTGTCTCATGAAGAAGTGCCGGCGGAGGTCTCCACTTGGCTGCGACCCGTCTCCGGCCCGGCGGTCCCAAGTTCGGACGAGAAGGGTCCAGCGGATGAACGGCCAGCCTCCAACGGTCGAAATTCAAAATCATCCGGCCGATCGGCCGAGGTCGACTAGTGCGCCTCAACAGTTTGGTTTTAAGTCTGGCGGCCTGTTTGTTCCTGGCCTTCGGCTTGTATTTAATGATTGCCGCCTACTACCAGACCCATCCCACTGTTTTTTTGGCCCTGTTCTTCTCGGCCAGCCTGATCATCCTCTTGAGCGCCGCCCTCCTTTTGGGATTGATCTGGCGGTACTTTTCCCTAAAAAAGGAAAGAAACAACCCTGATTCTTCTTCCGGATGAGCGCCGCCCTTTTTCAGCATGACCGCCGACCGACGGTATATCCGAAGGGCTTACATTTTCTTGAAAAAAGGACTAGGCTCCGCCTTGACAAGGGTTGAGGCGGTGCTTACCGTTACCGTAGTGTTGAAATTTGAAAGTGCGGCGGGTTTTTTCGATGAGGCATGACCTGGGCGATAGAGCCAGAAAAATATTGGAGGCCGTAATCCAGGACTATATTATGACTGCAGAACCGGTCGGGTCCAGGGCTCTGGTCAAGCGACACGGTATCGATCTTTCCCCGGCGACCATTCGTAACGTGATGGCCGATTTGGAAGAAATGGGCTTCTTGACCCAGCCCCATGCTTCAGCCGGCCGGATTCCCACTGATAGAGGCTTGCGCTATTACGTTGATTCAATTTTAGAAGTCAAGGACATCTCTACTCAGGAACAAGAGCTTATTCGCCGGGGGTTCGCCGACATCACTCCCGAAGTGGCCCACTTGCTCAAACATTCTTCCAAGGTCCTCTCCACGGTCTCCCGGCATATCGGCTTGGTTCTGGCCCCTAAGTTTTCCCGGCTCAAGCTCAAGCAGATCGAATTTATCCGTCTGGACCGACGTTTGATTCTGGTCATCATGGTGGGCGAATCCGGACTCATTCAGAATCGGATCATCGAAGCCGACGAAGAACTGACCCAGGAGGACCTGGACGGATTCAATCGTTATCTCAACGACATCCTTGGAGGCCTGACCATCAGTGAAATGAAGGTCAAAGTCGTGGAGGAGATGCGCCGGGAGAAGAACCGTTTCGACGACATGCTTTCCCGGGCTCTGGCGCTCAGCCGGAAAGTCTTCGAAACGGATTCCGACGAAAACGACATCTACATCGAGGGCCAGGTCCATCTGTTCGACTATCCGGAATTCGCCGATGTGACCGCCATGAAAGCCATTTTCAAGGCTTTCGAAGATAAAAGCATCCTGGTCAAGCTCCTGGACAAAACCTTGACCGGTTCCGGGGTCCAAATTTTTATCGGCTCGGAAAACGAACTGGCTGAAATGCCCGGATTCACCCTGATCGCTTCCAGATATTCCCGCGGGTCCATCCCCTTGGGCACTCTGGGCGTTCTAGGGCCGACCAGGCTGAATTATTCCCGAATTATTCCAGTGGTCGACTTCACGGCCAGACTGGTCAGCCATATCCTGGAATCTGATCTGTAATCTATGGAGGCGTCGATGAATTTAGATGATAAACCAAGCAGTTTAAACTCGAAAAGTCCGGCGGAGGAAAAGATCGCAGCCGCCGAAGCCCAAGCCGTTCCGGAAGGCTCGGGTCAAGAAGAGGTCGATTGGAAAACCGAAGCCGAAAAGAATCTGGAATTGTATCTTCGGTCTCAGGCCGAGATGGAAAATATGAGAAAGCGTCTCGAACGGGAAAAGACCGATTTCTTGAAATTCGCCAACGAAAATCTGATTAAAGACCTTTTGCCTATTCTGGACAATCTTGAACGAGCCTTGGACCATGCCAAGTTCAACGAGAGCACCGAGGGTTTTCTGGAAGGTTTGAAGCTTATTTATGAAAGTTTTGTTAATACGTTAACCAAGTTCGGGATTAAACCCGTTCCGGCGCTGGGTCAGCGCTTTGATCCTCATGTGCATGAAGCCGTTATGCAGCGGGAAGACCCGGATGCTGAAGAAAACACCGTGCTGGAAGAGGTCCAGAAAGGCTATTTCTTGAATGATCGGCTGGTGAGGCCTTCCATGGTCGTGGTCTCCCGCCGACCGGTCGGGGAAGTTGAAAATTGAAGAATGATTATTAAATATATTTCCAAGGAGGATTCAACATGGGTAAAGTCATCGGTATAGATTTAGGCACGACCAACTCGTGCGTAGCCATAATGGAAGGCGGCGATCCCAAGGTTATCGCCAATGTAGAAGGGAACCGGACTACTCCGTCCATGGTCGCTTTCACCGAATCAGGTGAGCGTCTGGTGGGACAAGCGGCCAAACGGCAGGCCATCACCAACCCTGAGGCCACCGTTTTCGCCGTCAAACGCTTGATCGGAAGAAAATACGAATCGGCGGAAATCCAGCGGGACATCAAGACCATGCCGTACAAGATCGTCAAAGCGGATAACGGCGACGCCCACATCGAGGTTCGAGGCAAACGTTACAGCCCCTCGGAAATCTCTTCGATGATCCTGACCAAGATGAAGCAGACCGCCGAAGAGTACCTGGGAGAAAAGGTGACCGAAGCCGTCATCACCGTCCCGGCCTATTTCAACGACAGTCAACGCCAGGCCACCAAAGACGCCGGCCGTATCGCCGGCCTTGAAGTCCTGCGCATCATCAATGAGCCGACGGCCGCTTCTTTGGCCTATGGTCTGGACAAAAAGAAAGACGAGAAGATCGCCGTCTTTGACCTGGGCGGCGGCACCTTCGACATTTCCATCCTGGAAATAGGCGACGGGGTTTTTGAAGTCAAATCCACCAACGGCGACACTCATTTGGGCGGAGAAGATTTCGATTTGCGCATCATAGACTATCTGGCCGATGAATTCCGCAAAGAAAGCGGGATCGATCTGCGCAACGACAAGATGGCCCTGCAGCGGTTGAAAGAAGCCGCGGAAAAGGCCAAGATGGAGCTGTCCACCTCCATGGAAACCGACGTTAATCTGCCATTTATCACGGCGGATGCTTCCGGTCCGAAACACATGAATATCCGGCTGACCAGGGCCAAGCTCGAATCCTTGGTCAACGACCTGATTGAAAAGGTGGTCGAACCTTGCCGGACCGCGCTCAAGGATGCCGGACTCAACGCCAAAGACATCGACGAAGTCATCCTGGTCGGCGGCATGACCCGTATGCCCAAAGTCCAGGCCAAAGTGAAAGAAATCTTCGGGAAAGAGCCCCACAAGGGCGTTAACCCCGATGAAGTGGTGGCCGTGGGTGCGGCTATTCAAGCCGGGGTCCTCAAAGGCGAGGTCAAGGACGTGCTCCTGCTTGACGTCACCCCGTTGTCTCTGGGCATCGAGACCCTGGGCGGCGTTTTTACCAAGCTGATCGAAAAGAACACCACCATCCCGACCAGACGCAGCCAGATATTTTCCACGGCCGCCGACAACCAGCCGGCCGTCTCGATCCACGTCCTCCAGGGCGAACGGGAAATGGCCGCGAACAATAAAACCCTGGGCCGGTTTGAACTGGTCGGCATCCCACCGGCCCCGCGCGGCGTCCCCCAAATCGAAGTCACCTTCGACATCGACGCCAACGGCATCGTTCATGTCTCGGCCAAGGACCTGGGCACCGGCAAAGAACAGTCCATCAAGATAACAGCCTCTTCCGGCCTGACCGAAGAAGAGATCAACCGGCTGATCAAAGATGCTGAAATGAACGCTGAGGAAGATAAAAAGCGCCGGGAATTGGCTGAAGCCAGAAACCAGGCCGACACCCTGGTCTACACGACCGAAAAGACCCTCAACGAGATGGGCGACAAGGTCGACGGGGCCACCCGGGCCGAAATTGAGTCCGCCCTCAACGACCTCAAGTCGGTCATGAACAGCGGCGACAAGAAGACCATCGAAACCAAAATGAACGCAGTGACCAAGGCCTCTCACAAGCTGGCCGAGCAGATGTACTCTCAGACCAGCCAGGCTCAGCAGCAGGCCCAGGCCGGCGGAGGCGGGGCCGAATACGCTCGGACCGGAACCGGCGGCGATGACGACGTGGTCGACGCCGATTTCGAGGAAGTCAAGAACGAATAATCCTTGTTCAACAATCAGACGAAACGGGCTCCCTTGCGGAGCCCGTTCTTTTTTCAGCCAGAAGATTGACGTTTAAACAGATGATTCAATTTCAGCAGCAACGATAAATCGCCCTCGACTTTATATTGCCCGTTCATAAAGGCCGATTGGCCGCTGATTTCCCCCTTGGATATTCCCAGCCAGACGTCGGTCGGGCTCTTGACAACCACGCTGGGATTGAGGGCCGGGCCTTCATGAAAGACGCATTTCCCGTCCTCGATCTTCAAATGGGCCGTAAAATTCTCGGCGCCGCTGATCTCGAACTGGTAAACGGCTTTTAGATCGCCGGCGGCTTCGGGTTGAAATCCCAAGGGCATGATTTCCAGCAGCTCCCGGCAGGTCCGGGCCTCATCGGGGCCGCCGCCGGCTGGTTTCTCGGCCCGCTTTCCAAGTCGGCTTTTGGCTTTCTCCTCGGCGATCATGTTTTCAATCCAGGCCCTTCTTACATTCGGATCGAATTGCCCGCCGGCGAATTCCTGGCGGACGTAATTTTTAAAGCCTTGATAAAATCCGTGCTCCTCCCAGTGTTTATAATCGTCCTTCATCAAATCCCGTTCCCGGCGGACCAGGTCGCCCATCAGCAGATAGAAGAAAAGGTCCTTCTCCGTGCCCGGATAGCGCCTTTTTTCCTTTATGGCCCGGGCCAGGTCCCGGGCCAGGTCTGCCGCCCGCGTTTCCACGGCCTCTTTCCCCAAAAATTCGCCGGGTTTGGCGGCCAAGGCCGTCAAGGTTCCCACGGAAAAGGCCCCAAAGACCCGCAAAAGGGTGGCCAAATACTCGCCCACCGTCGTTTCTCCGAAAGCCGCGGCCACACTGACGGCCAGGCCCGGTTTCCAGGTGGGACGCGGCTTGTGTCCGTAGGCCAGGGACCTGTCCAGAAAAGTTTTCATCTGACCGGTCACGCTCATGAAATAGACCGGACAGGCCAGAATGATCCCGTCGGCCTCCAGAAGCCTTTGCACCACTCCGGCATGATCGTCCCCTCGCCAGCATTTACCTTTTTCCAGGCACAGTCCGCATCCCAGGCAGTATTCGATCCTTTTTTCCGATAAATTGATCACCTCCAATTCAAAGCCGGCCTCAGCCAGAGGACCTCGAAACATCTCCAGCATCATGGCCGTGTTGCCTATTCCGGCGTGCGGGGAAGCGTTGACCGCGACCACCAATCCCTTGTCCGACATAACCCGCTCCTTTGCCGCCGGCGGCCTTTCAGCCGGCCGGACTTTTTTGTTTTTGATTGATCCACCTAACAAAACGAAAAAAACAATCACAAAAGAGAGCCTGACGGAAGAAAAGATGACGGCGGAAGACTTGCCTGAATGCCCCCCAAGGCCCAAGTTTTGCTGATAAAAATAAACGTCACGTCATGGGTGAAATGTCAAGTTAAACTTTTGCGAACACTTCGTCCACGCCAAGGTGGAATTCGCCAAAAACATTCCAGCTCACCTTGATTTGATTTAAATCAAGGCATTTCAAACCGGCTTGATTTATAATAATCTTAAAATCATCTAACTCCGATTCATTCCGGGCCGACCGTGATCGGGCCTAGATTAAAACCATAATCGAAAGGAGGATCAGCCATGAGGCCCACGGAAGAACTTATGGCGGAACATGAGGCTGTTCTCGCTTCCCTGGTTATTCTGGAACGGATTGGCCACCGCCTGGAAAAGGGCCAGACGGCCGAAACCGGGCCGATCCAGGACCTGCTGGAATTTTTCCAGGTTTTTGTTGATCGCTGCCATCACGGCAAAGAGGAGGAGCTTCTTTTCCCTGAACTGGAAAAAGCCGGTTTGCCCAAACAAGGCGGACCGGTCGGGGTCATGCTGGCCGAACATGAAACCGGCCGCCGACTGGTCCGGCAAATGAAAGCAGCCGCCGAAGCCCTGGACAACAAAGAAGAAGGCGCGGCCCGAAGTTTCGTGCAAGCGGCCCGAGCTTATATCGACCTTTTACGGCAGCATATTCAAAAGGAAAACCAAATCCTTTTCCCCTTGGCCGACCAACGGCTGACTGCGGAGCAGCAAGCCTTTTTGACCCAAGGATTTCAAAGAATCGAACAGGAAAGAATAGGGGAGGGGCGTCACCAGGCCTTTCATCGGATGTTGGAGGACCTTGACCGTCAATACCAGGGTTGAATCCGTCAACCGCATGATTCCCCGGGTGGCCCGGACTGGGCCTCATCCGGGTGAGATGACTTGCACTTAATCAAAGCTGAAAGGAGGAAGTTATGAGCAAGAAGATCAATGAGACCATCACCTGGGTGGGCCAGACGGACTGGGAACTGACCAGCTTTCACGGCGACGAATACTCCATCAATCGGGGCACGTCCTATAACGCCTATCTGGTCCGGGCCGAAAAAACCGTCCTGATCGACACCGTGTGGGACCCTTTTGCCGAGGAGTTCGTTGAAAAACTGGCCGGGGAAATCGACCTCAACCGGATCGACTTCATCGTGGCCAACCACGCCGAGAGGGACCACAGCGGGGCCCTGCCGGTCCTGATGCGGGCCATCCCGGACAAGCCGGTGTACTGCACGGCCAACGGCGTCAAATCCCTCAAGGGCCACTACCACCAGGACTGGAATTTCAAGCCCGTCAAGACCGGGGACCGGTTGAGCCTGGGGAACAAGGAGCTTATCTTCGTCGAGGCCCCCATGCTCCACTGGCCGGACAGCATGTTCTGTTATCTGACCGGCGACAGTGTCCTGTTCAGCAACGACGCCTTCGGCCAACATTACGCCACCGAGCTTTTATACAACGATCTGGTCGACCAGGCCGAACTCTACCAGGAAGCCGTTAAGTATTACGCCAACATCCTGACGCCCTTCAGCCAGCTTGTCACCAAAAAAATCAACGAATTCGCCGGACTGAACCTGCCGCTCAGCATGATCTGCCCCAGCCACGGGGTGATCTGGCGTAAGGAACCCTTTCAGATTGTTGAAAAATACTTGAAGTGGGCCGATAACTACCAGGAAAACCAGGTCACCATCGTTTACGACACCATGTGGGAGGCCACCCGCCGCATGGCTGAAGCCATGGCCGACGGCATCCGTTCGGTCGACGGCGAGGCGGCCGTCAAGCTGTTCAACGCGGCCAAACAGGATAAGAACGACATCATCACCGAGGTCTTCAAGGCCAAGGCTGTCCTGGTCGGTTCCCCGACCATCAACAAAGGCATTCTTCACTCGATCGCCGGTCTTTTGGATTCCCTGAAGGGGCTGGGATTTAAAAATAAAAAGGCCGCGGCCTTCGGTTCGTACGGCTGGAGCGGCGAAGGGGTCAAAATCATCAGTGAACGCCTCAAAGACGGCGGTTTTGAATTGATCAATGATGGGTTGCGCACCACCTGGAACCCGGACGCAGACCAGCTAAATCAATGCTTTAACTATGGAGCCGAGATAGGCAAGTCTATTAAATAAAAACATGGCGATTTCTTTTTCAGATTTTGCTTCCGTATTTGGACCCTGGACTTGCTTTAAGGCAAATCTATTGTCCAAGATATTTTGAAAACTGTTGAATAAAATAAACCTCCCCGCACACCAACTGCGGGGAGGTTTATTTTTTAGATAAATTAGAAGCCGGTCTGTATAAAGTGTTTACCGGTGTTAGTGGTGAAGGCATCTCCTGGTCAGTGGTCGCAGATGTTGGCCCCCACTTCCAGGGCGCCGCGCAGATAATCTTCGATCAAGCGCTCCGGCGTTTCAGTGGAGGCACCGATCACCACCTCAATTCCGTGTTGAGAAAACAGGGCTTGAGCCCGTTGGCCCATGCCCCCGGCGATGATAACGTTGGTCCCTCTTTCCGCCAGCCAAGCCGGCAAAAGACCGGGCTGATGGGGCGGGGCCTTCTCTTCCTCCAGCTTGATTATTTTTTGCTCCGCGGGGTTCACATCAATCAAGGCGAAACGCTCACAGTGGCCGAAATGCGGCGACAGCTTTCCATCGACAAGGGGAATAGCGATTCGCATGGTTTTGATCCTCCTACATTCTATTTTGATATTTTGCGCATTGCTTTCAGATGCGACTATTTTACTTCTTAATCCGACACCATAGAACAGGCTGATTAGTATCTACCAGAACCTCCGCCGCGGCCCTGTCCGCCCCCGCGGCCGCCGCCACGGCCCATACCGCCGCCACGGCCCATACCGCCGCCACGGCCCATACCGCCGCCACGGCCCATACCGCCTCCGGCCGACGTACCAAAATGGTCAGCCACATTAGGCTGTTCGGCCTTGGGTAGTTGCCCGGCCTTAAAACGTTCGATCACATCACGGGCCATGCCCGAACAGCCAACCACCACTTCAATTCCGGCCGCGGAAAGCACTTGGTGAGCATTAGGACCGCAGTTGCCGGTCAAAACATACTTGACCCCTTTCTCGGCCATGAATTGAGCTGATTGGATACCCACCCCGCCGCCGAGCTCGAGATTGGGATTTTCGATTGCCTCAAAACCGAGGTCTTCTGTTTCGACGATCAAAAAATAGGCACATCGGCCAAAGCGAGGATCAATCATGGCTTCCAAGGAGGGAGCCTCCGTTGTTATCGCAACTTTCATGAAAAATCACCTCTCTTCAATTGATAGAGCATCATCGGACTTAGGCGTGTTTTGTGCATCAAACGCCCCGGATATACAACGTTTACCTGCCTCGGTCCAAAGTCGCGCCGCCTTCGGTGGCCGGGCTAATTCTTCGCCCTGCGCCATTTTGCGCAGGAGCCGGGCATTAGGAATCGATCATCGTCCAATTGCCCGCGGAGAAAAGCGTCAAGCACGGCCTCCAGGTCGCCGCAAATAAAGCTGAAAACCTCAACACCTGCACCCATAAGCGCTCTCTCCAAGACATGGGACACTGCTCCGCAAAGAAGGACTTCCGCTCCAAGGTCGGCCACCTCTTTGGCCCGGGCAAAGGGATCGCTGCGGCACAGAATTATGCTCTCGCGGCGCACCTGGCGTCCGTCTTTGATGTCAATCACCAGCAGGCCGTCCGAAACGTCGAAAACGGGGGAGACGCGTCCTTGCCAATGCGGAATGGCTATTTTCATGAATATAGTTTTAGCAAGGCACATGCCAAGCAGGAAAGCGAGGTCAGAGGTTTGAAAAATAACGATTTAACCGGGTGGTTACTAAAGCCGCCTTGACAATTTTATTGCATTATGCAATATTAAATTTGATGATAAAGTGCATTATGCATGATTAAGAGGATCTGAAAATAACGTGTCAGCCAGGGGCGGTTCTCTCGAAATAGGCAAGCAGGACGTCATTCTTGACTCGATTAATGAGGGTGTTTTCACAGTCGATCTGGACTGGCGGATCACCTCTTTCAACCGAGCGGCCGAACGGATCACCGCCGTCCCCCGCCGCGAGGCCATCGGGCGCTCCTGTTGCGATGTTTTTCACGCCAACATTTGTGAAAAGGACTGCGTCCTGAAACAATCTTTCGAAACCTCCAGACCGATTGTGAATGCCACCGCTTACATCATCAACCATCAGGGAAGCCGCGTCCCGATTCGCATATCAACCGCCATTTTGAAGGACGGTCAGGGCCGAGTCATTGGAGGTGTGGAGACCTTCCAAGACCTCAGTCAGGTCGAACAGTTACAAAAGGAACTTCAAAGCCGTTACACCTTTGAGGATATCGTCGGTCGAAGCCCGGCCATGATGCGTTTGTTTGAGCTTTTGCCCCAAATCGCCGAAAGCGACAGCACTGTTTTGATCGAAGGACCCAGTGGTACTGGAAAGGAGCTGTTCGCCCGGGCCATACATCATTTATCGCCGCGCGGAAAAAAGAGGTTTGTCCCGGTCAACTGTGCGGCCCTGCCGGATAATCTGCTTGAAAGCGAGCTTTTCGGTCACAAGGCCGGGGCCTTTACCGACGCCAAGCGGGACAAGGCCGGCCGGTTTTCCCTGGCTGACGGAGGAACGATTTTTTTGGATGAGATCGGCGATATTTCTCCCGCCCTGCAGGTCCGGCTGCTGCGGGTGCTCCAGGACCGGTCCGTCGACCCGTTGGGGGCGGTCAAGCCGGAGCAGGTGGATGTTCGAGTCGTGGCCGCAACCAACAAAAATTTGGCTAAACTGGTTCGAATGGGCAAGTTCCGGGACGATCTTTATTATCGAATTCGCGTCATTCATTTGATTCTGCCGAGCCTGCGGCAGCGTCGAGAGGATATCCCTTTACTTATCGACCACTTGGTCTCCAAGTTCAACCGGTTGCAAGGGAAAAATATTGCCGGGGTATCCGAAGGGGCCATGGCTCGTCTTATGGAACATAATTTTCCCGGCAATGTCCGTGAATTGGAGAACATAATTGAGCAGGCTTTCGTGCTTTGCCGGGGCGGGATGATTGAAGTCCCCCACCTCCCGCCCGAACTGCGCCCGGCCGGGTCGGCGGCCAAGGACGCTTTCGGTCCGGTGAGTCTGCGGTCCATGGAAAAGCACCTCCTTACCGAAACACTCCAACGCCATCAAGGGAATCGAAAACTGGCCGCCCTGGAGTTGGGCATTAACCAGAGTACGCTTTATCGAAAAATTAAGGCCCTTCATATCAACGTGCCGGAGACGGACGGCCGCAGCCGGAGAAAATAATATTGCATATTGCAATTTTATCCGGCCGGCCAATCGCCTAAGCCAACTTATCATCCATTTGCTATTCAATACGTAATCCTAAGAATAGCTTATAGTTATCCTTTGTCGTCCGCTTCCGGTCCAGGGTGGCATGCTCCTTGCTCCTTCCTTGTCTAAAAGCTGTAATCAAAAAAGACCTAAAAACTGGAAAATGAAACGGACGTTTTTTTCATGCAGGCAATCAATTACGAACCTAAAAATCGGATTAGGCGTTTGCGGGCGAAGTATCACCGGCTTCGTTAATCAAACATGAAGACCTCTTTGGATTGCCTGCCCTGTTTTGTCCGGCAGGCTTTGGAAACCGCCAGGTATGCAACAGGGGACCCCGCCGTGCACGAGCACATAGTTCGGACTATCCTGCGCAGGGTCGCGGAAATGGACCTGGTCCAGTCTCCCCCGTTCATCGCCCAGAAAATTCATCGAAGATTAAGGGAGATCACCGGCGTCGAGGACCCCTATCGACCGGTAAAAGATCGTTTCAACCGCCTGGCTCTGGACCTTTGGCCCGAATTGGTCACCCGGGTGGAAAACGCTCCGGACCCTTTCCAAATGGCGGTCAGATTGGCCATTGCCGGCAATGTAATCGATTCAGGAATCAACGGCGGCCTGACGGAAACCGAAGTCCGCCGGGTCGTCGATCAGGTCATTTCAGAACCTTTTGTCGGTGAAATAAATGAATTCCGCCGGGCCGCGGCCGAGGCCGCCGACATCCTATACTTGGCCGACAATGCCGGCGAAATCGTTTTTGACCGACTGCTCATAAACCGGCTTGGGCCTGCAAGGATTACCTTGGCCGTCCGCGGAGGGGCGGTCCTGAACGATGCTACTATGAGCGACGCCCGGGCGGCAGGCCTTCATGAAATCTGTGAGGTGGTCGACAACGGTTCCGATGCTCCGGGCACAATCCTCAGCGATTGCAGCCGGGAGTTCCGCCGGCGTTTCCAGGAAGCGGAACTGGTCATCGCCAAGGGCCAAGGCAACTACGAGACTCTCAGCGATGAGTCGGCCAACGTTTTCTTTCTCTTCAAGGTCAAGTGTCCGGTGGTCGCATCTCATGTCGGTCTGCGGACGGGAACCCAGATTCTAATGAAGGCTCCTTCAGCGAACATGGTCAGGGGAGGTGACCACCATGCCGGGATTTGATGGAACCGGCCCGAGAGGTTTAGGCCCCATGACCGGACGGGGCAATGGTTTTTGTGTCTTGGCGATTCCGTCCGCACCCAATAAGCCCATGGCGGGTTTTGCCGGACTGGCCGGCTGGCCGACGTCCGGTTACGGGTCAAGCTCGGAGACGGGCCTGACCTTTCTCCGTCCCCAAGCCGGGGGCATGAAAAATAATTCAGAAGAAGTCGGCTTAAGCGGAACTTCGGGAAGGCCGACGCAAAACAGGGATCACTGCCGGCGAGACGAAGGAACAAGATCGAACCGACCGAGAAATAGGTTATGATAACTTCTAAATATAACAAGAAAATCTCCATTATTTAGGAGGTCGCCTTACATGGCTGAAAATAAAAAGAAGGTGGATGAGGCCTTGCGCAAGGCTCAGATGGAACAGCAGGACCTGGAGATCAAGGAAACGCTCCATCACATCAAGCATAAGATCCTGGTGATGAGCGGCAAGGGCGGTGTAGGTAAAAGCAGTATTGCCGCCTATCTGGCCGTTGCCCTCGCCAAAAGAGGTTATAAAGTCGGTCTGATGGACGTGGACCTTCATGGCCCGAGCATACCGCGGATTCTGGGGTTGAAGGGGAGTCTTCGTCCGGGGGGACACGGTGGAAGAATGCTGCCGGCCGCCTATCTGCCCAATATGGAAGTTATGTCCATCGAAGTCCTGATGGAGGATAAGAACATGGCCGCTATCTGGAGAGGGCCGCTTAAGGGCGGAGTAATCAGGCAATTCATCGCCGATATAGACTGGATGGACCTGGACTATCTGGTTATCGACTCGCCGCCGGGGACCGGGGATGAACCCTTGACCGTGGCTCAAACCATTCCAGACGCCAAGGCCGTGATTGTAACGACGCCTCAGGAGATATCCCTGGCGGATGTGAGGAAATCCATCAACTTTTGCCGACAGGTCAATATGGAGATTCTGGGACTGGTCGAAAATATGAGCGGCCTCAAGTGCCCTTACTGTGGAAAAATGATCGAACTTTTTGGGACCGAAGGCGGCAGGCTGACCGCTGAAAAGGAAAAATTGAGGCTTTTGGGAACGCTTCCTTTTGAACCTGAAGTGGTAAATAGCGGCGATACAGGCAGTCCGAATATTCTTGAAAACAATAAGATCGAGTTTCATCAGGCCTTTGAAAATATGGTGGGTCAAATTGAGAAACTGCTTGAAGTCAAGACCGAATCCTCTCTCTTGGAACCCGCCAGCCATGCTTCCAACTGAGGGCGTCAAAATAAAGAGGTGAGCCCTAAAATGATTCGCCCCCACGATGAGGTCAAGTTCCGATGACCGACAAATTTGATGATCTGGCCATGGAATTACAAAACCAAATCAATGAAGAGACCAAGGAGATATACGGACAGAAGGTCTTTGAGCGATGGGTTCACCCCCTATATCTTGGAACGATGGATAATCCGGACGGCTATGGTCGGGTCACCGGCTCATGCGGCGATACAATGGAAATCTTTTTAAAATTTGAAAAAGGCCGAGTCAAGGCGGCCGCCTTTCAAACCGACGGTTGCGGCCCCAGCCAGGTCTGCGGTTCTTTTGCCGCCGAAACGGCCTTGGGAAAAACGCCGGATGAACTTGTCGAAATATCGGGTGAAACCATCCTTGATATCCTCGGCGGTCTGCCCAAAGAAAACGAACATTGTGCCTTCCTGGCCGCGGAAACCCTGCAGGAGGCCGTTGATAATTACATGAAAAAACGATCCGGCCGGCAATCAGGATAACCATGACTTGGAAGTAAAATTCCGGCTGTTTAACTTGTCAGCCCGTGACCTCGACTAGGAGAAAATGATGATTATCAGTGTAGCCAGCGGAAAAGGAGGAACCGGCAAAACGACCGTCGCCGTCAATCTGGCCGTTTCTCTTGATACTTCTGTGCAGTTCCTTGACTGCGATGTGGAAGAACCCAACGCCCATCTTTTTATCAAACCCACCATTCAAGAAGTCGACACCATCACCACCCCCGTTCCGGTGGTCGATATGGAAAAGTGCAGCCTGTGCGGGAAGTGCGGCGAAATATGCCAGTTCAAGGCCATCGTGGTCCTGGGCCAAACCGTCCTGCCTTTTCATGAACTCTGTCATAGTTGCGGAGGTTGCGTCATGGTCTGCCCCGAAAAAGCCATCTCCGAAACAGGGCGGGAACTAGGCGTAATCGAACGGGGTCACCGGAACGGCCTGGAGTTCGTTCATGGGAGTTTAAGGGTCGGCGAGGCTATGTCGCCTCCCTTGATCAGACAGGTCCGAGAATTCGCCCGACCCGGCGTCTTGACCATTATCGACGCCCCGCCCGGAACCTCCTGTCCCGTGATTGCTTCCATGAAAGGAGCCGATTTCATTCTTCTGGTCACCGAACCTACCCCTTTTGGTTTCCACGACCTTAAACTGGCTGTCGGCGCGGTCAAGGTTCTCGGTATTCCTTGCGGCCTGATCATCAACCGCTCCGACCTGGGCGACGCTCGGGTCAAGGCCTATGCCCGGGAGGAAGACATACCCCTTCTGATGGAAATTCCTTTTAGTCGAGCAATCGCCGAAGCCTATTCCCGAGGCGAGATGATCGTTGAGGTCATGCCTGAATGGAAGCAGAAATTTATAGACCTATACCGTCGTATTTCTGAACTCGTGGCCGGAAAGGAAAAATCCAGATGAAAGAGCTGGTCGTCATCAGCGGCAAAGGAGGCACGGGCAAAACAACTTTAATGGCCGCTTTCGCCTCGCTGGCTCACCGCAAAGCCCTTTGCGACGCCGATGTGGACGCCGCCGATCTTCACCTGATTATGAGTCCTGATATCAAGGAACGCCACGACTTCCAGTCCGGACATACGGCGGTGATTGATCCGGATAGATGCACCCAGTGCGGTCTCTGCCGGGAGTTGTGCAAATGGAAGGCCATCAGTGAAGATTTCCAAGTAGACCCGATTCAATGTGAAGGCTGCGGCGTCTGCTATTATTTCTGCCCGGAAAAAGCCATCGACTTTCCGATAAACACTTGTGGAGAATGGTTCATTTCCGATACGAGATTCGGGCCTATGGCCCACGCTAGTCTGGGTATCGCCGAAGAAAACTCCGGCAAGCTGGTGACCCTCGTTCGTCAGGAGGGTAAAAAATTGGTTGAAAAAAATGATCTTAATTTGCTCCTCACCGACGCCCCGCCCGGAATCGGTTGTCCGGTCATCGCCTCCATCGGCGGGGCCGCCGCCGTCCTTATCGTCACCGAACCCACGGTTTCCGGTCGCCACGACCTGGAGCGGGTGGCCGACCTGGCCGCCTTTTTTAAGGTCCCGGCTCTGGTCTCCGTCAACAAGTTTGATTTGAACCCCAAGGCAGCGGAAGACATCGAGGCTTTCGCCGAATCAAAGGGAGTCGGTGTTTTGGGTCGGGTGCCCTACGACCCTACTTTTACTAAGGCCATGGTCGAAGGCCTGACCATTTTTGAATACGACGGCCGTTCGGCCGGAGCCGACGCGGTAAAAACCCTCTGGGAAAAGCTGACCGGGGCTATCGATCTCTAGGTGGAAGCCACCTGATGTTTAAAGGCATAAGATTGATGCTATTGAAGATCAAGACAATCCAAGTTCCTTGGCCCAACGGACGGCGGCTTGAGCCCTTTTCCCAATAACTGCGTCTATGAGAAAAGGAGGCGCCCATGAAAAAAATGTTTGAAGAATTCAGCCTGGGCCCGGTCCGGCTGGTGAACCGGTTCGTTTTTCCGCCGATCAAGCTGGGCTCCGGCCATCCCGACGGCACGGTGACGGAAAGGCAATTACGGTTTTATCAGCAAATCGCTGCCGAAGGTCCCGCCGTGGTGATTCTGGAGCCTGTCTCGGTCACCCAGGAAGGCAGGGAGCATCCGCGGCAACTCTGTGTCCACCACCCTGAAAGCGCCAAGGAACTTAAAAAGATCGTTGAGGTGATCCACGCGGAGAACCGTCTGGCCTGCCTTCACCTCAACCACGCCGGCGCGGCCGCCAATCCTAACGTAACCAAAGTCAAACCCAAGGGGCCTTCGGTCATTAATTGCACGGCCCGAGAGGTTGAGTCGGAGCCGCTGACCGAGCAGGAGATCAAAACCATTGTGAGCGGCTATAAAACCGCGGCGGAAAAAGCCAAGGCGGCGGGATTCGACTTGCTTGAAGTCCAGGCCGGTCACGGCTACCTGATCTCTCAGTTCCTCAACCGCAAACTAAACCAGCGGGAAGACACTTATGGTCAGGACCGCCTGCGCTTCGCCCGGGAAGTCTTGACGGCCGTAAAAGAAGGTTCGGCCAATATCCCTATTATTGTCAGATTTTCAGGCAACGAAATGTCACCCGACTTCGGAATCCCTGCCGATGATTTGCTGCCTCTGATAAAGTTGGCGGAAGAAAACGGGGTCGCCGCTCTTCACGTGGGCATGGGGCATGTCTGCTTCAGCCCGCCCTGGTATTTCCACCACGGCGCTCTTCCTTTTAAACCACAAATAGACGCCCTGTCCTGGCTTCGCTCCCAAACTAAACTGCCTCTGATCGTCGCCGGCCGCATGGGCAGAAAAGAAAGAATCCAGGAGATCATGGACCAAGGCCTGGCCGACCTGATCGCCCTGGGCCGTCCGCTGGTCGCCGATCCGAGCTTAATAGCCAAATGGAAAAAAGGCAACGATGAAGCAGTGATAGCCTGCGGCTATTGTCTCCAGGGCTGTCTGCATCGCATGAAAAGCGGCGAAGTCTTAGGCTGCAACTATAACCCGGAAGTCGGCCAGCCCGCTCTGGAACCTTCGAAAAACCCCATAAAAGTACTGATCGCCGGCGGCGGTCCCGCCGGAATGAGTGCTGCTGTCTATCTGGCCAGGCGGGGGCATCAAGTCACTTTGGCCGAACAAACCGACCATTTGGGCGGTCAATTCGAACTGGCCTGGAGGGCTCAAGGAAAAGAGGCCATGCAAGACGCCTTGAAAGGGCTGATCCAGGCGGTCCAGACCAGCGGCGCCTCCATCCTTTTGAACCGAACCGTGACTTCCGACCTAGTCAAGGAGGTTCAACCGGACCTCTTGGTCTGGGCCGCCGGTGCCTTGCAGAATATCCCAGAAATACCAGGCCTTCAGGAGCAATACCTCATGACCTCCGTGGAATTTTTCAGCGGCGCCAAGGAAATGCACGGGCCCAGAGTCCTGGTCATCGGGGCCGGCAGAACCGGCCTGGAGATCGCCGAGAAAATAGGCCGGGAAGGCTATGAGGTCGTGGCCACCAAGCGGACCGACCCTATCGGCAGCATGATGGAGGCCATTACCCGGAATCTGGCCTTGATGAGGATAGACCAGATGCCGAAAATCACCCTCATGCCTCATACGACGGTCAAGGCCTTTTTACCCAACATAGTGGTGATTGAACAGGATGGGGTCATGATGTCCGTCGAGCCTTTCCAGACGGTGATCCTGGCCTCCGGCATGGTGCCCGTTCCGGGAACGGATGAAGAAATACGCCGGTTGGTCTCCCAAATTGAAACTATCGGCGACGCCGATCAGGTTAAGGATATCTTTTCGGCCGTGCAGGCCGGTTATTGGTTGGCCCAAAAATATTAAAAATAAACAGGGGAGGCTGGAGGTTGACCCTGACTAACTTCTCTCACAGCCCAACCTCCGGTCGCTCCAGGCACATCCGGACCACCCGAGCCGGCCGGACATCGAATTTAACGCGGCTTTTTATTTTTTACCAATACCCCGAAACCCGGTCTTCTTCAGCTTCCCAATGTGATGAACGGGAGCGTGCTGAAGCTTAAAAAAGGGGGATCAAAATGGAGCGGACCTCATTTTCTGATCTAGCCATTGTTTCCTGCGGCACCTTGAGTCTTGAATTGAATTATTTAAAGGAAACCGGCTATCTGGACGCACGCCATATATTTTATACCGCACCCGGCCTTCATGAAAGTCCGCGTGAACTGGAAAGCCAGCTTATCCAGCGCGTGGAAAAGGCCAAGGAAAAAGCCGCCAAGGTCATCGTGGTTTACGGTGGTAAGTTTTGTTACGTGAACGCGGATCAGCCCACCCGGACCATGAAAACCATCATTGAAGAGCTGGGTCCCGAGGTGGGCCGAATCCAGGCCAGCCACTGCGTCGATATGCTGGCCGGCGAAGAAGAACGGGAAAAGATCGCCCAGGACCTGGCCGGGGGTGAAAAGGTCTGGTGGATGACGCCGGGCTGGATTAAATTTCGGCATTATGTTTTTGAGGGCTGGGACAAAGGCTTGGCCAACGAGAATTTCCCACGTCATACCGGCGGAGCGATTGTTCTGGACGGCATCGGTTACGTGGACCGGTATATGGCGGAGCATCCGGAGGAATTTCTGGAGTATTCCGACTGGATGGGCATCCCCATCCAACCCTGTCCGATCAGCCTGGACCGCTTGAAAACCCTGCTGTCCGAAGAAGCCAATCGACTTTAAGTTTCTATTAAGCTCAAGGCGGCCTGGTCGAATGAGTCTTCAAAACAATTATTAACAGCGCTCGTAAGATGATAACTTTTGGTTGGTCTGCGGCGCGATATAGAATGAAAAGGAGGTAATCATTATGGCTTTTAAACCTGAAGTTGATGCCGAGAAATGTATCGGTTGCGGCGAATGTGTGGAAATTTGCCCGGTGGATGTCTATGAACTTCAGGATGAGAAATCGGTCCCGGTCAACGAAGATGAATGTATCGGATGCGAAAGCTGCGTGGAGGTCTGTGAACAGGGGGCTATCACCGTAACCGAAACATGAAGCGTCCGGCCTGGGGAAAAGGCTTGTATTTTGTCTGAAATCCGGATTCTTTGATTTTTGAGGGCCAAAATCGGCTTGGCTCTCAAACAGGGCCGGTTTTTTTAACGGGGCGGCCCGAGCGGACCGCCCCTTTTCTCCAGGGGATTTTACCATCCCCCGCCCGTCTCATCGGTCACAGCCTTGGCCAGGCGGGCCCCCTCCGGGCTGCTGCCCCAGAAGCCGTAAGGAGTCCGTGGGGAGCGATAGCGGTCGTATATGGCCGCGATGGTCCGCCGCAGACTCTGCTCGTCATCCGACTGCAACGTGATGATGTCCTGGGAAATCTCTTCAAGGGGCCGGTCCAGGGTCTCTTCCCTCAGCTTGCCGTCGACCATTTCCCGGCGGTCTATCTTTTCGAAAGCGATCTCCACCCCATGGTCTTCAGCGATCCGGTCCAGGTCCGCCTGCCGGATTTCTTCCAGAGGATCGCCGGGGTAATAACGCAAATGGACAATATATTTGGACATGGCCTTACTCCTCCGCCTTCAGATAATTTTTGTACCGCTGGACCAGGGCCTTGCGCTCATCCTTGGTCCGCATGAAGTAATCCCGAGACGGCTTGATGTGATAGGTGAAATGGTTGTAGCAGACCTCAGGGTCGAAGCGGTACTCGGCCAAAGCCCGCTGGTCGAATTCGACGTCTATGACCCCGTCCCGGACGGTCAGCCGGCCTCGGACCCCGCAGGTCGGACATTCCACGTTTTTCCGATCTTTCAGCACCCGAATGTTCCAGTCCTGACAAATGGGACACAGTCCGGGTGTGGAGCGGTAGGTCGGGTCCTGGTTTTGGACCGCCCGGGCCAACTCCAGGCCGATCCGCCGGGCTTTTTGGAGTGACTCGTTTTCATGGACTACTTCGCCCAGACCCTGGGTGTGAATAGCCTCCCGGTGAATCACTTTGAAACCCAGAATGCCGAAGAAGATATTCGGCTGGAGCATGGCCAGGGAAGTCCAGCCCCTGGTGCCGTAAGTAATCATGACCGAAGCGTATTTTCCCCGGAAGGTCCCCCGGTGGGCCAGGACCCAGGCCCGGTCGATCAGTTGCTTGATCACGGCGGTCGCTTCGAGGAAATAGCAGGGCCCGCTCAAAAGAATCCCGTCCGCCTCTCCGATCTTGGACCAGATGAATTTGACGTCGTCCTTGATGTGGCAGCCCTCCTTGCGGAAAAGGCACAGGCCGAAACCCTGACAGGGTTCAATCCGGTGGTCGGTCAGCCTCAGCAGTTCCACTTCGGCCCCGGCTTCCTCGGCCCCCATCAAGGCCTCCTTGGCCAATATGTCCGAGTTGCCGTTTTTTCTGTAACTTCCCAGCAGACCCAAAATCTTCATTTTCATTGCTCCTCTCGCCTTAAGGTTTAGGCAGGCCGCTCCCCATTTTCCAGCCTGGACCTTGGGGGAGATTGATGGCTGGTTTGTCTTGCAGTAACAACTGAAACGCCCGTTTATCTTAACACCGGCATTTTAGCCGAATAAAATCGGTTTGGCAACGAAAGACAAGTTGTTGGCCGACTTGCCCTGATGCTGAAGCCGGGTTATAATGCGAAAAATCTTGGGGAAAGGATTCCGAACGATTCCCGACCTGAAGAAACCGGGCGACCGCTCCTTTGGGGTGGACCAGTGAAGAAGAAACGAGTCTGGCTGGGATTGGGCCTAAGCGCCCTTTTTTTGTACCTGGCCTTCAGGAAAAGCGACTGGAATCAAACCTGGACGGTGATTCAAAACGTCGGTTTTTCCTGGATTTTGGTGTCGATGCCTCTTCTGGCCCTGGCTTTTTGGTTCCGGGCCCTGCGCTGGCGCTATCTATTGCTGCCGGCCGGCCGGCCCGGACTCCATTCCCTGTTCGGGTCTATAATGATCGGATTTATGTCCCTCAACCTGCTGCCCCTTCGTCTGGGCGAATTCATACGAGCCTATGTCCTGGGCCGGCGGGAGGGATTGTCCAAGAGCGGCGTATTCGCCACGGTGGTTATCGAACGCATTTATGACGGGTTCACCGTCTTGCTCCTGCTGGTGCTGGCCCTGATTTTTTTAACCCTGCCGCTAAGTCCTGAGGTCATGGCCTGGGTCAAGGCCTTTACTTATTTAGGCGCGGTCATCTATCTGGGCGCGGTGTTTTTTCTGATCACGGCCAGACAAAAGACCGGTCTGATCATTCGTGTAATACGCTGGTTGCTGCAACCTTTTCCGCGTTGGCAAAAAAGAGCCGCGGAGGTGATCGGCTCCTTTGCCGCCGGCTTGGCCTCGCTGGGAGACTGGCGTATCTTTCTGGTGGTGACCGGCTATTCCCTTCTGGTTTGGCTGGCTACGGCCGCTTTCTACTGGGTGGTTATGTTCGGCTTCCAGTCCGGCGGCGAAGGCAGCCTGGGCCGGCAGGTCGGTCCTTTCGGCGGCGTGTTCGTCCTGGTGGCCATAGCCTTGGGCATCATGATCCCTTCCGGACCAGGTTTTGTGGGCACTTTTGAACTGGCCTGTATTATGGCTTTGGTCGGCCTGGGCGTGGATAAATCCACCGCGGAAAGTTATGCCATCGTCGTTCACGCCTCGCAGTTCATTCCCATCTCTCTGGTCGGGATCATCTACCTCTATGTTCAGAACTTCAGTTTTCGTGAAATCAGGGCGGGTGGAGAAACGGCCCAAGCAGAAATGACCGGGGCCGAATCAAGATGCGGCGGCGATCCGAGACCTGAATTCGGGGAGGGCTCAATGGGAGATAAAAAGACTTAATCCGGGTTTCTGATGGCCCATCCGATAATTTCTTGACATTACGTGGTATTATAAATTATATTCAGTTAAAGTCCTTTGTTTGGAAGGGTAGGATGTCCAAGGAGGTTGGAGGATGAAATCCGGACGCTTCCTGATCTTGGTCTGTTTAATCATAGGATTGAGTCTCGGCGCGGCCGCGGCCGCTGGGGCCGAGGAGTCCAAGACTTACGTAGTCAAGCCGGGAGATACCTTGTGGGACATTTGCCGGCAACATTACGGCGATGAAACCCTTTGGCCCGCCCTTTGGGAAATGAACAGGTATCGCACGACCAACCCCCACCAGATCAATGTCGGCGACGTCCTGGTTCTTTATCCGGCCGAAGTGCTTCGTGGGGTGAAAGTGCCGGAAAAGCCGCAAGGCCAACACGCCCTTGGGCCGCCTCAGTTAGATTTCCCCAAGTATTTTACTTATTTGGCTGATCCGTCCGGCATCGAAGGCACGGGAGTCAATAGAATTCAAATCAACTCGGCCGGTGCCCAGGAAAACTGGCGGCCGCCGACGACCTGGGAAATATATGAAGTCGGTCGGATCGTCGCCTCGATGGAACAAGGCCAACCCCAGGAATCCGGGTTCAGCCACGGGCGGATTATGCTTTCCTATTACGACGACGTCATCATCTCCTTCCAAAAAGACGTCAGCCGTATCCTGGGCCAGGCGGGTTCGGGAGATCGGGTTCAGGTCTTTTTCCGGGAGTATCCCATTTACGAGGAAGTCCGGGATGAAAATATCGAGGACCAGCTTCAGGATGAAGTGGTCTCACCTACAGACCCAAAAAGGAAATTAGGCAAACTGCACCGTTTTAAAGGCCGGCTGAATGTCTTGGCTCGGGTCGAAACCCTGCGCCCCTTATCCGGAGAAAAGGGCCGGCCGCCGGCCGAGCCTCTCCAGGACTTTCAAAAATGGTCGTTTTTAGCCAAAATCACCTATTCAGAGCAGCCCATCAGCATCGGCGACCGGATTTTTCTGTTTAAAAACGTCTATCCCGGGGTGAAGTGAGGAGAGTTTGGCGGCATCATTTGTGGATTATCAGCCTTATATCAAATAGTTGTCTATTACGAACTTCGCTGGAAAATTTCACCCAAAATTATTTCCTTGCCGGGTTTAAATTTATTGACACTTAAAAAATATGTTGGTATATTAAAAGTTGTACTCCAACGGGGCTGTAGCTCAGCTGGGAGAGCGCATGAATGGCATTCATGAGGTCAGGGGTTCGATCCCCCTCAGCTCCACCAAGAAAATCAAGGGGTTAGTCAAATCGGCTAACCCCTTCGTTAGTTTTTGGTCGCTACTGGACCTCTTGATGGAGAAGTCTCTCCCGGCGGGAAGGCCGGTCCATGGTCCTGGACCTGACTAAACGACGCAGGTCGATGGGGCCGATATAGTCGGGTCTGGCCTTGTCAAATTCGGTGATATTTTTATAGGCTTCCTTGGCTTTTTCGCTTTGCGGCCCCTTGTTCTCGCGGGCCAGGATGTATTTGGCCGATAAAGTGTCTTTTTTGTCCTGCCAGTAATCCTGAACGGCTTCGCCGGCCTCGTATTTCCGATAGCCTTCAGACATTCTGGTTGGCTGAAAGCCCAGGATTTTCCCGGCGGCCGAAATAGTCATTAATATCGGTCCCGAAACCATAACCGGCTTGTCCTCGGCTTATGCGGCCGCCCGGCCGGGCCAGCTTCTGGCCTTGGCCGCGGCAGCGGCTTCATCGAGATCGCCCGGAACCTGGCCCGGGCCGAACGCCCCCCGGACTTGACCGTGGGCGCGCCGGTACTCATCAATTTTGTAAAGCCTCTTTCCCCCCGTTGACGGGGGTGTACAGACCGGAGTCAAGGGTAACAGGTCAGGACATTCCCCAAAAAATCGGTTCGATATTTGTATTTATCTGAAATTATGAGTTATCCGGTTTTGGAGAAGTGAAAATGGGGAAACTTCTTTAATTTGTTCACGCCTCAGCCTTTTCGATGTTGACCAGCAAGGTGCGCAGGTTGGTCGAGCCGAAGGCCGGGTCGCAGGCGTCCAGGTCGTTGTCGGTCAGCAGGTCGATATTGGCTTTGTCCCAGCCCAGGTCGTCTTCTTTTTCCGGGAACCACCAGCCGTGGTCCGCGGAGACTACGTCAGGGGGGAGGTCGGCGGTGATCCTGGCCCTTTGAACGCAGGCCCCCCGGCGGGATTCTATCCTGACCCAATCCCCATCGCTGATCCCTTTCTTTACGGCCAAATCCGGGTGGATTTCCACCAGAGGATCGGGCCGCTTGTCGCGCAGCGGGCCGGGGACCCGGTTTTCCGAATGGAAGAAGGAGGGAATCCTGGCCCCGGTGATCAGGGTGTACGGGTATTGTTCGAGGAGTTCCGGGGTGTTGAAAGTGCTTTCGGCCGGACCGTAAAAACCGGGCAAAGGGTCGTAGCCCATTTTTTCCAGGACCATGGAATACAATTCCACTTTCTTGGTGGAGGTGGAGAAACCTTCCCGGCGGTACTTGCGGAAGACCCGTTCCCCTTTGAGCCAGCCCCGGGCGCAGAATTCTTCCCAATTCAGGCCGGAGGGGGCCAGGATATAATCCAGGGCGTCCTTGACCGTGGGCCACCAGTCGGCCGGATCGGTGCATCTTCGGCCCAACTCGTTCAGGATATCGTAGTCCGAGCGGGCTTGGCCCACCTGGACCGCCTTCTGCCGGGCCAGGGCGTAGCCGTGTCTTTTCCAAACATCGGCCACGTAGTCCACCTCGAGCCAGGTGGCCGAAGGCAAAACAATGTCGGCTTCCTGGGCCGTGGGGGTCATGAAAAAGTCGGCCACGACCAGGAAATCGACCTGGGCCAGGGCGGCCTTGACCTGGCGGGCGTTGGCCCTGGTGATGACCGGGTTGGTGCTGGTGAGGAAGAGGGCCTTGACCGGGTAGGGTTTTTCATCGAGGACGGCGTCCCAGACCATCTTGGGATTGATTACGCCGATCATGTCGGCCAGGCGGAACCGGTCGCCGCCCAGGCGCTTGGCCTTGTTTTCCAGACGCCGGTGCAGGCCCAGGTGGCTGGCGCTGACCACCGGCGGGCGGGGGTAAAAGACGTTGCCGCCGGGCCGGTCCAAGTTGCCGGTTATGGCCATGAGGGCGATCAACAGGCTGATATTATTGATGCAGTTTTTGGACTGCTCGAGGGCCACGCCCCAGTGGATGGCCGCCGGCTTGGTTTGAGACAAGAGCCGGGCCGCCTCGACCATGTCCTCTTGCTTCAGGCCGGTCAGCCGGGCGGCCCAGTCGAGGGGATAGTCCTTGGCCCGCCGGCAAAACTCGTCCCAGCCGTGGACGTAGTCCCGGACAAAATCGGCGTCGTACCATTGGTGGTCGATGATGGCGTTGACCAGACCCCAGGCCAGGGCCCCGTCCGTCCCGGGACGCAGGGGGAGCCACAGATCGGCCCGTTTGGCCAAAAAGGTCCGCCGGGGATCGGCCACGATCAGCTTGGTCCCGGCCTTGAGGGTCTCGGCCAGGTCGAAGCCCTTGTACTCGTCAGGGTTGGAAATCAGGGGGTTGGCCCCCCAGACAAAGACGCAGGCCGGCCGGCCTTCATAATCCACGACCGGCAGGTTGCCGCAGCGGATAAGGCCCGTGGTCACCCGGGGGCCGTAGCACATGTGACCGGCGGTCAGGACGTTGGGTGTGCCGAAGAGGTTGGCGAAGCGGTAGATGAAGGACTCGTTGTCCCGGCCGGTCCCGTACCCCAGGACCAGGCTTTCCGGCCCGAATTTTTCTTTCAGCGCCAGGAATTTTTCGGAAATCTCGGCCAAGGCTTCTTCCCAGGTTATCGTTGCCCACCGGCCGTCGGTTCGGCGCAGAGGCTGGGTCAGCCGCAGGGGGTGGTGGGTGATGGTGTGGTAATACATCCCTTTGATGCAGAGCTTGCCCCGGTTGATCGGATGGTCCGGATCGCCCTTGATGTCCACGACCCGGTTGTCCTCGACTTTAACCAAGACCCCGCAGCCGCCGTGACAGCCTCGGCAGGCGCTTCGAACGATTTCGGCCGCCATGACCACCTCCAGTGCCAAGCCGAAGGTTTTCCAGAATGTCGGGAACACCCTGGGATAAATAAATTTAGAATACGGCCGGTCTATTTACAATAAAATTCAAGCCGGATAAGAAGCCTCTCCGGGGACCGGAATAAGAGCCCAAGGGAAGTCCGGCTTGAAAGTACTTTTAAAAAGGGTTAAAAACGACTATAATTTTTTTCAAAGCCGTGATTTCTCAACTTGCTTTGGGGGCGAGTATAGAAGGGGAGTTTGTTTATGGACCGTGAGGACAAAATCGAAGTTGGTTCAGAACTATTAATGGATTTCTTGAAGGAGGAATTACGGCGTCACGATCTTCCCCAGGGGCTGTGGAATCAGCTGGAAAAACAATACGGGGACCAGGTCTATCAGGCGGTTTTGTATTTTTTGACTCAAATGCATTTCGAGCCCGAAGAAGCCCGGATGCATTGGAACAATATTCTGGCCCACCGCGCCCAATTGGAAAACATGGTGGGCCGTGATCTTGGGCTGCGGGTGGCCATGGCCGATTATTTCATCAACGTCCAACCCAAGGTCCAGAACCCCATCCTGGTGGAAATCCATCTTTTTTTGCAAAAAGAGGAGACGGCCCTGCGGGATGAGTTGACCGGGCTTTATAACCGGCGGTTTTTCAACAAGATGTTCCGAAAGGAATTGGAACGTTCCCGCCGCTTCCGGGAGCCGGTTTCTCTTTTGATGTTGGACATCGACCACTTCAAGGTTTTCAACGATATGTTTGGGCATCCCGAGGGAGACCGGGCTTTGAAGGAGTTGGCCGACCTGCTCCGCCGGCACAGCCGGGCCATCGATCATCTGACCCGGTACGGCGGCGAAGAATTTGCCGTCATTCTCCCCCGAGCCGACCGGGATCAGGCCATAATCGCGGCCGAGCGGCATCGGCTGGCCGTGGAAAACCATAAGTTCTTCCGGCGGAAAGAGATCAACTTGACCATCAGCATCGGTTTGTCCGTTTTCCCGGAAGACGCGGCCGATGGTCTCCAATTGCTCGAAAGAGCCGACCAGGCCCTTTACCAGGCCAAAAGAAGCGGGCGGAACCGAGTCGTGGCCAGCTTTACTGAAAAGCGCCTTTATCCTCGACTAATCACCGATTTGGACATACAGATCGACCTTCTTGAAAACGGTCAAGGCTCTCTGCCCGGCCGGATCAAAAATATCAGCCTGGGGGGGATGTTGGGGGAAATCGACCGCCTGGTGACAACCGGCCGACGACTGGAAGTGGAGCTGCCTTCGGTCGAGGCGGGCCGCAAATTTCGTCTTCGGGGCAGGTGCGTCCGGATCGCTCAAGAGATGCTAGACAAGGGTCGATATTTAATCGGCGTGCGTTTCGACTTCGATTCGGACGAAGAAGAAAAGCTTCTTAAAGAACTGATTCAAAAGCATCTTTCGGCCGAGCTTTCAGGGAATTAGAATTTCCAAGGCTTGCGGTCTGACTTCGCAAGCCAGGGGCAGAACGCCGGCGGGTTCGCCGTCGATCTGGACCAGGGCCGGGCCGTTTTCCGAATCCAGGAAAAGGCTGTTTTTGACCGGCAGAACCAAATCGGCGGCCAGGGCAAGGTCCCGCCGCCAGCCCATCCGGCCGGCGCTCCGGACCAGGCCAAACGGGCCGTGGCCTTTGAAAAGCAGGACGGAGAAGCCCGGTTGGGCCGGGGCTTTGAAAAAACGGGCGTAATTGGCGACCGAGATCATGATGGCTTGAAAAAACCAACCGGGCGCCCGGGAACCGTCCACGACCGCTCGAATCCGGCCGGGGCTCGAAGAAAACAAGGTTGAGCCTATGGCCCGGGTGTACTGCCCTAGACCGGTGCCGCCCCGTCTCAGATCGGCTACTTTATCCACCACGGCGGCGTCGAATCCGGCCCCCAGAAAAGCCACGATCACCCTTGACCCGGCCAAAGCCAGGTCCAGCCGCCGGGTGCGGCCGCCGGCGATAACGGCCGAGGCTTGGTCCAGGTCAAAGGGCAGGTTCAAGTGCCGGGCCAGGCAATTGCCGAAGCCCAGGGGGATCACGCCCAGGGGTTTATCCAAACCCTCGGCCAAGAGGGCCCCGACCACTTCATTGACCGTGCCGTCTCCGCCCACGGCCACCACGGCCTGATGCGGCCCGGCCCGTTCTCTGATGAGGTTCCGCCCCGCGCCGGGTCCGGGCAGTAAAATGACTTCGGCTTCCAGACCGCGCCGCCCGAAGATTTGGGGCAGTCTTCCGGCGGTCAACCGACCTTGACCTCGTCCGGAAATCGGATTGACCAGGACCAGGACGCTTCTAACGTTTCGGCGGTCCATAGTTAATCACTTAGGTTCGGAGAAAACGCTGTCGGACAAGGCGGAAGGGGAGGGGAGAGCGGCCGAAGGTCCGGCCGGCTCCCCGTTCCTTTTTCATGGTTGAAATTTGGCCAGAATTTGTTCGCTCAAGGTGTAGGGGTCCGACCGGCGGGCCAATAAGTCGTCCACGCAACGGTCTAGGTCGCCGGTTTCTTCCATCTTTTTCAGAACCGCGTCCACCACGCCCTGCTTGACCAGGTCGATCAGTTCGAGTTTGCGTTTGAGGCGGTTGAGTCGTCGATAGTATTCACTTTGGCTTTCGGCTAAAAATTTTCCATGCCGGTCTATTTCGGCCCAAAGTTCGGCAATGCCTTCTCCCCTGGTGGCCACGGTCTTAACTATCGGGGGCGTCCATTCCCGGCGTCCCAAGGCCGTGTCGGAACCCAGGTCGATCATGGCGCAGAGTTCCTGGACGGCTTTATCGGCCCCTTCCCGGTCGGCCTTGTTGACCACGAAGATGTCGCCCACTTCCAAAATGCCGGCCTTGAGGGCTTGGATGTCGTCGCCCAGACCCGGAGCCATGACGATGACGGTCGTGTCCGCAGTCCTAGCGATGTCCACTTCGTCCTGGCCCACGCCGACCGTTTCGACGATGATGACGTCTTTGCCCATGGCGTCCAGAACCAGCACGGCCCCCCGGGTGGATTGGGTCAGGCCGCCGAACTGGCCCCGGGTGGCCATGGACCGGATGAACACGCCTTCGTCGGTGCTGTGCCGCTGCATGCGCACCCGGTCGCCCAGGATAGCCCCGCCGCTGAAGGGGCTGGTCGGATCAACGGCCAGGACGCCCACGGTCCGGCCCTGGTCGCGCAGGTGTTTGACCAGGCGGTCTGTCAAGGTGCTTTTGCCCACGCCGGGCGAACCGGTCACCCCCAAGATGTAGGCCCGTCCCGTATGGGGAAAAAGCTGCTTCAGACACTCCTTGGCTTTCGGCACGCCGTCATCGATGTCCCGGATCAAGCGGGCCGCGGCTCTTATATCGCCCTGGCGGACTTTTTCTACTACGTTTGTCACCGGTTTATCCTAAAAAAATTGAATCCATTCGCTTTTTGGTTCATTCTTTCAACAACTCCCGGGCGATGACCAGGCGCTGGACCTCGGAAGTCCCTTCGTACAAGGTGGTCACCCGAACGTCCCGGGCGTACCGTTCCACGGGAAAGTCTTGGGTGTATCCGTAGCCGCCCAAAATCTGCACGGCCTTGTAGCAAGCCCGGTTGGCGGCTTCCGAAGCGAAAAGCTTGGCCATCGAGGCCTCGCGGGTGAAAGGACGGCCGGTCTCCTTGAGCCAGGCCGCCCGCAAAACCAGCATCCGGGCCGCTTCCAGTTCCATATAGGCGTCGGCGATCATCCACTGGATGGCCTGGAAATCGGCGATGGGGCGTCCGAACTGGACCCGTTCCTTGGCGTAATTGACGGCGAAATCCATGGCCTCCAGTCCCAGGCCCAAGGCCAGGGAGGCGATGCCGATGCGGCCGCCGGCCAGTTCCATCAAGGCGATCCGAAACCCGTCATGCAGGGTTCCCAGAAGTTGGCTCCGGGGAACGCGGCAGTCCTCGAAAAGCAGCTCGTTGGTCGAAGACCCGCGCTGGCCCATCTTCTCTTCGTCTTTGCCGATGATGAAACCGGGCGTGCCGGGCTCGACCAGAAAAGCCGAAATGCCCCGGCCTTTGCCCGCTTCCCGGTCGGTCACGGCCCAGACCACCACCACCCCGGCGTATTCGGCCGAAGTGATGAATATTTTCGAGCCGTTCAGGATGAAGTCGTCCCCGTCGGCCACGGCCAGGGTCTTCATGCCGCCCGGATCGGACCCGGCCTGGGGTTCGGTCAGACCGAAGGCGGCCGCACTGTATTCTCCGGAGGCTATTTTCGGAATGTATTTCCGCCGCTGCTCCTCGGTTCCGAACTCGAGAATGACTTCCGCCACCATGTTGGTCACGGACATGGTCACGGCGGTCGAGGCGCAGGCTCGGGCGATCTCAGTCATGGCCAGGCTGTAAGCCGTCACTCCGACGTGAGCCCCGCCGTACTCCTCGGGAATGTTCATGGTCATCAGACCGAGATCGGCCAACTTTTTCAGGTTGGCCTTGAGGATTGACCGGTCCTTGGTCCGGTCCAGCCGGGCCGCCGCCGGGGCCAATTCGCTCCGGGCGAAATCGGCCACCGTCTTTTGGATCATTTTTTGTTCGTCGGTCAGCTCAAGGCGCATGTCCGGTTCCTACGAGGGTAATATATTTTCTTCTATTTGCCTCTAAGCAGGCTCCGGGCGATGACCACCCGCATGATCTCGTTGGTCCCTTCGTAAATCTGGCAGATTTTGGCGTCGCGCATGTGCCGTTCCATCGGGTACTCGTTGATGTACCCGTAACCGCCAAGAACCTGAACCCCTTCGATCGCCGCCCGCATGGCTGCGTCGGAGGCGAAGCATTTGGCCATGGCCGCTTCCTTTTCGTAGGGCAGGTGCTGGTCTTCGTTATAAGCGGCCCGCAGGGTCAGGAGTTCGGCCGCATCCAATTCCATGGCCATGTCGGCCAGCTTCCACTGGATGGCCTGGAAATTGGCGATGGGCTGGCCGAACTGCTCCCGTTCCTTGGCGTAGGCCAGGGCGTCTTCCAAGGCGGCCCGGCCGATGCCGATGGCCTGGGAGGCGATGCCGATGCGGCCGCCGTCCAGGGTGGTCAGCATCTGCTTGAAGCCTTCGCCGGGCTGGCCCAGGAGGGCGTCTCCGGGGACCCGGGCGTCTTCAAAGATCAGCTCGGCCGTGCCGCTGGCCCTAATGCCCAGCTTTTCCTCGACCACGCCCACGGAGAAACCGGGCGTTTCCTTGAGGTTGACCACGAAGGTGGAGATGCCCTTGTACCCTTTGCCTTTTTCGGTCACGGCGGCCAGGACGCAGTAATCGGCCACGTTGCCGTTGGTGATGAACTTCTTTTCGCCGTTGATGATCCAGCCGTCGCCGTCTTTGACCGCAGTGGTCCGCATCGAAGCCGGGTCCGAGCCGGCCCCGGCCTCGGTCAGGCCGTAGCAGCCCAAGTGCTCTCCGGAAGCCACCGGGGTCAAATATTTGGCTTTCTGTTCGGGGGTCCCGTAAGCCATGACCGGGAAACAGTAGAGCGAATTGTTCACGCTCATGATCACCCCGGTCGAAGCGCAGGCTTTGGAAACCTCGATCGTGGCCAGGACGTAGGAAACATTGTCCATGCCTCCGCCGCCGTATTCTTCGGGCACGGCGATGCCCAGGAACTTGAGTTCGGCCATCTGCTTAAGGATTTCCGCGGGATGGCGATGGGTCTTGTCCAGTTCAGCGGCCACGGGTTTGATCTGTTCCTCGGCGAAACGCCGGGCCATATCGCGAACCATCTGTTGCTCTTCAGTGAGCTGGAAATTCATAATAGTCTCCCCTCAAACTATAGAAACCGCGGCTAAGAGCCGGTCTCGAATCCGGTCCGGGCGGTTCGGCGTTATTTCATATAAGTTCCCTTGAACTCAGGCTTGCGTTTTTCCACAAAAGCGGTCAGGCCTTCCTGGGCGTCGATGCTGCTGCGCAGGGTGGCGAAGGTCTCGACTTCCAGGGCCAGGGCCGATCTAAGTTCGATCTGGACGCCCCGGTCGATGACCTGCTTGACCGCCCTGACCGCCGAGCGGCTCTTCGAGGCGATGACCTTGGCCGTCTTCATGGCCTCATCGAGGAGCTGGTCATGGGGCGCGACCTTGTTGACCAGGCCGACGGCCAAAGCCCTCTGGGCGTCGATCATTTCGCCGGTCATGCACAGTTCCTTGGCCAGGTTCTTGCCCACCAGCCGGGACAGACGCTGGGTGCCGCCGAAACCGGGAATTATCCCCAGGTTGATTTCGGGTTGGCCGAAGCGGGCTTTTTCCGAGGCATAGATGAAGTCGCAGCCCATGGCGATCTCGAGGCCGCCGCCCAGGGCAAAGCCGTTGACCGCGCAGATGACCGGCTGAAGCAGGCCCTCCATCTTCAGGACGGCTTCCTGGCCCAAGGCTGAAAAGTAGCGGGCTTCCATCGGGGTCTGATTCATCATGACCTTGATGTCGGCCCCGGCTACGAAGGCCTTGTCGCCGGCCCCGGTCAGGATGACCGCGGCGATGCTTTCGTCGGCCCGAATCTTGTCCAGGATGTCGCCGAATTCGCGGATGACGTCCGGGCTGAGGGCGTTGAGGGCTTCGGGCCGGTTGAAGGTGACCAAGGCGATGTTGTCTTTAACCTCGAAAAGCATGTATTGGTATGACATGGTTTTCCTCCCGGACCTTTTAGAGAAGCTCGACGATCATGGCGAAGCCCTGGCCGCCGCCGATGCACAAAGTGGCCAGGCCGATCTTGGCCCCCCGCTTTTTCATTTCATAGAGCAGCGTGATGAGAATCCTGGCTCCGCTGGCCCCGATGGGATGTCCCAGAGCGATGGCTCCGCCGTTGACGTTGACCCGTTCCATATCCCATTTGAAGTGCCGGTTCACGCAGATGGCCTGGGAGGCGAAGGCTTCGTTGGCCTCGATCAGGTCCAGGTCGGACACGCTCAGGCCGGCCTTGGCCAGGGCCTTTTCCGTGGCCGGTATAGGACCGGTGCCCATAACCGAAGGGTCCACCCCGCCGGCGGCATAAGAAATGATGCGCGCCAAGGGTTGAATCCCTCGTTCTCGGGCCTTGTCTTTGGCCATCAACACCAGACAGGCCCCGCTGTCGTTGATGCCTGAAGCGTTGCCCGCGGTGACCGTCCCGTCCTTTTTGAAGGCGGGGGGCAGTTTGGCCAAAGCCTCCAAAGTAGCGCCGAAACGTGGATGTTCATCGGTGTCGAAAATAATGGGGTCTTTTTTCTTTTGAGGGATGACCACCGGCACAATCTCGTCTTTGAACCGGCCGGACTTGATGGCCGCCTCGGCCTTGTTCTGGCTGGCTAGGGCGAAGGCATCCTGGTCGGCCCGGCTGATGCCGTATTTTTCAGCCACATTTTCGGCGGTGATGCCCATGTGGTAGCGGTTGAAGATGTCGGTCAGGCCGTCGAAGACCATGCCGTCGATCATGTTGGCGTCGCCCATCCGGGCCCCCCAGCGGGCGCTGGTCACGTAAAAAGGGGCCCAGCTCATGTTCTCGATACCGCCGGCCACGATGATGTCGGCGTCGTCGGAGTTGATGGCCTGAGCGGCCATGGCCACGGACTTGAGGCCTGAGGCGCAGACCTTGTTGATGGTGGTGGCCACGGTGGTCACCGGACAGCCGCCCTTCAGGGCCACCTGACGGGCCGGGTTCTGGCCTTGGGCCGCCTGAAGCACGTTGCCCAGGATGACTTCGTCCACCTCATCCGGTTGCACTTTGGCCCTTTCCAGGGCTCCCTTCATCGCCGTAATGCCCAGTTCCACCGCCGGGATATCCTTCAGCGTCCCGCCGAAACGACCCACAGCCGTCCGGGCCGCCCCGGCGATAACCACATCCTTCATGCGCTCCTCCTTAAACAGTATAGGTGTCGATTTTCAGGTCATGGCCCGCAAGAGACCAATAAAGTGTTTAACGGTCTGAAATGAAGATTAAATTCTTCCGGAACCTCCGCGCTCCCAAAGCCATGGAGATCAAGAAAACGAATTTATCCGCTCGAGGTCCGGATGTCAAACTTTTTTAACGGCGGTGGGTAAGGGAATAAGTTAAAAAAGGGACCAGCCGGTCGCCCCTCTTGATCAATAAGACAGTTGCTCAACATAATTGGGATTGACTTGCAGTTCTGATTGGTGATTTAATTCATCTACAACTCCGGGCGAAGCCGAACCACAAGCCTTGGAGTTGAATTATTGGCGGTTGCGTTTCCAAGCAGCAACGCGAGGGTATGGGAAAGGAGAAAAAATGGTTAATGCCGGCAAAATTTTAATTGGGTTAGTGCTGTTTCTTTTTGTTTTGGCTCAGGCAGGAATCGGGGCGGCCGAAGTCAAAGGCGGTTCATTCACCGTGAGCCCCATGTTCGGCGTCTACGCTTTCGAGGGAGACCAGGACCTCGACAGCGCCCCCACCTATGGCTTGGGTCTTGGCTACAATTTCACCAAGAATTGGGCCGCCGAGTTTCTATTTAATTACATCAACACCAGTTCCCAAGCCGGGGCGGGCGACGTGGTCGGGACCTTGTACCGTCTCGACGGATTGTACCACTTCCGGCCCGAGAGCAAGCTGACGCCCTATGTGGCCGCCGGCCTCGGCAGTCTGAACCTGGACCCGGACGTGGGTGGGGACACCACCGACATGGTTTTCAATTACGGCGCGGGCCTCAAGTATTCCTTAACCGACGCCATAGCCTTGCGGGCCGATCTTCGGCACCTGGTCGAATTCAGCGACCCCGAAAACAACCTGGCCTTCACCGTGGGCCTGACCTTTAGTTTCGGCGGAGAAAAGAAAGTGGTGACCCCGCCGCCGCCGCCCCCGCCGGCCCCCAAGGCCATGCCGGCCCCGCCGACGCCTTGCCCGGACAGCGATGGGGACGGGGTCTGCGACGATCAGGACAAATGCCCGGGCACGCCGGCCGGAGCCAAGGTCGATGAGCACGGCTGCCCCATTATCCTGAAGGAAAAGGTCTCCATTGAGCTGCGGGTCGAGTTCGATTTCGACCAGGCCGTGGTCAAGCCCCAGTATTACAATGAAATCAAAAAAGTGGCCGATTTCATGAAGGAATATATCAACACCCAGGCCGTTTTGGAAGGCCACACCGACAGCAAGGGCTCGGACAAGTACAACCAGAAGCTGTCCCAGCGGAGGGCCGAAGCGGTCCGGCAGTACCTGATCGACAACTTCGGCCTGGCTCCTGAAAGGCTGTCCGCCGTGGGTTACGGCGAGAGCCGGCCTATCGCCGACAACCAGACCGACGAAGGCCGCCAGAGAAACCGGCGGGTCGTGGCGGTCATAAGCGCCATTGAAGAACGGATGAAGATGAAGAAATAGGTTTCCCTTTGGGGGCCGGGTCCCTCCCGGCCCCATCAGCATTATATCCACATGGGCCGTCGACCTCTGGAAACCTTTGAACCCGGCCAAGCCGGAAAAGAAGAGTTAAACCCCGCCTAAACACCCTCTCTGGAGAGGGCAAACTGTCCGGAAGGCTCTTGACTTTTACACATAATTTCATAATATGATGTCAAATGCTATAAAACAAAACCTGATCCCATGCTCCAGGAACGGGTGACTAATCCTGTTTAAATGATTAGAATCATTGCTATTATTCTCAATGGTATCTTTTTGTGTGGCCTGCTTTTAGTTTTAGCCGACGAAGGGTTCCCTTCTAAAAGTAAAGAAATTCTTCTTGTTATTTTTTTATTTGTCACCCCCATAGCTTCGTTATTAGCCTTGTACTCTAAAAGTAACACTGGTCTATTTTTATATTTAAAACTATACTTTAAACGTAAAGCGGTTGAAGAACAAAAACGAATCTCAGAAATAGAATCCGACCTATGACCCTTTACGACCTAATCCTGCTAATTCCTTAGCTAAAAAATTACGCTGACTGGGATCAGGTCTTGCAATCCTTCAATTTTACCCGAATACCCGAATTCCTTCACCGCCCGGCTGACCGCAGCATAATGGACCCTAAGGAAATCCGCTATTTCTTTCATAAGCTAACCATGCTTCGGGTACGCCTGGGTGTTATCGGATCGCTTTGTGGTCTCATTTCAGGACTTGGAACAGTTCGAGGGCGCTGCGGGCGGCAAGTTCAGTCCCGATCCCGTGGCCGCCGGCCTCGGCCGAACAGAAGTACAGTCCTTTCAGGGGGCTGACCGCTTTCGGCCGGCGCTCGTGGACCTGATCAACGGTCTGGCCGATGCCGATGATGTTCCCTCCTTCCCCGGCGATGCTGTCCACCATGCCCGGGGTTTCCAGCCAGGTCTTGACCACTTTGCCTTTGGCTTCCGGATAGACCCGGTAAAAGTTGTTCAGCAAAACTTCTTTCCAGCGGGCCCAGTCCTGATCAAACCTCGGGGGGCAGCATTGCAGCGAACCGATGACTTGGTGGCCGCCCGGCGCCAGAGAAGGATCAAAGTTGGTGGTGGTGGTATAAAATCCGGCAACCCATTCCGGAATTGTGCCGGCCATCATCTCCTTGGTGACTTTCAACGTGGGCGAGTGTTCGTCCGGCACGTAAATGACCAACTGCTTGTCGCTGACCTGTTCGCTGACGGCCACTTTCAGCACCACCGGTAGATTGGCGTAGGTCAAATTGGTGACCGTGTGGACGTATTCCGGAGGGAAGTGCTCCGCCCCGACCAGATTGAGGACCGTTGTTCTCAAGTCCGCGTTGCTGATTACCTTCGGGCAAAAAATTTCGGAACCGTCTTTCATGCGCACACCGACCGCCGCTCCGTTTTCAACGATAACGGAGTCGACGCTGGCCTCGGTCCGAATCTCCCCGCCGTGTTTTTCAATGGCCGAGGCGTAGGTTTGGGGCACGGCCTTGTTGCCCCCTTTGGGGAAACAGGTCGCTCGGTGGTTGACCACGTCCCGGAAGGCATGGATAAATTCGGTGGTGCTGGCCACGGAGGAGGGTACGCAAAAATACTGGCAGACCAGACTGTCAATGAGGGTGTGGGCCATCGGGTCTTCCGTAAAGCGAGAGACGTATTGCTCCAGGGGCACGTACCACAGCTCATCGAGTTCCTTGTCCGTCAAGCGGAACATATCCGTGAACAGCCGTTCGAACGCCTCCCGCTTATCCGGAGGCACGGCCTCGACCATGGATCGCCTGGAATATTTCTGAACATGATCTCCCACCTGCAAATAAGATCTGGTCACCTGGACCCAATCGATGGCCCGGGGGACGCCGGACTTTTCGCATATCTCCTCGAGAGGCCCTCGGAAACCGTTGCAGAACAGGTGCACGCCCAGGTCAAGCTTGTAGCCATCCCGCTCCCAGGATGTACAGCGCCCGCCGATCTGTTTGTTTTTTTCCAGGACCAGAACCTTCCATCCGGAAGAAGACAGCAGCGCACCGATGCCCAAACCCCCAATTCCAGAGCCGATGATGATCGCATCGAAAGTTTTCATGCCTCACCTCTTTTATATCCATCTACACCTGAAGCAGATTAATAGGCCACGTTCGCCAGGCCCTTCAGGCCGAGTATCTCTCGGGCTTCGTCCACTGCGCGGACTGGGTTCAGCTCTTGCAATCCCACAAGCTTACCCGAATTTCTCCACCGCCCGGCTGACCATATCATAATGGACCGCAAGGAAATTTGCTATTTCCTTCACTCTGGCCGATTCCCACGGCTGCTCACGTGGTCCAGCACGCCAGCGTATTCAATTCTCAATGGCCTGGCCATAAATTCATAATGTCAGATCAAATGCTAGAATACATGACCTGGCCCAGCTATCACACATTGCTTCTTCTTATTAATTTTTTCACCATAAAAGTAAATACATGATTTATTTAATATTTCCATCATTTCTGCATGTAACCTTATATTGATAGTTCTTAACTTTTTAGAGCTCAAGAACATATCAAAACGTCCATCAACAGCGTTCTCAACTTTTTCTGAAAGAAGATCTTCAAAATCTAATTTCCCGTCTTTCGCAATTTGTGCTAAAGATTCTAAATCTGCTATATTAATCCATTGTGGTCTCTGCCAAAATGCTTCAATGTAAAGTTTCGTTTTATTTATTAGGGGGTTTAAGTAGGCTTTTCGTATGATTATATCGATTACTAAAGACGATAAAAGAGTTATAACTGGGTAAATATAGATTGGTTTCTCTCCGAATTTATTATTAGCCCATTTAATTATATCTGATCCTTTCTTTGACTGCTGCCACATACCTCTAGTTATAAATCCCTTATCGTATTTTTTTCCCTCTCCGTAATCGATGGTCTCTCCATTCTCAATTCTTTCAAGAATATTTTCTGTGGGGCCCAGTACACGATCAGTTTGCTTGCCACGGAGGAACTTAGATCCAGGGCGTTGACCTTTATGTTCAAAAACAATCGCAATATTGTTTCTTTGGAGGTAACTATCGGCAAGCTCCCCTATTTTTTCTACTTGAGGATTCCTTTCAATATTCCATATACCGCGAATATCTGAATAAGCTATCCCCTCAACTAATTGATGTGCATATTCTTCATACGCTTTACCCAAGGCACTATGGAATTCTCCTAATTTTGGATGATTTAAAAAATCCGAAAGTATATAAAATGGTCCGTCTTCAATTTTAGAGAAAAGAAAGGATGGTAGCGGACATATCAATTGAAAAGGGCGACCTTCAATTAGTGGTGTTTCGCGAAGAGGCACAAAATCATAAATAGGGAACTTTTTATCATCCTGACAATCCTCCATCCACAAATTGTAGGCTTCTCTATATTGTGATGGATTTCTTTTCCAATCTGAAATGACTTTTTTTATATCTTTTACGTTATTTTTTATATTTGATGTAAACGTGTTTTCTGACAACCAATGATTACCTCTTTTCATACCTTTGTATATATGTGTAACAAAAAGGCATATCGCATAAAAATATGCTGACAGGCTTACCCCAGTGGCGTCATTAAAATCGCTTTCAATACCTGTATAGTATTTAGGTAAAATGTCTAGCAGAAGTATTTTCTGACGGGCTAATTTGACCAAGATCTCGTCCAATCCGCCGAATAGACGATTGAACTGTCCATGCCGCAACCAATTCAACGAAAGATTACGCCGCTTATTTAAATCAAATGGTTTCGCAGTGTTTCCAACTGATAGAAAATCGTTTATAATCAAAAGAATTCTAAACAGTCGGCAGCGTAAATCAAAGCTAATCTTAGGAGTGGTTTGATTTTCTTTAGAATTTAGTACGGCAGCATTGCATAACCAAGCGAGATTTTGTTCGTGTATAAAAATATGTCGTCCACCAGTAATTGGTACTCGACCTGGGCTATACATCTTAAATGCCCAAGGAATTTTTTTTGGAAAGTCATCAACTAAAGCGTTTTGTAAATACCCTCCTTGGAGACGAGGGCTAAAAAAATTATCTTCATCTTGGATCATTTCGAGAGATAAACCTGCCAAAAATCCCAAAATGCCATCCAATGGCATTTTTGAAATTTCATATATTACATCTTCCTCTCTAACTGAAATTCCAGATAACTCTTTGAATGATGTAAAACTATTTGATCCTTCAAAATTATGCATAATAACTATTCTCTGTCAGAAAATTACATAATTGCTGACTAATAAATAGCAAGCTATTTCATGCGGTTACTGTCGGTTAACCCTACTTGAATTATTCTTTAATCCTATGCTGTTCAACGATACTTATTTAATTTTTCACCTAAAAGGGGAACATAGATGGACGATTACAACTCAAATGAACTCAGGCCCTGATACATTATCCACCCACTTAGACATGTTCCCCTTCCATCGCTTCCGTGAGAATCTGGATGAAAAAATCATAGGTGGATAAGTCTTTTGAAATATAATTGCCCCAAATACTTCAAAACATTAACCTTAATGTTATAATAATGTCCAAGTGAAATTGACTTGTCAAGAACAAAGTTCGGCCTGGGAATCCGGGGGGTGTTGGAATCGCCTCGGGCGGCTCAGGTAAGACCAAATCATAGTGAAAATATCACCAAACCAAGTCATGGCGGGAAGCCCGGACGTGGGGCGATGAAGCCATCCCTTGACTTTAGTAGAGATTGCTTCGTCATCCCGCTGCCGGCGGCCCCCCTCAGTCCCCCCGTCAACGGGGGGAAGCGGTCCAGCGCTGAGCGGCCCGGCCATGACAGACGGACAAACTTTTTTTGAAGGCAACTTGGAAAGACCGGACTAATCCGGCCTGGGCCGGATCAGGTTCAAGGCCAGCCGATAATATAGTTCCGCCGCCTGGCGGACCTGGGCAAAAGCCACGGATTCGTCCGGGCCGTGGGCCTTTTCCAGTTGGCCGCAGCCGATGATGATCGGTTTGACTCCGGCCGACCAGAGCTGGTTGGCGTCGGAATGGCTGGGAAAGGACAGCGGCGTCCATTCCAGACCCTGGTCGATCACGGCTTCTCTCAAGGCTTCAATGACCGGTCCCTTTTCGGGCAAGGTGTAGCCGGGATGAACCGTGGTGAAACGAACCGCGGCCTCCAGGGATGAATTGATCTGCCGTTCCTGGACGATCAGGTCTTCCAGGTCCATGGTGATCTCGGCCACCGGCGCGGCCGGCGGCAGATGCACGTCCAGCCAGGCCTCGCAACCCTCGGGCACCACAAAACCGCCGCCCACGCTGAAAAGGTCCCTGATGTTGTAAACGAGTTCGCCGCGCGCTTCGGCCATGTACCTGGTCAACTTGAGCAGTATCTTCAACATCTCTTCCACGGGATTGCGCCCCTGTCTGGCCAGCGAAGCATGAAGCCGCCGGCCCCGGGTGGTCAGATGGACCTCCAGATAACCGTAATGGCTGAGGCAGGGTTTAAGGTCGGTGGGTTCGCCCACTACGGCCCAGGGGAAATGGAAATCCTTGACCAGGGCCTCGGCCCCGTCGCCTTCCTCCTCTTCTCCGACCACCAAGGCCAGCATGACCGGAATTTCTTTAAAGCCTTGCTCCCACAGGCAAGTGAAGGCCTCGATCATGGCCGCGCAGCCGCCTTTCATGTCGGCCGCACCCAGACCGATGACCAGGTCGTCTTCCTCATCCGAACCGAAGTCCTCCAGATCATAGGCCGTGACCGTGTCCACATGACCGATCAAGGCCGCTTCAGGCTGAACTTCCGCCGGGGCCACAATCAGATTGCTGCGATAATCGTCCACTTCCTGACGAACGACCGGCAGTCCGCGACGTTTGAGGTAGCCGTAAAGATAATCGACCACCTCTTCTTCCTTGCCCGAAGGACTATAGATGTCCAGAAGCCGCCCGAGCAGACGCCGGAGACGGCCGGGATTGATCGGGGCGGCGGCGGCGTTCATTTTCGCGTCCGCAGGGTGTGGTTGTTTTCCTTTTTGGCCGAGACCAGCCGTTTCTGGGCGGAAAGATTCAGGCTGAGATAGATATGCTCTTCGGGCCGGCCGAAGCCCATTTTTCTGAAAAAATGCAGGGCATCGAGGTTGTCCGCTTCGGTGTCCACGATCAGAATCCGAACGCCCTCTTTAGCCATCAAGTCCCGAAAGTAGTTGAACAGCCTCGAGGCCACGCCGGCTCTTTGGAATTCGGGCGCTACGCCCAGCCAGACCAGGAGCCCGTATTTCCAGGCCGACCGGGCCTTTTCCACGGTGGTGCCCAGGGCGAAGCCGATTATCTGGTCTTCAGATTCGGCCACCAGGCAAAACTCGGTGTCCGAGTCGAACAGTTGAACTATCTCATGTTCGTCCCAAGTCCGATACAGGTTGGGAGCATCCTGGGCCGTGAAAAGTTTTTCACCCAAATGAAAGACCGAAGCCAAGTCGTCGATCTCCATTTGACGGATGACCACGTTCGGTCTTTTTTTAATTTTACCGTTTTCTTCAGTCAGACTCATAAACCCACACATTAATTGTTTTTATCAAGCCGACGGCCGCTCCGGCGGCCTTTCGCCGCAATCAAAATATAGTCTACCATCTTTAATGGTCAACCACCAAAAACAAGCCGGATGACGAATCGATCTTCAATAAGACCGGCGACCCGGACAGGGGACTCTTCAAGGGGTTACGGGATGTTTCTTTTCAGCCAGGCCTGATGACGGGCCAGGGCCTCGAAAATCCGGTCCAGGGAGGAATGACACGGCAGACCGATATTCTCCAAAACCTGGCTCCATTCGGCCGATATTCGGCGATGGCCGAAAATACAGGGCAGAATGGCCTTGCCGGGAAATTCGTCCCGGAGCCGGGTGAAAATCGGCTGAGGGTCCAGGTGGAAAAGACGGGGGGTCGGGGCCAGATAAACCAGGCAGTGAGTCACAGCGGCCTGGCTGAGGGCCTGCCGGGTCGTTTCATAAATAAGCTCGCCGAAGCGGATGTCGCCGGACCAGGAGCCCACATCGTACAGGGCCTGTCCGGGCACGCAGGTCCCCGGACCTTGAGCCGGGGCGATGTCCAAGCCAAGTTTGGCGCAGACGTCCCCGGCCATGACCAGGACCGCCCCGCTGACGCTGACCACCGCCAGCTTGAAAGATGGTTTTACCTGGAGTCCTTCGGCCGTGACTTTGATCGTCAGAAAAAAATCGTCTAAATCGTCCACATTAATCGCCCCGGCCTGGCGGGCGGCCGCCAGGAGCATCGAGTGGTCGGCTCCCATGGACCCGGTGTGGCTCGAAGCAATCTTGGCCCCCTGGGCGGAGTTGCCGGCCGTCAGCAAAACCACGGGCTTGCCCGCCCGGCGGCAGTTTGTCACGGCCTGGACGAAACGAGCCGGATGGTTGAAGCCTTCACTGTGCACCCCGATCACTTTGGTCTCCGGGTCTTCGGCCAGATAAGACAGGACTTCATCGGCGTCGATATCGACCCGGTTGCCCAGGCAGGCGGTCTTGGCGATGGAATTGATCCAGTGCAGAAGCGGCCCGCCGACCAGACCGGTCTGAGTGATGAAAGAGATCGGCCCGGGCCGGGGCAAGGGCGAGTCGATAAAAGCGGTGGTAAATTTCATCCGGGGATTGGTCGCCCCGATACTGTTGGGCCCCATGAAGCGGAGCCCATATCGCCTGGCCGCGGCTATGGTCTCGTCCATCAAGGCCTGACCGGCCGGACCTTTTTCCGAAAAGCCGCCCCCGCCGATGATGACGGCCTTCACGCCCTTCCGCCCGCACTCGGCCACGGTTTGAGGGACGGCCTGGCTGGGCACCACGATCATGGCCACATCGACCGGACCAGGCAGGCTGGTCACGTCCGGGTAGACCTTTTGTCCCATGAATTCCTGCAGCCGGGGATTGACCGGGTAGACCCGGCCGGGGTACCCGGAATCCAAAAGGTTTTTCACCAGATAAAACTGGGGTTTCAAAGGGTTGTCGCTGGCCCCGACCAGGGCCACGCTCGACGGCTCGAAAAATTTCCGCAAATACTCAACCGAATTATTCATTGACTCCAATCTCCAGGTCGGGGGACGTCCGGCCGGAATTCCGGGCCTCGGCCACCAAGAGATTTAAATGATTCCATTCTTTGATTCAAGCAAAATGCGCCAACTTCAGCGGCAAGCGCGGTCGAAACCGGTTGATTCTCGCTCCCAAGCTCTGCCTGCTTCTTCCTTCGGGCCCGGCCCACCGGGACCGGCTTCCATGACCGGAGGGTCCTACGAGGCGGAGCCTCGAAGAAATGACGCGCCCAGGCAGTGCCTGGGCGCGAGGAGTATCTGCTTTGGTTCTCTATCCCCCAGGCTGCACCCGCGCCGTCACCATGGGCCGGTCCAGAGGGCCGCGCTCCCTTATCATCCACTACCACTCAGGCCTTGCCTGAGAATGAACAGTTCCAATCCATGCCGATTCCCCCCAAATAATCGTTCTGTCTCTAACAGGCCATCCCGCCCAAACGACAGGTTTAATCGGTCAAGACCTGGATCACCAAATGTTCTGTCAGGTTCAGATCATCAACAATCTGTTGGAGGTCATTTTTTAAGGCCTCAGCGGCGGGACCGTCCACTTCCACACTTAAGTTTAAAGTCAGGTTGAGTTTTTGCCCGAAACGCATTTTGGGAATCATTTTGGTGCCCAGCCTGTTCCAAGACTCGGGTGGAACCGCGCCGGATATCTGAAGCCTGATCTTTTCCGGCTCCGAGGCCGGTTCAGTTTCCGGTCTAGGCGTCGGCTTGGTCTCTATTTCTGGAACCGGGGTCGTTCCGGGTTCCGGCTGAATATCCGGCGGCGGAGTCGGACTTGGTTCGGGCTCGGGCTTGGCTCGCAGACTTTTGGCCTTTTCCTTGTTCAGAAGGTAAACGTCTTTCTCAAAGGCGACTTCTTCCGGGCCGAGTGCTTCGACACCACAGCAATGGGAAAATCCACCTCAGCCAGGCGCTTGCATTCCTTGGGGATCATTGAAGTACCCCAGCCATTCTTAATATTTTTGTAACGGAAGTTCACTCTTAATCCCGTGTGTGTGGATAGGTTTTTATTCTGGAAATTCAGGTATTTTTCCGGTGGGCGGGGAGTCTTTTTCTTGTGACTACACGGATGTTTCCGCCGGGCAGGGCTTGGGGCAGCCTGACGCCGGCCGCTTCCAGCAACCGGGCTGATTCTTCACGGGGAGTTGGTATTTTCTGGACCTCCTTCCCCTGGGCGGGCCAGGACAGGGTCATCGCGCATAAGGTGGTCAGCCGCTTGAGGCCTTCTTCCACGGTGACGTCCATTTCCGACCAGCAACGCCGAAGCTCCCTGACGATCAGATAGGCCGGCATGACCACCAGGACATGGCCTCTGGTGTTGGCTTCGGTCCGGACAAAGACCGGCCGGACCTCCAAATGCTCGGTCTTGCAGGTCCGAAAGGCCTGCTCGACCAGCCCCAGGTCTTTATACCGGTCATGGATGGTTTGGGCGCTGGCCGCTTCGGCCGGCAGATCGGTTTTGAGGGCGTAACAGCCGTCCAGTGCGGCGATCTCGGCCAAGTATTCCTCGTCCACTTCCACCTTGAGGCGTCGATCCTCGGCGGTAACCGTAACAAAGGCGCTCAGGCCCAGCCGGCTTTCCTTTTCTGAGACCTTTAAGAAAGCCTTGTGCTGGTCGGCTCGGGGATGTTCGGCCAGGTAGCGGCTCTGTTGATCGGCCAGGGCTTGGAGCAGGGCCAGTTTT